>Ga0247777_1000009_pt1 | contig 414279 bp, 352 predicted proteins | sample UWRJL154409C5_FD_179937 | JGI IMG/M metagenome (GOLD analysis project Ga0247777, IMG submission 179937) | Plant litter microbial communities from Arlington Agricultural Research Station in Wisconsin, United States - UWRJ-L154-409C-5 | ecosystem: Environmental > Terrestrial > Plant litter >... | reverse complement strand
AACGCGCGTCGACCACTTCTGCAGCTCGGGTGGCGGCACGGGCGCAGTGCGGGCCCGCCTGCAGCTCTCCCATTGCATCGCAAAGCTTCGCGCTCGCGAGTTGTGTAGAATCATAAGGCGCTCGCGAGCCAGCATCGCAGCTCGCGGCGCATCGTACGTCATGCGTGGACGGCTCCCAGAATTGAACCGCCAAAACGCCAGAAGAGGGAAGAGAAGAGAAAGGGGTTCGCTTGGCTCGGCACTGGTCGGCATAGGGGAGATTGAGCACAAACGGCTGCGAACTCGACCGCGCGCACCAAACGCACGCATCACGAGACTTCGTGCAAGTAAGAAGGCAAATTCAACGCACACCCATCGGCAGCGCAAGCGGACGCCCGAAACCTGTCCAGCAAAATCGTCACCTCACCCATCGGGTCCCCAATGGCGTACCGATCAAGAAATGCGCGCGTCTCCGTTCGCGTCGCTTTCAACCTCGTCCCACGCTTGCGCGAAGCACTTGTGGGGCCGCACCACGCGCTTCCTGATGCGGAGGGGGGCAAGGCGTCGACACGGTCCCCGTCGAGCAACATTCCCTCGGCGGTGCTCCGGGAAGACTCGTTGCCGCCGAGCCTCGCGCAACTGCGTCTGCTCCATCTGGCGAATACTCGGCTGTTGCGTCGTGCCCGTTTCATACTGGAGAACCAGACCGATGGGCCCGCACGATCTGTACAATCCTCAGTGGCGTTTTTGGCGGTTAATCCCCTCTGGGTGCGCTCCCCGCCGACGATATGCGGGAGCCTTCGGCGTCCAAGTGCAACGCCCTGCGTGAGCCGGAAAGGGCAGGGAACTTGGCGCAGCGCGGGGTGCGTGGCTGGACCGCGAGCGCCCCCCATTCTCTTCAGTGAATCGGGCACGGCACGGGCACGGGCACGGGGCCGTTTACGGGGGGTGAGAGCTTTTGGGCTTCGAGTTTCGTGGGGTCCCGAGCCGTGCTACACACCCCGCGCTTTGGACCAGAACCTGCTGCGCGCGTACTTTGCGACCGTTTATGAGTTGCCCACCGATGGCGGCTTGCTCCGCGTCTCGATGGACGGGGAAATCGTCAAAGATATCCAAACGCTACCTCCGCTGCTGCGATCGAAATTCGCGCTCCTGACCGCATACAACCCGCGCTCCATGTTGCTGCCCCGGCGCGTGAATGACGGCCGTCACCAGGTGATGCGGGACCTGCTCATCCTCGGCTGTTATCGCGTCGAGCACTGTGTCGGTTACGACGAAGAGCCGGAAGGGGTTTGGCGCGAGCCCGCCTGGTTGGTGCACGGCATCGAGCGCGACGAAGCGTTGAACTTCGGGCGCACATTTCGGCAGAACAGCATCTTGTATTGCCGCGATGCCAAGCCCGAGCTGATCGTGACCGACCCGACGTGCGACGAGATCGGCCGCACCTTTCCGGGAAACTGGCGCCTGCGCACGTAGGCCCTTGGCCATGGTATCGTTGCTGCGTGTCTAGCGCGCCCGCCTTGCTGTCCGGCATCGCCGTGCGTGGCCGCTCGCTGCTCGCGGTCGCGCTACTCGCTTTGATACTGCCGCTGGTCGCCGTCAAAGCTTGGGCGGGTGCCTACGCGGATGCACTGGGGAATGGGATTGCCGCGTGGTTGGTCGCGGTAGTGCCCACGCTTCCCCCGCCGGCGGACGAGTATCAGCCGGGTGAACTCGCCGAGTCGGAGCCACCGTTCGGCAGCGATCCCGGCGTGCGCGGTGCGGCGGTCGACGCCAAGCGCCCCCGTCAGTCCCCGCGCACTCGAGCGACTCCTGCGCATGGCATTCGGATCTCGGCGGCCCAGGTTTTGGCTCTGGCCGCGCGCCGCGCCATGCCGCACGCCGTGTTCGTCAAAGCCAACGCCGAGCACCCCGCTGGCCTGTTGCTCGCAGGCGTGTCTGCGCTCGGGGTCGGCCTGCAAGATGGCGACATCTTGACCGAGGCAGCCGGGCAGAAAGCGACCTCCGTACCGGTAGTGGTGGGTGTCGTGCTCGCGGCGCGGAGCCGGCAAGCAAGCGAGATCAGCGGCCGGTTCTACCGCGGGGGCGTTCCTTTCCTGCTCACCGTGGAGCAGCCGTATCCGAAGCAGCCGCTTCCTGGTTGACGTGAGGCTGGCGCGCGGCAAGATTGTGCGTCCCCCATGTCGCGAACCGTTCAGTGCATCAAGCTTGGTCAGGAGTCCGAAGGTCTCGAGAAGCCGCCGTTCAAGGGCGAGCTCGGGCAAAAGGTCTTCGACACCGTGTCCAAGACCGCTTGGCGGCAGTGGCTCGAACACTCGAAGATGCTGATCAACGAGTACCGTTTGGACGTCACGAGCGAACAAGGCCAGCGCGTCTGGATGACCGAGCTCGAGAAGTTCTTTTGGGGTGAGGGCGCGACCAAGCCCGCGGACTACGTCGCTCCGAAAGACGAGCACGGCGGCCACGGCCATGGTGGCCACGGCCACGGCGGCCACGGTCACTGAGCTTTCCCTGCGCGTTACGTGTTCGGTCGACCCGCAGGCAATGAACGCGGAACGATCGACCGGGGCGGAACGATAGAAGCAACTGCGCTGGCGTTTGCACGCGCGACGCGCACGCAGTTGCGGCCCGCGCCCTTGGCTTCGTAGAGCGCGGCATCCGCGCGTGATAGCCAGCTGCTGCCCGTGTCGCCCGAAGAAAGCGATGCCAAGCCGATCGAGACCGTGATCTGGATCTTGCCCTTGCCGCTCTCGATTTCGAGCTCGGACAACGATTGAAGCACGCGCTCGGCGCGCAGCTCTGCGTTGTGTAGTGAAGAATCCGGGATCACGACCACGAACTCTTCGCCGCCGTAGCGAGCCACGAAGTCTTCGCGGCGCAGGAAGTTCCTGACTAGGCCGTCCGCGACGCGCCGCAACACTTCGTCACCTGCCGGGTGACCGTAGGTGTCGTTGCATTTTTTGAAATGATCGACGTCGATCATCAAGATGCACGGGCTCGAGCTGAGCAAAAATGCGAGGTCTGCGACGCGATCGAGGTGCGCGTCCAATGCGGCCCGATTGAACAGCTGGGTGAGCGGATCGAGCGCGGCTTTTTCACGCACTTCTTGGAGCTCGTCGCGCAGATCGGTAATTTTCTCGCTGAGCTCGCTCAGCATGCGCTTTTGGCTCTCGGAGCGCTTGGCCATCACCTCTTGCACGACGACGACGATGCCCTCTGCCTCGCTGCGAATGGCCTCCGAGTCGTTCGACTGAAACGCGCCCACCAATTTACCGAGCTGAGCGCCGACGCGCTCGTCGGCGGCACGGTCCTCGCCGACGGTGGTCGTCAAGCAGCGGGCAAAAGCATGGACGGCTTCGCGCAGGTTGCCCAGGCTGCGGCCCACGAACTCGCGTTCGTGCGAGCGTTGAGCCGTGAAATAGCGGCGAACCCCGGCAAAATCGCGTTTGAACGGCTTGCCCGCGCTCTGCTCGGATTCGCCGCTCTTGCCGCCGCCCACGGTAATTTTCTGGGCCCAACCGTCGCACTCGGCCCGCGTCTCGTAGGCACTGACGTTGTCGGTATCGAAAGCGCTCTCGCCGAATGCCTTCAGCAGGCTGGCGATTGCGTCGAGGGCGGCATCTTCGCCATTCGACGGCTGCGGCGCGGATTCCGGGCCAGAGGTGCCGTTCGCTTTCTTCCAGAACATCGTCGTTGGTAACCAAACGGTCAGATTGCGACGTTTCTTCAGGGTGGGGGGCGGCCGCCCCAATCTTATCTGACTGTGTCTGCACTTAGGCCACAGAGCGTCGGTCCGTTTATGATGATGCTGCGGCACGCGGCACATCGAGAATGCTTCCCTATCCGACACCTGACTCCCTCCGGCTTTCGACGAACCCGCCCATCGCGGAGCGCGCCGGGCGCATTCTGGTGGTCGATCCGGATGAGAAGCGCCGGGCGCTCGTGCGCGCCATGCTCGATTCCGAGGGCTACGAGGCCGTTTACCTGCCCGATGGAGACGAGGCCCTGCGCCTGACTTCGGAGTACGAGCCCGATTTGATTCTGCTCGCGGTCGAGCTCCCGAGTGGCAGCGGGTTGGAGCTGTGCGGCGAGCTGCGCGCGAGTGATCCGCGCCGCCACTATCCTGTGTTGCTCTTGGGTGACGACAACGAAGAGCAGAGCGCCGCGCGCGGGCTGCTTGCCGGTGCCGATGACTTCATGGCGCAACCGATCCGCGAAGTCGAGCTGCGCGCTCGCATCCGGGTCCAGCTGCGAAATAAGCGCTTCTACGACGCGCTCGAGCGCTTGCGCGACGAGCGCGACAGCTTGCGGCGCGACGCCCAGATCGACCCGCTGACGAACGTGCTCAATCGGCGCTCGCTCGAGGCGACCGTTCGTCAACGCTGCCAGCTGCGCGAGCGGTTCGGGGTGTTGTTCTTGGATCTGGACCACTTCAAGCAGGTGAATGACCGCTTTGGACACGACAGCGGCGATCGCGTGCTGATCGCGGTCGCCAACGTGATCAAAAATGGTTTGCGCCCGGGCGACATCATCGGTCGCTATGGTGGTGAAGAGTTCGTGGCAATCGTGGCCGGTGCGGGGCCAGAGTCGGCACGTTTGGTCGCGGAACGACTGCGCCAAGCGGTGGAAGAGATGGTACCGCCAACGCCCGGGCCCAGCCGAGTCACGATCAGCATCGGCACGACCGTATTCGACCCGCGGCAACTCGAGGAAACGCCGCAAGAGCTGGTGCATCGCGCCGATCTCGCTCTGTACGCTGCCAAACGCGGCGGCCGGAATCGCGTGGTGATGGTCCCGCCCGGCGAAACACTGCCCGAGCTAGAGGGCAAAGAATCCCTGCATCCGCCGCGCGCGTCGATCCCGACCCCGCCCGAACCTCCGATCTTGATCACCTGGGAAAGGCACTCCGGGTGAGCGAATTTTTGCAGTTCATGCCCAGCCAAGCCCCCTCGGGCGAAGCGCAGGAGTCCGCGGCGCCCGTGCCGGTGATGGTGACCGCCGAGCCGACGCCGGAGATGTCGGAGACCGAACGCGAGTTGGTCAAGCGCTTGCGGACGGGCCGCGCGGCTTTGCCCGTGCTGCCCCAGGTCGCCGAAGCCGCGTTGCGACTCGCCAACGATCCGGACGCACGCATTCACGATCTCGCGGAGCTGGTCGATACCGATCCGCCGATCGCGGCGCGCTTCATGTCGGTCGCGAACAGCGTCGCGTATTGGCGCGGACTGCTCACGTCCTCTACTTCGTCCGCGATCGTTCGGCTTGGCCTGGCAAACACCCGCGATCTGCTATTTCAGGTCGTGTACGCGGCTTCGGCAGGTGGCCTCAAGCGCTACCAAATTCAAGTGCAGAAGTCGTTCAAACGCAGCGTAGTGGCGGCGGTCGCCGCCCGCACTGCGGCTCGCGAGCTCGGCATCGAGAGCGAGTACGACTACATGAGCGGCTTGCTTCACGACATCGGTGAGGCGCGCATCTACCGGATTTTGGACGGGCTCCCGAACCGGGTGACGGACAACAAGCTCGTGACCGACTTGGTGCAGCGCTATCACACCGCCGCGGGCGCCGAAGTCGCGATGGCCTGGAAACTGCCGACCGAAATCGTCGACGCTTGCGCCGCGCATCACGATCCCAAGGCGATCGGCGTCCCGCACGTGCGCTTGGTGATGATCGCCGATGCCGTAGTCGACGCGCTCGAGGCCGGGCGCTCGCCGAACCTGGAACGCTTCGAGAGTTTGCTGGTCGACGTCGGCGTCGCCCGTCGGATCATCGATCAGACCAAGGGCGCTGCCGCGACGAGCATGCGCCCATAACGCAGCCCGCGCGTTCTTCGACTCGCTACGCGATCCGCAAATCCTGAGAATTGAAACCCATCAGGTGGAGCAGCGTGTCTAGCCGCTCGTTGTGATTCAAGCTCATGTCGGCGACTTCTTGTAGCTTCTGCTTGGCACGGAAGGCGATGCCCAGGCCGGCGGTCTGCAGCATCAAGATGTCGTTGGCGCCGTCGCCGATGGCGACCGTTTGCTCGAGGCGGCAGGTGTAAGCCTGAGCCATCTCCTTCAAGATCTGAGCCTTGCGCTCACTGTCGACGATGGTGCCGCGGACTTTGCCCGTGAGCTTGCCGTCCGCGACTTCGAGCTCGTTGGCGAACGCGAAGTCGAGACCGAAACGAGCCTTCAACTCATCCACGAAAAAGCTGAACCCGCCGCTCACCAGACCCACATGGAAGCCGAAGCTATGCAGAATCTTCACGAAGCGGTCGGCGCCGGGTGTCAACTCGAAGCGATCGATCAGCGAGCGAGCGCGCTCGAAAGGCAGGCCTTCGAGTAACTTCACGCGCTCGGCAAGCGCTTGTTTGAAGTCGATTTCGCCGCGCATCGCCCGAGCGGTGATGCCCGCGACCTGCTCTTTACAGCCGGCGAGCTCGGCCAGGTCATCGATGAATTCGCCCTTCACGAAGGTCGAATCGACATCCATACAGACCAGCCGCTTGCTGCGGCGGAACATGTCGTCGCGCTGCACTGCTAGATCGACGCCGAGCCCCATGCTCAAGCGCAGCAACTGGCCCCGCAGCTCCGCGAGCTCCGTCGCGCCCAGCGCCATGCCGGCCGGCAAATCCACGATCAACTCCAGACCGTCGAGTTCCTTGTCCCCGAGCGAGCGAATCTCGCGGATGTTCATGGCGCGCTTGGCCATGAAGCTCGCGATCGAGGCCGTGGCCGCGCCGTTGCGCAGGGGCCCGAGGACCGTGACGGCCAATGAGTTGACCTGGCTCGGCGCCTCGTGCCCCGATTCGTTCGGCAAAGGCGCAACCTCGAACCTGAGCCCCATGTCCGTCGCTGCGAACAGCAATTTTCGGAGCACGTTCGAGTCCCTCGGAATGTCGACGATCGCCGACAGCATCAAGTAGCCGTGCAATACCGACTGGCCGATGTTGATCAGCTGGGCGCTTTCGTCTTCGGCGATCACTTCCGCCACGCGTGCCGTGACCCCCGGGCGGTCATTGCCAGCGATGTGCAAGACCACGCGGTCTGGGTGCTGAGTCGTCGTCATGGGGCCGCGTACGCTACTCTTGGCCCAGAATTTTCGCCACGGCTTCTAGGGGCCCATGTAGGCTTTTAGAAGAGCCTTTTGGGCGCGCTTTGCTCGAACCGAATTGTGCTTGCAGTCGAGAAACCGGTGACCGAAGCTCGGATCCACAGCGTGAGATCTCCACTTAGTTCCTACACGTCGGCGCGAGTTTGGGGGTATCGGCTCCTAGCCATCGGGCTGTGTTTGGCCACTTTGCTCCTCGGCGCGGATCGGGCGCAGGCCCAGACCGTAGCCCCCAGTGCGCCGGGTTCGGCCTCGCCCGGCGTTTCGGGGCGCGCCCCCGCGCTGGTTGCTCCGTCCGCGTCCGTTGCGCTGCCGGCCTCGGCCGCTGCTTCCGCTTCTGGGGCGCCGCTGGCGGCTGCGGCGGCGCCCAGTGCGTCAGCAGAGCCCGAGCTCGAGCCTCCCAGCGCAGCACCAGAGAAAGCTCCGGCTCCGCCGCCAGCGGCGGCGCCGCCGCTCAGCGCGCCGCCCGTGGTGAGTGCCGCTCCCGCGGCTGCGCCGAGTGCGTCTGCCGCACCGGCGCCGAGCGCAGCGGCGCGATCCAGTTCCGCCTCCGGCGTCGTGCGCTTGGGTGACACCCCGGTGTTCACGTTGCTCGGCCCGCGTGGCAACAAGCCCGCCGAGCTGCGTGCTCGTGATGCGAGTGAAGCCCTGCAGCGCGCGTTCAAGACCGCGAAATCCGCGCCCATCACCCGCCAGGCGGAGGGCGATGTGATGGTGATCCGGATCGGTCAGATCCCGATCGTCCAACTGATTCAAGAAGACGCAAACGCTGCCGGTGAGTCTTCGCTCGACGTCTATGCCGCCGGGCTCAGCGCCAAAATTCGTGAGGCGCTCGATTCCGAAGATCGGCGAGCGGCCGTCGCCAAGAGCGTTTTCTCTGTCTCGCTGTTGGTCTTTTTCGGCTTGATCGCGTTCTACCTGATCCGAAAACTCGGCGAATTCGCAGAGAGCGGTCGGGAGTTTTTGGACACGCGCCCCGATCGCGACTTGTCGATCAAGGTGCAAAAGATCGAGTTCGTGCGCCCCGCTACTCTGCGCAGCAGCGCAGTGATGGCGCTCAGCCTCGGCAAGTGGCTCGGGCAAGCGGTGATTGCCTACGCTTGGCTGGTGGTGGCGCTGTCCTTGTTCGATGCCACGCGCAACTACACGCAGCGCTTGACCGGCTTCGTGGTCCTGCCCGTATCGCAACTGATGGAGCGCTTGGCGAGCGCTCTGCCGCTGTTGATCGTGGCGGTCATCGCGAGCTTGGCGGTGTTCGTACTGGTCCGTTTCGTGGGCCTATTTTTCGCCAGCGTCGCCCGCGGCGAGACGCCGTTGCCCTGGTTGCCGGCCGATCTCGCGGTGCCGACCAGCGTGCTGCTCCGCTCGGCGATCGTGGTTACGGCGCTGGTCTTTGCGGGCCCAATCGTCACCGGTGACGCCAACGGCTCGCTCGGTCGCTCCGGCGCGGTGATCTTGGTTGCGCTTGGCTTAGCCAGCATACCGGTGCTCGCGTCGGGTGTCGTGGGCGTGACCGTGCTGTTCGGCCGTCGGCTTCGGCTCGGAGAGTTCGCCGAGATGGGCGGCGTGATCGCCCGAATTTCGGCCATCAACCTGCTCGAAGTGCGGCTCCTCGATGCGCACCGCGTCGAAACGCGCGTACCGCACTTGTTGTCCTTGGTTCGCCCACTGCGTGTGCTCGGCATGCACCCTCGGCTGAGCGTCGATGTCGCCGTGGCCGCCAATGCAACGCAAGAGCTCGTGCGCGAAATCCTGCGTGAGGCCGGCAGGAAGTGCGGCCAAGATGCGCGCTTGGAGCTGCTCAGCTTCGATGTGGACGGCGCGGTCTACCGTCTCAGCGCGCTGTGCGATTCGCTCGACGCGCGCCAGTCGATGACCGAGGCCGCTCTCGCTGGTTTGGCGCTCGCCGAGATCCCGCTCGGCCGCTTGCGCGCGGTGGCGCAATGAACGCGATTGCCTTCCTGCTCGGCCTGTTGGTGCTCTCCTACTTGGGCAGCATCTTGGTGGGCGGGCGCACCATCCGCGGCTTCGGCCTGGCTTCGGGCGCCGAGTACCTCGTGCTCGGCTTCGTACTCGGCCCCCAGGTTCTGTCCGTGGTGGGGCGTTCCTTGGTCGAGTCGTTTCAGCCCGTGGTGTTGGTCGGCGTCAGCTGGCTCGGCCTCGTGCTCGGCGTGAGCTACCTGCGCGTCGGCGAGCGGCGCGTGCCTGTGCCGCACATCGCGCTCGGCATCGCACTCTCCGCGCTGGTCAGCGCCTGTGTGTCGGCAACCGTGTTCTTCGGCGCCAGTTACTTCTCGCCCTTGCCGCGCATCGAGGTGATCGCGTTTGCCGCTACGGCGGGCATCATTTGTTCCGAGACCACTCGCCATAGCGTGCGCTGGGTCGTGGAGCGCTACGGCGCCAAGGGCCCGCTCGCCGATCTGGCGGCGGATACTGCGCGCGCGAGTGCGCTTTTTGCCGCAGTTTCGCTGGCGGTGATCAACGCTTGGTTGCCCGGCGCGGCCTTGCCGACGCATTCCGTGATCGAGCGCGTGCTCGTCTCGCTCGGTCTGGGCGTGGTGCTCGGCTTCACGGCGGCGCTGCTGCTCGGCCGTGAATTCCGACGCGACGAAAGCTGGGGGATCCTGCTCGGTACTTCGTTGCTCGGAACCGGCGCCGCGGCGCGGCTCAACTTATCTCCGATCAGCACTACGTTTGCCATGGGGCTCACGCTCGCGCTCGTGTCTCGCCACCGTGTGGACATCAAAGCCATGATCACTCCCACCGAGAAGCCGGTGCTGCTGCCGGTGGTGCTGCTTGCCGGCGCGAACGTCAACGTCAAGCTACCGATGCCGCTGTTGGTGCTGGTGGCCGGGGCGTTGGCCGCGAAGGTCCTGGCTCGCGTTCTTTGCGGTTCGGTGCTCTCGGTCACTTCCAAGCCGGTGAGCGGGGTGGGCTTGGAATTCGGCGGTAGCATGCTCTCTTGCGGCGCGCTCGGCTTGGCCGTGGCGTTGGCGTTCGATGTGCGTCATCCCGGTGTGGTTGCCGACACGGTGCTGCTGTTGGCCTCCGTGGGGGTGCTGCTCGGCGAGTGGCTCGGCCCAGCATCGCTACGCCGAGCCCTGGCGCGTGCCGGGGAAATAAAACCAGAGGTCCCGCCGGAAGGCGCACAACCGTCGTTGCCGAGTGAAGCATGAGCGGGCATAGCGGACCCAAAAAAACCAGAGGCACTCGCGCCATTCAGGCAGCGGCGCTGCTGGTTACGTTCGGCGTGCTGTACGGGGTCACTCGCGTGACGCCCGAACTCGAGAGCCACTTGGGCACGGTGGCAGCGGTCGGCTTCTTGCTGCTGGCCGGCACACTGATGAGTGAGTTGCTCGAGACGATCGGTTTACCTCATCTGTCCGGCTACCTGCTGGCCGGCATCATCGGTGGACCGCACATCCTGCACCTCGTGGATCACCACACGGTGGCCGAGCTCTCGCCGGTGAATACGCTCGCGCTGTCGCTGATCGCGCTCGCGGGCGGCGCAGAATTGAGGCTCGACACCCTGCGCTCGGTGGCGCGCGGCCTGGCTTGGGCCACGCTGATCCAAAGCACGTTCGTGCTCGTGTGCATGGCCGGCGTGTTCATGGCCATCGCTAGCTTCGTGCCGTTTACTCAGGGCATGACGCTCAAGGCGTTGATCGGCGTGTCGCTGCTCTGGGGGGTGCTGGCGGTCAGTCGCAGCCCCTCGGCCTGTATGGGCATCCTGTCCCAGACGCGCGCCAAGGGTCCGGTCGCGACCTTCTCGCTCGCGTTCATCATGCTTTCGGATGTCGTAGTCATCATCCTGCTGGCAACGATGCTGATGTTGGCGCGCCCACTGATTACCGGCAGCGGCAGTATCTCGCTCGAAGACTTTTCGGTGCTCGGGCACGAGATCTTGGCCAGCATCGCAGTTGGCGTCACGCTGGGCTTGGGGCTGGCGGTTTATTTGCGGCTGGTCGGACGCCAACTGCTTCTGGTGCTCTTGGCCATTGGCTTTGGCCTGAGCGACACGTTCGCCTACATTCACGTCGACTCGCTGCTCGCGTTCTTGGCGGCTGGCTTCGTGGTCACGAACTTGTCGGGCCAAGGCCCCAAGCTGCTGCACTCGATCGAGCAAACGGGCAGCGTCGTATTCGTCGTTTTCTTCGCCACCGCTGGCGCGCATCTGGACATCCCGTTGCTCCAGAAGCTTTGGCCGGTCGCCGTTGCGCTGTGCGTAAGCCGAGCGTTCTTCACCATCATTGCCGGACGCATGAGCAGCCGGCTCGCGGAAGACCCGGCGATCCTCAAGCGCTGGGGCTGGTCATCGTTGGTCTCGCAGGCGGGGCTCGCGCTCGGGCTGTCGGTGGTCATCGCCAAGGCCTTTCCCGCTTTCGGCGAGGGTTTCCGTTCGCTCGCAATCGCCGCTATCGCGCTCAACGAGATGTTCGGCCCGATCCTGTTCAAGTTCGCCCTCGACCGTGCCGGGGAGACCACCCACCAGGAGCCGGAAGTCCGCCCCAGCCTCCCGCCCTCGGCGGCCGCGTAACGAAATAAATTTACCAGTAAATATAGGTGGTTACGGTCGTTTTGCGAATTGTACACATTCCCTATTCGCTTGGTAGGGTTATGCTTGCGGCACTTCGCGATGATGATCGACCCCAAAGTGGCGCTCGCCGGGCTGTTCGTTGGCTTCGTGGTTGGCTTGACCGGCATGGGTGGCGGCGCACTCATGACGCCGATCCTGGTACTGCTGTTCAAGATACAGCCCCTGGCTGCAGTCTCGAGCGACATCGTTGCGTCCATGATCATGAAGCCGGTGGGCGGCGGTGTTCACTGGCGCCGCGGTACCGTCAACACGGAGCTCGTGCGCTGGCTGATGGTGGGCTCGGTCCCTTCGGCATTTCTGGGCGTGCTGCTGCTCAAGCATTCCGGGCAAGGCGAGGCGCTGCAACACCACGTCAAAGTAGCGCTAGGCATCGCGCTATTGGTCGTCGCCTTGGGGCTGATCATTCGGCCGCTATTGAGCCGGGGTCGCCAAGTCGGAGATAGCGTCGCACCCCTCGCGGTGAAGAAGCTGCAGACGGTATTGATCGGCATCATGGGTGGCCTGGTCGTTGGCCTGACCTCGGTCGGCTCCGGCTCTCTGATGATCATCCTGCTGCTGATGCTGTATCCGAAGCTGCGAATGTCCGAGCTGGTGGGCACGGACTTGGTGCAGGCGATTCCGCTGGTTGCCTCTGCCGCCCTCGGCCACGCGCTGTTCGGAGACTTTCAGCTGACGTTGACCGCTTCGATTCTGATTGGCAGCGTGCCTGGGGTATTCATCGGTGCGCAGCTCTCGTCACGCGCTCCGGATGCCGTGATACGCCCGGCCTTGATTTTGGTGTTGCTAGGCTCATCGCTCAAGCTCCTGGGCAGCAGTAACGTGGTGCTGGCCTTGGTCATTGCCGGGTTTGCGGCGGCCTATTTGGCCGTCCGCTCCAGCGAGCAGCGCAACGCCCGGCTTTCGTTGAAGCTCCGCTGAACTGTCTGGGGGCATCGTCCCCCGCACCTAAAAAAGCGCAAGTTTGATCGCGGAAAGTGATCGCTCCCGCGCGCTGGTGCACACTTCATAAGCGAATGAGCTTTGCCACGGCGCCCAATGACCCGAACTCTTCGGCGAGCCAAGGCGACGCTGCGGAATTGACGGCGTTGGCGCGGCTGGCGGGCAGCGGGGATCCGGCCGCCACGCGCCGCTTTCTGGATCGCGTTTGGCCGACGCTCTCGCGTGTGGTCAATGGTGTGCTGGGCGCCCGCCACCCCGAGGTGGACGACGTGATCCAACAGTCGCTGATTGCGGTGTTGCAAGCGTTGAGCGCCTTTCGCGGTGAGTGCCATCCCGCGGGCTACGCCTCGCGGATTGCGTTGCACGTCGCTTTGCGCGCCCGCCGCAATGTCGCGGTGCGCCGGGCGCGCAGCCAGTCACTCGCTCAGATTTCGGCGGCCGAGCCTGACGCACACTGGCCCGGCTGTGACGTCTCGGCCGAGCGCCGAAAGCGCGCGTTGCGCGATCTGCTCACGGATCTACCCGAGGAACAGGCGGACGCGCTGGCGCTGCGCGTGATGCTGGGATGGTCCTTGGAAGACGTAGCGCAGGCCACCGGCGCTCCGCTCAACACGGTGCGCAGCCGAGTGCGGCTGGCGAAAGAGGCCCTGCGCCGCCGCATCGAGGCAGATCCGTCGTTGGCCGATCAGCTGGAGATCGCGCCATGAAGGTGGTCGACATCCATCCAGAGGAGCTGATCGACAAGCTCAACGAGGGGTCGCTCACGATCGCCGAGCGTGAACGCTTGGATGCTCACCTCGCGCTGTGTTCGAGCTGCCGCTTCGAAATCGCGGTTCGGTCGGACCTAGCCGAAGACGTACCCGCTTTCGAAGAGCGCCCGCCGTTGACCTTCACCGGCGGTGCGCCCCGCCAACGCGCACTTTCGGCGCCGCGTGAGCCAATGGCGCCGCAAGTTTCGCACTCCCTGCGCGCGCGCTCGCGTCGCCGCTGGCCGCTGGTGATGCTGGCGGCGGCTCTGGTGCTCTGTGCGGGCGGCGCGATGGGCGCGGTGATCACGGGTGCGGTCAGCGCTCAGTGGCTCGGCTTTGCGCCTGCGCCGAAGCCGGCCGAGTCCAGCGTTCACGTGAGTGAGGCGAAGGCTGCTGCGAAGGTGAAGCGGGCCGTCGCCGCACCGGCCGCCTCGCTCGCGCCGGCAATCGAGTCGATCGCCAGCAGCGCTGCGCGGTCCTCGGAGCCCGCGCCCGAGCCGGGAGCGACCATTGCGCTGCCGAAGCCCGTGCCGGCAGTCAGCCCGTCGGTGGCTGTCGCGCCCCTGCGCCGAGCCGAAGCAGCCCGTTCGACGTCCGAGAAGCAGTCGAACTCGTCCGTTGGAACGTTCGCCGCGGTCCCCGCTGCAGCTGGTACAGCTGAAGCGCCGGCGACGCGTGTCGATGCAGCGACGATGTTTGCCGACGCCAATCGTGCTCGCCGCGACGGCAACGCCGATCGCGCGGTTGGTTTGTATCGCGCGCTGCAGAGCCGCTATCCGAACTCTTCCGAGAGTGAGCTGTCTCGTGCCTTGCTCGCCCAGCTGCTGCTCGACCGCGGTAATCCGGAAGCCGCGCTGGCCGGTTTCGATCGCTACTTGGCGGAAGACACGCCGGTCTTGAGCGCGGAAGCGCTGGTCGGACGAGCGCGCGCGCTGGAACAGTTGGGCAAATCGACGCAAGCCGCCGCCGCCTGGCGGCAGGTACAGAGCCGGTTCCCGGGCTCGGTTCACGCGCGCTTGGCCACGACTCGTCTGGCGGCCTTGGGCATGCGGTGAATCGCAGGCGAAAAGCCGGCTATTTTGCGGCTGCGAGCATCCTATCCGTCACGTCCGCTGCCCGTGCCGCCGGGGCTCCGCCGATCGTTCGCGTGTACGTTGCAGGCTCTCCGGAGGCGGTGAGCGGCTCACGGGCTGCCATTCAGGATCTCTGCTCGCGCTCCAACGTCGCGGTCGTCGTGCGTGACGCGGCGGGGGCAGACGAAGCGTTGCTCGCGAGTTCGCGCGCTCCCGGCATCGCCGAAGCCTACGTCGATCTGCGTGCCGGCACGCCACCACGAGTCGTTGTGATAGACAGCGAGAGCCGCCAGGACTTGGAGCGACGCACGCTGCCCGAAGGAGCATCGCTCGAGATCTCGATCGAGACCATGGCGCACGTAGTGTGTGCCGCCGTGGAATCGTCGTTGGCTGCGCGGGCCGCCGCGCCAGCTACGGCGCCGGTCGTCGCCAAGCAGCAGCCCGCCAAGTCCGAGCAAGACAGAGCGTCCGAACGCCAGGCGCGCTGGCAGACGCGAGCTAGTTTGTTCGCTAGCGGTTCGAACTTCGGAGCCGGCTTTCGAGCGGGTGTGGGGGGAGGGTTCGGGTTGAACTACGCCCCCGCACGCTGGCACTTTGGCGCGCTTTTCAGCGTGATTGGCTACCCCTCGGCAGACGTGGAGAGCGCCGACGGCTTGGCCTCGTTCGGACTTTTGGGCGTGCGCGCGCTGCCCCTGCTCGAATGGCAAGCCACGGAAGCCGTGACCGTTTTCGCGGGCATCGGTGGGGGAGGGGATTGGATTCGAATCAGCGGTGAGCGACCGCCGCCCGGCCCGCTGTCGACCAGCAGTGCGACCGTACTCGAGCCGATCGCGTCGGGCATGCTCGGGCTCAGGCTGAGCCTCGGAACTGGCATCAGCGCGCTATTTGCCCTCGACGCCGATGTCGCGCTCGCGCGTCATCGCTATGTCGTGCAAACCGATCAAGGAACCGAGCCCTTTTTCCAGCCCTCGCGCGTGCGGCCGATGGCATTGGCCGGTCTCTCGCTCTCACTGGGTGGTGGGAGCGAACAGCGCGCTCCGCGCACCGAGGCTCGTCGATGATTCGCTCACTCGCCTCGCTGCTCGCGTTCGCATTGTTGGCCGGGATCGGCGCCTGCGATGGGGGCGAAATTGTCGTTTTCTCTCCTGCACAAGCGGGCTCCGCTGGGGAAAACCGTGGCTCGGCCGGAGCAGCCGGTGCTGACAACTCGGCAGGTTCTACGAGTGCGGCCGGAATGGGCGGCGCCGGGTCCAGCGCTGGCGGTAGCGGTGGCGGTGGCAGTGGCGGCGGCGGCGGCGATACGGTCGATACAGCGTGCCGCACGACAGATGACTGCGACCCAAGCTGGTACTGTCAGAAGCAAAATTGTTCGGATCCGGGCGGCGAATGCCTGCCGCGTCCCATCTCGGACGATCCGGTGCGGATGCCCGTCTGTGGTTGCGATGACAACATCACCTATTGGAATGACACGCTTCGAAAAAAACGCGGCATTTCCGCGAGCACTTCCGGCGAGTGCCAATTTGGAGTGAAGCCCTGCAAGTCCGATGACGCCTGCGGCACCGACTCCAGCTCCGATGCCAGCCTGCGCTGCTCACGCCGGCTGCCCAACCCGAGTGCCTGCGGCATGCCTGGCTCCGGCCAGTGCTGGGTCGTGCCGAGCGATTGCACCGGCACTAGCGACAAGCAGCGATTTTTGCCTTGTCCGCCAGCTCCCGGCTCGCCATCCCCGGCGTGCATGACGACGTGTCAGGCGATGAATTCGGGCGCCCCGTACTTGGACAAGCCGCCGGATTGGGTCTGCCAGTGAGCTCGTGAGGCAAGCCTGCGCGGCCATGCCGCTTCCCCAAGCGGAAAATTCCACGTTGAAAAAAGGTCCCCGGAAATTGATCGATCTTCACCACAGCGTCACACAATTGCTACGTGAAGTTACCGCGCCCCTGGCTAGTCCAAACCTCCGCTTTTCTGCTTCCAATCTGTGGTCTCGCTTTCGCTGCCTGCGGCGGATCGAGCGATAGTCCCGCAAACGCCGAAGGCGCCGCTGGCACCGCTGGCAGCAGCCCCACCGGCGATCCCGACAAGCTGGTCGGTTCGTTTCAGCTGAAGCTGACCCCGGAAAGTGATCTGGGCGCTGCGGCGACCTCGGTCGTCGGCCGAATCTACGACGCCCCGACCCCCGTCACGACCATCTGGGAGAAGCCTCAGGACGACGGTGACTGCACGCTCACCACGCCCCGCGTGCCGTTTTGCAGCACACAGTGCGGAGCAAGCGCCGCGTGCGTCGAAGACGATACCTGCCTCGCATACCCCACGGCCCACAGCGCGGGTGCAGTGACGGTAACTGGCGTGAAGACAGCGGCTGGCAGCGCACCGCTCGTGCTGACGCCGACCAACACCAACTATCTGACCGGCGTCGCGTTGGCGTATCCGCCGTTCGCCGAAAGCGACGCTGTGACGTTCGCTGCGGCGGGTGAGTATTTTCCAGCCTTCACTTTGAGCGCCAAGGGCATCATCCCGCTCGCGCTGACCTCGACCGACCTTGCGCTGAAGAGTGGGCAGGCGTTGTCCCTCGCTTGGACCAAGGGCGCGGAGAGTTCCGCCAAGATCCACGTCAAACTCGACATCAGCCATCACGGCGGCAGCAAGGGTCAGATCGAGTGTGACACTGCCGACTCGGGCGCGCTGACGATCAGCGGCGCGTTGATCACCAAGCTGCTGAACCTCGGCGTCGCGGGCTTCCCCACCGTGATCGTCACGCGGCACGTGATTGGCTCGACGGTGATCCCCGCCGGACGCGTCGAACTCGAGATCTCCTCCACCGTCGAACAGGGGGTGACCGTCGATGGTCTCAAGTCGTGCACCGACAAAGCGGATTGCCCGGACGGCCAGGATTGCCAGAACGATCTGACCTGCAAATGAATGCGTTGCGCGTCATCGTTCGGCGCAGGTCCGTGGACGCCGCGCTGCTCGCGACCACTGCGCTGATCGTGCCGGCCTGCGGTGCGTCCGATCCGGTGAGCAGCGGACAAGCGGGCGCGATTGGGGTTGCGGGGGCGAACACCGGAGCGAGCGGCGCGTCGAGCGCAGGTGCGTCCAGCGCGGGCACGACGAGTAGCGCTGGCAGTGCAGCCGCAGGCAGCGCGGGGCTGAGCAATGTCAGCGGTTCTGGCGGCAATGGCGGCTCGAGCGTCGCTGCCGGCGGGACTGGCTCTGGTGGCGGTTCGGCTGGCAGCGGTGCGGTCGCGACCGAGAAATTCAGCTTCTTCGTGACCAGCTGGGCCGGGTTGCAACGGCTTGCCAAGGGCTTCGGCCTAGGTGACGGCACGGACGGTTTTGGCGGCGACCTCAGGTATGGTGAAACCGGCGCCGGTGCCGGTCTGCGCGGTGCGGACAAAATCTGCGCGACGCTCGCGGAGGCAAGCATGCCCGGCGCGGGAGCCAAAGGTTGGCGCGCATTCCTGAGCGCGGCCGACGACGGCACGGGCAAGCAAGTCGACGCCATCGATCGCGTAGGCACCGGTCCTTGGTACGATCGCCTGGGACGTCTCTTCGGCACGAGTGTCGCCGACATCAACGCTCAGCGTCCCACCAGCGCGGATAGCGCGATCAAGAACGATTTCCCGAACGAAGATGGCGTGCCCAACCATCAGCCGGACGCGACTCAAGCCGCCGTCGACAATCACGACATGCTGACCGGCAGCAACTCCACGGGAAAGCTGATGGCAGCGACGGCCACTTGCCTCGATTGGACGAGCGCCCTCGGCGACACCGCCAAAGAAGGCAAGCCGCGCGTCGGTCACGCTTGGCCACGCGGTTCCGGTGACTCTGCCAACTGGATGAGTTCGCTCACCGAGTCAGGCTGCAAAGCCGGCGCGAATTTGAAGGAGCAAGGCGGCCCGCTGAAAGACGCCGTCACGGTCGGCTCGGGTGGTGGTTACGGCGGCTTCTACTGCTTCGCTCTGAAGCCCTGAACTTTTGTGGATGGTATGACTCGAACTCGATTTTCCCTCGTACTTGCCCTGGTCTGCAGCTCATTCGCTGCGTCGTGCAGTAACTCATCCGAATCGGATGGTGGAGCGGCCTCCGTCGTCGAAGGCACCTGCAAAATCGATCCCAGTGAGATCATGGATGGTACCGCGTCTACGCAGTACCTCGAGCGTATCGAGTGCTCGGCGGATTTCCGAGCCATGGGCTCCGAGCCCATCGACGCCAGTATCCCGGGCGCGCGCTCGGTCAAAGTGATCCTCGATAGCGCGGATTCGAACCACCAATACTTCCAAAACAGTGTGCTCTACAAAGTGCACTACGACTTTGCATCGACGCACCTATCCGGCAATGGCCTGCCCGTGGTGCCGTCACTCGCGGAGTTCAATACGTCTCAGTATTACCAGCCTGACCGTCGCTTCGTACTAGGCGCCGTCACGTACTACGATGGTCCCAAGACCTGGGCACTCGAGATGGCGCCCTACGACACTGCCAACGCAGTGATGATGGCGGAGTTGTTCCGCAGCGTGAAGTCACACGCGTTCTTCGGACCTGGCCTGAAATTCCATCCCACCTCCGACGCAATCGGTGTCGAAGCCGCCAAGCTGCCCAAAGACATTCCCGTCGTCACCACCGACGAGCTGTATCGAGGCATCACTTACCAACCGCTCGTGCTCTCCACGGGCGTCGGTCGGCTGCGTTTCGAGACCATCGGTACGATCGACGAAGCAGCCATCTCCTATACCGATATCGTCGTCGTCGACTCTGCCCCCAACGATATCCCGGTCGTGCAGGGCCTGATTTCGCAGGACTTTCAGACGCCGCTGTCGCACGTGAACGTACTCTCTGCCAATCGCAAGACCCCGAACATGGGCTTGCGCGGCGCGATGTCGGACACGACGCTGCGCGGGTTGGAAGGCAAGCTCGTATCGTTGACGGTGGGCGCGGTCGCCTACGACGTTCACGAAGTGACCGAGGCCGAGGCGGAAGCTTTCTGGGCCGCGCACAAGCCGACACCGGTCACGCTGCCGGCGGTCGATACCAGCAATACCGAGCTGAAAGACATCGGCGACGTGACACCGGAGCCAGAAGCGGGCGGCTCCTTGCGCGATAGCATCAAGACCGCCGTGCTGAGCTACGGCGGAAAAGCCGCGCAGTATTCCGTGCTCTCGCGCACACCGGGTGTGCCGATCGAGAAGGCTTTCGCGATCCCCGTGTATTGGTACTACGAGTTCATGGAGCGCAACGGGCTGTTCGACAAGGTCGCCGCGCTCCAAGCCGACAAGGATTTCCAGAGCGACTCGCAGGTGCGCTTCGAGAAGCTCGCCGAGTTCCAAACCGAGGTTCAAGCGGGCACGGTCTCGCCGGATCTGGAACAAGCGCTGATGGCCAAGATCAACAGCGAGTATCCGAATCACGTGATTCGCTTTCGCACCAGCACCAACAGCGAAGATTTGGACGGCTTCCCCTGCGCGGGGTGTTACGACTCCGCCAAGGGCGACCCGGCCAAGGGCGTGGACGACGTACTGAACGCGATCAAGTTCACCTATTCCACGGTGTGGAAGTTCCGCACGTTCGAGGAACGGGCCTACTACGGCGTCGACCACCACAGCGTGGCCATGGCACTCCTGGTGCACAACAATTTTCCAGACGAATACGAGAAAGCCAACGGCGTGGCGATTACCGCCAATCCTTTCGACGAAAGCGGCCTGGAGCCCGCGTTCTACATCAACGTGCAATTCGGCGGAAAGGTAGAGGTCGTGGCGCCGCCCGCCGGCACCACCTCGGATCAGATCCTATACTTCTTCGACAATCCGAATCAGCCCATCACCTACCTCGCGCATTCGAATATCATCACCGCGGGGAGCAACGTGCTGTCTCGCGAGCAGGTGCACTCGTTGGGCGTTGCGCTCGACGCGATCCATACGCGCTTCTCGCCAGCCTACGGTCCGGCGGCGGGCAACAAAGGGTTTTACGCGATGGATATCGAGTTCAAGTTTTCCAATGAAGCAGACCCCTCCAAGCCCGCCACGCTGCACGTCAAGCAAGCTCGCCCCTATCCGGGGCGCGGGAACTGAGCACGGTCTTGGCGCAAGACACGACAGCCGACCCGCAGCTCCTGTTCGACGCTGCTCCAGCGCGCACGGGCGTGGGCGAAGCGCGCCGCTCGGGGCCGCGCAACGTTGCGCCGACCCCGGCGGTGGGCGCCGTGCCGGCGATTCGCACCGTATTCGAACGCTTCGAACTCAAATATTGGCTCACCGAACCCTTGGCGCGCCGGGTGCTCGATTTCGCGCTGCCTTATCTGAAACGAGACGCCTACGCCACCACTCGCGAGGCGCAACGCAACACGACTTTGTACCTCGATACGCGCGGCTTTCGTTTCTGCGAAAGCCACATGAACCTGTCGCCCGACCGCTCGAAGTTGCGCGTTCGCGCCTACGGTCGGCCATACAGCAAGCTCGCGTTCTTCGAGGTGAAGCGCAAGGTGAAGACGATCACCATGAAAGAGCGCTTCGCGCTGCCCATCGCAGAAGTCGAAAACGTGCTTTCGCGGCGGCCGGTGAGTTGTGAAATGTCGGAGGCGGCGCGCCGCACGCTCGGTGATTTCGTGCTGCAAATGTGCCTGCATCGCGCCGAACCCAAGCTGTTCGTGGCCTGCTTTCGCGAGGCGTTCGAGTCACGCGTGGCGGGTGAAGACGTACGAATGACGATCGACCGCGACCTGGTTTATCAGCACAGCGACGGCTTCGGCTTCAAGCCCAACGAGCAGCGCTGGATCGACATCCACGAGGGCGACGACTCGCGCACTGCCTTCGGACAGCGTCGCGCAATGCTCGAACTCAAGTTCAACGGCACGCCGCCTCGCTGGATGGTCGAGCTGGTGCGCCACTTCAATCTACAGCGTGAGGCGTTCTCGAAGTACACGACCGCCGCACTGCAACTGCGTGGGAGACTTTAGTCATGGGTACGCGCGTCGGCTGGGATATCGCTCTCGCATCGTTGCTCTTGTCGTTCGCAACGTCGATGATCATCGCCACCGTGTACACGATCACGTACCACGGCATCGGCTACTTGCGCAGCTTCGTGCAGACGATCGCCCTTGGCGGCCTAGTCGCCTCCTTGGTCATGTTGGCCATCGGTGATGACGTCGCGCGCGGGCTCGGGATGGTCGGCGCGTTGACCTTGATCCGCTTCCGCACGACGCTCAAAGACACGCGTGACCTGATCTTCATGTTCGCGTCGCTCGGCATCGGCGTCGCGTGCGGCGTGCAGGCCTTCGCGGCCGCGCTGCTCGGTACGGCCATGTTTTCGCTAGCCGCCATGTATCTCACGTGGTCGGATTTCGGCTCCCGTCTGCAGTTCGACATCATGCTCAGGTTTCAAGGCCCGGCTGACGCCGAGCATGGCGAGCAAGTGCGCGCGGTGCTCAATCGCTACTGTCGCGGGCTTTCTCTGATCGATTTGCGGAGCGCGGGCGACAACGTGCAGGAGTTTGCCTACCACCTCAAGCTGAGCAAGGCCGGCACCGAGACCGCACTGATGCGCGATCTCGAGCGAGTCCCGGGGGTCGGTTCGGCGGCAATGTTTACCCGTGACGCATCGTTGGAGCTCTGAGTGTTGCTCGCATCTTCGTCTCCATGGCTCGACGCGGTTCGTTCCGCACCTCGCCGCTTGCTCTACGGTCTGACGGTGATCGGTGCGGGGCTCGGCTTCCTCGCGCTCACGCACGGCAAAGGACTGGGCAGCAACGGCAACGCCGTCGCCTATGTCGAAGCCATTCACTACGCGGTATCGCCGATTGCGCTCGGTCGAATCGACAAGCTGCTGGTGCGAGTAGGTCAGCAGGTCAAAGCCGGTGAGGCGATCGCCAGTATGGATGATCGAGACCTGCAGGCGGCGCGCGAAAAGGCGGTCGCACAATTGGCGCAGCTCGAGGCCGCCGTGATCGCCTCCGCGCAAGACGAAGAATTCCAAGTGACTCGCAGTGAGCTGTGGGTGCTCAAGGCCCGCGCCGACGAACGCGGCGATCGCGCTTCGCTCGCCCAAATCAGCGAGCGCATGCGGCGCTTGGATGGCTTGCTCGACAATCAGATGATCCCTGCGGCTCAAGCCGAGATGGCGCGCGAGAAGCAGAAAGAGCTAGCCGCACGCGTGGAAACGTTCGACCAGGCCCGAGTCAGGGGCCAGGCTGGGCTTGGTCAAATCGGTGCGGGCAACCACGACCATCGCCGCGCGGTCGACGCCCACGTGGAGCCCGCGCGGCGCGCGGTCGAAGTGCAAAAGGCCGCGATTCGCCAGCTCGACTTGCAGATCGAGCAATTGACTCTACACGCCCCGAGCGACGGCTTGGTGACCACCATCACCCATCGCCCGGGAGAGATCGTCGCTGCTGGTATCGAGATCGTGAGTTTGGTCAGCGCTCGCCCCGGTGTTTTGGTGGCCGAACTTTCCGAAGGGATGGCCGCGCGCGTCAAGCTGGGACAAGGTGTGTCGGTGCGTTCCAAAGAGCTGTTTTCCCGCGCGCTTCACGGCCGCGTGATCGAGCTGGCACCGGAGGTGGACGAGATGTTCCCCCGCGCACGGCCCTCGCCGGGCATCGCGGCTTGGGGGCGACGGGCAACCGTGCAACTCGATGGCGGCGGCGAAGTGCTGCCCGGGCAGGCCTTCAGTGTTTCGCTGGACTGACCTGAAGAGCTGGTTCAGCTCGCGCCGCAAGTCCGGCGTGCTGCCAGCCTGCGTAGGTATGGTTGCCTGCGCCGCTCTGATCGCGCCGATCAAGGTGCCCCGCGAGATCTCCGAGCGCACCGGGCTCGAGCTGTCTGGCGCTGCTTGGTCGGCGACTCTGTCTCGCTACATCCTGGTCTCCGACGACATCAGCGAAGAGGGCGCCAAGCACACTCCGCTCTTGTTTGCTCTGAACGAGGCGGGCCAGCTGGACTCGGCTCCGATCAAGATCGAGGGCATCAGTGAGTTGAACGATCCAGAGTCGATCACCGCCGGCCCCGACGGAACGGTATTCGTGTGCACATCGCACTCCCTCAACAAGAAGGGACATTTGCCGGAGAGCCGCCGCCGCCTGATCCAGATCGCGCTGAGCGCGGATCGAAGGGCCAAGGTCATTGGGCAGGTGGACTTGAGCGCGGCGCGCACTCTGGATGGTAAGTCGTCTTGGCCCGAAAGTGGGCTCGTCGATATCGAAGGCATCGCGTACCGCGAGGGCGCGCTGTACATCGGCCTCAAGTCACCGCTCGCTGCCGACGGCCGCGCTAGCATCCTGCGTCTGCCCGACATCGTATCGGTCGTGAAATTAGGGGTCATTCCGGCGGGCGCGCTCACGCTCTGGTCGCGCGGTCGCTTTTGCGTTCCGCACGACGGCAAGACCGTGTGCGAGGGCATCGCGGATCTCGCCTTTTTGCCGGATGGTAGCTTGCTCGTGGCCGGCAACGCCCCGAAGGGCATGCCGACGGACGGCGGCGGCTCGTTGTGGAAGCTGGATGCTCCGAATAGCATGCCCAAGTTGCTCAAGCGCTTCGATGGCTTGAAGCCCGAGGGCGTCGCCGTCGCCCCCGATCACAGCTCCGCGATCGTGGTGTTCGATACGGACGGCCGCCAGCCGTTGTGGATCCGCTGGCCACTCTGACCATGAACCTTGCTCGAAAACTCTCGTTCATCGCCTCCATTGCTGGCCTCGTTGCGTTCGCGGCGAATCCGGCACGCGCGCAAGTTACGGCTAGCCCGCCGGCCAATGCCGAGCTCGTGAGCGAAGACTCACTCGTCCACTACGCGCTCGCCCACAATCCGGATCTGCGCGCGGCGCATTGGGACCAAGATGTCGCGGCTGCGGGGGTGACCAGCGCGGCAGCGCTCAATAACCCAGTGGCACGTGGTGAATGGCTACATGTGCAGTCGCCCGCCAACTACGGGTGGGGCGTCGGGCTAGAGTGGGAGCCGCCACAGCCCGGCGTGTACGGCTCCGTGAAAGATGCGGCGCGCGCCCAAGTGCGCGCGGTCAAGGCGGACTTCAGTGAGCGCAGCGCCGATCTAGAAGCCAGTGTCCGCCGCAGCTACGCGCAAATCGGCGCCCTCACCGAAGAGCTCGCGCTCGCCGAAAAGTCCGTTGAAACCCGGCGCTCCGTGTACCAAGCGATCAAAGATCGCGTGAGCCACGGTGCCTCCAGCCGCATCGATCTGAGCTTGGTCGCGATTTCGTTGGCGCGCGGTGAACAGGAGCGCGACCTGCTCTTGCTCGGGCGGGCTACCGAAGTGACACAGCTCGAGGCGCTGGTTGGCTTGCCGCCAGGCGAATCGCTCTCGCTTTCCCCCAAGCTCACGAATGACGGAAGCCACGACGCGAGAGCCGCGAGTATGCGCCCGCAGCTGGAAGCCGATGCCGCGCGCGCCGAGGCGGCGAATCTCTCGCTGTCGGCCGAGCGCGCCAAGCGCTGGCCCTGGCTGGCCCTACAAGCTAGGTATCGCAAGAACGATCAATCGAACTACCCGGACGACGTGACGGTCGGGCTACAACTCACGTTGCCCATTTTCAACCAAAACCCCGGTCCGATCGCGGCCGCGGAAGCCTCCAAGCATGCGCTTCGTGACATTGCCGTCGCGCACCGCTTGGGCATCGAACGGGATGTGCGCGTGCTGCGCGCGGAGAGCGCACGGCGGCGAGAGATCGCCGAACACTACGCGCAAATGATCGCCCCCGTGCTGAGCGAGCATGCGGCGCTGGTCAAGCAGGCACTGGCCGGGATGGAACTCGACTTGACCGCGCTGCTGGCGGCCGAAGACATGGTCACGCGTGGTGGCATCGAATACATGGAGGCTCGGCTTGCCCAGCGCAAAGCCGAAATTGCGCTTGCCCGTGCGCTCGGTGAGTACGGGCGGGCCACGAGGGGGAAGTGATCCGCAGCGCTTTCAGCCTCATCGTCGTCGTGGCGCTTCTGCCCGCTTGCCAAGCAGACGACACCCCTTCCACACCCGGTGTCGATGCGGGCGCCGCCGATGGTACGAGTCTGCCTCGCGCGTTGACGCTACAGCTCGTGGCGGAAAAGAAGCTAGCGAAGCTGCTCCCGACCAAAGACGTCGAGCACTACGAGGCGAGCGGCGTCGTTGCTTCGGGCGGCATGTTGTACGTGGCTTCGGACAATCTATCTCGGATTGCCGCTATCGATACCTCGTTGAACAAGGGCAAGCTTGGTCCGGGGGACACGACGGACTCGCAATTCGAAGCCATCACGGTGACAGACGATGGTCGCTTCTTCACCATGGTCGAGACCGCCAGCGATGCGGAAGGACCCGCTCAGGTTGCCGAACTCGGATCGGACACCGCGTTCGTTGCTCAGAGCCCCACCGACACGACTTTCAAGCACGCCAACAAGGGCTTCGAAGGTGCCGCTTGGCTTTCGGTGTCGGGCAAAGAATATTTGCTCGCGCTGTGCGAGAACAACAACTGCAAGGACGACGATAGCCCACCCGGCGAGGGCCGAGCACAATTGCTGGCCCTGACCGACGGAGTTTGGACGACGCAAAGGACCTTGAAGTTGCCGGATTCGGCGGCATTTTTGGACTATTCGGACCTCGCACTGCAGCACAGCGGGGACGGCTCTTACGCCGTCGCCGTGGTCTCGCACAAGTCTTCGGCGCTCTGGCTCGGCACGCTGTCGACCTCGGGCTGGGCCTTCACCGGAGCCAACCGGTTCTACACGTTTCCGCGTACCGCCGAGGGCGCGGTCAAATACTGTTCGGTCGAGGGTGTCACTTTCCTCGGTCCGAACGTCCTTGCCGTCGTGTCGGATAGGAGCGACGGCGACGAGCCGTGTACCGACGAAGAAGAATCGATTCACATTTTTCAGCTGCCGCAGTGAACGCGGCGCGACCCAAATCGACCCGAGGATGACATGCATAGGTTTTTAGCTTTCGCCCTGCTCTCGCTCACTGCCGTAACCGCTTGTTCGAGTGACGAGGCACCCGCTGCCGCACCCAGCAATCCAAGCACGACCGTAGCGTTCAACGAGATCAGCGCCGCGGGGGACGAATGGCTCGAACTGTACAACACGGGATCCGGGGACTTCGATCTCAGCAACTACGCCATCGCCGACACCGACAAAACGACTGGCGAACCGCGCACCACCAAGGCGATGCGCTTCCCCTCGGGAACGAAGCTGCGCAAGGGCGGCTTCGTGCTGATCCTCTTGGGCAAAGACAACTCCACCCCGGGGCCGTACTCTGCGGATGCCTGCTTGCCGGGCGTAGCCGCCGGCTGCTTTTACGCGCTGTTCTCCGTTAGCCAGACCCGAGGCGAGGCCCTGCACCTGCTCGCGCCGGACAACACCAGCGTGTTGAACGTGATCTATCCAGCAAATCTGGACTTCGAAGCGAGCGCAAAGTTGAGCGCATGCCGCATTCCGGACGGAACGGGTGAGTTCACGACTTGTGCTCAGTCGCCGGGTTCTGCAAACGTTGCTCCCTGATGGTTCGGAGGGGGCAGGTGAGTCGAAGCGTGGGCTGGCTCGTGCTGGGCCATCTCGGGCTTTTGTCAGCCGCCTGCTCGGAGCCGTTCCCAAGTGCGGATCGCGATCGAGAGCCCAGGTCTCGAGTCCATGTCCCGGCCTTCCCCGAGCCGTCGCCGCCGACTTCGTCCGGTCCGATCGGCGGCCCGGGCCCGCTATATCCTTCCGAGGGTGACGCAGGAACCCCGGTTCAGCGCTTCGTGATCATTGGTGACTACGGATCGTCTACCGCGGGCGAAGACAATGTTGCCACGTTGGTTGCGCGTCTGAAGCCGGATTTCGTGATCACCACCGGCGACAACAATTATCCCTTGGGCGCCGCCGAGACCATCGACGAAAACATCGGGCGCTACTTTCACGCATTCATTGCGCCGTACCGCGGACGCTACGGGCGCGGAGCGCGAGAAAACCTATTTTTCCCGAGTTTGGGCAACCATGATTGGTACACGCCCGGGGCCCAGCCCTATCTGGACTACTTTTCGTTGCCCAACAACGAGCGTTACTACCAAGTCGTGCGCGGCAACGTGCAGCTGTTCGCTTTGGATAGCGATTTCAACGAACCCGATGGCATCACCCGCGATTCGAAACAAGCGCACTGGCTCGAAGCGCTATTGGGTGCTTCGGAAGTGCCCTGGCGGGTGGTGTTCTTCCATCACCCCCCGTACTCGTCGGGCGTGAAGCATGGACCCACGGTCGAGATGCGCTGGCCGTTCGCCGAGTGGGGCGCGAGTATCGTCTACGCCGGTCACGACCATACCTACGAGCGACTCGCCGTCGACGGCGTTCCGTACGTCGTCAACGGCGTGGGCGGCAATGACGATCTCTACACCCTCGGCGATCCCGTGCCCGAGAGCCTCGTGCAGCACACGTTCGTGCACGGCGTAGTGCTCGTCACCGCGACCGCGACCGACTTCGTCAGCCGTTTCCTCGACGCGCGCGGAGACGAGCTCGACGTGCTGCGCTTGCACAAGCAGTAACGAAAAAAGCGGAGTGGCACGCGCCACCCCGCTTTTCGGCTGCTCAATCTCGCTTCAGAGCGACGCGAGGATATCGTTCAGGGTCTTGCTCGGGCGGAGCGCGGCGCCGGCTTTGGCGTCGTCCGGCTGATAGTAGCCGCCCACGTCCACCGCCTTGCCCTGTGCCGCGATCAACTCCTTGACGATCGTGTCTTCGGCGGCGGTGAGCTTGGCCGCGATCGGCGTGAACAGCGCCTTGAAATCGCTGTCCTTGCTCTGGGCAGCCAATTCCTGAGCCCAGTACAGGGCGAGGTAGAAGTGGCTGCCGCGGTTGTCAATCCCGCCCACCTTACGCGAGGGGGACTTGTCGTTCTCCAAGAACTTGCCGTTCGCCGCGTCGAGCGTTTCGGCGAGGACCTTGGCCTTCTCGTGCTTGAAGATGATGCCCACGTGTTCGAAGGACGCAGCTAGCGCGAAGAATTCACCCAGTGAATCCCAGCGCAAGTAGCCCTCCTCCAAGAACTGCTCCACGTGCTTCGGGGCAGAGCCGCCGGCGCCAGTTTCGAACAACCCGCCGCCGTTCATCAACGGCACGATCGACAGCATCTTGGCGCTGGTGCCCACCTCCAAAATCGGGAAGAGATCGGTCAGGTAGTCACGCAGCACGTTTCCGGTCACCGAGATCGTGTCCTCTCCCTTGATCAGGCGCTCGAGCGTAAACTCGGTCGCGGCGGCAGGCGGAAGCACGCGGATGTCGAGCCCGCTCGTGTCGTGATCTTTCAGGTATTTCTCGACCTTGAGCAGGATTTGCGCGTCGTGCGCGCGCTTCGCGTCCAGCCAAAACACCGCCGGCGTGGCGCTCAGCCGAGCGCGGTTCACGGCCAGCTTTACCCAGTCTTGCACGGGGGCGTCTTTGGTTTGGCAGGCGCGCCAAATGTCGCCCGCGTCGACCGCGTGCTCCAGCAGCACGGCGCCCGCGCTGTCGACGACGCGCACGCTGCCCTTCTCCGAGATCTGGAAGGTCTTGTTGTGCGAGCCGTATTCTTCGGCCGCCTGCGCCATCAAGCCGACGTTGGGCACCGAGCCCATGGTCTTGGGGTCGAACGCGCCGTGCTTCTTGCAGAAGTCGATCGTGGCTTGGTACACGCCAGCGTAGCTGCTGTCCGGGATCACCGCGATCGCGTCTTGGAGCTTGCCCTGGGCGTCGTACATCTTGCCGCCCGCGCGAATCATGGCAGGCATCGAGGCGTCCACGATTACGTCGCTCGGTACGTGCAAGTTGGTGATGCCGTTGTCCGAGTTGACGTACGCGAGCACAGGGCCCGCGGCATACGCGGCCTGAATGTCCGCCTGGATCAACGCCTGCTCATCGGCGGGCAGACTCTGAATCTTGCCCAGCAAGTCACCGAAGCCGTTGTTCAGATCGACACCCAGCTTGCTGAAGGTCGACCCGTGCTTCGCGAACAGGTCCTTGAAGAAGACTTGAACGGCATAGCCAAAGATGATCGGGTCCGAGACCTTCATCATGGTGGCCTTCAAATGCAGTGAAAACAGTACGTTTTCGCGCTTGGCGCGCGCGATTTGCTGCTCGTAGAAGGCGACCAGCGCGGTCTTGCGCAGCACCGTGCCGTCGATGATCTCGCCGGCTTTGAGCGGCGTCTTGTCCTTCAAAACCTTGACGCTGCCATTGGCTGCAACGAACTCGATGCGCACGTCGGTGGCGGCGGCTACCGTGACCGATTTTTCGTTCGAGAAAAAATCGTTCTCGCCCATGGTGGCCACGGTGGTCTTCGAATCAGCCGACCATTTGCCCATCGAGTGCGGGTGCTTGCGGGCATAGTCTTTAACGGCCTTCGGAGCGCGGCGATCCGAGTTGCCCTCGCGCAGGACGGGGTTCACCGCCGAGCCTTTGACGCGGTCATAACGGGCCTTGGCGTCCTTTTCGGCATCGGTCTTCGGCGCTTCGGGATAGTCCGGAACCTGAAAGCCGTGCGCCTGGAGCTCCGCGATCGCTTCCTTCAGCTGCGGCACCGAGGCGCTGATGTTGGGCAGCTTGATGATGTTCGCCTCGGGCTTGAGGGTCAGCGCGCCCAATTCAGCGAGTGCATCGGCGACCTGTTGGGCCGGCGGGAGCAGCTCGGAGAACACCGCGAGGATGCGACCGGCGAGCGAGATATCGCGCGTCTCGACGTTGATCCCCGAGTGCTTGGTGAAGGCCTGCACGATCGGCAGCAGGGAATAGGTGGCGAGCGCCGGGGCCTCGTCGGTCTTCGTGTAAATGATGATGGGCTGTGCGGACATGGTGGAAATTGGGCGGATTCTGCCATCCATCTCCGGGCTAGGGAAGTTCAGACCGTTTGCGGGAGATGAAGGTCAGCTCCCGAAACAGTCAGCGCGGGTGCCGATTGCGGGGGCGCGGCTACGCGGTCGAGCTACGTGATTGCCATCAGTAACGCGGGCGCGCGTCAGAAAGTGCCGACCAACCCGACCGAACGGTAACCGAACACGGGAGTGACGTGGGGAGTCGTCTGGAGCGCAGATTTACTGCTTCGATTCAAGTCCACGATCAAGAAGGTGAGGCCGGCGAGGATGCCCACGCCGCCACCGACCAAGCCAACCACGCCTATCTTGGCTTGATGGTCGGCGTCGGCGTCCTTGGCCCAAACCGCGTCCGCGACGCTCGGGTCCGTACATTTCATGCCGCCGCTGGCGAGCACGCATTGGTCGTAAATTTGGTCCGACTCGTTGCGCGTGCTGCTCGACTTGAGCAGGTAGTAAGTTCCGATACCCGCGCCCGCCGCCCCAAGGCTGAACGAAGCGATCGAGGCGATCATCAACCCGGGGCCGTGCCCGTTCGAGCTGCTGACACTCCCGATCTCGGAGGCCGGAGCTTCCGTGTTGCTGGGCGGCGCGGTAGCCGCTGCGGCGGCGCTCGGCGGCGCGCCCGCCGCGGCCGGCGGTTGTGCCTTGGTTGCCGCCGCCGCTCCCGCGGCGACCGGCAGAGCCGCGCCGGTCGAGCGCAGCTTGAGCACCACGGTCTGCTTCGCAGACTCGGCGAGCTTCACGGTCACTGGGTCGCTGGCGATCGTCGGGCCGCTGGCCTTGAATACGTGCTCGCCGGGATCAGCGGGCAGTGGAATGCCGATCATCGCGCTGGGGAGCGCGGTGCCGTCCATCGTGACACTGATGTCAGGGGCGGAGATCGCGCCTTGGAGCGTGACGGTCACCGATGGTAGCCGGTTGTCCAGGACGTCTTGCTCTTGCTCGGCCGCGTCCTGCGCGCTGACGAAGGCCTTGGGCGCATTGCTCGCCAGGTTCTCGCGCGTGATCTTCAGGTAAGTCTCGTGCGCTGCTACCAGCCGCCCGAGCTTGGCTTGAGCGCGAGCCATGAACAACAAATGGGTCGGGGAATGAACCAGCTGCTCGGCGCGCGACAGGTAGTCGATGGCCTTCTCGTACTTGCCGGCGTCGAATGCGGCGCGACCGTTGTTGGCCGCGTCGCGCGCCGTGGCTCGCTCCAAGTCAGTCTGCGCAAACGCACTGTGCGCAGCGAAGAAGACACAGACCCCAGACACCAAACAAGAGATTCTTCGCATTGCCGTTTCGCCGGACATGGTAGGGCAGGCGCCTCAGTCCTGCCAAGCGAAACTCCGTAACTCGCTGATTACGCCGCGTCTGCGCGCGATAGCGAGCTCCGGATTGCGGCGGGGTCATCCTTGCGGAACACCGAGGCGAACAGCACGAACAGCGTCCAGAGCGCGGCTAGCGAGTAGAGCATGGCTTCTCCGCCGCGCTTTTCGAACAAATAACTCGAGGCGAACGGCCCGAGCAGCATGCCTGCCGCATAGAAGGCATTGTAAATCGAAGTGCTACGCTCGTACTCGGAGGGGTGCGCCACCACCCCTTGCAGCGCCAAGCTCACCGGTGAAATGCTGGCCAAGCTCGCCCCCGCGACGAACACGGCAGCGCACATGGCGGGATACGAGTCGAGATACACGAAGCCGAGCACCATCGTCATGCCAATCGTGCCCAGGATGCGCATCAAGAGCAGGTGACCGTAGCGGTCACCGACGCGCCCCGCGTAGTTGGAGAACAAGAGCATCCCCGCTGCAAAGTAGGCGGGGATCACGATCGTCTGAGGCTCGCTGATGCCCTTTCGCTCCATCAAGTACAGCGGCAGGAAGAGCACGACACTGGCTTGAAAATAACCGTACGCGAAGGTCCCGAAGCAAGACGTCTTGATCCGCCAGAGTAGGCCGAGCGCGCTGCTGCTTTTGGCGATCGAGGCCATTGGATGATCTTCGTGCAGCTCGCCGCGAACATCCGGCGCCAGGCGTCGCAGCACGTAGACGCTGGTGCAGATCGCGATCACGGCTGCCAAGACAAAGGCAAATTGCAGAGGTAAGAACTTGGTGCAGGCATAAGCAAGCAGCGGTCCGCCGACGTAGCCGCAAGCCACCGCAACGGCGTACAAACTGGTGATGAAGGCCTTGTTCTGCTTGCCCGAGCGGGCCAAAAGGATGGACTCCGAGCTGACCCAGACGCCAACCGAGCAAGCGCCATCGAAGAAGCGCAGCGCGGCGAGCGCCCAAAACGTGTGCGTGAACGGAAACAGCAGAACCGCCGCGGCGTACCCCGCCAGCGAAATGGCCAGCATGTACTTGGCCGAGAATCGTCGTACGAGCGGCCCCATGGGCAGCGAGAAAGCAACGATGCCGGCCGCGAACCAGGCCGCGAGCTGACCTATCTCGAGCTTGCTTACGCCATGCGTGGTCAGAAATCTCCCGATCACCGAGATGGCCGTGCCGTAGGCCACGCCGAGCGCGAGTGTGATGCCGTAGATGCGCCAAACGTTCGGGTCCGGAATGCGCTGAACGAAGCTCCGAAAAAACGAAGCGCCCTCGGCATCGTCGCCTGGGCGCTCCATTTCAGTCGCGAGCTCCGTCGATACGGGCTCACTCATCGAGCTTATTCCGCAGCGACGGGCAGCGATTCTTCGCTGGGCTTGACGAACGGAAGCACGACCGCGAGCTTCGTGCGCGCACTGTGCAGCGCGCCCTTGGCCATCACCGGCGCTTGCTCTTTGGTGATCTCGAAGATCTCCTTGCTGGCCTCGCGAACCAACTTAGCGGTGCTGTTCGCCTTCTCGGGGGCGCTCTGCACGGTTTCGCGAGCGAACGTGCTCACGCTGCCAAACAGCGAGCGGGCGCTCCGCGCCATCAACTCGAAGCGCGACTTTCCGTACACCTCGGCCACCTCGTGTACCAGATCGGCGGAGGTCGACGCCGCGTAGTGCCGCGACTTGTGCAGAGGCGATGCGTAGCGCGGATTTTCCGCCAAGAACGCCTTCAGCTTCTCGACGGTCATGCCGGTGTCGGCCAGCGCCTTTTCGAACTCGACTTGAGCCGCTTGACGCGCCTTGAACAGGTACATCTGCACCCGGCTCTGGAAGTTGACCGCGCCGTCGCCGCTGGTCTCCACCGCGCAGAAGATCGTACCCGGGAATTTCTCGTTGATCAGCGACTGCACGCCGTCGCTCACGCCCGAGCTCGGCATGCAGCCGAAGGGCTTCACGCTGAGCGTCATCGTGGCCTTGCTCTTGACCACGTTGAGGATCAGCTTGCCGACCTCCATGTGGCCTTCGCCGCCGCGCAAATCGTTGTTGTAGTAGGGCGCGGCGACCTCGGCCACGGCGTCCATGTCCGGCAAGTGGTAGCCGTAGAAGCCGCCCGCGTAGGCGAACGTCTGGAACGCGCCGCGCAGCGCCAAGTTGCCTGCCCAGAGCCCAATCTTGCGCTGGAACACGCCGTACTCGCCGGTGCCACCCAGCCCGTACTTGCTCTTGTCCATTCCGCGCAGGGTGGCGCGCGACGCGGTGTCGAAACGAACCTCCCAGAGGTTGTACAAAATCCAGGCGGTCACGAACTGAATGTCGGCTTCTGCACCTTCCTTCTCGACGAAGCGCTGCAGTTGGTAGTTGCCATCACCTTCGGTGGTCATGGCCCAGAATTCACCGATGATCGACACCTTCGGCTTCGGCATCGTGCGGTCGACCTCGACCGTCTTGAACAGCTTCTTGCAGCGCATCAACGCCGCCAAGATCGACTTCTTGTGCAGCAAAGCATCCCGGCAGATGTCTTTGGCCTGGGCGATCGCCGCGTCCGTGGCGCCCGCCACCTTTTCGTACGGGCGCAGGCGGTAGCCGATGCCATTGATCACGTCGCCGGCGATCAGCCCCTTCAACAGACCGATGAAAAATGCCGGGTTCAGCTCCAAACCGCTGGCCTCACCGGTCGCTTGGCTCAGGCCGCCCTGTTGCTGGAACAGCATCACGCGGAAGCCGTCGAAACCTGCGTCGCGCAGCGCCTTTCGGTACTCGGTGACGTACATGCCGAAGCGACACGGCCCACAGGCCCCCGCCGTGAGGAACACGTAGTTGTCGATCACCTCTTTGGTGGTCAAGCCCTTCTTGTCACGCAAGTGAATCAGGTACTGCACCAAGTTGCCGACGGTGAAGTACGTGGGATTGCACTGGGACTTGTTACCGAACTCCTTCCCCACGCTGAGCGCGTCGTAGTTGGGCGGGTCGAGCGGGATCGTGTTGTAGCCGAGCGCGGAGAATGCGCCCGAGATCAGGTAGTCGTGGGCGATGGTCAAGCCGCCGATGAGCAGCGTGATTTTGCCCTTTTCGGACTTGGTAAACATCAGGTTCGCCATGTCTTCGACCCATTGCTGCTCGACGGCGATGCCGAGGCGCGCGCGCTCTTCGTCTTCGAACTTCTTGAGCTCCGCGTCGATGTCCATCGCTTGCCCGGCGATTGGTAGGCTCTTCTTCTTCAGCGGCGCGTCGAAGCTTACTTGTTGGGTCATCTTGCTCATCTCCCTGGAATCTGGCTGTTCGCTCTAGAAAAAACGCGTTTTCACCCCTTCGGGTGTCACGAAGCGTGTCACTCGGCCGCGGGCGCGGCTTCCGTTGCTCGTTGGGACAAGTCGATCGCGACGATCGAGCCATCCGCCTGTTTCCGTCCCAAACGAAACACGCCTTTCGGCGCTTCGACTTCGGCTGAGCGACGCGCTTCGTAGCCGCGCACGCGCTCCATGGTCTCGGCGATTTGCTTTTCGATCGCCGGATCGTGCTGCTTGGCTGCCGCAAGCTGCGCTTGCTTGAGGCCGAGTAACTCGAGCCGCTTCTTGTCGATCGAGAGCGCGAGGTCACGCTTCTTTCCGGCCAAGTCTTCCAGCCGCTCTTGCGCCAAGCGCAGCGAGTGAGCGTAGGTCTTGACACGGATCTTGATCGAGCCACCCGGCTTGTTGGCGTCGATATCGTGCAGCGCTGCGGACGGCGTCTTCGAGGTTTGGATGATGTCGGCGATCAAGCCGTAGGTCGGCGCATCATGACCGCACTTGAAGCTCGATAGGTCGAGCACAGCGACGTTCGGATGGTGAGCCGCGAACGCGGCCGCCCACACTTTCATCGCGCTGTTCACCGAGTAGTTCTCGGGCCACACGTGGTTGATCTCGAGTGGGCTCTTGATCACCCCGCGGTCGAGCTCGTCCTTGTAGTAGCGATCCAGGTACTCGCGGTCCTTCGGGATCGAACGAATGCTCAAGATTGGGTAGCCGAGCACCTGGAATTCGTCGGGAATGCCGTGATTCAAGCCAGGATCCGCGTGATAAGGCCGATTGAGCACCAAGATCGCGATGCGATCTTCGGCCTCGACGGTCTCCAAGATGGCGCGGCCCTTGTCCTGCAAATCGAGGTCGAAGGCCTTGAGCGCCTTCCAGGCTTCGGCGCAAGCGTGGTCGTTCTCGTCCTCGGTGATCTCTAGGCGATCTTTGAAGGTCTCGAACATGCGCCGCGCGAGCAGCGTGGGTTCTTCGAAGGACAGCGCCGGGTCCAGGTACTCCATGTTGCGCACCGCGAAGAAGTCGACCTCTTTGGTGAACGCCGCCTTGGTCACGTCCGGCGTGCCGGCCACGATCGGACACGAAGCGTTGTCCTGCGTGTCGACTACGAAGTTGTTCACGTGCGTGAGGATCGGGAAGAAGATGTAGTTGAGCGGCTTGTTGCGCTCCGGCTCGTGCTTGTGGAAGAGCAGGTTGTGAATGTGCGACTGCACGACCTTGCTCGGAAAGCACGGGTCGATCGAACCGTACTTGCCGCCCTCGACCCAGGTCTCCTCGGTCGTCGCGTCGCTCCAAACCACGTTCGATTTGCCCATGCCCAGCGCCTCGAAGTAGGTCCGAAAGAACGGACCGGTGCTGTACATGTTGAGCACGCGCGGCATGCCGACGCGGATTCGCTTGCGACGCTTCCAGGCATCTTCGCTCGAGCGCTGGAACGGCCGCGTGATCGTCTCGCGCTTCACGCGGAAGAGCGATTTGGTGACCTTCACGTCTTCGATCGGCGTGCCCGCGGCGGGCATCGGCGCCCACTCGTAGAAATGCACGAAGGCGCGCTCGCCCTCGTAATTCACGATGTTCGGAAACGCGGCCGCGGTCTTTCGGCGCTCTTCCATCAGCGAGAGCATGGCGTCTTTGCTCTCCACGGTGCCCTTCTCGCAGGAGAACCCCGAGATGTAGCGCGTGGACGAACCATCCGGGCGGGTGGTGTCGATGAACGTGCGCTTGCACTCGTTCGGACAGAAGTGACACACCGTCTCTTCGTCGTTCTTGGTCTTGTACTCGAGGTTCAGCGCGGCTTCGATGCCGATGAAGCGCGTCACGCCGCTGCGCTTGTAGCGACGAAGCGTCTCGATGGCGGCGCCGATCGCGCCTGCTTCACCAGTGTGCGGATGCACGAACACTTGCCCGCCAGGGACGCGCTGTTTGATGTAATCGACCTGGGCTTTGACGGCCGCCAAGTTGTACTGGGTGCCGCCTTGGAGCACGAAGCGCGTGCCAAGCGAAGCCAAGCGCGGGATCTGCACCACGTACTGCCAAACGTTCTTCGGCAAGACTTGCGCGAGCCCAGCGAGTAGCTCCTCCTTCTGGTAGCCCTCCTTCTGGAAATTCACGCGATCGGAGTCGAGGAACACCGCGCAGCCGTAGCTGAATTTCGGCGCCAGCTCGGCCTTGAACGCAGTCTCCGCATACTCCGTGACCGGGATGCCGAATTGATCGGCCATCGCTTGCAGCAGCATGCCGTTGCCGGCGCTGCAGCTGTTCGACAGCTTGAAGTTCTGGATGTCCCCGTTCTTCATGAACAAGACTTTGATGTCCTGCCCGCCGATGTCGCAGATCACGTCCACATCGCCGAAGAAGTGCACGGCGCTCATCATGTGGGCGACGGTCTCGACGATGTTCACGTCGGCCATCACGCATTCTTCGAGCACGTCCGCCGCGTAGCCCGTCGCGCCGAAGCCGACGCACTCGAGCGTCGCGCCTTGGCTCGTCACTTGGCCTTTGATGTTGGCCAAGAGCTCTTTGGTGTCTTGGATCGGGTTGCCCTTGGACAGCTGGTAGGCCTTGACCAAGAGCTCACCGTCTTCACCGATCAGCACGGCCTTCGATGAGGTCGAGCCGCCGTCGAGGCCGATGATGCCTTTGACGTGTTGGCCCGGCGTGAAGGTGGCCGGGATGAACTTCGGGATCTTGTACATCTCCCGGAAGTCGGCCATCTCCTTCTCGCCAGCAGAAAGCGGGGGACCGGCTTGCTCACCGAGCCGCGCGCGGCGCCCGTTTTGGATGAAGTCGCGGAGGCCGGCCACACCGTGGAAGCGCCCCGCTTCGCCGCCCTCGGCGATGCCGAACATCGCCGCGCCGAACGCGGCGTACAGCTCCGCGTTCTGGGGCACGAAAATCAGCTCCTCGATCGGCACGTCTTGGGGATAGACGAAGCCGCGGTCGCGCCACGTCTCGGGGATGCGCTTGCGCCAGCAATCCTGCAAGAAGGGCAAGTAAGTGTTGGGGCCGCCGAGCAAGAGCACGCGCGGCTTCAACGTGTTACCGCGGGTCAAGACGCTCAGGTTCTGCAGCACGATGGCGTCGGCCAGCGAGTTGAGAACCTCATCCTTGGGGATGCCGGTCTTGACCAAATTCACGATGTCGGTCTCGGCGAACACGCCGCATTTGGCGGCGACGTGGTGCAGCTTCTGGTCGTTGAAGCGCAGCGAAGTGGCGAAGCCAGGCTCCGCCCCGACTTTGATCATGCACTTGTCGATCGTGGCGCCGGTCCCGGACGCGCACTTGTCGTTCATGGAGGTGCCGGCCGTCTTGGCGCCGGTCTGCGCGTCCTCCTTGAACATGATGATCTTGGCGTCCTGGCCGCCGAGCTCGATCACGGAGAGCACGTCAGGGTGCTTGTATTCGACGGCCAAGGTGACCGCGTTCACCTCCTGCACGAACTTGGCGCCCGTTGGCCCGGCGAGTGGACCCGAGCCCGAGCCGGTCACGAACATCTTCCACGCGTCAGCCGGCTGATCCGGGAACGCAGCCAAGATGGTCTCGAGCAGCTCGAGCACCTTCTCGGGCTGCTTGGTGTGGTGTCGCTGATAGTCGTTCCACAGGATGTCTTTGGTGACGGGGTCGATCACGGCCGCTTTCACGGTCGTCGATCCCACGTCCATCCCGATCACCAGCTCGCCGCGATGTCCGCTCATTTGCACTGCCCTCGGTGAGGTGCTGCCGAAGCAAATGCTCGGCTAGCTCAACTGACGCGCGTGTCAGTCTATCCTCCCGTGGGCCGCCAGATGCAAGCTCCGCGATTGTTTCGCGGGGGTGACGCGCGCGTCAGCGCGTGCCAGTTCGCCTCAGTTGCGGCTAGCCACTGGCGGCTCGGCGGCCGGCCCACGCGGGGGCGCGCCGTGCTTTGGCGGAGTGGCCGGCGGCGCTTCCGGCTTGATGATCTGCACGGCGGGGCCCGGTTTGCGCGGCTGCGACGCGATCTCCAAAAAGTCGTGACCGAGCGCGCCGCCGTACTGGTCAGCGACGTCGACACGCAAAATCCAAGGTCCTGGCTTGCTGCTTGGAGGCACGACCGCGTGCAAGGTGTTGCCATCTTGCTCGAAGTTCACGTCCACCGGCTCGAGGCCCACCGTGACCGTTGGCACGGCCTGCAAGAACGCGGGGATCTCGCTGCCGTTTTGGGACTTGAGCTGAATGTCGATCGAGATCGGGTCGCGCGGCCAAATTGCGCGTTGCGGTCCGATTTGTACATCGGCGTAGATGCCGCGCGGCTCGAGACGCGCGATCGCCGTGTCCAGCACGCCCGGCATCCGGAAACCGATCACGGTCTTTTGGCCGCGGTACAGGCCCGCTCCTTGCGCGGCAGGGAAGTAACGCCCCGCACCCAGGTACGTCATCTCCAAGCCAGCGGTGTTGGTGAACTGAACCTGCTGTCCAGCACCGAGGAAAATGGCTTGTTCGGTACTGTAGGCGCCCGGTGGCAGCACGACACCGATCACGCGCAGGTCGGACTCCGCACTCCAGCCGCCCTCCATACCGCGCGCATCGATCGAGCGCAGCGCGATCGCGTATTTTCCGGGCTCGACCGGCGTGAGGCCAGCATCCCACTCCGGGCTCTCGGTAGTGCGCTGATCGATCACTTTGCCATCCGCTAGACGGCGCACGCGAAGCTCGTAGCCTTTGGCTCCTGCCACGCGAGACCAGTGGAAGCCGTGCATGGCGACCGCCTCATTGGGGGCGAACCACATGCGTTGCGAGCTGGTCAGGGTCGGGCCCGGCAAGCCAGGCTTGGCCAGCGCGGCCGGTTCGTCTTTGCTCAGCGTCGAAGTCCAGCCTAGGGGAATGGTCTGCCAATGGTCGCTCAACAGGCTTCGCACTTCGCCTTCGATGTTGGCGGTCGTCGCCTCGCCAGCCTCGACGCGGAATGCGGCGTGTCCCGAGGTGACGATCGCGCTCAGCTTGCCCATGCTCGCAAGCACCGCATTGCGACCGGCCTTGGGCAATTCGACGTCCACGCGCCCGCTCTGCAGCGCAAAGCTCCAAGTCCACGTGCGCGCTCCGGGCGTCAAAGCCAAAAGCTGGGGCAGCGGGAAGACTCGCAAGGAGGAGTTCGGCGCGACTCGTAGATGCGCACGACTCGGCAGTTCAATCACGGCTCCGGCGGCGGACGTGGTGAGCATACCACCCACGTTCGAAGCGCTGCCGGAAACCACCACCGGCTTGCGCGGCGCGGATTCGGCCCGTGCGTTGGCCGCCGTTGCACACACCAGTGCGCCCAGCACACACGCTACGTAACTGACTCGAGCTCGCGTTGGTCCCATGAGGCTGGTCAACGGCATGGGGCGCGGCGACTTGAGACTTTTCGGCCCCGAGGGCGAAGTCTGTGCGTCCTTGCGCAGCTCTAGGACTACACTTCCTCACCATGGCGACGGCACGTGCCAAGAAGAAATTCGGGGCTTTACCCAAAAACGAACGACGCCAGCAAATCCTGAGCGTGGCGCGCGAGGCCTTCGCGAAGCGCGGTTACCACCAAACGACGATCGACGACATCGTTGCCCAAGCGGGCGTGGCGCGAGGTACGTTCTACTTGTACTTCGAAGACAAGCGCGCGGTGTTCTCGGATCTGGTCGACCGTTTCGCGGGGCAGCTCTCGATGGCCATCGTGCGCATCGTCACTGACGACCCGGGGCGTTCCGTGGTCGAACAGGTGCGCGAAAACATCCGCGCCATCATCGCCACCTGTCTGGCGGAACGCGCCATGACCAAGATCTTGTTCACCGATTCGGTCGGTGTCGATCCGGCCTTCGACCGAAAACTGCAAACATTTTACGACACTGTGGTGCAGCTGTTGACCGAGAGCTTGAAGGACGGCCAAGCGCTCGGCATCGTGGCCGACGGCGAACCGCGGGTGCTCGCTTACTTGACCATTGGCTCTCTGAAGGAGCTGCTCTACCAAGCCGTTACGCTTGGTTTCGCCGAAGAGAGCGCGGACGTTTTGACCCAGCAGATGTTCACCTTCTTGAGCGGTGGATATTTGCGGTTACCCGAGGTCAAGACCAGCAAGCCCGCGCGCCGGCGTTGAGCTCATTTCGGTGCGGCTTCGCAGCAACCGGTGATGCAATATTGATCGACGTCACAGGCCGCCTCGCCGAGTTGCCCGCAAGCCTGCTCGCCGCGCGGGCAGCGGTTGCTCGAGTCAGCGCAACTCGCCGCCGGTGCCGTACGGCCAACGCATACCTCGCATGCGTCGCACGGATTGAAGGCCGAAGGCACCGGAGTGCAAGGGTGGCACGCCGCCGCATCATCCACCGTATCCTCGTTGCAGCTGCCCACGTTGCGGTCGGTCGAGCCGAGCCACACGAACTTGCCGCTGCCCGCCGGTAGCTCACAACAGCCGAAGCTATCGCAGCCGTTCGGGGTGAGGGGGCCGCAGGCGCTTTCGCACTCGGACTCCTGCGTCTGAGCCAGCTCCGCGCACGTCGCCGACGTGCCGGGGATCTTCGCCGTCGGATCGTAGGCGCAGTGCGTGTCCCCGCTGGGCGGGTAGTCGGGTGCAATCGCCAAGGGGTCGCAGGTTTGGCTCCAATAGCAGTGGTCATCGCCCGAGCCCGTGTCTTGATCGAAATAGCAATCGCTACGGCAGGGGGCGTTGTTTTGGCCGGGGATGCCGCCGAAATAGGAGTCCTCGGTGTTGTCGCAAGGACCGGTGCATTCCGGATCCGCAGAGTCGGTCAACCCGTCGCCGTCATCGTCGATGCAATTGCCGCATTTGTAGATCTTTCCCTGGCATGCGCTGTTGTGGCAGGAGTAATCGCTACCTGCCACGGCGCTTGCGCCGGAGACGTTGCCTGCGCTGCCGCCCGTTGTCGCCGAACCACCGCCGCCGAAAGAGGGAAAATTTTGGCCAATCTTGATGCTGTCCGAGCACGCGAGCACGCTGACGCTAGCGGCGAGAATCAACGTGAGTAGCAGCGCCCGCGAATGCACTTCGGTAGTCAATCACTTCGTGGAAGGACGATCGACGGTTTGTTGGTGCGCCGAGTGTGGGTAGCGCGCATCGAAGCGGGCGGCACGCGCCTCTGCCTCGCTGTTTCGCCCCAGCCGACGCAACGCGGAAATCGCGATTACTTCTCGCTCTTGTACGAGCAACCCACGTGGGAACTGTTGAGCGTGTTGTTGCGTGAGGCTCAGCGCTCGAGCAGGATCGGCACCGAGCGCCGAGCGAGCCTGTTCGAGCAACGACGCTTCGGCCTGAGTCGTGTTCGATGAGTGTGAGCCTGGGGACGCGCTGCCGAGCGTGGACTTCTTGGCCACGGCTGCGGGAACCCTATCGGGGGCGCTGCCGACGATGACCGGCGCGCCGGACGTGGCTACGCTCGGGAGCTCGAGCACCGGTGTTGGCTCGAGGGCCCGGGTAGAAGCGACGGCGACAGGCGCGGTAGCGGCAGCTGGTGCACTGGCTGCGGGGCGAGCCGCTGGGCGAGCGTAGCGAAGCGCGATCGCCGCGCCAAGACCGAGGATGGCGATCACCCCGCCCAGCGCTAGCTTCGAGACCGCGGCGGCGGAAGAAGCGCGCGGAGACGGCTGTAGTATTGGCTCTAAACGCGTGCTGAGCTCGGCTAGCTCTGCGTCCGTTGCAGCGTCGCGCCGAGCCGTGGAGAGCAAGCTCTCGAGCGCCGCCGGCGCGTGCGCACCCTCTGACCAGCGCGGCGGGTCTTCGGGGGTCGTCATTGGCGCGCTCCCTGCTCCGCCAGAAACGCTTCGAGCAGGCGCGCGCGTGCCGCGTGTAAGCGCGAGTAGGCCGTCTGCAACGGACAATCCACGATTTCAGCCACCTCCTTCATGGTGAAACCTTCGATCTCGTACAGCACCAACACCTCCCGCTTGTCGCTGTCCAGGACCGCGAGCAATGCGCGCAGCGTGGCGCGCTGCTCGAGACGCGTGTTTTCCTCGGCCCCGCCGGGATGCGGACCTTCAGCCATCGGTTCCGCGCTGGGTTGCTCGTGGCGCACGTAGGCGCGGCGCCGGTGATCGGAGGCGACACGAAGGCAAATCGCGTATAGCCAGGTGCGAAGAGTCGAACGGCCCTCGAATTCAGGCAGCTTCTTGTGCACCGTGAGAAAAACTTCTTGGCTAACATCGGGAAGCTCGGCATCGGCTATGCCCAAGTGGCGAAGCGCACGCCAAACATAGCGCCCGTGTTCGTCGAACACTTGGCGCATGCTCGGTAGGGGTCTATCGATCATGGTGCCGGCTGCACCGTGCTCGAGGAAGCGAATTCTAGGACTACGCTAGTGAGTGGCGGTAGCCCCGGCCAATTATCAAAGGGCAACGGATAGTCCTGCCTCGAGCACCGCGCTCAGCGGGTTCATCTCGTACACACTGCGCTCGTCGTTCTCGCTGGTACCGTACACGAAGCCTGGGCGGGCCAAGGGCAATTCGGCCCGCGCGCTGAGGCGTGCGCTGACTGGCCCGAGCAACGGCAGGAGGAGTGCCCCGCGTGCGAGCAGGGCATAAATCAGCCGATCGGTGCTGGTATTTTGATCGTAACCGAACGCGGCCGCGTGCAACCATGCCACGCTCTGACCAGCGCAGGTCGACCAGCGCAGGCTGCGGAGCTGGCCTTCGAACGGACACACCTCGAAGCCGACGAATACTGCAGAGAAGCGAGCGCCGGCATCGCTGGGGCCTGCATATGCCTCGCGCGGTGCGTACGCTCCTCCGAAGAGACGCAGCTCGGGCGCGCGTGGCGCCTTGCCGCTCACCGCCAGCTCGAAGCCGAACGTTTTGCCGGGCAACAGTCCCAGAGCGAGAGTCGCTCCTGCGCTTGCTTCCCAACGCCATGGTTGACGAGGAGCGAGCGTGCTCGGGGGAAGCTCGATGCGTGTTGCCTTCGTCGTTGACGGCGAGCTGGGCGCGGGGGCGGCGAGCTCGGCTTCGGACGCGGGAACGGCTACTGTTCCGGTCGAAATCGGCTGCACCTGCTCACGATCGCTGAGCGGAGCGTCGACCAGTAGCGCCACGATCAGTGCCAGCGAATCATCGAGCGCGGAGCAGTGCGGAGCGCTCGTGGTGAGCGTTCGCTCGCCGAGGTTGAGGCCGGTTTCGTCCTCCAGCCGGAGCTCGGCGGTCCACTGTCGCTGGTTGCGCAGCGCGAGCCTCAGTCGAATGACTAACTGTGCGCTCGAATCGGCTACGAAGATTCGGCGCTGCAGGCGTGCCTCCACCGCCCGCTGCAGCGCGCCGGCGGCTAGGCATTTTTCGGTACCCGGCTGACGGCTCAGATCGAGCCGGACGCCGACGTGTCGAGGTGCGCGCACATCTGACGCGAATGCGGGGTGCGTGCACAGAACGACCCATGCGCTCAAGAAAGCGATTTCGAGGACCCGCATGAGGACGGGGGCAAGATAGCAGTGGCTTGCTCGACCGCGAACAGTCTTTGCCCGTCGAAAGCAAATTGTCCCGTTCGGCCTGGGTCGCTCGGCTGCAGAAATCGGCGATCGGAAAATCATAATTTCGTCAGCGGGCGACCACTGACGATGGAGCCCCTCGTGCGTGGCCCCGCGTGCCGATGCTCCATGGAGTGAACCAATGAATCATGCAATGACTCGCCCCAGTCGCATTTTCGGTGCGTTGCTGATCGCCTCGGCGGTCGTGTGGGTTGGCTGCGGAAGCTCGACCACCTCAGGCGACCCCGGTGCGGCAGGGGCCAGTGCCTCTGCCGATGCCGGCACGGGCGCCGTCGCGCACGCCGGAAGCGGATCTGGCATCTCGGGTCTTGGAGGCAAGGGTTCGGGCTCCAATGCGATGAGCCCCGGCGGCAATTGCCACGCGCTGTCCGACCCCTGTGCCAGCGGCAGCGATTGCTGTTCCGGTTTGTGCGATTCGCAAACAGGCTGCATTTCCGCCCCAAACACCTGCACGCCCGCGGGCAGCGCCTGTCACGTCGCGACCGAGTGCTGCTCGCTGAGCTGCGTCGACGGCGCCTGTTCCGACACGGCTTGCACTTCCGACGGGAACGCTTGCTCGGCGAACACGCAGTGCTGTGGCGGCGTGTGCGGCAGCGACGGAACTTGCACTGCGCTCAACGACCGCTGCAAAACCGCTGGCAACGAGTGCGCGGACAATGGCGATTGTTGCTCGGGTCTATGTGACGACACGAAGCACTGCAAGCTCGGTTCATCGTTCTGTGTTCAACCGGGCGACACCTGCGCGAACGATACTGACTGTTGCACGGCCGATTGCACGATTGCAGATGGTCAAACCATCGGCACGTGTGCGGCGCCTCCCAAGGGCCCGACCTACTGCACGAAGGTCGACGGTATGCTCTGCGAGGGCTGCGGGGACTGTTGCAGTCGCTTGTGCGCACCGGGCCCCGCTGGCGTGTCGATTTGCCAACCAGCGAGCGGTTGTCACGTCACCGGTGACTTGTGCCTGAAAGACACCGATTGCTGCGGTGGCGACGACGCGAGCGGCCTACCCGGCGCGGGCAATGGAGGCTGTAAGCTGGATGCAGGCGCAAAAGTAGGCGTGTGCGTCAATCCGATGAACGGCGGGAAGAACGCCTGCAACCCCGAGGGCAACGTTTGCCACTACTTGCAGGACCAAAACTACACTTGCTCGAGCTCGTCGGCGCGCTCCGATTGCTGTGGCCCCGAAACGCCCAAGTTCACGATGTGCAAGCTCGATGGGCTCGGGGTGCCGCGCTGTCTAGGCGTGGGTGAGTGCAAAGCGGCGAACGAAACCTGCGCGTCGGCCGCGGATTGCTGCGATCGGGCGCCCTGCGTTCCGGACGCAAAAGGCGCCTTGCATTGTCTGCCGCCGCCCAGCGACGGCGGCCCGAATTGTGTCCCGAGCGACGGCTCATGTACGATCAACGCTGATTGTTGCCCGGGTGGCATTTGTAACCGTCCGCCGGGCTCGACGGTGGGACGTTGCTCGCTCATTCCGACGTACGACGGTTCGGGTGGCGCCGGCGGAAATGGCTCGGGCACTGCGGGGGGCAGCAGCACCGCGGGAACCGGCGGCGGTGGCTACACCCACTGCTCAGAATACGGTCAGCTGTGCACGGTCAATGGTGACTGTTGTAGCGGCGTGCCTTGTACCGACGGCGCATGCGTGTTTCTCGTCAAATGATGAACCGTGATGCACGTGTAGAGGGTCAGGCCATGATTGTTTTTCGTTCACTGGCGGCGCTGAGTCTTGCGCTAGCCATCGTCGTGGTCGCCTGCGGTAGTTCGGACCCGCCGCCCACCAACACTGGGCAAGCATGTACGGGCGTTGACCAGTGTTTCGCCGATGTCGAACCAAGCTCGCTCAAAGGCGCCGCAATCTGCTTGGACAAGGTGCCGGGGGGTTACTGCACGCATAGCTGCAGTGCAGATTCGGATTGCTGCGCAGTTCCCGGTGAATGCCCAACGGGGCTGGCGGAGGTGTGCGGACCGTTCGAATCCACCAACCAGATGCTCTGCTTCGTGAGTTGCGAGAGCGCGGCGCTGGAGCAAGCGGGTTACACGGACAGCGCGGCCTACTGCGCACACTTCGCCAATCCGACTTTCATTTGTCGCTCTACGGGGGGCGGCGCAAACAATCGCAAAGTGTGCGTGCCGAACTGAGAGCGTCCTGAGTGCCCCGCGCCTAGACCGTCGCGCAACGGCCGGCGTCCTCGCGCTCCGCGCTGCGGGCGCCGGGCTTCCCAAGCGCTGACCTTCGGCCAGCGCGGGTGCGCCGACGGCTGCGAACGACAGCGTTGGAAGCGCGTGAGCGCTCTTGCAAGTCGTTCTGGGAGCTCGGCCCCCCGCGGCGGGCGCAGCCCGACGCTTGCCGGGGGCCCCGGTGGCGGAGCGGAGCGAGCACACCGGACCGTGGTCCGGCGCCCCGGTTGGGGGGCAGCGGAGGAAGGGGCGGTCTGCGGTGGTGCCGGCGCTCCCTCGCCTCCGATTGTGGAGTTTTCCGCAATCTCCGTCCCCAAAAACGGGGCCTGCGACGTAGGAACTCCGGTCCTGACTGCCGTCCTAGTCAGTGCGGCCCGCGTGTCAGTCGCGACATGAACTGGAAACATGGCGGAAGTCTCAAGAATTCGCGTCCGAAACTAATTAGTGCAGCTGTGCAGCTTTCGAGTCGTGCTTACATTCTGTCAGAACTCGGCGCTTTCCCCCCGTTTTACTTGACCGAACGCGGGGGAGGGCGCATGGACCGCACCGCGAAACAACCCGATTCGCCCCATAGAACCGCCATGGAAAACGATCTGTCTGACTCGTCTGTCTCGTCAGAGGGCTCCGTCAACACACTGAGCCTCGCGTTTGCCGAAGGGCTGTACGCGGACTATCTCAAAGACCCGAACCTGGTTTCGCCGGACTGGCAGGAGTACTTCCGCGACCTGACGCCGGACGCTGACTTTAGTCGTGCTCCGAAGCTCGGTCCCAGCTTCCGCGCTGCAAGTCTGTTCAACGCTCCAGTCGCCTCGAACGGTTACGCCCCGACCGTGAACGGCAACGGCGCGAGCAACGGTAAAGGCAATGGCTACGCCGGCCCCGGCGGCTGGAACAACGGCGTCTCGGACGTCGCAGTTCGCCAAGATCGTGTCGACGCACTGATTCGCGCGTACCGCGTGCGCGGCCACATGATCGCCAAGATCGATCCCCTCGGTCTGCCCCGCTTACCGCAAGAGGAGCTCGATCCGGAGTTCCACGGGCTACGCGGTGACGACCTCGATCGCAAGTTCTCGAGCCGCACCATCTTCGGCGCGCAAGCGCTCACCTTGCGTGAGATGCTCACGCGTCTGCGCAATACCTATTGCCGTTCGATCGGCGTGCAGTTCATGCACATCGACGACCTGAAGGTGAAAAACTGGCTGCAAGATCGGATGGAGGGCTCGGAGAATCGCCTCGAGCTGCAGCGCTCGGAGCAGATCCGCATCTTCACCAAGCTGACGGATGCCACCACCTTCGAAGACTTCTTGCGTCGCAAGTTCTCGACCGTGAAGACCTTTTCGCTCACCGGCTCGGAGAGCTTGATTCCCCTGCTCACGCTGGCCATCGACCGCGCCGCAGAGCACGGTGTGGACGAGATCATCCTGGGCATGGCTCACCGCGGCCGCCTGAACGTGCTCGCGAACGTGATGGGCAAGAGCCCGCGCGAGATCTTCCGCGAGGTCGAAGATAGCGACCCAGAGCTGTATTTCGGCAGCGGCGACGTGAAGTACCACCTCGGGCACAGCTCGGACTTCGTGACCGAGAGCGGCAAGAAGGTGCACCTCTCGCTATGCTTCAACCCGAGCCATCTCGAATACGTCGATCCAGTGGTGCTGGGCCGCGCGCGCGCCAAGCAAGACCGCGTGGGCGACGCCACGCACGCCCACAAACTCGGCCTGTTGATCCACGGTGACGCCGCGTTCGCGGGCGAAGGCATCATTCAGGAGACTCTGAACCTGAGCCAGCTGGATGCGTACACCACGGGCGGCACGCTGCACGTCGTGATCAACAATCAGATCGGCTTCACCACGCCGCCCTCGCAAGCTCGTTCCACGACCTACGCCACGGATGTGGCGAAGATGCTGCAGATCCCGATCTTCCACGTCAACGGCGAGGATCCGGAGGCAGTGGCTCAAGTCGTGCGCTTGGCCATGGATTTCCGGGATACCTTCCTGCGCGATGTCGTGATCGACATGTACGGCTACCGCCGCCACGGTCACAACGAAAGCGACGAACCCGCGTTCACGCAGCCGCTGATGTACGCCGCGATCGCCGAGCGCAAGAGCGTTCGCGACGGTTACCTCGAGCACCTGCTGAAGCTCGGGGGCATGACCGTGTCGGAAGCCGACCGCATCGCCGTCGAGCGGCGTGAGCACCTCGAGGCAGAGCTCGGGGAGGCGCGCCGCAAGGACTTCGTGAAAACCACGGACTGGCTCGGCGGCTACTGGAAGGGCTACCTGGGCGGCCCGGAAGCGAACGTGCCAGAGGTGGACTCGGGCATCTCGCTCGCGCGCGCCAAGGATCTGATCCTGCGTCAGAACCAACTGCCGGCAGATTTTCATCCGCACAAGCAGATCGAGCGCTTGCTGCAGAAGCGCACGGCCATGGGTAACGGCGAGCAACCGCTCGACTGGGGCGCTGCCGAGTTGCTCGCCTTCGCGTCACTCGTGACCGAGGGCTCGCGCGTGCGCTTCACTGGTCAGGATTCGCCGCGCGGCACCTTCACGCAACGTCACGCGGTGCTGCACGACGTGGAGGACGGCCACACCTACATGCCGCTCTGCCACCTGAGCCCGGACCAAGCGCCGATCGAGATCTACAACTCTGCGCTCAGTGAAGCGGGAGTCATGGGCTTCGAATACGGTTACAGCCTGGATTGGCCGGATGGGCTCGTGGTCTGGGAGGCGCAGTTCGGTGACTTCGTGAATTGCGCGCAGGTGATCATCGACCAGTTCTTGGTCAGCGCCGAGGACAAGTGGAAGCGCCTGAGCGGTTTGGTGCTGATGCTGCCGCACGGTTACGAAGGCCAAGGGCCGGAGCACTCCAGCGCTCGCCTCGAACGCTTCCTCACGGCGGCCGCCGAGGAGAACATTCAGATCGTACAACCGAGCACGCCCGCTCAGCACTTCCACGTGCTGCGCCGCCAAGTGCTGCGCCCCTGGCGCAAGCCCTTGATCATGTTCACGCCCAAGAGCCTCTTGCGTCACCCGATGTGCGTGAGCCCCTTGGAAGACTTCTCCGCTGGCCGCTTCCACCGCGTGTTGCCGGACAACCGCGTCGCCAAGCCGAGCAAGGTGCTCGTGTGCACCGGCAAGGTCTACTACGACCTGGAGAAGCGCCGTCAGGAGCTCGGTCGCGACGACATCGCGATCGTGCGCATCGAGCAGCTTTATCCGCTGCCGGATCGGCACATTCGCGCGGCCATCGAGCACTGCGACGACGGCACGCCCATCGTCTGGGTGCAAGACGAGCCGGAAAACATGGGCGCCTGGCGACATTTCCGCGCGCGCTTCGGGGCCATGCTGTTCGGTCGCTTCCCGTTCAGCGGCGTATGCCGGACGGAGTCGGCTAGCCCGGCCACCGGTTCACACAACTGCCACAAGCTCGAGCAGCAAGAGCTCCTCGAGCGCGCATTCGTCTGAGGCCCGGCCTCCCGCCGCCCGCGTAAATCCCAAGATTCATTCTACAAGTTGACCGATCTGGGCCACGGGACGATAAGTCCGTGGCCCCCGGGCCCGACCAAAATGGTCCGCGCTCGGTTCGATAACAGGAAGCGCTGCAGAGCATGGCAATCGAATTAAAAGTGCCGACCGTCGGTGAATCGATCACCGAAGTGCAAATGGGTGAGTGGCTGAAGGGCGAGGGCGACAGCGTCGCGCGCGACGAAGTCATCGCCAAGATCGAGACCGACAAAGTGACGGTCGATCTCACCGCGCCGAACGACGGCGTATTGTCCCAGATCAAGGTCAAGCAGGGACAGACCGCGAACGTCGGTGACGTGGTGGCCTACATCGAAGAAGGTGCGGCCGGTGCTGCCAAGCCGAAGGCGGCAGAGCCGGCCAAGGCGGAGGCTCCGAAGCCCGAAGCGCGCAAGGCCGAGCCGCCCGCGCCCGCGCCCGCGGAGGAGCGTCCGAAGAGCACACGTCCGACCATCCCGCCGCAGGGCTTCGCGCGCGTCATGCCGTCCGCGCGTCGCGCGCTCAAGGAGCGCGGTCTGAATCCAGACGACGTAGAGGCAACCGGTCCCGGTGGCCGAGTACTCAAAGAAGACGTCGATCGCTTGAAGGAGAAGCCGGCCGCGAAGGCGCCGCCGGTCGCTCAAGACCGCCATGAAGAAGCGGTCGCAATGAGCCCCTTCCGCAAGCGCATTGCGGAGCGCCTCGTGCAGTCTCAACAGACGGCCGCGCTACTCACGACCTTCAACGAGGTCGACATGGGCGCCGTGATGGACCTGCGCAAGACCCATCAAGAAGCTTTTCAGGAGAAATACGGCATCAAGCTCGGCTTCATGTCCTTCTTCGTGAAGGCCACGATCGAAGCGCTGAAGCTGATCCCCTCGGTCAACGCCGAGATTCGCGGCAACGACGTGGTGTACAAGAACTTCTACGACATCGGCGTGGCCGTCGGTGGCGGCAAGGGCTTGGCCGTGCCGGTGATTCGCAACGCCGAGCGCCTGGGCTTTGCCGAGGTCGAGCAAACGATCGCAGATTTCGGCAAGCGCGCCAAAGAGAACAAGCTCGAGTTGAGCGAGCTCCAGGGCGGCACGTTCACGATCACCAACGGCGGCATCTACGGTTCGATGATGTCGACGCCGATCGTCAATCCACCGCAGAGCGGTATTCTCGGCTTGCACGCGATCCAAGATCGCCCGATGGCCGTCAAAGGTCAGGTCGTGATCCGGCCCATGATGTACGTCGCGCTGACCTACGATCATCGCCTCGTGGACGGCCGCGAAGCGGTGACGTTCTTGAAGCGTATCAAGCAGTGCATGGAAGAACCCGCGCGCATCTTGCTCGAGGTGTAACGTGAAAAAACATGATTTGATCGTGATTGGTGCCGGCCCGGGCGGCTACGTCGCTGCGATCCGCGCCGCGCAATTGGGCCTGGATGTCGCTTGCATCGAGGAGGAAGAAGCGCTCGGCGGCACGTGCGTGCGCGTCGGCTGCATCCCCAGCAAGGCTCTCCTCGAAGCCAGCGAGCGCTACCACGCCGCCGGCCATGATTTGGCCGACTTCGGCATCAAGGTCGCGGGTGTCGAGTTGGACTTGGCTCGCATGCTCGAGCGCAAGACCAAGGTCGTGTCTCAGAACACGGGGGGCGTCGCGTACTTGTTCAAGAAGAACAAGATCACGCGTTACCGCGGCCATGGCCGCATCACGGGCCCCGGCCGAGTCGTGGTGGAAGGCCAAGACGCGAACGAACTCGAAGCCAAGCACGTGCTGATCGCGACGGGCAGCAGCGTCGCGCCCCTGCGCGGGGTCACGCTCGATGGCGATCGCATCGGCACCAGCACCGAAGCCCTCTCGTATCCCGAGGTGCCGAAGCACTTGGTCGTGATCGGTGCCGGCTACATCGGTCTCGAGCTAGGTTCGGTTTGGAATCGCCTGGGCGCCAAGGTCACCGTGCTCGAATACCTCGAGCGCATCCTGCCCGGCATGGACTCGGACATCGCCGAAGAGGCCGAGCGCATCTTCACCAAGCAGGGCATCGAGTTTCGCTTGGGCTCGAAGGTCACTGGCGCTCGCCGCGACGGCGACAAAGTGTTCGTCAGCGTCGAGGGTCAGCCCGACATCGAGTGCGATCGCGTGTTGGTCTCGGTCGGTCGCGTGCCGAACACCACCGGCCTCGGCCTCGATACCGTGGGCATCGAACTCGATCCGCGCGGGCGAATCCCAATCGACGATGATTTCCGTACCTACGTTTCCGGGTTCTATGCCATCGGTGACGTCGTGCGCGGCCCCATGCTGGCGCACAAGGCCGAAGAAGAGGGCGTCGCCTGTGTCGAGCACATCGTGACCGGCTACGGGCACGTGAACTACGACGCGATCCCGGGCGTGGTCTACACGCACCCGGAAATCGCCTCGGTCGGAAAGACGGAAGACGAGCTCAAGGCGTCGAACGTGCCGTACAAGAAGGGCACGTTTCCGTTCAGCGCCAACGGCCGCGCGCGGGCAATCGGTGCCACCGAGGGCCGCGTGAAAATCTTGGCGCACAAGGACACGGATCGCATCTTGGGCGTGCACATCTTGGGTGCTCATGCCGGTGATCTGATCGCCGAAGCCGTGGCCGCGATCGAATTCGGAGCCACTTCGGAAGACATCGCGCGCACTTCGCACGCCCACCCGACGCTCGCCGAAATCGTGAAAGAGGCGGCTTTTGCCGTGTCAGGGCGCGCGATTCACATCTGATTCGGTGGCCACGACTTTGACCTCCCACTGACTGCCACGCCGCCGTAGCTCTTCGGTGTAGATCGATTCACGGTGCACACTTCTGGACAGCACCGTGGCGATCGCGCAGGCGGTCAGTAGGGGGAGCACGATCGCGTAGTCACCGGACAACTCGAATACCAGCACCGTGGCCATCAAGGGCGCGTGCGTCGTTGCCGCGATCACGGCTGCCATGCCGACCAGTGCGTAGGCCGCCACCGCGCCGGTAGCGCTGGGGGGACCAAAGCGAGACACCAAGTGGCCCACGATGGCGCCCAACGCGGCGCCGAGCAGCAAGGAAGGCGTGAACACGCCGCCGGGGCTTCCGGATGAAACCGAAGCGGTGGTGGCGATTGCCTTGGCGAACAAGAGCACGATCAGCACGCTCAGCTCGAGCCGCTGGCTGAGAATCAGATTGATGGCTTCGTAGCCGTTGCCGGTGACCTGCGGCAACACCGTCGCGATCAACCCCACCAAGGCTCCGCCGAGTGCCGCGCGCGCCGGCCGCTGCGAGGTCAGCTTGACGAAGAACGTTTCGCCGCCCTTGAGAAGGATCATGAACAACGGGCCCGTGACACCCGCGAGAAGGCCGAGCCCAGCATACAGCGCGAGTTCCGCATTGGAATCCATGCTGAAGCTGAGCTGCCCGTAGATCGGACCGCCGCCAATCGCGAGCCGGGTCAGCGCGGTGGCGATCGGCACCGCGATGATCACGGGCAGCACTAGGTCGAGCGCAACTGCGCCCGTGACTACCTCGACCACGAACAGCACGGCCGCGATCGGCGTGTTGTACGCGGCCGCAAAACCCGCGCCGGCACCGGCGGCGATCAACGCTCGGATCTGACGTTCGCGTAGGCGAAATAAGCGAGCCAGCGTACCGCCGAGTCCGCCTCCGAACTGAATCAGTGGTCCTTCGCGTCCAACCGAGCCGCCGGACACGATCGCCAACCACGAACCAAATGCTTTCAGCATCGTGAGCCGCAACGAGATCTGGCCCTTGCCGAGCGCGACCGCCTCCATCACTTCACCGACGCCGTGCCCGCCTTTCAACTTCGCGCCCAGCGCGCCCATGAACCCCGCCAAGCCGCCGCCGATCGTCGGTACTGCGATGCGCGCATACCAGGGCAAGCCGATGAACGCCGTCAACACATCGGGCGCGCCGTAGCCGTGCGCAAAAACCCAGCCGATCGCGCGTCGGAACAGCACGGCGAAGCCTGCCGCGCCGATCGCGACGCTCAGCAACGCTGCACAGTAACGCGCTAAATTTCCCCAAAACAGCCGATTACCAGGGTGGCGTGACGGGCGTGGGGTAGGTCCAGATGAGACAAAAGTGTCAGGAATGACCCGAGCTTGCCTGAAATTTGGCCAATACGAGGAAACTTTGCGAGATTTATTGGGTAAAGCGGCTATAGACCGGGACCTTCAATGAAAAAAAATAGCTTGTCCGAGGGCCTGCTAATCGTCGTGGAGCTCGGAGCCGAGTGGCCGACGTTGGAGATCGAGGCCACCCGCAACGCCAAGACCCGGCGTGTCTTGGCGCAAGACGAAACAGAGTCGCCGGCTGCGTTCGCGCTGCGCGTCTCCGAGCAACTGAGCAGTTCGTTTCCGAGCGGCGTCGCAATGGCCAGCGTGGTGGTGGCTTGTAGTGAGCGCATTGACGCACACGCACAAGGTGGTCGCGCGGACCTCGCGCGAACCCTGGCGAGCGCCCTCGGCCGCGCGGGCGGCGGCAGCCTGCTGTTCGTCGCAAGCGATCGCAATGGCGCTCGCTCGAAGCCGGTGTTTTCGACCCTGCTCAGCGAAGTCACGCGTCAGTGGCAGAGCACCGGCGTGGAAGTGAAGCTGAGCTTCGGCCAATCTGCCCAAGCGCTGGAGCTCGCCGAGTCGGCTGCGGATCCCGCTTCGCGAACCAGCAATCGCACACCGGCGCCGGTGAAAGACTCTGTGCGCCGCGTCGCCTGAGCTTGCTCGCCCTAGCTGAAGTCGTGCGGTAATTTCGGCGGCGCAACGGTCGCCGCCGAGCGCACGTGGAAATTGTCGGGCTGGCCCCGAGCTTGGTCGTATAATTGGAGGATCCTGTCCTGAGAGGAATGCTCCGCGATGTCGCTCGAAGTCGGTCAGCTCCTAGACAATAAGTATCGCATCGTGAAGATGATCGGCGAGGGCGGCATGGGCGCCGTCTTCGAGGGCGAGAACGTGCGCATCAATCGCCGCGTGGCGATCAAGGTGTTGCACGCCGCCTTCGCCGGCAACAGCGACGTAATGCAGCGCTTCGAGCGCGAAGCGCAAGCGGCCGGTCGCATCGGCAACGATCACATCTTGGAGGTGCTCGATCTGGGCAACCTACCGGATGGCGATCGCTTCATCATCATGGAGTTCTTGGACGGCGAGCCGCTTTCGTCTCGCATCAAGCATCGCGGTCGGCTCATGCCGCACGAGCTCGCGCCGCTGATGCGCCAGGTCTTGGTCGGTTTGGGCGCAGCGCACGCGGCGGGCATCGTGCATCGCGATCTGAAGCCCGACAATATTTTCATCCTGCGCGAGAAGGCGGGCCAGAAAGACTTCGTCAAGATCATCGATTTCGGGATCTCCAAGTTCTCGCCGCTCAGCGGTGACGGCATGAAGATGACGCGGACGGGTGCCGTCATGGGCACGCCGTATTACATGTCACCCGAGCAAGCGAGCGGTAGCGCCGAAGCCGACGCGCGCAGTGACGTGTATTCGCTGGGCGTGATCATGTTCGAGGCCGTCACCGGGCGCGTTCCCTTCGATGCCGGCACGTTCAACCAGTTGATGTTCAAAATCGTGCTGGATGCCGTGCCGCCGCCGCAATCCATCGTGCCGGATCTGGACCCAGCGTTCGCCAGTATCGTCTCGAAGGCGATGGCGCGCGATGTGGCGCAGCGTTTTCAGAGCACGGCCGAGGTCATCGAAGCGATCGAGGCGTGGTCGCAGAGCGGACAATCGGTGGCCCTGCCGACGGCGTTGCAAGCCTCGGCCGCAGGTCACTTGCCGTCGGGCGCTCGCGGCTCGATGGCGTCAATCAGCGATGCCAATGCCCCGGTCGTAGGCCAAAAGACCGCCGGCACTTGGGCGACGTCGCAGCCCGGCGCGCCGCCCGTCGCACCCAAAAAGAGCGCGGCGGGACCAATCGCCGCTGCGCTCGGCATTGGCGTATTGGTGCTCGGTGGCGGCGCTTACGCCGCCTACTCGTGGCACGCCAAATCGCTAGCCGCGGCCAGTTCTGCCGCTCTGCAGAACTCCGCGCTGCAGCCCATATCGACGGCAGCGGCATCCGTGCCAACCGAAACGCCCGTCGTTGCTAGCGCGAGTGCGCCCGTTGCCGCGCCGGTGGTGGAAAGCGCCGCACCGGTGGCAAGCGCCGCACCGGTGGCAAGCGCCGCACCGGTGGCAAGCGTCGCCAAGCCCGTGGTCGGGAGGCCAGTGCTGCACCCCGTAGCTGCACCACGCGCCGTGAAGCCCGCCGCAAAGCCCGCGCATGCACCAGCAACGAAGCCCGGCACCCCAGACTTCGGCTACTGATCCGAACGGCTGAGCGCGTCGCCGTTCGAGCCTTCCCAAACCCCACGAGCGCACGGCTGCGCGCGCACGCGTCTGCGAGCGAGCGAAGGAGCAGGCCAAGGCGTGCGTGTAGGACATCCTGCGCGAAGTGCCGAGGCGACGTCATTTACGCCTAGCCATACGCGAGGAGCATTCGGGGTTGACGAATCCAAAAAATTGGAGGCATCTCAACTCTTGGTACGTTGGGAAACTATTTGGTCGAATCGCTTTCGTGATTCGCACCGAAAAAAGTCCCATGCGTAGAGGACGGGCAACTGCCCAGGGCGTAGCGACAAGAGTGACAGAGGCGCGTGGTCGAAAGGCCACGCGGAGGGAAGATATGGAACAACCGGACGAAACACTGATCTCGGTGGTCGTTCTCGAGCTCGGCTCCACATGGCCGCCGTGGCTCGCAGAGTATCAGGCGCAAGCGCCGAATTCGATGGTCATCGCGCAATCTTCGGATGAATCGTCATCGTCATTTGCGCAGCGGATCAATCGCAAGATGGATGAGGTCGGCGCGCACGACGCCGCGATTCATGCTGGCCTATTGGTGAGTAACGGTGCACTCGATTCGGCGACCGTCGACGCACGCCAGGCGATTTGCGACGCGCTCTTGCGAGTGATGTTGAAAAAGCAACGCGGAGAACTCGTGCTCGCCTCCGATGTGACGGCGGGTGACGCCATTCGTCATCAACTATTCGCACTCGCAGGCACACTGTGTGACGAGCTGCACGGTACCCGCGTCAGCGTGCGAGTCCGTTTCGATACCATCCGACCGAGTCCTTCAGTCAGCGGGGTAATGAAGAGTGTTACTCCTGTCGCGGCATCCGAGTCCCGCTCGGAAAACGACGGCCACTCCTCGAACAGCTCGCGCTGAGTGCAGCTGGCAGACGTTCGATACGCTTCGAACGTGATCCGCTACGCGCGCCGCTCGGCTCGCCTTGACACGCCGCGTCACGGGGCTTACTCGTTCCACTCGAATGGCAAAGTCCAACGCTGAGCGGCGCGTGGCGATCGTTTCCGGTTTGCGCACTCCGTTTGCCAAGCAGGGGACGGCCTACAAAGACCTGAGCGCCCTCGAGCTCGCCAAAATCGTGGTTGCCGAGCTGCTGCAACGCACGGGGCTCGAGCCGCGCCAGGTTCAGCAGGTCGTCTACGGGCAGGTCATCCCTTCGCTGAGCGTGCCCAATATTGCTCGAGAAATCGTGCTGGGCACGGGCATGCCCCGTTCCATCGAGGCGTACAGCGTGGCGCGGGCGTGCGCTACGAGCTACCAGTCTGCGGTCAACGTCGCCGAGTCGATCATGGCGGGCGTGATCGATTGCGGCATCGCCGGTGGAGCGGATAGCGCCAGTGACGTGCCCATGGCCGCGAGCAAGCGGCTCAGCGCGGCCGTGGTGAAGCTGAGCAGGGCCCGTTCGCTGGGCGAGAAGCTGCGCGCCCTGGCGAGCATTGGCCCGAGCGATCTCTTGCCCATCCCGCCCGCCCTCAAGGAGCCGTCCACCGGCCTCACGATGGGTGAAAGCGCCGAGAAGATGGCCAAGGAAAATGGCATCTCGCGTGCTGACCAAGACGCCTTCGCGCACCGCAGCCACACGCTCGCGGCGCAGGCTTGGGCAGACGGGCGGCTTCGTGAAGAGGTCATGCCCGTGTTCGTGCCGCCGAGCTACGAGCCTTTCGAGGAGGACAACTTGGTTCGCAAAGACTCGGAGCTCGAGGCCTACGCCAAGCTGAAGCCCGTGTTCGATCGTGAATACGGCACGGTCACCGCGGCCAACAGCTCCCCGCTCACCGACGGCGCCAGCGCCTTGCTCTTGATGACCGAAAAGAAGGCGAAGGCGCTGGGCTTCGATGTGCTCGGCTACCTGCGCAGTTACGCTTTTGCCGCGGTCGACCCGGCGGAGCAATTGTTGATGGGACCCGCGTACGCCGCCCCTTTGGCGCTCGATCGCGCCGAGTTGAAGCTCAAGAACATGGATCTGATCGACATGCACGAGGCCTTCGCCGCGCAGGTATTGAGCAACGTGCAAGCCTTCGAGAGTGACAGCTTCGCGCAGCAGAAGCTCGGTCGTGACAAGCGCGTCGGCCGTGTAGATTGGGACAAGTTGAACGTGTCCGGCGGTTCGATCGCGCTTGGTCATCCGTTCGCGGCGACCGGGGCGCGCCAAATTTCGCAGGCGCTGCGCGAGCTGCGTCGTCGAGGCGGGCAGTTCGTGCTGTGTACCGCGTGCGCGGCCGGTGGGCTCGGGGCAGCCATGGTTTTGGAGGCTAGCTAGTGACTTCGGCGTACTCGAGCCCATCGCTCTCGGTCGAACTCCGCTCCGATGGAGTGGCCATCGTCCGTTTCGACTTGGTAGGTGAGTCGGTGAACACGCTCGGCGCCAGCTTCGCCGAGGAGTTTTCGGGCGTACTCTCGGGTCTCGAGCTCACGCCTGCCCTCAAAGCAGTCGTGTTTACCTCTGGCAAGCCGGACAGCTTCATCGCCGGGGCGGACATCCACATGCTGCACGCGATTGAGCGCGCGGAGCAGGCTTCCGAGCTCTCGCGTGCCGGTCAACGAGCTCTGGCCGCTTTGGTTGGTTATCGAGTTCCCGTCGTCGCCGCCATTCACGGCGCCTGCTTGGGTGGCGGGCTCGAACTCGCGCTGGCCTGCTCGGCGCGCGTGGCCAGCGCCGATCCGAAGACCAAGCTCGGCTTGCCCGAAGTACAGCTGGGCCTTTTGCCTGCGCTGGGTGGCACGCAGCGCTTGCCGCGCTTGGTCGGCGTGGAAAGCGCGCTCGATTTGCTGCTGACCGGTAAGCAGATCGACGGCAATCGGGCGCTGCGTATGGGGTTGATCGACGAGCTCGTGCCGAGCGCGATCTTGTTGGAGGTTGCCGCGCGCTTGGCTCTGTCTCGAGCGCTCATACCGCCCGCGCCGAAGTCACGCTTGCGCCGCTTGTTCGACAAGAGTGAGCTGAAAGAGTTTGCCCTTGCGGAAAATCCGCTCGGTCGCAAATGGCTGTTCGAGCGAGCCAAAAAGCAGCTCCTGCTCGAGACCCACGGCAACTACCCGGCCGCCGAGCGCATCCTCGAGCTGGTGAAGCTCGGCTTGGCCGAAGGCTTGCCGCTCGGACTCGAAGCAGAGGCGAGCGCCTTCGGCGAGCTCGTGGTCAGTGATACGGCGCGCGCACTGAGGCACGTGTTCTTCGCCAGCACCGAACTCAAGAAAGATACTGGGCTCGACGCGGCTGCCGTAGAAGCGCGCCCGATACGGCGCGTCGCGACTCTCGGCGCAGGCTCGATGGGCGCCGGCATCGCTTATCTCTCCGCGGCGGTGGCGGATGTCGAGGTACGGCTCAAGGATCGCGACGATGCGGCGCTCGGTCGCGGCTTGAAGCACGTGCGAGAGATCTTGGACGAGCGCGTGAAGACACGCCGCCTATCGGCCTCCGAGCGCGATCTGAAGATGGCACGCCTGACCGCAACCACCGACTACGAAGGCTTCGACTCGGTCGACTTGGTGATCGAAGCGGTGTTCGAAGACCTGGAACTGAAGCGCCAAGTGCTGGCGGAGGTCGAAATAAATACCTCGAAAACTGCGATTTTCGCCTCCAACACCTCTTCCCTCCCGATCACCCAGATCGCGGCGGGTGCGCGGCGCCCCGAGCACGTGATCGGCATGCACTACTTCTCGCCCGCCCACAAAATGCCTTTGCTCGAGGTAGTGGTCACGGATGTCACGGCCCCCCGGGTGATTGCCAGTTGCGTCGAGTTTGGCAAGCGCCAAGGCAAGACGGTGATCGTGGTTCGAGATGGTGCAGGCTTTTACACTTCGCGCATCCTGGCTCCCTACTTGAATGAGGCCTCATTTTTGATCGCCGAGGGCGTACCTATCGAGCAAATCGATGCGGCGCTGGTGGCTTGGGGGTTTCCGGTCGGCCCCGTCGCATTGTTGGACGAAGTGGGGATCGACGTGGGCGCGAAGGTCGGGCAGATCTTGTTCGAAGCGTTGGGTGCGCGCATGGCTCCCCCGCCCGGGATCGAAGCCCTGCTGAAGGACGAGCGCTTCGGCAAGAAGAATCAGCGTGGGTTTTACGCTTATCCGCATATCGAAAAGCGCCCGCGGGTCGTGGACGCGAGCGTCTATGCGCTGCTCGGGGTACAGCCCAAGCGCGCGCTACCCGCAGACGAGATCGCGCAACGCTGCGCGCTGCAAATGATCAACGAGGCAGCGTACTGTTTCGGCGAAGGCATTCTGCGCAGCGCACGCGATGGCGACGTCGGCGCGATTTTCGGTCTCGGCTTCCCGCCCTTTCGCGGCGGACCCTTTCACTATGTCGATGCAGTGGGCGCAACGGACATCGTGCGACGCTTGGAGGGCTACCTGAGCGTGCTCGGGCCGCGCTTCACGCCTGCGCCGGTGCTGGTCGAAATGGCCAAAACGGGCGGTGCTTTCCACGGCCCGCCCCGGGGTTGACCCCGGGACGGCAATCGCGTCGTCTCGATTTACTTGTTCGGCTGTGGTGTCATCCGCAGATACGGGCGCAGCTCCAGGTGGCCCTTGGGGAAGCGCTGCTTGATCTCCGCGGGATCGGTGATGCTCGGCACGATCACGCAGTCATCGCCATCCTTCCAATCCGCGGGAGTTGCCACCTTGAAGTTGTCGGTCAGCTGGAGCGAGTCGATCACGCGCAAGATCTCGTTGAAGTTCCGACCGGTGCTGGCGGGGTAGGTGATAGTGGCGCGGATCTTCTTGTTGCTGTCGATGATGAACACCGAGCGAACGGTCAAGGTGTCGTTGGCTTCGGGGTGGATCATGTCGTAAAGCTTGGCGACCTTGCGATCCGAGTCCGCCAAGATTGGGAAATTCATCTTGGTGTCTTGGGTTTGCTCGATATCCGGCACCCACTTCAAGTGCGAAGCCGTGTCGTCGACGCTGACTGCGATCATCTTGACGTGACGTTTGTCGAACTCTTGCTTGAGCTTCGATGCGCGACCGAGCTCCGTCGTACAGACTGGTGTGAAGTCTTTGGGGTGCGAGAACAGCACCGCCCAGCTATTTTCGATGTAGTCGTGGAATTTGATTTTGCCGTCGGTCGAGTCCTGCTCGAAGTCAGGCGCGATGCTACCGATGTGAAGTCCCATGTGATTTCGTCCTCCGCGTGAGCGCTCGAGTATGGCGCTCCGCGCTGCCCATGCCCACGAGCAAAAGCCTACCTACGCGGTCGTTGCGCGGGTTTTGTCGGATGCAACATAAATCCCATGATATCGGCTAGTTGGCTGAGTTGTAGCGATCTTGCGAGGGGGCATAAAAACGCCCTGATTGCATGCGCCTAGGGCTAGACTCGTTCGCGCTTTGCAGGCTCGGCCCATCCTGATTCTGTGCGCGTTTGCGCTGCTCGCGCTTTCGAACTGCAAGCCTTCGGTAGGCAGCTCGTGCGACAAGGGGGAGGCTCGCTGTCTCGATGCCAAGCGCGAACTCGTCTGCCAAGCTGGCAGCTTCATCGAATCCCCCTGCAACGGTCCCGGCGGCTGTCGCGCGACCGAGAACGGGACGAGCTGCGACTTCAGCGGCAACAAGGCGGGTGACCCGTGCAGTGCGGACGACGAAGGCGCAGCGATCTGCAAGACCAAGGATAGCATGCTCGCCTGCCACGGCGGACTGTACGCGCTCGTTCCGTGTCGCGGCGCGAGCGGGTGTGTCAACGCCGAGGGGCGCGCGCTCTGTGATACGTCGATCGCGGAGCCGCTCGATATCTGCGGCGATGAAAATCTGAAAGCGTGCTCGGTGGATCACTCGCAGGTCCTGATCTGCAAGCAGCACGCCATGCAGCGCTTCTACCTGTGCCGCGGCGCAGACGGCTGCGCATCCTCCGCCGGCAAGCTCAACTGCGACACCTCGATCGCCAAGCAGGGTGACGCTTGCGACAAGAAGCTCGAGGGGCAGGCGTTTTCCTGCACTCCGGATCACAGTCAGATCCTGGTCTGCAAAGGTGGCGCCTTCGTGCTCGACGAGAGCTGCAAGTCCGGCCAAAAATGCAGCCTAGTTGGCAGCAGTACGAAGTGCAGAAAACCCGGAAACTAGCTGTATTTTCTGGTTGGTTGATGGTCACGTGGCTCGTCGCGGTCCGGCTCAGCCTTCGGCGTCGCGTCGCGGGCTTCGGGAGGCGCACGGCGAGGCGGTGTTCGCACTGTGAGGTGCGCTGCGGAGCCTGCGATCGCCCCCGCTCGATCACAGAAGACGTCAGCCGACGGAGATCACGACTTTGCCGAATTGCCGGCCGCTCGCCGCATACTCGAACGCGGCCGGTGCCGCTTCGAACTCGAACACGCGATCGATCTGCGGGCGCAAGCTGTGAGCGCTGACCAGCTCGAGTAGGTGCAGGAACGTCTCGCGGCTGCCTACGAAGATGCCTTGGATGCGCAGATCTTGCATCAAGATGGGGCGCAGATCGAGCGCGGGCAACGCCCCTGACAGCACGCCAATCACGCTCAGACTGCCGCCCAAGCGCAGTGCGCGCAGACTTTCGCCGATCGTGCCCGCGCCGCCGACTTCCAGCACGTGATGCGCGCCCTCGCCTCCGGTCAGCGTTCGCACGGCGCTGCCCCATTCGGCAGTTTGGGAGGTGTCGATGCCGTGTTCGACGCCCAACGCGGCCGCGCGCACCAGCTTTTCTGCGCTGCGGCTGGTCAAGATCACGCGCACGCCCAAGGCTCGTGCGATACCGAGCGCGGCCAAGGACACGCCGCCCGTGCCCAAACACGCCAGCCATTGCCCCGTCTGGAGCTGCGCGAACTCGACCAAGGCGCGATACGCCGTGACGCCCGCGCACGGCAAACACGCGCCCTCCTGAAAGCTCAGGTGCTCTGGCAGCGCGACCAGCGCGTCCGCGTTGGCAACGAAGTATTCGGTCAGTGTGCCATCGAGCGGGCCACCGAGGGAGCTGCGCCGCGCCGCTTGGGTCAGCGGCCCACGCTGCCAAAGCCCCGCGAAGATCGGACACACGCGGTCGCCTTGTCGCCACTCGTTCACCTCTGCACCACACTCGACGACCTCGCCCGCCGCGTCCGAAGCGAGCACCAAGGGCAGCTTTTGGCGCGGGTTGTATTCACCCCTCGCCATCATCACGTCTCGCGCATTGAGCGAGACCGCGCGCACGCGGATCCGCACCTGGCGTGCACCGCAACTCGGCTCGGCACGCTCTTCCAGACGCAGATTTTCGAAACCGAAACCGGAGCTCAGTGCCCAAGTGCGCATGCGCAGAGTTTCCTGGCCGAGCTCGCAGGTGTCAAGCCGAGCGCGGTCGCTAGTGCGCGAGCAAGCGCTCGATTGCCGACAAGCGCGTGTACGCTTCGACGTAGCCGGCTTTGCGTAGACGGATCTGGTCGTGCAAAAAGCGACGGACCGCGCCGAGTCTTTTGCGTTCGAGGTTGGCTAGGCTGTTCTGCGAGAACAGCTCGGAGAGCGTGGCAAATTGCGCGGGGGGAGCAGCGGCGAGCAGGCCCGAGAGGCGGCCCAGATCGTCGTCGTCATCGTCGTCGTTGCTCTCCAGGGCATGCACCAATTCGAGCCCCGCGCGATCGGGGTCGCGCTGCCAAAGCATCTTGAACAGGGCGGGACTCTCGATCCCGCGCTCCAGCGCCTCCGTGAGTACGAAATCGGGTGCCAAGGAGAATGCGCGAGCGTCTTCGGCTCGTGCCGGCGCGGTGTCGAGTGCGGCGATGAATGCGCGCCACTGCGCGTCGCCGAAGCTCTCGTAGGGAATATCGGTGGCGCGTGCGTCGCACAGCAATGCTTCCAAGAGATCAGGCGGGATGTGCGGCCAGAACCAGCTCGAATGAGCAGAGTCAGTGGCCAAGAAATCGGCGCCGAGCGCCGGACGCTGCGCGTCGTCCCAGGCTTCCCAAATCGCGCTCGCCACAGCAGAAAAGGGCACGCCGCGTTCGTTTGCGAGGGCTTGCAATGCGGGCAAACCGAGCACGCTATCGCTGATGCCGGAGACCGTGCCCCAACTGAGCACACCGTGCATCACTTCGTCCAAAATCACCGAGGGACGCTCCAGGACCTCGGGTGAATCCAGCGCGCCGAGCGCGCCGATCTCCGAGCGCAAGCGTGAGATCAACGAGAATGCGCGCAAGACCCAAGGTCGGTCCGCTTCGTTCGTGGGCAAGTCGTGGGCGATGATCGCGCACAATGCACGCAGTTCGGGTTGCGCTTCGCGCGCCTTCCAAGGGCGCAGCAGCGGGTGGCGGCGCCCGGCGCGCTGCCCGAGCTCACTGCTGATCGAAAACGCGGCCAAGTACCAGATCCCGCGCGAGAGCAGCGCATCTTCCTCGGGATTCGGATACTCGATTCGCGGGCAGGGCAGCTGATCGGGAAATTCCAAGCGCGCCTCGAGCACCTCGTCCCAGAGTGCTTCGAGCGAATCTGACCCGAGTTCGGCGCCGCCGAGCAACGCCACGCCGGCCGCGCGAAACGTCATCTCGACTGCGGCAGCGTGACCGGCGCTATCGCCGCCCTCGAGTTCCAGCACTCCGTCGATGAAGGCGCTGCCTCGGTCCGAGAGACGCTGCACGAGCTCACGCGCTACGCTCGGCGCCGCGTGGCCCCTGAGCAGCGCCTCACCGAAGTCGTTCGTCGAACCGCTGACCAACGCGCGCGTCGCGTCCAAACGCAGCACGTTGGAAAACCAGCGCGGACCGAACGCCAGGCGCGCTTCGGGAGTAGCGTTCGCTTGGCTCTGGCTGGTGACGTCGCGCAGCAATTCGGCCCGTTGCAGCGCGCGAACGATACGAAAGGCACCGGGCGGGATCTTTCGCGCCGCTTTTTCGATGTCCGAGGGACGGATCCCCGAATCGACGCGACTGAGCGACAGTCGCATCCAGTCCAAATCGGCATCTCGCTGGTGCTCGAGCGGTACGAGCTCGAGCCAGCTCTCGAGCGAACGCGGTTCGTCCCAGGCGGCATCCGAGTCCGCGAGCAGGCGATGCCCGAGCCCGACCAGGACATCGTAGCCGTTGCGCTTCAGCCAGGCGGCGTGAGCGGCCTCTGGATCGAGGGTGGCGAGCAGACGCTCGCGGCAGAACCGCTCGGCCAGCTTTTGCGGCGACTTCCCACGTAAGGTCTGAACGCCGTGTTCGTCCGCCAAACCGCACAGGCCGAGCGCGGCGCCCAGCCCGTCCAGTATGCCGCTGTCACGCATCTCTCCGCGCAGCCACTGCAGCGTCAAGGCCGCGTCGAAGCGCCCGTCCGTTGGTAAGCGCGCCGCCACCCACTCCACCAGCTCGTCCAGGTAAGTGTCGACGGCTGGAGACGTATGCACCTGCCATGTTGGGTTGCGGGGCTCGAAATCTGCCGCGATGCACAGCTCCGCGCGGGGGGCCGTGGGCAGGACCAAGCTTTGCCGAGCGTGCAGCTCGATGAACACCGGGCCCCGCTCGGGGAGCTGGCTCAGCGCCTGCTCGAAAGTGTCGGCCTCGACCACGTGAGCCAGGCCGCGGGCCTGCAGATAGCGGCCGACCAGGGAGCGGCCAGAACCGCTCGGCGCGCGCCAGAAAGTGTTGTCGTAGGCCCCCGGCTTGAGCACGGCCGAGGGCAGCCCGGGACACAGCGGCTCGTCCAGCAGATCCAGGGCGCGTGCGTAACGCAGTGAGGTCAGGCGTAGCCGGCGCAGATCTCCTCGGGGCGCGCCGCCCACCTGGGTGCCGGGCGCCCGCAAGTCATCGAGTGGCACCCCCAGCACTTTGGAGAGCACTCGCTGAACGCCCACCCGTTCGGCTAGCCAGTCCGCTTCCTGGTTGCGATCCAGCTTGCTGAAGATGCTGGCCAGCGAGCGCTGTGCCATGCGCGATTCGGCCGGCCATTCCCCGTTCTCGAGGGCAGCGCGGGCGAGGTCACCGTAGCTACGGCAGCCCGAATCCGACTGATCCATGAGATCGCGGAGCCAGCCCATCAGTTTGCCTCGAAAACCTCGTGCATCTAGCTTCGATTATTGGTGGATAATGCAAAAAGATGCAACTCGAGTCAGAATCTTGGCGCTGAATCAGGAGCAAAGCCTGGTTGGGTGAGCCGATGAGGTGCTGGTTTTCCACCATCGAGAAGTGTGGATCGGGACTGCGTGCACTGGGCACGGCCTCCCTGATTCGGATCACACTGTCGCGATCGACTTGGCGCGAATTGTGCCAATCGGCACAAAACTGCGTCCTAGTCCGCAATTAAAGCGCAGTTCCTTTAGCATTTAGGCTGGTATGTGCCGTGCATTGGTTGGCCATCAATGGCGCACAGGAGAACGCGTTTTGGTGTCAGTTTGACCGCTTGCGCGCTCGGCTCGCTCGCTTCGTTCACGGCTTGCTCAGGCGCCGACAATCGAGGCACGCAGCCGCGCGCCTCCGGACAGACAGAGTTCGAGTCGGTTCAACCCGGTTCCGGCAGCCAGCGCTCCGGCGGAGGCTTGGCCTCGGGGAGCGCGCCGGAGGCCAGCGCTCCAGGCAGCGACGATTCGGCCGCTGGTCCCGGGAAATCCGCGACCCCGCGCACGGTGGAGGAGACCGACCTTTACCGGCTGGACGGGGACCGGCTCTTCTATCTCAACGCGTACCGCGGCTTGATGGTGTTCGACGTTAGCAACGTGGACGCTCCCAAGCTGCTCGGTCGCTCAGCCATCTATGGCTCGCCCGTCGAGATGATCGTGCGCAATGGCATCGCCAGCGTTGTGGTCGCCGATTGGTATGGCACGGACGATGTCGGCCAGCCGTTCTACGGCTCGATTGTACGCGGCATCGACGCGACCGATCCGGCCCAGATCAAGATTTTGGGCGAAGCGCGGCTCGGCGGTTGGGTCCGGGACACGCGCGTCGTGGGCGATGTGCTGTACGCGGTCACGGAAGACTACGGTTCGGTATTCGGCGGCTACTACGGTTCAACCGGCGATGTCGCCACCGGGACGGGGGGCAACTCTCAGGCGGGTGTCTCCGTCAGTTCGGTGAACATCGCAGGGGGCAAGGTATTGAAGAAGGGGAGCTATCGCCTTGCTGGGCAGGGCGGGATCTTCAACGTCACCGAGAACTCGATCTTGCTCGCGCACAACGCGCTCGGGGCGGCCGATCAGAATGGCTACCAAGCGGCGAGCGGCTCGACAGAGCTGGTGTACATCGACATCAGCGATCCCGAGGGCAGCATCTTGCCGCGCGGCAGCCTGAGCTTCCAGGGCTACATCCAAGGCTGGGGCGCGGACAACGGACGTTGGAACTTGGACTTCGTGGACGGCAAGACCGCGCACGCTTTGGCTTGTGCTCAGTCGTATTGTGGATCGGGCGAAGCGCTGGTGTTGGCCACTGCGGACTTCTCTGACCCTGATCAGCCCACTCTATCTTCCGCCGTCGCGATTCCGGCTACGGGCTGGGGTGCGACAGCTCGCTTCGATGCCGGGCGCATGTATCTCTCGCCCGCCTCCAATTATTACTACGGCAACCAACAGCAACCGAGTCTGCCGCTGCAGATCTGGGATTTGGCAGACTCGAAGCAGCCCGTGCTGGCGGGTTCGACCGAGTTTGCCGGTGAGGTGTGGAACCTGATCCCGGCGGGGGATCGCCTGTTTGCGCTCGGCAACGAGTACACGGGCGAGCAATTCACCAATAGCCAAGTTTCGCTGCGCTATCTCGACGTGAGCGATCCGACGCAGCCCACGTTGCTCAGCACCTCGAAGTTCGGCAACGGCTGGGCTTGGACTCCCGCGGCAGGCACGTTCAAGGCCTTCACGATGGACAAGGCGAAAGGCCTCGTGGTTCTCCCGTTCAGCGGCTGGGACAACGTGAGTTACCAATACAACAACGGGCTGCAGCTGATCGAATTCGACGATCGAGCGCTGACTACGGCAGGCGCGGCACATTCGAACGGCTGGACCGAGCGCGGCATCTTCGTGAAAGATCGCTTGGTCTCGCTGAGCAATCTGGCCCTCAGCGTCGTCGACTACAGCGATCGCATGAGCCCCAAGCTGGTAGCCGAGCTGACCTTGGCCCGCAACGTGGTCAACGTTCGTCCGCTCGGTGACTCCGTTGCGGAGCTCTCCAGCGATTGGTGGGGCAATCAGACCGGTTATTCCAGCTTACGGATCGTGCCGGTGAACCAAATCCAAGACAACGTCTCGGGCGCGGCCCGCGACGAAGCGACCATCCGCGGGCAAAACGCGCAAACGTTCCACAACGGAAAGCTCGCCTACATCGTCAGTACCATCTGCGCGAGCGAAGAGCCGGCACCCGGCGGCAATGGAGCGCCCAAGGGCGTTGAAGGCAAGCAATGCTCGTCCTGGACGCAAGAAGTCCAGGTGGTCGACTATTCGAGCGGCAAGATCGAAAAGCGCGGTGTGGTCGACCTGCCCGCGCTTGGCGGCTACGGTTACTACGGTGGCTACGGCTTCTACGGATATTATTGGTACGACTGGTTCAACGGCGGAGACGTGGTTCAAGTGGGGAATGACGCCCTCGCCTTCCGCCGCTGGACCCCCACCTACGACGCCTCTGGCAGCTACGTGGACTCGCAGCAATCGCTGCACATGGTCGACCTGAGCGACGCGGACGCTCCGAAGGTAGCATCGACCGTCATCACTACCGACTCGAATGGTTGGTGGGGCAACATGCGCGCGGTGGGCGACCAACTCTATACTTCCCACTACGAGTGGCAGCGTCACGGGTCCTACGCCAACGACAAGTACGACCCGGGCGTCGTGCGCTATTACCTGGATCGCATCGACTATAGCGATCGCAGCCGACCTCGCGTCGGACAGAAGATCAACGTCCCGGGACTCTTGGTCGGCGCTTCCGCCAGCGATCCTTCACTCATCTACACGCTCGATTATCGCTGGAGCGGTGATGGCTCGGTCAACGAATTCGACGTCCTGAAGTTGGAGGGTGGAATGGCCTATCTGCAGAGCAGCGTCTCGCTGCCGGGTTGGGTCGGCAATACCTTCGTCAAGGGCGATCGAGCCTACATGTCGAGCCAGAGCTACACGCAGGAATCCAACACGGTGAGCTTGGTCGAGCTCGATCTCTCGAACCCGCGTGAACCGCGCGTGCTCAGCACGGACGCCAAACGAGGCTGGGGCTGGCTCGTGGGTGTGGAGGGCGACCGCGCGCTCGTCAGTTCAGGCTGGCTCAATCAGGGGATCGACGTGTACCGGCTGTCGGACGCCGCGGCTCCCCGCTACGATCAGTTCATTCGCACGCGCGGTTGGGGGCTGTCATCGCTCGCACGCCAAGGCAATCGCCTGTTCTTGTCCAGCGGCTATTGGGGGACAGAGGTCGTCGATCTCGACCACTAGGCCGCGAGCAGAGTTACGGCGCCGCCCGAACGGTCGGGGGACTCGGGGGGAACGCGTTCGGAGCGGCGCTCGGTGGTGGGGATCTTGGGGGGAACGTGACTAGGGGGGACCGAGCCATGCTCAATGCGAGTCTGGCTCGGTTTTTTTTTGCGGGTCGTCAGCCGACACCCAAGGCAGAGCGACGCTCTGGCGTCTGACAGTTCGAAAATGGCCGAACTGCGTGAGAGCTCAGGGCTCCATTCGCTCGCATCCCTACGTGAGCACGAGAAAAGGCAGGCCCTGCGCCAAGCGGAAGCCGCTCGCGCTCGGGCAGAAGCCGAGCAACGTGCGCGCCACGATGCGGCGCGCATGGAACACGAGCGTCGGCTCGCCGAGCGTGCCGCATCGGAGTATGCCGAATCCGCACAACGTGCGGAACTCTTGCGGCTCGAGCATGCACAGCGTGCGGCGTTCGAACGCGCCGAGAAACAGACCAAAGCCAATGACGAGCTGAAATCCGAGCTCGATCGCGAGCGCACGGCGCGGCAAAGTGTGGAGTTGGGGCTGACTTCGCAGCTACTTCGGCAGCGGCTTTGGACGAGCGTGTCGGTGGCGCTGTGCGCGAGCGGCGCCCTCGCCGTGCTAGGGCTGTATTTCGGCGCCTTGCGACCGAGCGCCGTGCGCACGCTCGCGACGGCTGAGCAAGCCCTCTCCCGCGAACGCCGCGCGCGCGGCGAAGCGCGGGAGGGTGAGGCTCGTTCGCTGCTCCGCGCTGAAGAACTCGGCGCGCGCGTCAATGCGCTCGAGCAGACATTGCGCACGGAACGTGAACGATGGGCGACCGAACCGCACGCCACCAACCCCGTGCGCAGGCCGACCACGCGCGAGCCACTCCGCCCACCGCCGAACGTCAAACCGTGCCGAGACGACGGCGATCCGCTGAATCCGTGCCTGAAGCGCTGAGCGCGGGGCTCACGCTCCGGCGATCACGCGCTGCAAACTGTCGAGCAAGAACAGCTCGGTCGCGTCGAAATGTTCGGTGTGAGCGCCGATCTTGGCGACGTAGCTCTCGAGCGCGAGCATGTTCGGATACAATCCGGCCTGAACCAAGGTGTGGATCACGTTGACCGCGGGCTCGGGCAACGGGCGATTGAGCAATTGATACAGCGTGACGGCGTAGTTCATGAACGCGGCGCTGCGCGTCTCGCTCGCCAAACGAGCCGCAGAAATCACGACGTGTTCCGCGAGCTCGAGGCCGCTCGGATGCTCGTCCAAAAGGAGTTCATGAGCGCGCATCAGGATGGGGCCGAGGCGACGCTCTGCCTCGCGGGTGTCGCCCACGTTGAGCGCTTCATCGAGCAGCACGATGGCCGCTGCGAGAGAATCACTGCCAGGCGGATTGCTGCTCGGGCGCCGCGCCACGGGCTGAGCGGCACGCTGCACGCTCGATTCCGGGGTGCGAACCGCCGGCGTATCCAAACGCATGTTCGGGCGATGAGCGCGGACGGGCGCCTGGCTCCGCGGATGCCGCAGCTCTTCGAGCAGTGTGGTCTTGTCCGTGCCGCTCAAGGTATCGCCCGTGAGTCGGTAGCGGTTCGGCGCGGGGGTTACCTCTTCCGGGACGATGTCGACCAGTTCGAGCTCGTGGCTGCAAATACGTACGACGTCGCCAGCGCGCAGTTCGCATGGACCGTGAATGCGTTCGGTGTTGACGAAGACCCCGTTTTGGCTGCCGAGATCTTCGATCACGATCAGGGTCGGGCTGACCGACAGGCGCGCATGCCGGCGTGACACGGCTGGATCGCTGATCGAAAGCTCGCACTCCGGACTGCGGCCCAGGTACAAGGTGCCGGCGCGGAGGGTGATCAGTGCTTGCCGGTAGCGCAGCTTGGTTGCGACGGCCTCGCCGACGAACCGCTGCTCGCTTACCGGGTCGCCCGGCTCAGGGAAGGGTGGTTGGTCTGCGCGGGCCACTTCGATCGAACCTTGATCGGATTTACCATTGCACTACCTCGGACCGCCCGACAACGACCGTTTGACGTTGTCACACTACTTTGAAGACGATTCAGTGCCGTGGGCGCGGCGGGGGACGACTCTTCATGCGCGCGCCGGCGCGCGCGCTCGGTGTCGGAAAGTCGCGCTCGAGGTCAAAATTGCGCACACCTTGGAATCGCAGGCTCTCGAAGTGAGCCGTGCGCGAACCCCTCAGGGTGACTAGCCCCACCACTTCGATAAACGCGAATGAGTCTTCGCGGGCCGTGCCGCATAGTGAGACGTGTCGTTGTACACGACCAAACGCGCGCGAACGGGGTCTTTGAAGTCGAGAGCGTTGAGGCACGCAGGCGACTGATCCAGGCGGTCGCGATAGCCGCGGGCGTCGATGCCGAGCAAGCTGCACAGCACCAAACGAATCGTGGCTTTGTGCGAGATGATGGCCACCGTCCTGTCGGTATTCGCCACCACTACGCTTCGTAGCACGGGTAGCGCGCGCGCCATCACGCTCAGCCCAGATTCCCCGCCCTCGGGAGCGAACGTAAATGGATCGGCCTCCCAGTTTGCGTACTCTTCTGGAAAGCGCTGCTCGACCTCACGACGGGTGAGCTGCTCCCAGCGACCGTGGTCGATCTCGCGCAGCCCGGGGTCGGTCGTCACGGGCAAGCCGTGCGGCGAGGCGATGAAGTTCGCCGTCGCAATCGTGCGCAGCATGGGACTCGCGTAGACCGCTGCGATCTCGGCTTCGGCCAAGCGCTCGCCCAGGGCGCGAGCTTGGTCTCGGCCCTCTTCCGAAAGCACGACGTCGGTCGCGCCCGCGAAGCGATCTTCGGCACTGAGCACGGTGGCCCCGTGCCGAATCAGCAGTACGCGAGTCGTCATCGCGTCACCGCCCGTGCTTGGATTGCGTGAGCTGTGCCAAGTCACGCACCGCCCCGCGGGCGGCGCTGGTGGTCATCAGTGCATACGCTTGCAGGGCCGTCGAGACGTAGCGATCGCGATTTGGACGGAAAGCGTCGCGGCCGCGCGCTTCGGCGGCTTCGCGGCGTTTGGCCAAGGTGCGATCGTCGACCAGCAAATCGAGGCGCCGATTGGGGATGTCGATCAAGAGGCGGTCCCCTTCTTCGACTAGGGCAATTGCGCCGCCTTCGGCCGCTTCCGGTGAGACGTGCCCGATGCTCAGACCCGATGTACCGCCGCTGAATCGCCCGTCCGTGATCAGCGCGCAGGCCTTGCCCAGGCCTTTGCCCTTCAAGAACGAGGTCGGATACAGCATCTCTTGCATGCCTGGCCCGCCTTTCGGACCCTCGTAGGTGATCACCACGATATCGCCGGCCTTGATCTGATCGGCCAAGATCGCGTCACATGCGGCGTCTTGGGAGTGGAACAGCCGCGCGGGACCCTCGAACTTCCAAACCGATTCATCCACGCCCGCGGTCTTCACGATGCAGCCGTCGACCGCGATGTTCCCGTACAGCACGGCCAGACCGCCTTCCGTCGTGTATGCGTGGGGCACGTCGCGAATGCAGCCCTTTTCCAGATCGGCGTCGATGCTCGGAAAGTACTTGTCCTGCGAAAACGCAGTTTGTGTCGGCACGCCACCGGGCGCGGCGAGCGCGCGTTGCTTGGCAGCGGCCGTCGCGGTCGAGCGGTGCACATCGTTCTGATCGATGGCATCGCCCATGGTCTTTTCGTGCACGGTGTGCACGTTGCGATGGATCAGCCCCGCCTTGTCGAGTTGCCCGAGGATGGTGAAGATGCCGCCCGCGTGGTGCACGTCTTCCACGTGATAGCTGGAGGACGGCGCCACTTTGCAGATGCTGGGCGTTTTACGGGACAAACGATCGATGTCCGACATCTTGAAGTTCACGCCGGCCTCTTCGGCGATGGCCAAGATGTGGAGCACGGTGTTGGTCGAGCCGCCCATCGCGATATCCAGCGTCATCGCGTTCTCGAAGGCATCGAAGGTCGCGATGTTGCGCGGCAAGACCGTGGCATCACCCTCGAGGTAGAAGCGTTTGGCCATCTGCACGATGCGCTCGCCGGCTGCAGCGAACAACTCCCAACGCCGAGCGTGCGTCGCGAGCAAGGTGCCGTTGCCCGGCAGCGCCAAGCCGAGCGCCTCGTTCAGGCAATTCATACTGTTGGCAGTGAACATACCCGAGCACGAGCCGCAGGTCGGACAGGCCGAGCGTTCCATCTCTTTCAGCTCGGCGTCGCTCACCTTCGAGTCGCTGGAAGCGATCATCGAGTCGATCAGGTCGAGCTTGCGTACCAAGGCTTTCCCGTCACGGCCGTGGGTGCCGACGATTTTGCCGGCTTCCATCGGGCCACCGGAGACGAAGATCGTCGGGACGTTCAAGCGCATGGCCGCGAGCAGCATGCCGGGCGTGATCTTGTCGCAGTTGGAGATGCACACCAGCGCATCGGCGCAATGCGCGTTCACCATGTACTCGACGCTGTCTGCGATCAGGTCGCGGCTGGGCAGCGAATAGAGCATCCCCCCGTGACCCATCGCGATGCCGTCGTCGACGGCGATGGTGTTGAACTCCACGCCCCAACCGCCCGCCGCGTCGATCACCTTCTTCACTCGCTGCCCGACATCGTGCAAATGCACGTGACCGGGGACGAACTGCGTGAAGCTGTTGGCGATGGCGATGATCGGCTTGTCGAAGTCCGCGTCTTTCATGCCGGTGGCGCGCCAAAGCGAGCGCGCGCCGGCCATGTTGCGGCCTTGAGTCGTGGTGCTGCTGCGGTAAGTCATCAGGCCGCAGAGCCTACCTCGCTTGTCGCGACTTGTCCTCCGAGACCGCCTTTTTCCGCGGATCTGATCGCGAGCGCGCGCCCACGAGAGAGCGCGGCGGCAGGCTCGGCCTTCGGGTTCAGCGTTTGGGAGCCCGCCTCTTGGCGCCGCCGACGGGTAGCGATACGGCCTTGGCTCTGCCTATGGATTCCGTCTTCCGCTTGGCCGTGCCTTCTTTGGCGACCTTGGCCTTGGCTTTCTTGGCGGCTTTGACGGTGGCGGGGTCGGGTTGTACCTGCTCGGCGAGGCCCTTGGGGGCGATGGCGCAGTAGCTCTCTTTCACCCAATCGCGCAGCATCTCGAAGGAGGCTTGCGACTTGTCGTTCAGTTTGGCGCTCACCCAACCGCTCTTGCCCAAACCGTAGCCGGTCGGCTCGGTGAAGGGCATACGCAACGCGCGATTGTTCGAGTTGGGCAGCTTGACGCTCAGCCCGAAGTGCTCGGTCTCCATGTCGTGACCCAGGAACACGAACACCTTGTTCTTGACCTTCACGACGCGTTCGCCCCAGGGCATGTCCTCGTGAGCTTCGGGCAGAGCGAGCGCAAAGTCTCGCAGCTTCGCGCGCAGGGTCCGAACGGGATTCGACATCCAGCGAGCCTAGCTCACTGTTCTCGGCCGAGTCGAGAGCGACACCGGCGCGGCGCTCGGCCGGGGATACGCGAGCGGAATGCGCACGAAGAAGATCGTCCCCTTCTCGGGGGTGGTCTCGAAGTCGATGCTGCCGCCGTGTCGCTCGACGACCACCGAGCGCGCGATCGCGAGCCCTTGGCCGGAACCACGCCCGAGCTCTTTGGTGGTGAAAAATGGGTTGAAGATGGAGGCTCGGATTGAATCCGGAATGCCGTCGCCGTCGTCGCCGATGGCGATTACCACCTGCGTGCCGACCACCTGGGTGCTCACCGAAATGCAGCCGCGGCCCCCGTGGCGGCGATCGTGGATGGCGTGCGCCGCATTGATCACCAGGTTCAAGAAGACCTGATTCAACTCGCCGATGTGACAATGGACCAAGGGCAGCTCGCCGAGCGAAAGCTCCACGTCTGCGACTGCGGCGTACTCGCGCTTGCCGATGGTCAACGTACTCTGCAAGGCCTTGTTGATGTTGGCCGGTCGCCGCTCGCGCGTGGTGGGGTACGCGAAGTCTTTCGTGGCGCGCACGATGTTCGTCACCTGATGCAGCCCGTCCATGGCCCTACCCAGTGCCCCGGGCAGCTGCTCGAACAAAAATGCCACGTCTGCTTGGGCCTCTATCACGTCCAACTCGGCCAGGTGCTCGGCGAACTCTTCAGGGGGTGAGTTCCGCAGCTCGCGGTAACGGGCGTACACCGGGGCGAGATCGGCGATTGCGTCGCAGGCAAAGCGGACGCTGTCGCTGATGAACTGAATGGGGGTGTTGATTTCGTGAGCGATGCCGGCGGCGAGCCGACCGATCGACTCGAGCTTGTGCGCATGCAGCAGCTCGGCTTCGAGCTTCTTCCTTTCGGTCAGATCCACCGCTACGCACACCACGGAGTGGTACTGACCGGTGTCCATTACGGTTGCCGAAAGCAGCACCGGAACGCGCCGGCCACTCTTGGTATGGATATCGCGCTCGGCACGCAGCACCTTCTCGACTTTCGCGTCTTGAGCGGGCGCCCACGCCTCACCGAAGATCTTTTGTTGCGCGCTGCCGATCACTTCGCCCTCGGAGCACTCGAGCAAACGTAGCGTCTCGTCGTTCACTGCTTCGACCAAACCGTCGGAGCCGATCACGATGATGGCTCCTGGCACGGCTCGGAACAGCTCCGTCAGAGAGATCGAGGCTGCCCGCAGCTGGGCGCTGGCCAAATAGCTCTCACGCGTTCGCTCTTCGAGCATCGCCTCCAAGATCGCCACCCGCTGCTCGGCTCTTTCGAGCCGGCGCCTGACGGTACGCGCTTCTTCTTCCTCGATCATAGCGGGAAGTGCAGCGAGAATTCGCAGCTCTCCGCGCCCTCTAGGCTGCATTCGGTTTGCGCCAACGTCAGCGGAACCTTGAAGTAGTCACCGGTGCCTTCGACCAATCCGGCGAACAGCGCGCACAACTTGCGTCGCGACGTGTAATGCATGACCAAGCGATCGGGGGCCGGATCTTGAAACGTGATCAGCGGCGGCTCGGCGTTGGCGTAGACCTTTTGCACCTCCAGGTGGATGATGCCGTGCACGGTTTTCAAGAAAGGTTTCGGGTGCTGAAATTCACGCACGAAGACCGAGAATCTCTCGGCCAGGCGTGGAAAGGCGAAGCGCCCAAAGCCACGCAAGGCCACGCTGGTTTCGATGCCGAGCTCTGCGGTGGCTCGATCGACGATGGCCAGCAAATGCGCGTCCGGATACGTCCCCGGTCCGACGTAGGGCACTTGCGCCTGCACTGGGCATTGCTCGAAAATTCGTTCGAATTTGGCGGCGCCCCAGCCCTCGACGATGAAGTCTTCCAGCAGGTTGAAAATGATTCCCTTCAAAGTGGCCTCCTGTGCCGAAACGCGCTGCCGACGGCTTTGGTACGGCAAGCGAGCCCGAACTTTTAGCGTCGCCGCTTAAGCCAGCGATGAACGAGGTCGTTCTGCGCCCTCAGCATGCCTCTGTCCGCTCTTCGCAACTCGCGCGTGCTCCACGCGGACGAATCGCTGTCACTCGAGTTCTTGCCTGACCTTCGCGCAACACTGAATACTTGGACCGGGTTCTTGCAGGGCGAACCGTACAGGCGGCGCATGGATCTGTGTCTCGTGCTGCTCGAACAGGTCGCCGCGCAGAGCATCATCGCCAACGTGCAAATGCTTCGCCCGCTCGTGTCGGCGGATCAAGACTGGACCAATCAAGACTGGGCGCCGCGGGCCGTACGCGCCGGTCTCCGGCATATGGTGGTGGTGCAGCCGCGCAGTGTGTTCTCACAGCTGGTGGTGAGCCAAGTCGTGCAGAAGCTCGACGGTTCGGCCATGCAAGTCGTTCAAGTCGCGGAAATCACGGACGCGTTGCGGTTGCTACAGACGTTGGCTCGCTAGCTGCGAGGCCAGCTCACCTCCGGAAAAGGCGCCCCCGGTTTGGCGAAAAAGTAGCCCTGCAGCAGCTCGCAATCGAGTTCTTGAAGCTTCTTGGCTTCGGCCGCGGTTTCCACGCCTTCGGCGATCACGGCAATCCCGAGCTGATTGCACAGTGCCAACATGCCAGCGATCAACGTGCAGCGGGTCGGGGATGATTCGAGACCGCGTACGAGTTCCATGTCGAGCTTCACGATGTCTGGCTGGAGCAAGGCGATGCTGGTCAGACCCGCGTAGCCAGCGCCCAGGTCGTCGACCGCGATCCGGAAGCCCGCGGCTCGCAAGCGAGCGACCTGCTCCTTGGCGTTCTCCATACTGTGAAGCGATGAACGCTCGGTGATCTCGAAGATCACGCGCTCGGCGTAGGGCGCGAGCGGTGAGTCTGCCAAGTAGAGATCCGGGTCATCGAGTGAGCTCGGGTGCACGTTGATCAGCATCGCCGCGCCTCCGGGCAAGCGCGGCAATACTTCCGCCACCTTCGCGCGGATGCGACGGTCGAGGTCGCGCACGCGCTTCAACTGCTCGGCTGCCTCGAAGAACGCGCCGGCATGGGGTACCGAGGGTTCTCGCGTGCGCACCAACGCTTCGTAGGCAAATACGTTGCCTTTTGTCAGTGAGACCACGGGCTGCACGACCATGAACATCGCCTCGACGGCTTTGTCGAAGCTCGTGCGCAGCTCCTTGAGCACGTTGGCATCGCCCTCCACCTTCGCCACGCGACGCTGGCCGTCACGCGCGCAAACCGCTTCCTTCAAGCACGCCGTCAGATCATCGACAGAACAAGGCTTACGCAGAAAACGGAAGATCCCCGCCTGGTTGATGGCCGCAATCGCCGCATCCAGGCTGGCCTCGCCGGTCAGGATGATGCGCACGATTTCCGGATGCAACTCACGGACCTTTGCCAGCAGCACGGACCCCGGCATGTCCGGCATTTGCTCGTCCGACACGATGATGTCGACCGCCATGCCGGCCAGCACTTCGAGTGCGTCGCTGCCGGAGTTGACGGTCAGCACTCGGATCGGCGCCTTTCGGAACATGATCAGAAAGTTGGCCGTAACGTGTGGTTCGTCGTCGACGAAGAGCACGGTCGGCACAACGCCCGCCGCTCGGATGGTTCCACTCGAGGGCGCCTCGGCCAACGACTTCGCTTGCATCGTCGTCCTTAACGGCCCGAGCCGACCGGATCTTGAGCTCTTGCCTAGAGTGCTCACCGCGAGTGCAAGGCGTTGCACTTTTGCGCGCTGCGCGCAGACCCTCACTCGGCCTGCGCGGACGCCGGCTCCAGGCCGCCGGGATGTATCGAGTGCCGCTTTTTTCGCGTAAAACGATCGAGCGACAGGTACGTCACGGGCGTCGTGAACAGCGTCAGCAGCTGCGACAAGATCAGGCCCCCCACGATCGCGATGCCGAGCGGGCGCCGCAACTCCGAACCGATCCCCGAGCCGAAGGCCAGCGGCAACGCTCCGAGCAAGGCGGCCGCCGTGGTCATCAAGATCGGGCGGAAGCGCAGCAAGCAGGCCTCGCGAATGGCGTCGTGCGCAGAGAGGTTCCGCTGTTGTCGAGCCTCGATCGCGAAGTCGATCATCATGATCGCGTTCTTCTTGACGATACCGATCAGCAAAATCAAACCGACCAGCGCGATGACGTTGAACTCGGTCTTGAACAGCAAGAGCGCGAGCAGCGCGCCTACGCCGGCGGAAGGGATCGTGGACAAGATCGTGATCGGGTGAACGTAGCTCTCGTAGAGGACGCCGAGCACGATGTACACCGTCAAGAGTGCGATCATCAGCAGCGTGGGCTGGCTCGAGAGCGACGCCGAGAACGCCTGCGCGGTGCCTTGAAAGGCGGCGTGGATACTGGGCGGCATGCCGATGTCTTGTTCGGCCGCATCGATGGCTTTCATCGCGTCGCCCAGGGATTTGCCGGGCGTCAAGTTGAAGGACAAGGTGGTAGCGGGGAACTGCCCTTGGTGGTTGATCGCCAGCGGCGTGTACGTGAGCGTCGAGCGTGTGATGGCCGGCAGCGGCACTTGTCCGCCACCGGGCGCACCCACGTACAAGTCCTTCAGACTTTCTGGACCGACCTGGAATTCTGGCTTGGTCTCCAGCACCACGCGGTACTGGTTGAGCGCGCCGTACATAGTCGCGATTTGCCGCTGGCCGTAGGCATCGTAGAGCGCGCTGTCGATCGCGGCTGGCGACAAGCCGAGGCGAGCCGAGGTGTCGCGATCGATGCTCAGCGCCAAGGTGAGCCCCGATGTCTGTTGATCGGTGGCCACGTCCTTCAAGATGGGGATTTTTTTGAAGCGCTCCATCACGCGCGGCGCCCAATCCCGCAGCTCGTCGAGGTCCGCGTCTTGCAGCGTGTACTGGTATTGCGTGCGTGAAGAGCGCCCACCGACGCGCACGTCTTGGACGGCTTGCATGAACAGGTTGACGCCCACCAATTTCCCGAGCTTGGGGCGCAATCGGGCAATGACCTGATCGGCCGACGTCTGGCGAGGCGGCATCGCTTTCAAATCGACGAAGACCGTGCCCGTATTGCCGGTCGAGCCGTTGCCGGAACCGATGAACGAAACCACGTTGGCCACATCGGGGTCGGCTTGCACGATCTGATTCACGGCCAGCTGTTTGTCGCGCATGGTCTTGAAAGAGACGTCTTGCGGAGCTTCGGAGAAGCCCATCAGCTGCCCCAAATCTTGTTGCGGAAATAGCCCCTTCGGCAAAATGACGAACAAGAACACGGTCAGGGCGACGGTCCCCAGCTGTAGCAGCTGGACGAGGCGCCGGTGATCGAGCACCCAGTCGAGCGCGTGCTCGTAGCCCCGCAAAAGCGCGGCAAACGCGCGCTCGGACGACGTGTACAGCCGGCCATGGGCGTGGCCAGCCGGGCGCAGCAAGCGCGCGCACATCATGGGGGTGAGCGTCAGTGAAACCAAGGCCGAGAAACCAATCGCGACGCTGAGAGTCACCGCGAACTCACGGAACAACCGACCCACGATCCCGCCCATCAGGAGCAACGGAATGAACACCGCCAAGAGCGAAGCGGTGATCGATAGGATCGTGAAGCCGATCTGTTTGGCGCCCTCCAGAGCTGCATCGAGCGGGCGCTTGCCCTGCTCGATGTGGCGAGTGATGTTCTCGGTGACCACGATCGCGTCGTCCACCACGAAGCCGGTGGAGATGGTGAGCGCCATCAGCGATAGATTGTCGAGGCTGTAGTCGAGCAGGTACATCACGCCGAAGGTCCCGACCAGGGACAGCGGCACGGCCACGCTCGGGATCAGCGTCGCGCGCACGCTACGCAAGAACACGAACACCACGCCGATCACCAGCAACACGCTGAGCAGCAAAGTCTTTTCGACGTCCCGCACCGAGCCCTTGATCGATTTGGTGCGCTCGACAGCGACGACCACGTTGATTGCGGGCGAAATGGATTTGACGAGCTCCGGGATCAGCTTCGTCACGCGCTCGGTGGTTTCGATGATGTTGGAACCCGGCTGGCGCCGAATGATCAGCAATACCGCGCGTTTGCCGTTGTGCCACGCAGCTACCCGGTTGTTCTCGACGTCGTCGAAAACGTCCGCCACTTCGTTCAGGCGCACCGGCGCGCCATCACGATAGGCGATCACCACCGAGCGAAATGCGTCCGCACCGAACAGCTGATCGTTGGCGCCGATGATCGTGGTCTGCTTGATGCCAGCGATGCTGCCCTTGGCTTCGTTCGCGGTGGCCGAAGCCACCGCCACGCGCAGGTCGGCCATGCTCAAACCCATACCCGCGAGTGCTTTGGGGTCGGCTTGGATGCGCACTGCAGGCTGCTGCCCACCGCCGACGGTGACCTGACCTACGCCCGGCACCTGCGAAATCTTCTGGGCCAGGATGCTGTTGCCCGCCTCGAACACTTGCGCGAGCGGCACCGTGTCGGAGGTCATCGACACGATCATCACTGGAGAGTCAGCGGGATTGACCTTGCGGTAGGTCGGACGGAACGGCAAATTCGTGGGCAGCTCACCGCCCGCCGCGGCGATCGCCGCTTGCACGTCGCGCGCGGCGGAGTCGACATCGCGGTCCAGATCGAATTGAAGCGTGATGTTGGTCGTGCCGAGCACGTTCGTCGAGGTGATCTCCGTCACCCCCGCGATGCGCCCGAAGCGCCGCTCGAGCGGCGTCGCCACGGCGGAGGCCATGGTCTCCGGGCTTGCTCCCGGCAAGCTGGCACTGATGGAAATCGTGGGAAAATCCACGCGCGGCAGGGGCGAGACAGGCAACAAGGTGTACGCCCACGCGCCCGCCAACAGCACGCCAATCGCCAGTAGCGTGGTGGCAATTGGTCGCCGGATGAACGGTCCGGCGATGTTCATGTTGCTTCCGGGGCTGGCCCCGATGCGCCGGCTGCACCGGCCGCGTGCTTGTTTCGCGACAGATAGCGGCCGAGGCGGTCCATGTACAGGTAGATGACCGGCGTGGTGTACAGGGTCAGCACTTGCGAGATCAAGAGCCCGCCCACGATGGCGATACCGAGTGGGCGGCGCAGCTCGGAGCCGGACCCAGAACCGAGCGCGAGCGGCAAGCCGCCGAGCAGCGCGGCCAAGGTGGTCATCATGATCGGGCGAAACCGCAAGAGACAGGCCTGATGGATCGACTCTTCGGGGGACATACCCTGATCGCGTTCGGCTTCGAGCGCAAAATCGATCATCATGATCGCGTTCTTCTTGACGATGCCGATCAAGAGGATGATGCCGATCAACGCGATCACGCTGAATTCACTGCCGCAGACCATCAGCGCGAGCAGCGCGCCGATGCCGGCGGAGGGCAGCGTGGAGAGAATCGTGATCGGGTGGATGTAACTCTCGTACAGCACACCGAGCACGATGTAGACCGTGACCAGAGCGGCCAAAATCAACAGTGGTTCACTTGCCAGCGAGTCCTTGAACGCCTTCGCGGTGCCGCTGAAATCAGCCCGAACCCCGGGAGGTAGGCCGATTTCGTCTTCCGCTCGGTGGATGGCTTCCACGGCCTCACCCAGCGAGCCGTGGGCCAGATTGAACGACAGGGTGACGGCAGGGAACTGCCCTTGATGGCTGAGCGCGAGCGGGGCGGTGGTGTGCGTCATGCGCACGAATTGCGAGAGCGGCACCTGCGTGCCACTCGCGGAGCGCACGTAAATCCGATCGAGCGCGTGCGGATCCTCACTCGCCTCGGGCTTCACCTCCAAGATGACGCGATACAGGTTGAGCTGGGTGAAGATGGTCGAAATTTGCCGCTGACCGAAGGCGTCGTACAGCGTGTCGTCGATCAACTGCGGGGAGATGCCGAGGCGCGAAGCCGTGTCGCGATCGATCTGCAGGCTGAGCTGCGGCCCCGCTGCCTGCTGATCGCTGGCCACGTCCGTGAGTTGCGGCAGCGTGCGAAGCTTGGCCAGCATCTTGCCCGACCATTCGTCGAGCTCGGCGCCGTCCGCGTCTTCCATCGTGTACTGGTACTGAGTCCGGCCAACGCGGCTGTCGACTTGGAGATCTTGAACCGACTGCAAGTGCGTGGCCACTCCGGTCACCTGAGCCAGCTCCGGCTTGAGCCGCGCGATCACCTCGTCGCTCGAGGATTTGCGATCGCTCCGCGGTTTCAGCGTGATCGAGATTCGCCCGCTATTTACCGTCGCGTTCGTACCGTCGGCACCGATGAACGACACCACGTGGTCGACGTCTGGATCGCGGCGCACCACGTCCGAGATTTGGGTCTCGAGCTCCATCATGCGCGGAAAAGAGACGTCGGCGCCGGCTTCCGTTACGCCCACGATCAGGCCCGTGTCCTGCTGCGGGAAAAAGCCCTTGGGTATGACCCAAGCCACGAACAGCGTGAACAGCAAAGTGGCGATGGTGACGAATAGAGTCGTGCGTTGATGCCGGAGCACCCACTTCAAACCGTGATCGTACAGCCCGACCAGGCCGTCGAACGCTTTCTCCGACCAGCGATGGAACGCACCACGCGTGGATAGCGGCGGCTCGGGGCGCAGCAAGAACGCGCACATCATCGGCGTCAGCGTCAAGGACAGGATCGCCGACACCCCGATCGCGACACTGAGCGTGACCGCGAATTCTCGGAACAAGCGGCCGACGATGCCGCCCATGAACAAAAGTGGGATCAATACCGCGATCAGCGAAACCGTGAGCGACACGATGGTGAAGCCGATTTGCTTGCTTCCCTTCAAGGCTGCTTCGAAGGGCGAGTCGCCTTCCTCGATGTAGCGGGCAATGTTCTCGATCATCACGATGGCGTCGTCGACCACGAAGCCGGTGGAAATCGTCAAAGCCATCAACGACAAATTGTCGAGGCTGTAACCCAGTAGGTACATCACCCCGAACGTGCCAATCAGGGACAAGGGCACGACCAAGCTCGGAATGGCCGTCGCGCGCACGCTGCGCAAAAATACGTAGATCACCGCGACGACCAAGCCGATCGTGAGCAGCAGAGTAAACTCTACGTCTTCCACGGAGGCGCGCACCGTCTCGGTCCGATCGCTCAGCACCTTGGTCTGAATGTTCGACGGCAAGGATGCTTCGAGCTGAGGCAACAGCGCTTTGACCCGATTGGCGACTTCGATCACGTTCGCGCCGGGTTGTCGTTGCACGTTCAAGATGATCGCGCGCTTGTCGTCCGCCCAACCCGCGAGTTCGCTATTTTCGACGCCATCCTCCGCGGTCGCGACGTCCTGGAGCCGGATCGGTGCGCCGTTCTTGTAGGCCAGGATCAGGGGTCGGAAGGCTTCGGCTTTGAACAGCTGATCGTCGGTCGCGATGGTGTAGCTTTGGCGCGGACCGTCGAGGGTCCCCTTGGGTTGGTTCACGTTGGCGAGCGCGATCGCGGCGCGCATGTCTTCCAGACCAAGGCCCGTGCCAGCCAGCGACTCCGGATCGACTTGGATGCGCACGGCCGGCTTCGCGCCACCGTTCAGGGTCACCAAGCCGACCCCGGATACTTGCGAGATTTTTTGACCGAGGATCGAGTCCGCGTAGTCCGAGACTTGACTCAACGCCAAGGTGTCCGAGCTCACGCTCAAGGTGAGGATCGGCGTGTCGGCGGGGTTGCTCTTACTGTACGACGGCGGCGTCGGCAGCGTCTTTGGCAGTAAGTTGGCGGCGGCGTTGATCGCCGCTTGCACGTCTTGCTCGGCAGCGTCGATGTTCCGTTCCAGCGTGAATTGCAGGGTGATCTGCGAGCTGCCGAAGCTCGACACGCTGGTCATCTGAGTCAGCGCGGGCATTTGCCCGAATTGACGCTCGAGCGGCGTGGTGACCGTGGCCGACATGGTCTGTCCACTCGCGCCCGGCATGAACGTCGAGACGACAATCGTCGGGTAGTCCACCTGCGGCAGCGCGGACACGGGCAGCGCGCGGAATGCCACGAGGCCTGCGATCAAGATGCCAATCACGAGCAGCGTCGTCGCCACGGGGCGACGCACGAAGGGCTCGGAAATGCTCACGGCTGGGCTCCGCCGTGCTTTCCTTTGGCAGCCGGAGCGGGCTGCTGAGCGTCATTGCCGATGTTGGCTGGAGCGCTAGCCCCACTGGCTTGGCCGCCCACGCTCGAACGCAGCGCGACCTTGGCGCCTGGCCGCAGCTGATTTTGCCCCTCGACCACGACCTGATCGCCGGCAACGACGCCCTTCGTGAGCACTGCCCATTGATCTTGAACGGTTTCGACCTGGACCGGACGCAGCGCGGCGGTTTGATCGGGCAGCACGACATACACGAACGTGCCTTGTGGTCCGCGCTGCACCGCGGGCGCGGGCACGGACAACGCGCCCTTGCGCGTGGCGAGCAGCAATCGAGCGCGCACGAACTCGTTGGGCCAGAGCGCCTTGTCGGGGTTGGGCACGATGCCCTTCAGCCGAACCGTGGCCGTGGTTAGACTGACTTGGTTGTCGACCAAGCTGAGCTTTCCGCGGCCGAGCAGGCGATCGCCATCGCGACTGTACGCCTCGATTTCCAGACCGCCCGCGATCTCGCGATTGATTTGCGGCAGATTGTCTTGGGGCAACGTGAACACGATCGCCATCGGATCGAGCTGAGTCACGACTACCAGGCCATTCGCGTCCGAGGCGTGCACCACGTTGCCTTGGTCGACCTGGCGGACGCCGGTCACGCCATCTACCGGTGAGCGCACCTCCGTGTAAGCGAGCTGCAACTGCGCGTTCTCGATCTGGGCTTCGTCCGACTTGATGGTTCCGGCAAGTTGGTCCGCCGTTGCGCGTTGGTCGTCGAGTTGTTCTTGAGTGGCGAGGCCCTGTTCGTGAAGAGCGGTGTAGCGCGCAAAGTTCACCTTGGCGTTCTTGGCTTGTGCTTGATCGCGCGCCAACGCTGCCTGCGCTTGATGAAGCTGGATGGCGAATGGACGCGGGTCGATGCGCGCCAAGAGGTCGCCCTTTTTTACTTGCTGGCCCTCTTGGAACAGAACCGAAAGCAGCGGGCCGTCGACTTGCGGTCTGACCGTCACGGTGACCAGCGGCACCGCATTGCCGAGTCCGTCCAAAAACACCGGAACGTCGCGATTGCTGGCTTGCGCCACGACGACTGGGACTGGCCGAGCAAGCGCTGCACTCTCCGCAGGCGCCGCGCCGGCGACCGCGGCCTTGCGCGCGCGGGTAAAAATGATTGCGCCTCCGAGGGCGAGTACGAGCGCGCCCGCCAACACCCAGCGTGTGGATTTCGCCTGTTCGACGCGTCCGGGGGCAACTTCCGAAGTCATGGTTCGCTTTCAGTTGCGGGGGCGGTGAAATCCCCCGGCAACACACTGCAATGCCACTACTAGGTCGCCCTTGCTTGCCCGAAAAGCCCCCTACAAATTCGGTCGCACATCGGTTGCAAAATGCCCGGAATTCATGGGGAATACGGGGCGTTTCGCCACGTTGGCGGACGCACATCGGGGGAGATGGGGGCGCTCGCTTGGGCCCTGATGAGTGAGTCCGCTCTGTGTCAGTTCGTGTCGGGCAGGCCGAGGGCGGTCCGCTGACGCGCCGAGCGCCCTGGATCCGCGCGTTGGGGGGCAAGGAGAGCCGCTCCGCGCTCTTTGTGCCGAAGCGTGTCCGACATCTGCCGGCAACATGAAAGGGCCGACTCTAAGGCGATGTACCCCCTCACAGATGAGGGCTCCCGACCTCGCCACTCAACGAAGCAAACTTCCATGACGTCACCCGCCAAAGCTCCGCCATCGTCCGTGCCGAAGAACGAGCCCCTGGCCCGTTTGTTGGGCGTGCGCAAGCCGCTCGACGCGCAGGCGAAGTTCTGGGTGGGCGTGCTGGCCTTCGCCTTGCCGCTCTTGAGCTGGTGCGCGATCAGTTACGTGCCGTTCATCTGGCACCCGCAAGTCTTGGTCTCGGACGCGGGTGACACCAAGGTCCCCGGTGAGCACAGCTACGTTGCCGTGGGCGAGCGAGTCGACTTGGACGTGGTGATCATGCGCAACCGCGAGCTCGATGCGGCGCATGCGCGGCGTGTCTCGGGCGATCGAGTGAACCCGATCTACCTGCAACCACCGCATGCCGTCGCGCGGGCGCTGTACACCGCGTTCACCACCGCCCCCGAGCGCGATGGCGACGCCTGGTTGCACGAAAGCCTGCTGCAGAGCTGCAAGGTGATTTTCTGGGGCTTCTTCTGGTCTGCGGTGCTCGGGTTACCGCTCGGTATCTTGTGCGGCACCTTCCCGTTTTTCGCTCGCTTGTTCGAGCCCTTCGTCGACTTCGTGCGCTACATGCCGGCGCCGGTGTTCGGTGCCTTGGCGCTGACCGTGCTCGGGCTGCAGGAAGAGCCGAAAATCGCGATCATCTTCATCGGCACCTTCTTTCAGATGGTGTTGATCGTCTCCAACACCACGCGTGGGGTCGACGTGTCGCTGCTGCATGCCGCGCAGACGCTCGGCGCCAACAAGCGGCAGCTGGTCTGGAACGTGGTCGTCCCGGGCGCCATTCCCGGTTTGTACCGGGACATGCGCATCCTGATCGGTTGGGCTTGGACGTACTTGGTCGTGGCCGAATTGATTGGCGAGAAGTCCGGCTTGAGCGCATGGCTCTATCAACAGCAGCGTTACCGACACTTCGACAACGTGTACGCGGCGATCGTCATCATCGGTTTGGTTGGCCTTGCCACCGATCAATTTTTGGGGCTGCTGGGCCGCTATCTATTCCCGTGGGAGACGGGCCAAACTCAGCTCGTGCGCATCCTACGCGCCGTGCGCCGTTCGCTGCCGCCACGCGCACGGCTCGCGGGCACCTGACTTCTCCGTCAAGCGGCAAAAGTTCGTACTCTGCCGCGAAAGCCACTGATTCATGTCCGACGATCGTATTCAGTTACCGAGTTACCTCGATCATCTTCCGGAAGTTGCCGAGTACTTTGCCGAGATAGACAAGCGCAAAGTGGTGCTCAGCATCGAGCACCTGTTCCGCGAATTCCCCAGCCCGGATAGCCCGAGCGGCAAGCTGGTCGCGCTGTCGGACATCAACTTCAAGGTCCGCCGCAACGAGTTCATCAGCGTGATCGGGCCCTCCGGTTGCGGTAAATCGACGCTGATTCGCGTGGTTGCAGGCCTTGAGGATCCGAGCTCGGGAATCGTCGCCGTAGATGGCATCCCGGTGACTGGCCCGGGCGCCGACCGCGGCATGGTTTTTCAGGGCTACACGCTCTTCCCCTGGCTGACGGTCAGGAAGAACGTGCTGTTTGGCCCGAAGATGAAGGGCCTGCGCGACGACAAGGCGACCAAGGCCGCCGACGAATGGCTGAAGCTGGTTGGCTTGACGGACTTTGCCGAGCTGTACCCGGCGCAGCTGTCCGGTGGCATGAAGCAGCGTGTCGCGATCGCGCGCGCGTTGGCCAATGACCCGCGCATCTTGCTGATGGACGAACCCTTCGGTGCGCTCGACGCTCAAACCCGAGCCAGCATGCAGGCGCATTTGCTGCGCATCTGGCAGGCGGCGGGCGTCACCATCCTTTTCATCACCCACGATCTCGATGAAGCCATCTATTTGTCCGACCGGATCGTGGTACTCGGTGCCCGTCCCGGTCGGATTTTGGAAGTCATCGATGTCCCGGTTGCGCGCCCACGCTCACCGGAGCAGTTCCTTTCTGGGCATTTTTTGGCTACGAAAAAGCGGCTCGAGGATTTGATCCATCGCCGCGATCAGGCGTCAGACGCTGGAGAATTGGTGCATGACTGAAGTGAATCGACCATGGCTCGTCGACGAGCCCCTGCGCGGAGGCCAAATGTGGTCGCGCGTGCTCAAGCGTGGCCAGGTGCTGCGCTTGACCGACGTAGAGGGCGGGGGATCCGTCGCGGCGCTGCTGTTCAACGCAGATCGCCCGCTTGAACGTTACAACATGCCCGATACGCTGAAGGCTCAGCACATCGCGCGTATCACCACGGGCAACGTGCTCTACTCCGACATGGGGCGCGTGTTGTGCTCGGTGATCGCCGACAGCTGCGGCTGGCACGACACGATCACGGGCCTCGAAGACTCCGCGGCGAGCCTCGAGAAATACGGCCCCGGTGACTACCAAGCGCTGCGCAACGACTGGCACCGAAACAGCCGCGATAACTTGCTGGTCGAACTGGCCAAGTATGGTCTCGGCAAACGTGACTTCGGTCCCAATCTGAATTTCTTCGTGAAGGTAGCGCCGGACGCGGAAGGCAAGCTGAGTTGGGTTCCCGGCAACTCCAAGCCGGGTGCGTTCATCGAGCTCCGCTCCGAGATGAACACGCTAGTCTTGCTCTCGAACACCCCACACCCACTCGATCCCGCCTCGACCTACCGCGCAAAGCCCGTTCACCTCGGCGTGCGTCTGTCGGATCCGGTCGCGGCCGACGATCCCTGTCGCGTTTCGTGCCCCGAGAACGAACGCGGCTTTGCGCTGACCGAAGCTTACTTTCTCTGAACGGACTTCCTCATGGCACTCTCCGAAAGCTCACTCGATCCGAAGCAGGCGATCTTCGACACCGTACTCGGGTCGGGGCTAGGCTTCAGTCACATCATCAAACGGGGGGAGACGTTCCGCATCGTCGATCTGGAGGGCAACCAAGCCGTCGACACCTTGTTTTACGATGCGGCCGACCCGACCGAACGTTACAGCGCCGTCGACACGATTCGTAGCCAAGGCGGCATCTACCTGAGCAGCGGCTCACCGCTGATGTCGACCGAGGGCAGGGTCATGCTCCGAATCACGGCGGACACCTGCGGTCGCCACGACACGGTGGGCGGGGCATGCGCTGCCGAATCGAACCAGGTGAGGTACGCGATCGACAAGAAGTACATGCACAGCTGTCGTGACAATTTCTTGCTCGAGATCCAGGAACGCCGCCCGGAGCTTTCGCTCCGGGACCTGACCGCGAACATCAATTTTTTCATGAACGTACCGGTCAGCCCGGAGGGGGAGCTGCACTTCGACGACGGGATTTCAGCTCCCGGTCGCTACGTGGAGATGCGCGCAGAAAGCGATGTTATCGTGCTGATCTCAAATTGCCCCCAGCTGAACAATCCCTGCAATGGTTACAACCCGACCCCGGTCCGACTCCTCGTCTGGTCGGCGTAGGCCTGCGGAGCATCCCTCGCGTTTGCCCATTGCCGCCGCACGCTGGCGCTAGCCGGCTGCTCCGAGATCCTCGAAGGAGGAAAATGTCATGTTCCAGAAAGTTCTGATCGCCAACCGTGGCGAGATCGCCTGTCGTGTCATTCGCACACTGAAGAGGCTGGGTGTCGGTTCGGTCGCCATTTACTCCGAAGCCGATCGAAATTCGCTACACGTGCTCGAAGCCGACGAGAGCGTCTGCGTGGGACCGGCGGCGGCGTCCGCGAGCTACCTGAACCGGGAAGCGATCCTGAATGCCGCGCTCGGGACGGGCGCCAAAGCGATCTTTCCGGGCTACGGCTTCCTAAGCGAGAACGCAGACTTTGCCGAAGCCGTCGAGGCCCATGGCATCGCCTTCGTCGGCCCCACACCCGAGCAAATGCGCCGCTTCGGCGTCAAGCACACCGCGCGAGAGCTGGTGCAGGGCCTGGGCGTGCCGCTGCTCTCGGGTACGCCGCTCTTGGCCGATGTCGACGCGGCGGTCGCGGCGGCGGAAGGCATTGGCTACCCGGTGATGTTGAAGAGCACGGCCGGCGGCGGTGGCATCGGCATGCAAGTGTGCCGCGATCCCGCGAAAATTCGCGAAATTTTCGAGTCGGTCCGCTCCCTGGCGCAGAAGAATTTCGGCGAGGGTGGGGTGTTCTTGGAGCGCTTCGTCGAGCGCGCGCGTCACATCGAGGTTCAGCTTTTCGGTGACGGCCAAGGTCGTGTGATCGCGCTTGGTGAGCGGGATTGCTCGGCGCAGCGCCGGCACCAAAAGGTCGTGGAAGAGACGCCCGCGCCGCGGCTTCGTCCCGAGGTTCGAAAGGCGCTGCTCGCTTCCGCGGTGCACATCGGCTCGTCGGTCAACTACCGCTCGGCGGGTACCGTCGAGTTCGTTTACGACGACGATCGCGAAGAGTTCTACTTCTTGGAAGTGAATACACGGCTGCAAGTCGAACACGGCGTGACGGAGCTGGTCACGGGTGTGGATCTCGTGGAGTGGATGATTCGACTGGCCGCGGGCGAAGCCGTGCCGCTCGAGCACCCACCCGAGCCCCGCGGGCACGCGATCGAGGTTCGCGTGTACGCCGAAGACCCTGCGCGCGGCTTCAAGCCGAGCCCCGGGGTGTTGACCGAAGTCTCGTTCCCAGAGGGCGTGCGCGTCGATTCTTTCGTCGAACGCGGCAGCGAGATCAGCGGCTTCTACGATCCGATGATTGCCAAGGTGATGGCTTTGGCAGACGATCGCGAGCAAGCGATCGTCAAACTGACCGACGCGCTTGCTCACACGCGCTTGGCCGGCACCGAGACGAACCTCGCTTATTTGTCCTACATCTTGGGCACGGACGTCTTTCGTGAGGGGAAGACCACCACTGCGTATCTAGGCACGCTTGCCTACTCGAGCGCGACGGTGGAGGTGCTGACTCCCGGTACGCTCAGCACCATTCACGACTACCCAGGCCGCCTCGGCTATTGGGACGTCGGGATTCCGCCCTCGGGTCCGATCGACGACCTCGGCTTCCGACTCGCAAACCGTGTGCTGGGCAACGTGCCGGGCGCGCCGGCGCTCGAGTTGACCATCACCGGCCCCAGCTTGCGCTTCGCGACCGACACTCTGATTGCACTTGCCGGTGCGCGCATGGAAGCAGACCTCGACGGCGAGCCCGTGCCGTACTTTCGCCCCGTTGCCGTGCGGGCGGGTCAGGTGCTGACGCTCGGCAGCATTCGCGGCGCCGGGTGTCGCGCATACCTCGCCGTGCAGCATGGCTTCGACGTGCCGGAGTATCTGGGCAGTCGCTCCACGTTTTCGCTGGGTGGCTTTGGTGGGCACGCCGGGCGCGCGTTACGAAAGGGTGACGTGCTCAGGTTGCTACAGTCCGGCAACAGCGATGCCGAACCGAAGGCGCTCGACGAACAGCTGCAACCACAGCTGACCGACAGCTGGCAAATTGGCGTACTTTACGGCCCCCACGGCGCTCCGGATTTCTTCACGCCGGCCGACATCGAACGCTTTTTCAGCAGTGATTTCGAAGTCCACTACAACTCTGCGCGCACCGGCATCCGTCTGATCGGGCCACAGCCCGAGTGGGCCCGCTCCGACGGCGGTGAAGCAGGGCTACATCCGTCGAACATCCACGACAACGCGTACGCCTTCGGAACCATCGACTTCACCGGTGACATGCCGATCATCCTCGGTCCAGACGGTCCGAGCCTCGGTGGCTTCGTGTGCCCAGCGACGATCGTGCGGGCCGAGCTATGGAAGGTCGGCCAACTGCGTCCCGGCAACCGCGTGCGGTTCATCCCGATTGCACGCGCCGCTGCCGAACTCGCGCTCTCCGAGCAGGAGCGGAGAATCGCGGATCGCAAGGCGCCCGCGACGGCGACGCTGTCGGCAGTGCCGGCCACTGATGCCGTACTGCGTCGCCTGCCCGCACGCGGTGAGGCCCCGCGCGTCGTGTACCGACCCGCCGGCGACGAATTCTTGCTCGTCGAGTATGGCGACGCCGTGCTCGATCTGGAACTGCGTTTCCGCGTGCATGCGTTGATGGAATGGCTGCGCCAAGAAAAGCTGCCCGGCATCGTCGATCTGACGCCCGGCATCCGCTCCTTACAGATCCATTTCGATAGCCAAAAACTCGGCTTTTCACGCTTGCTGGATGTGCTTTCGCGTGCCGAAACCGAGCTGCCCTCGGTCGATGCGATCGACGTGCCCACGCGCATCGTGCACATGCCGCTGTCTTGGGACGATCCGCAGACGCGCCTCGCGATCGAGAAGTACACCCAAATCGTACGCAAGGACGCGCCTTGGACCCCGAGCAACATCGAGTTCATCCGGCGCATCAATGGCTTGCCCGACATGCAAGCGGTGAAGGACATCGTGTTCGGTGCGCGTTATCTCGTGCTCGGGCTCGGTGACGTGTACCTGGGCGCACCGGTGGCCACGCCGCTCGATCCGCGGCATCGCTTGGTCACCACCAAGTACAACCCCGCGCGCACCTGGACACCGGAGAACGCGGTCGGCATTGGCGGCGCCTACATGTGCATCTATGGCATGGAGGGTCCGGGTGGCTACCAGTTCGTCGGGCGCACCGTGCAAGTCTACAATCGATTCAAGACGACCAAGCATTTCCAAGCCAAGACGCCCTGGCTGCTGCGCTTCTTCGATCAAATCCGGTTTTATCCGGTGGAGGCCAAAGAGCTCTTGGAAATGCGCGAGGCCGTTCCCCACGGTCGGCTGGAGCTCAAGATCGAAGAGCAGCGATTCCGCCTGGCCGACTATCGGCGCTTCCTGGCTCAAGAGGCAGACTCGATTGCATCGTTCCGAACCACACAGCGCGCGGCATTTGCCGAAGAGCGTCAGCGTTGGGTCGACTCGGGGCAACTCAACTTCAGCGTCGAGCAGGCCGAAGCAGTCGGCTCCGATAGTGGGCGCGCAGGCTGGGAGGGCGCGCAGATCGTCGAGAGCGGCGTTCCCGGCAGCATCTGGAAGGTTCTGGTGAAAGCCGGGCAGCGCGTCGCCAAGGGCGAAGTGTTGGCGATCGTGGAATCGATGAAGATGGAGATCGCGATCGAGTCACCGACTGACGGTGTTGTGGTCGAGGTGGTGGCCGGCGAGGGCAAACCGATCGCTCCGGGCCAGCCGGTGGTAGTCGTCAAACCCTGAGCGAACTTGCCACGGTGGGGCGACGCCGCACGGCGCGCCCCGGCCCGCCGCGTCTCTTTTTGGGCATTTCTTCCGGCCAAGCATGCACGGCACGCCCGTTGCAAACTTTTCGGCCATGAACCAAGTACCCGCCAATATCGCCTCGGCCGGTCCTGCGCCGCGCCCAGAAGAACACTTCTTCGAGCTCTTGCACGAGTTCGAAACCGCGACCGTGATCACCCGCGGTAAGACGGGAGAGCTGCACGGCCGACCCATGGCGGTTGCTGACGTGGATGCTGAAGGCACGCTCTGGTTCATCACCAACATCGACTCGACCAAAGTGCTGGAGGTTCGAGGCGATTCGCGAGCCATGGTCTCGCTTCAAAACTCGCGCCAGTTCGTGACCATGAATGGCCACTTCGAGCTCGTGAGCGATCGCGCCAAGGTCGACCAAATCTGGAAAGAGCCGTACCGCATCTGGTTCGACGGCCAGAATGATCCGGAGCTCGTGCTACTTCGCTTCACGCCGTTCGACGCGGAGTATTGGGACAACGCCGGCGCTCACGGCATCAAGCATGCGTTCGAGGCCGCGAAGGCCTATCTCAAGGGGCAAAAAGTCGATCCCTCCGAGTACGATCCGGAAGCGCACGCCAGGCTGCAGCTGTAGGCGTATGCTCCCGAGTGTTGCCCACTCCTACGCACCATGTGCTGCTGATCCCGGGTTTCTTCGGCTTCGGGAAATTCGGGGAACTGAGCTATTTCACGGGTGTGCGTGAAGCGATTGAGAGCAGCTTCGAGCGCCTCGGTCTGAAGGTCACGGTCACCGAGGTCCCGACCCTACCCATGGCGTCGATCCGCTGGCGGGCTGCGCTCGTGCTCGAAACGCTGGCTGCCGTGGCAAGTCGTGAAGAAGGCCCGATCCACCTGATTGGACACTCCACCGGCGGGCTCGACGCACGGCTCGCGATTGCGCCGACGGCGTCACTGCCCTCGAAGGTCGCATTCGGTGCATACGACCGGGTGAAGACGCTGGTCACGGTTTGCACGCCGCATTACGGCACGCCAGTGGCGACCTACTTCACGCGCCCTGTGGGACGTTTTTTGATCCGTACGGTCGGGCGCTACCTCATATTCATGCTGGAGAGAGGCCAAATACCGCTGAAGCTGCTGCTTCGGCTGGGTTATCTGGTGGTTCGTGCACGCGACCCATTCCGCAAGCGGCGCGGCGCTTTCGACTACTTATACGACAAACTGCTGAGTGATCTGTCGGAGCCGCGGATCGTGGAGATTGCAACGTTTCTCAAGGCCGTCGTCAAAGATCAGTCACTCTTGTTTCAGCTCACGCCCGCGGGCTGCGATCTCCTCAACGCGTGCACGGCGGACCCGAAGATTGCTTACGCTTCGATCGTAGCGCGCGCGACGAAGCCCACTTGGCGCAACGCCTGGCATTCGCTCCGCGATCTATACGCGCAGATCATGTTCCCGGTGTATGCCTTCCTGCATCGCGTGGCGCGCCGCGATGAGCTTGGCGCGCCGCCACTCTCCGGCCTCCAGCTCGCGCAACTGGCGCAAGGTGGGTCTCCCTTGCCGGTGCGCGCCGACAGTGACGGCTTGGTTCCCACCCTGTCCCAAATATGGGGCCCAGTGCTTTACTTCGCCCACGCCGATCACCTCGATGTCGTGGGGCAGTACGGTATATCGAGCGAGGCGGCCGCCACTGGCGATTGGATCCCGAGCTATTCTCCGTTTGGACGCGAGCAGTTTTTGGAACTGTGGAGTCGTGTGGCCGAGTTCATTGCGGGCGTTGAGGCATCGCCGGGCGAGCGATGACTTCGGCGCGCGGTTAGCTCCGAGGTTGGACTTTGCTGGCGGCATCAGTCGAAAATGGCGCGTGCTTGGAGGTGCGCTGCTGGCTCGCGATCGCCCCTCTGCCCATCGCCTTGAGCGCTGAATCCGCGCGCATGGCTAAGTCTCATTGTGAGGCAACCGGATCGTAGGGATTACCCTCGCGGGTTGCACTCTGGCGGATCTGCGGGCAGGCTGACGGCGTGAAGGTGTCGGTCATACTCTGTGTGTGGGTGGCGGCCTTCTCCACACAGTTGTTGGGCTGTGGCGACGCAGCGAATCGGTCCGAACTAGAGCCGGCTCGCACGAGTGGCACGGCCGAAAACAATTGGGCGTTCGCAAGCAACGGAGACGGCGGCGCAACATCCCAAGACGCGGAGGCGGCGGATAGTGGGATTGGCGATGAGTGTTCAGTCGCGAACGCCAACTGCGGACAAATCTCCCTGACGCTGAAGGGCGTCGGTTCGAACTGTCACTTGGTGCCCACTGTGAATGACCTCACCCGGCCACCGCGTAGCGTCCGCTTCGACTGCCGCCCGCTCGAACTCGGTCCGAACGGCTACGACTTCGACGAGCTGGGGCACATCACCCTGATGGGTGATACGTGCGCTGCGCTGGCGAAATCCGGCCCTCATCGCGTCACTTTGGTGCTCGGCTGCCCGCCTTCTTGAGCGCCGACCGCGTCGGGCTGCGCGCGAAAGAGCGGCCAGTGCGCGTCGAATATTGTCCGGCCACGTAAGCAAGCGACCTGCGCCTGGTAGTCTGCAACGGTGATGAGCAAACGAATCTTTTGCGTTGCGCTCTTCGACGTTGTCTCGCGTTGCTATCTACGGAGCACCGGCGAAAAGCTGTGTTCGACGACCGTCCGAGGCCCCTGCACTTGCCAGAATGGCTTCATGCTGTGCAAGGGCGATATCAATGACGGACCGTGCCGCCCAACGCCGCCCAAGTAGCGGCAATCCGATCTTGCCGGGGGATCCGGAACGGGGGGCTAATGCGGGAATTTTGCTCGGAGCCCGCTCGTCTCCGCGATCGCTGACCGCGCTGAGACTGCGAAATCGGCGGAGATCTGCGTTTTTGCCCGCGCCCCGGCGATTCTCATGCTAGTTCGCCCGCCGTGATCCGGCTCGATTCAGTCACCAAGCAGCATGGTCGTCGCGTTTTGTTCATGGACGCCTCGTGCGCCGTGTTCAAGGGCGACAAGGTCGGTCTCGTCGGGCCCAACGGCTCCGGCAAGTCGACGATCTTCCGCTTGATCGTCAAAGAGGAGGCGCCAGACAACGGTCAAGTCGCCATCGATCGCGGCACGACCATCGGCTACTTCAGCCAGGACGTGGGCGAGATGAGCGGGCAAAGCGTGGTCGCGGCCACGCTCGACGGCGCGGGCCCAGTGTCGTCCGTCGCCGCGCGCCTGCGCGAATTGGAGTTGAAGCTCGCGGACCCGGCCCTGCTCGATCAGATGGAAGCGTTGATCGAGGAGTTCGGCGAAGTGCAAGGCCGCTTCGAAGAGCTCGGCGGCTACGCCTTGGATGCCAAAGCACGCGAAATTTTGGCCGGTCTCGGCTTTGCTCAAGAAACCATGGATGCCGACGTCGGCACGCTGTCTGGCGGTTGGAAGATGCGCGTGGCCCTCGCGCGCATCTTGCTCATGCGCCCCGACGCGATGCTGCTCGACGAACCGACCAACCATTTGGATCTCGAATCGATCCTGTGGCTGGAGAACTTTTTGAAGTCCTTCGAAGGCGCGCTGATCATGACCTCGCACGATCGCGAATTCATGAACCGCATCGTGACCAAGATCGTAGAAATCGAAGCCGGCGAGCTGACTAGCTTCACGGGGGACTACGAATTTTATCAGAAGCAGCGCGCGATGTTGGATTTGCAGGCCGAAAGCGCCTTCGAGCGCCAGCAAGCGATGCTCGCCAAAGAAGAGGCGTTCATCGCCCGCTTCAAGGCGCGCGCCAGCCATGCGGCTCAAGTGCAATCGCGCGTGAAGAAGATCGACAAGATCGAGCGCGTAGAGCCGCCGCGTCGGCGCGAAAAGCTCAGCTTCGATTTTCAAAAAGCACCGCGCTCCGGTGACGACGTAGCCAGCCTAGATGCCGTCAAGAAGGGCTACGGCAAGCGCGTTATCTACACCGGTCTCGATCTTCTGATCCGGCGCACCGAGCGCTGGTGCGTGATGGGCGTGAACGGCGCGGGCAAGTCCACGCTCTTGAAGCTGATCGCAGGCGCGACCGAAGCCGACGCGGGTCGCGTGACCGTCGGCAACAGCGTCAAGATGGGCTACTTCGCCCAGCACTCGATGGAAGTGCTGAAGCCCGAAGATACGGTCTGGGATACCTTGGTCGGCAAGTTCCCGCACGCTTCGATCGGATCGCTCCGCACCCTGGGCGGCGTGTTCGGCTTCTCCGGGGACGACATCGAAAAGCCGTGCCGGATCTTGTCCGGTGGCGAGAAAGCGCGCCTCGTGCTCGCGCAGATGCTCTACGATCCACCCAATTTCCTCGTGCTCGACGAGCCCACCAACCATCTCGACATCGGCACCAAAGAGATGCTGATCGAAGCGCTCGCGGGCTACGAAGGCACGATGCTGTTCGTCTCCCACGATCGTCACTTCCTCAAAGCGCTCTCCAACCGCGTGCTCGAGGTCAGCCCGGACGGCGTACGCAAATACGGCGGCGGCTACTCCGAATACGTGACCGAAACCGGCCAAGAAGCCCCCGGCGTTCACACCTAACTGCTTCGAGGGAGGGGGCGCTCGCGATCCCGCCGCGCACCTCACAGCGCGTAGTTGTTCTCGACTCGTTTCGTGCACGCCTGCGGTGCCTGCGGTGCCCGCCCGTACCCGCTGCGCCCGGACCGTCACTGTCACCGCCCGCGCCCGGGTGGTCTTCGCCCGCGTTGTCGCCGCCCGCGCCGGAAGTGCCAGTTCCGGACGTGCCGCCCGACCCGCTGCCGCCGCGCCGATCGCCGGCAGGGCCTTGCCGTATCAGCCGCGGAGAAACACTCTCGAGGGAGAGCTCTCGTTTCTCGAGCGAGAGCTCTCGTTCGCGCTCCGTTTGCACGATGAAGTCGAACGGTGCGAATCGCAACCATCACGACGCTGCTTCGTTGCGATTTTCGCTGCCAGATGCATTGCACCAAAGCAGTTTCGCGCGTGAAGCATATTGTGAGCCTTGCACAGCAGGCGGATGTTCAATGGTTCGGCCGCGCCGTGCCTCGAAAAGGGTTTGATGATCGGGGACCACTTGATCGGGGACCACTTGATCGGGGACCACCCGGGCCACGATGCTCTCATCGGTGGTTGAGCTTGGCGGCGACGTTAGTCCGACGCCAGATACGGCTAATCCCGCGCGGGCTGGCAGGCGCCGGATCTGCTCTCGCACATCCGGTCGCGGAAAACGCGCCGCGAGCAGCTCCTCCACTTGCCGCCGAGTCTTAGCATTGCAGGTCTCGAGCAGCTCAGTCGCGTTTGCCGGATTCAAATGCTGTGCAAGCGCGCACAAAGCACACAGGTGCAATTCACCTCTAGCCACTCGCCCAAACACCTCGGGAAATCGTCGACACACACGTGCAGCCGTCACTCGCCGACCAGCCGTGCCCTCGCTCATCCTCAACGCTTCCACGCAGTAAGCAAACAGCGACGGAACCCCCAGCTCTAGATGCAACTTACGTTTGTCGAGCTCCACCAAGGGCGCAAGCAACTGCCCCGTCAGCGTATTGCTCTGCTGAACCAGCTCCGACGAACCCGTCAAGAGCTCCGAATTTCCCAATTCCACCAATCGATATTGGTTGCTCATCACTCCTCTCTAACATGCGATATTTCGAGCCACGCATTGCCCCGTTGTCGTCATTTGGGGCGACAAAACGGCGTCAAATCCGATCGTGCTTCGAACACCCACCTCGCGCGCCCTCGTGCCAGCAATCACTAAAATCCAACCCAAGATCAGGTTGCCAGTCGCTCTAAACCCGTCAAGAAAAACAGTCACCCCAACCGCAGAATCAGCAAGGGCGGGCGAGCGGGTGATGCGCGTCACGCAGCCCTCGTTTCATCCGCGTCGTTGTGCGAGCGCGCGAATCAGCTGCGAGCCCGCTCGTAAGCTGCCCGGCGCGTCGAACGAGCAAACGCTCCCTCAGCGGCGCATTGGAAAGCGCACGCGGGACGACGAACTCATCCGCCCCACCAGGTGGAGTCGCCGCGTGCCAACTCGATCGCGGCGCGCGATGACCGAACCTCATCCCTCGAATCGAATCAGCTGCGAGCGCCGCTTTCAGCCGTCGATCAGGGCTTCGGCTTCGATCTCGACCAACATCGCGGGATCGACCAGCCGGCTCACTTCGACCAGGGTCGTGGCCGGGCGCACGTCGTGGAAGAACTCGCCGTGGGCGCGGCCGACCTTCTCCCAGTCGTCGATGTTGGTCACGTAGATGCGTGTGCGCACGACGTGCTCGATGCGCGCACCGGCGCGCTCGAGCGCCCAAGCGATGTTGCGCAGAGCCTGGGCGGTCTGCAGGCCGGCGTCGCCAGGCGCTGCGATGGTGCCGTCCTCCTTGGTGGCGGTGGTTCCCGACACGTGAATCGTATTGCCCACGCGCACGGCGCGGGAATAGCCGACCACGGGCTCGTATTTCGTGCCGCTCGAAATATACCGACGATTCATGGGCGCGAGTGTAGCCGCGCAGTTTCGCGTTCGCTACCGGCCACACGCTACGCGGAGTTGCGATAGGTCGGGTGGCTCGGACAAAAGTTGTTAAAGAAGCTGGAAATTCGAGGTTTTTGCCTCGGAAACATGGGAAACGGGTCGGCTCGCTGACAAGCCAGGGGGCGGGCCCCCGCGTTGGCCGAAGATCGTGTTTTACTGCGCGTCCTCGTGTCCCAACCGTTTCGTCCCGAGCGTCCGAACCTTGCGCCGCGCTGGCGCTTCGTCCGCGGCGCGGAGAAACCGCGCGGCGTGGTCTGGTTTGGCGTGGCCTCGTTCTGGGGTCACTTGCGTCACTTCGCCTCCGTTGCGATCGCCACCGAGAACGTCGATTCGCGCGACTGGATGACCGCGGATGATCCGCTCGAGCTGAAGGCGCGCGTGGCGCAGGTGCTCGGTTCGAACTCGGCCGAGGATTGTCTGGTCGATGCGCTCGATCGCGACCTATGGCTCGATTTCGTGGCCGACACGGGTGACGACGTCGCGGTCAGTCGCGCGGTCGCGCGGTTGATCTTCGCGGAATACGAATTGCCGGACCCCGCTGCGGAGGGCGCATTCTTGAGCGCGCCGCGCGGCGAGATCCTGTTCTTCGGCGGCGACACGGCGTATCCGGTAGCTACCGCGCAGGAAATCACCAACCGCGTGATCGTGCCCTTCAACCAAGTGCTCGAGGCCTTACCGCCGGGGCCTCCACGCGTGTTGCTCGGGATCCCCGGTAACCACGATTGGTACGATGGACTCGACGGCTTTGCGCGCATGTTTCGGCGCACCGCGGACGACGAAGAAGGCGTGGCTCGCCCGAGCGTGGTCGGCATCTCGCAGCGCATGATCGAGCGCTATGCCGAGTGGGCGCGCCAATTCGTGCGCGGCGGAACGATCGAGAAACCCAAGGCGTTGGCGCTCACCGGCTATCAGCCCATTCAAAGCGCCAGCTACTTCGCTTTGCCGCTCACGTCTCGCTTGCATCTGTATGCAGTGGATCGACAGCTGCGCAATCTCGACTCGCGTCAGGTTCGTTACTTCGATGCCTGGCGCGCGCGCTCGGCAGACGTGAGCCAACTTGTGATGCTGCCCGATCCGCTGTTTGCGTTCGGCGCCCCCAGCCCAACCGGCACCGCGATGGTCGAGGCCTTGAACCTGGATCTGGAAAGCAAGCGGCACTTCTTGCTCACGGGGGACGTGCATCACTACGAGCGGATCGAGCATGGCGCCGCGCTGCACCTGACCGCGGGCGGCGGCGGAGCGTTCTTGCACCCCGCTCCGCTCGTGCGAAAGCAGCGCTTGCGCGCGGAGGTCGAGTGGCCGACGGTCGCCCAGAGTAAGTTGCTTTTGCTGCAAGTTCCCTGGAAGGTCATGCGCGGCAACTCCGGTTTTTTGCCGCATTTCGTGCTGGCGGTGTTGTTCTTGCCCGCGATGAACATCGGCCTGCATCAGTTCGAAAAGGTCGGCTTCATCGTGTCGGCGCCGATCTTGATCACCGTACTGACCACGATCATCTATTCGCTGATCGGCGATGTGCGGAAGGGTGGCTTCGTGGTCTTCGCCCTCTCCCTCGGTGCGGGCTTGGCCACGGCAACGATTCCGGTTTTTGCGTCTTTCGTGTTCGTGCGTTTGGCGCTCAGTGCGCACGTCACCTTGCCGCTTTGGCTGATCGCGTCGCTGACTTTCGGCGTGGCGGTCTTCTACGGTGCGTTCGTCTTCGGTGCGTTCTTGGCGCTTCTGACCCTGCTCGGTCTGGAGGAGACGCAGGCCTTCACTGCCCTCGATCATCCAGGGTTCAAGCACTTCGTGCGCTTGCGCGTGAGGAGAGATGGCTCGGCGGTGGACTATTGGTGCTTGGGTTTGACCGACCCGCTGTCGGCTGACGCCAAGCCCGAGTTGATCGACGCGGGGACTTTCAAGCTCGAGCCTTGATTGGATGGTCACGCGCCGAGTCGCAGCGCGCTCAGCCTTCGGCGTCCGAGTGAGGAACCCTGCGCAGATGCGAGGTGCGCTGCTGGAATGCGATCGCCCCGCTCTCGGGAGCCGCGCTCGTGACTCGGCTCAATCGTCCCAGACCATGCCTACGGCATCGGTCGTATCCGCGGCGTCGCGCATGGCCAGGAATGCGCCTTTGGGCAACAGGTCCGGCTTACGCAGTTCGCCGCCGTCTTTCAGCGCGACCCAGATGGGCGGTCGTTTGCGGCGGCTCTGCGCATAGAGCACGAGCACGCGCGGGCGATTGCGCGGACTCGCCCAGAGATCGAAGGCGAACGCCTCGTCGTGCTTGTAGAAGCTTTCGAGCGCCGCGCGCGCGTCATCGAGCGCTTTGCCTTCTACCTTGCCGTCCGCTTGCACCGCGTTCTTTTGCTTGACCAGATCGCGCCAGGCGACTTCGACGGCGTTCTGCAGCGCATGGTGCGCGCTCTTCCGTGCAGCGGCCGTGCGCAAGCGAACCCGCTCGCGCGTCAGGTAGGAGACGATCGGATCTCGGTGATCGAGCACGCGGCTCAAGGCGTAGGTCGTGGACAGCGCGCCGACCAGTAGAATCACCGAGAGCCGCCGACGGCGAAAGCTGCCGTGGTACCAGACCACGGTGGTCGCGATCGGCATCAGCAGCGACAGCACCAGCAACGTTTCGACGCCCAGCGACAGCAGCACTGCGGGCAAGAAATCTCGGAAGCCGAGTTGGGGGCGCCAGGAGCTGAAAAACTGCCAGCCCAGCGAGGCGAGCAGGATCAAAAAGCTGCCCAAGGTGTAGCCGCGGAACATCCAGAACTCGCGGCGAGCCTCGCGATTGTACAGCCAGTACGGGAAGAGCAGGGGATAGGCCACGTAGTACACGAAACGTCGCGGCTGCTGTTCGCGGTAATAGCTCTCGAAAGCGAGCGCCTCTCTGAGCAAGAACTTGACCGGCCGAAAGCGCATCGCGCCGCGCCGCGGGGCTTCACCGAGCAGAAACACGAACAGCGCGAGCCCGACATCGATCAGCGCGCCGCGCACCGGAAATAGCTCGGCCGCCAGCACGATCGCGAACGGCGCGCTGGCGAAGAAGACGAGCCGCGCCACGAAATCTGCCATGGACAGCGGCGAGCTGAGCAGAGTCGAACGGTCTTTGGCCACGGTTCAGCGCGATTTGGTTTTCTTGCTGCGGCTGTGCTTGCCGCGCATCAACGCCGCCAGGACCTCCGCGGGGATGGCTTCGTCTTCGGCCCAGCACACGATGGCCGGCTCCCAAGCCTCCTTCCATAGCTCGCTCAGGCGATCTTGGAGGAAGGCCGCGTACAAGCCATCGAGATTTTTGCATAGCCGTTCGACCAGCGTCATGCGCTCTTGAAACGCATCGTCCGTGTCCTTGGTGAGGATCGCCGGGATCTTGCCGCTCGACACCGCGAAGCGATGGGCCACGAGCACGCAGGCGAAATCACGCTCTTCGTTGCGGATGGCGATTCGGGCTCGAACCGGATACTTTTGCGCGCGCACCGCTTCGCGTGCCTCTGGGCACCCGGAAGGTGCGGCGCCGCGCACCGTCACCCGCTCGTTGGGATCGATGTCGGATTGCAGGGTGATCTGATTGTCGAGCCATACTTGAAACTCACCCAGCTCGGGTAGCGTGATTGGTTTGTCCACGATCTCGGCGCGCAGCCAGAGCCAGAGCAGGAATTCAGAGCCCAGGAAGCGCGTGCTCTCCACGCGCTCCAGCAGATCTTCCTCGCCGTCGGCGGCGGGTTCGCTCGTCTCGGGCTCGGGCTCGGCTTTGCTGGATTTTCCAAGCCGCTTTCGGCCGCTGGAGAAGCTGACCGGTTCGATTTGCTTCAGTGCCCGTGAAAGCTCGCGGGGCAGCTCCGCGCGCGTGCTCGCTGCATACGGGCTGTCTTCCAAGAGCGCCATCCCGAACGTCTTTTCGAACAGCGCGGCGAAGTCCAAGATCATGCGCTTGGAGTGGCCGAAGAACAGCACGACGCCGCTGTCGAGGTGCCAGCACAGGTCGATCGCCTTCGAAGTGGGGATGACCTTCTTCCTGAGGCGCATGACCACGCGATCTTTGATCTCGAGCTTCTCGTTGCGGCTGAGCTTCGTCTTTTTGCCGCGTGCGAGCTGGCGTTGCTCTTCGTCACTGATCTGCGACTTGAGCAGCGCGCCCGGGATGCGATAGCGATCGACGCGGAAGCCGAGCAGCACGAAGCTGTCGTGAAACATCTTGGCGGAGTCCAGCTCGAGATCGAACGGGCGCTCCATCACGCACCAGCCGGTCGCTTCGAGAGCTTCGTCTTCGGGCTTGAGCGGCTCGAACACGCGCAGCTTGGCCGCCTCCAGGAATTTGCGGCGCAGGTCCTTGGGCAGCGCGCCCTGCGTGAAAAAACGAGTGAATGTCAGCGTTCCGCCGCGGGCTCCCAAAGAAATAGTCCTTTCGTTTCGGGGTCGCGGGCTTAGCACCGTGGCCCACGTGCGTCCGGCGTGAATGATGATAGGATTGTCAGATATGGCCGGCCGGTCGCGGGTGTTGGGGATCGAGCGCGCTTTTGTGCCAGCCGCAGTCGCCGGCCTAGTGCTCGGCGCGGGGGCGTGTCTCGGAAACGCCAAACATGAAGACCAGGACCCGCCCTGGGCCAACGGCGGAAGCGGGGGCTCGAGCCCCGCTGGCTTCAGCTCGGCAGGGTCCGTGCCCGGTGGGTTCGGTCCTTCCGCGGGCGGAGCCGTGTCCATCACCATCACCTCGAACGAGTGCGTGCCGGCAGCGGTGATGGGCGCGCCGGTGTTCGCTGACCAAGTCTACAGCCGTGGCTGGATCGCGCGACGAGAGTTCTTCAGCTGGACTACGGACGAGCAGGTGGCGGAGCTGCGTCGAGATCAAGTCCTGTTCAGTCGCAGCGAGCGCCCCGGGATGGGGCCCGGCTACGCGTTCACGATCCTCGCCCAGCTCGGGCAGAATCAAGCGGTCCTCGATCGCGCGCGCCTGGCGGAGGTGCTTCGGGGTGAGCTGTTCGCCAAGGCGCGCTACGCGTGGTCCGAGCCTTGGGCTACGCGCATGGGCTGGCCCGGTGAAGACTACGGCGGCAACTTGCTGCGCGTCGTGCTCAAGCCGGAGGCCTGGGTGGCTGCAGTGAGGAACGGGGATCTCATGGTCTTCGATCAGCAGAATGAGCTCGTGCCGTTGGCTGATGCGCTAGCGAACCCGGCGCGCATCGGCGCGATTTTCTACGAAAAAGACGCATTTTCCGGCGGTCCCTCGTGCGGCGGCAGCTTCGTCTCCGGCAGCAACGGCTATCGCGAGTTCGTTCTCGGCAACCTCGCCATGGTCGAGGAGTGGTCGCTAGGCACGCAGCAAATCCGGGATCGGCTGAGCGCGAACATCGAGCGGCTCACGACCTTCTTGGAGCGCATTCGTGTCTGCCCGATCACGAGCAGCGCGCAGCAATGGAACTTAGCGGTCTGCTGCGCTTGGGACGCGCCGCAGGCTAGTTTGAGCGAGCTGTCCGCGTACGAGATGTCGCTGGCGATTCCGAGCGACAACTACTTGGCGGTGCCGGAGCGCATCGCCGCGATGATCGAGACCTTGCAGGGGGATCTGTTCGAACCCGACCCATTGGTGGTCACACCGGGGAGTCCATGATGCGCACTCGAATTCTGCGATTGGGGAGCACGTTGCTGCTGAGTGGTGGGCTGCTGGCGGTGGGCTGTGATCCGGGGCACGAAGCCGAGCCGCCAGCGCCGGTAATACCTGCCGAACCACCTCAACCCGAGCCGATTGTCCAACCCCCGTCGGGGCAGATTTTGCTGGGCCCGGCGTTGCTTCCCTTGTTCAACGGCAAGACCGTGAAGGCCGAGCACAGCGCGCCGGTCGTCGGTGGTACGTTGCTGGTCACGCGCGATGGTCGCACTATCGTCGCTGCGGATCCGGACCGCGACGCCGTATTTCTGATCGACGAGGCCTCCCACGTCGTGACGACGGTTTCGCTGTCACGCGGGGACGAGCCGGGGCGCGTTGCGGAGGGGCCGGACGGCACGCTGTTGGTCGCGCTGCGTCGTGGCGGCGCCTTGGTTTCTATCGACGTTGCGAGCGGCGCGGTCGTGCAGCGAAAAGCCGTGTGCGCGTCGCCGCGTGGCGTCGCCTACGACGCGAAGAGCGCGTCCGTGTACGTGGCCTGCCGTTCTGGACAGTTGCACACCCTCGACGCTCAGACCCTGAGCAGCAAGCGCGTGCTACAGCTCGATTCCGATTTGCGAGACGTGATGGTGCGTGAGCATGATTTGGTCGTCACGCGCTTCTTGAGCGCCGAAGTGATGGTGATCGCGGACGACGGCAGCGTGTCCAAGCGCGCCGCGCCGCCGTCGCCGTGTGGAGACGCCACGGTGGCATATCGGGCGTTCGCGCTGCCTGGCGGTGGGGGCCAAGTGGTGCTCGCTCATCAAATATCGAGCAATGACGCCGTGGGTGAGGGGCCTGGCGGCTACGGCGGTGGCGTCGTCTGCGGCGGGGGCCTGGTCGCTCGCGTGATCAGCAGCGTCGATACGGAGACGCCCACTGGTACCGATCCGACCACCGAGCTGGGTGAGGGGGGAGGCTCTGCCGAAGGGCTGGATCCGTCGGGAGTCGTCGTTCATTCGTCGATGACGTTTCGCACGTCGTTGCTTCCCGGCGCGGGCCCGTTGGACGTGTCCTTCGACGCGCAGGGCTCACGCATGGCCGCGATCGCCCTGGACGATCTGCTGACCGAAGCTCGGTTCGCCAACCAAGGTGGGAACCCGCCTCGAGATGCGACTATGCCGGATCCCGCGGCCACGCTCTGGCTGAGTCAGTGGGACAGTCGCACGCAGGCTCCGCGCGCCAATATGCCGGTCACGTCCGTGAAGCTCGAGGGGCAGCCCGTCGCGGTCGCCTTCTCGGCGGCTGGCACCTACATCGTGCAGTCGCGAGAGCCGGCCACGCTGTCGTTCGAAGACGGCACCGTCGTTCGGTTGAGCGAGGAATCACACGCGGACAGCGGGCACCAGATGTTTCACATGAACAGCGGCGTCGGCATCGCCTGCGCGTCGTGTCATCCCGAGGGCGGTGACGACGGCCATGTCTGGCGGTTCCCCGAAGGGCTGCGGCGCACCATGCCGCTCGAAGGCGGAGTCTTACAGCGCGCGCCGTTTCACTGGGACGGCACGCTCGGCGACATGGGCTCATTGGTCAGTGCCGTGATGGTCACGCGCATGGCGCTCGCTGCCGAGCCATCCGCAGACCAGATCGCGGCCATGGGCGCTTTCCTCGAGCAATTGCCCAATTTGCCGCCCGCGGACGGGTTGGATCCGGTGGCGGTCACGCGCGGCGAAGCCATTTTCCGCCGCGCAGACGTGGCCTGCGCCAGCTGTCACAGCGGCCCGCAGTTCACCGACAATCTGCTGGCCGATGTGGGCACCGGCGGCAAGTTCGTCACCCCAACGCTGCTCGGCGTTGGGCTACGCCCCGCCTTGTTCCACGATGGTTGCGCCAAGAGCATCGTTCAGCGCTTTGGCGTGTGCGGAGGCAAGGCGCACGGCAAGCCGGAGCTACTTTCTGCTGACGAGCGAGCGGATTTGATCACATTCTTGCGCTCACTTTGAAAAAAAGAAACGCGAGCAAAGCCGAGGTAATGTGTCCCTTCTGCGGGGAGGCCGAAGAGCTGTACGTCGACCTCGGGGGCGGCGAGCACCAAACCTACACGGAAGACTGCGCGGTCTGCTGCCGCCCGCGCGTGGTGCACGTGTCTCCTGGTGATTTGCCCGGGGAAGTATCGGTTTGGCTAGAGCGTGAGGAATAGTCGGCAGCGCGCGGCCCAAGCGCGCTAAACATGCCCGATGGCTCTGACTGCGACGATCTACCACTTTCAAATCACGCTCTCGGACGTGGACCGCGGCGTCTACGAGGCGCTCGATTTGCGCGTTGCGCGTCACCCGTCCGAGACGATGCGCTACTTGGTCACGCGCACCTTGGCCTATTGCCTGAGCTACGAAGACGGCATTGCCTTCAGTAAGGGCGGCCTCTCTTCCGCGGAAGAAGCGCCGGTGTCGGTGCGTGATGCGACGGGCGTGCTGCGCGCTTGGATCGACGTGGGTTCGCCCTCGGCGGAGCGCTTGCACAAGGCGAGCAAAGCCGCGGGCAGGGTCCTTCTGTTCACGCACGTCGAATTGGCGCTGCTCTTACGCGAAGCCAGCGCGCGGGCGATTCACCACGTCGAACAGATCGAGGTGTTTCGCTTCGAACCGGAGTTTTTGGACGCGCTCGACCAGAAGCTCGACAAGAACAGCAAGTTCGAGGTCGTGCGCACGGACGGCCAGCTGTACGTGACGATCGGCGGCGAGACCTTGAACGGCACGCTCACGCAGTGCTCGCTGGTCCCGAGCGCGTGACAATCCGGAAAACTTTGGTCTGGCACGGGCGCGGGACGTTTCGAATGCCGACAAGCTGTGGTCTGCTGCTCGGAACGTGAGCGAGGGAGAACACTTCACCGATCGAGCGCTGCGCTTCGCGCGCGCCTTGATCGTGGGCAGTGGCGCGACCCTCGTCGATTTTTCGTTGTTTTCGGCGTGCATCCGCGTGATTGGCATGACGCCCACGGCGGCTCGCTTGCCCGCGCTGTGCGCCGGCGCATCGGTGCAGTTCTTCGGCAATCGCACGTTCACTTTCCGCGCTCAAGCCGGCAGCTTGTCGCGTCAGGCGCGGCTGTTCGTGCTCGCCGAGCTGGTCACGCTGCTCATGAATTTCGGTGTGTTCAGCTGGCTCGTGCCGCGGGTCCCGGGCATCGCTCCCGAGCTCGTCAGCTTTGCCGGCACCTTCCTGGTTTTCGTGACTTTCGCCTATCCGATGCGCCGGCTGGTGATCTTCAAATTGCCCCGCTGAGGCGTGGGTCAAAAGAGACCTCGGCCGGGGAGCGGTCCGCCGGGGGACGCGCGGGCGGCTCCGGAAGCTCGAAAATACGCCGGCTTTGCCCGTCCCAGTGCGAGATCGACGCATGCTCGCCGGACTAGTGCTAGGAGCGGCCGCAATATGGCTACGGTTGACTTCGCCGAACTGCTCGGCCCCGCGCTCGGCGCTGCAATTTCCGCAAAAGGTTTCACAGAGCTCACCACCGTTCAGAAGGCGGTGCTGGACCCCGCACTGGCAGGTCGTGACCTGCGGGTGACCTCGCAGACTGGCTCGGGCAAGACGGTAGCGATCGGCCTGGTGATTCGCGAGCTCGCGGGTCAGCCCAGCAATGCCAAAGACAAGCTGGCCCACCCCCGGGCCTTGGTGATCGTGCCGACGCGCGAGCTGGCCAAACAGGTCGTGCAGGAGCTGACCTGGCTGTACGCGCCGCTGAACGTCAAGGTGGCCTCGGTCACCGGTGGCGCGGTGTATCGCGACGAGCACCGGGCGCTCGCGGCAGGTCCGTCGGTGGTCGTGGGCACTCCCGGACGCATGCTCGACCACCTGAACCGCGGTTCGATCGATCCGAGCGAAGTGGCAGCAGTGTGTCTCGACGAGGCCGACCGCATGCTCGATCTCGGTTTCCGCGAAGAGCTCGAGGCGATCCTGGGCAAGACGCCCAAGGAACGCCAGACGCACCTCATCTCTGCGACCTTCCCGCGGGAAGTCGAAACCCTCGCCAACAGCGTGCAGCGCAACCCGGCGCGCGTGGAAGGCACGCGGCTCGGCGTCGCCAACGTGGACATCGATCACGTGATGCACGTGCTCGAGCCCCGCCAGCGCTTGGACGCCGTGATCAACCTGCTGCTCGCCAGCCCCGAAGCACAGACGTTGATCTTCGCCCGCACGCGCGCAGACGTGGGCGACGTCGCAGAGCGCTTGGCCGAGAACGGCTTTGCCGTAACCGCCCTGTCCGGCGAGATGGATCAGCGCGAACGCGATCGCGCGCTGACCTCGTTTCGCCGCGCCGATCACCGGGTTTTGGTGGCTACCGACGTTGCCGCGCGCGGTATCGACGTGCAAGACATCACGCTCGTGATTCATCTCGATCCGCCCACCGATGCGGATAGCTACACGCATCGCAGCGGGCGCACCGGTCGCGCCGGTCGCAAGGGTCGCAGCGTGCTTTTGGTTTCGCCGTCCGCGGTGGGCAAGACCACGATGTTGCTGAAGCGAGTCAAGGTCGTCGCGCGCACCGAGCAGGTGCCGAGCGCCGAGCAAATCCGCGCCAACGCGGACCAGAAATTCTTCGACATCCTGACCCGTGAAGACGAAGCCGACGCAGAGGTCTCGGAGCGTCAAAAGGCGCTCGCGGAGCGGCTCGCGGCGCGCGAAGACAGCGCGCGCACCATCTCGCGCTTGCTGGCCATGTCGCGCTTCTCGGGACCGACCGAGCCGCGCGAGATCCGGCGCACGGATCGCGGCCCAGTGAGCAAAGCCAGTCCGCGTGAGCGCGATCAACGTGGTCCCGCGCCGCGCGGTCCGAATCGTGACCGCCCGGAATACCCGACGCGTGAACGGGCAGAGCCCGCGCGTGCCTCGACGCCATATCGCGGCGCGCAGCGTGATGGCGGAGACTGGGTCTCGTTTCGCATCACGTGGGGTGGCGAGGACGGAGCCGACGCGCGCAAGCTGCTCGCGATGGCTTGTCGCTGGGGTGAAATCCGCGGCTCGGATGTCGGAGCCATCGAAATCGAACGGGATTATTCGCGCTTGAGCGTCAAAGCCTCGGTCGCCGCAACCTTCGCCGATGCCACCAGCAAGCCGGATTCGCGCAATCCGCGGGTCACGATCACGCCCGATGGTTCGAACAAGGGCTTCGCGCCACACACGATGCCGCCGCCGCGCGAAGCGCCCAAAGGTCGGGCAGCCGAAGCAGAGGCAGAGTCAGTGCCACGCCAACCGGAGCGCGCCGCGTACAAGAAGCACGCCGATCGCCCCCGCGAGCGCGAAGCTGCGCCGCGAGCGCACGCCCCGCGCGAACGCGAAGCCGCGCCGCGAGCGCACGCCCCGCGTGAGCGCGAGGCCACGCCCCGCGCCCATGCTCCGCGGGAGGCCGCACCCGCTCCGCGCGTGCCTCGTGAGGCTGCGCACTCGCCGCGCCCCGGCGCGGGCTTCCCGCGCGATGCTTCGCGCCCGCGCACGTCCACCGGTTATTCGCGCGATGCCAAGAAGCGTCCGCCGCCGCATGCCGCTGCTCGCCCCGCAGCGCGCGCGGCGGACGCCCCGCCGCGTGATGGGGGAGGCGCGCCGCCGCGCCGTCGCCGCGTGGTCACGCGCTGAGCGCCGGATCTCCTGCCATGGCAGACTTTTCCCCCGAAGAGCTGGCGCGTTGCATCGAGATCTTGGAGCACTTGGTCGAAGATCGCACGCACCTCGTCACGATGTCTGGCGAGGCGCGTGTGGCCTTGCTGATCGCAGCGGGGCGCTTGTCGCGCCCGACCCGGCACGAAGGGATCCGAGAAAATAAGGCGTTTCGCCGCTATAGCAAGAAGGTTGCGCGCGAGGATGATCGCGCGCTGCGCGCCGAGACCGTGATTCGGCAGGCGCGTTTGTCGCCCGTGTACGAGGCCCCCGCGCAGCTCACGGGGCAGGTCGAAGGCGCGCCCGTGCGCGAACTGAAGAACCCGCGCGGCTGCTACGTATGCAAAGCCGAGTATCGGCGACTGCACTTCTTCTACGACTCGATGTGTGAGGAGTGCGCCGAGTTCAACTACCAGAAGCGCTTTCAGACCGCGTCGCTGGTGGGCAAGACCGCACTGATCACCGGCGCGCGCTTGAAGATCGGCTACCACGCCGCGCTGATGATGCTGCGCGCGGGCGCGCGCGTGATCGTGACCACGCGCTTCCCGCGTGATGCTGCGCAGCGCTTCGCGCGCGAAGGCGATTTCGATGCGTTCGGTGATCGACTGCAGATCCATGGCCTCGATTTGCGTCAGTGCTCGAGTGTCGAGTTGTTCGCGCGCTTCTTGACGCAGACCCTCGATCGCTTGGATATCGTGATCAACAACGCGGCCCAGACCGTGCGCCGTCCACCCGGCTTCTATCAACATCTGTTGGATCTGGAGCTCGGCCCGCTCTCCGCCGTCGATGCGCGCGCACAACGGCTACTGCACGATCATGAGGCGTGTAAGACGGCGCTCGCCGGCGCCGCCAGCCAGCCGCTCCAAATCGGCTTCGGTGAGGCCACCGGCATCGCCACGCGGACCGCGAATTCGGCTGCCCAGGGCATCTTTCGCTCCGCCGCGCTGTCGCAAATACCGCTCGCCTACGACGAAACGATGGCCTCGGACGAGCTGTTCCCCAAGGGCCGCGTGGACGCGGATCTGCAGCAGATCGATCTGCGTACCATGAACAGCTGGCGCATGGCTCTGGCGGATGTCCCTGCGCCCGAGATGCTCGAAGTGCAACTGGTGAACTCGGTCGCTCCCTTCATCCTGTGCAGCAAGCTCAAATCGCTGATGATGCGCGTGCCCTCGCGGGACAAACACATCGTCAACGTATCGGCGATGGAAGGTCAGTTTTCGCGCTACACCAAGACCGACAAGCACCCGCACACCAACATGGCCAAGGCCGCGTTGAACATGATGACCTTCACCTCGGCACCGGACTACGCCGAGCACGGCATCTTCATGAACGCGGTCGACACCGGCTGGGTCACGGACGAAGATCCTGCGCACCACGCCGAACGCAAACAGCGTGAAGCCGACTTCCAACCACCGCTCGACATCGTCGATGGCGCCGCGCGCATTTGCGACCCGTTCTTCTCGGGCCTCAACACGGGCGAGCACGTGTTCGGCAAATTCCTGAAAGACTACAAGCCCGTCCCTTGGTGAGCTGAGCCACGACCCGTTCGCGGGTCATGGGGATGGGATGTTGATGGTCACGCGCCACGTCCGAGCGCGGCCCAGCCTTCGGCGTCGTGGACGCAGCCCGGAGCGCGGAGCGCGAGGCCGCCCCTGAATTCAGGTGCTCCCGTGCCCGTGCCCGGAAGGTGGGGAAATGGCTTTTTTGGATGGCGCGTGCGCTCCATGGGAAGTCGATGGTTCGACTCCAATTGGACGATCGGAGGTGTCCAGCAGAGCCGCTGACTCCGTCGCCGAGCCGCGCGCACAGATCCGAGGTCCCCTTTCACTTCGATAAGCGAAGTGAGTGCGCGCACTTGCCCGCGATATGGACCGACAATGTCCGCCCGGGCGCGTTCCGCGCCTGGTGCACTGAACATAAGTGCAGTATGCCTTGGCTATGCTGCAGCGCCTGAAAATCCAGGGCTTTACGCTTTTGGACGACGTGACCATCAACCTGACCCCCGGGCTGAACGTGCTCAGCGGTGAAACGGGCTCGGGTAAATCGCTCGTGCTCACCGCGCTCGGGTTGCTGCTCGGCGCGCGCACGCCCGCCTCGTGCGTGCGCGAAGGGCACGACACTGCTTTGGTGGAGGCTGAGTTTCGCACCGAGGCGGGCGCGCTGCGCCTCGCGCGCAACGTACGCCGCACGGGCCGCGGCACTTGCCTCCTAGGCGATGACGCGGTGCCGCTGTCGAAACTGGCAGAGATGGGCAAATCGCTGCTTTGTTTCGCGTTTCAGCACGCGCAGATCGAGATCGGCAGTCCCGCCCTGTTCATCTCGGGGCTCGACGTATTGGCGGGTCACGGCGCGCTGGTGCGTGAGTATGGCGCCGCTTATGCGGATCTGTCGTTGGCCCGGGCCGAGCTGTCGCGCGTGCGCGCCGAGCTCGCCGGCCGCGACGCGCGACAGCGCTTGGTCCGCGAACAGGTGGCAATGCTCGAGCGGCTCGCGCCGCGGCAAGGCGAGCACGCACGCTTGGCGGAGCGCCTGCGCGTGCTGCGCCGCGCGCACACCTATCTGGAGCTCGCCGGTCACGTCGAGCAAGTGCTCTCCGAACGTGAAGGCTCGGTTTCGCAAGAGCTCTCCGGCCTCATGCGCGGCGCCGCGCGCGTCGCGGATGATTCCAGCCAAGCGCGCGCCGTGCACGAAGCCTTGCAGCGTGCGGCTCTGGAGGTGGAAGAAGCGCTGCGCGCCGCCGAGCGTTTGCGGGCTGATTTGGACGTCGAAGCGCAAGATCTCGACGCTCTCGAGCAGCGCTTCGCGGAGTTGGATCGCTTGGCTCAGTCGCTGGGCGTGTCCGGTGACGCGCTCGCCGAGCGGCTCGAAACCCTGCGGCAAGAGCTCACTGTGCTGGAGGGGGCGGAAGAGCGCGCGGGCTTGGCCGAGTCCGAGCTGGGGGCGGCGACGGAACGCGCGCTCGGGCTGGCGCGCAAGCTGCACGCGGGTCGAGCTCAGCACGCGGCCGATCTGGTGCGCCGCATCGAGCTCGAGCTGGGCGCGCTGTGCCTCTCCGGCGCGCGCATCGAGCTGGCGTTGAGCGAAGCCAAGCCGAGTGAGCTCGGCGCGCAGGGGGTGTCCGTGCTCGAGCCGCGCTTTGCTGCCAATCCGGGGGAGCCCTTTGGTCCCTTGGCAGAGGTCGCCTCTGGCGGTGAGCGTTCCCGGCTGCTCGTCGCGCTGCGCTGCGCGGGCCTCGAGACCGGCAGTGAATCGCTGGTGTTCGACGAGATCGACGCGGGGCTCGGCGGTGCTGCGGCGGAGGCCGTGGCGGCCCGTTTGCGACGCGCAGCCGAGTCACGGCAGATCATCTGCGTCACGCACCAAGCATGCGTGGCTGCGCACGCCGCGGGTCATTTCCGCGTGCAGAAGGTAGAAAGTGGCGGGCGCACTCGGACCGAGGTCGAGCGTCTGAGCCAAGCCTCACGTGTGGATGAGCTGATGCGCATGCTTTCCGGTTCACGCACCGACAATGCGCGCCGCTTGGCGATGGATCTGGTCAATGCCGCTCGCTCGGAGCGTAAGCCTGAGCGCAAACGCCCGGCTGCGTGAGCGCGAGAGCAAGATCTGGCGCACGCGCCGTGGCTGGCGTAAGCCTCGGCGCGCATGTCTTACACGCCGACCGAGCTCGACTCGCCCTTCGCCCGCCTGGGCAGCGACGAAGCCGTACGCCGCCTCGCCGAGTCCTTCTACGATCAGATGGAGGCCACGGAGCCGGAGCTGGCGCGGCTACACGAGCTGGACGCCGAAGGCCGGGTAAGCCGCCGTTCCCGCGATAATTTCGGGCTCTTCTTGATCGAGTGGCTGGGCGGACCGCGTACCTACTCGGCCACCCACGGGCACCCGCGGCTGCGTATGCGACACGGCCGTGTGCCAATCAATGAGGCCATGCGCGATGCTTGGCTGCGCTGCATGAGCCGCGCGCTCGACGAGCAAGGCGTCACGGGCGACGTGCGCGGCTTTCTGGACGCGCGCTTCGCGGAGGTCGCGAATTTCTTGCGCAATACGCCGGCGTGAGCGAACGCCGCTCGCGCCGCCGAAGGCTAGGACGCCCGCGCGGTGGCGCGTGACCATCACAAAATCAAGAGGGCTGTGCGGCTACCCGGCGCGCGAAGGCGGCCAAGCGCTTGGCGACGAGCAGCGTTTCTTTTTCGGGACGGGGCAGTTGCTTCACGGCCCACTCTAGGCGTAGCGCGGCCCCCTTGGAGTTGCAGCGGCGTTGCGCGCAGACCGCAAGTGGGCCTCTGCCGCGCGTGTAGCGGGCACCGCGGCCGGCGTTGTGTGCCGCGATGCGTAGCAGTACGTCGCGCGCGATACCGGTGTACAGCGAACCGTCACTGCATCGGGCGATGTACACGAACCAACGTTCGTGGCTGCTCTGTTTGGTTTCCGCGGGGATTCGGGGGTCTTAGCATTTGCCGGGGAAATCGAGAAATTTCGGGAGCCAGCTCGGCCTATGCTCTCGCGCAACCAGCTTGGGCCGATTCTCCGTTCCAGCGTGTAGCTGCCAACCTTCGCTCGGGGTGTCCGCTCCGGGTTTTCCGAACACGGTTCCAGAATGCAGCCAGGCGTCGTGGATGGTGTCCGGATAGTCGTTCAAGGTGTCGCGCAATACGGCGACCAGGCTGGGCGGCGGCGTGCCGTGGCTCCTCCGCAATTCAGCGCGTCGCAGCCTCAGTTCGAGCACACTGCCGCGGCGTACCAGGTGAACACTCAGCGCGTAGTAGGGCCATGGCCAACCGCCCAACGTTGCCACGAGCTCTGCGCTCTTGCCCAAGCGTTTCAGGAGCGCCGCTTCGATTTGGGTCAATGCTGCTTCGTTGCCATGCAGCGCCGCGAGCAGCGGCTCCGTGCGGGACCAGGCTTCGAACTCCGGTACTGACTTTCCCATGCGCTCGAAAAAGCGGCGGTACAACCACAGCCCGAGCGCCGCGAGCGCCCAGGATTTGATCACGAAGAGCGGCCCTTCCATGGGCGTGATCCTCGCGCTGCGCGCCTCCGACGGCTGGACCTCGCGCGCCAATTGTCTTGTCCGTGTGCGCCAGCTCAGCCGGCCTGGGCTCGGAAATTGCGCGGAGTTTGCCCAGTCCAGCGCACGAAGGCGCGGTGAAATGCGCTCGCCTCCGAGAAGCCGAGCAGAAACGCCGTCTCTTGGAGGCTGATGCGCGGATCTGCCAAGTAGCGGAGGGAGAGCTGATGCCGGGCTTGGTCGAGCTCTGCGGCGAAGCTCGTTCCTGCCGAGCTCAACTGTCGTTGTAAGGTGCGTCGCGACAAATGCAGCCGCTGACAAATGGCATCCACCGAAGGCGTGCCGTTGGCCAAGAGTTCGTTGATCTGCGCGCGCACACGCGCGGCGACGGCACTCGTGCTGGGCAGGCGTGAGAGCGCGGCTTCGGCATGCGCTTCGACGATCCGCGCCAAGGTCGGATCTGCGCCAAGCACGGGAAGATCCAAGGTCTGGCGATCCAGCACCAGCTCATCTACGTCGGCCGAGAAGCGTAGCCCCGGCCCGAACTGGACGCGGTGCCGCGTGACATCGCGCGGCGCTGCGTGACGAAACAGCATACGTCGCGGCACGATGGGCTGCCCGGTCATGCGTCGTGCGAGCTGGAGAAATGACAGAAAGCCGAACTCCAACGCCGGGCTCGGAGCTCGAAATGGCGGAGCACCGATCTGATGCCGGTAGGCGACTTCGTCTTGGTTGGTGAAGAGCTCGCTCTGCGCGTCATCGTGCAGCAGCCGTTGGTAGCGCAGGGCGCGTTCCAAGCCTTGCCCCAACGTGGGACTGCTGCTGATCACCCACGTCGCGAGGCTGAGCGGCGGAGCCTGCAGGCGCTCCGCTAGCCAGAAGCCAAAGCTTTCATCGGCGCAGCGACTGGCCAAGTATTCCCAGAGGCGCAGCAGCAATGCGGCGGGCACGCGTCCGTCCGGATCGGCCAGGGCTTGCTCCGAAAAGGTCGAGCTCGGCACGCGCATGGTCTCGGAGAGCTGCCCGATGGTGAGCCCGAGTTGAGTCGCGCCCTGCGCCAAGGCGCGCAAGAGCAACACCGAGGCGCTGCTGCGGCCGCCCGCTGTGACGGACCCATCGAAGCTGCTCGGTTGCGCACGCAGTCCGCCGCTCATCTGCTCAGATGATGCTACTGTGCGCGCGCCGTGTCGATCTCCCGAAGCGTCGTCGATGCTGATCAGCCGCGCAAACCCCGCGGACCGAGCCTTTATCTGCAGGTGCTGTTGGCGATCGCAGCAGCCGTGCTGCTGGGCGTGGTTCGCCCGAGCTGGGCGGTCGCCATGCAGCCACTCGGGGAGGGCTTCGTCAAACTGATCAAGATGCTGATCGCGCCAGTGGTGTTCACCACATTGGTGGTCGGCATCGCCGGAATGAAGGATCTCAAGGCGGTGGGTCGAACGGGCGCCAAGGCCCTACTTTGGTTCGAATTCACGACCACGCTGGCCCTGGCGATTGGCATCGGCGTGGCCCATTTGGTGCGGCCCGGTGAGGGGCTCCACGTGGTTTTGCAGAAGCTCGACCACAGCGCGTTGGACAACAAGCTGGCCGCCCCGGGGCCGCGTGGCTTTGCCGAGCACCTGCTCTCGCTCATCCCCGATTCATTTTTTGGCGCCTTCGCCAAAGGCGACATGCTGCAAATCTTGTTGCTCGCGCTGTTGACCGGCGTGGTGGTGTCCCGGCTTGGCGCGCGTGCGCGCCCGCTCGTAGAAGTCTTGGAGAGCGCTCAGTCGGTCCTATTCGGCATCGTGGGGATCTTGATGCGGCTCTCGCCGATCGGCGCGTTTGGCGCGATGGCGTTCACGGTTGGTAAATACGGCCTTGGTACTTTATCCAGTCTGGCCAAGCTGATAGCAGTGTTCTACGGCACTTCCGTGTTGTTCGTGTGCTTGGTGCTCGGGGTAGCGCTGCGCTGCGTGGGCCTTTCGCTGATCCGCCTGCTCGTCTATTTGCGCGAAGAGCTGGCCGTCGTGCTGGGCACCTCGTCGTCCGAGTCGGCGCTGCCGCCCCTGATGGCCAAGCTGGAGGCGGTGGGTTGCGCTCCTCAGATCGTGCGCTTGGTCGTGCCCGCCGGCTATTCGTTCAACCTGGACGGCACCTCGATCTACCTGACGCTGGCCAGCTTGTTCGTGGCGCAAGCGCTCGATATTAGGCTGAGTTTTGGCCAAGAGCTGTCACTGCTGTTGGTCCTGCTGCTGACCTCCAAGGGCGCCGCCGGCGTGACTGGTAGTGGCTTCATTACGCTCGCTGCGACGCTCTCCGCCACCGGCAGCATCCCGGTGGCCGGCTTGACGCTTCTGTTGGGCATCGATCGCTTCATGTCGGAGGCGCGCGCTTTGACCAATTTCGTCGGCAACGCCGTGGCCACGCTGCTGGTTTCGCGCTGGGAAAATCAGCTAGACTTGCCGCGCGCTCGCGCGCTACTCGGTGTTGCCAGTCGCGAGCCAGACGCTGCTGAGGCAATGTCCAGTGCTGGAGGAATGCCGCCGGGAGCGGGTTGAGCGAAGCAGATGGCGAAGTTCAGCGATAGATGGCAGCATTTCAAGCGTCGAATGTCGCCTTCGGTGCACGGTGCTGCGCTCAGCTTGCTCTGCCTTTGCATAGGCTGCGGCGCGACAGGTCTCGATTGGGTCGGCGAGGCGCATTTGGAATCAGCCTCACTACAGCGCGTGAACATGGCCCAAGCGTCACACACGGTTGGCCCCGCTTCGATTCCAGCAACAACAGAGCAGATTTCGAATGAATCACGACCGCGCCTTAGCCACACGGTCACACTCGGGGAAATCGACGCGGCACCACCGCTGGCCGAGCCGGGGCAAGGCCGCGCGTCGTCGGCGCCCGCACTGATGGTCAACAACTACAATCAGGTGAACGTCGTGGCGCCCGCTTGGGGCTACGGATACTCCGGTTATTCGCGCAATCCGGCCGGTTTTTCGCCGGGCCGAGTCACGCCTTACCACCCGTCGTCCAGCTCTTCCGGACCGCTGCCGGGCCAGAACTGGCCCGCGGTTGCGGACCATGGACCGAGCTTTCCTTACATGACATCGCCGGCATCACCGTGGACTCGCACCCGGTAGGTTGGAGTCGGAGTTGCGCTCTGCCTCGTGCTTGGGTGATGCTCGGGACTCGCTTGGCGCGCTGTCGGGCACTCGAGAGTTCGTTATGTTGGGTCGCTAGGGATGAGTAAACGACGCGAAGACGATTCGCGGCCGAGTGCTAGCGCAATCTCGCAGCGCGCTACGGTGCGCGAGGTGCCCGCTGCCAAGTACAAGGACGCCTCCGTTGGTACGCTTGCGCCGCGTGGCCTGCGCGGACCTTCGCTGCTTCCGGGCCAAGGAGCGCCCGAGCGGGTCGTCCCAGAAGATGTCGAACTCGCGGTGCTGCGTGGTGCAGACACGCTCGATGGTCCGAAGGTCGCGCGGGCCGCCGCGAGCAATCGCCCTCCGCCTCCTGAATCTCGTTCGCCTTCGCCGACGCCAGTCTCGGTCGAAGTTCCGCGCGCGCGTTCCATTCCTCCCACGCAGTACGGGTCGACGCCCCCAACGCCCAGCGCGCGTTCGATCCAAAGCGGAACACTGATGTCGATCGGATCGGTCGATCCGCGCGCGCCGACCGAGCTCTCTCTGCCGAGCCCCCGCCCGATGTCGGTCTCCGAAAGGGCCGCCTATCTCGGCCCTGCTGCGGTCGTTGACCGCGCTCCGCTGACTTCAAGACCAGGGGCGTCCGGTATCCCCAGCCAGAGCCGCGATGTCACCGAGCGGCCCGCGCCACCGAGCATTGCGCCATCGCGCGAAGCTCCGCGCAGCGTGCCCGCCGGCCCGGCCAGTGTTCGTCCCTCGCTCAGGCCGGACTCCGTGTCACCGCCCGCACAGAACTTCGCGCGCCCGCCGCATTCGTATTCGCCGGTTTCGCTTTCCACGACACCGACGACGATGAAGCCGCCGCGTCCGACGCCGACGCCGATGAGGCCACCCCGGCCGACCCCGAAGCCGCCGCGTCCTGAACCGCCGCCTTCGGTGGCGCCGCCCCCGCCCAGTTCGGACCTGGGCGTGCCCCCACAATTTCAGATCCACTCGGACCTCGACGCCGTTCCCCACGAAGTGCAAGATGATGCGTTCGACCTGCGTAGCGCCTCCACGATGCGCGAGCCGTTGGCCAGCCGCAGAGTGCAATCGTCGGCAGATTGGACGCCGCACGGGCCCGTATCGGCTCCCCAGAGCGAAGCCGACCGCAGCCTGCGATCGAATCGCAGTAGTTCACCAGCGGTGACCATCCTCGTCGACCGTGGGCGCGAAAGCGCGCCAGAGGCGAGCGAGCATCCCGCGCCGCAGCGCGCCGCGGTGCCCCTCAGCTGGGTGTTGGGCGCCGCCACCTTCGCCGTGATCTTGGCGTTGATCGTGGCCTTCGCATTGCGTCCGAGCGCGCCGCCCCAGGCCGCCACGCCCCTCGACGGTCGTCCCTCTGCAGCCGCCCCGAGCACGGCAGAGGCCGCGCCTCGCGACGCGCTCCCACCGTCTACCACGCCAGGCACGAAGCGCCCGGGCGCCGCGAGCGCGGTGCGTCCAACGAGCACTGCACCGAAGTCGACGCGCACGGTGGGTAGCGCGGCGGGCTCGGCCAGCGCCACGCCGCAAGCTTCAGCCGATCCGAACGCCAAAGCGCATCAAGCGATCTACTGAGCCGCGGCCCCGTCTCGAAGCGGGAATCGGCGTGCTCGGCCCGCGAAGTGAGCGCGTAACCCGCGCGAAACAAGCTGATCGCTAGCCTTTGCACGGTTTTGCGCTCGGAGGCCTGCCATGAGTTCCGAAGATGACGTGCACTGCGACTCGCTGTCTGGGACGACCGTGCGCGCGCCCGCCCTGAGTGTGCCTCCGAGTCTGCGCGCCCCGAGCACGGAGCGTAAGGCACGCATCGCATCGTGGCTGGTCGTGGCTGGCCTGCTCGGTGGGACCGGGGCTTTCGTGGCAACGCTCGGCGCCGCGAAGCCTCCCTTGCCCGAGGCGCTCCACGTCGATGGGCGAACGATTAGCTATTCCTCAGCGTTCGCCGCGCATGCCGGGATCCGCACGATGGAAGTCCGGGAGCTGCCATTTTTGCCCGTAGTCCCCGCAAAGGGCAAAGTCAGCTTCGAGTCCGAACAAGTGGCGTCGATCGGCGCCAATGTTTTGGGCACCGTGCGGAGAGTCGTCAAGTACGAGGGCGACAGCGTGAAGCGCGGTGAGGTGCTGGCCGAAATTGTCAGCCCGGCACAGGCGGAACGCGAAGTTGCGGGGTCTCAGGGGGCGCACGACCATCTTCCGCGCACGCTGGGCGTGTCGCTGCTGCGCTCTCCGATCGAGGGCACTGTAGTCGAGCGGCGCATCGTCAGCGGGCAATCGGTGCGCGGCGAAAGCGTGGTGTTCGTGGTCGCCAATCTCGATCGCCTGTCGCTCAGCCTGAGCCTCGATGGGACGCAAGCGCGCGGGGTGCTGGTCGGGGATCGCGTCGAGCTCTCGCGCGAAGGGTTCGCCAGCGTGTTTGACACCGGGACCGTGAGCCAGGTCGAGCACTCGGGTGCCGCGGATGTCGGCTCGCAGCTGCGGGTCCGCGTTGGTGTCGACAACCACGCGCGGGGGCTGCGCGTGGGCCAGGCCGTGAACGCCCGGATCTTCGCGTCGCACGCGGGCCGTGCCTTGCTCGTCCCGAACCGCGCTCTGGCTTGGATCGACGGCCAGCCGGCGGTCTTCGTGGCAGCTTCTGCTCACAGCGCGAGCGCCGCAGAGGTGACGCTCGGCGGCGGCGATGGCGAGCAAACCGAAGTGCGGCTCGGGCTCGCGTCGGGTCAGCGCATCGTGAGTGATGGCGTTCCCAGGCTGAAGGCCGCCTCGCTCCTTTAGCACTGGCACGAGCGCCTCGCGCGGGGTCTGCTAGCGTCCAGAGCGTGACCGCTTCGCGCAAAAGGCGCGCACCCCGCCACTCGCTGCCCGGCACTTTTTCGTCGGTCGTACTGCTGCTGCTCGTGGCGCGCTTCGCTCTGCTCCAGTGCGGCGCGTGGCATGTGCCACCCTCGACTGCTTTGCCTGCTGCGCCGGACCCGCCGGCAAGCGCCAGCGCTCCTGGCGCGAAACGCGGCACCGAAGCCAGCATCTCGAGCAGCGTCCACGTGGCTCTGGGCACCCCGCGGGATGGCGATCCATCCGATGAGTATTTTCTCGACGAGCAGGCGTTCGTTCTCTCGTACAGCCCCGAAAGGCGTGTGCCCAATTGGGTCGCTTGGCAGCTCGATCGAAAGCACCTGGGACACGTCCGCAGGAAGAATGATTTCCGCGCGGACCTGGCATTGCCCGCGCGCTTCTATCGGGTCAAGGATAGCGACTACTCGCACAGTGGCTACGACCGAGGCCACCTCTGCCCGTCGGCGGATCGTCAGGACTCGGCGGAAGACAACTCGCGTACGTTCTTGTTCACCAACATCGCGCCGCAGCTGCACGAATTGAATGCTGGACCGTGGGAGCAGCTCGAGCGCTACGCTCGACAGCGCGTGCAACACGGCGCGCTTCTTTACGTCGTTGCGGGTGGCGTATTCAATGCGCCCACTGCCACGATCGGCAATGGGGTAGCGGTGCCTGCCGAGAGCTTCAAGATCATCGTGGTGCTGAAGCAAGAGCAGGGACCGGGTGACGTCGACGAGAATACGGAGGTACTGGCGGTCTCGATGCCCAACCAACGTGGCGTGGGCGACCACGAGTGGACGGCGTTCGTGACGTCGGTCGATGCCATCGAGCAACGGACGGGATACGATTTCTTGAACGCAGTTCCCGAGCGCGTGCAGCGCGTGATCGAGGCCCGCTCGCCTGCCCGCTCGTTGCCCCGGACACGTCAGCAAGCTGGTCGGCTCGCGCCGTGATGCCGCGCGCGCAGACCAAGGTGGTGTTTGGCTGTTCGCCGTCGTAGATTCCAGCACAGTTCAGGCTACGAACCTCCCCGAGTCTTCATGCGCCGCTTGCTAAAATTCCTATCACTCGTTTCCGTTCTGGCATTGGTTCCACTCGTCGGGTGCAAGAAAGCCGAGCCCCCCCCGGCCAAGTTGACTCATGGCGCCGAGCTGTACGGCCGCATGTGCGCCGTCTGTCACGGCGAGAAGGGTGAAGGCTACAAGGCAGATCAAGCGCCGCGCCTCGCACAGCCGGAGTTCCAAGCGTCGGTCAGCGACGAGCACCTGCGCGAGGCGATCAAGAACGGCCGTTCCTTCACGACCATGTCCGCTTGGTCGAAGGAGCGCGGTGGTCCGTTGAGCCCCGAAGACATCGAGGAAGTGATCAAGTTCCTGCGCACCTGGCGCAAGGGCCCCCCGGTGACGTTGGATGAACGACCCATCGCCGGTGATCTGACGCGCGCCGAGAACCTGTACGCACGCGAGTGCATCGCCTGTCACGGGGAGCGTGGTCAGCGCGGCCCGAACGTGCATATTGGCAATCCTCAGCTGCTCCAGACCGCAAGCAACGGCTTCATCCGCTATGCCCTCAAAAATGGCCGTCCGGGTACCCTCATGAAGGGCTTCTCGAACACCATCGGCGACGAAGGCATCGAGGATCTGACGGCGCTCCTGCGCAGTTGGGTCAACCCGGCGCCACCACCCCCCGCGCCCGCCCCGCCCCCACCGATCCCGCTCGGCCCCGTGCCGCTCAATCCTCCCGGTCCCGATCCCGTGGGCTTCAAGATGACTCCCGAAACCACGCCGATGGACGTGATTCATGCGCAGCTGCAACGCGGCGCGCGCATGGCGTTTCTCGATGCGCGCGCGCCCTCGGATTACATGAATCAACACATTGCCGGTGCCGTTAGCGTACCGTTCTACGATCCCAGCCCTTACTTGGATAAATTGCCCAAGAACTCTTGGCTGGTCTGCTATTGCGCTTGCCCACACGCGGAGTCCGGCTCGCTCGCCGCCAAGTTGCTGCAGGCGGGCTTCAAGAAGGTCACCGTGCTCGATGAAGGTCTCGGCGCGTGGGCAGGAAAAAAATATCCGGTGCACAGCGGCGAAAAGCCCTGAGTCGAAAGCAGCCCACGCCTCGTCTCAGTTTGTTCACAATCGCGAAATTGACGGCATTTTCCCATCGGCGCTGAGCGGCGCGTCACCCGCGCCGCGCCCCGAGTGTGGCGAAGATGTCATTTTCGAGCGCTTTCTGGACGCTGTTGCTATTCGCCGCACTGCGGAATTTCTGGGGGCGACCGTTCACGCTTCATATGGTTCCCGGACGACAACGTGAGATGGCAATGCCCGTGCAAGGCTCCGAACCCGGAGTTCGAGGCTCGGTCGACGCGCGGCAGTTGCATGCCGAGACCAAGGTGCTGCTCGTCGACGATGATGCTGCGGTGCGCAACGCCCTCCGGCGCGTGCTGGAGCGCCGTGGCTACCAGGTGTTCGCTTGTAGCAGTGGCGGAGAGGCCCTCGAGCACTTGGCCGCTGGTGGCTATGACGCCATGGTCAGCGATGTGCGCATGCCCGGCATGAGCGGTCTAAAGCTGCTGCGCGCCGTGCGCGAACACGATCTGGATCTGCCGGTGATCCTGGTCACCGGGAATCCCGATCTGGCGAGCGCGACCGAAGCGGTGGAGTACGGCGCGTTCCAATACTTGATCAAGCCGGTCGAGAGCGACCGCTTGGACGAGGCCGTCGACCGCGCCGCGGCCATTGGACGGGTTGCCAGGGTCAAGCGGGAGTACGTCGAAGAGTACGGCAGCTCGACATTCCGAGTCGGTGATCGCGCAGGCATCAGCGCGACGCTCGAGCGCGCTTTGGGTACGTTGTGGGTCGCCTACCAGCCGATCGTACACGCGCAGAGCGGCGCGCCGTTCGCCCACGAAGCATTGATGCGCAGCGACGAGCCCGAGCTGCCCAACCCGCAAGCGGTGCTGAGCGCAGCGGAGCGCGTCGATCGCCTCGGGGACCTGGGGGGCACCGTACGCCGCTTGACTGCGGTGGATCTGGCAGCGACCGAGCGATCGATCTTCTTCGTCAATTTGCACCCGAAAGATTTGACCGACGAAGCCTTGTACGACCCTGCTTCGCCGCTCACGCCGTTCGCACACCGTGTCGTGCTGGAGGTAACCGAGCGAGCATCGCTGGAGCACATCGCCAATCTGCGCGATCGCGTCGCGCGCCTACGCGACCTGGGTTTCCGGATCGCGCTCGACGACCTCGGCGCGGGCTACGCGGGCCTGACCAGCTTCACGCAACTCGAACCCGAGTTCGTCAAGCTCGACATGGAGCTCATTCGCGGGATTCACCAGAACGACATGAAGCGCAAGATCGTGCGCTCGATGGTGGAGCTCTGCCACGACATGGGTAAATCGCTGATCGCCGAGGGGGTAGAGGTCATCGAAGAAAAACAAGCGCTGGTCGATTTGCAGTGCGATTTGCTGCAGGGCTACCTGTTGGGCAGACCGAGCAAGGGCACGCCCGGGTTGGCGGCGTGCAAGTTGCTCGAGTTCAGTAAGTAACCCCTCTCAGTTACAGAACCAGCTGCCACCGGAGCACAGGCATCCGCCCGCCGTGCCGTAGCTGCACTGGCCGGCGACGGCGCCGCAGCTACCACCCGGTGTGGGCTTGCTTGCCGGGCAGCCGGGGCTGAAACAATTCCACTTCCCGTTGAGGCAGTTGCACTGATCGCCTGCAGGGTAGGGGCATTGCAGGTTTCCCGTGCATGACGCGGCTGCGACGGGATGAATGCTGGGGCACGCATCGCCGCTGCCGGTGCAGCGCCAAACCGTATTGTTGCCGATCTGCCGGCAGCGACAGCGCTCGCCGACGTAGGAGCAGGTGAGCGAAGTATCGCTGCACATGACGTTGTTTTGAGGAGTGACGAGCGGGCAGGACAAGCTATTGCCGCCGCCTGCGCCGGCGGTGCCTGCGCCGCTGCTGCCGGAGACTCCGCTGCTACCGCCAGCAGGCGTTGCGCCGGCGACACCGCCTACCCCGATCCCACCGCTGCCGGCGATCGAAGCTCCGCCGCTGCCGGCGTTGGGATCTCCGGCGCTGCCGCCTTCACTGGGCGCGCCGGCGTCCGCGAAACCGCCGCTCCAACCGCCGACCGCGGTACCGCCCTGAGCGAACCCGCTCGAGCCTGCGATCCCAACACTGCCTCCGATCGAGACGAATCCGGAAGAGCCGCTGCTGGCGATGCTGCCGCCAGCGCCAGCGCCTGCGCCTGCGCCTGCGCCTGCGCTGGAAAAAGCGCCGCCGCTCGAGCCACCCGAGCGACCCGTATCATCGCCTGCCAATCCGGAATCACCGGCGCTGTTGTCTCTACCCGCGGTGCCGAAGTTGGTACCGCTGCCGCCGCCGCGGCTGAACGGTGCCTCTCCGGCGCTGACCTCGGGCAGGTAGAGATCGTCGGAGCTGCGCGAGCCGCAGCCGCTCAACAAGCCAGAAAATCCGCCAAAAAGCAGGGCACCGCAGACGATCAGCCGCTTCATGATTCTCCGTGGGGGCCTTCGCTCGGAAGGCGCAAAAGCTACGAAGAACCAAGTACCCCACTGCTTCGTTCGGCAGGCAAGTGGGATCGTACGTACGGATTATTGCGGCGCCGCGCCGGGCAGACACAAACCGGTGAGCGTATTGCACGTCGCGCCCGCTGCGCAGTCCACCGGGCCTGCACAGGGGAACGCACACTTTTGGAATTGCACGTTGCACCGTCCGAGCCCGCACGAAGCGTCACTCGTGCACGGCAGCGCAAAGGCGTTCGGCGTCGCCATGGCACCGGTCGGAGCTGCAGCCGCCGGCGCGGTAGCGACGGGCGCGGGAGTGGCCGCGGTCACCGCGGGCTGGGGCTGAGCGAGCGTAGGGGCTGGCGCGGCGTACACCGGCGCGGCGGGCGGCGGGTCGTTGTCCTTGGCACAGCCACTGACGATCGACATGACTCCGGCGAGGGCGATCAGAGACTTGAGTAGCATCGAGCTTTCTCTTTCCGCGCCGCATCGGGCGCTTGTCCAATAGGTTGCGCATTCGCGCACGGCCGCCGTCTATCCTAGCCGCGACTCTGGCAGGTCGGTTCAGAAAATGGTGTGTGCGTTTATTGCGCCCGAGCCCACGTCGAGCGCCCGCATGTACACTTCCCGCCGCCGCCTGTCAGGAGTATGTCAGTTGGTATGCAGCGCACCGAGCGGCTCTTCGCACTGACCGAATACCTGCGGGGGAGGCGCACCGGTGTCACTGCGGAGGTGTTGGCCGAGCGCTTCGGCGTGACTTTACGCACCATCTATCGCGATCTCGACACGCTCCGCATGGCAGCGCTGCCGCTATCGGCCGAGCGTGGTCGAGGCGGCGGCTACGCATTGGATCGCAGCTACAGTTTGCCGCCGGTGAACTTCACGGCGCGAGAGGCGGCGCTGCTCGTCGCGCTTGGTCGCTTTGCGATCGAGATGCGGCTCCTGCCATTTGCCGAAACACTCGACTCGGCGCTGGATAAAGTGCGTGCCGCCTTGTCCACCTCCGCGCAGCGCGAGCTGCTCACGCGGCTCTCCGAGCTATCGTTTCACGGCGTGCCTGGGTTGCCAACCAAGAAGGCGGTGCGCAGCGCGCTGGAGCGAGCTTGGTTCGAGCAATGCCCACTGCGCATCGTGTACGTCGATGGCAACTTCGTGCAGGCCACGCGCACGATTCGGATCGTGGGTGTACTGATGGAACGGCGTGAAACGCGCCTCGATGCCGTCGACGTGGAGAGCGGTGAACGCCGCCATTTTCGGCTCGATCGCATCGAACAGGCCGAAGTCGTGCGGGTCGATCCGAGCACGCCCACTGCTACTTCCGTTGGTAAGCGCCGGTGAACGGATTTTGTTGGCAGGCAAAGCTGTCGTTCGTGTGGCCTGCGCCAGCGATTCGGATTTGACCGGTGAACGGATCGCTGTAGCAACGCACGACACGCGCGGCGCCCGCCGCGGTGGGCGCCGCCGGAGGTGCGGGCCGCGGCGCGCCGGGCGGCGGGCTGACCAAGGCGGGGATCCCCGGCGCGGGCGGCAGCACGGGGGGACTTACGAGCGCTGGCTTTGCAGGGGCGGGTGCCGGCATTGCGTGTATCGCTCCGCTTGCAACGCCCTCGGGCAGATCGGGGTTGAGGACCAACGGCGCTGGCGCAGACGGGATCGCAACTGCACTGGGGCGCTCGGCAATGGGGACCTGGGCAGAGTTTGCGTCCGACTTGCTGTGCAGCACGAGCGCGAGCACTCCCAAGCCGAGCACGATTGCGACCCCCAGGCCGATCACTACCGGCACGAGCGGTGGGCCTTTTCGCGGCGCACTAGTGCCTGGGTGAGGGTGCAGCACCACTGGCCCGGTCGTGCCGCGCGCGGTGACGGCTCGAGCGATCTGGCTGCCGGTGAAGAGCAGCGTTCCGGGATCCATGGGTAGCGTTGCGTCGGGACCGGTTGCCTGCGGCGCGCTGAGCGGCACCGGCTTTGCCCGACCGGCAACCACGTCCGCCAAGCTCGCCGCCAGCTCCTGGGCGGAGTTGAAGCGCAGCAGCGGGTCCCGGTTCGCACCTTTTGCAAACCATTCGTCGAAACCGGGCAAGAAGAAGCCCTGCTGTGATGGCGGCACGATCGGCCGCGCGCAAATGTTGAGCAGCAGCTCGCCAAACGTTTCACCATCGAACGGGCGAGTGCCGGTCATGCATTCGCAAGCGATCACGGCCAGAGACCACAGGTCCGAGCGATGATCGAGCGCCTTCTTGCCCTCGACCTGCTCCGGACTCATGTAATACGGCGTGCCCATGGTGACACCAGTGCGCGTCTCCGTGCCGCCAAATCGTGGCCCGGTCGCCTTGGCGATGCCGAAGTCCAGCACCTTGGCCAGCTCTTGATCATCCTCGCGAATCAAGAAGATGTTGTCGGGCTTGAGATCGCGGTGCACGATGCCGCCCGCGTGTGCGCGCGCGATGGCTCGCGCCACCTGCGTGATCACCGACAGCGCGCGCTCGGGGGAGAGCCGTTTTTCCTTCTCCAAGCAATCGGCCAAGCTCTGCCCTTGCAGCAGCTCCATGACCAGGAACGGCGTGTCCTCGTGCACGCCATAGTCGAGGACTTGTACGACGTGCGCGCTGCGCAAGGAGGCCGCGGCTTGTGCCTCGCGCTTGAAGCGCTCCGCGCCCTCCACGGTCGACGCGATCGAGGGGTCCATCAGTTTGACGGCGACCCAGGAATTGAGCGTCAAGTGCTCGGCCAACCAAACCGAACCCATGCCGCCCTTGCCGAGCTGCCTGTCGAGCCGATAGCGTCCAGCTAGAACCTGCGTTTCCAAGAAACAATATTGTACGACCAATGCCCCCAGAATGCCTAGCTGGTGACAAAGGTTGGCTCTTGACCGCTACCGGCGCTGCTCCCTACGCTGCGCGAATGGTTGGACTTTCGCGTGTTCGGCAGAGCGTGACTGGTTTTCGCCTATCGCTGGGGGTTGGTCTCTTGCTCGCGGCGCTGGCCACGACGGGTTGCGGGGCATGGCGCCTGCCGCCGCCGCACGAAGTCCCCGCGCTCGCCGATCCGAGCGCCAGCTATTTGGTCGTGCTCGACACGCTGAAGACCGAAAAATACACGATCGTCGAGCAGGATGCGGCTGCGCGCAACGTGCGCGTGCGCAGCCATGTCGACGAAAACGCCGCATCGCGCGTCAGTCTGATTCTGCTGCATGTCGAGGGCAGGGCGGTTTATCTGTCCGCCTCCGGTTACTTGGTTCGCCCCGATGGCACGATGCACCACGCGCTGATCTCCGAGCTCGGCTCGCTGCACAACGCTCTGCAGAAGAAGCTCGGCACGGCCAGCCCGACCACGTCGAGCTCTGCCGCCGCGCCGTTGGTCGGAGCAGCGCCTTCGGGATCACTGCCCATGGCATGGAGTGAAACCGCGTCCGATGGACATGGCACCTTCACCTGCTTGCCCGTCAAACTGGCGGAGGAGGAACAAACCCAACTCAGCCTCAAGCTTTCGAATGGCGAAACCGCCGACGTGTCGCTCGCTTTGGCTCCCGGCTCGTGTCATTCCCCGAGCTCGTGCAAGTTGCCCGGGGGCTGCCCTGCGCTCGGCATCGCCGACTCCGAGCGGGTATCCCGGCTCGCCGCTCGGCTCTCGAAACACGAGATTGCGCCGCTCGCGACGCTCTTCTCGCGCGGCCAAGCGATCGCCGTGATCGACCTCGGCAAGCACGGTTCGATCGCTCAGGCGATGGCCGAGAAGCACTAGCGTCGTACGGGGTCGCGAGCGAGCCCGCGAACGCCATGCTTGCACCGCATTGGTTCCTGACCCACCAGGCGGTGTCGATCACGACCAGCCTGCTGGTGCTGATGCTCGTGGTTTCGCTTTTGCGTCAACGCCGCCCAGCGAGCAACTTGATCGCTTGGCTGCTGGCGATCGTGTTGATTCCGTACCTGGGCATCCCGCTGTATTTGATCTTCGGCGGCCGAAAGTTGAGTGAACGCGCTCGCGGCAAACGTCGACTCGACGCGGACCCTGCTCAGCATCCAGGCAACGGGCATACCAGCCTGCAAACGGTTCGCTGGTTGGACGACGGAGTGCTGGCGTACGATTGCTTTTTGGCCGAGATCCGCGGTGCTCGACGTTCGATTCGCATCGTCACCTTCGTGCTCGCGGACGACGACGCGGGGCGCCCGCTGGTGCAAGCGTTGATCGAGCGCGCTCGGCAAGGTCTGGAAGTGCGGCTGCTGATCGACGATCTGTTGCGCTTTCACGCGCCGCGCGGGCTGCTGCGCGAGCTGGTCTCGGCGGGCGCGCGGGTGGAGCGTTTCATGCCGCTTCTACACTTGCCGTTTCGCGGTCAAAACAACCTGCGCAACCACCGAAAGATCGCCGTCTTCGACGGTCAGCGCGCCATCGTCGGTGGCATGAATTTGGGCCACGAGTACCTGGGGCCGACGCCCGATCCGGAACGTTGGCGCGACCTTTCGATGCTCGTAGAGGGCGCCGCAGTGGCCCAACTGGACGCCGTCTTTCGAGCGGATTGGGAGTTCGCGTGTGGCGAACGTCTTTCCGTCCCCGCAGCGCTGGCCGCAGGCGAGATTCAGCTGCGGGTGGTGCCGAGCGGCCCGGACTCTGCGAGCGACCCTATCTACGATGCAGATCTGACCGCGATCTTCCGCGCCGAGCGCCGGATCTGGATCGCGACGCCTTATTTCGTCCCTGACGAGGTCTTGCTGCGAGCGTTGATGATCGCGGTACGCCGTGGTGTGGAGGTGCGCGTGCTCACGCCCGAGCGCTCGAATCACGCGCTCTCGGATTTCGCGGCGAGCTCCTGCTTGCGCGACCTGAGCAGCGCGGGCGTGATCGTCCAGCGCTTCCAAAAGATGCTGCATGCCAAAGCGCTGTTGGTCGATGATTCGTCGTGCGTGGTCGGCTCCGCGAACTTCGATATGCGGAGCTTGTTTCTGAACTACGAGATCGCGTTGTTCTTTTCGGGAAGAGCCGAGGCGGACCGCTTGGGTGAGTGGTTCGAGTCGAACTTCAGCGCGTGCAGCCTCGGGCCTCCGCGCGCCGGTGCGCTACGCTCGGCGCTCGACGACCTTGCGCGGTTGGTCGCGCCTCTGCTTTGAAACGCCGCTTGGTGTTACGCTCGCCGTATGCCGTTTCAGGGATTTGCCGACGCGAACGCCAAGTTCTTTCAGCTACTCGCCAAACACCAAGATCGCGCTTGGTTCCAAGCGCACAAGGCCGAGTTCGAAGCGGGCTGGCAAGCTCCCATGAAGGAGCTGCTGACCGAAGTGCACGCTGGCATCGACCGCAGCTATCGACACTGCGACCTCGGAGAGCCCAAGCTGTTTCGGATCTTCCGAGATGTGCGCTTCGCCAAGGACAAGACGCCGTACAAGACTCACGTCGGCGGCTTGATCCCAATCACTCGCCGCGGCAATGTCACCGAAGTGCCGATTGCATTGTACGTGCATGTGGGCCAGCCGAACTCGTTCGCGGCGGCTGGGCAGTACATGATGGATACGCGGTCGCTCGAGCGCTACCGCACCGCGGTCGCTGACGAGCGTGGCAAAGAGCTGACCAAGTTGCTGGCGGCGCTGACCAAGAAGGGCTTCCTCGTCCGCTCGCATGACTCCTACAAACGCATGCCAAAAGGCTACGACGCGGACCACCCGCGCGCCGAGCACCTGCTGCGCAAGGGGCTAACCGTCAGCTTCCCGGACTTCCCGACGGGGATCCTCACGTCGCCCAAGTTCAAGCCATGGCTGGTCAGTCAGGCCAAGCTCGCCGCTCCTCTCGTGGAGTGGCTGACGTTCGCGACTCACTGATGGGAGGCGAGACGGCTCCGGTGGCCGGACCCGCAAATTGCGATCGCTTCAATGTGACAAGTGCATGACGAAGCGTTGACTTAATGTGACATGTTCGTAAACTGATGGTGTCATGCCCAACTCTGCACAAGTCCTGTTTGCACTCGCGATGGCGGTTTGGGTGGTGGATGTCCGCTTTGCGCCAAAGCACGCTCCAGCCGCAAGCGCGCCGGAAGTCGTCGCTTGTCAGAGTGGCCCGAGCGTCGCCGCGCCGGCCGGTACGGATCTCGAAGTGGTGGTCTGCGCCCCGCGCAGCAGATAGCTCAAGCTGAATCTGGGCGGGCGGCGCGCAAGCCAGCGCGCTGCCGCGCGTCCTTCGATTTCTTGAGTTTCGCCGCGCCGCGCAGCACGAAGCCAAGCGCCAAGATTAGCCCGTATACGATCGGCTGAGTGTGATCCGCCTTCACCCGCAGGTAGAAGTGCGCGACCCCCAAAATACCGATCAGGTACGCCAAACGATGGAGGCGCTGCCAGCGTACGAAGCCCAGACGCGCCACGGCACGCCTGGTAGAGGTCAGTGCGAGCGGCACGAGCAACAGCAGCGCGCCAAACCCCAGCGCGATGAACGGCCGCTTCAGCACGTCACGAAGCACCGCGCCCACAGCGAAACTCTGATCGAGCACCAAGTACACGAGGAAGTGCAGCACGACGCTGAAGAACGCACACAAGCCGAGCGTGCGCCGTACGCGTAGCGGCCAAGTCCAAGAAAAAGCAATCTTGAGCGGTGTGCAGGACAGCGACGCGCACAGAAAAATCAGCGAAAGTAGGCCGATCTGATTCAACGCGGTGGCGATCGGGTTGGCGCCAAGACGGTGCTGAGATAGCCGCCAAGCGATCCACGCGAACGGGATCAGCGCGCCGGTGATCGTCGCCGGCACCAGCCACGACTGCTTCGACTTGGCCACTCAGAAGTACCGTTCGAGGTCCATGCCTCGATACAAGTCGGCGACCTGCTCGGCATAGCCGTTGAAGGGCAGCGTCTTCCGCCGCGAAAGTTCGCCGATACGCCGCTCGCTGGCTTGGCTCCAGCGCGGGTGGTCGACCTCGGGATTGACGTTCGCGTAAAAGCCGTACTCGCCGGGCGCAGCACGTTTCCAGGTAGTCTGGGGCTCTTGCTCTTGAAAGCGAATTTCGACCAGGGATTTCCCGCCTTTGAAGCCATATTTCCAAGGCACGACGAGTCGCAGGGGCGCGCCGTTCTGACCCGGTAAGGGTGCGCCGTACAGACCCAACGCCAGAAAGGCGAGCGGGTTCGTGGCTTCGTCGATGCGCAACCCTTCGACGTACGGCCAGCTCAAGACATTGCTCTCTTGATTCGGCAACTGCTCGGGATCGAACAGCGTCGTGAAGCGCACGTATTGGGCGCGCGATGTCGGGTTCAGCTTCTTCACCAAATCAGCCAATGGGACGCCCAGCCAAGGGATCACCATCGACCAGGCTTCCACGCAGCGCATGCGATACACGCGCTCTTCCAAGCCGAACCAACGGATCAGCGTGTCGATATCCAAGGTGCGCTCTTGCTCGACCTCGCCCGTGATGCGCACCGTCCAGGGCTGCGTCTTGATGCGAAAGCCGGAGCCGGCGGGTTCGGATTTGGAGAGGCCGAGCTCGTAGTAGTTGTTGTAAGTCGTGATGTCTCGGTACGCGCTCTGAGCCTCACTCGTGCCGAATTGGCCGCGCTTGGTGATTTGCCAGGGCGCGGAACCACTGGCCGCGGGCGCCAGCGGAGGTGGCTGAGCGGGAGCGTCCGCGCTGCCCAAGCTAGAAAGCGCGGTCAGGCCCGCGCCGAGCGCCGCACTGGTGCCCACGAACAACGCTCCAGATTTGAGGAACTCGCGCCGCCGCGCGTACAGCTCGGGCGTCGTGATCTCGCTGCTCGCGGGCGGCCGCGGGGGACTCCGCATCCAGCTAGCCCCTATCAGACCTCGGCTTTGGAGGTCCGGGGCAGCGCCTCGCGCGTAGCCTCCGGAATGTTCGATTCGTCGGTGCCGCCCGCGAACTCTTGGCCCGCAGTGGAAGGCACGAACGGCCCACCAGATTCTTCGGGGATCACGCTTTCGCGGCGTTCGAGCTCGGCGTCCTCACCAGACGTCACTGCCTGCACGAAGGCTTCGCCCAACTCTTCGGATAGCTCTTCACGAGCCGCGCCGTCGATGAATGCACGGCTGTCGTGGTCGCGACTGCGATTCGCCTGCGATGCCTCCAGCAGCTTGCGTTGATACTCCGGATCTAGATGACCGGTTGCATCACGGCGGACGACGGGCTTCTTGGGGCTGCTCATTGATTGGGTCCTCCTCGAAACTGAACTACCAGCCTACTCCTCCAGCTCCCCATCGCAAGCAGCCCCCACCACTGGCAGGGCACCGGCGTGTGGCGTTCGTGTTCTCTTCGCGTCCTTGCAGGGCGTCCCTCCAGGAAGCATTGAGCGACGGACCCGCAAACCGTTCGGCGCTGGGTCTCTAGCGCCGAGGTTGGCGGGGGGCGCCAGAATGCTTGAGAAATCCTAATTTGCGCGGCTCGCGTCGTTGCGGCCGTGTTCTTGCTTGCAGTGACCCTTGCGCTTTGCGTCTAGCTCGACCAATGGCTGCGCTTTCGCCGGTGCCAAGGAGGCACGTCCAGGTCGCCGTCCAACAGCTCAAATCAGCTGGAGTCCTTCTCGGTCAGCTCCAGCGCACAGCTCGACTGCCGACCAAGAGCGACACTCGGCTTTCCATGAATTCGACCAATTATGCCGTCAAAACCAGCTTCGACACCGCGCTAGAGTAACACGGGCCCCCACTAGCGCCGCGCCCCCTCGGGCCACATGCTCTGACTCTCAGCTGACAACGCCATGCCCCTCCCTCTGTCGGTCCTCGACCTCGTTCCCCTCTCCAGCGGCAGCACCAGCGCCGCCGCCCTGCAGGGTGCGGTCGACCTTGCCCGCACCGTCGATCGTCTGGGCTTTAGACGCCTCTGGTACGCCGAGCACCACAACATGCCTGGCATCGCCACGACGACGCCGGAAATCATGATCGCTCATGTAGGCCAGGTGACGAAGCACGTGCGCCTCGGTGCGGGCGGGGTGATGCTCCCGAATCACTCTTCGCTCAAGGTCGCTGAATCGTATCGTCTGCTGGAAGCGCTGCACCCTGGGCGGATTGACCTGGGGATCGGTCGCGCACCGGGGACTGATCAGCTGACCGCGGTAGCGCTGCGGCGCTCGCGCAGCGCGCCGCTCGCGGACGATTTCCTGGCGCAGCTGGAGGAGCTGAGCGGTTTCGGTGAGGGCACGTTGCCCGCTGGTCACCCTTTCGCCAAAATCCGCGCCATGCCAGATGACGTGTCTCTGCCTCCGATCTGGCTCTTGGGCTCGAGCGACTACAGCGCCCGGCTCGCGGCGGAGCTCGGCTTGGGGTTCGCGTTTGCCGGCCATTTCAGCCAAGATCCAGCGGAGCGGCCGATGCGCTTGTACCGCGAGCGCTTTCGGCCGGGCGCGCTTTCCGAGCCGCACGCCATGCTCGCGGTATCCGTGTTTTGCGCGGAGGAGGAGGCCGCCGCCGCGCGCATGGCTTCGAGCATGCTGCTGGCGTTTGCCCAGCTACGCGCGGGCCGCGCGGGTCGCATGCCGAGTCCGGAGGAAGCGCTCGCATATCGTTTTTCGCCCGAAGAAGAAGCGGGCATCGCCCCATTTCGTCGTCTACAAATCGCGGGCACGCCGGATGCCGTGCGTCGCGGCATCGAGCGCATGGCCGAGCTCACCCTCGCGGATGAAGTGATGATCGCGACTCACGCGCACGACCCTCAGGCACGCGTCCGCTCGTACACGTTGATTGCCGAGGCCTTCGGGTTGACGGCGAGCTAGCGCCTCAGCCGCGCTCGACCAGGACTCGGTCCAGGCCCAGGCGAATCAGGCGGGTGCGTTCGCGACGCTCGACGACACTCGATGACTCCGGCACGCCGTGGCTGGCGAAATGGCGTCGAATGCGGAAGATCTCGCCATCGATCTGCTGTGGCGTCATGCGTAGACCGCCCGCGAGCTGGTCCTTGTCCATCCAGCCGCAGGAGGGGGCGGGGATCTGCTCCGCCGAGTCAGCCAGTTTTTGGCGGGCCAGCGTGAGCAGCAAATAATTGTGGGCGCGCGAGCCGAGGGCCACGCTCTTGTTCTCGTATTCCATCGACAGCTCGACGAAATCTTCGTCGGACGAAACCACAAACTTGAGCGTGGGCGCGCGCCGCTGCACGGCGGTGCCGACGCTTGCCGTCAGGTCATTCGAGCTGGGGCAGGAAAACACGTAGCTTTGCCCGCCAAATTCGAAGGGCTGGCCGTTCCTTAGGCCGCGCACGGTGCCCTCGCTGTCTTCCATGCGCCAGATCCCGTCCGCGTCCTTGAACAGCGTGATCTCTGGGCTGTCCGTGGAAGGAATGCCGATCATGCCGAAATTCTCGACCCGGACATCACCCGAATCGAGCGCCAGCACCATGGCTTGTGGTTCGCTGGCATCGACCAGGCACCAGCGCTGGTCCGGATGGCCGAAGCTGACCACCGAGCCTTTGACCATGCGATAGGCGCGGCCGGGGTCCACTGCTTCCCCGTTCAGCCTCGTGCCATTGCGGCTAGCCCGGTCAATCAGCTCCCAACCGTTGCCGGACCAGCGGATCACGGCGTGCTGGGTGGAAACGTATTTGGGCTCCAAGCGCAGCGCGCACTGCGGGCCGCGGCCGATCAGGTGCTCGGCCATCAAGACGCAGGCGCGATCGCCGCTTTCTTCGCGCAGTTCGGCCATGAAACGAGCCTGATTACAGCACAGGACGCGGACGACTGCGAGCCACTGCAATCGACGGGAGCCGGCTTTCGCCGGTATTCAACACTTAGGCGCGAAAGGCAGGGAAGCCGGACGCAGCATCCAAGGAGTTGGCAATGGATCATGTCATGAACGACTACTGGCCGACGCCGGCAGTGGCAGGGCCCGGGCTGATTGGATCGGCGAGCGCGCGACCGCTGGACGAGGGCGCGAGCCTCTCGGCCCTGTGGACGGAGCTGGTCAGCGGGCTGTGCAAAATCGAACATACCGAGTTTACCCAACAGACATGTACGGTCGTGGTCACTCGCGGCCACCGGCTGTCCGGAGGCGAGGGGGCGCGGCTGTCGATCCGCGACACCGAGATCCTCGAGCGAGCACTGCTCGAGGGCGTGCGGAAATCCGTCGCGGTCGACTTTGGCCTGTGCCCCTCGAGCATCGCCGAAATTCTGAGGCGCTGCTTCGTGTTCATGGGGCTGTCGTGCTGGCCCTCGCGCATTCCGCTGCTGCTGGTAATGGCGGCACACGCTAAGCATGCCCCCGACGCACAGCGTGGCGCGAAGATGCTCCTGGCTCAGAACCAACAATTCTTGCGCCAGAGCATCAGCGTGGCGCGACCGGACAACGAACTGTCCGAGTGGCTCTCGCCCGCCGAGTACGCCGTCACACGCCTGCTCATCGAAGGCAAGAGCTACCAAGAGATGGCGAAGCTGCGCGAGACCTCGAAGCGCACCGTCGCAAACCAGTTGGCCTCGGCGTTTCATCGGCTCGGGATCTCCGGCCGCGCGGAGCTATTGTGCTTGCTTGCCAAGCGCAAGCTGGGGGCTGCGCAAGCCATCACGAGCGTCAAGCCCGCCCTCGCGCTTCCGCCGGACACGACTCTCGCGTTCCCCCGCGTCGCCGGGCAAGGCGGGCGTTGAGCTCAGTCGATCGGCCATTCCACGCCGCTGCCGTCGGCTAGTGGGGGCAAGGTAGGTCGTTCTTCAGGGGGGGGCGGAGTGCCTCCGGCTTCGAGCGCGGTGACCGTGCGCCACCACGCTTTCAGCTCGTGAGCGCGAGCGGGCTCCACTGGTTCACCCAGCATCGGCATCAGCAATTGCGCGCCGCGTTCTGGCGCTAGGCGCAGTAGCGTTTCGGCAGGTTCGTCCCAAGCGTGAATCGCCAGGTTGAATGTGCCCCAGTGCACGGGCAGTAGCTTGCCTCCGCCGAGCAGGGCGAGCGCGTCGAGTGCATGGGCTGGGCCCAGATGAATGTCGCCCCACGCCTCGTGGAACGCGCCCACCTCCAACATCACGAGATCGAAAGCGCCGAAGCGCCGAGCAATCTCGCTGTATTCGGGGGTGAGGCCTGTATCGCCGCTGAAAAACACGGAGTGCTTGGGGCCGCGCACGACCATCGACGACCAGAGCGTGGCATTGCGTGAGCCCAAACCGCGGCCCGAAAAGTGTTGCGATGGCGCGGCGTTGATCGAAACCCCCGTACCTGGCACGTCTGCCTGCTCCCACCAATCCAGCTCCGTGATGCGCTCTGCGGGCACGCCCCAAGCCTGCAAATGCGCGCCAACGCCGAGAGAAGTGAAGAACGGCACCTGCAGCTTGGCGAGCTCGAGGATCGTGGGATAGTCCAAGTGATCGTAGTGGTCGTGCGAGACGATCACCGCATCCAGCTTGGGCAACTCGGAGATCGCGAGCGGCACGGGCTGAAAGCGCTTTGGCCCGGCGAAAGCCACGGGTGATGCACGCTCGCCCCAGACCGGATCGGTGAGCACGCGCGCGCCGTCGATCTCGAGCAGCACCGTGGAATGCCCGAGCCAGGTTGCGCGGAAGCCGGTTTCAGGTGCTCTCTGCCAGCCCGCGAGCGGGCTTCGAGCGGGCAGGGGCGCGCGTGGCGTGCGCCTCTGCCCGCCGCACAGGAACTCCGCAATGGTTGGTGTAGCGGTGCCCTTTTTCAGCCCCTGTGTGACTGGCGTCGTGTTGACGAACGCGCCGTCTAGGTAGCGTGGAGACGCTTTCATGCGCTCCAAACGCAGCCCGCTCGCGTGTGCTCCGAAAGACTTGAGATGCATCGTTCGTCTCCGTGTACCTTTTGTCCGAGGCTAGGTTAGCCCGGCGACCCTCGCTCGTCAGGCTCCGCTCGAACCCCGTCGGATCCGCGGCTTTTTCGGGGTTGCAATGTTCATCAGATGACCATGTTCGTTACACCACCCGATTTCGCCTCTCGCTCCCCGCTCCGGGCAGGGGCCTCGCTGCCCGCCGCGGAGTTTGCGGCCGTGCGTCGCAGGTCAGCGCTTCACCACTGCAAGTGGGACCCTCAGTTGGGGGACAGCTCGACGCTGGCGCCATTTCCCATCTTCATCTCGGCGGCGGATTGGCGTCAGCTAACGCGTTCCGCCGAGACGTTGGCAGCGGAGGTGGACGCGGCAGAGCGAGAGTTGCTGCAGCGCGTTCCATTGCTGAACCAACTGGGCTTACCCTCTGCACTGCGGCACCAGTTCGCGAAAGCACGTGAAATTGGCGAGTCGCCGTCGTTCGCGCGCGTCCTGCGTTTCGACTTTCATTTCACCCATGAGGGTTGGATGGTTTCGGAGGTCAACAGCGACGTGCCGGGAGGCTTCTCGGAAGCAGAGGGCTTCAGCTCGTTGATGGCGGCGCATTTCCCGGGCTACCGCGTGGCGGGCAAGCCCGCTTCCGTGTGGGCGGAAAGAACTCGGCTTGCGCTACCGGTCTCGGGCAATATCGCGCTACTCAGCGCGCCCGGCTACATGGAAGACAGTCAGGTCGTCGCTTATCTGGCAGCGTGTCTGCGCGCTCGCGGTCTGAACCCCAAGCTCGTCGGGCCGCGCGAGATCCGCTGGGAAGCGGGGCAGGCATTCTTGGTCGGCGCGGCGGAACCGCTCGCCGGTCTCTTCCGATTTTACCAACTCGAATGGCTAGCGGCCACGCCGCCCCAAACGGGCTGGCCGAACTTCATACTGGGAGGCGCGACGCCGGTGAGCAATCCCGGGCGCGCCGCGCTCAGTGAGAGCAAACGGTTCCCTCTGTCCTGGCGTGATCTGCAAACCCCGATGCCGGAGTCCACTCGCTTGTTCCCCGAAGCTCGAGCACCTCGCGAGGTCGCCTACCGAGAGCACGAAGACTGGGTGTTGAAAGGTACCTATAGCAACTGTGGCGACGCGGTGCTCTCACGCCGTTGGCTGAGTCAGCGCTCGTGGCGGGCAGCGTGGGCTCGAGCCTTGCTCTCGCCACATGGCTGGGTTGCGCAACGCAGATTCGAGGTCGTGCCTCTGCATACATCGCTCGGCGAACTCACGCATTGCTTGGGCGTGTACGTGATCGATGGTCAAGTTGCGGGCGGCTACCTTCGGCTGTCGAGGGGTAAATTCGTAGACAGCTCGGCGATCGATGCCGCGCTCCTGATTGCGGAGGAGACATGAACTGCGACGACGTATTCGAGGCATGGGCTCCCAGCGACGCTAAGTGGTCGAATTGGGCCAAGCCGGTCCTGTTCGCAACGATGCCCGACGGTGAGTTACAGAGCGCGGAAGCCGCGCCTTCGTTCGATTTCGATCTGGCGCCGGCGATAACCGCACCGCGGACGGCGCTGGTCGTGGATCTGCCCGGCAAAGACAGCGTCGCGTTCGGCCTTGCGCTCGCCGCGCGCGGCATTCGCCCCGTGCCGCTGTTCAACGCTTTGCCTGGCGGACAAGCCGGCCTCGTCGATGTGGAAGGTATCCAGGAGGCCCTGATCGACGGGGTGAGCGCGCTGAATGAAGCCGCCCTTGCGCTCGACGCCCCGCCCGCGTTTCTGCTCGACGCGCTGCGCCGAGTTCGGCCTACTCGCAGTCCAGTCCGCCGCGTCTTCGACAACCGGTCATTGAGCTTCAGCACTGATTTCCCCTCGGCAAGCGCGCTGCAGAAGGCGGGCATCCAGCGGGTGGTGCTCATCCATCGTTTTCAATTGCCCGTCCCCCGCGACCTATTCGAGACGTTCGCGGCCTGGCACGCGGCAGGTATCGCGATCGAGGTCCACGACGCTGCAGCCGAACATGCCCCGACGGCTTGGACGCCGCCGAGTCTGATTTGGCTGTATCGATTTTGGCATCGCGCTTTGGCCGCGCTCGCGTTCGAACGCGACGACGATTTCGGGCCATTCGGCGGCTGGAGACAGGGCTCGGGTTGACGATGCACAAAACACGAACGCCTCGTCGTGTTGCCACTCCGAGGCGTCGTGTCAATTCGCTGCGCTTCAGCGAATACTGCCAGGCGTATTACTTACGAGCAGCCGCTTCTTTGGCCAGCTTCTCGCGGTAGACCTTGACCATTTCGTCTTGCTCTTGCTTCGGCACCGGAGCGTAGCGAGCGAACTCCATGGTGAAGTTGCCCTTGCCCTGCGTGGCGGAGCGGAGATCCGTCGAGTAGCCGAACATGGCGTTCAACGGAACTTCGCAGGTCACCGTCACGTTCTCGTCGCTGACGGTGTCCATGATCACGCCGCGGCGTTGGTTGACCTGACCGACGACCGAGCCCTGGAACTCGATCGGAGCCGAGATTTCGACCTTCATGATCGGCTCGAGGATGGTCGGCTTGGCGCCGGCATAGGCTTCGCGGAAGCCCATCAAGGAAGCCGTGCGGAAGGCCTGATCGGAGGAGTCGACCGCGTGCGACTGGCCGTCGTTGACGACGCAGCGCACGGCCACGACCGGGAAGCCGATCAAGTTGCCGCGTTTGACGCCATCTTTGAAGCCCTTGTCACAGGCCTGGATGTACTCCTTCGGGATCGAGCCACCGACGGTCTCGTCCACGAACTCGTAGTTCTCGACGGCATCGGCGGGCAGCGGCTCCATGTAGCCCATGACCTTCGCGAACTGACCAGAACCACCGGTCTGCTTCTTGTGCGTGTAGGCGATCTCGCTACGCTGCGTGATCGTCTCGCGGTACGCCACCTGGGGCTTGCCGGAGATGACCTCACAGTTGTACTCGCGCTTCATGCGCTCCATGTAGATGTCGAGGTGCAGCTCGCCCATGCCGCTGATGATGGTCTGCTGCGACTCTTCGTCCTGATGAACGCGGAAGGTGGGATCTTCCTTGGTGAAGCGGTTGAGCGCCTTCGAGAAGTTGGCCTCCGAGGCACGGTCCTTCGGGGCGACCGAGAGCGAAATCACGGCGGCCGGCACGTGCATCGAGGTCAAGGTGTAGTTCACCTTGCCGTCGGTGAAGGTTTCGCCGGAGCTCGCTTCGACGCCGTAGAAGGCCACGATGTCGCCGGCCTCGGCCGTCTTGATCTCTTCGCGATCTTCCGAGTGCATACGGAACATGCGCGGCACGCGCACCTTCCGGCGCTCGTTCGAGATGTTGTAGATGGTGTCGCCCGCGGTGATCGAGCCCTGATACACGCGGAAGTAGGTGAGCTGGCCGTATTTGTCCTGTTGCAGCTTGAACGCCAGGCCAACGAAGGGCTTCGAAGAATCGGAGAGGATCGTCACCTTCTCTTCGTTGTTGTCCTGATCGTGCCCTTCGTTGACGACCTCGGTGGGGTTCGGCAAGAACTTCACCACGCCGTCGAGCAGGAGCTGTACGCCCTTGTTCTTGATCGCGGAGCCGCACATCACCGGCGTCATCTTGAGCGCGAGCGTTGCGCGGCGCACCGCGGCGATCAGCTCTTCGTTCGAGATCGGCTCCTCGTTGATGAACTTCTCGGCCAAGACGTCGTCGACGTCGGCCACGCGCTGGATGATCTGCTCGCGGGCTTCCTTCGTCTTCTCGACGTACTCAGCGGGCGGATCGGTCTCGATGATCTTCTCGCCGTCGGAGCCTTCGAAGTAGTAGGCCTTGCCCGTGATTGCGTCGATGATGCCCTGGAATTTGTCTTCCGCGCCGATTGGCACCTGCAGATTCACCGGGTGGTGACCGAGCTTCTCTTTGAGCATGTCCGAGACGCGCTCGTAGTTGGCGCCCGGGTTGTCCATCTTGTTCACGAACGCGATGCGCGGCACGTGGTAGCGCTTCATCTGACGGTCGACCGTGATCGACTGCGACTGAACGCCCTTGCCGGAGTCGAGCACCAGGATCGCGCCGTCGAGCACGCGCAGCGCGCGTTCGACTTCGATCGTGAAGTCGACGTGGCCGGGGGTGTCGATGATGTTGACGTTGTACTCGTCGAACTGCTTCAGGGAGCCAATCCACACGCAGTACGTCGCTGCGGACTGGATCGTGATGCCCTTCTCGCGCTCGAGATCCATCGAGTCCATCTTGGCGCCGACGCCGTCTTTGCCGCGGACTTCATGGATCGCGTGGATGCGGCCCGTGTAAAACAAGATGCGCTCGGTGAGCGTCGTCTTGCCGGAGTCGATGTGCGCGGAAATACCGATGTTGCGGATGCGTTCGAGCGGGATGCGGGTTGCCACTTTTTGGCCTCGTACTTGGAGTTAGGGAGCGGCACGTAGCGAAAGCGGCCGCAGAAGGGAAGCGCCTATAGCACCTCGCATGTTTGGGCCCAGAGGCCTGTTTTCGATTCGGTTTCGCGTTTCGAATTTGAAAGCCAAATTAGTTGAATTAAATCAGGTGGTTGAGTCGATTTGTGGCGTTCCCGTGCGTTGACACCGGGCGCGCCTGGCCCGATGCCTGGGGCCGTGGATTTTCAACTTCAAGGCAAGCGCGCTCTAGTTTCGGGATCAACGGCGGGCATCGGCTTCGCTATCGCGCGGGCACTCGCCGCGGAAGGCGCGAGCGTGATCGTGAACGGGCGGACCGAGCCCCGCACCGCCGCGGCCGTCACCGCAATTCGCGATAGCGGCCTACCCGACGCTGACTTGCGCGGCATCGCCGCGGATCTCGGCACTGCCGAAGGCTGCGCGAAGATGGTGCAGGCCGTGCCGGAGGTCGACGTCTTGGTCAACAACGTCGGCATCTTCGAGGCCAAGCCGTTCGGAGAGATCACCGATGCCGATTGGCTACACTTTTTCGAAGTGAACGTGCTGAGCGGCGTTCGTCTCTCGCGTGCGTACTTGCCGGGCATGCTGAGCCGCAATTGGGGGCGCATCCTGTTCATCTCGAGTGAGAGTGGGCTGCAGATCCCAGTGGAGATGATTCAGTACGGTACGACCAAGACCGCGCAGCTCGCGGTGGCACGCGGCTTGGCCGAAATGACCAGCGGCACCGCGGTCACCGTCAACTCCATCCTGCCTGGCCCGACCAAGAGCGAAGGCGTGGCGGATTTCGTGACTGGCCTCGCGAGTCAGCAAGGCAAGACTGCAGCGGACGTCGAGCGCGATTTCTTCAAGCACGCGCGGCCGACGTCACTTTTGCAGCGCTTCGAATCTCCGGACGAGATCGCAGCCTTGACCGCGTTCATCGCCAGCCCGCGCGCCTCCGGCGTCAATGGTGCGGCATTGCGTGTGGATGGCGGCGTCGTGCGCGCCATCGGCTGACTGGGCTGTAAAACAAGGGTAGTGTGAAATACATGTATTACGACGCATTCGTACAATTCAAGAAGACGCTCGGTCAGCTGAGCACCTGGCTCGATAAGGCCGAGGTGTTCGCGAAGGAAAAGTCCTTCGATGCGAACTCCTTTTTGAGCTTCCGGCTGGCGCCCGATCAGCTGCCGTTCGTGAAGCAGGTTCAAATTGCCTGTGACACGGCCAAGCTCGGTGCCTCTCGCTTGACCGGCAAAGAAGCTCCCTCCCATGCCGACAACGAGCAGACGCTGCCCGAGCTCCGCGCGCGCGTCGCGTCGGTCATTTCCTACCTCGACGGCTACTCGGAAAAAGACTTCGAAGGCACGAGCACGCGCTCGGTCACGCAGCCGCGCTGGGAAGGCAAAGTGATGACCGGCAAGGGCTACTTCTTCGAGCACGTGCAGCCGAACTTCTTCTTCCACTCCGCGCACACGTACGCCATTTTGCGCCATAACGGCGTGCCGCTCGGCAAGAAGGACTACCTGGGCGCGCTCTCACAGCGGCTTCCGTGAGTCATCGCTGAGCGGGCTCGGGTGCCCCCGCGAGTTCGTCATGTTACGTCCGGGCGTGCTCGCTTCGCTGCGCCGCCCGGGCCCCCCAAGCACCGGCCTCCGCCGGTGCGAGGGGCCCACGATCTGGGCCGTTATTTGCTGCCCGCACCGACGTTGACGCTACCCGACGCGCTCCCGGAGGCGCTGCCGCTGCCTTTGCCGGAGCCCGCTTCATGTCCGCCCTCCGCGCTGTCGGAGTAGCTGCTGCCGTTGGCCTTTGACACGTTCTTGTTCGGCGAGAGCGCCTGCATGCGCGTGCCTTCCATGACTGGATCGGGCGAAGCGTTCAGATTGCTGGCGGCTGCGTTGCCGGGTGCATTGACGTCGCCGAGCTCGAAGTCGACGCGGCGATCACGGGCCCACGACTCCTCGTCCGTGCCTTGGGCGCCGATTTCGCCGCGCGCAATGATGCGGATGTTGTTCGCGGCGACGCCGCGCTGCACCAAGTAATTGCGGGCCGCTTCCGCGCGGTTGGCCGAGAGTTGCTTGTTGTATTCGGCAGAGCCGCGCGCGTCGGTGCGACCGATGATGGTCATCACGCGACCCTTGAGCGGGCCGGCACTCAAGCACTTGGCTACGTCGTCCAAAATGTTCGCACCGTGCGCGCGCAGTGTGGCATCGGCGTAGTCGAAGTGCGGCGCGTCCTTGGGCGCATTGGGCAGCTGACATTCACGGCGGAAGTCTTCCGAGATGGCAATGGTGGTGTCGTTCTCTCGCCGACCCTGAGGGGTTTGCGGACCGGGCGCAGTCATTTCCCCCATCGCTTCCGGCGCCTGAGCGGGGGTTTTGTCACTCGCGCAAGCTGCCGAGGCGAATGCCAGCACGCCACAACCGAGCCACTTTGCCGCGCTGCGGCCGAGGTTAGAACGAATCATTGTCTGTCTCCTTGGGGATAGGGACCGGTTGTTGGGTCCCGCCGACGCCACGATGCAAGCTCAGGGCCAACGCCGCGCGCACGAACGCCACATCCCCTCCAGGTCTCGCCAAACGTCGAAAACAAGATGTGGGCGCCCTCCGGGCTCACGCTGCACCTCACCACCCGCCGCAGCTGCCCACTCGCCGTCTCCCACCAAGCGCGCGCTGATCGGCTGTAACCACCTCATGCACGACCTGCGGCACGGAACCTCGGGCACGATTTGCGCCGCGGAAACCTCGGGCAGGACCTGCGGCCAAATGGATCCGTGCCGTGAGCAATTGTGCGCTCTGCATCGTAGTCGCAGATTGACGACCGTCGGCTCGCCACCTTCGGCATACGGAGTCACGTGATCGATTGCAGAAGCGTCGCTCATGGCAGCGACCGTCGTCCGCACAAAACCGTGCAGCGGCCCTGGTCGCGAGGGTACACACCTCACGCGCGACAATCTCGCGCTTCACTAGGGCCGATGGGGCCGCCAGTAGTTGACCATCATCGAGCCCTCCGAGTCGATATCGCGCGTTCATTCAAACTGATACCACGCGAAGCGCGTACGCGGTCATTGAGGCCGTTTCTAGTCATGAAATGAGTTTCGGCTGGTCGATCGAATCAGCAAGCCGCAATCAAGGCCTGCCAACCATTCACTCTCGGGCGCAGACCGGCATCTCACCGCAAACGCGCGGGTTGCGAGGCTTCGCGAAGCTCCGGCGGCGCGTCGGGAACAACGTGGCGATCGGAGGTGCGTGGCGGGCTCGAGAGCGCCCACTCTCGATTCCAGATGCGACAATGCCCGGAGGACCTTGCGGTCGACCGGGCATTTCGCGAGCGCTGTTGAGCGCTCAGCCTACGCTACGTGCAGTCAGCGCCGCTCACTCGGCATCTGCCGGTTGGGCTGACGTCGCGAGACGGGCTGCGCCCACCGCGTCGCCTTCGACGGCGTGTGATGCCGTCAGGGTCGAGATCACGTACTCCGGGTACGCGGAGGCACCGTGTTGATCGAGGTCGAAGCCCTCGAGTTCGCCCTGCTTCGAGACGCGCAGCAGGCTGACGGCGTTGAGCGCCTTGAACATCACCATGGCCGAGGCGAAGGTAGCGACGCAGACGATGCCGCTGCCGATGGCCTGCGCTTTGAGCACGGCCCAGCCACCCCCGTAGAACAAGCCGGTCAGGGCTTGCGGCGACTTGGCGACGATTTCCGGGACGCCCGTGGCGCTGGAACCGGCGGCCGAGTACTCACCGCAGGCGAACAAGCCCAAGGAGAGCGTGCCCCAGATGCCGCACACGCCGTGGACCGGCCAGGCGCCTACTGGGTCGTCGATGCGCCAATGCTCGAGCAACTCCATGCCGACGATCACGAGCACACCGGCGACCGCACCGAGGATGCACGAACCAACGTCACTCACCCAGTAGCACGGGCAGGTGATGGCGACGAGGCCAGCGAGGAAGCCGTTGACGAGCGCGGCGGTGTCCCACTTCTTGACCATGAAGAAGACCACGAACACCGCGGAGAGACCGCCCGTGCAGGCGGCGAGCGTGGTGTTCATCGCGACGCGGCCGGCGCCGGCGTTGTCCATGATCGAGAGCGTGGAACAGGGGTTGAAGCCATACCAACCGAACCACAAGATCAAACCGCCGATGACTGCGATCGTGAGATCGTGCGGCAGCATCGGACCACCGCCGTCGCGCTTGAACTTGCGGCCCAGGCGCGGTCCGAGGCAGATGGCGCCCGCGATGGCAACCCAGCCACCGATCGAGTGAACGACGGTCGAACCGGCGAAGTCGTGGAAGTTCATGCCCAAGCTGGCGAGGAACCCGCCCTCGGAACCCATCGTGGCCAAGAAGCCGTCCGGACCCCAGCACCAGTGACCGAAGATCGGGTAGATCAGACCGGAGACGCCGATCGAGTAGAGCACGTCGCCAATGAAGCGCGTGCGGCCGACCATGGCGCCGGAGCAGATCGTGGAAGCGCAATCCGCGAAGGCGAATTGGAAGATGTAGTGGGCGACGATTGGAATGCCCGTGGCGCCGTAGACCGACAGGACTCCGACGTCCTTCATGAAGATCAGGCTCTTGGTCGGATCACCCGGCATGTGCCAGCCGATGAAAGCGTTGCCCCCGCCGAACATGAACGCGAAGCCGAAGGCCCAGTGCAACAGACCGCACACACACGTGTCGAACACGCACTCGACCAAGACGTTGACGGTCTCACGGTTCCGGCACATGCCCGCTTCGAGCATGGTGAAGCCGGCTTGCATGCCGAACACGAGGAACGCGCCGAGTAGAACCCAGAGCGTGTTGATCGGATTGATGACCGGGTTTTTGGCCTGATCGATCAGGTCCGCCGGCATCACGGCCATGACGGCGGCGGCCGCGGGCGTGTCAGCCAAGGCTTCCTTGATCTTGAACAAGCTGCCCGTGAGATTCAGCGCGACGATCGTCACCGCCAACACGGCCAGCCCCAACAATTTGCCGAGCACCAGATTCCGGCCGAATTTACGCCATTCTGGGTCTCGCATTCGATCCGCGAGGCGGGAGAATTTCCGCGCGAGCGGTAGTTTCGCTGGCTCTACAAGGGCACTCATTACACTATCCTTTCGGTTAGACTCGTCATGGTGGCTGGGGGCTGCATCGCTGCATCGCGACGCGAGGGGACGTACTCGCGACCTGTCGGGAAAAGCCGAACATGCCCAACCGGGCGTGGTGGCGGTCTTGGCGCAGGTCCGCCTGCGAGTCAGGGGCGCTCCTGGCTCGTGATTCCTTGCTTCCTGATGTTTCGAGCGAGTATTGCCGCCGTATGTTTCGCGTTGTTTTCTGATGAATTAACTAGACGCGCATATAAAAAAAATTTGATTCAGCGACGCGCCGGCAAGCAAGCGCAAGTCTCGAGCAGAATCACTAATTTAGCCTAGAAAACACGCCGGGACGGCGCTGTCTGCGGGGCAAAAAGGGACGGCTGTTTCGCACTGCGTCTAACGCCGCATTAATGGAAGCTCGAATAAATCAGCGCTCAAACCACCATAGCGCGGCGCTCACGATCAGATGGGCGGGCAACATGGTGCTGAATGCAAATACGAAGTAACGGCCGAAGCTGGGCATGCGGTAGCGCTCACGCTCAGCGACGGCCTTGACCATTAGATTGGGGCCGTTGCCGATGTACGTCGTCGCGCCCATCACCACGCTGCCAGCGCTGATCGCGGCAAGCTTGAGCGGATCGATGCCGGCCACCAGCTCCGTGGAGTGATGTGCGAGGCCGCGTGCGAGTGCTGCAAAGGCGGTGTACGTCGGAGCGTTGTCGAGCACCGACGAGAGCAGGCCCGAGCCCCAGAACAACTGCCAAGCTGCTTGCACCGGAAAGTGCGGCGCGGCCTTCGAGAGCGTCACTTCGATCGGTCCCAGGCATAGGAATAAGCCGCAGAAGATGATCGCAACCTCGATGATCGGTCCGAAGCCAAAGGCGTTCGCCGAGTGAACCGACTTCGACGTGGTGACGAACGACAGCACAGCGATGCCCAGCAAGGACACCTCGCGAATGCCCTCGGGTAAGAGGGCTGCCGGTACAATCGCCACTAAAAATAGCAAATTGCGCCGTCCGCGCAGCGATAGCGGTTCGAGCGCGCGGCGATCCTCGGCCAGCGCCGTACGCGTCTCGCGCGCGTAAGAACGCTCGTCGGCGACGTAGAATGCGCTCAAAAGCGAGGCGACGTACAAGAGCCAGATTGGGAACAAGTGCAGCGTCCAGAAGAACGGCACGCCCATGATGTAGCCGACCAACAGCGGCGGATCGCCGAGCGGCAATAGTAGCCCGCCTGCATTGGCCACGATCAGAATGAAGAACGGCACCAAATGCGCGCGGTGATCGCGTTGCTGGTTGGTTTTCAGCAGCGGGCGGATGAGCAGCATGCTGGCGCCGGTAGTGCCGATGAAGCTGGCGAATAGCGCACCACATAGCAGGAACAGCACGTTGTTTCGCGGTGTGGCCTCGATGTCCCCTTTGAGCTGAATGCCGCCGGCGGTCGTGAACAACGCGCCCAGCGTGATCACGAATGCGAGGTAACCCTTCGCCCCCTCCACGAGCTGAGCGGTGTGGCCGCCGGTCAGCTCGTACAGAACCACCGGCAGCGTGCACAGCGCGACCACCGCAATTTGAACCGCGCGCTTCTCCCAGATGTGCGGGATCACGATCGGAAAAACCGCGATCGCGAGCACCAATGCGGGGAAGGAGAGCAACGTCCAGACCGGAAAGTCAGCTCCATGCATGGCCCCCCCTTAACATGCGGGCCATACCGCAAACCCGGATATTCATATAGAAATCTCGATCTGCGAGCCGCGCGCGCCCGAGAAACGTGTCCGACATACTGATGGTCGCGCGCGCGAGCTGCGATGGCTGTTATTTCACTGGCGGAGGCGTCATGATCGGGGCTGCCCGATCGGCTGACTCTGCGCGCACTGCGGCACGCAGGTAGACCTCGGTAATGTCCGCTTCGTCCAACATTCCTAGGACGCGCTGATCGTCAGAGACGACCGGTATCTCGTGCAGCTCGTTCTCGAGCATGACGGACATGGCGGTGCGCAAGTCGTCTTCTTGGCGCACCGAGACGGCAGGCTGCATTACGTCGGCCGCGAGTGTCCAAGCCGTGCTGCTCTGGTCGGCAGATAGGAAGCGCAGTGAGGCAGGGGATATCAGGCCAACGACCGTGCCGTCGATGCCGAGCACGGGGAACACCTCTTGCCCACTGTCTTTGCTCGCGTGGCGGATGATCTCACCACTCGAGGTTTCTCGGAAGAAACAAACCGGTTCAGGCCCCGACTTCATTACGTCGCGCACGCGAACGGAGCGCAAGATATCGAGCAGGGTTGCGTCGCGATTGGTCGTCGAGTCGCGCAGGGCGGAGATCTGAGCGTGGTACAGGGAGCGATGCCGGAGCGCGACGAAGGCGATGCCCTGCGCGAGCATCAGCGGCACGAGCAAATCATAGTTTCCTGCGAGCTCGCAGACCATCACCAGGGCGCTCAGTGGCACGTGGGCGATGCCACCGTAGAACGTGCCCATGCCCACCAGTGCGAAGGCGCTGGGTTGGATGTGCGGATCGTGCAGAACGAGCTGCGCCGCGCGTCCGAACGCTCCGCCGAACAAGCCGCCCATTGCCAGGGAGGGGGCGAAATCACCGGCGCTACCGCCCGAACCAATGGTGATCGACGAAGCGAGCAACTTGGCGAGGGTCAGCGCCAGCAGCAGTCCGACCGCGGTCCAACCTTCGGTTAGAAATGGTGAGCCGGCGATGGCCATTTGCACCGCGCCATATCCGCCGCCGAGCATGCCAAGGCCCTGACCCGGTGCTCCGATGCGATTGCCAACCCAGTAGATGAGTGGCGTACAGAGCACGCCGAGCGCCAGGCCGCCGAGCGCGGGGCGCGCCCAATCCGAAACTGGCAGCGACTCGAAGGAGCGGCGAACGCGCCCATAGACCCAGACGAAGCCTGCCGAGAGCGCGGCAGTGAGCAACGCCAGCAGCCCAAATAGCGGCAAGTATTGGGGGTGAAATACGTAGCTCGGGACGCGTGCGAACAAGGTGCTCTCGCCGAACACCGAGATGATCACCGAATACGAGACTACGCTTGCCAGCACTGCCGGAACCAAGGCGTCCGACTCGAAGCCGTCTTTGTACAAGACTTCGACGGCCAACAACGCCGCGCCGAGCGGCGTGCGGAACACCGCGGACATGCCCGCTGCCACGCCGGCTACCATCAAGGTGCGTCGCTCACGTTGGCTGACCCGCAGCAGCCGACCGACGAGCCCACCCAGTGCGCCGCCGATCTGCATGATTGGTCCTTCGCGACCGCCGGCCCCACCCGTGCCCAACGTAAACAGGGAGGCGAGGAACTTGACCCAGATCACTCGCTTCGGGATGTAACCGCCGTGGTGATGGAAGCTGTCGATCATCGCGTCGCCGCCCCCGCCGCGCGCTTCCGGGGCAAACCGAGTGATCAGCCCGCATGCAAGCCCGCCCAACGCGGGCAAGACCAGCAGTAACCACCAGCGGAAGGGGCCGTGTGCCTCACCGGCCGCGAACGTCTCGCCGTCCGCCCTGAGTGGGATGTAACCGACCAGTTCGTCCAACAACCCGCGCTGTACGTACTCTAGTCCGGCAAAGAACGCTGCGCCGACCAAGCCGGCCGCGACGCCAACTGCCGCCGCATGGAGCAGCGTTCGACCGACGATTCCGAGGTCGATCGGAGCTCTATCGACGGACTCGGCCGACGCGCCGGCTGAGCTCCGCCACGCCGCGAAGCGACGGAATCGATCAACTAGGGCGTCGGCGAGGCGGGACGAAGACATTGGGTTTCGTACAGATCCCCCCGACCCGTTCTAGGCCCGTGCCTGCTCGAAGACAAGGCAACGCGCGGGCGCCGCCGATAACGTCGATGATCCACCCAAGCACCCGTTCGTCGGACTTCGTCACCCGCCGCACGCCCATCAACGCTCGACGTCGAACTCGGTGGGACGACTATTTGATGAGCTCTACGCGACAGGTCGCGCTGCAGCCGTCGAAGCTGAGTCGGTTGCCGTCGTCGCATTCTTCCGTGTCTTGCGTGATGCCATCGCCGCAATAGGGGCCAATCACGCAGCCGGCCGCGCACTCGCCGTAGCCGCCGTCGTTCACGCCGTCGTCGCATTGCTCGCCCAAGCTGACGATGCCATCGCCGCAGATCGGCGTGCACTCGCTCTTCGCGGTGTCGAAGCCGGCGAGCGTGAGTCGGAAGCTGGAGCTCTCCTTCTTTCGCTCGGCGTGGAAGATGCTCAGCTTGTACACGTGACCGTCAGTCAAGCCGTAGGTGGCGGCGGTGGCGGCGCTGATCGTGACGCCACCGTCGACCGGCTGGTGCACGCCGCCGAGGTCGACCGCCAGCTTGTCGTTCACGAACACCCATACGTCGTCGTCTCCCGTGAAATCGAGACGCGCCATGATCTTGGCGTCGTACTTGAACCAATAGGTGACTTGGGTCGTGAAGTGGAAGTTGTGCGGCTTTGCGCCGGGGATGATCGCGCTGTCCGGCTCCCAGTTGTAGCCGTACTGCGTGGGGATTTTGGCGACGATCCTCGGGTCGTTCGTCTGTGTTTGATCGTCGAGTGGAAAGAACACCGGCGTGCCGTCGTAGTTCGTGGCAGGCGTGGTGATGACTCCTGCGCACGTGTCAGTCTGTGAGCCGAGGCTGGCCGGGCAGGGATAGAAGCAAGTATCCACCAAGGGGTCGAAGTTGCAGCCCGTGAACGCAGGCGGATTCGCGATGCACATGGTGTCGCCGTTTCCGCAAAAACGGCCAGTGACCTTGGGCTGCGAGGACCACTGTTCGCCCATCGCCCCATAGCGGTTCACGTAGCCGCCCTTGCCATTGTCGAACAACACGATGTCGCGCACGATCGCGGGCGCGCCCGTGTCCGAGTACCAAGTGTCCAAGGCGGTGATGCAGCCGTTGGCCTCGGTGCCGGTGGTGGCTTTGGTGACCGATGTCGGCACGCCATTCGTGAGCGTGGGGTTTACGAGTTTGGGCGTCGCGGCAGTTCCGGCAGGTGTCCCCGAACCCAGGCAGGAGGGTTCGACGTCAGGGAACTTCTTCGCGTCGGCGGCGGTGTCACGATAGATGACCGGCACACGCAAGATGCACGCGTCGTTGATCTTCTCGCAGTTGGCTTTTTGCGAGCACTCGAAGCCGCCCTCCTTCTTGCAATCGGAAGAGCAGCCGTCGCCGTTTTTGGTGTTGCCGTCGTCGCACTCTTCGTCGATCAACAAGCCATCGCCGCACTCGGAAGTGCAGCCATCGCCCTTACAATTCGGCTCGGTCTGACAAGTCGAAGAGCAGCCGTCGAACGGAACTTTGTTGCCGTCGTCGCAGCTCTCTGCGCCTTCTTTCTTGCCATCCCCGCATACCGTGGGCGTGCACGTGCTCGGTTGCCCTTCGCACTTGAAGCCGGTCTCGAACTTGCATGTGGCCGAGCAGCCGTCGCCCGCAACCTTGTTGCCATCGTCGCATTGTTCGGACGAGCCGACGATCTTGTCGCCGCAAATCACGAGCTCGTGGCACGGCTTTCCGGGAGGACTGCAGGAGAAGCCAGGCTGAGTCGCCAAGCAATTGGCCTGACAACCGTCGCCATCGTTCTTGTTGCCGTCGTCGCACGCCTCGTCCTCGCTCAGCGTGCCGTTGCCGCAGCCCGGTGGCGTGGGCGTGGATGGGTTGCACGCAGAGCCGTTCGCCATGGGATCACAGCCGACGTTCAGCGCGGGGCCGCCCGCGCCGGGGTTGTTCGATGAGCCGTTTGCGCTGCCACCGCCGCCTGGATTGGAGGTGCTGCCGCCCGAACTCGGACGCAGGCCGCTGCCGGTCTTGTCGCCGGACGTGCCACACGAAAGGAGGCAACTGAAAATACCGAGCACCAATCCGCCAAGCTGAATGTCCCGCCAACGCATGTGCCAACGCTACTGCCGGACTAGCTTTGCGCAAGGCGTCTGAGGGCGTTTGTCTTGGATCGAGATCGGTTGTTCATTGGGTTCAAGATTGCGCCTCAGACGGCACGGACAAGGGCCGAGTTGGTGACTGCATGGCTCTGGTTTCGCTCGTGAGTCAGGGCGCGCCGGGGACGAGGACGCTACGGGCTCCCGGTGAGCGCTGCCTGTCGCGGGGGGGGGCGGCGCTGATTTCCCACCGAACTCTACATTTTCCATGGGTAACCGTGCGGGCAGCGCGGTGGCCCAGAGCAGCCGTGCGCGAAATCGTGGCAGACTGATTGGCAGTGGCAAAGCTGGTCGCTGCGTTGTGTCCAAAGTGCGGCGCCCATGTGCCAATCGATCCCGCGAAGGAGATCGCAACTTGCAACTATTGCGGGACCAGCTCCTTCGTTCAGACGGAGCGGCGGCCCGTGACGCAGCAGATTTTGCACCACTATCCGGTTATCCACATGCCGCCAGCGGCGGCGGGCAAGCGCGGACTGATTGTCGCGGTGGTGGTTGCGGCGGGCCTGCTGGTCGCGCTGGGTAGCGCGTTCGTCGTCTTCTTGGTGTCGTCGAGCGCGCCCGTGCAAGCCGGGCGTGCCGCGCAAGGCACGCCCGGCGCACAATCCCCGTTTGCGAGTCCGCCCGCGCCGGCTGCACCAAGCGAGGAATTGTTCAAAGACGCGACGTCGATTCCCAAGCAGCTTTCGGCCGCCATTGGCACGCCACTCAAAGGGATCGAGATGGAGATCTACCCAGATCACGTCTCGCTCAAGGCGCAAGATCCGAAGAACCCGACGCATATGGACGAGTACACGTATCGCGCGGGACAGGTCTCGGCCCCCACTCCCATCTCCATGAGCGGCGGTGAGCTGCGCCGTCTCGACTCGAAGCTCTTCGACGTGAACGCGATCGACTACGAAAAGGTGCCGTTCATGGTTCAAGATACGCTGAACGTCGTGTCGGTCGAGGACGGCAAGGTCATCTACCTGTTCATCGAAATGGGCGGCACGGAGCCGTTCATTCGCGTCTATGTGACCGGACCGCGTGTCAGCGCCGCCTATGCCGAATACTCGTTCAAGGGTGAACGACTCAGGTTCTCCAAGTAGGCGCTCCTACTTCACGACCACCGTCGACGTCGTGAAGTCGATGGTTCCGCTGTTGTTCTGACCCTCCACGCTCATTCTCACTTCTTCCAGCTTGCCGAGTTGCATTCCCAAGCTCGCCCACTGCTCGAAGTGCTTCGAGATCGAGATATGGCCACACTGACGCTTGGTCTTTCGCACGCTCCAGAATTGAACGAATGTAGCGTTGGTACCGGTGATGTTGGGTTGGTTCGTTTGAGTGTTGGTCATCACATCGTAGGTGCCCTCACCGTCGATGGTGAAGGTGCCCACTTTGGTGAAGTTGGGATCTTTTCCGAGCCAGTTTTCCTCGATGTAGAACTCGTGAAGCGGGTTGACCGTCCAACCGTAGATCCCTACGTTGCCGAAGCCACCGGCCGTGATTCCGGTCATGGTGAACGCGAAATCCGAGGAGAAGGTGCCGATTTGGTCGTACGTTTTCGTCTTGTCGAATGATAGGCCGACGCGAGCGATCCAATCCCCGACATTCATCCAATTGGCTTTGAACGCGCCATCCACCCCATAAACGTTCATGCAGCCGGACCCCTTGCCATCCGACCAAAGGTCATAGGAGTACTTACCACCGGCGCTGCCGTTGGCCGTGTTGCAGTATTGCTTTCCGCCCGTCTTCGGCGGTTCCACAGGGCAGGGCGGATCCGTGGTCGCTCCGCCGCCGCCTGCCATGCCGCCGCCTGCGATGCCGCCGCCTGCGATGCCGCCGCCTGCTGTGCCACCGCTGGCAGCGCGGCCACCGCTGCCCGAGCCAGCGCTTCCGGTTGCCGTGCTGCCAGCGCTCGCACCGGCACCGCCTTGGCCACTTCCGGCGATGGCAGAGGTGCCACCGATCGATGCGCCCGCGCTGCTCGAGCCGCCATCAGTGGTCGCGGTGCTACCGCCGGCCGCGGTGCTACCGCCGGCCGCGGCGGGAGCGCTCTCCGCAGCCCCCCCGGCGCCCGGTGCGGTGCTGCCTCCTACTGCGACGGGGCTGCCCGCGGAGCCCGCGGCGCTGCCCTCAATCGACCGGTCCGAATTGCAGGCGCCTATTCCGAGCGCAATGCTCAGAACGAGCGTGACCACTAGTTCATCGCGCATCCGTGTCTCCCGCGAGCTGATCGGGCGTTCGCGCCGCCTCCCTTTCAGCATACTACACGGTTCAGGCAGGCACTGGCGCTTATGCTCGGGCACCAAATTTCGCGCGCTGGCGCGCAACGCTGCGCACGGTGCGCGCCGAGAAACGCAAAAGCCCAGGAGCGGAAGCTCCTGGGCTTTTGCCCATACTCACATGTTGGCGCACGACGCGCGTGCGTCTCGTGTCAGTTGATGGTCAGCGGAGGCACGATGGTCGTTGGCAGACCGCCGGCTGCACGCGTGATACCCGTTAGCAACCAGCCATAGTTCGCTCCGCCGCCCATGCACGAGTAGCCGTTGAGCGCGCTGCCATTCCAGAGCGCCGCGCCGTTGATGGCCGTCGCGGTGGTGACGCCGTTCCCGTCGACCACGCTGGGCACGAAGAAGTTGCCGGTTTTGCCCTCGTAGACCAGGAATTTTGCTTGTCGCGTGGAGTTTGCGGAGCCGGAGTTGAGCCACTTGGTCCCCGTGCAATCCCCATTCGAGTAGTAGATTTGCTGGTCGGGGAACACGCCTGCCCAGTTCACGGTGTAGTAGTAGCCAGTCGGGCTCTTGATGATCAGCGAGGCCGTGCTGACCGTTTGCAGAGCGCCCAGGTTCACGTTGTTGGAGTCGGTCACCTTGCCGAGCCCCACGGACATACCGGCCGAACCGGCCGCGCCGTTGCATACGTATTGGCTGGACGTGATCTCGCCCGCTTCGAGTACCCCGTTGTTGGCAGTGCCGCTCGGCGCGCCATCGTCCAACCCCGAGTCGACCTTGACGCCGGCGTTGGCGCAGTTGGCTCCCGCAGCCTCGGCCGTGACTTTGACGAGCGAGGAAAAGCCGTTGGTTCCGTTGGTTCCGTTGGTCCCGTTGGTCCCGTTGGTCCCGTTCGCACCGTTGCACGCATAGCGTGTGGTCTCGATTTCACCGGCCTGGAGCACGTTGTCCGACGCGGTGCCCGAGGGCAGGCCGTCGTCCGCACCGGAATCGATGCGCGATCCGCCGTTCGCGCAGTTCGCGCCCGCGGCCTCGGCCGTCATCTTGATCAAAGTGGTGGTTCCGTTTGTACCGTTGGTTCCGTTCGTGCCGTTGGTTCCATTCGCGCCGTTGCACAAGTAGCGCGTGGAATCGACCTCGCCCGCTTCGAGCAGGCCATTGCGGGCAGTGCCCGTCGGGAGGCCATCATCCAAGCCGATTTGAATGCGCGTGCCGCCGTTCGTGCAGTTCGCGCCCGCTGCTTCTGCCGTGGCGGAAGTGACTGTGCTGAAGCCGTTGGTGCCGTTGGTGCCGTTGGTGCCGTTGGTGCCGTTGGTGCCGTTGGTGCCGTTGGTGCCATTGGTGCCGTTTGCGCCGTTGCACACGTACGACGTCACGTTCACTTCGCCCGCTTCGAGGATGTTGTTCCCGGCCGTGCCAGTCGGCGTGCCGTCGTCCAGGCCGCTGGTTACTTTCATGCCGCCCAGCGCGCAGTTGGCGCCCGCAGCCTCGACGGTCGTGTTCACCAGCGAGGTTGCGCCGTTGGTGCCATTGCTGCCATTGCACACGTAGCGCGTGGCCTCGATTTCACCGGCCTCGAGCACGTTGTTATTGGCGGTGCCGGTCGGGAGACCGTCGTCCGCACCCGAATCGATACGGGTGCCGCCGTTGGCGCACGATGCGCCCGCCGCTTCGAGGCTCACCTTCAACAGCGGGCCATTGGTACCGTTGGTGCCGTTGGTGCCATTGGCGCCGTTGCACGTGTAGCGCGTGCCGTCGATTTCCGTCGATTCCAAGACGTTGTTGCGCGCGGTACCGCTCGGCAAACCGTCGTCGAGGCCGTAGTTGATGCGCACGCCGCCGCCCGCGCAGTTGGCGCCAGCAGGCTCTGCGACGACCGCGAGCAGGCTGGTGTAGCCATCTAGGCCATTGCTGCCATTGCTGCCGTTCGTACCGTTGTTGCCGGCGCACACGTAGCGCGTCGAGTCGATCTCACCTACGGATAGGATGTTGTCTCCCGCAGTGCCACCGTTGCTGCCGTCATCCAAGCCAATGGTCAGCTTCACGCCGCCCGTCACGCAGTTCGTGCCGGCGCTCTCCGGCGTCGACTCGACCAGGGCGGCGTAACCGATGTTGCCCTGGTCGCCCTTGGCGCCATTGCAGATGTACGAAGTCGCATCAATTTCGAGATTGTCGAGCAGATGGTCATCGGCAGTGCCGCCCGGGGTACCGTCGTCTGCGCCGCTGTCGATGCGTTGGCCGCCATGCGCGCAATTGCTGCCCGCTGCTTCCACGCTGAGCTTGACCAATACCGGACTCTCCACGGCGTTGTTGCCGTTGCAGACGAAGGATACTCCGCTCACTTCCGTGCTTGCGAGCGTGCCGTCACCATCCATATCGATGCCGAATTGCAGCCGTTGACCGCCCGCCGCGCAGTTGCTGCCCGCGGGTTCCGCGGTGCTCGAAACCAGCGAAGCGAAGCCCGCCGTGCCCGGCTCACCGGCTTCGCCGTTGCACACCACGTTCGAATCATCGACTTCTTCGGCTTGCAGCTTGCCGTCGCCCGCGGTGGCCGCGCCGTCCGCGCCGTCGTCGTAGCCGAACTCGACGAGCTTGCCGCCTGCCGCGCATTGATCGCCAGCGGCGATATTCGTCGTCACCACGATCGGCGAAGCACCAGACGAACCGCGAGTGCCCGAACACAAATCGAAACTCTGCTTTACTTCGCTGTCGTCGAGCTTACCGTTGTCGTTCGTATCGGACCCGAGTGACACGGTGACGCCGCCGTTGGTGCATTGATCATTGGGCCCGAATGGCTCACTGCTCGCTACCGTCGAAGCAGCATCCGCGCCTGGTTGGCCGGCCGCCCCCGGATCTCCGCTACACCCCCCAACAACGAGCCACAAAGCCACGAGCGATACGAATTTCGGTTGTTGCATATTCCGCCTCCGCCCCCGCGAACGACACGTCCCCTCCTCTCTTAAGTCCAGAAATCGATCAGTCACCTTGCCACGTGGCAACGTGCAATAGCGGACGCACGGAGTCATGCGTCGTGCTTCGAGATTTCTCGCAGCTTCACGCGCCGCCGCAGGCTGAGTCGAGCAGTGCGCGCAGCGTGACCATCAAAAAAATAAAATCCCAAACGCGCGCTCTGCTCACGCTCGTGTGAGTTCGGGCGCGCGTCGCAATCGGTAACATGACCGCAGGGTCGCGCGCTGGTATCACGCGCGTGAGTTCATTCCTCTCGCTGCCGGCAACCGCGACCGAGTGGCGAGCGTGTCAGGGCTGTGACGGATCCGCGCTCGACGCGACATCGAGATCGACGAGCAAGCGTCCGCCGGGCTTGGGAATTCTGCAGTTCTGCGCCCATTGCCAGGCCACGGCGTCCGCCACCCCGCTCTCCGCAGGCAGGCTGGTCCGATACGGTGGCTCCTTGTCGACTTCGCTGTCGGCGGTCTTGACCCGAAACACCCACAGCTTGAGTCCGGGCACTGCCTGTCGCGCGCTATCTGCGGAAGTGTAAGAGAGATATGCCCCAGCGATGAAGCCCGCGCTCGTCACTCGAGCGCACCAATGCTGCAGATATTGCTTCATGGCTGCGGAGAGCGGACCACCGGTCTCGAGATCGAGGTAGAGGACCGTGCCCAGCGGGAACTCGGCGTGGAGGGCCAAGCCCACCGCATTGGCGCCGTCCGCGTCCCCATGCGGGCCATCCACGTGATGTGAGCCGGGACCGGACTCCTGCTGTCCCACGTAGATCGGAGCCAGGCCCCAGCCTTGCTGGCGCAATACCGCGCGCTTGCTCATCCACGATGCACCCGAATGCGATGGCGCCGGACCGAGATAAAACCCCGTCCAGACCAGATTGGTATTGGCGCGTAGGTAGGCCATGGTCGCATCGCCCGGATAGCTCGAAGTATCGATCCCGGCGTGCCCGACTTGCGCCGGCGGTGGCAGGCCTTGCTCGCCTTGAAATGCGTACAGCGTGATGCCGCGGTGCCAGAAGCGAAGCTGCGTTCCTTCAGTGTGCTTGTGCGGCTCCAGCCGCGCGATGAGCCGCAGCCCCTCGATCTCCAACAGTTCTTCGCTGTAAAAGACACTGACCGAGCCGAGGCGCTGCAGCGCATCGACCGCGGCGACCGTCATGGCGGGGGTGACGTGGGTGAGCGCGTGCCTCGCCGTGGCACCGACGCGGGGCACGAAGCCTCGCTCGATCGCTACGCGGTTGGTTGCCGCATCGACGATGCCCGTGGGCGTCACACCGGCCGACACTTGGAATGCCTCCGTCGCTTCCTCGGTTTTGGGACCGAAATTGCCGTCCAAGAGCCGACGGATATTGGGGCCCGACAAAAGCTGGCGCATGATCAGGAATTGCTGCCAAACCGCGACGTCCACGTTGTCGATTTGACCGTTGCGAAGCTCGGGCGCGAGCACCGCGTTGGCGATGGCCTGGGGCGTGCCTGGTGTGGCAATCGCCCGCGCGCCCTCCGGAAATGTGCCGTAAAAGAGCGCGAATCCTGGGCCGGGGAAATGCTGGCCGAATTGTTCCGGAGTCTGGCGCACGACCTTTCGCTGGCTGTTGGAGTAGTGCCAAATCTCACCATCGCATAGGATGCCGATGTGCTTCTTGGGCACGTTGGTCATGCGGTGTGCGGCAAGGTCGACCGCGCTGCTCTGCACGACGAACACCAGACACGGCAGCGCCGGTCGCTCGGCAAAGTCGCCCACGGCTGGGCAAAGCGCGAAGGTTTCGTGCACGCGAATGTTGGCGGCTGCGCCGGGCCGCCCGAGCAGCTTCCCGCAGGTCAGCGGCGCATCGACCCCGAGCAGGTGGTTGACGAAATGGGCGCAGTGGTTTTGCGCGTCGTCCACGAACCGCACTGCGGTGCAGATCGCAGAGATGTGCAGACCTTCGTAGGTCGTGAGAAATTCGCGGCTAATCGCGGGGGCGGGCATGCGCCAATGATTAGCCGTTCCGCGTTCGATCGGGATATGCAGTCGCGACTAGAAAACAAATGACTATCCGATCGACAGTGGTTCTCGCTGGCCAGCCTCAGCGCTCGCGCTCTTCGACTGTCTCGGCATGGGTCGCGCAAGGCACCCAATCTGGACAAGGCGTACCGTCTGCAACGCGGATGCCACGCGGACGATGAGCGTGAGAAAATGCCAGAGCGCCTCGCTCTTCGTCGGCGCCTTTTGCCAGCTGGCAGGCAAATTGCTTACAGCAGCTCAGCATGAGTGGATTACCAGCGACGCTCTGGCTAGTGCGTCACGGGGAGAGCGCGGGAAACGTGGCCCGTGCCGACGCAGAGGCGGCGGGGGCGACGACCATCGACATTCCGGGCCGCGACGTGGACGTCCCGTTGTCCGAACTGGGCGAGCGGCAAGCGCAGGCGCTCGGCCAATGGTTCGGTAAGCAACCGCGCGAGCAGCAACCGACGTTGCTCATGAGTTCGCCCTACGCGCGTGCGTGGCAAACTTCGAAGCTCGTGCTCGCGTCGGCTCGGCTCGAAAACACGCCGTTGTCGTTGGACGAGCGACTGCGCGAAAAGGAGTTCGGCAGCCTGAACCGCCTGACCCATGCTGGAATTCTGGCGACATTCCCGGAAGAAGCGCGGCGCCGCAGCGAAATCGGGAAGTTCTACTATCGCCCTCCCGGCGGTGAGAGTTGGTGTGATGTGCTGCTTCGGCTGCGTAGTCTGTTCGATCAGTTGCAGCTCCGACACGCGGGACAGCGTGTGCTGATTGTGGCGCACGAGGTCGTGGTGACGTGCTTTCGCTACTTGATCGAGAATTTGGATGAACAACGCTTGCTCGGCATCGACAGCCAGGGTGACGTGGCCAATTGCGCATTGACGACCTATGAAGCGACGAACGAGGAAGGCCGAGAGGCGTTCGCTCTCCGACAATACAACTTCATCGAGCATTTGGCGGACGCCGGTGCGTCCGTCACGGCAACTCCCGATTTGGCGACCAAGAAGTGAGCCCTGCTAGATCCCAAGCCGCGACGTTGATTACCAGCGCGCTGTTGCGCAAGTGGCCGCTGCCTCGAGTGCACCCAAAGCTCGGCAAGGAAGGCCGTGGCGACGTGCTCGTGATCGGCGGATCCGTGCAGATCCCCGGCGCAGTCACGCTCGCTGCGCTAGGTGCGCTGCGGGCGGGGGCGGGCCGGTTGCAGATTGCAACTGCGCGCGCTTCGGCGGGGCACGTAGCCGTAGCCGTGCCCGAAGCGCGCGTGATCGGGCTGCCCACGACTCGCAAAGGTGAACTTGCAGCGGGCTGTCATCGCATCCTTGCCCGTGAGGTAGAGGCAGCAGACGCGCTACTACTGGGGCCCGGCATGTGCGACGAAGGCGCCGCGGTCGATTTGATTCGCCGCAGCGCGGGTAGCCGCGGACGCGCCTCCTTGGTCGTAGATGCCGCGGCTTTGCGCCTGTTTGCCAGGCGCAAACCGCTATCCCCGAGCTATTTGGGGGAAGCGATCGCGACGCCGCACTCCGGGGAGATGGCGGAGCTCTGGGGCTGCAGCCGTGATCAGGTGCTGGCTCGCCCCCTGCAAATTGCACGTGAGGCAGCCGCTCAGCTCAATGTGGTCATTGCGTTGAAGGGAGCGCAGACATTCGTCGTCGCACCGGACGGCACTGCTTACCGCAACACCGCGGGCAATGCCGGCCTGGGCACCTCGGGATCGGGTGACACGCTTTCTGGCGTGATCGCCGGCCTGTGTGCGCGAGGCGCAACCGCACTGCAAGCGGCCGTGTGGGGCGTCTACCTGCATGCCAAGGCCGGTGATCTCTTGGCTCGTCGAATCGGCGCGCTCGGATACTTGGCCCGTGAGTTGCTCACCGAGATCCCGCAGCTGATGGTGAAGATCGCCCGCTGAGTTGCTTGGTGAGGGCGACAGCTCGGGGCTGACGTGCTGGGGCAGTCTAGCGTCGAGCGACATTTCGACACGCTCTTGGCTGCCCGACCCAAACTCAGCTGACCTCGAGCTTGGCCCGCCAAAGAAAGGCGGCGCGTCAGACCGCCGACCCGAAAAGTCACCACCGTAAACGCTCCCTCCCCAGCAGGTAGGTAGAGGACCAATCCGCGCGAGACGCTCAGCTGCGCTTCGACCTGAATCGACTGTGAAGCCACGCCCCGGCGGCCAGCATCAGCCCTCCGAGTACGGCGAACACCGCGGCCACCACCTTGAACACGACGACGTCTTGGCGGACGGAATCCCGGTAGGCTTGTTGCCCTCCACCGAAGATCGCTTTGGCCTCGACGCAGCGCGCAGCGCTCGCTGCTGCGGAAACGATGCGGCCGTCCACCGTCAGCGCGTCGCCGGACTTGAAGCCGCGCAGACGGGTGGTCGAGTGAAGTAGGTCTCGGGACGTCGGCACGACATCGGACTGCCAGCGCTGTGGAGGATTGATGATCGTGTAGTCGCGGTTGCAGACCGGCAGCTCGGCGCCCTTCAGCTCCACGCCGACCAAGGGGCGCGGCACGGAGAGCGCTTGCCATTGCTGCTTGTCCTTGCTGGCTCCTTGGGTCTCGGTGCGCAAGAAGCGCTCTTTCTCGTAGATCACGAAGCCCTCGGGGCCGAGGGGCTCGTGCGCCTTCAAGTGGCCTTCGAGCAAGACGGCGGTGTTTAGCGGCAACTCGCGAGCCGCGCTCGGCTGAACGGCAGGCAAGTTCGCGGTCCGCTCGATCTCGGCGCGGGGTGAGTCGGAGAGAAACAGAAAGCACGCGCCGATGATCAGCAGCGCTCCAACGACGATCAAGAACCGCGGAACCACTCGCAGGGACATATCACGCTCCGGAGCGCGGCGCGCGGCGCTGGTCGGATCTCGCCAGGTCTGTGCGCAACGTGCCGTTATGGTCCGGTAATGGATCGCGTCCTCTCGGCGGGCGTTTACTGCGCCTTCTCGGAGCAGCCGAGTTCGGTGTGCTGCGAGCCAACCAATCAGGAGGAACGATGTCAGACAACAACTCCCGCGTACGAGACCTCACGCAAGTAGCCAGCGCTTTGCCAGAGACCCGATCGGCGCAGCCTCTCAGTCAAGCGTTCGAATTTCACCCGAGCACGCTGGCGGCGCAGATCTCGGTTTGCGTGTCGGCGAGCTACAACAACGGACAAATCTGTGTTCAATTCCCGATCGTAGGCAGCATTTGCTTCTCGGTGTCTTTGCCTATCCCGAGCGGGGCAACGGTGAAGGTCTGTATGGACACTTGCGGCTTCCGCTTCGGAGTGCCGCCCTTCAACGGCATCAAGGCGTCGGTGTATTTCAACGGTACCGACATTTGGACGGGCACGATCTGGGGCTCGTGCTGACGGACCAGTGATGACCGCGCTGGGCCAGCCGCGACGCCGAAAATCGCGCGGCGCCGCGGCGTGGCTCGCGCGATTCCGCAAAAGCAGAGCGTGATTAGAACTCTATCTCGGAGGCAACGAGTAATGTCGGACTGTAACTGCAAGTGTAAATGTCAGGGCGGCGACAAGGTTCGTGACTTGACGCAAGGAGCGAGCGCCGTGGAGGGTGGCGCGCTGCAATTTCACCCGAGCACGCTGGCGGCTCAAGTCTCCGCGTGCGTGTCTGCGAGCTACACCGGCTCGCAGATTTGCGTGCACTTTCCCGTCGTCGGGGAGATCTGCTTCTCGGTTTCGTTGCCGATCCCGGCTGGATCTTCGGTGAAGGTGTGCATGGAGACGTGCGGATTCCGTTTCGGCATTCCGCCGTTCAACGGCATCAAAGCCTCCGTGTACTTCGACGACAATGACCTTTGGACGGGGGTCATCTGGGGGAATTGCTAGGGCGCGTAAGCGCCGGGGAACTTCGGATCTTTCTTTTCGATAACGCATATCAACCCATAGACGAGGAAGCTCATGGCTATTTCACCGAGTGATTGTAGCGTATTCATTCAGATCTACGTAGACACCAACGCCGTGGCCCAGGGCAGCACGAAGGGCGTCTATCTGGTGGACAACCAGCTCACGACGGGCAGCTCGAACGAGGGCACCCCGAATCTGGTTACGGTCGCGACCCAAAACTCGAACGTCTGCTTCTCGCTGCTGAACGTCGACGCTCAGGATTCGTCGCAGTTGTCGGTTCAGAATTTCGGAAACTCGAATGCTTTTGGTTTCAACGGGACGCCCCAGCAATACAACCCGACGACCTGGACCGGAACGCTCGCCAAGGGCGAGACCACATCCAGCTATTCCGTGACGCTCAACGTCACCAAGCAGGGCGGCGGCGGCTCGCTCACGACTCAGGTCAACCCCACCTTCAAGGTAATCGGCTGAAGCCATCGCTCGACGAGCATAGAAAGGAATCGAACATGTCCAGAAAAAAAGGTACTTTCTCGGTCTTGCGTCAGTCCTCTGCAGAGGTCGCTCATCGGCGGTTGACTGGTCAAGCTATCCCCACCGCGCAGACGGCGATTACGATCGCGGTGGATACGGGTTACATCGGCACGCTGCCCCCCGGCACCGTGTTGGCCAATCAAGGCATCTACATGATCGACAACCGCGTGCTGAACGGCAGCAGCGGTGAGGGCACGCTCGAGCTCAGCACGCAATGTCCGGCGGGCAACGTCATCAGCTTCAACGCGGTGGCCGTGAATGCGGCCGGAGGTGGCGATTCGACGGTCGAGATCACCGGTTTCAACGTGTCGCAAGGATCGGTGTTCACGGCTGCTGGTGAGCCGCGACCCTTCAATCCACCGCCGGGTGGAGGGGTGACCAACTCTTTTTGGATGGGGCAGGCGATGCAGCAGGGGGCGCAGACCTACCAGATTCAAATCAAGGTCACGATTGGCACGCTGCAACCGGTGTCCTACTACCTGTCCTGGGATCCGTTCATCACCGCTGCTTGAGCGTGGCGCCAGCGCGGACCGCGGCGTGGCCTTTGAGCTGCGCCGTGGTCGGCGCGTCGAGCGCCTCGATACGCAAATCCGCGATGCCGATCCGGACTTGTCCGGGCCTGCGCCGACACTCGAGCAGGTTGCCCGCGTCGATCACCCCCGCTTCGGCGAAGGCTCGGCGAACGCGAAACAGCTGCACGTTGAGGTGTTCGGGGTCCAGGTGAAGCCGCTGCGCCAGCGCGGTGCGCTCGATCCAGCCTCGTTCGGCACTCGGCAGGTGCGTATCTGCCAGACGGCGACGAGCCAAATCGAGCAGCAAATAGTTGTGTGCCCGAGACTCGACCAGCATGCGGGATTGTGATTGGAGTAGCTCGATCAGCACCGTCTCTTCATCGGCCGAGACGCGAAACGTCAGGCTCACTTGCCGAACACGCAGCGAGTCTTGTGGTCGGTGCGTTTCCTCTTCGGTACATGGCAAGAACACGCGCCAGGCTTGGTCCTGAACGTGGAGCACTTCGCCGTCGCCGATCGGATGATCACCGGCTTCCCCGCTGCACAGCCAACCCAAGCCCATGGGCATGATTTGCAAAAGGGGACAGGCGGGGGAGGGCAGGCCGAGTACGTCCGACGAGGCCGTGAGCTCCAGACCATCACTCAGCCTCTTGGCAAACGGCTGGGGAGGGGCAGTATCGATGACACGAAAAGACTCGGGCCATAGGGCAAATTGCAGCTCATCGCCGATGCAGAGTTTGCGCCCGGGACCGGGCTCGAGCTGCTGCCCGTTGACGAACGTGCCGTTCACACTGCCAAGATCACGTAGCGTCCAACTGGAGCCGAGCGAGACCAACACCGCGTGCTCACCGGATACGGACGCGTCGCCGATGCGTAGCGTCGCCACGTGTGCGCGGCCGACCAACAAGCGCGACGGTAGGTTGACCACTTGGCCATGCGCGGCCAGCAATGCGCCCATTTACTCTCTTTACCAATACACGGTTTGTCTGCCAATCTTCTCGTGTGCGAAGCAGCGGCAAAGGCGCGCTTCGAGCTACTCATTGGTGTGCAGGTTACATCTCATCGTGTTGAAGTGAGCGATCATGCAACGGTAGCGAGCCGAGCGCTGCGTGACGATTGCACTCGATCGCAATGAACTAGGAGCGACAATTGTCGAAAGTTTGGACGAATCAGGAGTTGGACCAAGCGAGAACGGTGGCCGATCCGCCCGCGGATCAGGTGGTGGCGGAGTTGTTCAGAACCCGCGAGGTCGACGCCGTGAACGAGTTGCTGCGCACTCTGGTGATCAACGACGGTCTGCCGTCCGCGCTTTTGCCGCCAATCGTGCTCGACTACCTCGCGCAGACCGCGGTGACGCCGAGTATCGCTGCAGAGCAGCTTTCGCTGGGTGAGGAAGTGTTTGGCGCTTGGGGGCCCGAGATCCTGATGGTGCTCGGTTTTTACGCGCTGCCTGCCGACTATGCGGCGAAGAAGGGCGTTCAAGTTCTGTACCGCACCGGGCGCCTGACTCACAATCCGCTGCGGCGGGTGTTCGAGACCACCCAGATGGTCGTGGATGTCATGTCTCCCGGGGGTCTTTCGCTCGATGGTCGAGGGATGCGCTCTGCGCAGAAGGTGCGCTTGATGCACGCGGCAGTGCGACACTTGTTGACGCACGACAGGCAGCGTCCGTGGGACCCCTCGTTCGGTGCACCGATCAATCAGGAGGACCTCGCGGGAACCCTGATGTCGTTCAGTTTCGTGGTGTTGGATGGTTTGGAGCGGCTGGGGGTCACGCTCCAGCCTGAAGAGCAACAAGCCTATTTCCAGGTGTGGATGGCGATTGGGCGCGTGATGGGCATTCGACAAGATCTCATTCCGGAAAATCTCGCTGACTGCAAAGCGCTGACTCAGCTGATTCATCAACGGCAAATCGCGGCTTCGCCGGAAGGGGTCGCGTTGGCAAGTGCGCTAGTGGAAGGCTACCAGGGCCTCATGCCCGATTTCCTGCGCGGCACGCCCGCCAGCATGATCCACTACTTCCTCGATCATGATCCGTTCAGTGGCCAGAACGTCGCTGCGATGCTGGGCGTGCCCCCCGCCAACTGGACCAGCGTGGTGGCCAAGGTCGTGGTCGACATCGATCATTTCTTCGACCGGTTTCAAATCGAGTCGTCGCTCGCCGACAAGGCGTTCAGCGTCGTGAGCCGGCATCTGGTCGAAGGCCTACTGCTCGTCGAGCGCGGCGGGCGGCGCGCGCCCTTTACCATTCCAGATCACCTGCTGCGGCGTTGGAGCATCCCGACACCCGCGAGGGCAGAGGGTTAGTGCCGAGCCACATACTGAAGGGCGCGCATTCGCTCGCGCTCGATGGTTACGGTCTCGCGCTACTACTGGTCGACGTCGGCACTGCCTTTTGGCTGGTCGTGTATCTGCTCGCCATCGTCGAAGGCTTTCGCCTTCGCACCTACGCCATCCCGATGGTGGCAATTGTCGCCAATTTTAGCTGGGAGTTGATCGCCGCGGTGTATCGGGTCGCCCCGGTTACGCTGTGGCACATTGGCGACGTGCTCTGGCTATGCCTGGATGTCGGGATCGTAGCCACGCTGCTCCTTTACGGTCGCAACCAGCAGCAGATCCCCGAAGTGCGTCGCTTCTTTCCGCTCGTGGTAGGCGGCACGTTTGCCTTTGCGTGTGTCTCGCAGCTGGCGCTCGAAGAGGCGCTGCGCGATGAATGGGGCTTCCTCGATGCATACATGATCTCGGTCATGATGTCGGTGCTGTATTTCTTCCTCTATTTCGCGCGCCGCAACGTAGACGCCGCCAACTACGGCATTGCTTGGTGCAAGCTGCTCGGCAACGGGTTGACGGCGCTGGGCTTCGTCTTCCTATACCCGGCGTTGCACGGGCAAAAAACCAGCACGCTGCTGCTGTACGTGCTGTGCCTGACCAACTTCGCACTCGACGCGAGCTACGTCGCGCTCTTGGCGCGCGCGCGTCGAACCGGCTCGGGTTCGCTCGGGGTCCCGTCCAGCGCGCGCCCTGCGAGCGTGACGTAGTGCCCCAAGCCCATTTGTTCGGCGAGTTGCCGGCTCTCGCGCCAGAGCCGCGCAGCTTGCAGCGGGCGGCCACGCAGCGCGGCCAGCTTGCCCTCGTACAGCAGAAGCAAGGGCTGTCCGACTCGAAAAGCTCGCGACCAAACCCGGCAATGCCGAGCCACCCGGCTGAGCTGTCGCAGTGCGTGGGCGCGCGCGCGACGCTCCTGCCCCCCGGCCTGGCTCAAGTAGATTTCGAAGATGCACGAGAAGTACGGCGCACCCGCATAACCGAAGGTCGTGCCGCGACCGGCGAGTGCTACTGCACGCTCCGCGGAGGCGAGCGCGGCCTCGGTGTTGCCGTTCCGGGCTTGAATCGATGCCAGCACCGCGAACGCGATAGACTGAGGCGCCTTGGGATTGCTCGGAGCCAAGGACGCTTGCAACAAGGCTTCTGCCTCGTGCAGGTGACCCTGCGAACAGTGCAAGTGCGCGAGCACCGGCGCAAAGTTCGCGCGGGTTCCGGCATGAGCCGCTACCGCGAGCTCGAAGGACTCCTGCGCGTGCTGAAGGCGACCTCGGTAAAACGCACAGTAGCCGAGCAGGAAGGAACTGAACGCTTCGGCGGACTTGAAACCCATACGGCGGGCGAGCTCGAGCTCGTCGCGACTCAACTGCTCGGCTTTCGATAACTCGCCAATGCCCAGAAAAAATGAGGTTTTGACGACGGGATAAGCCCGGTCGCTCATCCAGGCGCCATCACGCGTGGGGGCGAAGTAGCTGCGTGCCAGGTTCGGAAACCCCAAAGATGCCAGCGCGTAGCCGAGCATGCCGGAGGCCCGCGCATCCTCGAAACCAGCCCGCGCCGCGCGATTCCAGGCAAGCAAGCTGAACAACAACACGCCCAGCGCGTCGCCAGTGCTGATGCTGATCTTGGCCATGCAGTCCGCGGCGCGCGCCGCTTCGCGATTCGCAGCACCGCGCGCCGCATGGCCGCGTTGCGCAAGGCCGGGTATCGCCCGGTACGCCAAGTGCAGGCAGAGTTGTCCGATGAGGGTTGCGATGCGCGACAGCGGCGCAATTGGCAGGGCCATGCCGACCGTGCGACTGGCGAGGGCGGCGGAGCTGATGGCTTCCGGCATCTCGGTCGCGAAGTAGTGGGCATTCGCCAACGCAATGCAGACGCGGCTGAGCGCAAGCGGATCGCGCGCCCCGACGACGGCATTACGCGCTCTCTCCAGCAGCTCGATGGCCTCTCGAACCGCCCCGTTCATCAGGGCATCTTCACCCGCGAGCGCCGCATAGCGTGCCTCCTTCTCGGGCAAACCGGCCTGGCCGGAATGATAGGCGAGCGCTGCGAAACGCAGGCGATCGCCCGGATGCCGTTTTTCGAGCTCAGCGACCACGCGCGCATGCAGCGAGCCTCGCTCCGCGGCAGATAGGCTGGCCAAGACGCCTTCACGCAGCTTGTCGTGTCGAAAGCGAAGTCGATCGCCGCTACGCTCCAAGATCGCGGCATCCACGCACTTGTCGAGGCAAGCATTCAGGTCGGACACGGCCGCGAGGCCTTGCAGTAGTTTCGGCTCGAGCTGCCGACCCATGATCGCCGCCACGCGCAGGACCTGACGCGCTTCTCCGGACACACTGCGCAGTCGCTGTCGGATCAAGCCGTCGATACCGCCTGCGAAGATCTTCTCGGGCAGCGGCATCTGCCCGATGCGCTCGAAGCCTCCCGATTGGTCTGCCAGAGCGCGCACCATCTCCACGAGGAAAAAGGCGTTTCCCTCCGTCTCGCGCTCCAGAAGCTCGATCAGCTCGGGGCGCGCCGCTTGCTCGCCGACCATTGCTCGCGCCAGCTCCGCAATCACCGGACCCGGCAGGCGAGCTATCGGCAACGAGCGCATGGTCGCGAGCGAATCGCGGCAGGGCAGGGGCTCGTCATCGCGCGCGCTCGCCACCACCAACAACGGCAACGAGCTCGTGCTTCCAAGCAGGCGTTGGAGCAAGTCCAGACTGTCGCCCTTCGCCCATTGCAAGTCTTCGAGCAGAATCACGAGCGGGCCTTGTTGGCGCCGCAGCATATTCTCGATTACTTCGATGAAGCGGGCGCGGATCGAGGGCGCATCCAGCTCCGGCACGGGAGCCAAATCGCGACCGAGCAGTTCGCCCAGGTTGGGCACGACCGGCAAGAGCACGCTTGCCTCGAATTCGTCCACGTCCGTCAGCAGCGAAAGCCCATGCAACACGTCCCGGAAGAGCCGATAGGCGCTGCGCCCCTCGCGTTCGGCTTGGCCACGCAACACGACCGCACCGTGCACGATGCCTAGCGTCTCGAGCTCATCGAGCAAGCGCGACTTTCCCGCGCCGCTCTCCCCGCTGAGCAGCCAAGCGCTGCCTCGGCCGGCACAAGCTTCCCCGAGCGCCGCTTCCAGCTCGTGCAGTTCATGCTCTCTGCCGAGAAGCGGTGCACCCAAGAGCCGGCTCTCGCGCAGCTCGAACGTCTCGCCGGCGAGCCCACCCCCGACCGCGGCATCGAGCGCACGCACTACATCGTCGGCGGACCGGTAGTTGGCAGCAGACTCCACTCGCTGCAACCGCTCGAAGACTTGCGCCAATCGTTCATCCAGCTCCGCGTGCTGCGTCAGCTGCTCCAGCGCGAACGAGGCGAAAGCTCGCAGATCGCCGGTGGGGCTGGGGTCAGCGTTCGCCTGCGCGGGGGTATGAGCGGAGCCGAGCGGCACGAGCTTCAGCCGATCTCCCGCGATTACCAGCGCGCTCGCGTCGAGTGCGCCGATGAACACGCCATGGTCGTGCAGATGCCCCAGCGCGCGCAATAGCTGAACCAGATACTCGAGCACCGTGGCTGACCCGGGCTGGCGCGCAGCGGTCGACAAATCGGTCCCCGCCTCGCTCCCTTCCAGCACCCAATACGGGGCGCTCGAACGATCGAAGCGCAAATCGAGCACATTCACTAGATTGGGATGGCGTAGCCCCGCCAGCTTCCTGAACCGTAGCGCAAGCTGCTCGCGCTTCAGTTCGACCGCTTCGGTCGCGGTCGGCGTCAGATCCACGCGCCGGATGGACACCAGTCGACCAGTAAAGCGATCGAGCGCGCGCTTGCTGCCCGGCGCGGTCGCGAGCGGCGCAGCGGGTAATGGCTCGTAGCGCCGACCAAGCAGGCGCTGCTCGGCCATCTGACGCGTCAGCCCCGCCTCGAGCGCCTCGAGCAAGGCCGCCATCGACGGGTATCTACCGGCGCAATCAATGGTCAGGCCGCGCTCCAAGCAGCGGCGAAGCCAGCTCGGCGCGGTTCGTCCCGCGTCTAGCGCTTTGATCGATGCAATGTCGCCGCCGCGCGCCAGCTCCAGCAAGCTCTTGGCCGAAAACGGCCGTGCCCCATAGACGAGCTCCCACAGCACCACGCAGAAGCTGAACTGATCGGCCGTGGGCGCGCTACCTTCACCGCGAAACTGCTCCGGAGCCATATACGCCGGAGTGCCAATCAGAGTCCCCGCGGCGGTCAGTCGACCCGCTTCATCCAGCAGCGCCTCGAGGTCATTGCTGAACTCTTCATTCCCGTCCATGGCCGCCGCAATGGCAGTACGCGTTGCAAGATCGCTTACAACCCCGAAATCGAGCACACGGACGCGCCCATCCCGGCCCACGATCACGTTATCGGGCTTGAAGTCCCGGTGCAGGAGCCCGGCCGCGTGCGCCGCTGCAAGCCCGCGCCCCGCTTGCAACGCAATTCCTACCAGCTCTTCGACGCTGCGCTGCTGATCGCTCGCCCACCTCCGGAGCGTGCTGCCTTCGACCAGCTCCATCGCGATGAAGGCTTGCTCGCCAAACGCGCCAACGTCGTAAACCGCCACCACGTTCGGATGAGAAAGCTTGGCCAGCGCCCGCGCCTCGCGCGAAAGCCGCTGACGATCCAACGAAGAGCGCAGCAACTTCAGCGCAACAGGCCGCTCGAGCACGGGATCGTAGGCCTCGTAAACGACCCCCATGCCGCCCGCCCCGAGCTCGCGTCGCAGCCAATAGCGCCCCACTTGCAGCCCTTCACGCACCTCACACGCCGCACTGCTTGCAGAGTCACTCTCACCTGCGCCCAGTCGAACAGTCGGGTTCTGTTCCTGAATGGAATTCACAACCGCCACTGTACTCGGGACAACAACATCGATGCGATGCGCGTTTTTGCCTACCGCTCATCGACCCGCGTCACACAGCGTATGGCGCCGTGGTAGGCGCGCCCACACCGAGCGACACCGAGCCCCGCTCGAGAGCGCGAAGAAGCGGCCTCCAACAGCGCCCGTCGTCGACTTCCGCCAGCCTGCGAGGGAAACTCCGTCGGAAAGTGCGCGGCCGAGTTGCTCGCCGACCACCGACACAATACCTACGCATGCGGGGGTGCTGCCCCGCCACTGCGCGTCGAATTGCGGCCTGGCGTGCTCGCTTCGCTGCGCGCGCCAGGGGCCCGCCAAGCGCCGGCTGCGCCGGACGCGGGGGCCCAGACGCCGAGACTGGAGTTTGCGTTCGCGAGCAGCGACGCGCGCTTGCACATCGCTACTCACAATGGCCTCGATGAACCTCGCGCAGCGTCTCGTGACGTTCCGCATGTAAGTGGCGATGCGAACGGTAGGCACCGTCCTGACGGCGTGCGCGACGCAGCGAGACGTAGCAAGAGCTTCTGCGTTGCACGCTGCGGAGTGCGCGCGCGCTTGTGGTGATCTATAGTCGTTGTTTATTGCTTGGTGAAAAGCTCGCGGGACGGCGCAGCACATTCGAAGGGATTGGATTGATGACGAGATCGCACGCCCAACGTTCCTTTTGGCCACTGACCATGCTCGCGACCTTGGGCGCAGCGCTTGCCGTGCAAGCATGTTCCGGCCGGGTGCAGCAACCCTCGGATTGCCTGAGTGGTTCGAGCTGCGGCGGCGGTGTCGGGACAGCGGGCGGAGGCGCGGTCGCGGGCGGTGCGGGAGACAGCGGGGCCGGCACTGGCACGATCGGCACCTGCCGAAACAACCAAAAGGACCCTGACGAATCAGACGTCGATTGCGGCGGAACCAGTCATTGTGCACGCTGCCCGACGGCGAGCAGCTGCACGAAGAACGCAGACTGCGAAACGGCTTTTTGCGCCGATCGACGCTGTGTGGAACCGACCTGCTCGGATGGGATCGAGAACCAAGACGAAACCGACGTCGACTGTGGCGGCAGCTGTAGACCGTGTGACGGTGGCGGCTGTTCGAGCAACGACGACTGCTCGAGCCAGTATTGCAAAGATCAATCGTGTGCCGATCACTGTCAGAGCGGAAAGCGAGAGGCGGACGAGACGGACACGGATTGCGGTGGATCCGAGTGCGAACCGTGCGCCGACAAGGAACGTTGCCGCGAGGCTTCGGATTGCCAGAGCCTGGTCTGCTCCAAAGGTCTGTGCTCGCCCGCGACTTGCAACGATCAGATCAAGAACCAGGACGAAAGCGACTTGGATTGCGGCGGCGTCTGTAGCGAACGTTCGCCTTGTCCGGTCGCTGCGCGCTGCAACACTCCCGCTGACTGCGAGAGCTGGATCTGTTCGGCGGCCCACAAGTGTTCGGCAGACATCGTAATCCCCCCCCTCGATGTCATCGATGATTTCGAGGACGGGGATTTCCAGCTCCCTGCAAACCCGACGCGGGGAGGGCGCGCCGGATCCTGGTATTTATTTAGCGATGGGACCGGGATCGGAACTTACGATGTGTTCGCGATCAAGCGCGGCTCGAAGAGCGTCGAGGGGTTGCGCGTCCAAGGCAGCGGTTTCTCGGGCTGGGGCTCCGGGATTGGCGTGGACCTGAACCGTTCCGGCGCGAGTGATTCGAGCAAGCTGGCCTACGACGCTGCTGCATACTCGGGCATTACGTTCTGGGCACGTGCCGCAAGCTCGAGCGCGGTCAAGGTTGCCTTGCCCGACGTCGACACGGACTCGGCGGGGATGACCTGCTCCAGCTGCGGACGCCACTACTCCAAGTTCGTCCAAATTGGCACCGACTGGCAGCGTTTCACGGTCGCATTCTCGGACCTCGCAGTGGAACCGGGCGGCGTTCCAACGCCGACTGGGTTCAAACCCAGCGGTGTCGTGTCCGTGCAATTCTGGTTTGCGTCGGGTCAGAACTATGACCTCTACATCGATGACGTCGCCCTGGTGAAGTAGTAAAGACTACGACACTCAAGCCACGCGCGTAGGCGCTAGCTAGCTTCGGGATAGGCGGGCAGTACGAAGTCACCGGCTGTCGATTTGACCAGCCGCTCGAACACGCCCGCCATCGCTCGCGAAGTGAGGAAGCGATACATGACATTGCGACAGCCGATGCCGAAGGCGCTGCGCGGCGCAAAGAAGCCGCCCACGCGCGTAGCCCCCTTTTGACAACCATTGGCGTATGGCCTGAGCTTTGCTTCGTAGCGCGAGAACGCTTGCTCTGGCGATCGCCCGAGTGAAAGCTCATTCGCGAGGACGAACGCGCCGACCACCGCGAGCGACGTGCCTTGGCCACCCAGCGTGCCGCCGTAGGCGGCGTCGCCGAGCAGCACCACCCGGCCCTGGGCATAGCTTGGGACGTGCACCGTCGCGATCGAGTCCACGTACAAATCCTCGGCTTCCTCGAGGTGGCTCAGTACCTCTGCCGTCTGCCAGCCCATGTCGCCGAAGCGCTCGCGCAGCGCGGCTTTTTGCCATCGTACGTCGCGCTCCTCGGCACGGAAGGCAGGTCCGGCATAGACCAGCAATGCTCGTGCCTGAGTCGCAGAAATAGCTGCTAGCGACACGCAGCGACCCGGCTCCGAATACGCAGAGCCGCCACGGGCACGCCCGAGCATGTTGGGCACGCCGAAGCTGGCCACTCGATAGCCGTGGTGCTGCATGTTGCTCGCTTCGCTCCCGAATGCGAGGCTTCGCGTTGCTGAATGCAGGCCATCGGCGCCAACGACGACGTCGAACGTCTCGTCGGCGCTGTGCTCGAAGCGCACGTGCACCGCGCCCGAACCTTGGGTCACACCGACGATGCGTTCCCCGAAGCGGTAGTCAGTGCTGTCTTGCGTGCGTTCGTAAAGTAGCCGACACAAGGCGCCGCGCACGATCTCTACGTCTCCGGCTAGCATCAGCTCGGGCAAGCGGACCTTTGGCGCGCCGTCGCGGTCGATCAGCCACAGCTCGCCCGCTTGGGTGCGACGCTCGTGAATCGCTTTCCAGATCCCCATCTGTTCCAGCACCCGGCGATGGACTGGACCGCGGAAATCCACCGCCTGGCCCCCCTCGCGCAGCGCCGGGGCTCGTTCTACGAGCGTGACGCGAGCGCCAGAACGCGCCAGGCACAGGGCGAGTGCGGGACCCGCGACGCCTGCTCCAGAGATCAATACTTTCAGTTGGTTCATGGTTTCCTTGCCTGCGTATTATGTACGCAATGACGAGTACAGCGTACGCAGTCCGGGCTTCGCTGCCACCGATCTGGCAGAAATTCTGTGCTAGAACATGCCGGTCAGTTCGGTCCAGTTGACGTTCGTGTACTAGAACAATGCCCAGCTCCAAGCTCCCCCCTTACCAACGCATCGCAGACTCGCTGCGGCGGCGTATCGAGGCTGGCCAGCTCGCCCCCGGGGCGCGCATCCCATCCACCCGCGCGTTGGCCAAGAAGTGGAATGTCGCTTTGGCGACCGCCGCACACGCGCTCTCGACGCTCACCGCGGAAGGCTGGGTGCGCGCCGTGCCGCGCGTCGGTACGGTAGTCGCGTCACGACCAGCCAAGCGCGATCCAGAGCGAGCTACCGAGCCAGGCCTAGGGCGAAGCACGGACCTATCACAGGCCAGCATCGTGCAAGCCGCGATCGCCATCGCCGACGTAGAGGGCTTTGCGGCGCTCTCACTGCGCCGTGTGGCCGCGCGTCTCACGTCGCCGGTCACCTCGCTCTACCGCCACGTAGATGGGAAAGAGGCGCTGCTCCGGGCCATGACCGAGTCGGTTCTGAGCGAAGTCTCACTACCGCTCACGCCTCCCTCCGGTTGGCGCGCACAGCTCGAAGTCTCGGCGCGTCTGCACTTCCGCTTGTTGCGGCGGCATCCCTGGCTCGCTCGCGTGGTGCATGTCACGCGCCCGCGCCCGCTCGGCAGCGCCATCGCTTATGCGGATTGGGTGCTGCGGGCGCTAGACGGTCACGGCCTGTCCGCGAGCCAGCGAATGTATCTGCACATTGCGCTTCATACTTTCATCCAAGGCATGGCGGTCAACCTCGAAGCCGAGGCCGACGCTCTGGGCGAAACCGGCCTGACCGAGGACGCTTGGATGTCCACACAGCTGCAAGAGTTCGAGGCCCTGGCGGCGAGCGGGCGCTACCCGTTCTTCGCGAAAACCTTGAGCGAGTTCGAGCAAGGCTTCGACCTGAGTATGGATCTACTGTTCGAGACCGGCCTCCAGGCACTGCTCGACGGTTTTGCCAACGTTATGGAGCAGGTTGCTGCCGCGCGTGCTTGAGGTCTCTGCCGGGCGCGCTAAACATGGCGCTGCACTGTCCACCGTTCCTCGATGAAACCCGCCCTGCATCTCCTCGAAGCCCACCAGCGCGCCCTGCGCGCATGCCGGCTGTGCCCGAACATGCATCGGCCTCCGATCGTGGGGGCTCCAGTGCAATCCAGAGTGCTCCTCGTCGGGCAGGCTCCGGGCGACAAAGAGCCCGCGCTCGGCCGCCCCTTTGCGTGGACCGCGGGCAAACAGCTCTTCAAGTGGTTCCTCCCGCTGGGCTTGGACGAAGAGCAATTCCGCGCTCGCGTCTACATCGCCGCTGCTTGCCGCTGTTTCCCCGGCAAGAATCCGAAAGGCGGAGATCGCGTGCCGAGTCCGGAAGAGCTGCTCAATTGCCGCCCGTGGCTGGAGCGCGAAATCGAGCTGCTCGAGCCCGCTTTGATTCTGCCGGTGGGCCGCGTCGCGATCGAGCAGTTCCTCCCAGCACGCCCGCTCGTCGAACAGATCGGAGCCATGCAATTCGTGACACGCGGCAAGCGGCGGATCGATGTCATCCCGCTCCCGCACCCATCCGGCGCATCCACTTGGCCACGCGCGGAGCCAGGCAAGACTCTCACCGCGCGCGCGCTAGCGCTCATTGGTGAGCATCCGGCGTGGCGTGCGCTGACATCTGCTTGACAGTTTTCGCGCGCTCTGTCATACATTCCGAACGGGTTGCGCACGCGCGCCTGAGAAAGGAGATGATGCTGATGCAGTCCCATTCAAATACCGCATACCGTGTGATCATCTCCGTGGTCGCTTCGTCGCTGTAAAGCGCGTCGCGCCGCTCTCGAGTTTTAGCTGTATTTCCGCTGCTTTCGCGCCCGCGAAGGGAGTGGTGCTCGCGCGCTGGGTTCCGGCTGCGCAGGGAATTTTTCAAAATGGGCAAGCACCGAACGTCACGGGATGGCGAAGGTCGCGGCGCGGGTGTGCGTCACCCGCGTCTCGAAGAGTTGTTCCGCGAAGAACTGAATTCGATTCTCGATTTCGAAACTACTGATCCGCGACTCGAAGGCACGCGCATCAGTTACGTGGAGCTATCTCGCGATGGTTCGCGGGCTCGTGTCTGGGTCTCGTTGCAAGCGGAGTCGATCCGCGTGGCGAGCGCGGTCGAGCTACAAGCTGCTTTCGAGCGCGCGGCCGGGTTTTTCCGGGGGCGCTTGTGTGAGGCGCTGCCTTTGAAGCGCATGCCTGATCTCAGCTTTCGCCTCGATCCCGCGGCGTCGGCGGAGCTCGTGAATGAAATGGAGTCCGAGTGATGGCAACGAAGAATCTGTCACGCACCGTGATTGAAGGCGGACGCACTCGGGGCAGCACCTGGGATCGCCGGACATCGAACGGCGACCACATAGGTATGCTTCGGAAAGTGAAACGCAGATGAGTCCCTCGTTAATCAAAGGTGATCGCGTGCCGATTCGGGTCTGGGCGAACGTCCACGAGCTCGAGTCGGACGCGATCCGTCAGCTGAAGGCGGTCGCGGCCTTGCCTTGGGTCGCGCATCACGTGGCGGTGATGCCGGATGTGCACGTCGGCAAGGGCGCGACGGTAGGCTCGGTGATCGCGCTCCGGGGCGCGGTCGCGCCTGCTGCGGTAGGCGTCGACATTGGTTGCGGCATGGCGGCGCAAAAGACGAACTTGACTGCAAAGGATTTGCCGGACTCGTTGCGCAAGGTGCGCCTTGCCATCGAAGAAGCGATCCCTGTCGGTCGGGACCAGCACCGGAGCCCGGTGTGGGCGGACGAGCCCGAGCTCAAGAGCACGGGTGAAGCGTTGATCGCGCGCTTTTCGGAGCTCGATTCGTCTGTGCATGGGCTCGCGTTTCGGGCCGCCACCCAGCTCGGCACGTTGGGTGGTGGTAACCACTTCATCGAGTTGTGTCTCGATACGGAGCAGTGCGTTTGGCTGATGCTGCACTCGGGCAGCCGTTTGGTGGGCAACGCGCTCGCCAGCCATCACATGGATCGCGCCGCCAAGCTCTCGCACAACCAAGCGCTCGCAGATCGGGATCTCGCGGTATTTCTGGCGGGTACGCCGCAATTCGAGGCCTATCGGCGGGATTTGTATTGGGCGCAGGAGTATGCGGCGTTCAACCGCGCGGTGATGCTAGCTCGGCTTCAGCGCGTGTTGCGCAAGGTCTGGCCGCGGGTGCGGTTCGAGGCACCGGTGAGCTGTCACCACAACTACGTTGCGGAGGAGATGCACTTCGACGAAGAGCTGCTCGTGACGCGCAAAGGCGCGATTCGCGCGGGGTTGGGGGAGCTTGGCATCATTCCGGGTTCGATGGGCGCCAAGTCGTTCATCGTACGCGGCAAGGGCAATCCAATGTCGTTCGAATCCGCTTCGCACGGGGCGGGCAGGCGCATGAGCCGCAGCCAAGCCAAGCGCGCTTTCGATGTTTCGGATCTGGAACGGCAGACCCAGGGCGTGGAGTGTCGCAAGGATCACGGCGTGATCGATGAAGCGCCCAAGGCCTATAAGGACATCGAGCAGGTGATGGCGCAGCAAGCAGATTTGGTGGAGGTCGTTGCAGAGCTGAAACAAGTCTTGTGCGTGAAGGGCTGAGCTTGCGTTTTTGTCGGCAAATATGGCAGCATCCGCCCGTTTTGGACGGTAGCCGATGAATTCGAAGTCCCTTGCTCAGTTCTGCGTGCTCGTTCTGCTATCGGCAGGCGGCTTCGCGCGCCCCGCAATGGGAGAGCCCGAGGCCGCCGTGCCGAGCGCGACCGAAGGGCGCCCGTCGGAGCGCGCTGACGACAGCGCGGCCAGCCCCAAGTTCGATCTCAAGCTGTTGGCGCGCTTGGTCGAGCGGGAAGCAGCGCGCCGCGCGGCTCGCAAGGAGGCGCAGAAGGACCCAAAGAGTTGGGAAGAGGATCGCGCGCAGCGCGCCAGCGCGAATCGCGCGGAGCTGGCGGCTTTGTGGGGCAACGTGGTCGGTAGTATCGATGGCCAAGCCCGCTTGCGCATGCATGCCGAGCGCATGGCGCGCTTGAACCGGATGTTGGATCTGGCCGAACAGAAAAAGGACCCCGCGCTCGTGACGCGCATCCAAACGGACATCAAGCGAGAGCTCGCGCGTCATGCGCACGCCATGCAGCAGCTGCAAGTCGCTGCGGGGTTGCGATGAAACGCCGCCTGCCCGTCGTCGCTTTGCTGGGTTTCGCTCTGGCCTTCTCGGCTTGCAAAGAAGAGCGTTCAGAGCGCGTAGCCGCCTCGTACAACAGCGCCGCGCAGCGCACTGAACGCCCGCTGCCCGTACCGCCTCCGCAAAAGGTCACGATCGGTTTGGACGCCATCCCGACGGAAGAGGACTACGAGGCTCGCGCGGCAGCGACCATCACCGAGGCCAACCTGCAGGTGAAGTTGGCCGAGCTCGAGCTCGAGTCCCGGCTCTGATGGCTTGACAAAGCCGCCGCGCGGTCCGAGTCTGTGATGACCAAAGTACAGATGGCGGTGGAGTCCGCCGATACCCGCGGTCCATCGCGTCCGCCAATGACTCCTACGTTGCTGCCCACGATTTCGTGCGGCGCCGTAGGAGTTCGCGTGAGCCCTTCGGTGCCAAAAGCCTGGAGAGATGCCGCGTGAACCCTCAGACTCCCAAAACGAATCCGCTGCCCACATGGCATGCCGCGCCAATGCGCGTCACCGCATGGCTCGCGCTCGGCGTGCTGGTCGGCGTGCTGGCCGGCGCGGCCTCGGCGCTGTTCCTGTTCGCTCTGCAACGCGCCACGGACTTTCGCACCGCGCACGAACCGATCGTGTACGGCTTGCCTATCGCCGGCCTGCTCGTAGGGTGGATCTACGAGCGCTTTGGGCGATCGATTGCCGGCGGAGCCAACCTGATCATCGACACTATTCACGATGAGGGGCCGTGCTTGCCGCTACGCATGGCACCGATGGTGCTGGTCGGCACCGTGCTCACCCACTTGTTCGGCGGCAGCGCGGGTCGCGAGGGAACGGCCGTGCAAATGGGGGCGAGCTTGGCCGACGGCGCGCTGCGTTTGTTGAAACTCAGCGGTGCGCTGCGGCGGCAAGTGCTGGCCGCGGGTGTCGCAGGCGGCTTCGGTTCGGTGTTTGGCACACCCGTGGCGGGCGCGCTGTTTGGGCTGGAGTTCGTGGTGCAGGGTCGGATCGAGTACGCCGCGCTTTTGCCGGCGCTCACCGCGGCCGTCATCGGTGACCTGACGACCCGCGCGCTGGGCATCGCGCACAGCGTGTATCCCGTGCCGGGGGCGCTCGCGCTGTCGCCGCTCTTGCTGTTCAAATGGTTGGTCTTCGCGCTCGCTCTGTCGCTCGGCACGCGCGCGTTCGTGGAACTCACGCATTTCTTGAAGGCCCAGGGGGCCCTGCGCATCCCGCGCCTGCCGCTGCGCATGTTCACGGGCGGTATCACCGTGGTCGTGCTTTGGCGGCTGGTCGGCACCAGCGACTACCTGGGACTCGGGGTGCCCACCATTTTGCGCGCGTTCTCGGACGACCATCTACCGGTGTACGCCTTCGCGCTGAAGATTGTATTCACCGCCGTCACCCTCGGCGCGGGCTTCTTGGGCGGTGAAGTGACGCCGCTGTTCTTCGTGGGCGCGGCGCTGGGCAACGTGCTGGCGCGCGCGCTGGGCCTGCCGTTGGCCATGGGCGCGGGCGTCGGGCTCGCCGCGGTATTTGCCGCCGCAGCCAAAACGCCCCTCGCGCTGTCCGTCATGGCGGTGGAGTTGCTCGGCGCGAGCCTGTTTCCGCACGCGGCAATCGTGTGCACGCTGTGCTACTTGATGACGGGCCGCCGCGGCATCTACTCGGCGCAACGCCAATCATGACCTGGTGGGGGGGCCTTCACCTCTGCACTGCTCACCGCTGACTAGTTCGCGGCTGGGCGCATGTTCGCTAGGCCAGGCAAGACGAAGAAGCTATTTTCTTCGGAGTAGAACTCGGCGCCTGCGCGCAGGAAGGTGCGCGCAACATCCAATGAAAATCCTTCCTGCGCCGCGGCATCGAAGAGCGCAAGGATCCAATTCAGCTCGCGGGCGAAGTGAGTGGGCCCAGTCTTGCTCTCGAGCCATGGCAACCATGCGCTGTGGCCGGTGATCTCGTGCTCCAGCTGCACGGAGCGCAAGAAAGACTGCAGCAGCCAACAGTAATTTTTGATGGTCAGGCGCAGGAGTGGCAAACCGTGAGCGGCCTCTTCCGGGTCGCGGCTCATGGTGGCAGCGTAGGTCAAGCGCAGCACGTGGCGCGCTGTGCACACGCCGCGCAACGCGGCCGAGCGCAACACTGCGACCTGCCCGCGTTCTTGCGCAGCCACTGCCTTGGTCGCCAGCGCGCGCAGGGTGAGAAGCAGTGAGTTCCACAGTCCGAGCCAATGCCCGCCCTGCGTCGACCAGCGGCCCAGTGGCGACGGATAGAGCTGGGGCCCTAGCGCGCGCAGGACCGCCGCGAGCCGCGTCTCGTCGCTGCGTTCGCCGCGCCCGGTGTACTCCAAAAAAATGACCGCTCTTTGCAGGTACGACGCCGCTGCGGTGCTGGTAGCCGGGCCCGACAGTGCCGCACAATGCAGCGCGACATCGATCAGTAGATCGCCCAGCTCCATCGCCCGCGCGTCGTGCCCTTCCGTCAACACTTTGCGCGCCCATGGCAACACGCGATTGGTGTCGAATGGTTCCTCACCAGCCATCGTTCTGAGCGCATATGCAAGCGCTGCGGCAAGCTCCAAACCCGGCGACACGACCGGTGGCGGTCGCGGTGAGTCCGGCTCGAGTTCGGAGGCGACTTCCGTTCTCGGCAGCAGCAGCTCGAATGAGGGGTAGGTTGCGGCCGCGTCGCGGTCCCACAACGCTCGACAATCGACTCCTGCCACTAGTAGCGCGAGCGCGAACGAGAAAGCGAGCTCAGGCGAAGTTTGCCAGACCAAGGACGGACCCGTGGTTTCACGCAACACGAGCGAGATGTCTCCTTGCTCGGCGTGGAGCTGCACGCCGAGGGCTGCGCTCAGGGCTTCGATGTTCACCACTCGCATCGGGCGCGGGCGCGGCTCTGGCACTCCGAAGCGATCGAGCAGCGCGTCGGTGAAGCCGGGCTGATCGCGGTCGAGCACTTCGTAGCCATAGCGTGCATAGCCGGCCAAGAGCGCCGTCGCGCTTTCGGGCGTGTAGCGTTCGAGGGCCACGCTGAGGTCTGCGGCTGCTGACTGCGGGTCGAACGGCGCGCCCGAAACGAGCCTGACGTTGGCCGAAAGGCGGGCGATCCCCGCTGGACCGATGGTCACGCTGCCCACTTCGAGTCCGCTCAACGGCATACTTTTCGCGTGCAAGCCTGCCCACAGCTCGCCGACCAAAAAGTAGCCCGCGGCCTCGAGTGGTACATCGAATTCACTGACGCTCGCATAGCATCGGGGCGGCGACGCGAAGTGCGGCGTGCGCTTCTCGCCGCGCAGATCTGCCCGGCACTGCGCGATCTTTTCTTGCAGAATGCTCGATAGGCCAGGGTCGCCGAGCGCCTCCGTCAGGGGCCAAGCACGTTCGAGATACGCCAAGGCCTGTGCGTATTTGTCGAGCTGGACCGCCGCGAATGCCAGGCCGTCGAGCGCCAGGACTTGGCCGCGCGCGTCGTGCGCGGCTTCGGCGAGGCGAAACGCGCGCGCCCGTAGCTCCAAGGGATCGCTCCAATCTCCGGTTTTGATAGCGACTTCTTGCATCGCTTTCACGATTCGAACAGCGGCTGCCGCGTCGTTGGCGCTCTCGAACCAGGTGAGCGCTTCGTTCCAACAGCGGTCTGCCTTCAATTTGTCGTTCAATTGCGCCGCCGCGAGCCCCAAGTTTCCCAACGTGGCAGCGCGATTGTGCGGATAGCCCAGGCGAGTATCGAGTGCGAGTGCTTGTTCCCAACGCTCGTGCGCACGACGCCACGCATGCTGGCTCGCGTGAAGGTGCGCCATCTTGTCCAGGATCAATGACGCTCCGTGCACATCGCCGTGGCCTTCAGCGAGGGGCACGGCCTGGCTCCAAAGCTCGAGCGCAGCCGTGTAGTCCCGAGCTTGCACGAGCAGCTCCGCCATTGCCGCTAGCACCACGTGTTTGCATTGAAGCTCACCGGTCGGCTCGAGCAGAGGCAACAGCTCCTCGAACAGCGCGTAGGCCTGCGCGTTCTCCCCCCGACTCTTCGCGTCCTGTGCCGCGGCGTATAGTTCTTGGTTTCGCCTGCGAGCGGCGTCGAACGAGTCCTTGGTCATCGGCCGATCTGGCGCTCCTGGTTCGCCCCCCGGTAGCATACACGGCAAACTTCGATTGAACTCACTTGCTGGGTCGTGAAAGCCGCCTCTCTTTGCGTTCGAGATGTCGAGTCGCGGATCGCCCAACCAATGGCCGATTGGCATTGCGATTCTTCAGCTGGCGATGCACCGTGACCTGCCATGAAAGCGTGTTGGGGACCGGTCGGCGGCGTCTGGGTTTTGTTTGCCGGGTTGTTCCCGATCTTGCTCGGCAGTTGCGTTCCGCCGCCCGCTACATCGGCGGAGCGCCCGCCAGAAGCTGGTGAGTTCGAAGCCGCGCCTGATTGGGCCATCCACATCAAGGCGCCGCAAGCAGTGACGATCGAGAGCACTCCGGCGCAGATCGAGTCGCTCCGCAGAGAGTTGTTGGAACCGGAGCTTCGTCCTGGAACGCCGTATTCGTCTCCAGAGCAGATCGCAGCCATGGCGGTGGCGGAACTGAATGGCCATCACGAATGGGATGCAGCGCTTCTGCTCGCGATCGCGACGTTCCGCTACCGGCAACAAGGCGCGCTCGTAGTCAAACTGAACGAGCTCGATCGGCAGCAGGGGCGCGTGGAAACCAGGCAATCGTACGCCGTGCGGCAGGAGGAACCCTTCTTCGTTTCGCGTCCGAGCTTTTCTCGCGAGCTACAGTTGCTACGCCGTCGCCTCCGTCAAGACGGGCATGCCCAAAAGCTAGTCGTGGCCAAACCTGGCGCGACTGACGACGCTCAGCAAGCTCGCCCCTCGCGGGCGCCATCGCTCGAGGGCACCGTGGATCCCGTCCCGGTCCTGGGCACGCGTTCGGAGGACCTCGTGCATCCCGAGTTGGCCGATGCGTTCTTGGCTCGCCTGCAGGAGAACCGGGCGCGTGCGTTGCAGAGCTCGGGGTTCGAGCTGGTGCCGCTGACGTCTTTTCGTCGGGCGGCGCTGCAGCACAGCGTCGAGTACTTAGTCCCCTCGTTGATCCCAGATACCTCGGCGCAGGCCGAGGCGTTGCGAGCGGATCTACTGGCTCTCTTGGCGGATGCTCGGCCGGAACGGCGTTCGAACGCCGCGTTCCTACTGGGCTCGAGCCTCCAAAGCGCTGCGCTCGCGACGCTGCGGGGCGCTCTCTCCAAAGAGACGGATGATCGCGTTCGGGCGTCACTGCAGTTCGCGCTGCTGCGGCTCGGTGACGAAGCGCAACTCGCCCCGCTGCAGGCGACCTTCGGGAACCCGGAGCCGAGCGTGGCCGCTCACGCTTTGCAATTAACTACGTGGCTCTCCCCAGAGCTGCAGGCGCGACTGAATCCCGAACTGTTGGTTCGTGCGCTGAAGAATCGAAGCACGCCGCACATCGCTCGCGTAGATGCCGCATTCACATTGGGAAGGATCGGGGCTGATCACCAGATCACGGAGACCGCGTTGGCGAGCTTGATCGACCTATGCAGAGAAGGAGACGAGCACGAGGTAGAAGCCGGGTGCGCAGCAGTTCGAGGCCTCCAGCAGCTCACGCGCGAGCGAGTGAGCCAGCTCTTGGTCAAGAACGACAGCGTGGCCGTCAGGGGCGCGTTGTTCGTGCGCTGGGCGAGCACAGTGCTTCCTACGGACCTCGTCGCGCTGCGAGAGCACTACGCGCAGGCTTCGGTCGATGAGAAGCACCACGGCGAGCTCGGACGGATCGCGTCGGTCGTGGCAAATATTCCGGGTCCCGAGGCGCTAGCGACCCTCTCGCAGTGGTACATCGACCTGAAGTCAGAGAACCAAATCGACTACTTGGCCTGGCTCTTGAGCTGGCGCCCGGATCTGTCTGTCGACGCGCAGCGCGCGTTGTTGGCTCGCGTGAGCCCGGAGAAGCGTTGGTTCTCGAGCATGCTGGGTGATGGCAACGTTTCGCTTCAGCAGGCCCAATTGCTCGTGACTCAGGGAAAACTCAAGCTGCTGTACCGCGCCACCGCCTTGGCCGGGCTTGCGGCGCGCGCAGCGCCATTGCCAATGCTGCACCAGCAGGCGATATTTCAAGACTCGGTCCGGTACCCGGCGGACGTGGGGCTGCGTCAGCAGGCGCTCGCGGCGATCTTCCGGATTGCGCTGGCTCGCTCCGAGCAGGACACCACGAGGTAGCGTCGAGTATCGACCACGCGGTCGATGGAGTGCGGACACCAGATTGAAACGATTGCCGCCGCGAAACGACGCTCGGCGTCACAATCGATATTTTTGCGCGATTTCGCGGTCGTTTCGCGGTTCGGTTCCACGCGCGAGGGGTGCGGACGAGCAGTGGCCAGCGGGCCAAGGGTAGGTCGTTTTCCCTAAAACGCAGCACGGGAAACCTCCAAGATTGCCGGGATTTCAGGTATGACATCCGTCCGCTCTGGGGCACCTGCGGGTGGCTTCACGGACCGACCAAGGAAATCGAGAATGGCAAAAGAAACGACCGTATCGAACTTCAAGCTCAAAGGGCGCGAGATCCTCTCCTCGTACGCCAACTTCACCTTGGAGGGTGAGATCACGGCCGACGTAGAGCGCGGCAAGAATTCGTGGACGCTCACCGAGCGCAACGGCATCCCGAAGGGAACTTCGGACGGCGAGAACGAAGCCGTTTACATCCCGAACGACCAGGCGATTGCGTCGATCGACAAGAACATCGCCGACCTCTTGCCGAAAAAGGTCGTGATCGAGACGCCGGCGGACATTCTCGACGCGGTGGCAAAGTTCGACTTGGCCATCGTCAAGAAGGCCGGCCCGAACAAGAAGCTGTGGGGCGGAAACGCTTGCTTGGCGGCCTCGACCGCGTTTTTCCAGATCCTGCTCAAGGCCAGCGGCTTCGAGGCTTGGGAGGTCTTTGCGACCAAGAAGACCAAGACCTTCTACTTCCCGAACATCGCCTTCAACATGGTCTGTGGTGGCGAGCACGTGCCGGGCACCAAGCAAGACATCCAAGAGATGTTCTTCTTCGCCATGAAGGCCACCTCGGTCAAAGAAGTGTTCGAAATCGGCACCAAGTTCTTCCGCCAGTTCGAGAAGAACCTGGTGCGCGATGGCCTGCCCACCGGCACCGCCAAAGAGCGCGGCTTCGTGTTCCCGGTCGCGGACAACTTCGAAGGTCTGACCCGCATCAAAGAGTGCGCCGGTCAGCTCAAGATGGCCCTGGGTGACTACGCGATCGGCACCGACAACGCTTTCAGCGAAGTCCAGAAGGGTGAAGATCTGATCAAGTCCGGCACGTACGACATGCGCTTCTCGGGCACCGGTAAGAAGACCCGCGAAGAGCTGATCGAGTTGGACGGCACCATCGTCAAGAGCGCGGATAACTTTGCCACGATGGAAGATCCGGCTTCGGAGCACGACGTCGCCGGTCACAAGTTGATGAACGAGAAGTACGGCGATCGCGCGCAAATCGTGCTCGACGACTTGGTCGTCACACAGCTCCGCTTCATCATCCCGTACCTGTGTGCCAAAGAGGCGAAGGATCGCGCGGGCAACAGCGTGCTGATCAAACTCAACCAAGCCGGTACCTTCACCGAGACGCGCTTGGCGATCGAGGTCGTGCTCGGCCTAGCCGATGGCGACATGGTCGAAGAGTTCCTGACCTCGCGCGGCGATCTCGCGTGGATCTTGGAAGAGTGCAAGAAGGTGGGCGTCGGGAGCTTGAAAGAAGCGCTCGAGAACATCAAATCGCACGGCTTCTCCGTGTTCATCTCGCACCGCTCCACCGAAGGCTCGAGCGAGTTCTTGCCCTACATGCCTTTGATGTACGGCGCGCTCACTCGCCGCATCTGGTTCAAAGCCGGCGCGCCGAACGGCGAGCGCAATCTGCAGAACTACAACCCGCTGCTGCGCGCCGAAGAACAAATGCGCGAGCGCGGCATCGCCACCGTCATCGCCGGCTTCGAGGGCTTGCCCCTCGGCGTCAAAGTCCCCGCCGCCTCGGCGCAGTGAGGTCCTGAGTTCGCGCTCGGAGTTTGGGGTTGGGCTCCAAACTCCGACGCGAGCTGAGCTCGGAAGGCGCGAAGCCCGAAGCGCGCGCCCGAGGCGTCGCAGAACTCGCGGCTCATGCTCGAAACGCGGTTCCGCGTGGCTTCAGACGGCGCCCAGTTGGTCGAGGAGGAAGACGGGGCGTCGCTCGCTCGCGGAGCGCTTTAGGTCGATGCGCCCGCGTACGGCGTACTCGCTTACCTCGTCCCCGACCAAGATCGACTGGGTGACGATCCAGTATTCGTCTTCCTTCACGATCTCGGTGTTGGTCGGGCTACGCCCTTGGGCATCGAGGCGGATGCTCGAGCCCTCCTCGAAGAAGGGCCGCATGGCGCGCTCGATTTCGAGTGCCCCGCCGGCAAATCCGCCCATTTCTGCGAGATCCATGACCGTTTCGTAGTCTCGATCTTGCAGCGCGCGCAGCACCGAGAACAAGAGGTTGCGGATCAACGCGGTGAACACGCGCGTGTTTTGGGTGATGTCGTCGCGAGCGATCTCGATCTCTTCCGTCATTGCCGAGACGAACGCGGGGTTCTTCAGGCGCTCCCACTCGTCCAGCAAGCTCGAGTCGACTCCGCGCACCAAGGTGCCCAAGGTCTCGATCACTTCTTCCAGCTCTGGCGTGCGCGAGAGCTCGGGGATGCTTTGGATCAGCGTTTTGTAGACTTCCGACAGGTAGCGTAAGAGCGAACCTTCCGAGCGCGAGAGGCCGTACTCTTTGATGTAGCCGCTGAAGGATTGCAGGCTCTCGAGCATTTCGCGGGCGATCGATTTGGGCTTCAGCACCTCACGCGAAACCCAGGGGTGCTCCGTTGCGAAGGCGGCGAAGCTCTCGTTCAGAAATTCGAGGTTGGGTTTGGGGTGCTCGACCTTGTCGAGTTCGATCATGCGCTCTTCGTATTCGACGCCGGCGGCCTTCAATTCGGCCACTTTTTGGCCTTTGAGCTTGTCGACCTGCGCGCGCAAGACGACTTCCGGATCTTCGACGATGGCTTCTACGAGCGTGAGGACGTCCAGCGCGTAGCTGGGGCTGTCTTGAGGCAGGCGTTCGACTGCGTCGACGACGTACAAGCCGAGGGCCTGCAAGAGCGAGAAGTTTTCCTGTAACTCTGCGTTCAGTCGAATTCCCCCACCCTCGGCGGCGGTGCGGAATTCGATCACCCCTGCTTGCCACAAGGAGCGCAGCAGCTCGAGCGCGTGTTTCTTGTGTTTTCGCTTCTGGGGCGGCGGTTCGAGGCTGTCTTTGACCAGAGATTTCATCGCTGGGCAGCCGCCTTCGGGGCGTCCGAGCACCGAGAGCAACATACCGGGACTGATTTGAAAGCGCGCCACCAGCGGCTCCGGCGCGGAGTTGACCAAGCGTTCGAAGATGGCTTTGTCCCAGTGCACGTAGCCCCACTCAGGCGGCTTTTTGCGCACGAATTTCTTCTTGTTCTGGGAGCTCGCTTTGGCCTCGAGGCGCAGGTTCTCGACGCTGTGTTCGGGCGCGAGCGCGACCACGTAGCCCGCTTCGTCGAAACCTTTGCGACCCGCGCGGCCGGCGATCTGTTGAAAATCGCGGACGGTCAGGATGCGCACTTTTTCGCCGTCGTACTTGCACAGCTTGGTGAACAGCACCGTGCGGATCGGCACGTTGACACCCACGCCCAGGGTATCGGTGCCGCAGATCAGCTTGAGCAACCCGCGCTGGGCCAGCTTCTCGACCAACAGGCGATAGCGGGGCAACAGCCCCGCGTGATGAATGCCGATGCCGTGGCGCAGCAGCTTGAGCATCTCTTTGCCGTTGGGGCTGCGAAAGCTTTCGCCCTGCACGGCCTCCGCGATCGTCTTCTTCTCTTCCTTGGTGCAAAAATCGAGACTGAGCAGGCTCTGGGCGGTCTCCGCGGCGCCACGTTGCGTGAAATTGACGATGTAGACCGGAGCGCGACCTTGGTTGATCAGGGTCTGCGTGGCCTCTTGCAGCAGCTTTTCCTGATACTCGAAGTGCAACGGCACCGGCCGATCGCCAGAGCGAACCGTCACTACCTCGGCGCCCGTTCGCTGCGCGATCAGCTTCTCGTAGGCGCTCACATCACCGAGCGTGGCGCTCATCAAAACGAATCGCACCTGGGGCAAGGTGAGCAGCGGCACTTGCCAAGCCACTCCGCGCTCCTTGTCCGAGATGTAGTGAAACTCGTCCATTACGACGTAGTCCACATCTGCATCTGCGCCGTTGCGTAGCGCGATGTTGGCCAAAATCTCGGCCGTGCAGCAAATCACGGGTGCATCACGATTGACCGTGGCATCGCCGGTCATCATCCCCACCTGGTCCGGCCCGAGCTCGCGGCACAAGTCAAAAAACTTTTCGCTGACCAGCGCCTTGATCGGGCACGTGTAAAATGAGCGCCGCCCCTCAGTGATCGCCTTGAAATGCACTGCCGCCGCGATGAGGGATTTGCCCGAACCGGTCGGTGTGTGCACGATCACATTGCTATCGCTCATCACCGCCAGGATGGCTTCTTCCTGGTGCGGATAGAGCTTCAGCCCCGCCTCCGTCGCATACCGAAGAAACCCCTCGAGCGCCGCATCGGCGTCCGATCCGGGAGCGGGCAAACAAGCAAACAGCGGCGGTACAGCAGACATAACGGACGGGGGCATGTCACGGCCAGACGCAGGAGGCTAGTAGGGGCTGTCCCTCGATTCAGGTCCCCCGCAAACGTGCCCGTGCCCGTGCCCGTGCCCGTGCCCGTGCCCGTGCCCGGAAACCAGGAAATTGCTTTCCATTGGCTGAAGCGTGTGCTCCACGGGAGTTTCGGCGTTCGCCGCCCTCGCTTGCCGGCGACAATTCGCGTAAAACGGCCCGCGTTGTCGGTTGTTCAGCCCTCAGTCCCTGCGTTTGCGGATGTCGAAGCCTGGGCAGAGCACTACGTTCGGACGGATGAGCTGCGCTTCAAGATTGCGCCGCCCGCGCCGCCTGCACACTTTCGCGAGGTCGCGGTGGCGCTGCGATTGTCGGAGCCGGGGCGCCCTGCGATGTTCCGCGCGGCGCGTCGCGGTGAGCGAACACCGAGACTGGAAGCTCTGAGAGAGCCGCAGTATCGCGCGCGCGCGCTGCATGCGTTCTTTCACCACGAGCTACAGGCGGCGGAGTTGATGTGCTGGGCGCTCTTGGCGTTCGCTGATGCGGAGCTCGAGTTTCGGAAAGGGCTGCTCGGCATCTGCTTGGACGAGATCCGGCACATGAATCTGTATCGCGCGCACATCGAGCAATTGGGTAGTAAGATTGGCGATTTTGGCGTGCGCGAGTGGTTTTGGAAGCGAGTACCGAGCTGCCCGAGCAAGCTCGCGTTCGTTTCTGTGATGGGGATGGGATTGGAGGCCGCGAATTTGGAGTATGCGGGTGACTTTGCGGCGCGCTTTCGCGCGGCGGGGGACGAGCAGGGGGCGCTGATCCAAGAGCGGATCGCCAAGGAAGAGATCGCGCACGTGGGCTTTGCGACGCGCTGGTTCGCGCGTTGGACGGGCGGCTGTGACTTCGAGAGTTGGGCGGCCGAGCTGCCGCCGCCGCTCTCGCCCTGGGTGATGCACGGAAACCCGATTGCGGAGGGTGCCCGCAAGAAAGCCGGCATGAGCGCGGAGTTCATTCGGGCACTGGCGGCCTATGTTCCCGAGCCCAAGGGGCGCAAGCCGCACGAGCCCGCGCCGTCCGATCCATGACGTTTGCGTGGGTGCTCAATCTAGACGCGGAGGTCGAGCTTTCACGCCTGAATTTCGCGTATGTGCCGCGTAGCAAGCTGCTGCAGCAACTCGAGCTCTATGGCCAAGGTTCGCGCGCGCTGTTGGGGCCACAGGATGTACTCGTGGAGCCGGGGGCTGCCCCGCCACCGCACGGGTTCGTCGGGCGCGCCTGGTGCCCGACACCGCAGGCCGTGAGCCGCTTGCACGCGGCGGGAGTCGAGCCCGAGCCGCACCCGGAAGCGGCCGCGCTCCGACGCGTGAATCACCGCTTGTTTGCCCACCAAGCCGGCGGCGGATTACCCGAGCAACGCTACTTTACCGAACGGGCGCCGCTCGAAGCGCTGCTCAGGCGCGCGGAACGCGCCTGGCTATTGAAGCGACCACTGGCCTTCGCGGGGCGCGGGCAGATGCGCTTTTACGGACCGATCAGCGACAAGCAGTGGTCCTGGTTGGACGTTTCCTTGGCCCAAGATGGCTTGATCGTCGAGCCGCTCGTGACCCCCACACTCGAAGTCAGCCTGCATGGCTTCGTCTGGCAGAGGGGGCGCTTCGAACTCGGGCGGGCGTGTGTACAGGAGGTCAGCGAGCGCGGAGTGTTTCGTGGCCTGCGCCTCGCGGTCGCCGGCGAACTCGGCTCCGCCGAGGCCGCGAGCTTATTCGAGCAAGCGGAGCGCGTCGCGGGACTGCTTCACGCGGCGGGCTACTTTGGCCCGTTCGGCATCGACGCTTATCGCTATCGACTCGGCGACACTCGAGGCTTCTGCGCGCTGAGCGAAATCAACGCGCGCTACACGATGGGCTTCGCAATCGGCTTCCCGCGCAAGCCAGCGGAGCTTTCGCTCCTCTAAGCCGCGAAGTGACTGATCACCGAGAGCAGCGCGCCGAGCACCACGAATTCGACCAAAACCCGCCGATTGCCGGCACTCTCGGGCCGCTTCTCGAAGCCGCGGACGAGCGCGACCAGCGCGATCAAACCGGCGAAAGCCTGATCGGTCAAAAGGTACACCACGCCCAGCACCGCGGCGCAGAGCAAGCGCTGCCGGTTGGCGAGCGCGCGAAAGCCGCGGCCGCCGTCCAGCGGAGGGATGGGCAGCAAGTTGAACAGATTGATCCAAGCGCTGACGTGAGCGATGGCGCTCAGCGTGGGTGAGTGCACGAGACGGCTGACTGCGAACACGACCAGCGAGATCCCGAGCCCCCAGCGTGGCCCCGCCAAGCCGACCTGCGCTTCTTCGTCGACATCGATCGGGTATTGGTTGAGCCGCACGACCGCGCCCAACCCGGGGATGAACATCGGCGAGCTGGCGGCAATCCCAAGCCGTTTGAGCGCTACCACGTGTCCAATCTCGTGAACGTAGATACAGAGCACGAGGCCGGTAGCGAATCGCCAGCCGTACAGTGTCCAGTACACGCCCACCGAGAGCAGCATGGTCCACAGCGTGCCGAGCTTGGTCAAACCAAGCAGCAGCGGCTTCCAGCCCGCGAGCGCCAGCAGCCACAGCGATTTCAGCTTGAACAGCGCGAATGCGAGCACCGAAGTGATGGCCGCGCCCCAACGCTTCCAGCCGGTTTGCGGAATAGGGGCCGGCGTCGCGTTCCCGGCGTGCGCGGTATTCGCCGCGAGCGGCCGGGGCTCGCCGCGCTCCAGCTGCTCGCGCAGTTCGCGGATCACGTAGGTAATGCGCGCGGCCTGCTTGGACTCCGGCGGAAGGAGATCCAGAGCCTTGCGCCAGCTGGTCATGGCTTCCGCGATTTCACCGCGTTGCTTGGCCTGTTCGGCTGCCTTGGCCAGAGTCTCGAGCTCGCTGCGATGCACTAGCGCCTTGCAGTTCGGGCAGAGCAGAAGCGCGGGTGCGAGCACGACGCCGCAACTCGCGCAAGGAGCACCGAGGCTCGTTGCCGACGGTGCCCCGCCTACTTCAATCCGCTGCATGGGTTCCGAGCGCGAGGGGAGGCGCGGGGGGGGCTACAGCCGAATAGGGACCGAGCACTTGCACCGTGGCAGGTCGCGTGTACTTCCACGCTTCGTAGAGGCCAATGCCGATGATGAACAGTCCCATGATATTTTCGGTGCCCTGCAAGAAAGGCGAAGCGAGCGCGATGCCGATTAGCAGCGCGCAAGCCCAGATGAAGCCGCCCAGTGAGGGCGGGCCCGCTGCCGCGCTATTAGCCGCGCTATCGCTGGCCTTCGAGTGAGCCACGGCTTCTAGCAGGTCCGGCAAGCTGGCGAGCGCGATGGCCGCGTAGGTCAGCGCGATGGCCAACACCTGGTAGCGCTTGCCGCCCAGACCGCCGGAGCCTTTTCGTACGGCCTTACCGACCAAGTAACCGACGCCGATCGCAACGAAGCCGATCTGGATATGGAACAGCTTCTCGATCGCGATCCAGACGATGCAGCCGGCAAGCCCGGCCGCGACTCCATAGCCCGACGCGCGTAGGAAGCTCGAACTCGACTGGCTGAGGCCGAGCTGGCGTGCGATTGAATCCCGACATTGCTCACAAGCCGTGCGTGTACTGATTTGCCAGTACTGGCCGGTGATTGGCTTGTTGCAGAACGCGCAGCTCAGCGCCGACGGCGCTTGGCCTTCGAACTCGGCGCGCTCGAACGAAAGCTCACCAGCGGCCGGCGGCTGCTCTTCTGACATCTTCAGCGCAGCGTAGCGTGCTCGATCTCAGGGTCAATTGCCTTCGCTTCGCTCCGAAATTGCCGAGCGACGAAGCATTGCGAGCGCGGGAACGAGCAGCGCCAGCCACCACGCGTTGCCGCTCTTGCCACCGCTCACGTGGCAAGAGCAGCCGCTGTCGTCCTTGGCATTGGGGGTTGCGCTTGGCGCTGAGCCGCCGACGCCTCCGCCGTTCGTCGCGGTTCCCCCTGCCGTGGAGGCGGCGCCGCTGGTCGCAACTTCCGCACCCGCTGCGCCGGAGATGCCGCTGCTTCCGCCGGAAGTTGGTTGATTGCCAGCGCCGAACTCATACGCCCCCACGTCGATTGTGCCCACGCCCACCCTGCCTCGGGCGCCCGCGGGATGCAGGTACTGCCACTCGGGGAGCAACGAAACGCCCTCGGCCATGCCGGGAGGGCTACCCTGATCGATGCATGGTGAGCCGGCCTCGAGAGTGTAATCGAAGGCTCCGCGATCGACGAGGCGTGGGTCGCCGCCCGAGAAGTTACTGGTGCTCACGGCGCTCGCTTGATTGGTGACGGTGCCCGGGCCAGCGAAGATGTTGTTCTGGAGCAGCGCTGGCACATCCACCGCGCTGCCGATGTTCACGAAGGTGCCCCCATTCGGACGGTCGTTTACGAACGTGTTGTTGACGACGTACAGCTCGTGCTTTGGGTTGCCGGCCACGGTGCCTTCGAGGCCGTAGCTCAAGAGGCTCGGATTTTCGGCATTTTCACCCTGTTCGATCAAATTGCCGATCACGAACGAGCGCCCAAGATTCGGCAGATCGAGCTCGTAGCTCGTGCTGCCCTGCTCGCTGCTGAGTCGATTGTAGGTGATGAAATTCTCGGCCGCGCGCGATTTGACCAAGTGCCCGACTTTGCTGTCGTGCGAATAGCTATAGCGCAGCGTGAAACGCGCCACGTTGCCGATGTACATGTTGTGCGAGTAGCCGTCGCCGAAACCGTTCCGGGCAAACTCGCTGTACTCGATCAAGATCTGACTTTGCGCGTTCGCGCCGCTCAGAATACCGTTCTCGTTGTCGTGAAAGTAGCAACCGCGCACGGTCAGGTTATTGCCCTCTTGGCGAATCCCTGCGCCATTCTGGTCGGGCACGGTCGCGCCGGAGAACTCCAGGTTTTCCACGGTGGTGTCGTCCCCCGTGACGACCCAGGTCCCTTTGCCGCCAGCGTTCTTACCCTGGGCATCGATCTTGGCGCGACCGTTCACGCCACGCAGCGTGAGGCCATTCTCGCCGATCGAGCAAACATCGCCGGAGTAGTCACCCGCGGCGTCGATCTCGATGACGTCGTTGTCGTGCGCGGCGGCTACGGCTGCGCAGGGTGTGGCCAAGGCTTGGCCCGGGCCGACCGCGAGCGTGTCCGCGGCGGCGTGGCTGCAGATCAGCGCCTGAACAAGCGTTAAACGACCGAGCCAGCACCCGTAACGAGCCATCCGAGCAAGTTATCTGGGCCGGCCACCCCTGTCGATTGAATCCACGCCTCGCTGTGGCGAGACGACACAGCGAGGCGCGGCGTGAGTCAGTGCTTGATGCTGCGCACGTGATTGTCTACGAAATCTCTGACGGATCCCGACAAGTCGATCGCCGCGTTGGCCGTGGCATCGCTCAAGCTCTCCGCCTCTTGGCCGATCTTGCTCTCGAGGTTGAGGATTTTCGCCTCGAACTCATCCCACTTTTGGCGCGCGTCGAGGTTGAGCAGATGCAAGCTCAAGCGCATTTGCTCGCGAGCGGCGGCGAACGTTTCCATCGGGTGCTTCAGATCAAAGGTGGGGGTTTTCATGGGTGTTGCGGGGACGGTTTGCATGAACCAGGCCAACATCACCAAACCTGGCAGCGGTCCCGCGGCGCCAACGCGCTGCCGGCCGAGCAAGCGAAAGCCTCGGCGAACTGCGGAAGATTGCGCAGCGCGCCGTTGACCCGAAATTTACTCGGGGCATGCGGATCAGTGGCGATCTGCCGCGCGGTGATGCCATCACTTGCCGTTTCGCACCACGATTGAGCATAGGCGAGGAAGAACTGCTGCTCTGCGCTGAACGCGCTCGGGCCCTTTTCGTGCTTCGGTTGCGCCTGAAAGGCGCCGAGCGAAACCAACAGGCCGCCCAAGTCCGCGATGTTTTCGTCGAGCGTGCGTTGTCCGTCGACATTGAGCCCGGGCAGGACCTCGTAGCCATCGAACTGATCGACCAAGCACTGCGCGCGATGGTCGAACTCTGCCGCGGTGGGCTCGCTCCACCAGTCGACCAGCTCGCCGTGCCCATCGTAGTGGCGACCGCGGCTGTCGAAAGCGTGCGTGAGCTCGTGTCCGACCAGGCTGCCCAACACGCCAAAGTTGAACTGGGCCGGGCGATCTTCGCGAAAAAATGGGTCCGACAGCACCGCCACCGGAATGGTGATGTCGTTCAGAGCGTCGGTATAGAAAGCGTTCGTGACGTCTGGAGACGCCCAGAACTCCGTGCGGTCCACTTCACGATCGAGACCTGCTGCTTGTTCTTGCGCATGGCTGCGCGAAATCGCGATGCGCTGGTCGAGAAATGATTGGCTTGCCGTGAGATTGAGCGTGCTCTCCGGCCAGCGTTCGGGGTACCCGACTTTGGGTAGCAGGAGCTCGAGCTTGGCCTGCGCGCGTGCGCGTGTCGGTTCATCCAGCCACGAGACCCGAGACAGGTTGTCGCGCATGGCGGCCCTGAGCTCAGCGACTAGAGCGCTCGCCTTCGGTTTGAGTGTGCCCGAAACGAAGCTCTCCACGAAGTGGCGGGCCAACACGAATCCGAAGACGTTGCGGACATGGCCGAAGCAGTCGTACTCGTCCGAAGAGGCTCGTTGCGCGCCATCGACGGCGCCACGGTGAAAAGCAAACTCCTCTTGCATCAGCTGCTTGTCGGCGTAAGAGGAGAAGGCTTCGAACGTCCGCCAGCCGAGGTACTGCTTGATGGTAGCCAGCGGCACGGAGCCCAGAAGCATTGCCAGCGCGGGGAGCGCTTTCGGTTCGTACAGGTTCACGCGCTGAGCCGAAAGGCCGCGGAGGGCGAAGTATTGCGTCCAATCGAAATCAGGAAGCGCCGCGGACAGCGTGGCTAGATCCACCGGATTGTATCGGTACTTCGGATCTTGGTCATCGCTGCCTGACTGCGCGATGGCGCGCTCGAAGTCGAATACTCCCTGTGCATCGAGGTCGAGGAAGTACCCGGCGTTGGCCGCCTGAGTGAGTGATGCCATGTGCGCCCGATAGGCCAGCACGAGCTCTGCGTCGTCGTACGACGCGCGCCCCGGAAGGCTCCAGGCACCCTCGCTGATTTGCAGGTTGTAGCGGCGGGGATCACCTGCGTCGACCCCCACACTCACACTGAATAGCGCACGCACACCCGAGTCATGCAGGTGTGCGAGCAGTGTCGGCAACTCGGTGACCGAAGCGAGTGCCGCGACTTCGCCGAGCGCGGCGCGTAGCGCCTCGATGTGCAAGCCATTGTCGGCATGTGCGCGGAGACAGCTGCCATAGTATCTTTGCGCGACGCGCAAGTTCGGGTCGGAGCTGGACATCGCCTCCAGCAACGAGCGGTAATAGACGCTATTGCGCTGGTCACCCGCGAACAGGCGGCTCGCAGCGTAGCCGGGTTGGGGCGGATGCTCGGCGAGCCATGTGCCACACGCGAACTGATAGAAATCAGTGCACGGTTCGGCGGTGGTGTCCAAGTAGCTGGCGTCGTAGGCGGGGACGTCAGGCTCCGAATCTGGAGCATCCGCGCTGCAGGCCGGGATCATCACGGACAGCAGCAAAATCGTCAGGGCGTTCGCGGTCCTGCGCATCGTTACTTTCCGAACAGGCCTTGGCAGGCCGTAGGGGTCTGGGGAAACGAGCCGGGCTCGACGTCAGCGCAGCGAATTGCGCTGATCTCGTCTTGGCATGTTTGCGGTTCGAGCCAGACGCGGGTCACTTGCTCGCACGGCAGATAGACCCGAAAAGAAAAGTCACACAATTCAGAAAAATCCGAGCGGTCCGTCGCTTGCGCGCAGGACACGGCTTTGGCGCAATAGCTCGACACGAAGCGTTCGCAGACTTCGGCTGGCGACTCGGAGTCGCTCGATGAGCATCCGAAAGAGTTCGCGCAACACAGCACGGTAAGGAGCACGCACCCGACTGTCCACCCGCCGCGCCGAACACATCCTTGCCTGCCCACGATACTTGCACGCGAGCTAACCAGAGCGCTCGCGCAGGGTCAATCGAGCGTCGTTCGCGCACCGAGAAATGAACGGACGCGCCCGGCGAGTTGCTCGCGAAAGCCATCTGTGAACGGCGGACAGTGTTTGCACGCGTTCAGTAGCTCGAGCTCGGCCTGAGGGAAGAGCACCTTGGCGCGGGCCAAGAGCGCGGCGCCCGGGAACGAGAGATCTTGGTCGGCCCCAAAAATGAGCGTCTTTCCTCGATAATTGGCAACATCCTCGGGACGGACCAAAGGCGGCACACGCATGTCGAAGCGGTAGCTGAACAGAGCTTCGCCGAAATACTGGGTCCAGCGCGCGTCGGGGGTGGTGAACAGCGCATCACACACGCGCTGGAGGCGACCTTCCGACGGGGAGAAGCGATAGCGCAGCATGGGCCAAGCGACCTTGCTGAACCCTTGCCAGGCCGAGCCCGCGACCACACCCGCGGGAACCAACAGCACCAGCGCCGCGATCAGTTCGGGCGCGACCCGCGCGGCGCGCAGAGCCACGAAACCACCCCAGCTCACGCCTAGCAAATTGACCTGAGTCAGCCCGAGACCCGCGCACACTGCTTGCAACCAAGTGCCGTACGAATCATCGTCCAGAGCTAGGCGCACGTCTTCGCTCATCACCGATTGCCCGATCACGTCGATGGCGTACACGCGGTAGTGCTCGAGCAATGAGCCGAGCTCAGGCAGCACGTGGGCGGAGCTCGCCAGTGCGCCGTGCAAGCAGACGAGCGGCGGTGCATCTTCCGGACCGGCGACCAGCACGTGAGTTCGACCCTGTGGGGTGTCGACATAGCGGCCGAGGGTCGGTACCGGCAGCGTGGCGCGAAAGGTTTCGAACCAGGCGAGGGCTTTGGCTTTTGCGGTGTCATTCACGAAAATAGCGCTCATTTGTGGACCTTTGCTGGCTTTCTCGGGGGACGGGACGGTGCGGCTGTCGAGCTCACGCCTGCGAGGTGCTGAGTGAGCATGGCCTCGAACAGGCGACCGGGCGCTGGGTGGCCGCCCTGCAGCCACGCCAAGAGCGCGAAATAGTAGAAAGAGAAAAACGACGCAGCGAACACGTTGCTATCGGCTTGCGCTTGCAGCTCCCCTTCTTGCTTGGCGCGGTCGGCCAGGGCCGCCACGTGGCGATGCACGTCCGCCACTTGCGCCGCAAAGCGCGTGCTCCAGGGAGGATCGGCGAACAGCGATTCGCGCAGCAGCGCGCGCGATAGCGCAGGCCGCGCTGCGTAGTAGTCGAAGAACGCTTGCGCGAGACGCTGCAGCTCACGCGACAGTGGGCGCTTGCCTGGTTCGTCGCGGGCGCGTTCCCAGCTCAGTTGCAGGTCCTCGAACAGCGCAGCGTGAAGCAGATCTCGCTTGTCCGCGCAGTGCAAGAGCACCGTGCCAGTCGCCACGCCGGCCGCGCGGGCGACGCCGCGAATACTGGTGCCGTCGAACCCCAGCGTCTCCAGCTGTTGCTTGGCGACTTCGAGAATGCGCGCTCGCGTGGCGAGCTTTCCGAGCGCGCGCCCCCCCACTGGCCGCTCTTCTGGGTCGTCCGAGGCCGACTCTGGCTCGCTGAACCTGTTCACTGAACGTGTTCTAATACAATTCCGCGCGCGCGCCAGCACTTTCGCCATGAGATCGGTGCCCCCGGGTGCCCGATGCACCGGGTGGCAACTCGGGGCGAACTCCAATCAGCCGTAGCTGCGAAGCATCACTCGGCGCAGATACACTCGACTTCGAGCGTGTAGCTACCCTCTGCGCCCGCGTAGCCGTCCACCACGACGTACGAGGTTTGGTTTTCTGGGTTCGTCCAGCTGATCGATTCGTCGGTCTGCAGGTCGAGCGGGGTAGAGGAGGCTTTGCTGCTCGACACCGAGTCGCAGCGCGGAACGAGAAGCAGATCCAGATCGGTGTGCAGGTTGGTCAGCCGCGCGATCACGGCGCATTCGGTGGGCGTCGTGAAGGCGTACACGGTCTCGCGCCCCGACTCGGCACGCTGTGTGCTGGCGTAAAGGGACCACGCATTGGGCCTGCCCTGAATCAAGGTGCTGTGGTCGAAGTGGTCTCCGCACTCGAGCGGCAGTGCGGCTGAGCACGAGTCAGTCGCGCCACCACTCCCCGCGTTACCGGCCAGGCCGCCTGCTCCGCCCACGGCACTGCCGTGAGTCCTCTGGCACTCGAAGGGGCAATTGGACTGCAAGCACGTCCCGATTTCGCGCTGAGCGCTCAGACAAGGCGCTCCCAACTCTGCGGCGCCGCAATTGGCTGCGCACAAATCGTCGTATACGGCTGGACACGAGCTGTGGATGCACGCGAGGCATTGAGGCGGCAGCTCGGCCGTAGCGGGTAGCGGACACGCATTGCCTGCGCTGCCCGCGACCCCACCGGTGCCCCCCGCGCCTCGGTTCTCGGTAATCGAAGCGCTGCACGCCGACACGAACACACCCAAACAGAGCACGGACGCGATCGCACGACGGGCGATGCGCGTCACCCGCGCCCTCACTTCACCACGGTGATGACGTCGTCGTCCACGATCGTGAAGCAGCCGTTCGGGGGAGCCACCCAGTTAATCGCGTTGAACCAGAACTGCTTGGTCTGGTAGAGCGTTTGCACGGAGTGGAAGAAGGCGGGGACGTCGGTCGTTGGAGGCACCCAGCACGGGTTGTACATGTCCGCCGTCGGGTTGGAGGGCGTGCCGGTTTGCTCCCACAAGCTGGTGAAGGTGACCCACTCGTCGCCAAAGACGAAGATGCGACCCTTGCCGTTGACCTCTTTGGCGACCGCCATGTTGCCGCCGGTTACGGGGTCTTTGGCGATCACTTTGGCGTCAGCGGGAGCCGTGATCGGCCAACCGATGAACGCACCGGTGTAGTCGAGGTTCAAGGTCAGCTTCTGTAGCGTGTCGGTCTGAGGCGTGAATTTGATGGGCGTGGTGATGAACGGTTTGGCGGCAGTGCTGGCCGTGCCGCCGTTCCAATTCATGCACAGCTTCAGATCCACCGTGCCGCCCTTGTAATAAACGGGCTTTTGCTCGCCGGACTTCGGCGCTGCCCACTGGGCCTCGGTGGTGCCGGTGTAGCTCAGGCCAGCGAACGAGATCAGCTGGCTGGTGGCGGCGGCCTCCGTGGCGGTGCTGGTGAAGCCGGTCAAGGTGATCACGCCGCCGCCGGCTTCCACCCACTTCTGGACCGCGGCTTTTTCGTCCGCGCTGAATGTCCAGCCGTTCACGTTGGCCACGAGCAGGATGTCGTAGTTTGCGAGGAACGCGGCATCGACAGCGGCGGGCTTGGTCGGGATGTTGGTCGCGACCGCGGTCCCCTCACTCTTGGTGCTCAACCAGTCCGTGAACGCGGTGGTATCCGGATCGTCGGCGGCGGAGGTCAATGTGCCGAGCATGGCCAGCTTCAAACAGGTGCATTTGCCGCTTGCGTCGCAGACCTTCTCGCGCATCGGAATGTCGCGCTTGTCATTCGGGTCTGCGCCGGTCTTGCCGCCGCTCTCGTTGGGGCCGATCACGAGGCTATTGCCGCTACCTCCGCTGCCCAGTACCGGGCCATTGCCGCCATTGGTTTGTCCGGGAGTCGGACGCATGATGGTGGATTGATCCGAAGGGCCGGCGCTGCAGGCGGCCAAGGCGAGTGCGAAGCCGGAGGCCAGCACCAAGGCGGGGAAAAAACGGGGGCTCATGCGTACTTTATCCTGGAAAAAAAGCGGCGAAACGGTGATGGAACCAGTCTCGCATATGCCACGAGCATGAAACAAAAGGCGGGCTTCTGCCAGCGCGGGCCGCAAAAAACCGGGCGAGTTCGCGAAAGCGCTGCGAAAAATCCAATGTAGGTTTCGCTCACAGCGCTGAGGCAAACTCCTTGCCGAATTCGAGCGGCGTGGGGCGATGTCCGGGCTCGAGCAGAGTCGCAGCGCGCAGCAGTTTGGCCACGGACGCCGGGAACGGCCGCAGTCGCTCCGCGTCTTCGAACGGATCGCGTCGCATGTGCGCGATGATTCGATCGCGCGCGTTGTCGATCTCGTCGAAGAACGCGCGCCCGGTGCTCACGTTGTAGATCGTGCCGGCGAGGGCGTACACGTCCGAGCGCGGATCGAGTTCGACCGGATCGAGCACTTGTTCGGGCGCGATGTAGCCGGCCGTGCCGGCCACGAAGCGCCCGCTGGCGTCCGCCGGCACACGAATCGAGCGCACCATGCCGAAGTCGATGACGACCGCTGACAGCGGCGGCACGCGTGCCGGATCGCGGTGCTTCTGCCCGTCGAAGCGCTCACCCCCCGAGAGCGGCAAGCGCAGCCAAATGTTGGCCGGCTTGATGTCGCGGTGCACGAGGCCCGCGCTGTGCAGTGCGGCCAGCCCCGCGCACGAATCGAGCACGACTTGCCGCAACTCGAAGAGCGACATGGGTTGGGCCGCCGCATACTCCTTCAGATCGGCGCCGATCAGGTACTCGAGGACCAAGAACGGCATGCCGCTCTCCACGCCGCGGTCGATGATGTTGGCGACATTCGGGTGGTACAGCCCGGCCAGCGCCCGCGCTTCTTCCACGAATGAAGCCAAAATTCCTTCGCGCTCGCTATCCGTCGCGTTGGCGAGCGCTTCGGCTTTGGGGATCTTGAGCACGAACAAGCGATCCGCGCCGGGCTTGCGCACCAGCCAAACCGAGCCGATGCCGCCTTCGCCCAGCGCCTTCACCAGCTCGTAGCCGTGAATGACCTTGGGCTCTTGCTTCTTGGGTTTCGGTGGCGGCGGCGGGGTACGACGGATCGCCGAGCGTACCGCACCTTCCAGCAGCGCAGAGGCGACTGGCCCGAGTGAAGCGAACCAAACATCGAGTAGCGACAGCTCGCGTACACGAATGGCGCGCGCGACCAGGGCTGCGATGCGCTGCGCGTTCTCGGCCGCGTTGCGCGACATTGGCACTAGCGAGTGGCCCTCATCGCTGTCGACCCGCGCTTGGACTTCGTGCAACGCCTTGACCGGATCCGCGAGCGCGCCCTGCAATCGCTCGCCGGCGCGCACCAAATTCAGACACATCGCTTCCAGGTTGGGCTTCGGCCCTGCGGCGCCGTCGAACGAGAGCAATGCGTCAGACAAGCCGAGCAGCGCGCGCGACAGCTCCGTATTCAGCGCGTGCAGAGACTCGAGCGCGTCCGACGCTGCGGCGCCCCATTCTCCATCGCCGCCGCCGGAGGAGACCGCCGTGCGCAGCAACTCCGCGCGCTCGCAGCAGCGCGCCAGCGCGCCCTCCGCCATCATCGGCAACGCGGTCGCGAGCTGCAGTAGCATCGCAGGGCGATCGATGACCAGCGCCCACCAGGCCGCGAATGGCCCGAGCCATTCTACGTCGTCGACCTCGCCCAGCGCGGTGCCGCGCGTGGTATCGACCAGGCGCCAAAATAGTGCGCTGAGCGCGGCCTTGAGCTGAGGAGGCAGATCGCGCGAACCGTCGGCCAGCCCGGTGATCTTGCGTAGCCAGTGGCAGGTGTCGTGCGCGGTTGGGCCGCGACCGGGTCCGAGATCGGTGGACTCGCCGCAGGCGTCGAGCGCGTAGCCACCGAGCCGAACGGCCAAGACTTCGAGCGGCAGATCGGCGTTCAGATCGCCGCCGCCGAGCTGACGACGATCTTTGATCAGATCCAAGATCTCCGCGGGAGCGCGGGCCACGAGCTGCCACGTCTCCTCCAGGTGCGGCTCTTCGATCGGTTCGCCCGCTGGTCGCGTGGCGAGCATGGGTCCCCACAGGCGCAAGGCGAACGCGCGCGCGCAGCCCTCCAAGGCATTGATCGCCGCGGCCCGTTGACGCATGCGCCCGCCCTCTCCGAGCGCAATCCGTCGCGCTTCACCGAAGGTGGAGGCGAGGGAGGTCGCGAAGCGCGCTGCGCGCGAGTCAGCCTCCTCATCGTCGTACTGCGCGGCCACCCGCATCAGGTTCTCGAGGCCCAACTCCAGGTCGAGCGGGTCACGTTCGGCGCCGTCGAGCGCGTCGGTCAGGGCCGTCACTTCGATCCAGCGCCGTGATTCATCGAGTGAGGTCGGACGCGCGCACCAGGCGAGCTCACGCAGCCTGCGCATGGGAGCTTCGATTTCGGGCAATTTCTGGCCGCGCCGCCAGAGCACGGAAAGCCCGCGCGCCAGCGCTCGCGCCGCGACCGAGCCGCCGTCACCCGCAATGATGCGCGCGGCCAGTTTTTCCCAGAGCGCACGGCGTTCGAAGAACAGGTAGGGCGTCGCAATGGCAACCGCCCCCAGCGCCCAATCGGCCTCGTTCGGCGAGTCGAGGATGGCCACCAATTGGCTGGCCAGAAACTTCAGCCGCGCCGCGGGCAGAGACGCGAACGCAGTCAACGCGCGCTGGCGTAAAAGCGGCGATTCACCGAGCACCCAGTCGAGCAGCGTGCCTTCGAGCTGTTCGATCTGCCCGGTGAGTCGGCCGAGCGCGCGCGCCGCGTGCACCCAAACCAAGGGTTCTGGATGGAGCAAGAGCGGCTGTAACGTCTGTAGTGCCCTACCGACCAATTCTTGATCGTCCCGCGCGGACAGCCCACACACGCTGATTTCCAAACAGCGCGCGGCCAGCACCCGACCGCGCAGCGCGCCGCGCGCGGGATTGCGCACGAGCTCTTCGAACGTATCCGTAGACGCCCACAGCCAGCGACCGAAATCGGGGACCTCTCGGGCGCTCGCTCCGGCCTCCCAGATCAAGATCTCGAGCCGCGCCCGAGCTTCCGCGTTGACCGGCAAGCGTAGCGCGGCGCCCGTGCCCAAAAGCGGCGCGCATCCGAGCGCGTCCAGCAATGGTCCTTCAATCACGCGATCCGCCGCGACGGCCGCCACGCGTTCCTCGAAACCCGGCACCGCGCGCGCGATCGCCAGCAGCTTGGCGAACTCGACGTCTTTGCGCCAAGTCGACGCGTAACACCAGAGCAGCAAGAGCGGTCCGCTGGGCGAAGCAAAGCGCTCGCCAAGTGCGCTGACGTCGCTCGCGCTGTGCGTTTGCAGCGGCAACTCGGTGGCCAACAGATCCACCGCGCTGCGCAGTGGCTCGGGCAACACCAGGTCGTGCTGAGCAGCGCCCGAGCCGCGCAAGCGGATCCGCCAACGATCGCGGACCGCTTCCTCCAACTCGGGTTGTCCGAGGAGGGAGCTGGCCAGGGTGGTAAATGCTTCTTCTGCCGGGACCGAGAGCATGCGTAACCTCAAACGCTACACCGTTCCCCCCGGCCCTGGGAGTGGGGGCACCATTGCAGCTGTTTTTGGCGGCAATCGCCGAAGCTCGGCGCGCAGCTCGTTCTACCCGCTAGCCTCCGGGACGAGGGGAAGAAGCGGGCTCGGCTTCGTCCAGCTTCTTCTCGATCTCTTTGACGTGCGTGGCGTCCATCCCGTCACGCATCTCACGCAGTGCCCGCCGGGCCTCTTTGGGCCTCAGCGCGCCACGCTCGAAGTCGATGCAGATGATGCACATGCCTCGAGCGTAGCAGGCTTTCGCGCGGCATGCGCGCGGGGGTTCAGGGCGGGGCGAGCAGCGTGCTCGGCACGGGGTCGCCGCTCAGCGTTTTCAAGAACTCGACGAGATCCGCCTGTTCCCCCTCGCTGAGTCCGAGCGGGGTGAGCAGTGGGTCTTTGACCGTCCCGGTCGGAGCCGTGCTCGGCACCTCGCCGCCGCCCGCGTTGTAGAAGCTGACTACCGCCGCTAGGTCCGCGAGCTGTCCGGCGTGCATGTAGGGCGCGGTGTCTTTGACCTCGCGTAGGCTGGCGGTGCGAAACGCAGAGCGCGTGGTGTCGTCCGTCATGGGGTTGGTCAGCCCAGCCAAACGTCCCGTGTCGGTCTTGTCGCTGAACACGCCGTCGATGTTGAGCGCGCTGGCTTTGAGCGCCGCGCCGTCGTTGAAGCGCCCCGCGTCTACCCCGAGGCCGCCCAAATTGTGGAACTTGTTGTCGGTGAAGAACGGACCGCTGTGACACAGCGTGCACTTGGCTTTGCCCACGAACAACAGCGAGCCGCGAATGGCCGATTCCGACAAATTGCCGCCGCCGGTGGCCACGTACTGATCGAACGGCGCGTTGCGGCTGACGAGCTTGCGCATGTAAGCCTGAATCGCCTTGCCATAGTTGACGATGATCAGGTTGACGGCGGCCTTGTCGGCAGGCGCGGTGTCCGTATCCCAGGCCGTGCTACCGGGCTTGCCTGCCGCTGGGAACCGCGCCGCGTCTGCCGCCGTCGAGGCCAATGCCTCGGGCAACGCTCCGAACACTGCTTCGTACTCGAGCTTGTAGTTGTCGTAGATGAAGTGCGCGAGCTTCAAGCGCGTGGAGTTCATCGTCAGCGGGTTCTCGGCGACCGCCAGCGGCAGCTCCCACTGTGCCGCGAAACGCCCGCCCCAATTCGTCCATTCGTAGAACGAGCTGTTCACCAGCGCAGGCGCGTTGCGCGTGTGCAGCCCCGTGCCGAGGGTGACGTTGAACGGCGTACGCCCGTCGGACATCGCCCCGCCGAGATGACAGGTGGAACAAGCGACCTTGCCCGTGTCACCGACAGCGCCCAATTCGCCGGCGACCGTCAGCGCACCGGAGTAGCGCTTGTCGAAGAACAACTTCTGACCAAGCAACGCCGCCCCCGCATTGTCCACGTACTTGTTGGTCGGATCTGGCGGCAACGCCGGCAACGGGGAGAGCGCAGATAGCCTCCCATCCACCATCCATGGCGGCGAGCTCGCGCCCGCTTCGCCGCCCATGCCCGCCGCGCCACCCGCCGAATCACCGGCCGCAGAGTCACCACCCGCGGACTCGCCAGCCGTGTTCATGCCGGCTTCGCCCGTCCCGCCCGTCCCCGCGTGCGCACTTCCTCCGCTGCCCCCGAAGGACTTGCCCGCGCTGCCGGCGTGCGCACCGCCCGTATTTTCGCCGGCCTCGCCGCTCTCGCCCGCGCTGCCGGCTTGGTTGCCATCGCTGCCGTCGCTGCCGCACGCCGAAAGCCCGCTCGCTCCGACCACTGCGACCACCAGCGAAACCTGCCCCAAGTTCAAACGTCCCCGTTTTGACATACGCGTGGGTAAGCAGGTCGCGTGCCAACTCGGCGAGCCCGGAAAAGGCGGGAATTGCCCGCTCCAAGCGGGCTCATTGCGCAATGGCTTTGCGCTGATTGCGCAAAGCGACTGCGCAAGGCCAACGAAGATTTGGTTTGATGGTCATTGCGCCAAGTCGCAGCGCGGCGCAGCCTTCGGCGTCCGAGTGCGGAACGAAGGGCGAAGCGGGTTGCGATGCTGGATCGCGATCGCCCCAACCCGCCAGCGGCTACCGCTTGCGCGGCCGCGGCATGCCCAGCTCACTCAGCCGATAGACCAGCGTGCGCCGAGAAATGCCGAGGGCTTCGGCGGCGCGCGTTTGATTGCCTCCGGATTGCTCGAGTGCGTCCACGATGCGTTGCCGTTCGACGCCCTGCAACTCGTTACGGGCGCGAGACAAGATGTCTTCACGGGCGCCGTCCAAGCCGCTGGGCGGCGCGGATGACGGGCGCCCAGGGCTGCCGGTGACGATGCGCGTGGGCAGGTGTTCGGGACGCAGCACGTCTCCCGAACACAAAACGGCGGCGCGTTCGATCGCGTTCCTGAGTTCTCGCACGTTACCGGGCCAAGTGTAGCTTTCGAGCAAGTGCAGCACCTCGTCCGACATGCTGATGGCTGTATCGCGGCCCAGCTCCGCGTTGTAGCGGGCGAGGAACATGCGGGCCAAAGCGGCGATCTCCGGGCGGCGTTCGCGCAGAGGAGGGATGGTGAAGCTCAGACCATTCAGCCGGTAGAATAGATCTTCGCGGAACTTGCCGGCCGCGGCATCGCGCTCGATGTCACGGTTGGTGGCCGCAACGAAGCGCACATCGACCGTGCGCTCGACGCGCGCCCCCACTCGCAGGACCTTCTTGTCCTCCAACACGCGCAACAGCTTGGTCTGGATCGAGAGCGGGAGATCGCCGATTTCGTCGAGGAATAGCGTGCCGCCAGCGGCGCTTTCGAGCAGCCCCGCTCGGGCTTGCAGCGCGCCGGTGAAGGCGCCTTTTTCGTGGCCGAAGAGCTCGGACTCTAGCAGCGATTCGGTGAGCGCAGCGCAATTGAGCGCGATGAAGGGGCCCGCTCTGCGCGCCGAAAGGTTGTGGACCGCCCGCGCGAGCACCTCTTTGCCCACGCCGGTTTCGCCGAGGACGAGAACGTTGATCGACGACGCCGCGGCGCGCGCGACTTGATCGTACAACGCCTGCATACTGGGGGCGACCACCACCACACCGTCGGCGGGCATGAACGCGGACGAGCGCACGCTTTCCGCAACTGCGCTCTCCCTCTCCAGCGCCGCGCGTCCGCGCGCAAGCAGCTCCGAGATGCGACGCATGCGAATGCGGACCGCGCTCAGCAAATCATTCGCGGTGAAGGGCTTGGTCAGGTAGTCGTCGGCGCCGAGGTTCATGCCGGTGCGCATGTCTGCGCGCTCGGCCTTGGCAGTGAGGAAGATGAAGGGCGTCGAAGCAATCGCCGGATCCTCACGGATTGCCTGCAATACCGCGTAGCCGTCCAGCTTGGGCAGGGCGATGTCGCAGACCACGAGATCGGGAACGCGCGCCTTCGAAAGCGCGATGCCATCTGCACCGTCTTGCGCGGCAATCACCTCGAAACCTTCTTCGATCAGCAGCTCGAGAACATTGGCTCGGATCACGGGGTCGTCCTCGACGACCAGCACTCTCCCGTTCATAGCTCGTTGCTACTCGATTTGGACGCGGCCAAGGGCCCCAAGTCACGTGGCACGAGAACCACGAACTTGGTCCCTTGCCCGAGGCGACTCTGTACTTCGATGGTCCCGTTTTGCACGTCCAGAGCCTTCTGTACCACGGCGAGCCCAAGGCCACTGCCCTTGATTTGATTGGCATTTCCCGCGCGGAAAAAGCTCACGAATAGGCGCGGAATATCCGCTTCGGGGATGCCGATGCCCCGGTCCTCCACCGCAAACTTACATTGTTCGTCGTTCGCGTCGACATCGAAGTCGACCTGACTGCCTGTCGGTGAATACTTGAGTGCGTTGCTGAGTAGGTTTCCGACCACCTCGGACAACAGTCGCTCATCCAACGTCACTTGTGGATCGCCGCTGAAGCTGTAGCGGATAGAATGGCTCCGGCCCGATGAGTGTTCCAAAGATTCCACCAAATTCCGGCAAAATTCATCCAAATTGAGCTGGGCGGGTGACGCGCGCAGCACGCCTGCTTCGGCCCGCCCAATGAGCAGAATGTCGTCCAGCATGCGATCCATGCTGCCCGCGGCCGAACGGATGCGCTCCAAGTGGTCGGAGCGACGCTCGGCGTCCCAGCGGTCACTGTAGTTCTCCAACAGATCCGTGGAGGAAACAATCACACTCAGCGGCGTTCGGAACTCGTGCGAGGTCATCGATACGAAGCGCGTCTTCAGCTCGCCGAGTTGGCGCTCTTTCTCGCGCTCGCGCGCGAGTGCGGCGTTGGCTTGCCGCAGCTCACCGGTTGCGAGTTCGAGCGCGAGCGCCGAGCGACGCAGGCGTAAGATCACGTCCGTCAGCCCGAGCACGATCGTGATCGAAGCCAAGCCGAACAAGATTTGGCGCAGGATCAAGGCCCGGTCGGTCGCCGAGCGGTAGTGCAGCGAGTACGCTTCTTCGAGCGCCAGCGCGATGCGCGGAAGGGGTACGGCCAAGATCTGCTTGACGAGGCCATCCGTCAGCGGCTTTCGCTCGAGTATGATCTGGGAGTGAGCCAAAATCAGCTCGAGTTCGTGGTTCAGCTGGAGTTCTTGCGCTGCCTGTTTGGCGTTGGAGAGGTCGACCTGCGCGCTTTGGACACGGGATGTAGACTCCGTGTCGGCGGCGGTGTCGAACAGCATGATTGCGCTGATCAGCGCCTGAATGCGGCTGGCCACCGTCGCCCCAGCGGGAGTGACGCGTGCGCGGTCAATTACGGAGTTTGCCAGGATAGGGAAGTAGTGTAGCGAGTTCTGTAATACCGAGTTCTGCGTCTTGAAGTCCTCGACCAGCTCGTCCTTTTGCTGGAGTTGCGCCTCGCTATCTCTCAATCGTGCGCGCATGTCGAGCGCCGCGGACCGGCCCAAAAACTCTGGAACGCGCTTCAGGCGCTCGTGCAACGCGTGCAGATCACGCAGCGCATGCACCAACGGGTCGTACTGAGAAAGCAGGGCGGAGCGCGATTTTAGTACGCGCTCGTTGAGCTCCGCGGTTGCGGCCTGCACGCGCCGGAGGTCGCGGCTGTACGCTTCCTCTTCGCCGTAATCCAATGCGTGCAGCGCAGAGTAAGCGAGCAGGGCGAGAAACACTGCTGCCGCAATCGCGAGCGAGGCACGTAGGACGCCGCTTTCGTTCACAACGAGTTCCCGCGATATTCTCCGGTCAGCGAGCGCAAAAACGCGACCACCGCGGACCGGTCGGGTTCGGAAAGCTCACGACCGAGTTGGTAGCTGGCCATGGTGGTCACCGCGTCTTCGAGGGTGGCGGCGCTGCCGTCGTGAAAGTAGGGCGCCGTCAACGCTACGTTGCGCAGGCTGGGCACTCGAAAAACGAACCGATCTTGCTCGCGTTTGGTGATGTTGAAGCGGCCCAAATCCGCGTTGTCGAAGTGCCCGCGATCGTCGAAGAAATTCCGCAAAACGCCGAGGCGTTCGAAGACGTTGCCGCCGATTGCCATGCCTTGATGACAACTGGCACAGCCGTAGCTTTTGAACAATGCGTAGCCTTGCTTGGCTTCGGGGGAGACGGCCTGCGCGTTGCCCCTCAGGTAGCGATCGAAGGGCGCGTTCGGGGTGACCAGCGAGCGCTCGTAGTCGAGGATCGCTTGGCGCAGATTGCTCGGCGTCAGCCCGTCCCGAAATACGGCTGCGAACAGCTGACGATAGCTCGAAAGTTCGGACAGATGCTGGGTCGCAATCTCCCAGGAAGAGGCCATGACCTTGGGATTGGTCATCAGTGCGTCGATGTGCGCTTCGAGCGACTCGTATTTGCCGCCCCACGACAGCTTGTACAAGAAGCGGACATTGTACATCGTCGGGACATTGACGGGCGACTCGGGGCGGCCGACCACTCGCGAGTGAGGTTGGTCGTCTGCCCAGCCGTGCTCCGCATGGTGGCAATCGGTGCAAGCAACCTTGCTGTCGCCGGAGAGCCTGGGCTCCGCGAATAGAATTTCGCCCAAGGCCGCTTGCGCTACGTCGAAATCGACCGTCAGCGGTAGCGGTTCGATCGGTTGCTCGCCGAGCGAGTCGAGCTCGACCGGCTCGCTCTCGTGGCGCTTTTCGTGTAGGCCGCAGCCGAACAGGTTCAGGCAGGCCAGCACGGTCAACGAGACGAACACTGCGGCCAAGCAGCGGACGCTCGAAATCACGGGCCTGTTGCGCGTCATCGGGCTAAGCGAGCGTACCCCGAGACATCTAATCCACCAAGTAGACGCGTTGGCGATCCGCTGCACTTCGAGGCAGACAGCAATAGATGACTATTGCCACGCCAGCCAGCAGCAAGCAGGCTCGCGACCGCGAGCCGGAGTTTGGGTTACACTCGCTGGGTGCACGCCTACCCCGCCCAGCTCGCCGACTTCGTGCTCGATCATTGGCCTGAAGGCATCACCCTTGCGCTCGATCGACGCGCGCTGACCAAACTGCTTTCCACTTGTTTCCAAGCCTCGCTGACCCATGAAGAGGGGCGCAATGTCCGCTTCCGCCTGGTTTCGGGCAGCGCCGAAGAGCTTTCTCGAGCCTCGGCTACGAGCGATTTCTTGCGCCTCGAATTCGTCGAGCCGCAACTGTTCACGCCCGATGCAGCGCGGCGGCTCAGCCCGGCAGTGCCGTTCCACTCCAGCCTGATCGGTGTCTCACAAAGCGATGAGCAATGGTGGATGTGGGGCATCGTGCACACGGGCGCGAATTGGCTCTCGCCTACGTGGGGCGGGCGAAAGCACCAGGAGAGTCTCGCATTGCCCGCGGTGCATGTGCTCGGAGCCGGACGCATCGGGGTCTACGCCGGCGCGAACCTAGTCGCTTCGCTGGAACACGGGATGATCGAAGCCACCACTACGGATGTCTTCACCTCGCGCTGGATCGGAGAGCTGTTCCGAAACGCGTTCGGTCGTGCCGAAGAGCCGAAAGACCTGACTCGCCCGGAAGCCAACTTGGTGCGCGTGGTTTCGCAGCACATGGTGCGGCGCGCCATCTTCCTCATCCGTCAAGCTGGTCACGGTGGCCTGATTCTCTTCGCCGAAATGGGACTTCTCGAGCGCTGCGCGGGCGCTGGCAAGGGCCCGCTCAAACTCAAGTACGAGTTTCGTGACAACGACGCACGCAGGCGCTACCGAACCCTCTTGCAACGCCTATTCGAGGCGCTGGCGAAGAACGGCGACGGCTCAATCGACCTCACGCGCTTCCTCGAGGCCGAAACCCCCGACGTCGCAGGTGTCGAGCACTCGATCTTCGAACTCAGCCGCTTGGTCAGCGGCCTCGCCGCGGTCGATGGCGCGGTCGTGCTGAACAAGCGCTTCGAACTGATCGGCTTCGGCGCCGAGGTCTCCGGCGAATTGCCTTATCCGGAGTTCGTTCAGCAGGCCCTCGATGTGGAAGCCGAGCGGCGCTCCGTGGAGCCCGCCAACTCGGTCGGCACCCGCCATCGCGCTGCCTACCGATTCGTAACCGCCCACGCCGAAGGGCTCGCGATCGTCATCTCGATGGACGGCATCGTGCGCTTCGTCGCCAATATCGACGGAGAGATCGTGTATTGGGACCAATTCCTGAATTGGTGAGGGCTGCGCTTGGCAAGATTCAGCGCGACTTCGTAGAGTGCTTCCGACGTTTCAGGGCGCTTTCGTAGGCGCTTTGCAGTTTGCGAAAATCCTCCGCAGCCCCCCCCCGGTCCGGATGCGTCTCCAGCGCGCGGCTGCGATACGCACGTTTGATCTCGGTCAGCGTCGCGTTCGGTTCGAGGCCGAGCGTTTGCCAGATCGAGGTGGCGTTGGCCAAAGTACGCGCCTTCGGTGCTTCGTCGCTGGCAGCGTGGGCGGCCGACCACGGCTCTTTGCCGATCAAGATGTTCGACCAGGCGCGGGCCCAGCTGCTCTCGATCTCGGTGAGCTTACAGTTGGCGGCTTTTTCGGCGGCGGCGAGGGCTTCGTCGCGGGTACGCGCGCCGCCGGCGAAGGCGTCCGGCTTTTGGAACGGCTTTCGGACGGGCGCGGCGGTCCACCAGGCGGCCCACAGGAAGCGTCGACGGCGAGTCGGGGCGATCGCGCAAACCGGGGCAAATAACGCAGAAGACATGGCTCGAGCGCGCGCAGGCTAGCGTGAACGCGGGTTTGACACTACCCCGCATGATGATGGCTCCGAGTACCCCCTGGCCAAGTGACGACGTGGCGATCGCGCGAACGCGCGCTTGGCTGACCGAAATCGTGATTGGGCTCGAGCTTTGCCCGTTTGCCAAGCCGGTGCACGTCAAAGGTCAGATTCGTTACGTCGTGAGCTCGGCAGAGGAGCCGGAGGCGCTGCTCCAAGATCTCCTGAACGAGTTGCATGGCTTGGCTGACGCGGATCCTGCCGCGGTCGACACCACGCTCTTGATCCATCCGCGCGCGCTGCCGGATTTCTTGGAATACAATGATTTCCTGAGCGTTGCTGAGTTTGCCGTGGAAGATCTGGGGCTGCTCGGAAAAGTGCAAATCGCGAGCTTTCACCCTGGGTACCTCTACGCGGGCAATGCCGCAGACGATCTAGCGAATTACGTGACGCGTTCCCCGTACCCCATGCTGCACCTGCTGCGCGAAGAGAGCGTCGATCGTGCGGTCTCGGTGTTCCCGGATGCGTCACAGATCGTCGACAAGAATATCAAGACACTGCGCTCGCTCGGGCTCGAAGGCTGGCGCCGATTGATGGCCGGCGTATTGCAGGCCTGAGCCATGCGCATTCTGGCGATTTGCGGCAGTCTGCAGGAAAAATCGAGCAACCTGACGCTGCTGCGCGTGGCGATCGCGAGCGCACCGGCGGGCGTGGAAATTCAGCTCTATGAAGGCCTCCGGCACCTGCCGCACTTCAATCCGGATCTTGCTTCCGACGCACCCGAGAACGAGCCCCGTGCGGTCGCGGAGCTACGCCGTGCGGTGGCCAGCGCGGACGCGCTCTTGATCGCGATGCCAGAGTACGGTCATAGTTTGCCGGGCTCGCTCAAGAATGCCGTGGACTGGCTGATCGGCACGGGGGAGCTCGAGGGCAAGCTGGTCGCGATCACGAGCGCCGTCGCGGCGCCCGAACGCGGTCGGCTGGGCTTGGCGGCGCTGCGAACCACGCTCGGCGCGGTGAGCGCGCGCATCGCGTTTCAAGATCCAATCGCGCGCGGCCCGGATTTCGAGCTGCAGATCGAAGCGATGTTGGGTTCATTGGTCGCCGCGGACCTCGCCGCCGAAGGCTGAGACGCCGAGCGACGTGGTACATGACCATCAACCAAGACCTCTATTCGGGCCGATGCGAAGCTAGCGCGCGACTGACGGCGCCGCATGGACAATTCCGGGCTCGATAACCACGATCGCGCCTGTCGCAGCGTCGACAACTACCTCCCGCGGATCGCCGACGCCCGCGCCAGCGAAATCGAAGGACCAAACCAACGCGAAACCATCGGCGAGCTGGGCGATCATCAGGCTGCCGACTGGCGCACGATGGTTCGATGGGTCGCGCTGCCAGGGCCATTGCCGGACCCCGATTGCCTTCAGGGCATTCTGCAAAGCGGCGGCGGAGGTGAGCCGCGGCGGCGGAAAATTGGGCAGATTGGGCGCCACCTTGCCGTTGCCGCTTCGTAGAAAGCCGTTTTCGGTCGAGACGAAATAGCCGTAGCCGCGTACCGGGTAACCCTGAGTGTATTGCTCGTAGCTCGTGACGAACTGATTCTGCCTCGACAAGCTAGGCCCGCCCTTGCCCGAGGAAACGAGGTCCAGATCCGAGATGCCGATCTCGCGCTGATAGCGAAAAAAAGCTTCGTCTACGGTCGAGTTGATGCCGGGGCCGACCCTGAAAAGGCGCAAGCTCGTGAGCGAAGGATCGTGTCCCACGTCGGTCAGCTCGCGAGTCGCCGGGGTGTTCGGGTAGTCGTTGACGAAGAAGGCAATTGCGAGCGGGTTTTGCAGACAAAACCCCCCGGCCGCCGCGGTCAGCTGGAACTCGTATTGGCAGCTTCGCTTCAAGGGCTGGCCGGGGCTGAGCGCGAGCGCGCTCGGGGTGAGCGCGGGATCGAACAGTAAACCCGCGTTCGAGGGTGCGTATCGAATCGTCGCTCCTGGCTGGCTCATCAACCGGCGTGCGACGAGAGTTCCGGCGATGCTCCCGCCTTCGAGGTGCACGGTGGCCTGCGGCGCCAGAATCGAGCCAGGAATGTGGATCGCATCGATGGACAAGGCGCGAGTGGTCGGCAAATTCCAAAGCAAATTCGGTGCCCGCACCCCGCTCAAGGACAACACCTTGTTGCTGAGCTCGACGGAGGTGCCGTCGATCTGGACTATCGCGGCCGCGCCTTTCGGTACGCTGATTTGCACCGCTTTGGCCTGAGCCAGCTCCACCGTCGTCAGCTCGAAGGTATTGAGGCGCTCGTTTTGACCGCTCAAGATGAGGGTGTCCGAGCTCAGCGTCGAGCTACCGTTCGCCTCGCGGTTGCCGAGCAGTGTGGAGAGTGCGCGGAGGTTCGGGAGCGCGTCCGCTGCGACGAACGGATGCGGGCCGCGATTGATCGAGCCCCACACGCTTAGAGGATGCAATGATGACGATACTTTGGCGGTGACTGCGGCCCCGCAGCGGCCGTTGGTCTGCGCAGGCACGAAGCGGCCGACTACGTCCCGCGCTTCGATCGCGGTATCGAAAGCGACGCTGACCAGCGTTTGCTGAGCAGCGCGTTTGCCGCTGCTGAGCGTCTCGGCGAGGGTCCACAAGCCATGCAAATCCCCCTGTACATCGAGGATCTTGGCGCCGCCGGTGCAGGTCGAGGGCTTTGGCGCGCCGCTGCTGGCTGCTGAAACCAGCGGCGTGCCGCTGCCTACGGCAGGGATTTTCGCCCCGCCGCTGCTGCCTGCCGGGATATTCGCGTTGCTGCGGGCTGCAGACGACGTACCCGAAGGCTTGCTGAGTGACGCACGCGGCTCTGCGCTTTCGCACGCGCACGCAACCAGCAACCAGCAACCATGCGCCCAACCACACTTCGACATTCAGCTCCCTTGTGGGCGGGAGAACGCCGCAGGGTGAACGGCTATTCGGTTACCGACGCGAATCGGTAACCGAGGCTAGCGCGGGCTCACTTGGGCGGATTGCCGACCACTGTATCGCAGCCGAAGAGCACCTGGATCTTGCCGCCCTTGTCCGCCTTCACGTCATCGCAGGCCTTGCCGCACAGGTTGATCGTGGTCTTGTCGGCGGAGTACTGCCAGCCGCTGCCGGAGGCGCAGGGCGTGTTGGGCGGATCTTGCAGCACAGGCGTGACGGTGCCAGCGCCGTTGGTGTAGCTCACGTTCACTTTGCCTTCCACCAGAGTCTGACCCGTTGGCGGCGCCGGGATCGTGTACGAGCAATCGAGCGCGGTCGTGCTCCGAATGCTGGCAAGTGCAGCGCTCAGCTGAGACGCAGCGTTCTGCGTGGTGTCGACCAAGAATGCGGTCTTGGTGCCGCCGTTTGCGGCGATCGAGTTCAGGTTTGCCAGATCCGGGCCCACGCCGAGCACGTAAGTGGGGATGGCAGGGGTGCCCAAGGCGCCCCTGAGCGCGACCGCAGCCGCCTGCTCGACGGTGTTGGTGGCGCCGCAGCCGTTGGGCTGCCCGTCAGTGGCGTAGACGACGGCGACGCGATGGGTAGGATGGGCTTTGGCCCAAGCCGTTGCGTGGTCGATCGCAGCGGTGAGCGATGGCACGGTGGGGGTGGTGCCATTCGGCATCTGCGCGCTGATCGCGGTCGTCAGCGGCTGAGCAGTCGTGGACAGTGGCCCGATCTCGACGTTCGGCATCGCATAGGAATTGGCGTTGCACGCGGCGCCGCCGTTACCGCCACCCGGACTGTTGCCACCGACCGGGAAGAAGCGCAGGCCCACGCCCAGGGTCTGGTTTTGCGGATCGGCGACGAACGATTTGAGTGCCGCGCTCACCACTGTCCAACGGGACTCGCCTGAAGCGGGCGGGCCGTTGGCCATCTCGCAGCGGGTCGTTTCCGGCACGGGACAGTTCATCGAGCCCGTGATGTCGACCATGAAGTACAGATCGACCTGCGTCGGTTGCCCGTCCGCGGAGCTCTGTGCACAGGCGGAGTTCGGATCGACCGAACCGGCGCCACCGCCCGGATTGCCCGTGGTAGAGCCGCTACCGACGTTGATGCTGCCGGTGCCGGCGTTGTTGTTGGTGTTGATGTTTCCGGTCGCAGCCGAGCCGTCGCCGACCTTCGACTCATCGACGTTCGAGCCACAGGCCAGCGCGATGAAGATGCCGAAAAAAATTGGGGCGACTTGTCCTGAGCGCATCAGAGAGACCTCCGAAGTGTGGGGCCAAGCCCGAACACCGAAAACAGCATGCTAATAGTGGTCAATTCCCTAATAGTGACCGATCCTGGCAACATGAGGCGGAATTCCGGAAACTCGATACAGTTCGAGTACGAGTATATCTCTGCAGCCCTGCGCGTTCTGCGCCGAACGCGGAAATCGCCTTGATTTCATGAGTGATGACCGCACCTTCTCCCACCCTTAGGCCATACCAGCGCGAGGCGATCGAGGCGGTGCTCGATGCCCGTCGTTCGGGCGTCCGGCGGATGCTGATTTGCCTGCCCACGGGGGCGGGCAAAACCGTGATTTTCTCGCATTTGGCTCAGCTCGCGCGGCGTCAGGTGTTGGTGCTCGCGCACCGCGAGGAGCTGCTTTCCCAGGCGCGCGAAAAGCTTCAAAACGCGCTGCAAGGCACTGCCGTCGTGGCGCTCGAACGCGGGGCGGAGCGCGGCGCGCGGGCAGGCGACGCAAAGGTGCTGGTGTGTTCGATTCGCTCACTCCACGAGCAGCGCTTGGCCGAGGTCATTCAGGGCCGAAATGTCGGCCTGGTCATTTACGACGAATGCCACCACGCCGCGGCCGAGGACAACCTGCGCGTGCTGCGCCAAATTGGGGTTTTCGATCCGGCCTGGCAAGGAACCTTGCTCGGCTTCACGGCTACCACTGCGCGGGGTGACGGCAAAGGCCTGGATGAAGTCTTCGAGCGCATCGTCTACTCGCGCACGCTGCCGGATTTGATCGACGCTGGCTACTTGTCCAAGTTACGGGGCTTTCGGATTTCGACCGCGGCAGACCTGACGCGCCTGTCACCCGGCGGCGATTTTCGGGAAGAAGAGCTCGCCGAGGCCGTCGATATCGAAGAGCGCAACGCGCTGGTCGCGCGCTCGATTCAGGAGCTGGCCCGCGACCGGCGTACGATCGCCTTTTGCGTGACCGTGAATCATGCTCGAAATCTGTGCCGCTCGCTCAACGTGTTGGGCGTGCCCGCGGGCGTGGTGCATGGCGCGATGCCGAGTGAAGCGCGTGCTCGTGCGCTGGCAGACTTTCGCGCGGGCACCACGCAGGTGCTGTGCAACGTCGCGGTGCTGACGGAGGGCTTCGACGATCCCGGCGTGTCGTGCGTGGCGATGGCCCGACCCACGCGCTCGGAGGGCTTGTACGCGCAATGCGTCGGGCGCGGCACGCGGCTCAATCCGGGCAAGAAGGATTGCTTGATTTTGGACTTCGTGGATCTGTCCGAGCTCAGCTTGTGCAGCCTGCCGTCGCTGTTCGGCGTCCCGCGCGAGCTCGACTTACGAGGCGAAGACGTGAGCGAAGCGCGCCGGATTTGGCAACAAATCTTGTTCGACCGGCCCGGCTTCGAGCTGGAAGCCGGGGCATTCACGCTGCCCGAAATTCAGCAGCGCGCCGCGAGCTTCGATCCGCTCACCCTCGAGGCAAATGACGAGGTGCGCGCGATCTCCGCGAACGCTTGGTTTTCGCTCGGCCGACACGGTCTCGGCCTGCACTTCGAGCGCCGTCCGGGCACGCCCTGTGAAGTCGTGATCTTGCGGCGTGCGGCGCGCGGCAAGCGCTGGGAAGTGAGTCTCGATGGCGCGTCGAAGGACCGCTTCTCGAGCATCGAGGCCGCGGTCGAAGCGGTGGACTACGAGATCTCCCGCATGGGTAGCCGAGCCGCCGCGTCAGCACGCGAAGAAGCCGATTGGCGTCGCGCGCCCGGCTCGCGGCTCTCGGCGGATGCGCTGCGCCTTGCGGTGTGGCAGCGCGTGTTCGGAAAGTAAGCTAGGGGGTATTCGTCGTGCGAACTGCTCGTTATCCACTTTTCGTTGTCCACCAATGAAAAAGTACCTCGTCATCATCTTGCTGCCGTTCTGTCTGGGCAGCAGCGCGCGTCAGGTGCACATCGTCGATCTCCACGCGAGCTTTCGTGAAATTTGGTTGGGCCTCGAGCAGTCGGGCACCGGGAAGGAAGCCGAACCCACCGAGCACGTCACGCTCCACTTGGACTCGCCGACCTCCGGCAACGTGAGCGGGCTGGAATTTTTCCCAGTCGCCGGCCAAGGCTGCGACGGCCCAATCGTGGCGGCAGTCAGCCAAAAAACGATCGCAAACCGCCTCGAGCTGGCACCGCAGAAGCCCCTTCGGCGTGGCTGTAGCTATGAATTCGTGGTGCCGGAGAGCGCGCCCATTGCGAGAAACGGAGCAAGTCTTGCTACGCCCTTGCGCGTTCGTTTCAGAGTGGCAGCAGCGGCCCTGACGCCTGCCCAGCGCGAGCTAGAGCCCTTCGCATCCGATCCCGTGACGAAAACCCTCAGATCGTTTTCAGCGCGTCCTGGCATCAATACTCCGGTGCGCGCCGCGCTCGAACGCTACCAAGACGAGATCGGGATCCCCGCCTCCGATCTGCGCCCGTTCGCCGCGGCCGCGATGCCCGCGCTCGCAAGCAATACCGAGGCGAAGTCCTATGATCAGTACTATCGCCAGTATCGCGGCGCATATCTGGTCGCGGGCTACGGGTACATGATCTCCGCCCGAAACGACACCTTTGGCTCCGCGTTTGGAAAAGTGATGCCTAAGTTGCCCGCGTTCGGGCAACCTCGCGTGAGCGAAGCGGCCGCGCTGAAACGAGTGGCGATCGAGCTAGCGCCTGCGGTGTTGTCCTGGGACGTTCCGGATAGCCACATTCAAAAGCCGCGCGGTGTGCTCGAATTGGTCCAGAACCCACCCAACACCCCCGGTGCCCCCTTCGTACCGGTGTGGCACTTCGATCTCCCCAATTCCGGCACTGATTGGAGGTACGTCGAGGTCGACGTGCGGTCAGGCAAGGTCGTTCGCAAGGAAAAGATCCAGATTGTCGAATGAATCGCCGCGTGAGCGTCGGCACTCGGCGGATCCGCGCAATTCGAAGGCTATTTCCGCGGAACCTGAGCGCTTTCCACCCCTTGCGGCTTGTCCCGAGGCGGGCTCTGTGCCCAAGGTCCCGCGCTCGGAGAGACGACACGAATGCTCGAATCGCAGACCATCGACAGTGCACGCATCGAGGGCGGTAGCGAATTCGTGCTCGCGCGTCACGATCAAGAGTGGATCGTGCGCGTCGACGGCCGCGTGCTGATGTCGAGCCGCATGCACGATTCCGAGGAAGCGCTGGCCGAGCATTCGCTCGAGCGATGTAACGATCCCGAGGCCGTGCTCGTGGGCGGCCTGGGGCTCGGCTTCACACTGCGCGCCGTGCTCGACCGAGTCGCGCCTGATGCGCGCGTGACCGTCGCGGAGCTCGTGCCCGAACTCGTGGAGTGGAACCGCACTCATTTGGCCGAGCTGCACGATCATGCGCTGGACGACGAGCGCTGTCAGATCGTGGTCGGGGACGTGTTCGACACGATCAAGCGCTCGCCACGCACCTTCGACGTGATCATGCTCGACGTGGACAACGGCCCCGTCGCGCTGTCCAGCGCCAAGAACCAACGCCTATACAGCGAGTATGGCGTGCGCGCGTGTCACCAAGCGCTGCGCCCTGGCGGCGTGCTGGCGGTCTGGTCGTCGGGTCCCAACGCACGCTTCGAGCGCAGGCTTTCGGCGGCCGGCTTTGCCGTTGATGTGATGCGTGTTGCCGCCCGCAAAGGATCGCGCGCGCGGCACGTGATCTTCATGGCCGAGGCCTGAGCCCGCGTCGCGCCGAGCGCTCGGTCAGGGGTTGCTCGGCGTGCTCGACGCGGGCGCTGGTTCGCCCGAAACACTCGCGGCCGGTGCCGGATCGAGCGGCGCCATTGGAACCACGTCAACACTGGGCGCTGGGCTCTCCGCAGCCGACTGCGCATCGACCGGCGGGGTGCTCGTCGAGCTGGCCGGCGTAGCGCGCTTTGGGCGCCGCGCGTAACGCGGCGTAACCGACTTGGCGGGAGCGTGTGGCGCAGCGGGCTTCAGCGTGCTCGCGCTGGGCGCCGCGCTTGCCTCGGACGGGACTGGCGTGGGCGTGGACGCAGGTTCAGGTTCAGGCTCGGGTGCAGCGCTCGGTTGAGCTGCTTGGGGGGTAGGCGGCGCGTCTTTCGCTACGGGCGGCGAACGCACCAGGAAGAGCGTGAAGGCGGCCGCCAATGCCGCCGCGCCGAACGCGGCTCCGAGCACCACGCGCCGCGAGCTCTTTTGGTCGGCGCGCCGTTCGTTCGAAAGCAGCTCTTCGATCTCGCTCCACGCCTCACGGGCCTGCCACGGATCCGCAACCGCAGCCTCGGCGGTCGTCGGCGCGAGCGAACTGGGCATGGCCGGCTCCGCCGGGAGTGGCGTGGCGATCGCCGGCACAGGTGTAAACCGAGCCGACTCGACGGCCTCTTGGCTCAGGGGGGCGGTGTCTGCGGGGGGCGGACGAGAGCCTGCAACCAAGCGCAACTGCGGGACATCCAACACCGCCGTCCAATCGTGCATGCCGATGCGCCAGACCAGCGACTGTTCCGACAGCGTGCCTTTACGCAGGCCGTCGATCACCTCCAAAGTCGTCATGGGCAGCACGACGTCGTCCGCGACATTGACCAACCACCCGCCGTGATTGGCGCGATTCGTCATGCGTTTGTCGCGGGGAGGGGCCACGGCGCGCACCATAGCGAAATGGCGCTGAGCTTGCCAATGTCCCGAGCTATCATCCCGCAATGATTCTCGAAGAGTCGGTAGTGGAACTCCAAACGCCGAGCGGCGTCATGAACACCCATGTATCGAAACCGGTCGCCGCTGGTTGTCGCCCTGGGATCGTGTTGTTCTCCGAAATCTACCAGCGCACGGGTCCGATCCGGCGTATGGCCGCGATGCTCGCCGGACAGGGGTTCGTGGTGCTCGTGCCGGAGATCTTTCACGAGCTCGAGCCGGCGGGCAGTGTGCTCGCTTATGACGCCGCGGGCACCGAGCGTGGCAATCGGCACAAAGTCGGAAAAACAGTCGCCGCCTATGACGCTGACGCGCGCGCCTGCCTCGATTATCTGCAAACGCGCGATGACGTCGATGGCCGGTTGTTCAGCGCGGGCGTGTGCATCGGCGGTCACTTGGCCTACCGCTGCGCGCTCGACCCACGCGTACAAGCGGCCGCGTGCTTCTACGCGACCGATTTACACAAGGGCTCACTCGGCTTGGGCGGTGACGATTCTTTGGCGCGAATGCCCGATATTTGCGGAGAATTGCTGATGGTCTGGGGCCGCCAAGATCCGCATGTGCCGGACGAAGGCCGCGCCCTGATTCAAGCGCGCCTGCGCGAAACCAACCGTCGCTACACGTGGCATGAGTTCAACGCGGCCCACGCCTTCTTGCGCGACGAAGGTCCGCGCTACGATCCCGCGCTCGCGCTGCTCTCCTATCGCATGATGATCGAACTATTTCTGCAGGTCTGAATGTGCGAGACGGCGGCGCATACCGAGCCAATGCCGGCTTGGTTCTTGGATCGCAAAGCGCTCAAGTCACTCGCGCTCACCCGGCGCGACGCTTACCGCGTGGCGCGTCCGTTCCCGCACGCAATTTTCGATGGCTTCTTGGGCGACGCTCGCGCGCTCGCGCTGGCCCAGCGCTTCCCCGGACCGGAGCACAGCGCTTGGATGCGACGCGACTACCGCGAGCAATCCGCGCGCATGGGCCAACTGCAGCGCACCGGCTTCGAAGGTGTCGATGCTGGCCTGCGCCACTTGCTCTCCGAACTTTGCGCCATGGCGTTCTTGGACTTTTTGGGTGCATTGACCGGAGTCGAGGGCCTGATCGCCGATCCGCATTTTCGCGGCGCAGGCCCGTCATTGACTTTGCCCGGCGGTCACCTCGCGCTACACGCCGACTTCAACCGCGATCGCACGCGCCACCTCGAGCGCAAGCTGACCGTAATTTATTACCTAGGCCTCGACTGGCAACCCGCGTGGGGCGGCGCGCTCGAACTCTGGGACGAGCAACGCACGCGCTGTGAAGCCAGCCATTTGCCGCTCCTCGATCGCCTGATCGTGATGGACCACGGCGACACGTACTGGCACGGGCACCCGCAACCCTTGGCTTGCCCCGCAGGCCGTTTCCGCGCGTCGGTGTCCGCCTACTACTATGTGGCCGCGCCGTCCCCCGACGAGGAAAATTCCCACGGCGCGATCTGGGCAACCTGAGCGCTAGATTTTTGATGGTCACGCGTCGTGTGCTTGCCTCGGCGCAGCCTTCGGCGTCGAGTAGAGAGCGGCATTGCCGCCTCACCTGGTGATGGGCGCGGCTTTTGCAGATGTTCTACGCATGACGATATCCATCACCGGTCTATTGGTTCTGTTGATTGTCGCCGGCATCTGCGGCGGTATCGGTCGCGCCATCGGCGGGGGTACCGGCGGCGGGTTTTTCGTATCAATTGCCGTGGGTTTCGTGGGCGCCCTGTTGGGTACCTTCGTCGCTCATTACTTCCATCTGCCCGAGCTGTTGATGGTGACCATCGACAATCACCCATTCCCGATCTTGTGGTCGATCATCGGCGCTTCGCTGTTCGTCGCCTTGGTGCATCTTGTCTCGGGCGGGGCGGCAGGCCGCACCTGGCGCTACCGCTGAGTGCACGCTGCCCCGACTGCTCGAGCCATGGAGCGGCCAAAACCACGCCGCCGCGCTTAGATCCGCCACGGCTGATCCCTGGGGCCGGCGTGCCAATTGTCGTGTCGCCCGTCCCAGTAGATCACCTTCACGTCCAAAGGATCTACATCGTCGAGCGTGTTGTAGTTGATTGACACGAAGTCGCCGCCCAGCTCGGCCAGATGACCTGCGCCGAAGCAGTGCACCCCGCAGTGCTTGCAGAACGAGCGCTTGCCAATCTTGTGGCCCCAAACGTAGTCAGTGATGCTGTCGGCACCGGACAGTAGCTGGAAAGCGTCGGGTTTCACGGAACTGCCGAGCTGGCTGATCTTGTTGCAGATCGAGCAGTTGCAGCGCCCGCCTTGGCTCGTGTCGATCGTGACCTGGAAGCGCACCGCGCCGCAGTGGCAGCCGCCAGTGTGAACTTTCGGAGCGCTCGTCGGGGTAGGGGAGGTGTCGGAGGCCGGGTTGCTCATTGGCTGGTTTCCTTTTGGTTATTCGGTAGCGACGGAGAGCAATCTGCCAGGGTCAAATGACAGCATTATGTCAGTTATTGTCGGCCCTGGAAAAGTGCCCTGGTTCGCGCGGCTGGCGTATCCCGCGCGGCTGGCGTATCCGGTTTTTCGATGGCCGTGACCGTCTCGCCCCCCTCCACCGCCTCGGACGCTCAACGCGCGGTGCACGCGGTGTTTCGCATCGAATCGGCGCGGCTCATCGCAGGCCTGACTCGCCTGGTGCGAGACGTCGGGTTGGCCGAAGAGTTGGCGCAGGACGCGCTCGTCACGGCGCTCGAGCGTTGGCCGGAGTCGGGGGTGCCCGACAACCCCGGGGCGTGGCTGATGGCGACCGCCAAGCGGCGGGCGATCGACGAGCTGCGGCGCGGTAAGCGCTGGCAGAAGAAGCAAGACGCGATCAGCCACGAGCTCGACGCGCGCGCCGAGTTCAGCGCAAAAGATTTGGACGCTGCGCTCGACGATGACGTGGGCGACGATCTGCTGCGGCTCGTGTTCACCTCGTGCCACCCGATCTTGTCTACCGAAGCCCGCGTGGCGCTCACTTTGCGCTTGCTCGGTGGGCTCACGACGGACGAAATCGCGCGCGCGTTCCTGGTTCCCGAACCGACGATTGCGCAGCGCATCGTGCGTGCCAAGCGTCAGCTGGCCGACTCGCAAGTGCCCTTCGAGGTGCCGCGCGGACCGGAGCTCGCGGCGCGCTTGTCGTCGGTGCTGGAGGTCGTGTACCTGATTTTCAACGAAGGTTATTCGGCGACCGCTGGCGAAGACTGGATGCGGCCCGGGCTATGTGACGACGCACTCCGCCTAGGCCGGATCTTGGCCGAACTCGCGCCCACCGAGCCAGAAGTCCACGGTCTGGTGGCGATCATGGAAATCCAAGCTTCGCGCGCGAACGCGCGCACGGGGCCCAAAGGAGAGCCGATTTTGCTGTTGGAGCAAAACCGTGCGCGTTGGGACCAAATGTTGATTCGCCGCGGCCTCGCCGCCCTCGCGCGCGCTGAAGCGCTCGGCGGTGCCCAGGGGCCATACGCATTGCAGGCGGCGATTGCCGCCTGTCACGCGCGGGCTAGTCAGGCGAAGGATACGGACTGGGCGCGCATTGCCGCGCTGTACGCGGCGCTCGTCGAACGCACACCCTCGCCGATCGTGGAGCTGAACCGCGCAGTGGCGGTGTCGATGGCAGAGGGACCCGCAGCGGGGCTTTCGATTATCGATGAACTGCTGTCCGAGCCCTCGCTCCGCTCGTACCACTTGCTGCCGAGTGTGCGTGGGGACCTGCTCTACAAGCTGGGGCGGCTGTCTGAAGCGCGCTCGGAGTTCGAGCGCGCCGCTTCGCTCACGCGCAACGAACGCGAGCGATCGCTGCTCTCGGAGCGCGCGTCGGCCTGCGCGTCGCCCGAGGCGCCCGAGGCGCCGCGCTCCTCGGGCAAAAGTCGTCGCCGCTCCTGAGAATGCGACGGGCGACTTGACGAATTTTGGATCGGCTGATACTTAAGTAAACGCTTTAGCGTTGAGAAAGGTCGAGCCCAATGGCCCTGCGTTTGTACAGTCACCCCTTCGCCTCGTTTTGCCAAAAAGTGCTGATTGCCCTGTACGAAAACCAGACGCCGTTCGAGGCGGTGCTGATCGACCTCGCCGACAAAGCGGATCGCGCGGAACTGCAACGTGTCTGGCGGGTCGCGAAGTTTCCTGTGCTGCTCGACGAAACGCGCAAATACAGCGTGCCCGAGTCGAGCATCATCATCGAGTACTTGAGCCAATATTATCCGGGCAAAGTCCCGCTCTTGCCTGGGGATCCCGACCTCGCCCGCGAGACACGGTTGCTCGATCGCTTCTACGATCTGTACGTCAGCGATCCGATGCAGAAGATCGTGTTCAATCGTCTGCGCCCCGCCGATCAAAAGGATGCTTTTGGCCTCGCCCAAGCCAAGGCCTCGCTGCTCACCGCTTACCAAATGATCGAAGACCAGATGACCGATAAAGTCTGGGCCATGGGCGAGTCTTTCAGCATGGCTGATTGCGCCGCGGCACCGGCATTGATGTACGCGAACGTCGTGTTCCCGATCGGTGAAGCGTACCCACGAGCCGCAGCGTATCTGAAGCGCCTGTGCGAGCGACCCTCCTACGCTCGGGTGCTGCGCGAGGCCGAGCCGTTCTGGGCGGTTTTCCCGAAAGAATGATGAGCCGGGAGCAACAGTCCGCGGCGCTCGATGGCCTGTTTCAGGCGCTCGGTGATCCCGCGCGCCGCGGCATGGTCGATCGCCTGTGTCGCGGCCCGGCTTCGGTCAGTGAGCTGGCCAAACCGCTCGCCATGACTTTGTCGGCCGTCGTGCAGCACCTGCAAGTGCTCGAGGCGAGTGGCTTGGTACGCTCGCACAAAGTGGGTCGAGTGCGCACGTGTCAGCTGGACACGGCCGCGCTCGAAAGCGCAGAGCGCTGGCTCGTCGGTAGGCGTAGCCTGTGGGAAGCCCGCTTCGATCGCTTGGGTGAATATTTGGCCGAGCAGGTCGAACCGCGGAAACCAACCAAAAAACACTGAGCGCGTTCAGCGAGAGCCCCGATGAAACAGCGGTCCACTCAACATACGACGTTCGTGATAGAGCGCAGGTACGCGGCGCAACCCGCGCGCGTGTTCGCGGCGTGGGCGGATCCAGCCGCCAAGGCTCGCTGGTTCAACGGCCCCAGCACCTGGCAAAACGAAGGCTATGTGCTTGATTTTCGCGTCGGCGGCCGCGAGCATTTGCGCACGGGGGCGCCCGGCGGCGGCAAGGTGCACCAATACGACTGCTGCTACCAAGACATCGTGCCCGGTGCGCGTATCGTCTACAGCTATGACATGCACATCGGGGATGTGCGCATCAGCGTTTCGCTGGCCACGGTCGAGTTTCAGCCGGACGCCGCCGGCACGCTCATGAAGTTCACCGAACAAGCCGTGTTCTTGGACGGCTATGATGATTCAGGGAGCCGCGAACGCGGGACGCAGGAGCTGCTTGGCAAGCTAGCGGCAGCCCTCGAGACTATTTGAGAAAAGGTCGCGGAGTGTGTCGATCGCTGCCCGCCCCGTTTGACGTGCAGGTAGAGCGCAGGAAAAAACTCCTGGCTCGGACCCCACAGGAGCTCAATCGATGCGATTTTTATGTCTGTACCGGCCCGGCACTGCTGAATCTCACGCCCCCCCTACTGCCGAAGAGCAGGAGACCATGGGTAAGCTGATTGGGGACATGGCCAAAGCTGGCGTACTGCTCGCCGTCGAGGGTTGCTTGCCGAGCTCCTACGGCGTGCGGGTCGACATCCGCGCGGGGGAATTCTCCGTCACGGATGGTCCGTTCCCGGAGACGAAGGAGCTCATAGCCGGCTTTTGCCTGATGCAGGTGAAGTCTAAAGAAGAAGCGGTGGAGTGGGGTAAGCGTTTTTTGAGTGTGGCGGGCGAAGGCCAAACCGAGATCCGGCAGCTGCACGAGATGCCTGCGGGTTGAGTTCTCCGTCGTCGGCGAGGCTGCGGTCGTGACGGCGACGACCGCAGCTCGCTGTCGAGACTTCAATTCGGGCGTTCGAGATCCGATTGCAGCACGAATTCCGGGTAGCCTGGCACGCCCATCTCCGGCACATCGAGGCCGGCGAGTTCGACCTCGGCCGAAACCCGATTGCCGCCGATCAGTTTGCCCACGAGCCAAAAGAGAGAGCCGCCCACGAGCACGTTCCAGGCGATGCACGCGCCGGCCTCGCAGCACTGAGCGACGAGTTGCGACGGGTCACCGTAGAACAGCCCCGTCACCCCGCGCCCAGCGACCCCCATGTACTTGTCCGCGCCGACGCCGTTCATGCCCGCGCCGTAGCTCCCGTCCGAAAACAGGCCCACGGAGATCACCCCCCACAGCCCGTTTGCGCCGTGCACGCTGATCGCGCCGACCGGGTCGTCGATGCCCATGCGTTCGACGAAGAACACGCTCCACACCACCAGCACGCCCGCCACGGTGCCAATGATGAAGGCGCTGAGCGGGGTGACGAACGCGCATGGTGACGTGATCGCCACCAGCCCCGCGAGCATGCTGTTGCACATCATCGACGGATCTGGCTTTCCGTACACATTCCACATGTAGACCACGCCGCTCAGGCTTGCCGCCATGCCGGCGATCATGGTGTTCACGGCGACCACGCCGATGCGGCCGTCGGTACCCGCGAGCGAGCTGCCCGTGTTGAACCCGAACCAGCCGAAGGCCAAGATGAACGTGCCCAGCTGCACCATCGGAATGTCGTGCGGCAAGATCGCTTGCGGTTGTCCATTCAAGTATTTGCCGATCCGCGGACCGAGCATCCAGGCGGTGATGACCGCCAGCGAACCGCCTTGCAGATGCACCACTCCCGAGCCGGCGAAGTCGATCGCGCCGTGCCCGAAGCCGAGGCGATAGCCGATCTGCGCCAGCCAACCGCCGCCCCAAACCCAGTTGCCGAACACGGGGTAGGTGAGACCGCCCACGAAGATGCTGAAAATGAAGAAGCTCTTGAAACGCCAACGCTCGGCGCACGCCCCGGTGACGATCGTCGCGGTCGTGTCCATGAACGCCATCATGAACAGGAACATCACGATCGCGCCCGAGTCGTAGCCGGCGCCGGTCAAGAACCAGCCAGTAGTTCCGAACAGCCCCCAGCCGTGGTCCCCGCCTACCGGGGAGCCGACCGTGAACATGTGCGAGAGCGTGGGCAGCCCGCCGAGTGAAAGTGGACCACCGATGGCAGTGCCGTTCATGCCGCTGCACATCAGCGCAAAGCCCGACACGAAAAAGCCGAACATGCCCAGCCCGTAGACCAGGAAATTCATCGACATCGTGTGCGCGGCGTTCTTCGCGCGACACAAGCCCGTCTCGACCAGCGCAAAGCCCGCCTGCATGAAGATCACCAGGAAGCCGCAGACCAGTACCCAGACATAGTTGATGCCGAAAAAGTTGTGCGAAGACGAGCGCGCGACGGCATCGAGTCCGGCGGCGACTTGCTCCGGCGTCATCGTCTTCGGGTCGAGCTTGGTATAGCCAGGTACGGATGCCGGCGTGGGCGTGGTTTGAAATGCGCCCGTCTTGTCCGGCTCGACGTCGGCGGCGCGTGCGGGCGGTGCCCAAGCGAGCAGCGCCGCTAGGCAGCACAAGCTGACCGCCAGCCAGTGCCGCCAGTTCCGAGGCACGCTCGAATCCCGCTCGATCTTCATCTGCTCAAGCATCCGGTCTCCTTGATGTCTCGAACAGTGTGAGGGGGGCGTGGGTTTCAGTCGTGTTTCACATAGGCTTCTCTAACTCATGATTATCCTTGGCCGGTTTCGGTTTGCGCCCATTTGGGCCTGCATCCTGATATGGCCCAGGGCATGGAAAATAGCGCGCTGCGAGCCCGTTATGATCGATACGATCGGGATCGCGACGGTCGGATCGACCTGAGCGAATTCTCCACGCTGCTGGACGAGCTCGGCCTCGGTTACGAGGAAGCTCAAGTCAAAGCGGCATTCGCGGCCCTAGATGCCGACCAGAACGGGCAGATCGATTACGCCGAGTTCGCCAATTGGTGGGTCGGGAGCTGACTCTTCGCGCCCCTCGCGCGAGACAAAACGAACGAGCGCCGCGTCGTCGAAAACTTTCGTCGTCGACGACGCAGCGCTCAGGCTACGTCTCAGAACGTCGTTGGATCAGGTCGAGCCAACAGCGGCCGAGCTGGCAGCAGCCGGTCCACCACTGTCTTCCGTGTCCAAGTGACCGTAGGTGTGCTCGCTGGTGTGGTAACCCTGCTCCCCGTGGTCCGAGAGATCGAGGCCGAGCTCTTCGTCTTCTGCGTCCGGGCGTAGGCCAATCGTGGCTTTGAGCGCGTAGCCGATGGCGCACGTGGCCACGACGGCCAGAACGATCGTCAAGCCCATGGCCTTGAGCTGCTCGACCCAGAGCCCGTTGCCCACGAGGTCCTTGAGGTTGGTGTTGAGGTTCGGGTTCATGCCGGCGTCCGCCAAGAAACCGGTGATCAGCGCGCCGATCGTGCCGCCGACGGCGTGCACGCCGAAGGTGTCGAGCGCGTCGTCGTAGCCGAGCATTTGCTTCAGCTTGGTGCAGGCGAGGAACGGCACGATACCGGCGATCACGCCGATGATGATCGCGCCGACCGGCGTCACGAAGCCCGCGGCGGGGGTGATTACGACCAAACCGCCGACCGCGCCGGAACAAAAGCCGAGCACGGTGGGTTTGCCGCGGGTGATCCACTCCGCCGCTGGCCAAGCCGCACAAGCCACCGCAGTGGCGATGGTGGTCGTCATGAACGCGTTGGCGGCGATGGCGTCGGCAGCGACGGCGCTACCCGCGTTGAAGCCGTACCAACCCACCCACAGCATGCCGGTGCCGACCATGGTTAAGACCAAGCTATGCGGCGCGAAGCTCTCTTTGCCGAAGCCCTTGCGCTTGCCGACAATCAACGCCAGCACGATCGCCGACCAACCGGAGGACATGTGAACCACCGTGCCGCCGGCAAAGTCGATGGCTTTGATGCCCGCGTTGGCGTTCCACACGCCGTTCATGAAACCGTCCACGCCCCAGACCATGTGCGCGAGCGGGAAGTAAACGACGAACATCCAGATGCCCATGAACAGCATCAATGCGCTGAATTTCATGCGCTCGGCGATGGCACCCACGATCAGCGCCGGGGTGATGATCGCGAACATCAGCTGGTACATCGAGAACACGTTCTGCGAAACCCAAGCCGAATAATCGCCGTTGGGCATGGCATCCACGCCGGCCAACATCGCGAATTTCGTGCCACCCAAGAACGGCGTCCCCGGCGAGAAGCACAAGCTGTAGCCGATCACGACCCACAGGATCGTGACCATGCCCGCCGAACCCAAACACTGCGCCATCACCGACAGCACGTTCTTCGTGCGCACGAGGCCGCCATAGAACAGCGCGAGGCCGGGCAGCGTCATGAACAAGACCAGTGCCGCACAAGTCATCATCCAGCCGTTGTGACCCGGGCCGGCGCCGGCAACCTTCGACTCTTTCGAGACGCGCGCACCGTTGTTGATGTACGCCTCCAGATCGCCGAGCCGCTCTTCGATCGCCTTGGCGTCGAGTGCGGGGGCCGCAGCAGCAGCGGCGGCCGGTGCGGCAGCGGCGGGTGCGGGTGCGGCAGCGGCGGGTGGGGCGGCGGGCTCGCCACTCTGGGCGTACGAAAGCCTCGGCAGGGCCGCGGTAAACACAGCGAGCGCGACGAGCGCTAGCAAAAATATACTTTTTGCGAAACGCGTCCTGGCGCACACTGTGAAAGATTCTATGAGATTGCTCAGCATCACTGGTCTCCTTGGGATGACGGCCCACCAGCTAGGTACCCAGCAACCGGGTGTGTGTCTGTTTCGTGTTTCGTGCGCCGACATCGCGGCCGCATCAAAAGTCATATACGTGTGACGCATACCAAATTGACGACAAATTAATTCCGCTCTCACTGATCTCACGAATGGTCACACAATTCGCGGCTTTGACTCGGGTGGTCCGCGCCTATGGCTTGGCGGCGGGCTGCGTCCTGCTGAGCATTCTGTGTGCACACGTCGTTGAGCCGTACGGTCATCTCGCTGATTTGGCGATGATCCACCTGCTAGGGATCGTGTTCCTCTCGCTGCGCTCGAGCGTGCGCACCTCGGTGCTATCCAGCGTCGTCAGCATTTTCTCGTTCGACTTCTTTTTCATCACCCCCAAGTACGCGCTCGCCTGGTCGGATGCCGAGAGCATCGTCACCTTCATCGCGATGGTCGTGGTCGCGGGCGTGGTCAGCTCGCTCAGTGAAAATTCACGGCGCCAAGAGCGGGCGGCACGTGCGACAGCCGTGCGCACCCAAGCCTTGTATGAGCTGAACGTGGAGCTTTCGAGCTCGCGCGACGTTCAGCAGCTGGCCGCGGTCACTGCGCGCCACTTGACCAAGTTGTTCGGCGCGCCTGTGAGCGTGCTGCTGCAGACCCCCGAGGGTACGCTCCAGCCCGCCGAGACCTCCCGCGATCGCGTGCTTTCGCAGAGCGCGTGGACGCGGCGGGAATTCGTCAAACAGAGCGCCCCATCCGGTATCTCGATTTGGGTTCCGGTGGTCGGTGCGCACTCCTCGCTGGGCGCGGTTGGCCTCAAACCCAGCCTTCCGTTCGAGCAAGAGTCGGAGCAGGGCTTCTTGCTGTCCGCGTGTGTCAATCAACTGGCGACGGCGATAGAGCGGGTTCAACTCGCGGGGGCGGTGCGCCGCACTCAACTCGAGGCCGAGGGGGAGCGGCTGCGCAGCTCCTTGTTGAGCGCGGTCTCGCACGATCTCAAAACGCCGCTGGCAACGATGATCGCCGCGGGCGCGGCGTTGATCGGGCGCACCGGCGAGATTGAGCCCAAAGCGGCGGACGAAGTCTTGCGCTCGCTGGTCAGCGAGGGCGAGCGGCTGAGTCGTTTGATCCACAATTTGCTGTCGGTGACCCGCTTGGAGTCCGCGAACGTCGAGCTTCGGCGCACCCCCGAGTCGGTAGACGACATCGTGCTTTCGGCCGTCGAGCGCTTCAAGGATCGCTCTCGAAAAGTGCCGATCGTCAGCGAAATTGCCGCTGATTTGCCACTGATTTCCGCGGAGCCCGTGCTGCTCGAGCAAGTTTTGGTCAATCTGCTCGAGAATGCGACGCGCTACGCGGGTTCGGATCCGGAGATCGCCGTGCATGCCCGGGCCGCGGGCGGCTCGGTGCTCGTCCAGGTCGAAGACAACGGGCCCGGGATCGCCGAGCACGAGCGCGAAAAAGTGTTCGAGAAGTTCTATCGCGGTCAGCAGGCGCCCAAGGGCGATGGCGGGGTCGGGCTCGGGCTGACCATCTGCCGCTCGATCATTCGCGCCCACGGTGGCAAAATCGGCGTGCGGGAGCGTGCGGGCGGAGGTACGCTGGTCGAGTTCACCGTCCCGTTTGCCGCTGCCCGGGAGCAGCTCTCCAGAGAGGCCTCGCTCGACTCATGAATCGATCACTCTTGCTGGTAGTAGAAGACGATCCCGAAATGCGCAGCGTGGTGTCTTTCACCCTGCGCAACTACGGGTACGACGTGCGCGAGGCGGCCACCGGTGCCGAGGCCCTCAGTCAAATCCAGACGCGCACGCCGGACGCGATGGTCTTGGATCTTGGCCTGCCCGATATAGACGGCTTCGTGGTCACCGCTTGCGTCCGCCAGGAGCACGAGTTCCCGATCATCGTGCTGTCGGCCCGCGGTGAAGAGCAACATCAAGTGCGCGCGCTCGATAGCGGCGCCAACGACTACGTGACCAAGCCGTTCCGGGAGGGAGAGCTGATGGCGCGCATCCGCGCGGCGCTGCGGCGCCCCGTCCCGGTGGCGGAGCGGCGTGACTTGAACGTCGGTGATCTGCGCATCGACTCCACCCAGCGTCGCGTGTTCGTGCGCGGCAAAGAGGTAACGCTGACCCGCACCGAGTTCGATCTGCTCGACACCCTGGCCCGCAATGCCGACCGCGTGGTGACGCACCGACAAATTTTGCGCGCGGTCTGGGGCGCCGAGCACGTGGACGAGGTTCACTACCTACGCGTGTACATCAAGCTCCTGCGCACCAAGATCGAGCAAGATCCCGCGCACCCCACGCGCATCTTGACCACGCTGGGCGTCGGCTATCGGTTGGTCAGCGCAGAGACTCTGAGCTGAGGCTCCGCTCTCCTTGCCCGGCGCTCACCGCGAGCTCCGCGATGCGCCGCGCCAGGAAGCGCAGTTCGGATGCATTGTGGGCCAGCGCCTGCGCGCGCTGATAGCTCGCGATCGCCTCGTCGCTCCGCCCTAGGCGGCGGAGCAGATCGGCCCGCGCGGCGTGCCACAAATGGTAACCGTCGAGCGCGTGCTCGAGCTCGTCGACGAGGGCCAGGCCCGCTTCGCTGCCTTCCGCCATGGCCACCGCGACGGCGCGGTTCAGGGCTACGACCGGCGATGGGTACAGTTCGTATAGCCGCGTGTACAAGCCGACGATTTGCGCCCAATCCGTCGCGTCCGCGCTGACTGATTCGGCGTGCACCGCGGCGATCGCGGCTTCCAGCGCGTAAGTTCCGGGCCGCGCGCGCCCGAGCGCGGCGCGCACGAGGGCACAGCCTTCGTCGATCTCGGCGCGGTCCCAGCGTGTGCGATCTTGGTCTTCGAGCAAAACGAGTTCGCCATCGGCAGCGACGCGCGTTTCGCGCCGTGCATCGTGGAGCAACATCAACGCCAAGAGCGACTCTACCTCGGCGGGGGCACCGCCGAGACGCGCACGCAACAGCGCGCACAAGAGCCGCGTCAGCTCGATGGCTTCGCTCGAGAGCGCTCGGCGCAGCAGCTCCTTGCCCTGGGCCGCTGCGTAGCCTTCGTTGAAAATCAGATACAAGACGGCCATCACCGCCGACAGGCGCTCGGGCAGATCTGCGGCCTCGGGGATGGCGTATGGAATGGCGGCTTCGCGGATCTTGGATTTGGCGCGCACCAGGCGCTGCGCCATCGTGCTCGCGGGCACCAAGAAGGCGTGCGCGATCTCTTCCGTGGACAGCCCCCCCAGCGTGCGCAAGGTGAGCGCGACGCGCGCCTCTGCCGGCAACGCCGGATGGCAGCAGGTGAAGATCAGACGCAGGCGCTCGTCCGGTACGGCGTCGTCGGGCACCGTCGATTGTAGGTGGCGCTCATCGAACGGCGCCAGCTCGGCGAGCAGCGTTTGTGAGCGTGCGCGGTGGCGAAAGCGGTCGATCGCCCGGTGCCGTGCGGTGCCGTAGAGCCAAGCCACCGGGTTGTTCGGCGGCGCTTCGGCCCAATCGGTCACTGCCGCCGAGAACGCCTCTTGCAGCGCTTCTTCGGCGACGTCGAAGTCGCCAAAGGCGCGGATCAACGACGAGAGCAGGTGGCCCCACTCCGCACGGCACAGGCGATCGAGATCGATCACGCGAAGATCATCAGCGGACGCACCTCGATCGAGCCGAAGCGCGCGCCCGGAATTTTCGCTGCAATGTTCAAAGCTTCATCGAGGTCTGCGGCTTCCACCAAGTAGTACCCCCCGAGCTGCTCTTTCGTCTCGGCGAAGGGGCCGTCAGTGGTCATGCGCTTGCCATCGCGGACGCGCACCGTGGTGGCCGTCGATGTCGGCTTCAGCGCATGCCCGCCCAGGATTTGCGCCGAGAACTCCTTGCCGAATTCGCCGTACTTCTCGAGCTCCATCTTTTCGTAGCCGTTCTCCCAACGCTTTTCGGTATCGTAAATCAACAGTAGGTATTTCACGGTGCGTTCCTTTCGCGAGTGACCCCACAGGGGGCGCTCGTGCTTGCGGTTCGTCTCAAAGGCGAGCGGGGCCGGGCGAGATCGACACCGCTCGGATCTTTTTTTCGGTTCCTGTCGGGAGCAAAACCGGCCTGCGGGCGCAAAGATCAGAATGGATCGAAGCAATCGTAGTTGTGCTGGCGGCAGATTCGGCCATCGCGAAACGTGAGAAACACACCGAAGTGGGCGGTCATGGTGCCGCCGATCGGGATGCTGCCGAGCGGTATCGCAAGCGTCGCCGTCCAGATCACCTCCAGCGCGAGTCGGTCGTCGGTCTCGAGCGAATTGACGATCTGGTATTTTTCCGAGACGAGCACGTGTTTTCCCCGCTCCTGACCGTCCAGGAGCGCGGCAAGATCGCGAGTGGCGCCGCCTCGAACCAGCTGGTTCGGGAATTCACGTTGCTCCACCTCGGGCGAGAAAAATGGCGACAAATCGGCTCGCGCCTCGATGGCGGAAAAGTACGCTCGGGCTCGTTCCAGCAGCGTCACAGCGGCTCCTTTCGTGGGTCTTGCTCGTCAGTTTACACAAACTGGTGCTAACCCTCGACCATGGCTGAAACCATCGTTATCTGTGGCTACGGAGTGGGAATTTCGGACGCGGTGGCGCGTCGTTTCGCAAAGGAGGGGTACCGCGTCGCCATCGTCGCGCGCAATGCCGAGCGGCTCAATGCCGCTGCTCAGAAATTGACGGCGGAAAAGCTCGACGTCAAAGCATTCGCCTGCGACGTGGGCGACGTCGACGCGGTGAAGAAGCTGATCGCGAACGTGCAAAGTAGCCTCGGCCCAATCAAGGTCTTGCACTGGAATGCCTACTCGGGCGGCGCGGGCGATCTGAAGACCGCCGGCGCCGACGAGCTGCGCGCAGTGCTCAATGTGACCGTGCACGGCCTGCTCGCCGCCGTGCAAGCCGCCTTGCCCGACCTCAAAGCGCAGCAGGGCGCGCTGCTCGTCACCGGCGGTGGCTTCGCGTTTTACGACCCGGCGGTGGACGCCGCGGCGACCCAATGGGGCGCGCAAGGGCTGGCGATCGGCAAGGCCGCGCAGCACAAAACCGTCGGCCTGCTCAGCAAGAGCCTGCAAGCGGATGGCGTTTACGTGGGTGAAGTCGTGGTCACCGGGCTCGTAAAGGGCACCGCGTTCGACTCGGGCAACGCAACGCTCGAAGCCTCGACCATCGCAGAAAAGTTTTGGGAGCTGTACCGGGCGCGCGACATCGTCTCAGTGACTATCTGATCGAACGCCATCATCGTGCTCTCGCTCGCGGGTGAGTCGCTGCGAGCCACAGCGGCTCACTCGGCCGAGGCACATTGGCACTGCAGGGGCGCCTCAATCGCCTGTTTCCGGGCCATTTCCGCGTGGAATTGGCCTCGGCCCCGGACTTGCAAAAGGGCCGTCCATTACACATGGACCGCTTCATCTCTACCACCGTTGGGCTGACGACACTTCTGGCTGGGCTATTGATGGCTGGGTCCGCATTGGCGGAGGAGAAGCTGACCACGCCCTCTTTGGACACCAAGGGCAAACCCTTGAACCCGCCCGCGCCGACGACACCTGCCGGCACGCCGAAATTGGGCGGACTGAGCGCTTTCGGCGGCGTAATGATCGTCGACATGGGGCCGGTGAACGATCGATTGCAAGAGCAACGCGCCCTCTATCCCTCGGATTTGCCGGTGGTGTTCCCGCTGCTCGGCGGTCAGGGCTTCGGCTTGTTCAGCCGCTTCGTGATCGGTGGTTCAGGTGCAGCGCTACTCTCGCGCAGCGTAGACGCCGCCAACGACCGCAAAATAAGCGCGAGCGGCGCGTGGGGCACGTTCGACTTCGGCTATCAGTTGCTGCGCGTGAACGGATTCTTGATCGCGCCGGTCCTCTCGCTCGGCGGCTACGGCATGAACGTCACCGTGGCCTCCAAGAGCGAAACCAACTTCGACGAAGCGTTGTCCAACCCAACGCGCAGTTTATCGCTGAGTAACAACGGCTTTCTCACCGGTATCTCGGTGCTGGCCCAAACCGTGTTGGTCGGCAAGGGCGCGCAGGTGCCCGGCGCGCGCACCGGCTACACGCTTGGTTTACGCTTGGGTGGGCTATACGGCTTTCCCGTCCACGGTTGGACTTCCAACGGCAGCAGCGTGAACGGCGATCCGCCCTTCGGCCTGCGCGGAGCCTATGCCGCGCTCTCACTCGGCGCTGGAAGTTGGTGAGTGCGCGCGCGAGCCGCCAAGGCTACACGCGCGCATACCGAAGTGGACGTCAGACTTCGAACAGGCCGGCGGCACCCATGCCGCCACCGATGCACATCGAGACGATGCCCAAGCGGCCGCCACGGCGGCGCAGCTCGTGAAGTAGCGTGGCCGTCAGCTTGGCGCCGGTACAGCCGAGGGGGTGGCCAAGGGCAATCGCGCCCCCGTTCACGTTCAGCTTGTCGTCGGGGACGCCGAGTTCGCGGCCGCAATACACGGCTTGTGCCGCGAACGCCTCGTTGATCTCGAACAGATCGATGTCGGCGATGCTGAGCCCGGTTTGCGCGAGCAGCTTGCGAATGGCCGGCACGGGGCCAATGCCCATGATGTCCGGATCGACGCCCGCCAGCGCAAATCCGCGGACATGGCCGAGTGGCTTCACGCCGAGCTCGGCGGCTTTGCGATCGGACAGCAAAACCGTCGCCGCCGCGCCATCGTTGGTCGGAGAGCTATTGCCGGCCGTCACCGAGCCGCCCTGCTTGAACACCGGCTTCAGCTTGCCCAACACTTCGAGTGTGGTGCCGGGACGCGGGCACTCATCGACCTTGAATTCGAGCTCCGAGATCGAGTTGCCCTCGAGCACCCGCGCCTTGACCGACACGATTTCGTCGTTGAAGCGGCCAGCGGCGATCGCGGCCAGCGCGCGCTCGTGGGAGCGCACTGCGAACTCGTCCTGGGCGGCGCGGCTGACATCGAAGCGCTGAGCCACGCGCTCTGCGGTGTGCCCCATGGCGATGTACGCTTCCGGGTACTCGTCCATCAGCTTGGGGTTGAGGCTCACCTTGTTGCCGCTCATTGGCACCATGGACATCGATTCCACGCCCCCGGCGACCGAAACTTGGGTGAGCCCAGCCTGCACGCTGAGCGCGGCATGCGCAATCGCTTGCAGGCCGCTCGAGCAGAAGCGGTTGATGGTTTCGGCCGGCACGCTGTTCGGCCATTTTGCCAAAAATACCGCATTCCTCGCGATATTCAGGCCTTGCTCGGCCTCCGGCATGGCGCAGCCGAGGATCACGTCGTCCACGTCTTCCGCTTTCAGGCCCGGCACTCGCTCGAGCGCGGCGACCATGGCGGCTGCGGCGAGGTCTTCCGGCCGAGTGCTACGCAGGGTGCCCTTGAGCGCACGGCCCACGGGGGTACGCACGGCCGATGCAACAATCACATTGAGGGGGAATGCCATTTTTTACCTCTAATCAGTGACTCTGATCAGTTGCGGAGGGGCTTGTTGTTCATCAACATGAACTGCACGCGCTCTTGGCTCTTGGGCTCGCCGCACAGTGAAAGGAACGCTTCCCGTTCGAGATCGAGGAAATGCTGCTCCGGCAAGAGCGTGCCGGCGGCGACCGGGCCACCACACAAGATGTGCGCGACCTTGTTGGCGATCAGGGCATCGTGCGCAGAAGCGAAGCCGCCTTCGACCATCGCCCACACGCGCGCGCCGATGGTCTTCTCTGCGTCGTAGCCAGCGGCAGGTAGGAGCGGCGGTAGGGGAGGGCGGTAGCCCGCCCCGGCCAGACCCAACGCCCGTTGCTTGGCTTCGAACAGAAGCCGCGCCGGATTGAGCGAAATGCCGTCCGTCGCCCGCAAATATTTGAGCGATTTGGCCTCTTCTGCGCTGGTGGCCACCTTGGCCATGGCGATGTTGAGCGACGCCTGACCGATGAACGGCAGCAGATCCACGCCGCCGACGCTGGCCAGGTCACTAGTGTAACGCTCCACCATGCGCAGGCAACCCCCGCCCGCGGGTACGAGCCCGACGCCGACCTCGACCAAGCCCATGTAGGTCTCGGCGTGCGCCTGACAAGCGTCTGCGGCCATCGCTACCTCGGCGCCGCCGCCCAACGTGTATTGGAAGGGCGCGGCGACGACCGGCACCTTCGCGTAGCGCAGGCGCTGCATCGCGTTCTGTAGGTTGGTGACCACGCTTTCGATTTGGTCCCAGGCCTTTTGCTGGGCGGCCATTGCGATCAGCATCAGATTCGCGCCCGCACAAAAGTGCTCGCCGGAATTGCCGATGATCACGGCTTGGAAGCTCTGTTCGGCGACGTCTGCGGCCTGGCCCAGCATGCTGATCACGTCGTTGTCGAGCGTGTTCAGCTTGGTGTGGAACTCTACGCACAGTACGCCGTCTCCCAAGTCCACGAGGGAGGCGCCATGGTTCTTCTTGACCACCCGCTTCGGATCGCTCTTCAGCGCGGGCAGGCTGATTTGCTCGGCGTCGCTTGGGATCGATTGGGGCGCTTTCGTCTTGGCGTCGTAAAACGTGGGTGCTGCCGCGCCGCCCGCGTAGAAGCTGGTGCGGCCGGAAGCGAGCATGTTGTCGACCCACTCGGGAACCGCCAGCCCCTCTTGCTTCATGCGAGCCACGGACTCGGGAACGCCGATCGCATCCCAGGCTTCGAATGGGCCCAGATCCCAGTTGAAGCCCCAACGCATCGCTTGATCGATGCTCACGATGTCGTCGGCGATCTCACCCAAGCGGCGAGCGCTGTAGACGAGCGTGCGCGAAAGCACCGCCCAGGCGAACTTGCCGGCGACGTCCGGCGCGTTGACCAATTTGAGCAAGCGCTTCTTCGGGTCCTCTTCGTTCTTGATCGCGCCCAGCGAATCGAAGCGCACCTTTTCTTGGCTGCGGTAGTCCTTGCTCTTCACGTCGTAGACGAGCAGCTCCGCGGGCGTCTTCTTGTAGAAGCCCGCGGAGCTCTTGCGCCCGAGGCGCCCGGCTGCCACCAAATCACGCACGAATTGCGGCACCTCGAAAGTGCTCCGCGCTTCGTCCTTGGTGAGCGAGTCGAAGCAATTCTTGGCTACGTGCACCAGGGTATCGATGCCCACCAAATCACCGGTGCCAAACGCCGCGCTGCTCGGCCTGCCCATGGGCTTACCCGTGATCTTGTCCACGGCCTCGATGCTCAGCCCCGATTCGAGCATCTGGTGCATCGTCAGCATCATCGAGTACACGCCGATGCGGTTGGCCACGAAGTTGGGCGTATCCTTGGCGTCGATCACGCCCTTACCCAAAAATTCGCCGAACTCCGTCATGCGTTGCATCACGGCCGGGTCGGTCTGGGGTGCCTTGGCAACCTCGAGCAGGCGCATGTAACGCACGGGGTTGAAGAAGTGCAGCACCAAGAAGCGTGATTTGAGCTCTGGGGGCAGCACCTCGACCATGCTAGCGATGCTGAGCCCGCTGGTGTTCGAGGCGAGGATCGCGTTCGGGCGTACGTACGGTGCGATCTTTTCGAACAGCTTGCGCTTGATCTCCAAATCTTCGACCACCGCTTCGACGATCAGGTCGCACTCTTTCAAGCGCTCCAAGTGATCTTCCAAGTTGCCGGTCGTGATCAAACGCGCGGCGTCCGGGGTGAAGAACGGAGCTGGTTTGGCCTTGAGTGCTTTCTCGAGCCCGCCGTCCGCAAAGCGATTGCGGGCCTTCGGATTGCTCGCCTCTTCAGCCTTCAAATTGGGCGGCACGATGTCGAGCAGGTGCGTGCGAATGCCCGCGCCCGCGAAGTGCGCTGCGATTGCGCTGCCCATCACGCCTGCCCCGATGACGCCTGCCGTTTGGATTCGTTCAGCCATCTTGCCTCTTAGCGTGAAGCTAGCCGAAGGCCGTTGCCAGTAGCAAAGCGGCGTCCACCCCGTGGGCCGAAGCGCTACAGACCTACACTGTCCGCTTCGCGTTTGGAGTACGCTTGAGGGCCATGTTCAGAAAGCTCGATCCCGAGCAAATCGTGGAAACCGCGAGCCGCCTGGAGCGCCGCATCGAAGAACGTTTCCCGGACGCAGGGCTCGGCAAGTTGGCGGGAGAGCTCACCGCGGTGACGCGCGAAGCACGCGCGCTTTCTGCCTGGCTGGCCGCGCCCAACAAACCGTTGCGGCTTGGTGTCGGCCTGGCAATCGTCGCCCTGTTCGTGGTCTTACTCACTGCCGCCGCGACCCTGCGTGGCGCCAGCGGCCCGCACGATTGGGCTGATTGGCTGCAAAGCCTGGAGGCAATGGTGAACGACGCCGTGTTCGTCGGGGTTGCCGTGTACTTCCTGCTCGGCCTCGAGACACGTCGCAAACGCACCCGCGCGCTCGCCGCGCTGCACGTCCTGCGATCTCTGGCGCACATCGTCGACATGCACCAGCTCACCAAAGACCCTGAGCGCATCGTCGCGGGCGGCCCCAGTACGCCGTCATCACCCGAGCGCACCATGAGCGCCTTCGAGCTCACGCGTTACCTCGACTACTCGACGGAGCTACTCGCCATCATCAGCAAAGTGGCCGCGCTCTACGTCCAAGAGCTCGCCGATCCGCTGACGGTCGCCGCCGCCAACTCGGTCGAAGAACTCGCCGTCAACCTCTCGCGCGCGATCTGGCAAAAGATCGTGATCCTTGATCGCGTCACGCCGCCTACGCCATGAGCAGGTTGTCGATGGTCACGCGCCACATCGAAACCGTCGCAGCCTTCGGCGTCGCGGACGCAAGAAGAGAGAAGACGGGAACGTCGAAGAGCGAGCTCTAGACGAAGATCTCTTCGAGCATATCGACCGACAGCACCCGATCCGACCAGCGCAGCAAGTCCTCCTGACTCGCGCTCGCTAGCCGTTCCGCGATGTTCGCTGGCGGTGGTCCAAACTTGAGCGTCAGCTGGCGAAGCAGGACCTCAGCGGTGCCTGCAGCGCGACCTTCTCGATGGCCGATCTGCTCGGCCTCTCGGCGCGCCTTCGCCACGCCGGCCTCCCACGTCAGCAATGCCATCTCGCGGCTCTCGGCTTCGTAGCGTGCGGCTTCGTCCTCGCTCAGGCGGTCTAGGGCGGCTTTGGCTTGCTTGAGCACCGGGTGTTCCATGGCTAGGTCCTCCAACTCTTCGTCCGCTTTGGCGGACAGGAATTTACCCCACAACGTTAGATTTGGCTCGTCGTATCGCTCGAGAGCGTTGGGAAGCTTATTCAGCTCCAAGACGTGGAGCTCGAGGTGGTCGGTCAAAAGCTCGCCTCCGTGCCGCTCGTGGAGCTGAAATGTCGAATGAAATCGCTGACTCGTCAGCTCGGAGAAGTTGGTGATCAAGATCACGACGCAGCGCCGAAGCTCAGTGTAAGGATTCCCTCGCTGTAAATCGTCAGCATACATACGAGCCCAGTAGTAGAGGGCCCGCTCTCGGAGCGCCGCGTGTCGCTGGCTCTGCATTTCCACATCGACCTGCTCGCCATTTTGAAGGCGGAGGCGCAGATCGAGTGAGATGCTCTTGGCAGAGGCGGCCAGCCGCTCGGGTTGACCGGAGAGTACGGTTACTGATGCGATGGGCACGGGTGGATTCAGAACCGCGTTGAGCAGCGAAATAAGTAGCTCGCGATTTTGCTCGGCGCCGAACAGCATTTGGAAAACGATGTCCAACTTCGGATCCAGCGTTTTACGCCGGCGAACCGCATTGCGATCTTGCATCCAGCCCCGTCGGCCGCGGGACTTGGTTCGTTGCGAAAAAAACACGGAACGGCAAGCGGGCTACGCGACGCGCTCTGGGCTCCTCGCCCGCTAACCCAAACCCCAATCTCAGCGCGGGTTGCCGAGCGATTCGACTGCGGCGAGCACCTCGTTCGCGTGCACGGCGGGATCGACGTCCGGCCACACGCGCGCGACTCGTCCATCGGCGCCGACGAGGAACGTGACGCGCGCATCCATGCCGAGGGTGCTCGATACGCCGTAGGCCTTGGCGATCGCGCCGCTTTCGTCGGCTACGAGCGAAAACGGCAAGTGGTGGCTGGTGCGGAACTCGGCGTGGGTTTCGCTCGAGTCGCGTGACACGCCGAAGATCGTCACGTGCAGCGGCTCGTAGCGACTGAACGCATCTCGAAAAGCACACGCCTCCTTGGTGCAACCGGGCGTGCCGTCCTTTGGATAGAAGTACACGATCGCGGCGTGGCCGCGGACCGCACTCAGACGAGTCACGCTGCCGTCAGGCGCTTCTCCAACGACCTCGGGCGCCATGGCACCGATCGGTAAGAGGCCATGGCCGCCGTCCGGGCGCACGATCGGCCCGCACGCGCCGCTCAGGGCGAACACGAATCCGAGTAAGGAATAAACGGCGGTCTTCACGCCTCTGAGCTCCACGACATTCCCCGAGCGTAGCGCGGAATCGAATTCGAACTCGACTTTCGAGGGCGTGAAGCGCCTTTTGGAGCAGAAGAGCGCGATCCCGCCGCGCAGCTACTGAGTTCCTGCGTTAGGGATTTTCTCGTAAAAAGTCTTGCAGGCGGCCGAGTGCGGCGTCCCATTGTTGGGAGATGTGAGCGAGGTGCTCGCGGGCTTTTTCGATGCGTTTTGGGCAGAGTTCCCAGATGCGTTCGCGGCCTTGGCGGCTGTCGTGCACGAGGCCCGCATCGGACAAGGCTCGCAGGTGTTTGGTGATGGCTTGACGCGTGACGTCCGTGCCCTCGCTGAGCCGCACGATCGAGAGTGGGCCCTCGTTGCACAAGCGGGAGACCAGCTTGAGGCGCGTTTCGTCGCCCAGTGCGGCGAACAGGGGGGCCGCTTCGCTGAGCTTTAGCGTGGAGCTACGACTGGGTGACATGGCGCTCGATGTTCTTCAGCTGTTCCGACCAGCCTGAGGCATTGTTGCGGAACGCTTCTGCGCGGCGTTCGGGCGGCAAGCGGGAGAAACCCGATTCGACGATGGTGAGGAGCGTACCGTGGGCGTCGGGCGCTTCTTCGAGCGTGAACTCGACGAGCGTCATTGGTTCAGCAGAGTAATCCTTCTCGGGGTCGATCGCGTTCGGCCGCCACCGATAGGAGAAGTAGCGCTCGGGCACGAGCTCGACAATTTGCATTTCGACCTCGAGGTGCTCGTAGCCGGGGTAGGTGATTTGCCCAACGATGGTCGTGCCCGCGTGAAACTCGCCCTCCAGGCGGACGCGAAACCACTGGCCAAACTCTGCGGCGTCGCTGATCGCTCGCCAAACCCGTGAGCGCGCAGCAGAAAGCAGGATTTTTCTCTCGATGCGATCGTTTTCGAGGTTGGTCATTGGCAACTCCTGGGTTGCATATTGACCGGCCGCGGCCAGATACGCAACCCAAAAGTTGCGTAATGGCGAGCCTCACGAAGCTCAGTGAGTCAGCACGGGCTGGCTGCCGCGCGAGATGCGCGCGATCGCGAGAGCGAAGGCGGCCGGTTCGATCGGCTTGGCGACGTGCAGCTGAAAGCCTTCGGCCAGAGCGCGACGTTGGTCTTCCTGTCGCGCGTACGCGGTCACTGCGACCGCTGGCACCCGCTGCGCCCGTTCGTCCGGCAGCGCGCGAATTGCTCGCACCAACTCGTAGCCATCCATGCCCGGCATGCCAATGTCGGAGACGAGCACGTCCGGATGATCGCGCACGATGATCGAGAGGGCTTGCTCTGCGGACGACGCAGCGAACGTGATCGCCTCGCATTTTTCCAAGATGCTCACCACCAGGTCGCGCGAGTCATCGTCGTCGTCGACGACCAAAATGCGGATCCCGCGCAGCTCGGGCGCGGCGAGGCGACTCGGGGGCTCGAAATCAGGCACTGAAGTGATGCCCGGGAAGGGCGTAGGTGAGTCGTGCGAACCGGCGTCGGGCAAGCGAACGATGAAGCGCGAACCGCAGTTCGGCCCATCACTTTCGACTTTGATCGTTCCACCGTGTAGCTCGACCAGGTGACGGGCAATCGCCAGCCCGAGCCCGAGGCCACCGTGACGGCGCGCGAAGCTGCCATCTGCTTGTCGAAAACGATCGAAGACGAATGGCAAGAACTCCGCATCGATGCCCTGACCCGTGTCACTGACCACGATCTCGACGCTGCCCCCCACGCGCGCCACTCGCACTCTGATTTTGCCGTCCTTGCCCGTGAATTTGGTGGCGTTGGACAGCAAGTTCCAGACAATTTGCTGGACGCGCGTGGCATCACCCAAGATCTGACCGGCACCCGGCTGCAGGTCGACCTCCAGGTGAATGTGTTTCGCCTCGATCGCCGGCTTGGCGCTCTCGATCGCGGCGCTGACGACGCGGATCGGCTCCACCGGTTGAACGTCCAGGCGCATCTGCCCGGAGACGATGCGTGACACGTCCAGCAAGTCTTCGACCAAGCGCGATTGAGCGAGGACGTTCCTTTGGATCACCTCGAAGGCGTGCTCGAGCTTGTCGGCGGGCAAAGTGTTGTTCGTGAGCAGCTGCGACCAGCCGAGCATCGCGTTCAAAGGCGTGCGCAGCTCGTGTGACACGGTGGCCAAGAATTCGTCTTTGGCACGGCTGCTGGCTTCGGCTTCGGAGCGCGCGTGTTCGGCGGAAGCTCGGGCGGCGCGCTCCGCGTCGAGCAAACTGCTGCGCGCTGCCTCGACCCGCTTGCGATCGGAGATATCGACCAAAGCGACCACGCAACCCAAGATCTGTGCGGAGTCATCCAGCAGCGGCGTGGCCGTACACAGAAACGATTGTACGGGGCGACTACCGACTGCCAACGTCATCTCGCGGCCGGCCGTGGTGTTGCCCCGCAGAGCGGCCAGCACCGGATGTTCCTCGTCGTCGTTTTGGACTTGGAACGGGAAGGCGTGGAAAAAATGGCGCCGAAGCACGCGCGAGCCTGCGGTCGTACGCGCGGCGCCGCTGGCTCGCATGATCACGCCGTTCACGTCGCAAACGATGATCGGCTCCGCGCTCTGCTCCAAAATGGCGTTGGCCAAGCGCTCCGAGGCGACGATCTGCTGATTGCGTTTCTGTTCGGTGAGGTCCGTCACGATCACCGACAAGCCCGGCTCTTCCCCGGGGCTGTTTCTGGCTACGGACAGGTACACCGGGCGCTCGTTGCCGAGGGCATCACAGAGCATGAGCTCGCCCGAGCCGGCGCGTGCCCCGGCTCCCTCCAGCAGTGCGCTGAGCAAGTGCTCTTGGCGGTGGACCACGAACTCGGCCAGAGTTTTGCCTATCACTCGCTCCAGTGGGGCGGCGACCATGTCCGCAAATGCGGCATTCGAGTACAGGACGACGCCGGCCGCGCTCACCAAGAGCGCCCCTTCGCTCATCGTCTCGACCAGGCGCCGATAGCGGTGCTCGGAGCCCTCTAGAGCGTACACCTTTGGTCCGTCGACGGATGATACGACCAAAGCCTCGATGTGGCCGTCGCGGATCGCCGACAGCGTAGACTCGGCTTCCTCGAGCCGGGCCAACAACGCACCGACGTCTACTTCGGACTCAGCCGTTGCGGGTTGGGACGCGCGCTTGACCATGTTCCTTCGGCTTTAAATCGAGGCCGACGAGCACTCGATGTTCATTGGAGAGATCGCCTACGATGCGCCGGATGGGCGCCGGCAGCTTTTTGATCAGCGTGGGCACCGCGATGATTTGCTCGTCTTTGGCCAGCACGGGCTGCTGGAATACGTCGATCACCATCAGCTCGTAGCGGCCTTTGAGGTGCTCTTCACAGATCGCGCGCAGGTTTTCCACTGATTTGCTGGATGCGGGCGTGGTGCCGGCGATGTACAGCCTGAGCTCGTAGCGCTCCTCACCCGCTCGCTCGATAGCGGTCTCGAAAGCGGCCGTCGAGGGTCTGGCCTTGCTCACTGGGCACGTCGTGTTTCTGGCTTTATCGGCACCAGGTTGAGCCCAACCACGACGCGCTCGGTGTTCGTCAAATCACCGATGATCTTCTTGACGGGGGGTGGCAATTGTCTCACCAAGGTCGGTATGGCGATGATTTGATCGCCTTGAGCCAGCGTTGGATTCTTTAGCAGATCGATGACTTCGATTGTATAGCGACCCTGCAGGTGCTCTTCGCAAATCTGCTTCAGGTGTTGAAAGGCTTGCACGCATTTCGGTGTTTCGCCCGCGACATACAGCCGTAAGTTCCAACGCTCTCCGTCGTCGTCCTCGGGCGCGGGGATTGTCGCGGCGAATGGGCGAGGCGTTTTTGCTCGATATGGATTGTCGGTCATGGTCAAGCCTGCCCGCCGTGATTGCTCGGGCGATTGCCCGCGTCCGTGCGCAGTTGGGAGAGAGACTCGCGATCGATCCGGGTCGCGTCCGCGTTGTCACGGGCACCGCGTAGGCGGCGCTGAACCTCTTCTTCGTGCGCCGCGTATTCGGCGCGCATGGCGGCGATCTGGGCCTCCAACGTTTCGCGTTTGAGCTCCAGTAGGCGCTCGCTGCGCGCTACGTCCCCGGCGCTTTCACGCTCTTCCCGCGCGCGCCTGCGCTTCTCGGCCAACTTAGCCGAGCCGATCAGCACGCCGTCCGGGCCGGAGTAGACGTCGGCCAGTGAAACGCCGGCGTTCGAAATGATCAATTCTCGGACCTGGTTGGAGTGACTCATGCCTCTGGACTTCAATAGGTAGAGGGCCCGGTTTCGTTCGCCGGCCACCTCGAGATCGCGCACTTCGATCCAGGTATCGATCAAAGACGAGATGCCGATGTCCGTCTCTTCACGGGTCAATGGGGTGGTCAGGCAGGTGACCAGGCCGGTAATCTGCTGCGACTTCAGCCAGTCGAAGAGCCGGACGAGCATGGCCTTGATCTGGTGGGCGGTGCCGGCGGACATGAAGCTCGAGATCGGGTCGAGGATGACCGTGTTCGGCTTGAACTCGGAGATCGCCTTGTGCATGCTGACGAGGTGCATCTCCAGCCCATACAAGCTGGGGCGTGTCGCGCGCAGATGCAGGAGGCCTTGCTCTTGCCACTTTTTCAGATCGAGCCCGACCGAGCGCATGTTGCGAACGATCTGCGAAGGCGACTCTTCGAAGGCGAACAGCATGCAGCGCTCCCCGCGCTCGCAGGTTGCGTTGGCCAAATGGGCGGCCAGGATGCTTTTGCCGCAGCCCGCCGAACCGGAGACCAAGATCGTGCTGGTGCGGAAGAAGCCGTTGCCGCCGAGCATGCCGTCCAAGCTCGAAATGCCGGAAGAAATGCGATCTTCGCTGACTTGGTAGTCGAGTTGCAAACTGGTCGCGGGAACCACCGAAAAACCGGATTCGTCGATCAAGAACGGGTACTCGTTGGTACCGTGGCTCGAACCCCGATACTTGACGATGCGCAAGAAGCGCGTAGCAGATTGATCGAACACGCTTTGCCCGAGCGTGACCACGCAATCGGAGACGTATTCTTCCAGGCCTTGCCGCGTGAGGACGCCATCGCCGGCTTCGGCGGTCACGACCGCGGTGACGCCGCGTGACTTGAGAAAGCGAAATAGACGGTGCGTCTCGGCACGCACTACGCTGTCATCCTTGAGCGTGCTGAAGAGTACCTCCAAGGTGTCGATTGCGACACGCTTGGCGCCGATCTCATCGATTGCGTGTCCGAGCCGCACGAACAGACCGTCCAGTGAGTAGCCGCCGGCCTCTTCAATCTCCGCGGGATCGAGGTGCACGTAGTCGACCGCGAGCAGCTTCTGCTCTTGCAGGCGCGCGAGGTCGAAGCCCAATGAAGCGACGTTGCTCGATAGGTCGTTGACCGACTCTTCGAAGGTGATGAACACGCCCGGTTCGCCGAGCTGGGCGCCACGCACCAGAAATTCAACGGCGAAGATCGTCTTGCCCGAGCCCGGACCGCCGCACACCAATGTCGAGCGCCCCGCGGGGAGCCCTCCGCCCGTAATTTGATCGAAGCCAGCGATGCCGCTCGGCGTCTTCTCGACCGAAGCGGGGCTGACCGGATGAGTCGAAGCCATTGCGACCGATGATTGCAGAACGCGTGCCGAAAACCGCGCCCCAAATTCGGCTCATTTCCGTCGCAGTATCGGCTACTTAGCTCTGTCTAGCTTGTGCCATTTCGCCACACTTCTGCGGGTCAGTGAGCGCTCCTGACATGCTCGAAAAACGGCGCCGCCCGAGTCACTGCGACCGATTGTTGCAGACGGAATAGTTGCCTAGATCTCGAATGGTTAGCGCCCGAGTCGGAGCGACGGAGTTACTCCTTGCCGCGGCCGACTCCCGGATCAATCGTGGCCGCGATGAACACGCGTCGTAGTTCTGGAACGCGGAGCCTGTCCGAAATTCGACGGGTGCTGATCGTCGATGACAACCGTGACTCCGCTGAGTTGCTCACGCTGCTCTTGGAGCGCGAGGGACACGAGACGCGCACGGCCTATGACGGGCAAGAAGCGATTGCGCTGGCCGCCCAGTTTCAGCCGAACATCGCACTCTTGGATATCGGCCTGCCGGATATGGACGGTTACGAGCTGGTGCAGACGCTGCGCGCCCGTTCGGAGCTTTCGGCCTGCAAATTCGTGGCGGTTACTGGTCATGGCGAGCTGCGCGCGGGAAGCGGCTCGCCCCACTTCGATGCACACTTGGTCAAGCCGGTCGACCTGAGCGCTGTGGTCCGTTTGGTGGTCGAGCTCGCGCCGGGCGATTTGGCGAAGCCGGTCTCGGCTTAGGCGATCCCCGAGCTGTCGGGCGTGCGCAATTTTTCTCCGCGCACCGCATCCTTTCGACGCCCTCGATCGTTGTCGAAGGGAAGGAGTTGAAGAGATGCAAAGTTTACGAGGCCAGAAGGCCGTGGTTACTGGGGGAAATCGTGGGCTCGGGCTGGCCATGGTCGAATCGCTGGTGGCGCGCGGGGCGCTCGTGACCGTGGTCGGACGCGATGCCGAGCGCTTGAAAGAGGTCTCGAGCCGGCTTGGCGTCGATGTAGTTCGAGGTGACGTGGCGGACGAAGCGCTGGCCAAGAGCGTGATCGGAGATATCCGTCCGACACTGCTATTGCTCAACGCGGGCGCGGCACCGGGGCTTGGGCCGCTGCACGAGCAGACTTGGGAAGGCTTTAGCCGAAGCTGGAACAATGATGTCAAGGCCGGCTTCCACTGGCTGCAGCACGCGCTCCGGCTGCCGCTCGCCAAGGGCAGCCGCGTGCTCTTGAGCTCGAGCGGCGCCGCGGTCAACGGCTCGCCGCTGTCGGGCGGGTACGCGGGAGCAAAGCGCATGGTTTGGCTGATGGCCCAGTACGCCAGCGGCGTCTCCCAGGAGCTCGGGCTTGGCATCACCGTTCAAGCCTTGGTTCCGCGGCAGATCATCGGTGACACCGAGCACGGCCGTCTCGCGGCCGAGGCCTATGCCCAGCGGAAAGGCGTGAGCGTCAGCGAGTTTTTGGCCGGCTTCGGCGCGCCGATGCCGCCGAAGCAAGTCGGCGAGCACGTGGTCACCTTGCTCACTGATCCGAAATACGAACAGGGGATCGCCTATGGCGTGAAGGGCGACTCGGGTATCGTCTTGCTCGATGGTTGATGGCTCATGAGCGCTTCCGATCCGGTCGTCTCCGCACTGCACGAGGGCATGCAGCAGTTCCTGGCGCTGGTGGCTGGGATCCGCCCCGACTTGCATCGCTATTGCGCGCGCATGACCGGCTCGGTCGCAGATGGTGAAGACATCGTGCAGGATACCTTGGCCCGCGCCTACTACGCATTGTCGGAAATGGAGACGGTGCCGGAGCTGCGCCCTTGGCTTTTTCAGATCGCGCACAATCGCGCTCTCGACCAGCGACGTCGCTACGACCGACGCATGTCCGAGCCGCTCGACAGCGTGCTCGAAAGCGCGCTCTCGAACGCGAGCGATCCAGAAGATTTACTCGCGCGAGAGCAAGCGACGCGAGCGGCGATTTCGCGCTTCGTCGAGCTTGTCCCCGCTCAGCGTAGCGCGGTGATCCTGAAAGACGTCCTGGGCCACTCGCTCGCGGAGCTTGCGCAGCTGATGGCGCTCAGTGAAGCGGCGGCCAAGGCCGTCTTACACCGCGGCCGCGAACGTTTGCAGGCACTCTCTGCGGCTTCTCCGGAAGAGCCAAGGCTGTCGCCGGGGCCGGTGTCACCGGGCATCGCTCGCTACATCGCGCTGTTCAACGCTCGGGATTGGGACGGCGTGCGCGCGCTGTTGGCCGAAGACGTACAGCTCGACTTGGTGTCTCGCGCCAAGCGCAGCGGGCGTCGTGAGGTGTCCAGCTACTTCTCCAACTATTCTCAAATTAGCGATTGGCACATGACGGCGGGCTCGGTCGATGGCCGTGAGGCGGTGGTCGTATTCCGCCAACGCGACGCTGCGCATCCGAGTTACTTCATCGAGCTCGGGTTCGTGGGCGAGCAGCTGCTGACGATCAAGGACTTTCGCTATGTGCCTTACATCTTGGCGGAGGCGACTCGCGTACAGTGGGGGCGCGCGTGAGCGAGCCGCGGGCCAGTAGAGCTCCGGCGCCTTTGTCGGATTTGCCCCGCACTTCGAGCAGTTCGCGGTGTATGGGCAGACTGCGCTGTACAGAAACCGCGGCGCCTACGCGCGATGTGCCGTCACTACGAGGGCGCTCATGCGGTTTTGGAAAGGGCCCGCGCCAAAGCGCGCGAGGAGAGCGCTCGTAGCGGCAGCGGTGGCCGCCGATAATCCTTGGGGATTACGAGACTCGACCTCGCCACGCATGGGGGTACCCTGGCACAAGGCGATGGCCACGTGTTCGGCGGACGCGGCCTCTGTTGTCTGCTCGACCGTAGCGATCTCGATGCGCTGGAAACCGGTAGCCTGCAGCTCGGCGCGGATCGTGTCGGCGTCGAAGTAGCCGAACGGCGTGCGCTCGAAGAAGCGCGGTGGATCTTGGGGGTACAGGTCCTGAACCGCGCGCTCGACGATCTGGGAGAGCTCATTCTTGTCCAACCGGTCCCAAACGTTGAAAACGAAGCGACCGCCCTGCGCGAGTACGCGCGCAGCCTCACGCTGAGCGGCGGGCTTATCGGGCACGAACATCATCCCAAATTGGCAGACGATTGCATCCGCTGAGCCGTCGGCGAATGGCAGCTTTTGCGCGTCCGCCTGTTGAAAGCTGAGGGCGGGTCCGCTCACGCGGCGTGCGGCCACTTTGAGCATGCCCTCGTTCAGGTCCGTGGCCACGATGCGCACATCGCTCGGTAACGCTTGGCGCAGGGCGCGCGTGACGACGCCCGTGCCGGCCGCTAACTCGAGCAATGTGCCGCGCTGCAGCTCGCTCAGCCGCCGCACCAGATCTTCCGCGTACGGCTCGAACATCAGTGGCACCATGTACCGATCGTACAGCTCTGGAATCGACCCCGTAAACCTGGCATCTGTCGTCTGCATCGCCATACCTCCCGCGAGAGCATAGCCCAGTTCCGATCGCACCGATGGCAGCGCAGCCGGGGCAATTCCGCGATAGAATCCAGGCATGGATGAGTCGCTATATGAAACCTTGGGCGTCGCCAAGACCGCCAGCGCGGATGAAATCCGGAAGGCTTATCGCAAGCTTGCACGCAAACATCACCCCGACGTCAATCCGGGCGATGCCTCCGCAGAGACCGCCTTCAAGAAGATTGCTGCCGCTTACGACGTCCTATCCGACGAGGCGAAGCGCAAGGCATACGATGAATTCGGCGATGCTTCGTTGCAAAGCGGTTTCGACCCAAACAAGGCGCGCGAGTATGCGAGCTGGCAAGAGTCGCGGCAGCGACGTGCGTCCGGCTTTGGCGGCTCCGAAGGCCCGATCGACTTCGATCTCAGTGAGCTCTTCCAGCGCCAAGCACCGCGTGGTCCCTCGCGCGGCCGCGACCTCTACACCACGATTGATATCGACCTGCGACAGGCGATCGAGGGCACCGAGCTGACCGCCGATCTGCCAGACCACGGTACGGTTCAAATTCGCATCCCACGCGGCGCCGATACTGGCGACACACTTCGGGTCCGCGGCAAAGGCTCGCCAGGCCAAAGCGGCGGACCAAACGGCGATCTCGTGATCGAGACCGTCGTTCGCCCCCATCCTCTCGTTCGCCGCGAGGGCCTCGACCTTCGCCTGACGCTCCCGATCACGCTGAATGAGGCGTACAACGGCGCGAGCATCAACGTGCCAACGTTCGATGGCTCCGTTGTCCTCAAGATCCCCTCTCACACCAAGCAACACGCGACTCTGCGCCTCCGAGGAAAGGGCGTGGAACGCAAGGATCAGCGCGGCGATCTACTGATCGAAGTCGATGTGTGGCTCCCCGACATTGTAGACGATGCATTTGCGGAGGCTCTGAGTGCCTCTGACAAGCTGTACACCACGCCGATCCGAGAGGGCCTAGCGCTATGATCCGTTTCACTCACCAGCACCTGCTCGAGCTCGTCGATGGCGACCACGAATTCATCGTCCGCCTGATCGAGGAAGGGCTCATCGAACAACGCGACGACGTCATGAGTGTCGACGTAGATGCCGTGCTCCTCGCTCGTACTCTGTGGCGCAACCTGGAGGTGGACTGGCCGGGCATCGAGATCATCGTCCGCCTGACCGCGCAGCTGAACGCAGCGCGACGCCGAGTGCAGGAACTCGAAGCTGCGGCAGCGAACGAGAGGCCAAAAACGTAATAAACCGCGAACGCATGCCGTGGGGAAACCAAGCCGTAAGTGGGCGCCGTCCAGATCGAAATGTCGTGTCTTGGCACGGCCTGGCTCAACTCTCGCTGGGCAAAGGGCCATTAGGCCGCTCAATTTACGGTTCGAACATGGCATGATTCTTCCTAGTGATGAGTCCCATGCGCACCTCCGGTCGCCTCGCTGTCGTGTTGCAAAGCATCGTCGTTTCGAGCTTGAGTGCCTGCGGAGGGGCGGCAGACGGGGGCCACTCTGCAATAACGGCGGGAGGCGCGGGAGGCGCCGCCGGTGAGACCGGTGCCAGCGCCTCGGGAGGGCGCGCGTCGGCCGGGGACGGCGCAGGCGGGCAACTGCAAGCAGGCGGAATCGGGGGCGCCTTCATTATCGTGAACCCTTCGGGTACGGGTGGGACGGCGACGGCAGGATCGGGCGGTGCAGCCATCGGCGGGCAAGGCACGGCAGGCAGCCCACTTACACCAACGATGCCAACCTGTGACGATAAGGGGCTGCTGAGTTTCGTCGATGGCTTGAATTTGCCTGAGCCGGTCGACTACATCGGGATCTATCTGAATCAAGGCACGGTCGATGCCACGCTGTATCAATCCAAAGGCACGGCCTGTGGCATGGCGATTGATGAGGCCAAGTGCAAAGCGGCGCTGGTTTCAGGGGCGCCGCTCGTTGGCTTCGGATCGCTCTATCTCCAAAATACTCCTTCTCCTCTGCCCTTGTACAATTACATGTACGTCGCGTACACACGCGGCGAAAGCGTGGGCTTCATTTCGCAGACCACCCAGTTGATCTCCTTTTTGGGTGAAATCGACACCGCCAATGAAGCGGGTCTCATGTTTCTGAGCATGGGGTTTCCGCCCGGCTGCAACATGATCTCAGAGACGAAGGATGCCTACTTCTTCGCCACCCAATCTGTGTCAGTGGGATGCCCGGTTTCCCCACCAGGCCGTCTGTTTTCGGTCACGCGCGCTGGCGACGGGGTGGTCACCACAATCGGCACCGCAATGCCCTGCGTCGGGCGGCGTCCCGAGGGCCTACGAGAACCGAAGGCGAGCCGAGCGAATCCCTTGGGCGACTACTACGCTAGCATCGCCTATCTCGAAGCCGCAGCCGTGCTTGCCTTCGAGGTCATGGAGAGTGAACTGGCGCGCTTCGGGGCACCCGCCCACTTGCGCGCAGGCGTGCGCAGGGCGCGGTGCGACGAGCAGCGTCACGCAAAGCAAATGGCGGACTTCGCAAAGCGGTGGGATGGGTCGGTGCCGCCGGCCGAGGTCACAGCCCCGATCGCGCGTTCAGTGCTCGATGCGGCGTTGGAGAACGCCGTCGAAGGTTGCGTGCGCGAGGCCTGGGGAGCGCTCTCCGCGCACTACCAGGCGGCCACCGCTCGCGATCCCGAAGCGCGACGGCTATGGCGCGGAATCGCCGCCGACGAGAGCGAGCACGCGGAGCTCTCATTGGCGGTGCATGAATGGTACTTGTCGCAGCTCGCGCCGGATGAGCGCGCATTAGTCGAATCAGCGATTCAGCGCGCCCGTTTGGAACTCCGCGTCGAGCTCGCTTCTGCCGGCGACCCGGACGCCGCGGTGATCTATGGCGCCGGTGTTCCGGATCCGGCCCGTGCCGCCGCTTTGTTTGGCGAGCTGGAGACGCAGGTCCTCGCGGCTTAGATCCGAATGCGTTTGCGCCTGACCTTCGTATCCCGTTCGACCTCCTCGATTTCGGCACTGAGGGTGTTTCGGTAGCGCACTTGACGGACGAGTCGGCCTTGCCCGAACAGCCCCTGACCTTCTTCGAAGAAGACTCGCTCTTCCCGCTGACGTCCTTGCTCGAGCGCTAGCTTACCCTCGGAGGTAGTCGTATCCACGTGCCACTTGCCGACGTCTTCCGGAAGTGGCTCCGCGACACCCAGGCGCTCCTCGGCGGCTCCTGGGACTACCTCGAAGATGAAAAGGACGTAGAGGAAGATGCTGGCAATGGCGACGATCGTCAGGAAGGCGGACAACATGGCATGCCTCGAGCGCCTCTTACGCACGATTCATGCCGTAGAACTCTACCTTGAGATCCTAGGGAAAAGGCTGCGCGGAACGGTCGCGACACAACAGCGTGTCTCTTCGATCGTAGATCAGGAGTGCCGATAATTGGTCGATCTGGCAAACAGTGGGCAGAGCGCGGACGGCTTGGGTGCGGCAAAGACCGAGTTTGACCCGTCCCGCGCGCGGCATGCCTCGTGCAGGCGAAGGCCTCATGGCGCGCATCACGGAAACTAGGCATTCGAGCTCTCTGTCGTTCGTTAGTGGGCATCCGGAGTACACCCGTGAAGAGGAACATGAGTTGGCGCTCCGTTGGCGCCATCACGGCGACACCCAGGCGCGCGAGTTGCTCGCGCGCGCACAGCTCAGGCACGTGGTGGCGATCGCAGGAAGCTACCGACGCTTCGGCACCGCCACCCTGGGGGAGTTGATAGCGGAAGGCAACTTTGGGCTCGTGAGAGCGCTCGAGAGGTTTGATCCCGACCGCGGTACGCGCTTCGTGACCTATGCGGTGTACTGGATTCGGGCCTACATTTCTCAATACCTGCTCCGCAATAAGAGCATTGTTAGCTCCGGGGTTCGCTCGAAAGTGCTGGCCAAGGTCAGGCGAACACGTGACCAAATATTGCAGACGAACGGCGAAGCCACCGACGTGAACGGTCAAATCGCAGCGCAGTTAGCCCTTTCCGCAGGCGACGTGCGTGATCTGCTGCAACGATTGGAGCTGCGCGACGTGCCTTGGGATCACTCGACCGAGGACGCGCCTGACTCGCCGACGAGTGGAATGAACGAGCCACTCTGGGATAACGGTGAACAGATCATGGTTGCCGCTGAGGGGCGGGCGCGGCTGTCGAGCGCCGTCTCGCTCGTGATCGCGACGCTCGATCAGCGTGAGCGCTACATCGTTCAACGACGCATCATGGCGGCCCGAGGAGACGAGCTGACTCTAGCGGACATAGGTCGCCACTTCGGGGTCTCCCGGGAACGGGCTCGCCAATTGGAGGCACGCGCGCTGCAAAAGATAAAGACTGGCCTTGCTCGATCGCCGCTCGGCGCTGGCTGCTTGTCCGACCGTCGTGCGGCGTGAGGAGGTGCCGCCGCGAGAGAACGCGGCGGCAAACGGCGAACGGCACAGCTGGCGGTCGAGCTATCTCGCGCGCACTAGCGGCGTGTCCACGAGGTGTTCGCTTGTGAACCAGACCTGAGCCTCGTTGAGCCGCACGACTTCGCTGACCACTAGGTCATTGGTCCCGTCGTCCCCGAGTTCCGCGGCGCCCCGGGCCAGTGTGCGCGCCTGGATCAGGATGTGCTCATGGGCTTCCAGCAGGCGTGAGAGCTGAACTGGAACCTCCTCGCGCCCGAGCGGCGGAACATCGACCTTTGTCACCGCTGCGATGTGAGCGGCCATCGCGATCGCCACGCCGCCCAAGATTTGCACTCGCTCCGCCAACTTGTCGATCAGCTCGGTCTGCTCTTCGGCATGCTTGTCGAACAACAGATGCAGTGAGTAGAAAGTCGGCCCCGAGACTTGCCAATGATGCTTCTTGTACATGTCGCGCAAGGTCGTCGTATCAGCGAGCAGCTGATTCAGGGCATCGACCATCGCGGTGCGCGTCTGGTCGCTCAAACCCAGCGGATAGCGCGTCAATGTGCCGAATTCCTGCGTCACGTTGCTGCGCTGGCCAATGATGGGCTGTGCTTCTGCTCGCTGCGGTTGCTTGTTCAGCATGGTCTTCATGTGTCACTTCTTTCTGCTGCGGGTTCGTATCTTCTTCGGGACAATTGGGCCTGCGGCTGAGCCCGAGGGCCAAGCCGCAGGCTGAACGATTGACTCAGTGGGCAGAGGCAACGCTGCCGGCGTCTCGGGCAGGGAAGTCCTGCAGCATATGCGCAACTCCCATCTCGAGCAGCGAGTCGTCGATCTTCGCAGGATCGATCTCTGCGAAGGCAGACCCTTGCCAGACCTCGGTCCCTGTCGATCCTTCATAGATATTGATCCCGATGTAACCGCGGGCGAGGCCCGTAGGCATCGCCCTTTCGACACCTCTCTCGCCCTGTAGGACTTCCGGCCCCGTGCCGGTTGCCAGCTTCACGACTAAATCCCCCTGTGCATCGTTCGGCTGATAGCCACGCTGTTGAAGCGCGCTCAGCACCACCAATCGCAAGCGGCGCTGCACCTCGAGCGACCGCGGCGTCACTTGGTATCCAACCTTGGGTGGATCAGACGGCCCGAACGAGAAAGAGCGGTAGGTCGCGAGTGAAGCGTGGGGCGCCGTGACGGTGGTGGCCGTCGTTTTTGGCTCATTGACTGTCGTGCTACACGCCGCGAGCGGACCCGCGAGCGCTAGTAAAATCCATTTCATGGTGTGTTTCTCCAACGATTGAGGTGGTCGATAGTGGCGAGGAACGGGTCCCCGTTCATTCGCATGGTTGGCGTGAAGAGCAGGATTCGTACCGTCTCTGGCGAGGTGTAAGGAAGGCAGTTTGCGAGCTCGGGACTTCGCGCATGAGCGCCGAATCCGTGAGGTCGAGCTCTGGCTCTGGCGCCAAAAGTATCTGAATGGCTCAGTTCCTAGCCGTCTGGTTCACGACCGAACCACCGCGTCTTGTTCGGAGCGCCTGATCGCTGTCTGCCGGTTGGCACGCTCTGGCAGCATGCTCGCCGTAACGGGCGCCAACAGTGCGGGCAATACGACGTATGGCGTAGTCTCGCTGGGCCCTACCGGCGGCACACCTCATGCAGTTGGCTGCTCTCGCTATGCAACCAGTGCTCGTCAGCCAATCCAAAGTGATGCTCGTCGCCGTGGAATACGGAGGGCAGTGGCCCGTCGACCTACGACCGCACGCCGACGTCGACCTGGTGATGGTGGTACAGGTCGAGGCCGAAGAATCCCTCCTTTTCGCCAGTCGCGTTTTGCGGAAGGCCAGCTCGATTGTTGCGCAGGGGGGAGACGTCGTGCTCGGGGTGATGGCGGTGGCGGCGACTCTCGGGCTCTGTGTCCTGGGGGCGCGTTGCGCTATCGCGAGCACTATCCTTCGGACTTTTCGACATGGGTCGAAGAGCGCGCTCTACCTCGTGGAACCGAGCAATGCCAATGCCGATTGTAAGGCGCATTTGGCGGCGATCGCGGAGGGGCTAATGGATGACACCGCCACCGATTGCATCATCCAAGTGGGGTACGACGCTATCCGCGACGGTACGGCAGCGATGACATGTACGGCCAGTCGAAATTGTCACGCATCGAGACGCAGCTCTGCTTCGGCCTTGTGAAACAGCGCAAGCAACAGAAAATCGTAGCTGAGCTTGAGCGCGCCCGCGCAAATTAGGGGCCAGCCGAAGGTCGTTCGCTCGAGCAACAGGCCGGCAAAGGTCGGTGCGATCGCGGAGGCCAGACTGCGTGGAACATTCGTGACACTGGCTGCGGCTGCGCGCTCTTCCGGTGGCACGACGGACATGACGTAGGCTTGCCGCGCTGGAACGTCCATGGAGGAGATACTGGCTCGTAGCAGAAGGCAGAGTAGCGTGAGCTCGAGGGTGGGCATGAGGGCGGCGGCCATCAAAAAAGGTTCGCCGGGACGTGGGTGTAGACCATGGTTCGGACCAGGCCGATGCGCGCGGCGAGCCGAGGCGAAAGAAATTGAGATAGGGACGACGCCAAGCTGGACACGAAGAAGAACGCGCCAGCGGCGCCGAGCGACAACTGGAAGCGTCGAAACAGCCAGAGTGCGAGCAGGGACTGAACCACGAAGCCGCCGCCGAACGAATCCAGGCTGAATAGCGCCGAGAGCCGCAGCACCGCCGCCCGCGAAGCAACCAGCGGTTGCCGGGGCTTGTGCTCCGCCGACGCTTCTGTCGTTTGCGTTCGCGTGTACAACCATGCCACGAGCGCACCGACCGCGCTGTACACGAGAAAGACGCTCCTCTCCGCGGCAAGCGTCGCGATGTTGCACCAGCGTGCGAGCAACTCGGGCACACCGACGGCGAGCGCGCCGAGCGCGCCGGAAAAACTCCCGATCACATTGTAACGCGCGAACAGCGCCGTCGTGGCCCGCCTGCCCACCGCGAGGCTCGCGAGGGCCGCCTGCTCCAACGGTAAGAACAAGCTCACATCCCCGTTGGAAGGGTTCATGGTTCCGAACACGGCCACCAACAACAACGGCCAAAAATCCGTGAAAGCTGCGAACCCCAAGCCCGTAGCCAGCATCAAGAACGCCGCAAACAGCAGCAAGCGACGGCTCGAAAACCGGTGGGAGACGAAGCCGACGACCAAGGTGACGACGCCGGAGCCGAACAACGTTCCCGTCACGACTGCGCCCACCGCCACGGGTGTGAAACCCAAGTGCGCAAGGTAACCCGCAAGCATGACACTCACGGTGCCGTCGACCGCTCCGCGCAGACCGCGAGACAACAGCAAGGGCCAAACCGGGGATGCACGTCGTTCAGTTACTGGATGCATGCCCTGCGACCTCCTGCGCAGGATCGAGAAAAATCGCACCGAACCAGCGCCGGCGCTCGAGTCTGAGTTCCGTAACCAGTATACGGCTCCCGGTTCGCCTTTCAGCAAGCATTTCGGCTACCTTACTTCGATGGCGACGCATACGAAGGAGCTCGGTGATGGTTCAGCGCGTCGCACTGGTGCGTCCGAGCGCATCGATTGGAGCCACATCATCTCCGGTCTCGAGGTGGTGGCCCTCGCGGGCGTCGTGGGCTTCGGGGGAGGCTCTGCACTGTGGACGCTGTTCGCCGCGGCCGCGCTGGCGGCGGCGGTGATCACCGGGGTGCATCATGCGGAGGTGATTGCCGCGCGTATCGGCCCAACGCTCGGAACCATCGTACTTGCGCTCGCGGTCACGGTCATCGAGGTCGGGTTGATCTTGTCGATGATGACCAACGACACGCCAGCCTCCGCCATCGTCGCGCGCGACACCGTGTATGCGGCGGTGATCATCGTCACGAACGGCATTCTTGGCGTCTGCCTACTCGTCGGCGGCCTCCGCTACAAGGAAGTCGGCTTTCACGCGGGCGGCACGAATTCGCTGCTGGCCGTGCTGGCGGTGCTCACCGGGCTGACCATGATTTTGCCGAACTACACCACTTCCACGGCGGGGCCCACTTATAGTACCGCGCAACTGGTGTTCGCGTCAGCGGCGTCGCTCGCGCTCTATGGCTGCTTGCTCCTCGCGCAAACCAAGACGCACAAAGACTACTTCGAGGCTGCTTCGCCCGACGGCGACGCGCCGCCCGCTCACGCGCACCCCCTGCCGTCGTTGCGCGCGGCATGGCGCAGCTTCGTGTGCATGCTGCTGAGCCTCGCCTCGGTGATTGGGTTCGCCAAAGCGCTGAGTCCCGCAATCGAGAAAGGCATCGTCTCGGCCGGTGCACCGCGGGCCACGGTCGGCATCGTGATCGCGCTGTTGGTACTCGCTCCCGAGGCTTGGGCGGCGGTGTCCGCGGCACGCCAAAATCGGCTGCAAACGAGCTTGAATCTCGCGCTTGGCTCGGGCGCCGCCAGTATCGCCCTGACGATCCCGATGGTCAGCGCTTTCGCCATCGCCACCAACCGCGCGGTCGTGCTCGGTCTCGACTCGAAGAGCGTCGCGTTTCTCACGCTCACGTTCGTCACGAGTGGCCTCACTTTGGGCCGCGGCAGCAGCACGGCGCTCCAAGGCTTGACTCACCTCGTCCTGCTCGGTGCATTCCTCGCGTTTTCGTTCATGCCTTGAAATTCGGCGTCCAATGGCGAACTCGACGACTGTGACGCCGAAGGCTAGGTGAAGCTGGGGGGCGCTGGCTGACCATCAACAAACCGTTGGGTTCTTCACTTCGTGCCCAGGACGAGGCCCTGCGATGCGCGCTTCGATGCAACTGTGTCCCAGCCGCCGTGGCTGTCGAGTAGACCTAGTTCGCGGAATGATGTTGCAAAACGCTCGCTCTATCGCTGCGCGCTCGTATCCGCGTCTCGGCAAATGGCGATAAACAGGCAATCGCGTACTCGGCGCCCAGAAAAGCGACGCCCCAGGCAACCCCTACATGACTCGCTGGCGTTAATCGACTAGCCTGACGCGCCGCCGAGCATGACCGACGCGCGTCTTCATTTCTCCGCCGTCGCTCGGCAGATGCTGCTTCACGACAGCGCCGGCGAGGTCACGTCGGCTGCCTGCGCGGTATCGACTGCGCGCGCGCTCGAGCTGTTGCAAGAGCGCTTGGCGCCGTTGGTGGGAACCGCGGGCATGCGTGCGCTGTTCGCGCGCGCCGTCAAAGTGACGCATCTCGAATTCGCGGAGCTTGCGCCCGTTCGGGCGGCGATGGTCGATGAAAAAGTGCACGCCGCCGAAACGCTGACGGAGGCTTTGGATGGCCTCGACTCTGCGTCGGCGTGGGCGGCCGCGACAGCTCTATTTACCAATTTTCTGGAGCTCACTTCCAGCTTGATCGGTGAGCGTCTGGTGTTCGTTATACTACAACGCGCGTTCCCGAACATAGACGTGGTCGCGAAGCAGGAGTCTGAGTAAATGGACGGTAGGGTTCCAATCCGCGCGCTGCCCTCGGGCGTTCCGGGGTTCGATGAGGTGCTCGGCGGAGGCATTCCGGAGTTTTCCTTGACGTTGGTCGTGGGTGGGCCTGGCTGCGGCAAGACCACGCTCGGCCACCAGGTAATGTTCGCGAATGCTGGCCCCGAGCGGCGGGCGCTATTTTTCAGCATTATCGGTGAACCGCCGATCAAGATGCTGCGCTATCAGCAGCAATTCTCTTTCTTCGATCCGAGCAAGCTGGATGATTCGATAAAGTTCGTGCATCTCGGTCAAGATGCCAACGAAGGCGGTCTGGCTAGGGTGCTCGAGCGCATCATCGAAGGAGTGGATGCGTTCAACCCTGGCATCGTCGTCGTGGATTCGTTCCGATCGATGATGCGAAGAACGCTGCAGGCGCCCGGCGGCGAGATGGAGCTTCAGGATTTCATGCAGCGCCTGGCGCTGCACCTGACCAGCTGTCAGACCACCACGTTTTTGCTCGGGGAGTATGCAGACGACGAATACGACAGCTCCGTATTCACGGTAGCGGATGGCATCGTCTGGCTCTACCAAGCGGTCGAGCGAAACTCGGTCGTGCGCAAGATGCGCGTCCAGAAGATGCGCGGCCAGGCGCAAATCCCGGGGCTTCACACCATGCGCATCACCGACGATGGCGTGCGGCTATTCCCGCGCATCCTCAAACCGGAGCGTGCCGACCCGTACACCCGTCCGCTCGAGCAACGTTTGACGACGGGCGTGCCTGCCTTGGACGCCATGGCCGGTGGTGGTATTCCACGCGGCTACGCGGTGCTCGTCGCAGGCCCTTCGGGCTCGGGCAAAACGATCCTATCGAACCAATTCATTCTTGCCGGCGCAGAAGCCGGCGAGCCGGGCGTGATTGCCGTGTTCGAAAAGCGCCCCAATGACTACCTGGCCACGAATGCGAAAGCCGACCTGCTCGATACGTTGATTGAGCAAAAGAAGGTCGAGCTACTCTACATCCGCCCACTCGATCTCTCGATCGACGAAACACTGGCCGCTCTGCGCGAGGCCGTCGTCCGCACCGGGGCCAAGCGCGCCGTGATCGACTCGCTATCGGGTTTGGAGCTAGCGCTAGCTCCCACGTTTCGGCAAGACTTCAGGGAATCGCTGTATCGTACGATCGGGGCCTTGACCGAGATGGGCGTTACGGTGATGTCGACGGTCGATATGCCCGATCTCTACACGAGCCTCGAGTTCAGTCCCCACGGGATTGCATTCCTGAACGATGCAATCATCATACAACGCTACCTCGAGCTCGATGGCGTGCTGTCTCGTGCGGTCTCGGTGGTGAAGGTGCGTGGCAGCGATCATAGTAAGGAGCTTCGCGAGTACGTGATCGATTCGACTGGACAGATCATCATCGGCAAGGTTTTGACCGGTTACGAGGGGTTGCTCTCCGGGGCCCCTTCGAGCGTGAAGGATCAAGATGCAGTCGAAGGACCACCTCCCCGAGCCGTTTAGTCAGTCGCACGCGAGCCTGCTGATCGAGCAACGCGAGGCGAACGAGCAGCTGTTGCTTGCCGCCCTGCACGCGCAAGAAGACGCCGAGGACGCGCACTTGGGGCGTATCGTCGCGGAGGACGAGAGCGATGAGCTGCGGGTGAAAGCGGCGGAGCTAGCGGCGACGGCCGAGCTTCGCGAACGCTTGCTCGGCATCATCGGTCATGATCTGCGCAAGCCTTTGAACGCGATGCTCATTGCGGCACAAATATTGGAGCAGGAGCCCGCCCCGCTGGTGGCAACTCAGTTGGCCAAGCGCATCGTCAGCAGCGGGCGCCGCATGGCGCGCATGATCGACCAACTCGCCGATTTTACGCGGGCACGCCTGGGCGGTGGCTTGAAGCTCGAACTCGCGCTTTGCGATCTGGCCGAGATCTGCGAGAACGTCGTTGAAGAGCAGCAGCTGACCTCCGGTATGCCCGTCCGGCTCACCGTGTCGAGCGGGCTCGAGGGCAGGTGGGACGCCGATCGGCTCGCGGTGGTGCTGTCGAATCTGATTGCCAACGCCGCCGCCCACGCTTCTCCGGGAACCACGGTGCTGGTCTACGCGCGTGCCGAGGCTTCAGGCGTAGCCGTAGACGTTCGGAACAAGGGGGCCGCCATTGCACCCGAGCAGCTCGAGCAGATCTTCGCCGCTCTCTCTCGAGGCAACGAGGAACGCGAGCAAGAGACCGACCATTTGGGCTTGGGCCTGTATATCAGCCGAGAAATCGCGATCGCACACGGCGGCACACTCGTTGTTCAGTCGTCCACCGAAGGCACCACGTTCTCTCTTCATTTGCCCCGGCTGTCGTCAGGCTGAGCCGGCTCGAGCGTCGGCGCTCAAATCGGCGAGCGCAGCGTGCTCGCGCCTTGAAGCCCGGCGACGCTGTCCGGCGGCGGCTCGAGGATTTGGTCGACCGCGAGTTCCAACGCTTCCGCTGAACCGACCTCGCTCAGAACGGTGTCGATCTCGGTCGCCAGCTGTCCGAACGCGGGATCCGTCAGGCGACCTCTCAGGTAAGACAGGGCGGCCTCGAGCATTTCCAGGCGATGCTCGAGCTTCTGCGAGACACCGCTGAGTGCGGTTTGCTCGCTGATGCGATGCTGGAGCGCGCTGAGTGCCTTGCGCATCGTCATGCGCGCACCGAGATCGCGCTCGGCGCTGTATGATTGCTGTAGCTGCGCGGCCTCTTTTTCCCTGTCGAGGTTGGGGATCGGATCGATCAGCACTTCGACTCGCTGGCCCAAGAACAGATAATCGAGGAACGTGCGTCGCAGCTCGAGTAGGCCGTGTACCGCGAGTTGCAGCTCTGGCGCAGGCAAGCGCGTCTGAGCGCTGGCCAAGAGCGCCGTTGCGTTGCGGTTCAGGGCTCGAAAGCGATTCGCATCGCGCTCGGAAAGTTCGCCCAGCGCGCCCTCGATCGCCGACTCTGAGCGGGCCAAGTACTGGCTGCTCAGGCGCCGATCGACCCAAGCTCGGAACGCTGGTAGCCGTGGGCCGACCAACAGCCAAAGCAGCTCTGCCCCCGTGCCCGCGAAGAGTGGTAGCGGCGACGCGAAAGCCAAGGAGAAGCAGGCCGCGCCGAACAAGACCACCAAGTTGTGTTGGTCCTTGAAGGCATACTTGAGATAACTGGGCCGCGAGAGCTGAGCGTCGGCCATCGCTACTTGGCTCCCCGAATGAAGAGCACGTCCGTGCGCCGATTCTGAGCGCGACCTTCGGCGGTGCTGTTCAGAGCTACTGGCTTGCTCGACCCATTGCCGCGCGCGACGACGCGCGTGCGCGGAACGCCGCGCGCAATCAGGTACTCCACGATTGCGGCCGCGCGCTTCTCACTCAACGCCTGATTCGCGGTGCGCTCGCCGATGCCATCCGTGTTTCCCTCCACGCGCACCGACATGCCGCCTGCGATTTCCAGCTGCGGCAAGATTTGTTGGTTGACGACCGCGATAGCTTCGGCCGAGAGCTGGTTGCCGTTGCTCGGGAAATTGATCGACACCGATTTGGTGAACAGCGCCGTGCCTCGATTGGCGATCGCGGGATTGAAGTCCTCTGCGCTGCGCGCGGCAGGCTTACCTGCGGCCAGCCATACGCTGCGTACCGCGGCATCGTTCTTCAACACGGCGGGCGCGAAACGGTCCTTGATCGCTGCCTCCGGGTAGCTGATCCAGATCGAATCAGCCTGATTGTAGACGCGATCGAAGGCGGGTGTCGTGTCGTCGAGGCCGAAGAAGCGCACGTTGTCGGAGAGCTCGGTCCAACGCGCCCAACTCAGGGCGTGGAGCGTCTTGTCGTAGCCGAGCTCATCGCGGAAGCGCGACGCAACGGTGGAGATCAGATTGGCCGCCGCGGGTCGGTCCAGATTCGCTTGTTCGACCGATTTGAACCAGACGCGCGCCAGTTTTTCTGCCAGCGCGGGCTCGGCTTCCAGAAAATCCTGACGAGCGACGAGTACGTCTGCGACGAGCTCGGTGGCGTCGGCTGTGGAGAACAGCCGGTGTGAGCCGGGGCGTTCTTCCAGCGCCAGCGTCACGTCGGGCTCCCACAGGCAGGCGACGTCTACCTTGCCCTGCTTGAACAACGTGCGTGCGTACGTCGGATCATCGAGCGAGAACTTGGTCGAGCGACGAACATCGGCGACTTGTTGCGGGGTGAGGCGCGAGTTGTTGATCATGAACTCGAACACCGTGTGGTCGGGCGAGAACATCAACATTGCCGATTTTCTTCCGTATACGCTCTCTACGGTCAGCACGTCTTTCGAGGCGATGCAGGCGTCACCGCCGCGCGACCAGTCGATCTGGATGAAGGCGCGTGCGTCCACCCCCGCGCTCCTATAGGCGCCCAGGCTGATCGGCAATTCGTCGACGGTTTGCCACACGAAATCGACGTCCCCATTGCGTAGGGCTTCGTTCTTGGTCGGCGCATCTTCGATGAACCGAATCTCTAGATCGAGCCCCTCTGCCGCCGCGATCGAGCCGGGCTGTGTTTTCAGGCCGCCGGCGCCGAACAATAGGGCCATATGGCCCGGCCATTGGGAGAGGGCCACGCGGACCGGCCGATTCGCGGGGCGCGCGGGGCGGGGAGCGACCTGCGTGCTGCTGCTGACCGCAGCCGGCGGCGCGGCCGAAGAGAGAGCGGTTGTGTGCACCGTAGCCACTGCCGCCGCGCGGGGATTGCCTTTGCCGTAGGTGTGCACAGCACCGAAGGTGGACCCCACCGCAATTCCGGTGAGCATCAACTTCGTCCAGGTCGTCAGCTTTTGCATGGTCCAAAGGCCCGGATATGGCTCCGGGCGCGACAGCGCATTCTCGGCGCCGCACATTTCGAGCAGGTAGCGGCGGCATGAACGGCGCTGCTCTCGTCGAGGCGCGGTACCGCTGCGCGCCGCTCGATTCACCGCGTTGTCACGATCTTTGGAGCCACCGTGCGCGGGGTGAGGCGCACACACCCTGCCACCTCATTTGCGGCTGGACTTGTCGTACCGCGCAAATGTTCCGTTTTGTCTGAGAAGTCATGCGTTCGAGCCCTCCTTTGTTTGGTTTTCGCCTAGTTACCTGGCTATCCGTCGTTTCCGTGGCCTGGGGGGTGCTGGCCTGCGGCGGCGCCCCGGAAGTGGTCAACGGGAACGACGACCCCAACGCGAGCGCTGGCTCCGGCGGCGGGGGCAACAATGGCAATGGGGGGAGCGGGTCGGGCTTGAACCTCGGCGAGGGTGGGCAGAACGAAGAAGAGGGCGGCGCGGAGGACATTCCCGAAGCGGGACCCGGCTGTGGCGACGGCAAGGTCAACCAGCCCGACGAGGAATGCGACGACGGCAACACACTGCCCGGTGACGGCTGTTCCGGGGCGTGCACCAAAGAAGACTATTCCGTGTGCCCACCGACCGGCGGTGAGTGCATGTCCACGATCAAGTGCGGCGATGGCGTGATCGAAGCATCGGAAGCGTGCGACGACGGCAATGATCAAGACGGTGACGGCTGCTCGGCGGACTGCTTGGTCAAGGACCCGCTTTATGACTGCTCCGCGCTCAACATGTCGTGCATCAACTTGGTCGTTTGTGGTGACAGTCAGGTCACCGGCGATGAAGTGTGCGACGACGCGAACAAGGCTAGCGGCGATGGCTGTTCCGCAGACTGCTTGACGGTCGAGCCCAACTTCATCTGTGGCAAGCCGGGCAAGGCCTCTTGTCACAAGGTCGTGATCCCGGTGTGCGGTGACGGCTCGCTCGATCCGGGCGAAGACTGCGACGACAAGAACACGGTTGCGAACGACGGCTGCAGCGCGACGTGCACGGTGGAGACCTCGTTTGTCTGCCCGTCGCCCGGCTCTACGTGTTTACCACTGGGCTGCGGCAACGGCGTGCGCACGCCGGACGAACAATGTGACGACGGCAACTCCGTCGCGAACGACGGCTGCAGCCTACAGTCGGGCATTTGTAGCGTCGAAGACGGCTTCGTCTGCCCGGAGCAAGGCAAGCCCTGCATTCCGAAGTGCGGCGACAAAGTAATCAAGGGCTACGAAAAGTGCGAAGACGGCAACTCCAAGTCCGGTGACGGCTGCAGCGCCTCGTGCTTGATCGAGCCCGGCTATGTGTGCACTGGCCTGGGCACGCCCTGTACCAAGGCGATCTGCGGCAAGAACGGCAAGGAAGCGGACGAAGGCTGTGATGACGGCAACGTCGTGTACGGCGACGGTTGCAGCGGTGTTTGCCAGAACGAACCTACATTTGCCACCGATGGCACGGTGAACGTCGCTTGCGGTGATGGCATTCGTGTCAGCAGCGAAGATTGCGACGACGGCAACGTGAATCCGGGCGACGGTTGCGACGCGAACTGCAAGGTCGAAACGGGATTTCTGTGTAACGACGCCGTGTCGACCCCGGATTTCATCGACATCAAGGTTCGCTATCACGACTTCAAAGGCGCGGGCGAATCCAGCCCGCAGTGTAACCAACCGGGGGCGCCCGTACCGTGCGGCCACCCCGACTTCGAGGACAAGAACGGCGCCTTCCAGGGGCTCGTCGGCGTGCCTTGCACCAAGACCAATCAAGCCACTTGCGGCGTGCTCGGCAGCAACGGCAAGCCGACCCTCGTCATTTTCAACTCCGACCGTGTCTTCTCTGCGGATTCCTTTCAGCAGTGGTACCAAGACGTGCCGAACGTGAACAAAGGCGTCGACGGCAGTATTCGCATGACCCGTCAGGGCATCACCGGCACTGCCTACGCCTTCGACAACAGCGCGTTCTTCCCGCTCGACAACGATCCGAATGGCTTCGGCAACTACTCGAACACCGGTCACGATTTCCACTTCACGACCGAGCTCGACTACTTCTTCCAGTACAACGGCGGCGAAGAACTGACCTTCCGCGGCGACGACGACGTGTGGGTGTTCATCAACCGCAAGCTCGCGGTCGACATCGGCGGAATTCACGGCGTCCAAACCGGGCGCGTCGTCTTGGGTGACGAAGCCAGCAAGTGCTCGATTCACGGTGGCGGCAGCTTGCCGGCCTGCACTCCGACCATCAACAGCGCCGCCGACTCGCGCTTTGGTTTGGTCAAGGGTGGCACGTATCAGATCTCGTTCTTCCAGGCCGAGCGCCACACCAGCCAGTCCAATTTCCGACTCTCTTTGCAGAACTTCTTGCCCGCGCACTCACAGTGCGTGCCGAATTGCGGCGACGGAAAAATCGTGATTGGCGAAGTGTGCGATGACGGCACTGCCGAAAATACCGGCGCCTATGGCCACTGCAATGCGACCTGTACGGCGCGTGATTTCTGCGGTGATGGCGTCAAGAATGGCCCAGAAAAATGCGACAACGGCGTGAACCTCGCGGGTTACAACGCCAGCAGCGGTTGCGCGCCGGGCTGCGTGTTGCCGCCCAAATGCGGTGACGCCACGGTCGACTTCACCTTCAAAGAGGAGTGCGACGACGGCGCAGCCAAGAACACGGGCGCTTACGGCGGCTGCACCGCGAGCTGCAAAGCCGGGCCGTACTGCGGCGACAAGACCATCACTTCCCCGCAGGAAACTTGCGACGACGGCTCCGCCAACGGCGGCTACGGCAAGGCCTGCGGTTACGATTGCCAGCCTGGCGCTCGTTGCGGTGACGGCATCAAGAACGGCACCGAGCAGTGCGACTTGGGCGATGGCAAGAACGTGGGCGGCTACGGTGGCTGCAAGGCTTCGTGTACTTACGACGCGCGTTGCGGCGACAACAAAGTCCAAGCCGACGAACAGTGCGACGACGGTAAGAACCTGGGCGGCTACGGCAAGTGCGCGCCGGGTTGCAAGTACGGCCCTCGTTGCGGTGACGGCATCAAGAACGGCAGCGAGCAGTGCGACGATGGCGTCAACGACGGCTCGTACGGCAAGTGCGGCGGTGATTGCAGGTTCGGCCCACGCTGCGGCGACAAGGTCGTTCAGTCCCCGGAGACTTGCGACATGGGCGCTCTGAACGGCAAGAGCGATTGCTCTGGTAGCTGCACGATTCAAGTCACTAAGTAGGCCCAACGTGGGTCATCGGGGACCTCAGCCCAGAGCGGTCGCGAAAAAAGAGCGAACGCTCGTCGATCTGGTGGGTCGAGCTTTGACGTCCTGGTAGGCGCAGTTAAAAAAGGACGCCAAAGCCATGAAATACCTGATGACCTATGCTTCGAATTCCAAGGCCCCGCCGAACCCCGAAACGATGGCTGCCATCGGCAAATTCGGGAAAGAGATGACGGAAGCCGGGGTACTGCTCATGACCGGTGGGCTGGTCCGTCCGAGCAGCGGCACCCGGGTGTCGTTGACCGGCGGGAAATTCACCGTCACCGACGGGCCGTACGCGGAAACCAAGGAACTGATCGACGGCTTCGCGCTGATCCGCGCAAACTCGATGGAGGAAGCAATCGAGCACGCTCGCAGCTTCATGTCGATCGCGGGCGACGGGGAGGCCGAAGTGCTGAAAGTCTTCGACGCCGCCGAAATACCGCCCAAATAGGCAGGTCGCGAGCGCTTTGCAGGCTGCGCTCGAAATGCTGTGATTGTGGGCGTGCCGAGTGAAAAGACGCCCACCGAGGTCGAACGCGCAATCCAAGCGGTTTGGAAGATCGAATCGGCCAAACTGATTGCGAGCATTGCTCGCATCGTTCGCGATGTGGGCTTGGCCGAGGAGCTGGCGCAGGATGCGTTGCTGGCAGCCCTTGCTCAGTGGCCGAGCGAGGGGGTGCCGCTTAACCCGGCAGCATGGTTGATGAGCGCGGCAAAGAACCGCGCCATCAACCTGCTCCGCCGTGAAAAAATGCTGGACCGCAAACACGCGGAGCTCGGCTACGAGGCAGACGCGGAGCAGGAGGAGGCCCTGGCGGCGCTGGAGCAAAAACTCGACGATCCACTCGGGGATGACCTGCTGCGCCTGATTTTCACCGCTTGCCACCCGGTCTTGCCCACCGAGGGCCGCATCGCGCTGACCCTGCGCTTGCTCGGCGGGCTCACCACCGAGGAGATCGCCCGCGCCTTCCTGACCAGTGAGCCGACGATTGCCCAGCGGATCGTGCGCGCCAAGCGGGCGCTAACCGAGGCAAAGGTGCCCTACGAAGTGCCGCGCGGGCCGGAGCTGGGTGAGCGCTTGGCTTCGGTCTTGGAGGTGATTTACCTAATCTTCAACGAAGGCTATTCGGCCACCGCGGGCGATGATTTGTTGCGTCCGGCGCTATGCGAAGACGCACTACGGCTCGGCCGCGTCCTGGCCGAGCTGGCCACGGAAGAACCCGAAGTGCATGGCTTGGTGGCACTGATGGAGATCAATGCCTCGCGCGCTGCCGCTCGTACGACGGCCTCCGGTGAGCCCGTGTTGCTGCTCGAGCAAGATCGGGCGCGTTGGGATCAGATCCTGATTCGGCGTGGTTTGGCTGCGCTGACTCGCGCCGAGTCCTTGGGCGGCTCCCCCGGACCGTACGTTTTGCAAGCCGGCATCACCGCTTGCCACGCCCGCGCACTCGCGCCGGAAGACACGGACTGGCGGCGCATCGCAGACTTGTACGCCAGCTTGGCGGCGCTTGCGCGCTCGCCGGTCGTGGAGCTGAACCGTGCGGTTGCGGTCTCGATGGCCGACGGGCCCGCCGCAGGGCTCGCCCTGATCGACGCGCTGAGCAGCGCGCCTTCTCTGCAAAATTACCACCTATTGCCGGCCGCCCGCGCCGATCTACTGAGCAAGCTCGGGCGTTTTCCGGAAGCCCAGGCCGAATTCGAGCGCGCGGCGCAGCTGACCCGCAATGCGCGCCAGCGCGAACGGTTGCTTTGGCGCGCTCGGGCCGCGGCCGAGGCCATTGCAAAAAAAAGTTGAGCGCGGCGGTCGATCCGGAGCGCCTTCGTTTGTCGTCCTAGTGAAGCCAGTTTCGGCTTTTCCGATCAGGAGACAATCGTCATGCAAGCCAGCGTTCGCCTCGGAAACTCGACTCTCGGCACGACCCGTCGCCCGAAATGGCGGCTTCGCGCCGGCATCGCCGTCAGCGCGCTGCCTGTCTCGTTCCTGCTCTTCGACTGCGTGATCAAACTGATCAAGATCCAACCAGTGGTCGAATCATTCACGCAGCTGGGTTACCCCGACGCGCTGGCACGAGGCGTTGGCCTGCTCGAGCTGGCTTGCCTCGCGCTTTACTTGCTGCCCCGCACGGCGATATTGGGCGCTATCGTGCTCACGGGCTTCTTGGGGGGGGCGATGGCGACGCACCTTCGGATTGCTGACCCGCTGTTTAGCCACATCTTGTTCCCCGCCTACGTGGGCGTCCTGGTGTGGGGCGGGTTGCTTCTGCGTGACGACACGCTGCGCGCGTTGCTCTGGCGCAGATGAGCTCGGTCGCTCAACCTTCAATCCGCTGCTGGATGTCGTCCGCGCGCTGGCTGGCTCGAAATTCGATGATCCGAAAATCGGCCAGCCCGTGCTTGTGGAACGGATCTTCTTTGACGATTGCTTCCAGCTCCTGCTTGTCCTTACCGACCGCCAAAATGATCCCGCCGTCGCGTGGGATCTTGCGGCCGGAGACCACAAAATTGCCCGCGGCGTAGTACTTTTTCAGGAACGCCACGTGCGCCTTCATGTGAGCGTCGATTTCCGAAAGGTCGGCTTTGTAGATGAGCTCGATCACGAACATCGCCGCACTCTGGCACAGGACCGGGCGCTCTAGGCAGCCAGGCTTTCCGCCAAGCGATCGAGCACCGCTGGGGCGTCGCGACTCACGATCTTACCGTGCGAAACGATGATTCGATTCAGCCCCGGGATGCGCGCCCAGTGCTCCAACTGTTCGCGCAACGCCTGTTTGTCTTTGATTTCACGCAGCTCCACGATGGTTGGGATGCGCGGTTCTTGGCCCGTGAAGCCCATGACGTGAAATAGCCAGCCGCCGAAGCCCGGGCGATCGTCCAGATTCCAGATCAGGTCATTGACCACCAAGGTGGTGCCGCTCCAAGTCCGGACCACGAGCGCGGCTTCGCGTTCTTGGGTGCCGGGAACGGTCACGAACTGAACCTGCGGATCACCGAAATTGGGTGCGGTGTCTGCTACCGGCACGATCTCTTCGACCTGCTTTTTCACCCCAGCTGGGGCAATCACGCGCAGCTCGGGATAGCGGTCCTTCCAAATCTTGGCGTCCATGCGGTGGATGTCGTTGGGCACCACGAGGTAGCTGGGCTCGCCGAACGACTCGAGCGCGCGCATTTCCACCTCATCGAGCGCAATGGCGCTGTACACGACGAGCCGGCCATCATGCAGCCGCACGACCGTCATGCGACGCGGGAAGGTGCCCATCGGCATGGGCAAATCCCCCGTAACAGAGAGCAAATTGTCGTCCAGTCGCGAAAGCTTGCCGTGTGGCAGAACGGTCCACTCAGTGAAAGGCTTCGGCATTGCTATTCTCCTCTCTCGAAGGCAAAGCAAACCGTGTGCCCGTAGATCTTGGTTGATGGTCACGGGCCCGTCCCAGCGCGTCGCAGCCTTCGGCGTCGCGTCCTGGCATCGCTAGGTCGGGTGCCCTGAGCTCGGCTGCGCCCCGCCGGCCAGCGCGAAGTGCCAGCCGAGTTGTCGTGAGAGCTCGCGCAGGATTAGGTGGCCGCGCACACTGCCGCCCTTGTCGTTCAGGCGTGGGCTGGAGACGGCAATTCCGGCGATGCCTGGTACGACTGCGACGATCACGCCGCTGACCCCGCTCTTGGCGGGCATGCCGGTGGCCATCAGGTAATTGCCCGACTCGTTGTACATGCCGCACGTGGCCATGATCGAAACCACGATGGCCACGGTTTGCTTCGATAGCACGCGCTCCGTGGTTCCGGGTCGGAGGCCGCCGTTGGCTAGGATGGCCGGCAAAAATGCCGCTTCTCGTACGCCGCCGCTGAATGAACAGAGCGCGAAGTAGACGTCTAGGGTCTCGTTCACGTCGCCCTTCAGGACTCCGCCGTGCTTCAGGAAATAGGCGATGGCGCGGTTGCGATCAGCGGAGCCGCGCTCGTTTTCGAGCACTTGCTCATCAATCGGGATTGGCTTGCCGTACAAGCGCTCGGCCCAAGTACTAAGCCACGCGACACGCCGCTCGACCGTGCCGTGCAGCTGACCGCAGAGGGCAATCGCGCCCGAGTTGATCAACGGGTTGGCGGGTTTGGGGCCGTGCGTCTCGAGCCGCGCGACCGAACCGAAGCTGTCACCGGAGGGCTCCGAGCCCACGATGTCGAACACCTCGACCGGGCCACGCTCCTCAAGGAGGCCGATCAACGTCAGCAGCTTGGCCGAGCTCTGAAACGTAAATTCGTGGCTGAGCGCGTCGCCCGCGAGGAGCGTGTCGCCGTTGCTCAGAATTACCGCGGCGCTGGTACGCTCGAGCGGAACCAAGGCCAGGTCCGGAATGTACGTCGCGGGCTCTCCCTCGCGGTTCCGACGCGATTTTTCGACCGCGAAATTCAGGATCGCCTGAATGACGGCATGATCAGGGACCGGCATGAAAGGACTCTAGATGAGCGGTGTGCTCCATGAAAAGCCGGTTTTGGCCCCGGGCCAGTGCACATCAAAGAACTTCACGAAAGTGCACCTTGCTCAGGGCCTAACGACGACTTATGGGAGAGCGTAGACATGAAAAAGGATCATTTTCTGGAGCGCGCTGCGGGTTGGCCGGGATTTCGTCTGCTGAGCGGGGTGCTCCTAGCAGGGGCTCTCGCCAGTTCCACCACGGCCTGCGGCTACAATGAAGTGATCGACCGCGATGAGCAGGTCAAGGCCAGCTGGGCGGAGGTTCAGAATCAGTACAAGCGCCGCGCTGACTTGGTGCCCAATCTGGTGAGCACGGTCAAAGGCGCGGGTCAATTCGAACAAGACACCCTGACCAAGGTCGTCGAGGCCCGCTCCAAGGTGGCCGGTCTCAAAGTGGATGCCTCCACGATCGACGATCCGGAGAAACTGAAGAAGTTCGAAGCCGCACAAAATGAGCTGTCTGGCTCTTTGTCTCGGCTGCTCGTCGTGTCGGAGCAATACCCCACGTTGAAAGCCACCGACAGCTACCGCGACCTGCAATCGCAGCTCGAGGGTACGGAGAACCGCATCACCGTCGCTCGCAAGCGTTACATTCAAGACGTAGCGGAGTACAACGCGCTGGTGCAAAAGTTCCCGACCAGCATTGGTGCGTCAATGCGTGGCCGTGCCGTGCGCCCGACCTTCGAGGCCGCACCGGGCGCAGAGAACGCTCCGGAAGTGAAGTTCTGAGCCCCTCCGTCGTGAGGCCATGATTTATTTGGGCTCTTCGCAGCGCTCGCTTGGTCGAGCGCTGCTCTGGCTGCTGTGCGTTCCGTGGTTGGCGGTTGCGTTGTTGTTCGCAGCCTCGGCGGCCGCGCAGGAGCGCGCGGTGCCCCCGCTGACGGCTCACGTGAACGACACGGCGAACCTGCTCTCGCCGTCCGCGCGCGCCGCACTCGAGCAAAAGCTCAGTGACTACGAGCAGAAGAATGGCCGCCAGTTCGCGCTCTTGACCATCGACTCGCTCGAGGGGGACGCGCTCGAGAGCTTCTCGATCCGCGTCGTCGAAGCCTGGAAGTTGGGCAAAAAGGGCAAAGACGACGGGCTTTTGCTGCTCGTGGCGAACAAAGAACACAAGCTGCGAATCGAGGTTGGTTACGGTCTCGAGGGTAGCATTACGGATGCTTTCTCCGCGCGAGTGATCAGGAGCGTTCTGGTCCCCGCCATGCGTGCCGGCAACGCCGAAGGCGGTATCAATCAAGCGTTCGCGCTCTTGATGCAAAAGGCTGCCGGCGAAGACGTTGCGGCGCCCGAAGGTGTGGCTGAGCCCCGCCGACGTAGCTCGAGCCCATTTGGTTGGCTGGTGCTGCTGTTCTTCATCTCGCCGATCTTGATCCCATTGGTGCTCGCACGCATGCGCGGCGGTGGTGGCCGCGGAGGCCCTTGGGGCGGTGGTGGCGGTTGGGGTGGCGGTGGCTTCGGCGGTGGCGGTTTCGGTGGTGGTGGTTTTGGCGGTGGTGGCAGTTGGGGCGGCGGCGGTGGCGGCGGCGGCGGCTTTTCCGGTGGCGGTGGCGGTAGTTTCGGCGGCGGCGGCGCTTCGGACTCATGGTGACTTCACTGCTTTCGGATGCTGACGCGCGCGAGGTCGAGGCCGCGGTCGCACGCGTGGAGGGCGGTTCGGCGGCAGAGCTAGTCGTGGCCGTCGTGCCCCGGAGCGGCGATCACTGGCGCGGCCGGCTGCTCGTCTCTCTGGGCTGGGCGATGGCCGCCGCATTCTGCGTGCTGGAGTTCTTGCCCGGGCTTTCCCCGGCGTTGGCGCTGCTGGTCGAACTCGCGGTGGGGCTGCTGAGCTTCTTCGTGCTTGGTTGGCAACCGCTACAGCGCTGGTTGGTTTCGCCGCAGGCCGCACAGCAAGCCGCCCATGCGCGAGCGTTTCAGCTCTTTGCCGAACGCGGCCTGTACGGGACCAAGGGTCGTACGGCGCTCCTGATCTTCGTCTCCGAGCTCGAGCGGCGCGTAGTGTTGCTGGGAGATGCGACGATCCACGCGCAGCTCGGCCAAGCCGGCTGGACCCAAGAGGTACAGCGCATCATCGCGCGCATCCGTGAAGGTCGCCTGAAGGACGGCCTGCTCGAGGTCATCGCGGATCTCGAGCCGCGTTTGGCCGCCGCCGCGCCACGTCAAGCCGACGACATCAACGAGCTGCCGGACGCTGTCATTCGTCGGTGAGCGGCGCCGGTCAACGTGGTGCTCGACCGCCCGCGCGCTGGAGCAGTAGATCCCAAAGTGCGCGCACGCGCGGCACGTCGCGCAGCGCGCGCAGGGTGACCAAGAACAGCTCGTCGGTCGGCCAATTGGCGGCGTCCGCACGCAAGCTCGGGGCTAGCTTTACCGGTACCAAACCGTAGTGTTGCGCGCTGGGCTCGGGCACGAGGGTGACCCCCACGCCCGCGCCAACGGCCGCAATTTGCACCATCAAGCTGTCCGAGCGGACTACCGGATCGATCTCTTTGGCGTGATGCTGCAGCCATCGGGCAGGACCGATCATCGACAAACGTGCGCCCCAGCCGACCCACGGTGCATCGCGCCACGAGCGCAGCGTGCCCAGCTCCCGCGCGAGGTCGGCCGAGGCCACGAGCACCCAGCGCACACTCGTCAACCGAGTGACGAGCAAATCGCCCTGCACGGGACGCACGGTGCGCAATGCCAAGTCCGCTTCGCGCCGGCTCAGGTCGATCACGGCTTCACCGGGCGCGATTTCGACGCGCAGCGCGGGGTGCGCCGCGAATAGCTCGCGCAAGAGTGGCGCGATCACCACGTTGGCCACGTCCGGCGGACAAGCGATGCGCACTAGGCCGGACACCTCGCGCTCCAAGCCATCGGCCGCGTGCGCGAAACGCAGCATCACTGCCTCCATCTCTTCGGCCATCGGCAACAGATCTTCGGCAGCCTTAGTGGCTGAGATCCCATCGTGGCCACGATCGAACAAAGTGACCGTGAGCGCTTCTTCGAGCGCGGTCAGGCGGCGCGACACCGTCGACGAATCGACGCCCAAGTCTCGGCTCGCTTCGCCCACCGTGCGCGCTCGGCACAAGGCCAAAAACAAGCGCACATCGTCCCAACGCAGGGCTTCGTCGGGGCTCGGACGGTGTTGCATAGATACAACGTTATCCTGATTTATTGTCGGTAGCGATGCATTCACGCAAGCCCCAAGCTGTCCCTCATGACGCTGTTCATGACCCTGCTCGCGGCGCTTGGTTGCGGGCTAATTGCCGGTGTTTTCTTCGGATTCTCGAGCTTCGTCATGCCGGCCTTGGCGCGCCTTGCGCCGGCGGCGGGCGTGCGGGCCATGCAATCGATCAACGTCGTGGTCTTGAATCGCTGGTTTCTGGGGGTTCTGCTGGGCACCGCGGTGCTGTGCGGCGGGCTCGCGTTGAGCGCGCTGCGTGCTTGGTCCGAGCCAGGGGCTTGGGTGCGCTTGGCAGGGTCTTGCCTGTACCTCGCCGGTACGATCCTGGTGACGGTGCGCTACCACGTGCCGAAGAATCAGGCGTTATCGAGTTTGCCCGCGGACAGCCCCGAGGCGGAGCGCTTTTGGCTCGAATACGTGGTGGGCTGGAGCATCTGGAATCACGTGCGTGGTGCGTCCGCGTTCGTTGCATCCGCGCTCTTGATTCTGGCGTTGCTGTTGGTGAGCGGCTGCAGCCGCCCGCTCGTGCCGATTGCGCCGCCCGGGTCGGTCACGCCGGTCGAGCACCTGTCCGAGCTCGGCATCTTCGAGGGCGAGCCAGCCAAGCAAGTACCGCGAGCGGGCTTCGTCCCCTACGAGGTCAATGCTTCGCTGTACGCCGATGGCGCGCGCAAGCGCCGCTTCGTGTACGTGCCACCGGGCACGCAAATCCAAACGCAGCTCGATCGCTGGCAGCTGCCGGTGGGTAGCTACTTGGTCAAAACCTTCTCCTTTCCGCGCGATTTGCGCAACCCAGCGCTGGGGGATCGGCTGATCGAAACGCGCTTCTTGGTGCGCACGGAGGACGGGTTCACGGCCTCGACCTACGTTTGGAACGAGGCCCAAACCGATGCCAGCGCGTCACGCGGAGATCTCGACGTGCCCGTTTCTTGGATCGACGATCGAGGAGCAGCGCGGGCGCTGGTATTTCACGTGCCGAGCACGTCACAGTGCGCCGCATGCCACGCGGGCCGAGCGCTCGGCTTGCGTTCGCGCCAGCTGGATCGCGCGGGCGACTATGCCGATGGGACGCACGACCAGCTCGCGCATTTCATGCGATTGGGGTTGATCGAACAGCTGCCACCCGCGCACCTGCTGCTCTCCGACCCAGCGGGGAACGCGCCCCTCTCGGCTCGCGCGCGCAGCTACTTGGACGCCAACTGCAGTCACTGCCACGGCCAAGGCGGTAGCGCGGAGCGCACCGAGCTGTTCTGGGATCTCGAACACACTACCGTTCGGGAGTTGCCTAGCTGTCGCGACACTCGTTCGATTGACGGCCGCGATCGCGTATTGGTGCCGGGTTACCCAGACCAATCGGAATTCCTGGCCCGCATGCGCTCCGACGACCCGCGGGTCCACATGCCTCGAGGTCCGTCGAAATTGGCGGATCAGGCAGGAATTGCGCTGCTTTCAGCCTGGGTCGCCGCAATGCCAGCGCATCTCTGCGAGCCCTGAATCGGCGACCGGCGTTTTGACGGGCGGCGGGTGTCAGCTCGGGATCTGGAGCAGGGTGGCGAGCAGAAACGCCAAGGCCGAGATCAAGCCAGCGCAGGGAATGGTGAGCACCCAGGCGAGCAGCATGCGGCTCGCGACGCCCCAGCGCACGGCGCTCAGTTTCGTGACGCTGCCGACGCCCATGATCGCCCCCGCGATGGTGTGGGTCGTCGACACGGGGATACCAAGCTTGGTGGCGACGAAAAGTGTGAGCGCGCCGCTAGTCTCCGCTGCGAAGCCGCCCACGGGCTGAAGCTTGGCGACACCCATGCCCAGGGTGCGCACGATGCGCCAGCCGCCCGTCATCGTGCCGAGCGCCATCGCGGCGTGACAAGAAAGCACTACCCAAAGCGGAACGGAGCGGTCGTTTGCGTGGCGCGCGAGGTGACCCGTCGCGAGCAGCGCGGCAGTGATGATGCCCATCGTCTTCTGGGCGTCGTTGCCGCCGTGACCGAGCGAATAGAGCGCAGCCGAGATCAGTTGACCGCGACGGAACGTGTGATCGACGAAACGCGGTGAGAACTTGCCGAACAGCGCCATCAAGAGGCGCATGGTCGCGCCGCCGAGCAGTAGGCCGAGCACCGGCGAGAGCACGATGAACAGCGCAGTCTTGCCGAGAAAGTGCAGATCCAGCGAATCAAAGCCGGCTTTTGCCACCGCGGCGCCAGCGAAACCGCCCAAAAGCGCGTGGGAGGATGACGAAGGCAGCGCCAACCACCAAGTCAGGATGTCCCAGATCAGCGCGCCGATCAGGCCACTGGCGACGACCGTGAGCGACACCACGCTGGCCTTCACCCCGTGCGCGATGTTGCTCGCCACCGTGGACTCGAACAGCAAAAAGGCGACGAAATTGAAGAACGCGGCCCAAACCACGGCGACCCGCGGACTGAGCACTCGGGTCGAGACTACGGTCGCGATCGAATTGGCCGAGTCATGCAGGCCGTTCACGAAGTCGAAGAGCAGCGCCAGCGCGATCACCGCGATCAGGGCGATCAACATCAAGTGTACTCCAGCACCACGCCTTCGAGCGCGTTCGCGACGTCTTCACACAGGTCGGTCGCGTTCTCGAGTTGCTCGTGGATGTCGCGCCATTTCATGACCGCCAAAGCCTCGTTCCCCGACTTGAAGAGTTCCGCGATCGCACCACGGTAAATCGTGTCCGCGTCGCTTTCGAGCTTGGTGATCTCGGCGCACAGGGTCACGATCTCTTGAGCACGCTTGCGCGCTACGGGTAGCAGATCGACGGCTTTGCTCATGGCCAGCGCGCTCTGCTCGAGCACGTGTGCCGCGTCGATTGCGGCCCTGGAGGAGTCGTGAATATCGAACAGCTCGAGCCGCTCGGCGATCGACTCGATGCCATCCATCACGTCATCCAGCCGCGTGGCGAGGGTATGGATATCGGGCCGGTCGAGCGGCGTTATCCATTGGCTGCGCAAACGCGTGATCGTGGCCCGCGTGATGTCGTCGGCCTCGTGTTCCAGGCGTGTGATTTCGCGCTTGTGCTCAGTGAGCTTCGCCGGCTCCTCCAGCAACTGTCGAAGCAAGCCCGCCGCTTGCACCGTCAGCTGGGCATGCTGGGAAAAAGCCGAGAAAAATGGATCTTTTGCCTTACTCAGCCGAAACATTGCGGACCTCTCTAGACCGCACCCTACTTCGAAATGCCCGCACCGCGGGGACGTGAAAGCGCCTCGGGTTCGTCATTCGTGAAATTCCGAGATTGGCTAGGCTGACAATTTCGGGTGTGGCCCTTATGATCGCGGCATGACCCCGAGGCTCGCGCCGCACCCGTGACGACCAAAGAATCGCCCATCGACCGCGCGCTTTCCTTCGCCCTTCGCCCGTTCGCTCGCATCGAGCCCTCCGAGGCGCTCACGGCAGTGGTCATGACGCTGACCGTGTTCCTGCTGCTGACTGCTTACTATCTGCTGAAAACAGCGCGTGAGCCGCTGATTCTTCTGCACGGCGGGGCGGAGGTGAAGTCTTACGCGGCCGCTGGGCAAGCCGTGCTGTTGCTCGGGTTCGTCCAGCTGTACGGCTGGGTCGCTCGAAAAGTGGGGCGGATGCGCCTGCTTTTGGGCGTGTATTTGTTCTTTGCCGCGAATCTGCTGTTGTTCGCCGCGCTGGCCAGCGCTGGTGTTGCGGTGGCCATTCCCTTTTACCTTTGGGTGGGGGTGTACAACTACACGTCAATCGCGCAATTTTGGGGCTACGCTTCGGATGTTTACACCCCGGAGCAAGGCAAGCGCATGTTTTCGGTGATCGGCGTTGGCAGCTCACTCGGTGCAGTGGCGGGAGCCCATTTGGCCAAGCTCGTCGTGCCGCTCGGCCCTCAAGCTTTGATGCTGGGCGCGGCGATTTTGCTCGGGGTCTGCTGTGGGCTTTTGATCTGGGTCAATCTGCGGATCGAACTCCCGGTTTCGGCGAGCGAGAAGAAGCAGGAGGCGGAGCCGCTGTCGCACGAATCGGCATTCTCCCTGCTCGCTCATGATAAGTATCTGATCCTGATCGCGGTGCTCACGCTGCTCATCAATTGGTGCAATTCGACGGGTGAGTATATCCTCGACCGCACGTTGCTCGCGGCCGTCGCCGGTAAGGGCCAGCACGCTGAGCAGATGGTCTTCGTCGGGCAGTTCAAGGCCGAGTATTTCGAGTGGGTGAACATCGCCGGGGTGCTCTTGCAGCTGTTTGCGGTATCCCGCATCTTGGACAAATTGGGAGTGCGCGCGGCGTTGTTCTTCCTGCCCGTCGTCGCTTTCGGTGGCTACACGCTCATGCTCTTCGCTCCGGTCCTTTCGCTGATTCGCTTGGCCAAGGCGGCGGAGAACAGCATCGACTATTCCGTGCAGAATACCGCTCGCCAAGCGCTGTACCTCGTTGCCACCCGCGTCGAGAAGTACGTCGGCAAGATCGCAGTCGATTCGTTCTTCGTGCGCTTCGGTGACGTGCTCTCTGCCGCGGTGGTCTATGTGGGGGCGAAGCTTTCGCTACCGACACAAGTGTTTGCGGCGATCAACCTGGTCTTGATTTTGGTCTGGATCTTCGTGGTCGTGCTCGTCGGCCGCGAACACAAGCGCCGTTCCGAAGAGTTGGAAAAGGAGGGCGCCGAGGATCGCCCGCAGTTGATCCCCGCGACATCATGAGCTGGCGGGCCCGGCTCAGCACCGGGTGCGTCACGCTTGCGCTGGGCTTGGCTTGGGCGCCCCACGCTTTCGCCCAGGACGCTGATTTTGGCTGGGATCCGCGCTGGCCCAAGTTTCGGCCTTCGGAATACGTACTGACCGGGGTGGCTGGCTCGGCCGCTCTGGTGCTGTATTTCGGCGTGCACGACGCGCAAACCCCGCGCGGAACTGGCGGCATCCTGTTCGATGACTATTTCCGCGAGGCCCTGCGGTTGCGCGCGCCCGCGCAGCGCGACGCCGCGCGCACCGTCAGTGATTGGACCGCACTCTCGGCCATGAGTTGGGCGATCGCCATTGATTCTCTGGCCGTGCCGCTGGCGCGCGGCAGCGCCGAGCTATCCGGACAAATGCTGCTCATGGACACCGAGGCGTTTTCGGTCAGTACGCTGATCACGACCTTGATCTTCAAGACCGTCGCGCGAGCGCGACCATCTTATGTCGAGTGCGAGCGCGACGCGAAGTATGACCCGTTGTGCAAGTTGCACGCGACCGGCTCGTTTCCGAGTGGGCACACCAATACCGCGTTCACTGCGGCGGGCCTATCCTGTGCTCACCACGTACACGTGGCCTTGTACGGCGACCCCGTTGCGGACGCCTTGGCCTGCGCGGGCACGCTCACCTTGGCCGCGACTACCGGCACATTGCGCATCGTGGGCGATCGCCACTACACGACGGACGTCTTGGTCGGTGCGATGATCGGTTTCGCCGTGGGTTACGGCATGCCCACGCTGCTTCACTACGGCAAAGTGCAGAGCGACGCCGGTACTTCGAATACGACTCAGCCGCTCGGCACCGCGATGCCCTTCGTGCCCAGTATTTCCGGCGTTTTCTAGTGCTCGCAGCGGCCCACGAGCGCACTTTCGGTGAACGCACAGTGCCGGCTCCGGCAATCCGCCGCACGGTTGCACAGATCGCTCTCCTCACCGGGTGAGCATGCGCGATTGCCGCCGTCCCCGGCGATGCAATTGCCGATCTTGCAGTCCTGGTCGTTGCGACAGCGAGCGCCTCGCTCTCCGCTCTCGCATTCGCCGTCTACCGCGCCAGGCTCCAACACGCACAGGCCCTGGCGGCAATCCATGTCTCCGTGGCAGGGCGCGATGTCGACCGCGCACCCGAGCAGGGTCTCGGGATCGGCCGAGCAGGCAACGCGGCACTCCACCCCGATCATGCAGCGATCGTTCTTGCCGGGAATGCAGCTGATGGCCGAAGGACAGTTGCACAGTGGCTCGGCACAGTCCGCTTCCGGGCAGCCGTTTGCGTCGAAGCGAAAGCCGAACCGAGCGCACGAATCATCGGCCACGGGCGGCAGCGCGGAATCGTCCGCTTGGGCGGGCGGCGCGCCGCTCGCGCAGCCGCTGCCCATCGCTACCCAGGCCGTGAGCAGCAACGCCGAAAGTGCGCCCAGCCGCGGACGGGGGTCGGGCGCTAGAGGCGGAGCCATTCGCGCAGCGTAGCTCACGGATCGAGCATGAACGAACCCTGCGTTGGCTTTCCGGCGCGCGCGTAGCTGGCGATGATCGTGCCGGTGCTGGTCGTGCGCGTGTGCAGGAGCTTCATTTTTGCGGGTACCGCGCCGGCCGCGAACAATCGTTTGCCTGAACCGAGCACGACGGGGAATACGAGCAAGTGGTACTCGTCGACGAGGTCGTGCTCGATCAACGTCTGGGCGAGGCCCGCGCTGCCGTGAACCTGCAGCTCGCGAGCGTAGCGGGCCTTGAGCGTTGCTACGTCCGAAACCACGTCGCGCACGAGGGAGGAGTTGTTCCACTCGACACGATCGAGGGTCTTCGTGGCCACATGCTTGGGGAGCGCATTGAGCTTACTGGCGATCGGGTCCGCGGGGTCGGTAACCCGCGGCCAATGATTGGCAAAGATCTGGTACGTGGTGCGCCCGAGCAGGAAAGCGTCCGCACGCTCGAACACCTCGGTCATGAATTTGCCTGTCACTTCGTCGAAGAAGGGCACGAGCCAGCCGCCGTAGCTGAAGCCGCCGCTCGGGTCCTCGGGTGGGCCGCCTGGGGCCTGCATCACGCCGTCGATCGTCAGGAAGGTCGTCATCGTGAGTTTGGACATCGCAATTTCTCCTGTTCTCCAGGGTTTTTCCTGGTTCAATCAGGCGACGAACGAAGCCCACCTCGATCGACGAGCCCAAGAGGCTTTTTCTCGCACCGCACCGCGCCGCAAAGCCTAGGTCGCTGGGCCGACCTCGGCCAGCCGGCGTTCCGCGACGATTTCGAACAGTCGCTCGCGCCGCATTTCGCTCCACGTGTAGAGCGCGATGCGATCGAGGCGCGCGTGCACGCTTCGTAGCTGGAGTTGGGCCGCCCAGGCCAGCCCCGCGTCGCGATCGGCGCCGCTCGCGCGCGCACGCGGACGAGCGATGGAGACGTGCGGTTTGGGGGGGCGCTTTTCCGTGCGGCCAGTCGCGGTTTGCGTCAGCAGATCGCGCAGGGCGGCGATGCTCGCGGTGGCCTCGGCGCGGCCGTGGTCCAGCAGCGCAGACAGTGCCGAGTAGGTGCGGCGTGAGCCACCCATCGGCACCACCTCTGCCAGGGAAACCGCCATGGGCAACAAAGGCTCGCTGATCAGGCGCTGGTCCAGCGCGGCCAGCGCGCGCTGTGCGGCGTCCGCGCTGCAGCCGCCCAGGAACGCCAACGTGAGGTGGACGTCTGCCGGGTGAAAACGCCGAAAGTTCGTGGGTAAAGCGGGTAGCTCGAGGACGAACGCGCCGTCGAGGGGGAAGGCAAAGAACCAATTCGGGCGAGGCATGCGCAACGAGTTTTAGCGCACGCCCATGGACGCGTAGGGTGAGCTGTCATCGACGCGCAGATCGTCTGCGGGTGGATCGAGCTTTTCCCACGCTTCCGGGTGGTCCGCGGGCAAGAGGCCTTCGTTCGCCATTTTGGCGCGATACAGCTCGGCGTCGGACATCACGAGATCACCCTCCGCGTATTTTATCGCAGGCGTACCCGGCGCGAGGGTCGCCGTCGCACCCCATGCCGACAGGCGACTGGTCGGTACATCCGGGTATCCCGAGGCGACGAAGGCGACGGCCGGTACAGAGCCGTTCACGTTGTCCGTCGCGCTGATATTGCCTTTGCTGCCGTTGAGAGCGAGGCCGGAAAGCAATTGGCGATCGCCCTCGATGTGGTTTCCCTCGAAGCTGACGGGCGCCTTGTGCCCACCGTTCACGCCGAATACGACGCCTGGATCGGTGGCGCTGGGATTGACGGTGGTGTAGCCGAAGTCGAGGCCGCGGAAGAAGTTGTGGCTGAACGTGAAACTCGACGGGGCTTCCGAGTTGCCGTTCAAGTAGCCACCAAGGCTGCGCGTGTCAGCGAAGTAGTTGTCGTGAAAGATCACGTTGCGGGGGCCATCGCCGCTCTCCGGTGAGCTGAAAAAGCTCAGGAACGTGCCGGCGCCGCCCAGCGACACGTTGTGATCGAACTCGGTCTTGCCCTGGCGGCTCAGGATCTGCAGGCAGCCGTCTTGGTATTGGCCGAAGTTGTCGAGCCAATGCAACGCGCCGTACGCGAACACGTTGTGGTGAATGCGCGAGCCCTCCCCGAGGTCCTGAATCTGCAGCGTTTCGCTGCCTGTGCGCACGATGCGGTTGTTGTAAATCTGCAAGTTGGGGAACAAGTTCGAGGGCGGCTCCCCGGTCCACCCGAAGTAATAACCCTCCGAATCGACGTCGTGCACGTACGTGTCGTGTACGCTTACATTCGCCATCGGTTGGCTCGGATCGGCGGCTCCGCCGCTCATCGAGTTGAGCAGCCTGATGCCGGCGAACCCCGAGCGCGTGACTTCCAGGTATTCGAGCTCGAAATCGCTTGCGCCGCCGCCTACCGCCAAGCCCATGTGCGTGTACTGTCCGGAGTGATCGAAAGCGTCGTCGCTCAGGAAGCCATACTTGCCGCGGGAGTTGGCGTATGCGCCGCAGCGATGACCGGGAAACCCTTCGTCACCCGTCTTCGAATCCGGATCATAGCGGCCGGTGAGTACCCAATTGGATCCGCCGCCCATCGACCAAATGAAATTGCCGCCCAAATTGGGACCGACCTGGACCTGACCTCCGATGTTGGTGATCACCAGCTTTTGGCTCGCCTCGCGAACGGGCAGGTTGCCGAGCTCGAAGGTCTTGTACTTTCCCGCCGGAACGTACAATCGCTCGAGATTTTTCCAATCCACGTCGGGGAAGCTCTTTTGCACGTCGGGGTACGAGATCGTCGGCTTCCCGGCAGGCAAGGTGAAGGTCAGGCTGGGCTCGCCGAAGTGCCCGAAGTCCTCACACGCGGTTGGGCTTCCGGCGGCAGCGCCGCCCGTGCCAGCGGTCTCATGGTTCGGCATCCCGCCGGCTTCGCCGCCCGCGGTCGCATTGCCGTGGCCGGCGCTGCCGGAGTCTTCGCCCGAGCTCCCCGCGGAACTCGCAGCAGGTTTGGCGTTCTCGTCGCCACCGCAGCTTGCCAACACGAAGCCCATCAGCAACGGCGATAGAGTGCACAGCGCGCGACTCGTTCTCATGATCGAGTAGCCTTTCAAACCCCTACCACTCACGCAACCCCGCGCACCGGTCCGCCCGCGCCTTATCGCAAAAACAACGACTTGAGCTCAGTGTAGGCCGGTGTGCACCAAGCGCCAGCCGAGCGCACTGCCGGCGCGAGACGCACGCTCGATCGCACTCGACAGATGCTGCTCGTTGCCCCCGTCGAGCGCATTCACGAGTTCGTCGAGGGCGGCTTGAAGTTCCAATTGTTGCCCGCTGTGCTCCGGCAGTTCCAAGGACAACTCGGCCGCGTGGCGGGCGATTCGAGCGCACTGTCGGAGTTCCTCGTTGCGCGTAGAGCGCGGTGGTTCTGCGCATGCGAGCGCGCATTCTCGCGCGTCGCGCCACGCTTGCTCGGCGCGTTCTCGGCGTTCCTGCATGGCGCCGCGGACCGCCAATGTGGCAGTGCTCAGCAATGCCAGTACGACGATGCCGGCGGCGATCCTACCCGCAATGCTCAGCACACGGCTCCATTCGCTAACGTTGGCCGTTGCGCGCGGGGACCGGCGTCTCTTCGGCGGTACGGCTAATCACGTCGATCGCCAAGACCAGGCCGTAGGTCTGCCGGGCGCTCAGGTAATCGAAGGACACGCCGAAGCGGCCATCGAGATGCCAAGTCACCATGCCCGGGATCTCGAACTCCAGATAGCGCCCGGGCAGCGTGATGGCAACGCTGACACGTGAGCCGAGAAGCGGCACATCAGAGCAGGAGAGGAGCAGATCCGACATGCCGAGCTCGTGCAAGGTCGCGCTCAATTCTCGGCTGGAGCCATCGACCATCAGGCGCACGGTCGTGCCTGGCGCAGTGTGGACGCGGTCGACTCGTCGATAGGTACCGCTGACGGGACGCGCCATGCTCGTATTTGTAATCGAAGTCGCTGTCTTCGAAAGTCACGATTTCGAGGCACTGGTGATCTTTTTGGGCTCGGCTTCGTGGCGCCGCCTTCGTTACGCTCCAGAAACACGCCGCGCCGAACTCGCTCTGGGAACCCGCCGGCGGCTTTCGGCAGCTCGCCAACAGCCACATTTCCGCCTCACGGCCGCACCGATGGACGATGCGTGGCGGAACAAGGAGGGATGCTCAGCGAGGCCCACGGTTGGTCGGCAACGCTGAGCCGCTCGCTGGCTGGTTTCTCGGCAGGAACGACCAAGACCGGACAAGTGGCGTAACGCACGGTATTTTCGGCCACGGAGCCCATCAGCAACTGGCTCGATGCGCGGTGCCCATGCGTGCCGAGCACGATCAAGTCAGCCGAAATGGTGGTAGCGAGCTCGACAATGCCCAGCGCGGGGACGTCCAGCCGAACGTGTGACACCACCTGCTCGGGAACACGCATTCTCGTGGATGGAGCCGCGCGGGCGACGAAAGCGTCCAATTCCGCCTGTACATGGGCGCGCAGGCTCTCGAACGCCCCATCGCGGACGCCGGCCTCCGCCGTCAACGAGTAGCCCGTCAACGCATGGTGAGCGCCCAGGCCGGCGCTGGGGATGACACACAGCACGTGTACCTCTGCGCGTTCACGTCGCGTCGCGAGCTCGAATGCTTGCTCGAGCGCGCGATCCGCGAGCTCAGAAAAATCCATACCCACGAGCACGACGTACGGTTTGGTGTTCATCACGTTCTTTCGTGAGGTCACAGCCAGCGACTGGGACCGCTGCCTTCGGACTACTTCTGCTGAGCTTTGATGGCGGCCAGAATTTGCTCCAGCAAGATCTCCTGCTTGGGCGGCTCTGCGGGCGGCGCTGCGACTTTGTCGGCGCGTTTCATCTTCGCGATCAGCTGGACCATGGCGAAGATGGCGATCGCGACCAGAAAGAAGTCGAACACGTTCTGCAAGAACAAGCCGTAGTTCAGCAGGACGGGAGGGGTCTTACCCTCGCCGGGGCGCAAGGTAACGGTGAGTTGTTTGAGATCGACGCCGCTCGTCAGCAGGCCGAGCGGCGGCATGATCACGTCTGCGACGAAGGAGCTGACGATCTTCCCGAATGCAGCGCCGATGATCACGCCGACCGCGAGGTCGACGACGTTGCCTTTGATGGCGAATTCTTTGAAGTCTTTGATCAGGGCCATGGGGAATTCCTTCGTGAAGTTCGAGGCAAATGGGGTGTTGGAGAATCGAGGCGCCGGCGAGGATATCAGAACTCGACGCGGTGGTTCCCTAGCCCCTGGCTGCTGCGCGGGCGCCCGACGAAGGCTTCGAGCTCCCATAGAGCAAAGAGTGGACCAAATGCTCGTCGCTCTGTTCTCCGCAAAATGCCGCCAATTTACCGGGAATAACGGCCCTGCTCTGGCCGCTGTGGTCTCTTGTCTGCGATCTGTCGTCTGTAAGCGACAACACCGACCGCTCAGCGCGTGCGCAAGCCGTGACGCTGGACGAGCTTGATCAGGTACGTCCGATCCATCTGTGCTTGGCGCGCCGCGGCCGCGACGTTGCCGTTGCTGGCGGAGAGCAGGCGCGTGACGTAGCGCAGCTCGAAAGCCTCTAGCACCGAGCGTCGCGCGTCTTTGTAGGAGAGACCATAGAGCTCGTGCTCTTCGGGGCTTGCCATGACAGCACTCGGGTCATGGAGAGAAAGCGGCGGGCTCTCGCCCATGGCGACCGTGGCCTCGACCCAGTTGCGCAGCTCACGCACGTTGCCCGGCCAGCGATGGTCTTGCAGCTGCTGTATGACGGTTCCCGGTAGCAGCGCCTCGGGCGCTCCCTCGTGGCCACATTCGCGAAGAAAGTGCGCAACCAAAAGCGGAATGTCCAAAGCCCGCTCGCGCAACGCGGGCACGCGTAAGACCACGACCGCGATACGATAGTAGAGGTCCAGCCGAAATACGCTGGCGTTCACCTCGGCTCGCAGATCGCGATTGGTGGCGCACACGATCCGCAGATCGACGTCGATCTCCGCCCGCCCGCCCACCCGCCGGAAGCGCTTGCGTTCCAGGGCCCCGAGCAGCTGCGGTTGCAGCTCTGCAGGCAATTCGCCGATTTCGTCGAGAAACAGCGTGCCCCCGCTGGCTCGCTCGAAGGCGCCGATGTGTTGGCGATCGGCGCCGGTAAATGCGCCGCGTTCGTGGCCAAAGAGTTCACTCGCGACCAAGTTTGGTGCGAGCGCTCCGCAGTCCAAGGTGACGAATGGACCACCTGCTCGCGGACTTTCGTTGTGCACGGCGCGCGCCACCAGCTCTTTGCCGGTTCCCGACTCTCCGATCACCAGCACGGGCACCGCGGACTGCGCTGCCGTTTTCACCTGCGCCATCAGGCGCCGCATGATTTCGGTTTTGCCTTTCAGCTCTCCGAGTTCGTCCCCGCCGTACAGCTCGACTACCGAGGCGTCTCCGTCGTGCACACGGAGCTTGGTGTTGCCCAAACGCAGCTCGGCGCCCGAACTGACGACGCCGCGCTCGATGCGCACGGAGCCGCTGGCCGTGCCGTTGCTGGAACCCAAATCGATGACGCTGATGCCCCGCTCACCGCCAGACAGCTCGAGATGAAAGCGCGAGACCGTGTCGTCCTTCAAGCACAAGGCATTTCCCGGCGCGGTGCCGATGGTCAGCACTTCCTCTTCGGTTTCCAGAGCCTTGCCGGCGTCCGGACCCGATAAAACCTCGACGCGTAGGGTACGGACCGGGATCATCGGTCCGCGGTGCAGGCGCGTGGTCGAGGTCATGGCATCACTCTGCCATAGAGCAGCCAGAGCGCGATGCCGAGCGCAACCAGCCCCGCCGCGACCAGCAGCTTGCTGCGCGTACCGAAGCGCGCCGCGGCCCTGGCGGCTTGGGGGGAGCCGGGTGAGGTAGGCGCCAAACGGGCGGCCTCGCTCGTCGAAAGCGCCGGCTTTGGTCCGGCGGACACCAGCTGATCCATGCCTTGCCAGCCCGCGTCGATCAGCTGTTCGACTTTCGCCAGGTACGCGGCAGCGGATGCGAAGCGCAACTCCGGTTGCTTGGCGAGGCCGACATCCAGCAGCTCCTGGAGCGGCAAGAGCTGCGGCACGTCCGGCAAGAGTTCGCTGAGCGGTGGTGGCGCGGACGCGAGATGCATCGCAAACAGGCCATTTTGATTTTTGGCCACGAATGGCGGTCGGGACGCGAGCATCTCGTACAGCATTACACTCACCGAATACAGGTCGGCGCGCGAGTCGATCGCGTCACCGCGGACCTGCTCCGGGGCCATGTACGCGGGGGTCCCGAAAATTTCGCCCTTTTGCGTGAGCTGAGTTTTGTCGGCCGCTTCCGGCTCGGCGAGCCGCGCGATGCCGAAATCGAGGATTTTGGCAAACTCCGGATCCTGGTCGGCGGGCACGATCACTACGTTGTCGGGCTTCACGTCGCGATGCACGATCCCGAGCCGATGCGCGTGATCGAGCCCGGTCAGCACGTGGCGAGTGATGTGCAGCGCACGCTGAGGCACGAGCCGCGATTCGTTCACGAGCAACTTGCTCAGCGCGGCGCCATCCAAAAACTCCATCACCACGTACGCGGGATCCGAAGAGCCGCTGCCATACTCCAGGAAACGCACGAAATTCGGGTGCTCGACCTTCTGCAAGATCTTCGCTTCTCGTTCGAAGCGCCGGCGCAACGCGGGATCCTTGGCGGCTTGCGGAAGCAGCGTCTTGATCGCGACTTCTTGGCCGGTTTTCAGATCGGTGGCACGAAATACGGCGCCCATACCGCCTTCGCCGACGCGCTGATCGATGCGGAAGCGCTTGCCGAGCACCCGCCCGAGTTCCAGATCCTGAACCAAGACCGTGGGCGCAAGCGCGCTGCCCTCGTCTTCTGCACGGCGCACGAGCGCGTTCACGAATTTGCTGCGTGCAAGCTCGACGAGTTCTTCGGCGCCGGCGGCCGTCGTGCCTAGCGTTGCTCCGATGGCTTCGAACGAGTCCCCCTCGAGGTCGGCCAGCACCAGCGCGGCGCGTTCGTCGTTGGTCAGCTCACCAAGGACACCCTGAACCTGCTGCTTGACCACCCCCCGCGGGTCTGCTGCCGGCGCGAGTTTACGAGACGCAACTTGGCGCGGCTTGTTGCCGCGCGCGGCCTGTGCCTTTTGCACGAGGCCGCGCGCGACACCAGCCAGCCAGGGTTGGAAACCCGCGGGGTCGGTCAATTGATCCAGCTTGCGAGCGGCTTCGAAGAACGTCTGTTCGCATAGCTTCTCCGCTTCGTCCGCGTCACCCAGTAGCGTGAGGAGCAGCCGAAAAATCGCAATTTGGTGGCGGCGGATCAGCTCGCTGAAGGCCACGTCGGTAGCCGTTTCGCGATACATCACGACCAGCTCGGCGTCGCTCGGCTCGCTTCCCGAGGCCGAGCCTCCGGCTATGTCCGGCGCAGCGCTCATTCGGCCTTACTTGCTCGGACGAACCAAGAGCGCAGATTGCGTACGTTGCAAGCCGTCGAGCACATGGCGGGCGGGGACGAAATGTTCGCAGCCTTCGGAGTCTTTGAGGACGAGCCCGAGCGCGGCGAAGCGGTCCACCGTGCCCTCGGTGTTCGCGAGCGTCACCTGGTCACCGATGCGCACCAGGCGGCGCAGATAGTAGTTGGCGATGATCTCTTCGGCCGGACGGCGCATGGCCCAGGCGAAGAGGAACGCGGCCGTAGCAATGAACAGACCGACGATCACCGCCAAATTATTGGTGATGAACGAAAGATCCGCGCCCAGCTGGTTCACACAGACCGTGACCGTGAGCAACATGATCACGCCTTCGGTCAATGATTCTGCGATGCCCGCGAACGGTGATTTCAGTTCCTTCATCACCCCCGCGACCGCGCGTCGCGCCGTGCGCGCCACGTACCCGCCGACGCCCAGCACGGCCAACGCCGCGCCCAGTTTGGGCAGGTAAGCCAGCACCGCCCAGAGCGCGGCGCGCACCGCTGGTAAGCCGAGGATATCGGCTGCCGCGGCCGCCGCCATGACTACGATTGCAAAATAGACGATCGTGCCGAGCGCCTTCGCGGGCGTCGAATCCTCCCCCAAACTCGAGAAGATGCGCGAGATCAGCGTGCCATCCAGGGTGTCATCCAGTTTGACCAATTCGAGCACGCGCACGGTGACCACTCGAGCAACCTTGGCGACCAGCCACAAGGCGACGAACGCTCCGATCGCTCCGGCCACCGTCGGAGCGCGCGTTACGATCTCGGTCACCGCGCGCTCCGCTGGTTCGGCCACGAAGCGCGTCAACGACGGATTGTTTAGGCCCGCAAAGGCCGCGCGGAGCGCCCATTCACTCACTGTTGCCGTTGTCATTCGGGTCACTCTCTTTCGTGCGCCGGGTGAGCCAGTCGATCGGTGCGGCGCCCATCATGCGCGCAAACTCGACGATCGTGGTCAACGCCGCGACGCGAGCCATCACTCGATCGGGTAGGCCTGGTGGCGGCTTTTCATCGAGCGCGATCAGCAGCAGTGCTCGTATGTCGATTTTAGGGGGCATCGTCGCTGGCGAACGAACACGGTAAACGTTCCACGCCCGGGAGGCCACCGCGCAACCCGCATCTTGTTAACGCGCGGCCGCAAACTGCGCCAGTTTCAGCACCACTGCTACTAGTTCCGTCGGGTCGAAGGGCTTGGCGACATGCATCAAGAAGCCTGCATCGAGCGCTCGGCGTCGGTCTTCCGTGCGACCGAAGCCAGTGAGCGCGGCCGATGCCACGCGTGAGCTCGGATGCGGCGCCAGCGCCCGGATACTGCGCATCAGATCGTAGCCGTCCATGCCGGGCATGCCGATGTCGGACAACAGTACGTCCGGGGGCGCGCGTTGGATTTCAATCAAGGCTTGCTCTGCACTGTCAGCGGCGGTGACCCGTGCGCCGTTGCTCTCCAGCAGGGCGACCAAAAGTTCGCGTCCGTCTTGATCGTCATCCACCACCAAGACGTGCAAACCGACGAGCTCGTGACGAATCGCACGACCGTGATCAGGGGCGTGAGTCGGGCGAACGGAGTCAGCTGCCTCTGCGGGAGGCGACACCGGCAGGACGACGTGGAACGTTGCGCCTGTTCCGAGCCCTTCACTTTCGACTTCGATCGTTCCACCGTGCAGCTCGACGATGTGTCGTGAGATGGCGAGGCCTAGGCCGAGGCCACCGTGCGCGCGTCGGGTCACGCCTTGCGCTTGGGCGAAGCGATCGAAAACGCGGGGCAACAGCGCGGGCTCGATGCCCATGCCGGTGTCCGACACGGTGAGCCTCAGGTTGCCCTCGAGACGGGCCAAAGTGATTTTTATCGCGCCACCCGCGGGCGTGAATTTGATGGCGTTGGTCAGCAAATTCCAGATCACCTGCCGGAGCCGGTGCATGTCTCCGAGGATGCGAAATGTGGCGCTATCGAGCGCGGTCGAGACGCGGATGCTCTTTTCGTCGCAAGCGGGGCCGAGGGAGTCGATGGCCTCGTCGAGCAGCGCCGACATGTCGAGGGGCGCAGTCTCGAGGCTCAGCTTGCCGCTGACGATTCGCGAAACATCCAGCAAATCCTCGATCAGCTCGGCCTGGGTGACCGCATTCCTCTCGATGGTTTCGAGCGCGTGCAGAGTCCTCTCCGGCGGCAGGTCACCGGAACGCAGTAGACGTGTCCAGCCAAGCATCGCGTTCAACGGTGTGCGCAGCTCGTGCGAGACGATGGCGAGAAAATCATCCTTGGCATTGTTGGCGAGAACGGCGCTCTTTCGCGCTTCTTGCTCCGATTCATAGAGCCGCGCTAGTCGCCGTTCGCTCTCGGCTAGATCGTCTTGAGCGCGCTTGCGTTCGCTTACGTCCGTGCATACGCCGATCAAACGCATCGGACGCCCTTCGGGATCGTGGAGCAAGGTCGCCCGCGCCTCGAGCCAACGCACCTGCCCATCGGGCCGGATGATGCGATACAGCACGAAATAAGGCGCGCCCGTGTGCAGGGTGCGTTGAAGCGTAGCGAAGACACGCTCCCTATCTTCCGGATGCATGTCGTCGCGGTGGCCTTCGAAGGTGCCTGCGAAGCTGCCTCGCGGAATGCCGTGAATGTCTTCCAGCATCGGTGACCAAGTGACGTGGTTCGCCTCGATCTCCCACTCCCAGGCGCCCATCTTGCCGGCTTCCAAAGCCACCAGTAGCCGTTGCTCGCCGGCCTGGGTTTGCTCGAACAGACGCGCGTTCTCGAGGGCCAGCGCGAGGCGGCGTGCCAGCTCGCCACCCAACTGAAGGTCGCGCGCGTCGTAGTTTCTTCGCAAGCGACTGCCGAGCAAGAGCGAGCCAAACACGCCGCCGCGAGCGATCAACGGGAGAATCACCAGGCTCTGCAGCTGCGCTTGCTCGGCCTCCGCCCTCGTGTTCGGCAGCAGCTCTTCCAGGTCATCGATGATGCAGCCCGTCCCGCTCAATACTCGAGCGATCGGGTGAGTCGCAAGATGTGGCGCAGTTCGGGCTCGATTGCGACGGAGTAAGTCCTCGATGGCGGGATCGGTATGGGTGAGTAACCCGTGCCGCATTCGCCGCTGCGCGTCGATGAAGTCGACGATCGCCAAGTCTGCGAAGGTCTTCAACAACGGGCGCGTGAAGGCATCGAGCATGCCTTGCTCGTCGAATAGGGAGGTCAGAACGGCGCTGGCTTGACTCAGTGTTTCCAGGTTGTCCTGCGCGCGGACGCGCGCGGTCACGTCGTGCGTGACCTTGACGAATCCGCGAAGGATGCCTTGCTCGTCGCGCAGCGACGACATCGAAACATGGGCCATGAAGCGCGAACCGTCCTTGCGCAGGCGCTGGCCCTCACCCTGATACTTGCCGGTTTCGCCAGCGATACGTAGCTCGGCCTCGGGCACGCCGGCGCGCTGGTCCGCTTCGGTAAACAGCAGACGAAAATGCCGACCGCGGACTTCCTCCAGCGTATAACCTTTGATGCGTTCGGCGGTCGCATTCCAAGTGACGATGGCGCCCTCGGCGTCGAGCATCGAGACTGCGTGGTCTTGGATGCCGCTCAATATCAGACTGAACTGAGCCTCCCGAAGGCGCAGCGCCTCCAGTTCTCGAAGGAAAGCGACGTCTTGTTCGGTGGGGCGGGCGGGATCCATGATCGACTGGGGCTGACCTCTTTCGTCGTTGCACGGACTTTACCCGGCGGGTCGAGAAATAGCGAATCACTCGCCGCATGACACATGGCTTGCGAGCGGCAGCGACAGCCTGCAAACCCATGGCCAGGTACGAGAGATCAACAACAACACCGAGAGCGCACCGGTGCCCTCGCGCGATGACGCAAGGGCAGTACGCCTCCAATCGCTCCCTGAAAATCGGCACCGAAGGCGGCTGCTCCCGGCGAAGCGGCTGAGCTCTCGTCATGAGCGGGCTTCGGGCGAGCGTGCGCTGAAACGAGCCCCGGAATCGCCCTTCCCGATGACGGGTGCGGCGCTCACCTACAGGCAGCCATGCGCTCCCGGTGCCCGACCTATCCGTGCAAAATGACACACCGGCGCGCGATCCTCACTTGGCCGTTGTCGGGGTCTTTGGGACCGCCTACCGTTATAGGTCGGCGCGGGGCGCGCGATGACCGAAGACCACCGATGAAAGCAAACCTGCTCCTAATCGACGACAGCGAGGCGCAAAGCTCGCAGATCACTGAATCGCTCGAGCGCCTGGGCTACGCGGTGCAGCGCGCGTCTTCGGGGGCCGAAGGCCTGCGTTTGGCACGTGAAAGACCGCCCGATCTGGTGCTGCTGGACGTGGTCATGCCCGACATCGACGGCTTTGCCGTGTGCCGCTGGCTGAAGGTCAACGCGGACACGCGGGACATCCCCGTCATCATGTTGACCGTACGCACCGCCGTGGCCGATCGGATCGCCGGCTTGAACATCGGCGCCGACGATTACCTGGCCAAGCCCTTCGATGATCAGGAGCTCGAAGCACGCATCTTCGCGGCATTGCGGGTCAAGGCTGCGCACTCCGACCTCAGGAATCGGAACCAGCAGCTGGAAACGATGCTGCACAGCGTGGAAGCCCTGGCCATCACCGATTCGCTCACCGGGCTGTTCAATCGTCGCCGCTTTGCCGACGTGCTCAAGCGCGAGTTCGCTGTCACCCGCCGTTACCGCAACACGCTCAGTTGCTTGTTGGTCGACATCGATCACTTCAAACAGATCAACGACCGCTTCGGCCACGACGCGGGCGATCAGGTCCTCAAGGAGGTCGCGCGGCGAATCGTCGGCAGCTTGCGCGAAGTCGACTTGGCCGCGCGCTATGGCGGTGAAGAGTTCGCGATTCTCTTGCCGCACACCAGCAAGAAGGATGCGAAGATCGTCGCCGAACGCTTACTCAACAATTTGCGAAAGCAGCAGTTTACTTTCGGCAGCGAGCTCGTGCGCATCACGGCCAGCGTCGGTTGCGCCGGTAACACCGACGTTGCTTCAGGCCAAGCCGAGGACTTGGTAAAAGCAGCGGATTTGGCGCTATACGAGGCCAAAAATAGCGGCAGAAATGCGGTAGTGATGTACCGCAGCCCCGCTGACGATGCCGTCGCGGCGACCTCGCTGCCCCCGCCTGCGATCCCCTTTCCAGCATCGATCCCGGCGCCTTCGTCCCCGTTCATCGTCAACATGTCGCCGCCCAGCATTCGAACCCTGTCGGACTTGGCGGGCCGTGCGGAGCCAACTGACGAAAATGGCGAGAAGTCGAATCGCTGACTGCGCCTGCGAGTCGTCCACGTAGACCCAGTGTTTCGGCGCTGAGCCAAGACCGTTCTGGTACGCCCTTGCGCTCGGTTCTTGGGCGGTGCGCGCACAAAGTCTTAGGCTTTGTTCCGCTGCCTACATTAGCTTCTGACCCGCCATGCGAATCAAGACGTGGACCGGTGGTGGGTGTTTGATGATCTTGGGTGCGCTGCTCGTGAGCACTGCTTGCTCCGATGAGCCGGCAACGGGCTCCACGGGGGATGCGGGCGCAACGGGCGACGCCGGTGCCGGAGGCAGTGAGTCGGGCGGCGCGGGGGCAGCCGGTGCCGCGGGCAGCCCGGATCCCGGAGCCCTGATTCACGTGACGGCGACATCCCAGGTCGGCGTCTTGTTGGATGAAATCCCGGAGTCGATCCGCGAGCGCGTGGCCACCGCGCTGCTCGCCAAGTCGGAATCGTTCTACGAGGCGCGCGCTCGCCAACAGTTGACGCTGTCCACCTATCGCTTGAATTTTCGTGCCGGTTTTTACGAAGACGATTCGGGAAAAAGCCAACTGCCGCTGCCCCCGCCCGAAGTACAAGCCATCCATTTCGTCAAGAACAAGGGCAAAACCGCGTATCGTGCCAAGGTCGAAGGTCACGACTACGTGCTCGCCGACTACGAACTCGACACAACGATCGTCACCGATGTGGAATCGCCCGGCATCTCCGAGCCCGCGCTGGCCGACATCGGAGGCACCTGGCAAGAAGATTTCGTATTCCCGGTCGACCCCGAGCTGCTCGTGCAACGCACCGGCTTCGCCTGCATGGATGAGGCGGAATTTCCGCCCAACAGCGTGGACACGGAAGACGTCGAATTCTTCTACGACCAGACTTGTGACGTCGAACCCGCGCTGGGTACGGAGGGCTGCCACCTGACGAAGCTCGCGGACATGTCGTGTCTCGATGCGTTGAGCGCCAATGTGGGGTCAGCGGAGGTCGCGATGCACTTCGAGCGCATCCCCTGGGACGCGGGCACGGCCGACGCGGCGCGCGTGGGCAAGGTCGAAACGCCGGAGGGCGCAGATCTCGCCGTGGTTGGCGACGAGCTTGCGGTGAACCGACTGACCTATCGCTACATCACCCCCGACGCTTGTTCACTCGCCGAACAATGCGTTGGTGGTACGGGCTGGCGGCGCTTGCTCCAATTCAACGCCAGCGAAAAAAACGTGGGCTCGGAGGCCGTGAATATCGGCAACGTGAACTACTACCTCGACGACGAGCAAAACGACAACCCGAACGCCAACCACCACGTGTTCGAGTACAGTGATTGTCACAAGCACTACCACTTCAATCACTTCGCGACTTTCACTTACGGCGGTGATCCTGACCTCGGATCCAAGCGGGCATTTTGCCTGGAAAGTGTGGCTCGCTATTCGAACCACGAGGCCAGTCCCACTTGGTCTCCGTACGGCGGCTGCTCTTTCCAGGGCATCACCCCTGGTTGGGGCGATCAGTACAATGCTGGAATCGAGTGCCAATGGGTGGACGTGACCACGATCGATACCTCAGCTGGTCCCGTCACTGAAGCGCTCGGGTTGACGTCGAATCCGGATCAATTTCTGTGTGAAGGTAGGCCGGTGCTGGATAAAAAAGGCGATCCAGTGTGGGAGCCGACGCGATTCAAGACGGAGAACGGTGAAACAGTCGATCGCCCCAAGTGTGACTTCGTCGAGAACGCGGACGCGAACAACCACGAAGAGCTGGCGGTGACTTTGCCCGTGCCAGGCGAGGGCATGGTTACCGAGCCTTGCACCCGCGGACAGATTGGGCCCAAGCGCAATTGCGGCTACACCTACGACGCGAAGTTGAGCTCGTGTACGCCCGGCGCAACCGTGCATCTGACGTGCAAAACGGCATCTGGGGTCGCGCCCCAGGCGCTCCGCATTTGTGAAGGAAGCAGCGTGCTCGGTGCGGCCGTGGCCTGCGCAGAGGTCGATGCACTGGCCGCCGCGCTGCCCACGAGCACCGGGGTCTCGGTCAGCTTCGAGTGCCCGGCAGCGCGGGACGAGCACGAGCCCGGTGGCAAATACGGCCTGTATTACGGTGCTATTTGGCCGGAAGACGAGACCGCGCCCGTGACTTGCGAAAACGACTGAGGCAGGTCAAAAAGATCGCCACCAGCAAACCGACGGCGGGTGCGCGGCTGGGCTTGGGCGGTCCGGTCGTGCAGGATGAGTGAGTTGGCGCTGGCGGGCCCGGTACGGCAGGGCCACCTGCGTCACCGGCGCTGCCTGCTTCGCCAAGGCCCACCGCGCCGCCGCTGGCGCCCGCGTCGGCCCCGCTGGGCAGCGGGATCCCGAGTTGTGCGCGCACCAGTGGCCAATCGCTTTCGCACGCGGTGGCGCTGCACGCGAGCGGCCCGCGTACCGTCTTGAGGTGCAAGAGCGGCTCGAACGTGGCTCCGTCATCGCGAGAAGCGCCCACCGTGAAGCCGCTGTGTTCATCGGAGCAGGCGTACACGGTGTCGGTCGTGGCCGCCAAACAGAGTACCCGGAAGTCCGCGCGCTTCTCGAATTCCGAAGCGCTGGCTTGCCCGGTGTAAAGGCCGTCTTCGCCGCCGAAATACAGCCGTTTGCCATCCGGTGACAGGGCAAAGGACAGCAGCGAGCCGGAGTAGACGGCGGAGATCTGCTCGCCAGCGTCGTGGCTGATCATTAGCCGGCTGACGGTGGCACTATTGGTTCTCAGGTACACGGTGTCCGCGTCGTCGGGATCGACCGCCGCGATGTACACGCCCTGCTCGAGTTTGGGATCGAACGGCACGGGATACTCGATCCAGTGCTGGCCCGCGTCGTCCGATCTGAACAGCAGGGCCGAGCGCGCCCCGTCGACCGAACGCGTGCCGGAAGCGTAGATGCGCTGCGCGTCGCTCGGTGCGATGTCGATCGTCGTCACCAATACCGCTGGGTCGATCGGGCTCCCGTAGGGCAAGAACGAGCGCCCGTTGTCGCTGCTGGCCAGAATGCGCGAGCTGTAGCCGATCAGCTGGGCGTCCCAAACCAGGGCCAGCGCATGGTTCGGCGCAGCCCTTTGCACCGTGAGATCGATCACCGGCGCGCCCTTCAGGTCAGCCTCCGCGAAACTCCAACTGCAGCCTTGGTCAACCGAACGCGCGATACCCTCCGATAGGCTCGCAACGATCGTGCCGCCCTCCATCAGGCCGATCGCCGGGTCTTGTACGCCCGAGTAGCCGATGGCGCGCTCGCAAATCCAGTCCCAGTTCTGCCCTGAATCGTGCGAGACCAAGAAGCCGAACGTCGTGCGCACCGTCAACGTCTCGGGCTGATCTGCCGCGAGCACCAGTTGGTCGGCCTTGGGGTAGCGACCGTTGGCGTGAGCAGCGCGCGTAGCGCACGAGAACGCGGCACAAGCGCCCCAAACCGCGGCGAGCCGCGTGGTGCGCGCGAAGGCGAGCGTGCTAACCTGCGATATGACGCGAAGCACGTTGGCGGTGCTTGCTGGGTTATTCACGATCGCTTGGTCATGGGTTGCTGGCGCTGCGGTCGGCCAGCTCAGGGTGCTGACCTATAACATTGCCGGTTTGCCGGACGGTTTCATGACTGCGCATCCGAGCGCAAACATGCCACGGATCGGCGCGCTGCTCGGGCGCTACGATCTCGCGCTCATCCAAGAAGATTTTGCGTACGGTGCACAGTTGCGGGAGAGCGTGAAGTTGCGCTTTCAATCGCCTGCGTTCGTGCGCGCCGGACGCATGCATTTCGGCGATGGCTTGAGCCAATTCGCGAGCGAACAATTCACCGCCCTGCAACGTGAACCCTGGCGCGTATGCCATGGTGTCGTCGATAGCTACTACGATTGCTTGACCCCCAAAGGCTTCGCGTCGACGCGGCAACGCCTCGCCGAGAACACGGAGATCGACGTATACAACGTGCATCTCGATGCCGGGTCGAGCGACGCGGATCAACGAGCCCGCGAAGCGCAGGTGGATCAGTTGCTGGAGGCCATCCTACAGCGCTCGTTGGGCCGGGCGATCCTGCTCGCGGGCGACACCAATCTTCGCTCCCAGCCCGAGTTACTGGCGCGTTTCCAACGTGCCGCGGGCCTTACGGACGTGTGTGCGGCGTTGCACTGCCCGGAGCCACGGCGCATCGATCGCGTGTTTTATCGCAGCTCGCCCGCGCTGACATTCAGCCCGCGCAAGTGGAGCATCGACCGTCGCTTCGTGGACGCGAAGGGCCAGCCGCTATCGGACCATTTGGCCGTCGCGGTCGAGCTCGAATGGAAGAGCAACGAGCCGAGCTCGCGCTGATTCCAGCGCCCCTCCACCCGGGGGGCGCTGGCGCATCATCTCTCAATCAGGTGCGCTGAGAATAGAACTCGACCACCAACTGCAGGCGGATCGGGAACGGAATCGCAGTCACGTCCGGCAGCGCGGTGACGGTGGCTTTGAGCTCGCCCGGTTCGACCGAGAGCCAATCAGTGGGGAAGGAGAGGGGCGTTGCGAGGGCGGAGGCGATCGCGGTGAGCTGCTTGCTGCGCTCGCGGATCGTTACGGCTTGACCTTGCTTGATGCGGAAGCTCGGGATGTCCACCTTCCGGCCTTCGACCAGTACGTGCCCGTGCATGATCAGCTGACGAGCAGCGGGGATGGTGCGCGCGAAGCCCGCGCGGAAAACCACGTTGTCCAAGCGACGCTCGAGGAGCTCCACCAAGCGTTCGGCGGTGTTGCCTTTGGTGCCGGCCGCCTCTACGAACAACCGGAGCAGTTGACGTTCGCTCAGGCCGTAGTTCATGCGCAATTTCTGTTTTTCGATGAGCCGGAGGGCATACTCGGAAAACTTCTTGCGCGCGGCGCCGTGCTGACCGGGGCGCGTGGGCCGGCGCTCGGACTTCTTGCGGGTCAGCCCTGGGAGGTCCGTACCCAATGCCCTAAGAACGCGTACCTTCGGACCGACGTAACGACTCATACTGGTGCCTTCTCTGCTTTTCTACGGTTTGCTTATTGAACGGTGCTGGTCGAGCGATCGATCGGGCCCGACAGCGGCGCACCCACCTTGATAGCGTCCGCTCAGCATGGCCACGAAAATGCGAATGACTCGCGGATGCGTGGCAGATTTTGCGGGTGATGTCAAACGCTGTCCAGATGAGAGGCGCGCAGTGTACTCAATTTCCTGGCTGAATGAAGGGCTATCTCCGGGGCACGCCGAGATCAGCGCCATCTAGGTGAAGTCCATGGTTAAAATTCGCCGAAAGTAGCTGCTGGAGCGCTCCACTTCGGGTCTGGCGCCGCTATCGCCGCCGGCCCGGGCTCGTTCCGGCCCGCGGTGCGTTTCTGCGCCCCCCAACTGCCGGGAAGTTCGTGAGTTGCCCATTTGCCTAGGGGACGATGGCGCGCTCACTAAGAGCCACTGCGCACCGCCGAGCTCGTGCGCCGGCACGTCTTACAGCGGCCGCGTAGCTCGTGCACGTGGCCGTCCAGTTCGAACTCGTAGCGTTTGGCGATTTCGCGCTGCAAAGCCTCGAGCGTCTCGGACTGATATTCGACGACTCGGCCGCAAATGGTGCACACCAAGTGATCGTGATGTTCGCGCTCGAACGCTGCCTCGTAGCGCTGACCATCGCTCCTCGAAACCAACGCGGGTTGAATCAGCCCCGCGTCGATCAACAGCGGGACCGCTCGGTATACCGTGGCCATGTGCGCGTCGCGAACACCCCGCTCGTGGAGCACGTTGAGCAGGTCGTCGACGCTGAAGTGCCCTTCGTAAGCGAGCGCGGTGCGCGCGATCGATTCCCGCACTTTGGACATCTTCAGGGAGCGATCCTTGAGCGTTGCCCGAAAGCGCTCGAGCGCCCGACTCAGGGTCTCTTCCTTCACCGGAGGCGACTTGAAGGGAGGGCGCATCGCTCGATAGTTGCCCCCGCCGTGCGTAGGGTCAAGCGAGAGGCATCGGCCCTCGTTACTTGGCTCGAGGTCTCCGGCGAGTTCTTCAGGCAGGTGTCGCTGAGCCACGAAAGCGGCAGCCCTCGTCGATTTTCCTGCGGGGCATCGCGGGCGTGCTGCATTTTTGTGCGATTTTGTAGCCTTGCGGCGGTATGGGCGCGCAGCCATGCTGACGTTGGAAGGAGGACTATGCAATCGCTCGACAAGATTGCGCGGGACGTGCTCGACAGCCTCCAAGAGGGCTGCCAGGTCATCGGCTTCGACTGGAAGTACCTGTACGTGAACGATGCACTCGTCCGCCAAGGGCGGCTTGCTCGCGAAAGCCTACTCGGTCGCACGATGATGGAGTGCTATCCGGGGCTCGAGTTGCAACCCTTCTTCTCGGTGCTGCGTCGCAGCATGGAGGACCGTACCCGTGAGCGGACCGAGATCGAGTTTTTGTTCCCTGACGGTTCGCCGGGTTGGTTCGACCTACGCGTGGTGCCGGTACCGGACGGGATCTGCATCATCTCGCTGGATACGACTCAAGAGCGTCAGGCTGGCGCGCGGCTTCGAGGCACTGAAGATCAGCTGCGTCAGTCGCAAAAGATGGAGGCCGTCGGTGCCCTCGCGGGAGGCGTCGCGCACGACTTCAACAATTTGCTCTCGGTCATCCTTTGCTACGGCGAGCTCGCGGTGGCTCGGGTGGAGCAAGACGAGTCACTCCGCGCCGACATCCAGGAGATGATCCGGGCCGCGTCCCGAGCCGCGGAGCTGACGCGGCAACTCTTGATGTTCAGCCGCCAACAGGTGCTCGAACCCAAGATCCTGGACTTGAACGAGGTGCTCGCCGGGATGGAGAAGATGCTCCGGCGCATCCTCGGCGCCGACGTGGATCTGGTCGCTCGCCCAGCGGCGACTTTGGGGCGAGTTCGCGTCGATCCGAGCAGCTTGGAGCAGGTAATCATGAATCTGGCGGTGAATGCTCGCGATGCCATGCCGACGGGTGGAAAGTTGACGATGGAAACGGCAGACGTGTTCCTGGACGAGGAATACGCGAGGCTCCATTTGGGGGTGACGCCCGGCCCGCACGTCATGTTTGCAATCAGTGACACCGGCAAGGGCATCGACAAGCTCAATCAGGCGCGCATCTTCGAGCCGTTCTTCACGACGAAGGAGAAGGGCAAGGGCACCGGCTTGGGCCTTTCGACGGTGTTCGGTATCGTCAAGCAGAGCGGCGGTAGCATTTGGCTCTACAGTGAGCCCGGGCAAGGCGCGACCTTCAAAGTCTTCTTGCCCACCATTCAAGGCCCGAAAGATTCGCTCTTGCCGGTCGAGGCACCGCGTATCTTGCAGGGGACCGAGACCATCCTGTTGATCGAGGACGACGACCAAGTGCGCGTCGTGACTGGCGGCATCCTCCGGCGCAATGGTTATCAGGTGATCGAAGCGCGCAATGCGATCGATGCCCTGCGCACGGCGGCGAACCACCCCGCCGCCATCGATTTGCTCTTGGCGGACGTCGTGATGCCGCAGCAGAGTGGTCCGGAGTTGGCCAAGCGCCTCGCTCCTACACGACCAAACATGAAAGTGCTGTTCATGTCCGGCTACACCGACGGCAGCATCGTGCGCCACGGACTATTGGAAGGCACGATGTCCTTCTTGGCCAAGCCAATCACCATCGCCTCGCTCACCGCCAAGGTGAGGGAGGTGCTCGACGCACCGCTCCCGCCGCCCCTTCGCGACGCGTAGCGTCAGTTCGAGTGCTGCGGCAACCAAGCGCCCGGCCCTACGTTTCCGGGCGATGATTTGCTGGCATTCCCTGCTTTTTCGCGCTCACGAATGTGGCTGCCAGGTTTCGAACTCGCGCTGGCCAAGCGAGGTTCGCGGACTCTCCCGCCGGCCGGAAAGTTATGCTACCAGGGGCGCATACCCACATGGCAACCATGAAACTAAAGCCCGGAGTCGTCACTGGAACCGCCCTGCAGGAGCTGTTCGCTTACTGTAAGGAGAGCAAATGCGCGTTGCCTGCGGTCAACGTCATTGGCTCCCATACGGCGAACTCGGCGCTGCAAGCCGCGCGTGAGGCGAAAGCCCCGATCATCGTCCAGCTCTCACAGAGCGGCGCCCAGTTTTACGCCGGCAAGTTCTTGGACAACTCGGCGCAACAGGCATCGATCGCCGGCTCAATTGCGGGTGCGTTGCACGTGCGCACCCTGGCTGCCGTGTACGGAGTTCCCGTCGTTTTGCACACCGATCACTGCGCAGCCAAGCTGCTGCCCTGGGTCGATGGCGTGCTGACCGCCGGCGAAGAGTACTTCGCCAAGAATGGCGAGCCACTGTTCAGCTCGCACATGTTGGATTTGTCGGAAGAGCCGCTCGAGCACAACCTCGAGATCTGCCGCAAGTACTTGACCCGCATGGCCAAGCTCAAGATGACGCTCGAAATCGAGCTCGGCGTGACTGGCGGCGAGGAAGACGGCGTGGACAACTCGGGCGTCGACGCCTCCAAGCTCTACACCAGCCCCTCTGACGTGCTCCGCGCGTATGACGTGCTGAGCCCGGTGGGTGCTTTCACGGTCGCCGCTTCTTTCGGCAACACGCACGGCGTGTACGCGCCGGGCAACGTCAAGCTGAAGCCGCCAATCTTGGACGAGTCGCAGAAGTTCGTCGAGAAGGAGCGCAAGACCGGCCCCAAGCCACTCGATTTCGTGTTCCACGGCGGCTCCGGCTCGACCCCGGAAGAGATCACCGAGGCGGTATCCTACGGCGTGGTCAAGATGAACATCGACACGGACACGCAGTGGGCGTTCACCCAGCCGATCAAGAAGTTCATGGACGAGAAGAGCGCCTACCTCCAGTCGCAGCTCGGCAATCCCGAAGGTCCCAACAAGCCCAACAAGAAGGTGATCGACCCGCGCGGTTGGTTGCACCTGGGCGAAAAGGGCCAGGCGGCTCGCTTGGTTCAGGCGTTCAAGGATCTCGGCGCGTTCGGCAAGTTCGAGTTCTGAGTTCCCCGCACGCAGACGCGGGTTGGCGGCTTCGATGCCGCCCGCCCGCAGCGTGCCCCAACTGCACCGTGCGCACAGGGTGGCCTCGCTCAGGCCTGTAAATGCCGCCCTTTTGCCGATCTGATGCGATTGCGTTACCCTTCTTGGGAGGGTCTCTCCAAGCGCATGCTCAAATCCGCCAACACGTCGACGCTGCGCACACAGCTATTCCGAACCTTCGAGGATCCGACCTACAAGCCGCCGCCGTTGCCGACGGTGGCGCTGGAATTGGTCTCGCTCGCCTCGAAGCACGACGTGAACGTAGAAGACGTCGTGCGCCTGCTGGAGCGCGATCAGATGCTAGCCGGAGCCGTGATGCGCCTAGTCGGGTCGCCGATACACGCTGGGCGAGGCCCGGTGCGGTCTTTGACCGACGCGGTGATGCGCCTCGGCATCCGTACCGTGCGCGACAGCGTGTTCGACGTCGCGCTGAAGAAGAGCGTTTTCACCGTATCCGGGGAGTACTCGGAGATAATGCGTCGCATCGGTCGCCATGGGACTGCTACGGCCTATATTGCGCGCGTGGTGTGTCGGCATGCGCGCATGACCGAAGACCAAGCTTTTCTGGGCGCGTTGCTGCATGACGTGGGCTTCGCCGCGCTCTTGCTGTCCGTCATACGCAAGAAAGAAGCGAACCCGCCGTCCTTGCGCGAGCTCTGGCCGGAGATCGACGGGCTGCACGAGCAGGCCTCGAAAGCGGTGACCAAGCTCTGGGGTCTGTCGAACGAGCTGTCTTTGATCGTTGCCAATCATCATCACGAGCACACCGGCAATTCCGTGCGCGTGGCGGCGGTCGTCAACATTGCCGACTATCTGACCCAGCGCTTCGACGCACACATCGTGGGCCCGCCCGATGACGACGGCGTACCCATGCCGGCCTGTGCCATCTCGGTGAGCTCCGTCGATGACAGCAGTAGCCTGCTCGGTCTGCGCGATGACTCCTTCGATCGCATCAGCGCCGAGGTGGAGCCGATCTTGCGCGAAGTTTTGCGCGACTGAACCGCCTCGTCGCCTGTCTGATGTTTCCGCTTCGCGCGGACGGTGTGGCGCGAAGGTCGACTCGCCAAGCTGAGGCGCATTTGCGCGGTGTGGTGACACGGTCCGAGGCTTGAACGCAGCGCAAGTGTAGGCAAGAGTGGTCGATGCAAGCGCCCACGCTGCAGCAATGAACCGTATCGCGATCACGTCCAAGCAGCGCTTCGTCGCATTTCGCGAAGCGAGTCGTCATGAACCGGGGTCGGGTCGCCGGCTGCGCTCGCCGCGCGATGCGAGTGAGCGACGCCGTAAGCGCCTTCGCGCCTGCCTCGATTGGTTGCACCCGCACCGAAGAACCTTGGCGTTGGTGGTGTCGCTGGGGCTTTCCAGCATCGCCATCGACATGATCTGGCCGCTGGTGTCGCGCTACTTGATCGATCGCGTGATCTTGCTGCCGGGCCTGCCCTTGTCCGCAAAATTGCGGCAGTTGCTGCTGATCTCGGCGGGCATCGCGGGTTTGTTCGTGTGCAATTCGCTGCTCGATCTGTGGCGTAGTTTTCGTTCCCAGCTGCTCGACTCGCGCTTCTCGTCGGCGCTGCGCGCGCGCCTATTTGCGCGCGTGTTGCGTTTGCCGATGACCGAGATCAACGAGCTGAAGACGGGCGGGGTCATCACTCGGTTGTCGAGTGACGTCGATCACACGACCGGCCTGCTTCAGACCGCGCTGTTCAATCCATTGCTCTCCGCAGTGCGCCTGGTCGCAACGCTGGCCGTCATCTTCACGCTCGATTGGCGGATTGCCGCGGCCGTGTTGCTGGCGGTGCCGCCGATCGTGATTGCCCAGAACGTGTGGCTGCGCCGGAGCCGCTTGATCTGGAAGTCGATGGGCCAGGACCGCGCGGAGATCGACGCACGAGTGAGCGAGGGCTTGAACGGGCTACGCGTCGTGCGCGGCTTCGCTCGAGAGCGCAGCGAAGAGAGCTCGTTCTTACTCGGGCAGCACACGCTGATCCGAAAGCACAGCCTCGCCACCAACACTCAGCGGGGCGTCGCTTTGGTCTGGGATTTGGTGATGCCGCTCACCCAGGTCACCATCCTCGGCTTTGGTGGGTACTTGGTGCTCAAAGGCCAGGCCACGGTCGGGACTTTGATGGCCTTCCAAGGCTACTTGTTGCGGCTGATCGACCCGATTACGGAACTGGTGAAGTCGAACAGTGAAACCCAGCGCGGGCTTGCGGCGTTGGAGCGTGTTTGTGATCTGCTCGACAAGCCCGCGGAAAAGCCGGACCGCCCGCGCGCGGTTGACGCGCCGGCCCGCGTCCACGAAATTCAGCTCAATCACGTCCACTTTGGCTACCGTCGGGATGTGCCCGTGATCCGAGATTTCGAGCTGCGCGTGCCCGGCGGCTCGGTGGTGGCCTTGGTGGGTGCGAGCGGAGCGGGCAAGACCACGCTCACGGATTTGATCGCGCGCTTCCACGATCCGACCAGCGGCGCGATTCGCTTGAACGGCATCGATTTGCGCGACATTCGCCTGCGTAGCTACCGAAAACTGCTGGGCATCGTGCAGCAAGAGACGTTCTTGTTCGACGGCACCGTGCGTGACAACATTGCCTACGGTAGAGCCGAAGCGACCCAAGCCGAAATCGAAGATGCTGCGCGCTCGGCCCACGCGCACGAGTTCATTTCCCGCTTGCCCGAGGGCTACGACACCTTGGTCGGTGAACGCGGCGTCAAGCTCTCCGGCGGACAGCGGCAGCGGCTTTCGATCGCGCGCGCGGTCTTGGCGGCACCCCAGATTCTGATTTTGGACGAAGCGACCAGCAACCTCGATACGGAGAGCGAGCAGCTGATCCAGGCCTCGATGCAGCAGCTACTGGCCGACCGCACGACCTTCATCATCGCGCACCGCCTGAGTACGATTCGCCGTGCCGACATCATCGTGGTGCTGGACCACGGGCGGATCGCAGAGGTAGGCGATCATGAGTCGCTGCTGCGGCGCGGCGGCGCTTACGCCGAAATGATCGAACGGCAATTCCAGGACAGCGACCGGGAGCCCGAGTCCCGGCGCGAATTGCGCCGGGAACACCGTAGCCAAGCCGACGCCGAGTAAGCGCCGCTCGCGTCGGGCCGAGGCCTACTCCCCCGGGACCACCAACGGCTCGATCGCAACGGCTGGTTGCGTGCGCTTACCGAACTTGCGCAGCGTCGTGAAGAACACGGGGGTGAGCAATAGCCCGAAGCAGGTCACGCCGATCATGCCGGCAAACACGGCCACGCCCATGGCATGTCGCATTTCTGCGCCTGCCCCATGCGACGAAACCAGCGGCCAAACACCCATGATGAAGGCGATCGACGTCATCAGAATGGGGCGGAGCCGGAGCCGGCAGGCCTGCAGCACCGCAGTCACCGGATCGAGATGCTCTTGTTCTTGCTTATCCTTGGCAAACTCGACGATCAAAATCGCGTTCTTGCAGGATAGACCGACCAACACGAATAGGCCGATCTGCGTGAAGATGTTGTTGTCGCTGCCGTCGATCCACACTCCCGCAATCGCCGCCAAGAGGCACATCGGGACGATTAGAATCACGCTCAGCGGCAAAGACCAGCTCTCGTACTGCGCGGCGAGCACCAAGAAGACTAGCAGCACACACAGCGGGAACACGAATAGCGCGGTGTTTCCCGCCAAAATTTGCTGATAGGTGAGGTCCGTCCATTCGTACTTCATGCCCGGAGGCAGCTCGCGCGCGGCGATCGCGTCGATTGCGGCCAGGGCCTGGTTCGAACTCGTGCCGGGTGAGGGACCACCGTTCACCTCTGCCGCAGGATAGCCGTTGTAGCGGGTCACGCGATCAGGACCATTGGTAGCCTTCACGGTCAGCACGCTGCTCAAAGGAAGCATCACGCCTTGCGCATTGCGGGTTTGCAGCGTGCCGACCGCTTCTGGGGTCAACCGGTGTTTGGCGTCTGCCTGCACGGTGACCTGAAAGGTGCGGCCGAAGCGATTGAAGTCGTTCACGTACAGCGAGCCCAGATAGGCTTGCATGGTCTCGAATACGTCCGTAACGGCTACGCCTCGTGACTTGGCTTTGGTGCGGTCCAGATCCGCGAACAGCTGCGGCACGTTCACTTGGTAGCCGGAGAAGAGGCCAGCAAGCTGCGGGGATTGATAGCCAGCCGCCAACAATTTCTGTGTGTTCTCGTACAGGCCATCCAGGCCGATATCGCCGCGATCCTCGACGTACAGCTTGAAGCCACCGATCGTGCCCAGGCCTTGCACGGGTGGGGGCGGAAAAACTGCCACGAATGCGTCTTGGATGGCCGCGAATTTCTGGTTCAGCGTCGCGGCGATCGCCGGGCCGTACAGGTGCTTGGCTTTGCGCTCTTCGAACGGCTTGAGGCCCACGAACACGATGCCGGCATTGGGCGTATTGTTCAAGCCGGCAATAGAAAGGCCGGGGAATGCGATGGCGTGTTCTACGCCTTCGGTTTCGAGCGCGATCTTCGACATGCGCCGAATCACGTCGTCCGATCGATCGAGCGACGCGGCGTCCGGCAGCTGTGCGAACGAAACGAGGTACTGCTTGTCTTGAGTGGGGACGAAGCCGGTGGGCACTTTGGCAAAGCCGAAGTACGTGAGCGCCAAGAGACCGCCATAGGCGACGAGGGCGACTCCCGAACGTCGAAGTAGCTTGCGCACGAGCCCGACGTAGCCGTTGGCGGCGGCGTCGAAGAAGCGATTGAACGGACGAAATAGCCAGCCCAAGGTTCGGTCGAGGAAGCGCGTGGGTAGGTCTTTCGGCGCGTGGTGTCCCTTGAGCAGCACGGCCGCCAAAGCGGGGCTCAAGGTGAGCGAGTTGAACGCGGAAATGACCGTCGAAATCGCGATGGTGAGCGCGAATTGGCGATAAAATTGGCCGCTCAGTCCGGGAATGAAGCCGATCGGGATGAACACCGCGCACAGCACCAGCGCGATGGCGATGATCGGTCCGCTGACCTCCTCCATCGCGCGCCGCGTGGCATCTCTGGGCGAGAGGCCGAGCTCGATGTTGCGCTCCACGTTCTCGACGACCACGATCGCATCGTCGACCACGATGCCGATTGCCAGGACCAAGCCAAACAAGGAGAGCGCGTTGATCGAGAAGCCGAGTAGCTTCATCACCGCGAAGGTGCCGACCAACGAAACGGGCACCGCCACGATCGGAATGATCGACGCGCGCCAGGTCTGCAGGAACAAGATCACCACTAGCACGACCAGCGCCAGCGCCTCGAACAAGGTGCGCACCACTTCCTCGATCGAGGAGCGCACGAAGCGGGTCGGATCGTACACGATGTCGTATTTGATGCCCTGCGGGAAGTTCTTCGACAGCTCCGCCATGCTCTTCCGCACGGCATCGGACAGGGCGAGCGCATTGGAACCGGGCGCTTGAAAGACCGGGATGGCCACCGCTGCCTTGTTGTCGAGCAAGCTGCGCAGCGCATACTGATTGGCGCCCAGTTCGATGCGCGCCACGTCCGAGAGCCGCACATTGGCGCCATCCGACGAGGTTTTTACGATCACTTGGCCGAAATCAGCCTCGTCTATCAAGCGGCCGCGGGCGTTGATGCTGAGCTGAAAGCTCGCGTCACGCGGTGACGGCTGCTGCCCGAGGGTACCCGCCGCCACCTGCACGTTTTGTTCGCGGAGCGCGCGTACGATGTCGCCCGCGGTGAGGTTGCGCGCCGCGACTTTGTCGGGGTCGAGCCAGACGCGCATGCTGTAGTCGCCCGAGCCGAACAGTTGCACGTCACCCATGCCGGGGATACGAGCCAGCGTGTCTTTGACCTGCAGCACGGCGAAGTTCCGAATGTACGTCTCGTCGTAGCGGTTGTCGGGCGAGAACAGATGCACGACCATGGTCAGATCGGGCGAGCTCTTGCGCGTCACCACTCCGAAACGACGCACGTCTTCTGGCAAACGCGGCAGCGCTTGCGCGACGCGGTTTTGCACTTGCACCTGCGCCAAGTCCAGGTTGGCGCCGATACGGAACGTGGCCGTCAACGTCATCGTGCCGTCGGCGTTGGAGGAGGAGTTCATGTACAGCATGTCCTCCACGCCGTTGATCTCTTGCTCCAGCGGCGCGGCCACGGTTTCCGCGATCGTCTTCGGGCTGGCGCCGGGGTACTGCGCACGCACCACCACCGTCGGTGGGACGACCTCCGGATACTCGGAAATCGGCAGCAGAAACGCGGAAATCGCGCCGAGCACGAAGATCACCACCGAGAGCACGCCTGCGAAAATCGGGCGATCGACGAAGAAGCGCGCGAAATTCACGGCTTCACCTCGGCCAGCTTCTCGAGCTGGGCGGCGTCGCGCATCGAGATTGTCTGGGTGGCGACCAGCGCGCCCGGTCTCACGCGCTGCAACCCGCGCACGACGATGCGGTCTGCGTTCGTCAGCCCTTCGCGTACGATGCGCAGGCCTCCATTCAGCGGGCCGACCTTGATCGTGCGATGCTCGACCTTGCCCTGGGCGTCCACGACCCACACGAAGCGGCGATCTTGGTCGGTGGCTACCGCAAGATCGGCGATCAGCACGGCTTCGTGCGAAACTTCTTCTGGCAGTTGCACGCGCGCAAACAAGCCATGCACCCAGCGCCCGTCTGGGTTCTTGAGCACGGCGCGCACTTTCAACATGCCGGTCTGGGGGTCCACACGGTTGTCGAGGAAATCGAGCGTGACCTCGTGCGGAAAGCCCTCTTCGCCCGAAAAGCCGACGCGCGCGATTGCGCCCGGAGTGCGCCCGAGCCGCAGCGCGCGCGTCTCATCTACGTCTACATAGACGTAGAGCGGGTCGACGGAGACCACGGTGGTGAGCGGCGTCGGCAAGTTGGGGCCGACCAGATTGCCCGGAGTGACCAGAAAGCGCCCGATTCGGCCGGCGATTGGCGAACGCACATAGGCGTATTCCAGGTCCAGCTCCGCAGAATTGACGGCCGCGCTGGCCACCTGCGTGCGTGCTTCCAGCTGATGAAAGGTCGCGCTGCGCGTGTCCCAATCCTGCTCGGAAATCACATTGGCTTGAAATAGCTGCTCGCCGCGCGCCGCATTCTTACGCGCCAGCTCGACGTCCACCCGCGCGCTGGCGAGCTCTGCCTTCGCGCGATTGAGCGACGCTTGATAAGGCTTTGCGTCCACCTCGAACAAGAGCTCGCCCTTCTTAACCAGATCGCCTTCGTGAAAGGCTGCGCGCGTCAAGTAGCCGGTCGCGCGGGCACGGATGTCGACCGTGCTGGGCGATTCGGTGTGTCCGGTGTGTTCGCTGAACTCCGTGACCGTGCCCTGCGTCACCTGCGCGACCGTAACCTGTGGGCGCGCGTCGGCCGGCCCCGCGTGCGCTTCGTGCTCGAGATCCTTGGCGCAGCCCGTCGTGAGTAGCGACGCGCCCAAGGTGCAGAACACGACGGTAGCGGCGACGCGCGCGGACCGCGCGGCGTGAATGTGAAGCTTTGTGTTCATGTGCGGGAACCTGGCGCCCCGTACTACAATAGTCAATCAACTATTTGAGTATACGAGCGGTAACATAAAAGCCGTGTTATCGTGTGACGTGATGGTTTCGAAACCGATGAGCCCCGAAGAACGCGCCAAAGTGTTCAAGGCCCTCGCCGATCCGCGCCGCGTGGAAATCGTCGAGCTGCTGGCCAAGGGCTCGCAGTGCGGCACCATCATCGCCGAGTCCCTCGGTATCAGCGTGGCCTTACTCTGTCATCACTGGGAGGTGCTGGTCGAGGCGGGGATCTTGAAGAAAGAGCGCCAAGGGCAACTGCGCGTCTGCACGCTGGATGCCGAGCGATTGCGCGAAGCGATGAGCATGGGTGCGGCCTGGGGCGAACCGCAAGCCCCTCCGCGTGCAAAAGCGGACGCGACGCACAACGTCCGCGCGAAGCGCGCGTCGCAACCAGCGACCGGTCAGCAGGCCCCGAGCCCACCGGCCCAAAAATCAAAGCCGACGAAACAACTCCGATCACGAACGACGTAGTAACCAACGTACTCGTCAGGTTGGTCTCGTTTGGGCAACGCCGCGTTGCGCAGATAGTTGGGGCGCCCGCGATCCAGCATCGCACCTCCCAGAGCGTCTCCGTTCAAGCCCTCATCGCTATCGTCAGAGGCCAGCGGCAGCCTGGCGCAGTGCATTCGCGGCGGCCGGCCCAATCGACATTCGGCTATGTCCGACGATCAGCCGGGTGAGCTTCGGGAGCGCGGCCAAACGCTGCAGATGCGCCGCGAGGGCCGTCTTGTGTTTGACGAGCTCGAGCTTTACCACCGGCGTGACGACCGGCCCTGGGCCGAAGCCAGTGAGCTTGATTGCTGCGCGTAGCAGCGCACTCTTCGGCGGTTCCAAGTCGAAGACGACTTCGGTCAAGACAACACTCAAGCCGTCATTCGAATCGACGATTAGCGCGAACTCCGCTTCGCCCGTGCCGTCGAGCAACTCGAGTGAAGTGCGAGCGTCGAGCGGCACGTCGGCAAGCGTGCCATCGACCTTGACTACCTCGCGCGCCTTCTTCAGCACCGCGGGCGGCGCAAACACACGCAGCGCTGGATAGCGATGCTTGTAACGTGCGGCATCCATGCGGTGACGGCCGTGCGGGATGAGCAGTATGGCGGGCTCTCCCCAAGCCTCGAGCCGTTTCATCGACGCTTCGTCCAAGGCGATCGCGCTGTGGATCAGCAATTGCCCGTCTTGCAAGCGCACCACGCTCATCACCCGGCGCATAGAAAAGTGCGGCAATGCGCCTTCCACGCGCCACAGATTTTCGGTCAGCTCTTGAAGCGGATCGTGCGGCAAAACTAGCCAGTCAGTGGCTTGCGACTCGTCTGAATGGCCCATTTCAAGGTGAACATAGGGCCGGGCAGCGCGATGACAACCCGGGCCGCAACGTGGAGCTTTTTTGACCAGGCTCGCGCTTCTGTAGCGCTTGCGCGCGCGGCAAAGTCAGCACAGCGAGCGCGCAATAGGCACGTATTTTTCATCACAACGTTGCGCGCGGATTTATCGAAACTGGCACGCTGGGCGGCGCTTCCGGTCTCGATGGAATCGCAAATTGCTCAGCGAATTCTAGGCCCACGCTCGATAGGGGCGTTGGTTTCGGTATTTCTCTTGGGCTGCGCGCCAGCTTCGCACACGGTACGCGACAGCCACGACCCAAGCGCGATCCCTCCGCTCGATGAGGCCAGCTTTCGTTGCGCGCGGGAGCCGATGCCGGCCGATAGTCCATATCGAATGCCGCTGGCACGCGCGGAAACCGATCCGGTGCTGGCCGCGCATCTCGATGTGCTCCCGCCGCGCGCTCGCCGCACCGTACTCGCCGCCGGGCTGGAGCCGCTGCTCGCCCGTATTCTGCAAGCCCGAGCTGCGTCCGCGGCGCCCAGCTTCGAGCTGCTCGAGCGCGAACACGAGCTCGAGATCCGGCTCAATGCGCTGAGCGCGCAAGTTTCCGCCGTTGAGTTCGAAGCGCGCTGCACCTCGGAAATGATCGAAAAAGCGGAGGCGAACTTCGTTCAACGCGAACAGTCTCGGCAAGTGAAGATCGCCACCGTTTCACTGGTGGTCGTCGCCGCGCTGGCCACCGCCGCCGGCGTCTGGGCGCTCGCCGACGATGAATCGCACGGCCCGATCGTGCTCGGTATCGTCGGCGGCGGCGTAGCAACGGGCCTGGGCGCAATGGCGCTCACGCGCGAACCGCACCCGGTTCGCTACGTGCATCTGCCCAACCGCCTCACGCCGCTCGAACAGGGCAGCGACCCTGAACACCTCTATCCAACGTTCGTCTTCCGGATGCTGACCTACCCGGAGCCTGCGCAGACGCGCTCGCCACGCGATGTACTGCTCGCCGCATGGCAACGAGAACTCGACGAAGCCGTGCCGTCCAGCGAAGTGTCCGCGGCAGCGTCGTTGTTGCGCAGCACGGGGGGAAGATATGACGATACCCTGCTCGCGCTTCGCGCGCGCCGCTTTCAAGATCTAGAGCTCAGCGTGCAGGGCATTGCGCGCGATCTCGAGCTGCTCGATCGTTCTCTGGTCCGGCTTTTCACCATGCCCGGCTCTGCTCCTGCCAAGCCGCAGCCCTAGCTCGCGCATGAAGCTCGCCAGGGGCGGCTCGTATCAGCGGTTCTTCGTCGCTGTGTGCAGCAGCGGCAGCGACCCATTGGCTTTGACGGGAGGTCGAGGTTGAATCTTGGTCTGCCGCTCGCACCATGCAGCGAGCTGATAGAGCACGGGCTCATCCGCTTCTACCTCGACCTCTTCGAAGACGACCTGGCCATCTTCGAGTGCCCTCGTTTCCCAAGCATCGTTTGCCAATGGCTCGCTCTCGACCCGGCGGAATTCGGGCGCCTCTTCGATCCAGCGGTCGATCTTCGCTCGGGTCGAGGGATGCAGCACGATGGACGGCTAGCTCCATCTGCGGCGCGGTCAAGCTCCGACTGGTATCGCCCATCAACGAACGGGCAACCTCATGAAGAGCCTATCGCTTCTTCGGTTTTCGGATCACCGAGTTGATGATCACTTCTGCGCGCGCGGGGTGGGGCACGAAGGCGGCGTCGCAGGCGGGACACGGTTCGGTAAGTCCGATTTCGCCGCGTATCTTGACGCGCCCTACATCCTTACAGACCTTGCACTTGGCTTGGTAGCGTCGCAAGGACGGGCGGACGCGGACGATCGACGTGCCAGGTTTCACGCGCGTGAGTCGTGACAGCAGCGCTTCGGAATTTTCGTCTTTGGGTCGCGCGGCGGAGGGGGACCTCGGGCCGCGCTTCCTGTCCTCGCCCGTCATGGCGGGCAAGCTGTGTTCGAGCGAGGGGCGTGTAAAGGGCACAATATGAAAAACCGTGCCCTTCGCCCATCAGGCAAGGGTTCGGACGGAAGCTTCACGAGCCCATTGGCGCGTCTTGGCCGCTTCCACGAACGCCTTGGCGCTTGGTGCGTCTATCACGCCTTCATCACGTTCGATGCCAGCTGCGCCCAGGAGCGTGAGTCCGCCCGCGTCCACTGCGATTGCCTTCAGGTGCCCGAACGCATCGCGTACGAAGTCGATCGCGGCCGCTTCTTTCGAGAGCAGCGCAGCGCCCGCGTCGGAGAGAACCACCGCGACGGCATCGAAAACGACCGACGGAGTGCCGGCGAGTTGACCGTCCGCTGCAAGCTGGCGACCGTTGGAGAGCTTTGCTCCGCCCACCTTGGGCGCCACAATCTTGACCGTTGCTCCGGCAGCCGTCAGCGCTTTGATCAGCGCATCGATCGACGTTGCGTCCGAGCCATCGGCAACCAAAATGCCGGCACAGCGGCCAGCAAGGGTCTTTTTCATCTTGCCGATGATCTGCAGGGCCGGTGACGGCGGCAGATTACTGACTGGCGTTGCTGCCTTGGGAGCTTCCGGTAGCGACGCCATCCCCAAGCCATTCGCCACCCGTTCGGCGAGTGATTTCTCGATCTGACGGAGATGCCCGACCATCGCCTCTCGCACGTGTGGGTGCTCGACTTTCGACAGCTCGAATACCAACGCCGAAGCGATGTGCGCTTGTTCGAATTCGGTCTGGCTTCGATAGAATTGCCGCGCTTGGCTGTAGTGATCCGAGAAGCTCTCGGGGCGAATTCTGCCCTTCTTGCCGTCGTCTGCGGTAGCGGCGCTACGGAAGCCCTTGGGCGTCTCGCGAGGGGATTGCGAATCCAGTGAGCTCGGCTCGTACGAAACCCGCCCCTTCGGTTGGGCCATCTGCATTTGGCCGTCGCGCTGGTGGTTTGCGAATGGACACTTCGGAGCGTTGACGGGGATCTGATGAAAGTTGGGGGTGCCCAGGCGCGACAGTTGCGTATCCAAGTAGGAAAACAGGCGCCCCTGCAATAGTGGATCATTCGAGAAATCGATGCCGGGAACCAAGTGCGAAGGACAGAAGGCCACTTGCTCGGTTTCAGCGAAGAAGTTGTCGGGCCAGCGGTTCAGCACCATGCGACCGATCACTTTGAGCGGCACCAGCTCCTCTGGAATCAATTTAGTGGCGTCCAAGTGGTCGAAGGGGAACTTCTCGGCTTGCTCCTCCGTGAACAGCTGCACGGACAATTCCCATTCCGGAAAATTGCCTGCCGAGATTGCCTCGAACAGGTCTCGACGGTGGAAGTCGGGATCGGCTCCGGCGAGCTTCACGGTCTCGTCCCAAATGGTCGATTGAAGGCCGAGCTTCGGCCGCCAATGGAACTTGACGAACGTCGACTTGCCCGCCGCGTTCAGCAGCCGAAAGCTATGCACGCCGAAGCCTTCGACCATCCGAAGCGAGCGGGGCAGGGTGCGGTCCGACATGATCCACATCACCATGTGCATCGCTTCGGGGGTCAGTGAAATGAAGTCCCAGAACGTGTCATGGGCTGTCGCGGCTTGCGGGAACCCGCGATCGGGCTCCATTTTCACGGCGTGGATCAAGTCTGGGAACTTGATTGCGTCTTGAATGAAGAAGACTGGGACATTGTTGCCGACGAGGTCCCAATTGCCCTCCTTGGTGTAGAATTTGACCGCGAAGCCGCGCACGTCTCTCGGCGTATCAACGGAGCCAGCGCCCCCCGCCACGGTGGAGAAACGAGTGAAAAGCGGCGTCTTCTCCCCAACCTCGCTCAGGATTTTTGCGGTCGTGTACTTCGACAGTGACTGCGTCAGTTCGAAATAGCCGTGCGCCGCGGTCCCTCGCGCGTGCACGATCCGCTCCGGGATGCGCTCGTGGTCGAAGTGCGTGATCTTTTCGCGGAGGATCATGTCTTCGAGCAGCACCGGGCCTTTGGGCGCGGACTTCAGCGAGTTCTGATTGTCCGAGATGGGCGTGCCTTGGTTCGTGGTCAGCTCGGCGTGCGACCCGCCGGCCAATTGGTGCAACTCCCCAGCATTGCCCGTCACTGACTTGTCAGTCCCCTTCAGGGCACCACTGGCCGTTGCCGCGCGTCCCCGCGAACTTTTTTTCATGCGCCACGGTCTGCAACTCGCGGGCCAGCATAATCCGAAGCGCGTCGGCATGAGTGGGACCGATTCCGCCACACATCGCGCGCTTTGCTCGGGCGCTTGTAGCGCTTTGCCGCGCGCCAAGCGCCGGAGGGGAAACCGAGCTGCGCGCTAATTTTCACGCCATTGGCGGCCGGGGCGACAACGCAGAACGCGGCATGACGCTTGCTCTATCAACGAGCCGTAAACTCTTCCTTATGGCTTTTCTAGACTTCTCTTTACGTCCCCCAACATGAATAGCGAGACATCGACTCAGGCGCGCCGGGTCTCGGCGCTCCATCAGCGACGTGACCTGAAGATGGCGCGAGACGCCCATGCCTACGTCAGAGGCAGCACCCAGAAGTTCTATGATTGGCTGGAATCTAGCCAACGGAACGCATTGCCAGAAGGCCCGCGGGTTTGGATTTGCGGTGACGCTCACGTGGGTAATCTCGGGCCAATCGCTCGCTGCGATCAAGCAATTGCGGTGGAACTGAGAGATCTCGATCAGACCGTGCCTGGCAACCCGGCGCACGATCTGGTGCGCTTGGCGCTTTCACTCGCGATGGCGGCACGTAGCTCCGACTTACCCGGTGTGGTGACCGCGCGACTCGTCGAGGAGCTGATGGCCGGATACTTGGAGGCCTTTGCGGAGCCGAACACCGTCCGTCCTGCACGCGACAGTGCCGCCGTGCGCTTCATCGTGCGTGAAGCGCTGCGACGCAAATGGCGTCATCTGCACCGCGAGCGCATCGGCAAGAAGCCGAAATTTCCCATGGGTGAACGCTTCTTGCCGCTGGACGAAGACGAACACCGTGAAGTGAGCACATTTCTCGACAAAGAGCGGGTCCGACAACTCGTGACCCGACTCCAGTGCCGTGACGATGACGCCGAAATTCGCGTTCTAGATGCCGCCTATTGGGTGAAAGGCTGTAGCTCGCTCGGACTTTGGCGGTGCGCGGCGCTGGTCGAGATCGTCGGGCAGGACCGAAAGAGCGGTGGCTACTCCCTGTTGGATATCAAGGAAGCGGTTCGACCGCTTGCTCCGGCGGGCGCTTTTCAAGACCTGCCCAACCACGAAGGCGAGCGGGTAGTGAAGGGCGCACGCGCGCTCGCGCCAGCTCTCGGTGAGCGCATGCTCGCGGGCACGGTGGCGGGGCACTCGGTCTTCGTGCGCGAGTTGATGCCCCAGGACCTAAAGGTGGAACTAGAGATGATTGACGACGTCGAGGCCCGGGCCACGGCGCGGGCGCTTGCGCGGGTCGTAGGGGTCGCGCATGCGCGACAGCTCGACGAGGTCACTCGCGATCGCTGGCGCAAGGATCTCGAACAGAGCGCCACGCGCAGTCTCGATGCACCCAGCTGGCTTTGGTCGAGCGTGGTCGACCTGATTGGGATTCACGAACGCGCTTACCTCGAGCATTGCCGACGTTTCGCGTTGCGTGACGAAAAGGCGCGCGAAGAGCGGGTCGCCGATGGCGGTCGATGAGCCGCTCGATCGAGCGTTCAATGTCGCCGTCGCGGCGCGAACAAAGCGGCGTCCCGGTCGCCGTCGCCCGCGATCTCGCTCGTGAGTAGCTGGGCGGCCAGCATCGAGACGTCACGCCGTTGCCGCCGCAGCCGAGCACCGTAAATAGCCGCTTGTTTCCCGGGATCCGCCCGATGAAGGGGGTGCCGTTGTCGCTGCTTCCGAACGTACCGGCCCAAGCATAGTCGGGCTCGGGGTCGAGGGCGGGGAACAGTGCCGCCAGGCGTCGCTCGAGCAGTGAGAACTTGCGGGCCGACAGCGCGTCTCGAGCCGCTGATCCGAGAATGGCTCGTCGGCTCCGCCGCACAGGACGCGACCATTGGATGGAATGGCCCGTAGCCCGGATGCCCTTCACGACCTCATAGCCGGTACTGAATACGGCGTACTTTGCGCGGAGCTGGATGCCCTGGCTGGTGGTCGCGATCACGCCGCGAGCCTGCTCAAGCACACTCTGCACCTCGACCGGCGCAAAAACTCGCGCGCCGCGCCGCTCTGCCGTGCGCATGTAGCTCGCGGCGAGCCGAAGAGGATCTGCGACGAAGCCGCCGCGGCCGAGCAGACCGGCCGAACGCCGGATACCATAGCGGCTGAGCAGTTCGCGACGACCGAGGAGCTCGACCTCCAACCCGATGCTGCGGCGCGCGCGCGCTCGGCGGCCAAGCCAGCCGCATCGAGCACATCGCCAGCAAGATACAGCGCATCGCGCGGGGTGAAGTCGGCGGCAATCCCCAAGCGAACGGTTCGCTCGGCCAGCGCAGACACGACCAGCCGCGAGCGACGCCACACGCTGTCGGCGGTCTTTTCGCCCAGCGCGCGGCGCATGTGGATCAGCGGCGTATCGAGCTCGTGCGGTGGTCGGCGTTGGACTTCCCAGACCGGCAAGCCGGTGTGTAAATCACGGTTTTGAGTCAACACTGCGGGTTTCGCCGCGGCAATTTGCCCGGTTGGGGCGATCTGTCATCAACCACTGGTTTTCCTTCGTTCACAGAGTTCGTGGAAACCTCGGGTTGCACTCAACGCAGCGGCCGCTCGCGCGACGGTCCTCAGGAACCGAGGTCCATGCTTGCAATCGTGGTGCCCACTCACACCGACGACTCGTGCTCTGGAATCACCCAGTGCAACCTTGGCATGGCGAGTGCAGTAGCGTGCATTCGTGCGACAGGTAATGAGCAATTCAGCCAGAACAGCCTCCTAGTGGCCAGCCATGCCGACTCAAATTGTCACAGGGCGGGGCAACTACGCGCGCGTTGCGCGTTAGCTTGTTGGCCGCCGCCAGCGGGACAGCTTGAACGTGGCTGACGCCAACCAGGCTGATCGGTCGTCGCTGTCCCTGGATCGCCCGTCGCTCGTCTTCGATGAGCGCCTCAGCATCGTCACGGGCATGGTGCAGCGCTTTTCATGGAAGCGCGTAGAAACAGCGGAAGGGACTCTCCGGTTAGAGCTCGGTGGAAGCATCACCATCGACGACGCGGCAGCGCTTTGGAAGCGCGTCAGCGAGACCGTGGGGCTGATCCAAGCCGAAAAGGCCGTGACGATCGAGCTCGGAGGGATTCAGGTGATCGACGGCGCGTGCATGGCGCTCCTGGTCCAGTTCCGCACCGATCTGCGTGCGCGCCGGATCGCCTGTGAGTTCAGCGGCGGAAATAGCGAAGTCCGAAGGATCGTGGACCTGTATGGCGGCCGCAGTAAGCGACGCGCGAAACGGCCGCGACGCCGCCCGGTGAGCGCGGTCGAGCAGGTGGGCGCGGCCACGATCGCAGTGCTCGACGAGGTCAAGCAAATGCTCGATTTCGTGGGCAGGCTAGTCGCTTCGAGCCTTCACGTGCTCAGGCACCCACGGAGCCTGAACTTGCGCGATGTCGGTTTGACCGCCGAGCGAGCAGGAGCTGATGCCGCCCCGATCGTACTGCTGATCAATTTTCTGATTGGGTTCGTGATGGCCTATCAGAGTTCTGCACAACTCAAACAATTCGGCGCAAGTATCTATGTGGCCGATCTAGTGGGCGTGTCCATGACGCGTGAGCTCGGACCGTTGATGACTGCGATCATCATCTGCGGTCGGTCGGGCGCGGCGTTTGCAGCAGAGCTCGGCACGATGAAGGTCTCGGAGGAGGTGGACGCGCTGCGCACACTAGGCTTTTTGCCGCAGCCGTACCTGGTGATCCCCCGCATGCTCGGCTTGATCCTCGTCGCACCGATTTTGGTCTTGCTGGCAGATGCGATTGGAATTGCGGGCGGCGGTGTGGTGGCCGCGATCAATTTGGATATCACGCCGACCGCCTTCTTGGCCCAGCTGCAGGGCGCGGTTCGAGCCAAGGACATCATCTCGGGTGTGATCAAGGGTGTGGTCTTCTGCGCGGCGATTGCGCTGATCTCGTGCCAGCAGGGGTTGGCCACTTCCGGCGGTGCCGAAGGTGTGGGCCGCCGCACGACGAGCGCTGTCGTCTCCATCCTATTCGCGTTGATACTGCTCGACGCATTGTTCACCGTGATGCTGGCGGTGTTTGGCATATGAGCAAGCCAATGATCACCGTGCAGGATTTGAGTATCGGCTATGGCACGACTGTCTTGCTCCGCGGCGCGTCCTTCGAAGTCGCGCGAGGCGATATCTTCGTGATTTTGGGCGGCAGCGGCTGTGGGAAATCGACCTTGCTCCGCCACCTGATTGGTCTCGAGGATCCGCTAGCAGGCTCCATCCGAATTTCCGGGATCGGAGCGCCCCGGTTGGAGGGCGCGGCACCACGCTACGGTGTGATGTTCCAGTCCGGGGCCTTGTTCAGCTCGATGACGGTCGGCGAAAATGTTGCCTTCGCCCTGCAAGAATGGACTCATTTACCGATCGATGCGGTGTCGGCCATCGTACGGGCAAAGCTGGCTCTCGTCGGCCTAGAAGGTGCGGAAGACAAGCTGCCCGCGGAGCTCTCGGGCGGCATGCGCAAGCGTGCGGCCATTGCGCGCGCGATGGCCTTCGAGCCGAACCTGATCTTTCTGGACGAGCCATCCGCCGGGCTCGACCCAGTCAGCGCAGCCGAGCTGGATGAACTGATTCTGACGCTGAACGCCAACTTGGGCCTGACCGTGGTGATGGTGACGCACGAACTCGAAAGCATTTTCAAGGTCGGCAAGCATTGCATCATGCTCGACCGGGAAACGCGAAGCATCATTGCCCGCGGCGAACCGCAAAAGCTCCGTTCCGAGACTGACGACCCGCGCGTGCGCCAATTTTTCAACCGTGAAACGAGTGTTCCCCAGTGGCAGTAGGTACCAATCGTTGGAAGCTGGGCTTGTTCGTGATCGTGGGCTTTGCAGTTGCCCTGATGGCGCTGTTCCTGCTCGGCGCGCGCAACTGGGGCAAGAAGACCGCCGAGTTCGTCAGCTACTTCGATGAGTCGGTGCAGGGGTTGGAGCTCGGTACGGCGGTCATGTTCCGAGGTGTGACCGTCGGTAGAGTCTCTGCCATCGATATTGCTCGTGACCTGCGCCACGTCCAAGTCACGGGCGAATTGAGCCTCGAGAAGGTTGCCAGTCTGGATTTGGGCGTGACCGGTAAGGGGCTCAAAGCCACCAAACTCAATCCTGATCTGCGCGTACAGTTGGCGCAGACCGGCATCACTGGTGTGCGCTTCGTTTTGATCGACTTTTTCGATTCGAAGACGAACCCAGCCGAGCCTTTGCCCTTCGTGCCGCCGGCGAATTACATTCCCACTGCGGCGTCTACCATGAAGAACTTGGAAGACACCGTCACCAAGGCTGCCAATCGCTTTCCCGAGATTGCGGACGAGGCCGCCAGGGCGATCACACAAGTGCGTATGGTTGCGGAGCAGATCCAACAAGGCGGCCTACCGGCTAGAGCTGCCGAGACACTCACGCGGGCGGACGCATCACTGTCCGAGCTGACAGCGCAGATGAAAGCATTGAACGCCGGGAAGTTGTCTGGTGAGGTGGAGCAAAACCTGAAAGAGTTCAATGGCGTTCTGGTCAGGACGAACGCGCTACTCACCCGCTTGGACAGTGAGCAGGGTCTGTTCCGCAACGCCGAACGCAGTGCGGACGCGATTGGTGAAGTCGCCCGCGGCGCGAAAAGCTTGGGGCCAGAGATGGAGCTGACGTTGCGAGAAGTGCGCGGCGCTGCGCGGTCCATCAAGCGGCTGGCAGATGAGCTCGAGCGCGATCCCGATATGCTGCTCAAGGGCCGCGCAAGGAGTGGAAAGTGATGCACTTTTGGAGCAAGGCGTGGCGTTGCTGCGGAGCCCTGGCGATGAGCGGGCTGCTTCTCGGCTGTGCATTGACCTCGAAGGGCGACGCGCTCTCTCCTCGTTACTTCAGCCCCGAACCGGGCGCTGTGCTTGGTTCACCTAGGGCCGCGCGTGCCTTCGAAATGAGGTTGGGCCAAGTTTCATCGGCCTCGCACCTCGACGAACGCATCGCGTACCGCGTGGGCGGCTCCGAAATGGGCTTCTACGACGACCGCCGCTGGACGGAAATTCCCGAAGCGTACCTGCGCAGGGCCCTCGAGCGAGAGTTCTTCGAGCAGCGAGGCTTGTCCCGTATTACAACCGGCGTCGGCCCGACGTTGGACGTCGAGCTTACTGCCTTCGAAGAGCTGCGGAGCAAGCCGAGCAAGGTGCGCGTGGTGCTGACCTTCAGCCTACGTGACGAGCGTCACTCCCTGATCGAGAAGACCCTGGACCTCGAACAGTTGGTCCAAGAACGTTCAGGGTACGATCCCGCACAGTGCTTGGCTCGAACCATGACCGCGACCCTCGATGAGGCCGTACGGCAACTCGGTTCGGAAGTCATCTCGGTGTTGTCGGCGCCACCGGTCGCACCCATCGCCAACCCGTGACGTCGTCAGTGCGAGTGCGAGTGGTCTAAGCTGAGCTCTCCCTCGTCGATGCGTCAGGCCTGGCCCCGCGTATCGAAATGAAACATGGTTTCATGCCCTGTTGGCGGGAGCTCATTCGTTTTGGTTGCGGCGGCGCTGGCGGGCTGTCACCCGCAATACCGATGCTATTGCCTGGTTTGGATTGATTCAGCGTTGTGCAGAGCAGCCTCCAGGGTACGCCTCGGTGACGGCCCCCTTGATAGGACGGCGCTGACGGCCTATGACCGGTCGTAATGGTGGTTTCAAGTGGCGGCGATACCTCCGTTCAACCGAAGGAGACGTGGCCAAGCGCCTTGGAAGCGTCCCTGCTAGCGAGGCGCTCGGCGCTGCCCACCGCGCGGCGACTCACGCGGCGGGAGGTCGCGGTGCGGTGCAGCATTCTCGCCGCGCTGGTGCTCGCCTATCGAGGTTCGTTCAGCACGTTGCATGGTCTGATCGGCAATCCCGCATTCTTACTCGGTCTATGCATCTGCCTGTTGGCTGCGGTTTGGTTGGGTGTGCGCGGCGCGCTAGTCGTGATTGTCGGCGTCGCGTTCATCGATCGTGCCCAAGCACTTCAGCTGCCCTCGAGCCCCGAGACTGGGCCGACCGCGGGCCTCATCGCAATGCTCGTCAAGCTCGTGCTCGCGGGTGGACTCGGAATGGTACTCGACTCGCGCCGTCGCGCGCTCGCGCTGAACGCCGAGCTGCGCCGCGAGGTAGCGGCGCGCAAGCAAAGCGAAGAGTCGCTGCAGCACAGTGAGTCTTTGCAGCGCGCACTCGTAGACAGCCTGGGTGAGGGCGTTGGGCTGTTCGACGCTCAGGAGCGCGCGGTTTTTGCCAACCGCGCGCTCGCCGCTACGCTGGGCGTCGCGCGGGCCGAGCTTTCGGACCAACCTTTCTCCGACTTTTTGACCGAGCAAAGTCGGCGCACGCTCGCCCTCACCACACCAACCAGCGGTGACCGCCGCTCTTATGAAGTCGTCCTCGAGCAGAACCCGAACCGGTTGTTGCTCGTTACCGAGACGCGCTTCAAGCCGCACGGATCGCACGACAAGTTGACCTTGCGGGTCGTGCGCGATTTGACCGATCGCGTCGTTACGGAGCGCCGACAGCGCGATCTCGAGCGAGAGCTACAACGCAGCCAGGCGCTGCAGAGCTTGGCGGTCATGGCGGGCGGCGTGGCACACGATTTCAACAATTTACTTTGCGGCGTGGTCGGCAACGCAGAGGTTGCTTTGCGCAATGTCCGGAGCGATGCGTTGCCCGTGGTGACGCATTGCGTCTCCGAGATCCTGGTATTCGCTGGTGAAGCGGCGCAACTGAGCAAACAAATGCTGGCCTACGCGGGTCAACGAAGTCTCGCGATTCAAGCGCTCGAGATCAATTCGGAGCTCTCGGCCGCGCTGCGTCTCCTGCATGCCACCATCGAATCCAAGGCACACTTGGTCCTCGCACTCGGCGCGGAGTTGCCTCGGGTCGGTGCAGATCGCTTTCAGCTGCGCCAAGTAATGACCAACCTGATCCTCAACGCGATAGACGCGATGGAAGGAACGCGCGGCACGTTGACGCTGCGCAGTGAATCGCTAGAGCTCGTGGCACCGGGCAACCAGCCATATGGAGTCAGCGAAGGCGCCTACGTGAAAGTGACGGTCAACGATACCGGCGCCGGCATTCGCCCGGAGGCACGCGAGAGGCTGTTCGAGCCATTCTTTTCGACCAAGGGAGCGGGGCGGGGTATGGGCCTGGCCGCGGCGGCGGGTATCGTGGAGGCGCACAAAGGCTGGCTCGGTGTCGACCCGACGTCACGCGAGACTAGCTTCGTCATGCTGCTGCCGGTTGCGCACGACTCTTTACCTCGCCCATCCCTCGGACCGGCTACGGCGGCCGCGGCGCCTGTGGCACGCAATGTTCTGCTGATCGACGACGAGCCAGCGGTGCGTTTGGTGACCGGCAGAATGCTGAGCGAGCTTGGTCACCGAGTCGTGACTGCGGATAGCGGCGCGCACGGGATCGAGCTCCTCGAACAGCAGCTCCAAGCGATCGACTTGGTCATCCTCGATTTGACGATGCCCGAACAATCCGGCGAGCAAACTCTCGAGCAGCTCCGTCGCCTACGGAGCAACCTGCCGGTGGTAATCACCAGCGGATTCCAGGCCGAAGACGCCTCGATGCTGTTGAAGAAGCCCTACGTCGTCGGCTTTTTGGACAAGCCGCACACCATGACCAGCCTGGAGATGCTGCTCGCCTCCGCCACTCAGCTCTCCCCCCAGCCCGATGCGCGAGCGGCGGGCGCGGCATCCACCGCCTCGCATTGACTTCGCGGACCCTTCGCTTCGGATCACTCGAATCGAGCGAGATTCGCAAGACACCACAGGTTCGCAAAATCCTACACTGAAAAGCTCGGGCAGATTCCATCAGCAAGCGTGATTGAGCGGTTCAGCAGGGTGACCCCTCATCGCAAGTCGTGGCACACGCTTTGCTCTGGTGGCAGCCGATGGCTTGGAGATCGGTTCATATCGTGTGCTGTGCTTTGGTATTCGGGTGCGCTTCCGCTGCGCCAGCGCGCGAGCCCGCCTTTGCCGAGACACGCTTGGACCGTACGTCCGTTGCGCCGCCGTCCCCCGCAGATAGGGCTACCGTGTTGGCGGTCGCGGATGACATCCGAAAGGCCTGCGGGATGAGCGAGTTGGAGGCTCATTTCGCCTACAACTCGGCACGTCTGAGCGGTGGCGACGCGAGCGTCGTCGATCAGCTCGCTACTTGCTTGCGGCAGGGGCCACTGGCGGGGCGCCGTGTGCGGTTGGTTGGCCACGCTGACTCGCGCGGCGACGGCGAATACAATTTGGTTTTGGGTGGAAACCGCGCCGATGCCATCCAAAAGGCGCTGACCGATCGTCGAGTGGCTGTCTCGCAGCTCTCGACCACATCGCGCGGGGCTCTGGACGCCAGAGGTGTCGACGAATCCGGCTGGCAGCTCGATCGCCGAGTAGACGTGCTGCTTGCAGATTGAAAGAGACCCCGACAGAAGCCGAGATGGACGGAAGTGCCATGCCGTCGTCACCTGATTTGACGCTCATCGTCTGGAACGAGCGTGAGAGCCTCGCGTGCGACGGTGCGCCCATCTTCTTGCTGCGCGACAACGTGCAGCATTACCTGGAACGCGGCACTCCCAGCGGTCGTTTCCCGACGCTCCACGCGCTTGCCGACAGCTTCTGGAGCGAGCGAGTCGTGCATGTGGAAGCCTCGCAGCTTAGGTCCGAGATTTTTGCCGCTTGGGACGGAACTTGGCAATTGCCCGCTGCAAACTCGGCCGTCAGCCTGGCGACGAGCGCCGCATACAGTGGTTCCGCGGCGCCGCCCCGCATGAACGGCAGCGCGACATCGTGGTCAGCTCGACGGGCAGTACTCCAGGCGATGGACCAAACAAAGACCATTGGACAGCTCGTTGCCAACGTGGTGGGTGAGCTCATGGCGCTGTCTTGGATGTGCTCGCCCGGGGAGGCCATTCGAGTCGCCACGCCGCGCATCCTGGGCCTTGATTCGCCGGTGCGCTGTGCTCGGGCCGTTCAGAATTGAGTGGCCGCGCGCAGTGCGAACGACGCGCAGCCGTGAGCGAAACCCGGCGCAAAGCTCGCCCGGCAACCCGTATCCGATCGTCCTCTAGCCAGAACAGCCAGACTCATAAGCCTGCGCGCTTGGCTGCCATCTGCGCAATGACGCTCCAATCCAACTCGCCCTGTCCCGTCGCGACGGCGCAAAGTAGCTGATCTCGAATCAGACTGGCCGTAGGTAAGGGGACTTCCAGCTGATCGGCGGCGCTCAGGGCCAGCCGGAGATCTTTGAGACCAAGCTTGGCCTTGAACCCGGCGTGCCCGTAGTTGCCCTTGGCGACCTGCCCCGCATAGTTCTCCAAGATCGGCGAACCTTGCCCGAACACGTTCTTGAACAGGTCCAAGAAGAGTTCTGGCGGTACGCCTGCTTTGCGTGTCAGCGCGAAGGCCTCACCGAGCGACTCGATCATCGAAGCGATGAACACGTTGCCCGTGAGCTTCACCAAGTTGGCGACGCTCGGCATTTCGCCCAAGCGCGATACGCCGCGTCCCAACGCCTCCAGAACGGGCAACGCGCGTTCGACATCGGCCGATTTGCCCGCGGCCAGCAGCCATAGCTTCTTGGTGACCGCCGCTTCAGGGCGGCCGAAGACCGGCGCAGCGACGTAGCCACGCGCAGCCTGAGCGTGGGCCGTGGCCAGGCGATCGGACAGCGCGACGGAGATCGTGCTGCAAGAAACGTGTACGGCGCTGGGCCGCAGCTCGGCCAGGATCCCACTTTCGCCAAACGTGACCGCTTCTACGGCGGCGTCGTCGGCCAGCATGGAGATCACGACTTCTGCTTCGCGTGCGGCTTCTCCTGGAGTGGCGCAAAGCCGCGCGCCGGCCTCGTGGAGTGGTTGCGCTTTTTGATGCGTGCGGTTGTGTACGAACAGCTGGTGACCCTGCGCGAGCAGTAGCTCCGCCATCGCAACGCCCATCGAACCCAGACCAACGAATCCAAGTTTCATGCGGCTTTTTGTAAGCCCAATCTCGACCGGTGTCAGCCGCCAAGATCGGCCAATCAGCAGCTGTTGCCGAGCGACAACAGTGTGAACAGCGCCACCCGCTTGCCCTCCACGCCCCCCACGTCCCCCCGCGCAAAACCCCCAAAAACACACGAAGCGGGTAGACGCTGTTCACGATCGGCGGCTAAGTGCAGCGAGCGTGCCAGCGGACTTCACGCCGTCCGACCGACCGCCGGAAACACAGCGCAGAACAAACCCATGCCTGCAAAGAAAACGAGCAAAGCCAAAGCCAAAGCAAACGACGTGAAGGTCAAGATCGCGACCTTCAATGTGAACGGCATCGGCACGCGCTTACCGCATTTGCTGGAGTGGCTCGCCAAAGAGTCACCCGACATCGTGTGCTTGCAAGAGCTGAAAGCGCTCGACACCGGTTTCCCGATCGTGGAGATCCGTGCCGCGGGCTACGACGCGATCTGGCGTGGCCAGCGCTCTTGGAATGGCGTTGCCATCCTTGCCAAAGGGCAGAAGCCCGTTGAAGTTCTGCGCGCGCTTCCGGGTGATGCCTCAGACGACCAGAGCCGTTACCTGGAGGCGGTGGTGGGCGGCATCACGGTGGGCTGCTTGTACTTGCCCAACGGCAATCCGCAGCCGGGGCCAAAATTCGCGTACAAGCTGGCATGGTTCGAGCGCCTCATCGAACACGCAGCAGGGCTGTATGCGAGCGGTAAACCCGTAGTTTTGGCAGGTGATTTCAACGTGGTGCCGACTGATTTCGACATTTACAACACACGCTCGTGGTTGAAGGATGCGCTGCTTCAACCCGAGAGCCGCGCCTGCTATCAGCGCTTGCTTGCTCAGGGCTGGGTCGATTCTTTGCGTCAGCTCCACCCCGATGAGCCCATCTTTACGTTTTGGGACTACTTCCGAAACCATTGGCAAACCAACTCCGGCTTGCGCATCGACCACTTGCTCTTGAACCCCGAACTCGCGCCTCACCTTGCGGGAGCTGGGGTGGACCGATGGGTGCGCGGTCTCGAGAAGGCCAGCGATCATGCGCCGACATGGATCACCTTGGCCTAGCCAGCTAGCGGCAACCCTTCCGGTGCGCGCTCGGCCGTCGAGCCCAGCGGCACTGCGCGGGCCGGGGGTGGCGCAAACCCTGTCGCCGAGCCCCCGATTGCCGAACTTTTCTGCGCGAGGGGACACCGGTGTTACCCCCCGGCGCGACTCTGGTGCAGGCAGCAGGCCCCTGTATTCCGCCCGACGAGATCGGGGATGCAGGGCACCAAAGAGCTCCGTGTCCGCATCTCTTGCGACTGAATCGCGATCGCGATTCAGCGCACGCTACATGCCAGCCATCGCTTCCTTCATGATGCTGTCGTCGACCAGCGGGGCGAGCTGGGCACGCGTGCGCGGCGTGCGTCCGGTTTGTGCAGCGACCCAGACATCCTCTTCGACCAGGATGTCCAGAAGATCCGGAACGAGGGTCCCGAGCCACTGCTCGTTGTGCCAAACCTTATCGAGCAGCGCTGCGTCTATGCTCAAGGCTTTGATCACACGCGGCTTGGCCAGCTCGGGTTGCTCACGGAATTGTCGCTGCGCCTGCATCAGCGAACGCACGAAAGCCACGATCCCTCGGCGTTTTTCTGGCTTTGCGAGCACCTCGGCGGTCGAATGCAAGCTGACGATCTCGCGGTACACCGTGCGGTCTTGAAACTCGATCGCGTCGCTGCCGATGCGATCCATGGCGACTTGCGGCGAGGGTTCCCACAGCGTGACTGCCGCCACTGTGCCATTCGCAAGCAAGGTCGGCAGCGTTTCTGCGGTGCCGGAGCGGATCGTGAGATCTTTGTCGGTGAGACTCACCGTGCGCATCATCTTGTCCACGTAGTACGCCGCCGATGTATTCGGGATGGTGGCGATCGACTTGCCCTTGAGATCGGCGAGCTTGGTGACGCCGGCGGCACGACTGGCCACGATTCGGTAGAAGGTTTCCGTGACCGTGAAGATGATCCGCAGATTCGGGTACATCACCGACTGCCGCAGTGACTGCGTCTCGGCGTTGCTGCCCAGGTCCACCGTGCTGTCGCTGAGTAACGTGGGGATACCGCCCGAACCGACGCTGGCCGTCCCCGAATAGAAATTCTCCGCTGCGACGAGCAGCGGCGTAAATTCGATCGACGCGGTGTCGCTCGTGATCTTGAGCGGGGGGAGTGGCGCCATTCCGCCAGCTCCGGCAGCTGCGCCGCCAGCTCCGGCAGCTGCGCCTCCGATACCAGCGCCACCCACGCCGATCCCAGCGTTGCCTGCGGGGCTGCCCCCGATTCCGCCGCTCGCGTCGCCGCCCGCCGAGGTCCCACCGAGCCCGCTCGCCGAAACTCCGCCGAACGAGTTGCCTGCAACACTCGTCCCTCCCGTTCCGCCTGAACTCGGCGTGGCCGAGGAGCCGCCGCCGCCCAGCGCATTATTGCCTGCGCCGCTCCCGCCGACCGTGCCGCCACCTCCGCCGCTCGAGGGCGTGCTCGAGCCGCAAGCCAAGACTCCAAGCGCGCCAGCCAAGAAGATCGCATTTACGATTCTCATGATCCCTATGACGCCAGTACCTTAGGAGGCAGCCGACGTCATTTGCGACGAGCCAGATCGAGTGCGGATTGCGGATCGCCGGTGAAGTTATTCACATCTGGACGCGTGGCGCGGAATCCGATGTTGAGAATTCCCTACGGTTCCACCCTACGGCATCCTTGCGCAGCGCAAGCCCGTTTCTACCATGCGCCAATCGGTTGGGTAGTTGGACCGTGAGGAAGACGCGTAGATCGACTGATCGTACGCGCCTCCCCTTAGCGCGCGGAAGGTCTCAGTGGGGGAATCCCAATAGGCGCAATTGTTGCAGGACGCTGCGTAGCTCATCACCCCATCTAGATTCCATTCCGAAACATTTCCCGCGAGGTCCGCTTGCCCGAATAGGCCATTGCCCAACGGGACCGACCCGACCGGCGCGATGTTCGTTGTGCTCGAGCAAGTCCCGCTGCCGTTGAGGTAGCAGCCGTACACTGCCAAGTTTGCGTTGCTGCCAGGTACCGTGGAACCCCACGGATAAGCTCGTTGAGCGCCTCCGCCGGCCGCTGCGTAGTTCCACTCTGCTTCGCTGGGTAGGAAGCCTCCGTCCCAAATGCAGAACGCTGCCGCCGTGTACCAGCTCACGCAGTTGATGGGTCGGGTTTCATTGCTGCCACTATTCGACGTCCACGTGGCGTACTGGGTGCTGCAGCCAAGAGCGTTGGCGCCGTCCCAAGTTGCCTTGTTCGTGGGCAGTTGGTCGACGTTCCACTGCGTGTCCCAGCCTGTCTCGTAACCAGCCGCAGCGCTATTCTTTAGTCCGGCGCCGCCATTCAAGTGTGTGTGCTTCCCCGATCCGGCGGCGGGCGTCCAACCGCTAACCACGGCGGTCACGAATTTTCGGAAGCGGCCGACCGTGACCTCGTACTTGTCCAGTCTGAAATCACTGATCGTTGCCGGGTAGTTTGCGTTGTTGTCGCGCTTGAAGGGCCCGCCCGTCACCAACGGGCTCGTGCAGCAGTTCTCGTTCGACGTACCGCAGTCTGCCGTCAGACCGTTGCAACTTACCGGCGCTTGGCAAGCGTTCGAAGCGCAAATCGGGGTTTCGGCGGGGCAAAGAGTTGCCGCCTTCCAGACACCGTTTGCGCCACAGGATTGAATGCTATTGCCGGAGCATTGGGTCTGGGTCGGCTCGCAGCTGCCGACGCAGCTGGCCGCAGTGCCGGATGCCACACAGGTCTTGTTCGTGCACTTGCTGGCCGCGCCGTACTGGCCATTGGCGTCGCAAGTGCGCACGCCGTTGGCGGAACAATCTTGCTGACCCGGTGCGCATACACCTTTGCAGTCGGCGCTTCCCGAAGCCGCCACGCACGTCTGATTCGTACACGACTTGGCGACGCTCGAACTCAAGCCGTTGGCGGAGCAGGTCTTCACGTCTTGGCCCTGGCAAAAGCCTTGGTTCGGCGCGCAGAGTTGCGGTTTGCACTCGCCGGTATCGCAAGTCTCGTTGCTCTTGCAAACCGTGCCGCCCGCGACATACCCGTCGCCGCTCGCCGTGCACAGCGTTGCCCGCTTGCCGTCGCAGGTCGGTTGGTTCGGCGCACAGACCCCCGTTTTGCAGGCGGCGCTCGCGCCATCACAGTATTGGCTACTGCCACAGCTAAGAACTTGATCGGACGAGAGCCCATTGTCTGCGCACCTGCGCAGGCTGTTACCGGAGCAGAAGCTGACGTTCGGAGAGCATTCCTGATCTTCGCAGGCGCCTGCCAAGCAAGTTTGCTTCGATGAGCACTTCAAGCCGGCCGCCAAGTATCCTGTGCCGTTTGCGTTGCAGGTCGTGGCCCGGTTGCCATCGCACGCGGGCTGATCTGGAGTGCAAACATTTCCGAAAGTCTCGCCACCTTCACCACCATCTGCGGCAGCGCCGGCGATCTCGTCCGGAGCACCCCCGGTCGGCTCCTCCGCGCCGCCTTGTCCAGCCGAGCCGCCTTTGCTATCGACTTCTTGCGCGCCTGCCTCGCCCGCGCTCGCTCCGCCGGCCTTCGCCCCACCTGCGCCGCCGATGGGCGCGCAGTTGTGCCGTTCTTGGCAAGTGTGGAACGAGGACGAACAGGCGGTCCCCAATGCAGCAGCAAGGGGAGCCAGACCCAGCAGCGGCCAATATTTGTGATTCATGGTCTCAGTTCCTTAAAAGTTCGACGGTCCGCGCTACTGCCGACCACCCATTGGCGATCTGCGTGCTGGCCCCATCGGTCGCCCCGATCTCGCAGTTGCCAACTTCGCACTCCGCGCGCGTTCTTTTTTTGGTTTCGTCCCGAGCCACCCCAACCATCCGCTGCACCGCGGCCGTGACGTCACCCGTCGCCCGATTGAGGTCAATCATTGAAGCGCGCACGCTGCAGTTCCAACCGCTTCGAGTTGAGCGCCCTGCGCGAGCTTCGCGGATGAAACATGTTTGCGGGGTGAATTAATTCACACCTAGACGTTTGATCGTGGATAGGCATGCAAGCTAGCGATGCTGATATTCGCCACGCGTCGCGTAGTGTTTTCGCGATCGAGCGCGTGCATCACTCACCGTGTTTTCAGTCATGCGGTCGCTTTGCACCCCTGTGTCTGAATCTCGCTGACGCGATTTGCGCGTGCGATTCCATATGTTAAACGAAGCGCGAGGTTAACAATCATGCTCGTACGTCGCTTGTCCATTCTCGCTTTGCTCGCTGGTCTGCCCATCCTCCTTGCCAACTGCAGCTCGGATTCGACCGATGGCGGCAGTGCCGGCGCGCCCCCGGCCAGTGCCGGCAAGGCTGGTGCTGTAGGCACCGCGGGTCAGCCCAGTGTCGGTGGTGGCGGCGCGGGTGGTTCGGCGTCATCCGTTGCAGGCGGCGGTAGCACGAGCGTTGCGGGTGGTGGCGCGGGCGGAGCGGTTGCCGGCAGCAGCAGTGGCGGTGCAAGTGCCGGTAGCGGCGGGGCCAGCGGTGGTTCTGGTGGCGGCAGCAGTGCCGGTGCGGCGGGCAAGGCTGGAAGCGGTAGTGGTGGTAGCGGCGGCGGCGCCACGAGCGGTACCTTCACGCTGACGAGTCCGGATCACATGGAGGGCGCCAAGTTCGACGGCAAGTTCACCTGTAACGGTGGCGCGCTGATGACGGGCATCATTCCCGAGCTCAACTGGGCGGGAGCGCCGACCGGTACCATGTCCTACGCGATAACGTTCATCGATACGACGATCGGCGATACCATGGCGATGGGGCAGCATTGGGCTATCTGGAACATCCCGGCGACCGTGACGAAGATCCCGCAAGGGACGAAGGCACTGTCTGGAGACTTGGCAATGGCCAAGCAGAGCGGAAACTTCTTCGCGCCGTGCGCTCAATCGCTCAAGAACGGCATGGACGATGTCTATGAGTTCACCATCTATGCGGTCCCAACCGCCACCTTGAACGTCACGGGTACGAGCGTCGCGAACGCGCTCACCGCGCTCAAGGCGATATCGCCGAAGCCGCCAACGGCGACGTTGCACGGACACTCGGGCCTCAAAGGTCAGTGACCGCCTCAGGCACGCCCCCGGCGCACCTAGCATGAAAAACGCGGAGTCGGCGACCTAGCCGGCCCCGCGTTTTTCGTTTTGTTCACAGCGCGGCCACGATCGAAGTCTGCGCGCGGGTTCCTACGCTCGGCAGGGTCAGCGAATCGGACCCACACTCGCAGCCGGCACCTGATCGGGCTCGGGGCGTTTGGTGTCATCCTCGAGCGATAACAGGATGGCCTCTGCCATACTCTCGAACTCGCTGTGGTCTAGATTCTGTGCGTCCGTGCGCTGCGCGTCGAACGTGAGTTGCACGGCCAGGCCGCGAGCCCGGAGCCAAACCAACGCCGTGGCCTCGTAAGACACTGGAGCGACGCGCGCGACGTAATGCGCGAGTAGGTAGGGATCGCGGGCGGGCGTGACGCCTTCCCTGAACACCGCCTTGCCAACGATTTTGTCGTTGCCGACCGTGAGGGCCTTTAGCTTTTCCTTGCTGCTGGCGAACTCGTCGCGTGTCCGCGGTTCGACGGCGGTGATCGCGACGCGCAACAAGACGCCCGGGCGGTCGCCCCGAAAGCTGACCGTGCCGCCGCTGTTGTCGCTCACCTTCCAGCTCGACGAAGGAAAGGTGAGAGAAAGCCGATGTTCGCGCGAGCGATACTGCCAGGGCACCGCACTCGGGGCGACGGTTGCGGGCCGCGGATGTTTTGCGAGTACGACGAGTCCGAAGATCACGGCGAGACACGAGCAAACGCCCGCCGTCAGCCAGGCAAGTCGCTTCCAAGACGGCGGGTCCGACCGCATTCCGGGCAAGGCCCGAACCTTGAACCAGCGGAGGGTCAACATCGGTGTGAACAGAATGACCAGCCATTCGACGATCAGCCCCGGCCAAGTCGGAAGTTGGTAGCGGTGCAAGAGGCCATGATCGGGATCGAGCAGGAGAATCCAGCCAACTGCCCAAGGCCAGGCCAACGCGACGAGCACGCCCGGCACGCGCTTCAGCCGATTGACGACCTCCGGGCGCGCAGTGATCAGACTGATTGGCCACAGGATCAACTTCAGCAGCGCAACCAACAAGGCCGCAAACACCAATGACTCCAACAGCCCAGGCCAGAGACCGCTGAGCGGCACCGCGCTGACGGCCTTCAGTGCAGTGATGACCAGAATCAAGATGCCGCTCCCCACGCCGAATGGTCGCGTGCGCCCTTCGGAGCCAATTGGGGGAGCCGGCAGCTGCGAGCCTGTGCCTCGAGTCATCGGCTTCGAACCATGACACACGCGCTAAAGTGAGAGTTGAACCTGCTTGCTGCTTCGAATCCAGTCTCTCGTCACTCTATATTTCATCTGGGACTTCTTGTCTCGACCGTGGGAACGGCCCTTTTTTGCTTGCGCCACGAACGCGAGGGCGGGCAGCCGTGAAATGACTTGAGAAGGGCAGACCGATCGCAATAAGACAGGGCCATGCGCAGCCTACTTTTGTTGCTTTGCTTGGGCGTTGGAGCTTGCGGTTTTTCGCCCGCGAATGTGGCCAACGCCGCTCCAACATACGCCAAGCCCACGGTGGCCGCGCGTTCCGATGTGCCGCTCACGATCATCCTCGATCCGCAAGCGGTTCACGATGACATGCTCTTGTCTGGCTTCAGCCCTGCCGAAGTTCACCAAGTGAACCTGATTGTCACGAGGGACCTCAAGAGCGCGTTGGAAGTCTACTTTTCTCGGGTCACCGTTTCGACACCCGCGGACGAAGCGAAGACCGCGGGGCATCGAGTCATTGCCAACGTCAAGATTGACTCCCTCGGCTGGAAGTCCACCAACGGCAACACGGGCGCCGTTGGCACCATGAAGTGGGCGGTCGCGATGCGCTTCGCCGACCAAAAAGAGCTATTTTACCAATTCGCCGAGCAGACGATTGGTCGACACGAGATCACCCTCTTATCAGACACCGATGCCATGATTCGAGGCGCAATCGAAGAAGCGATGTCACGCTTGATCGAAGACATGGACGCGAAGGGCGTTCAAAAGCTCGTATCGCCAGCGGACTCGCCCGCACCGTCAGAGACGACTTCTGCATCGGAAGCGCCCGCGAGCGACGACGAGTAGGCACTCGGTTCAGCCTGCTGGTCTCTCCCTCAGCGTACTGTAGGCTGCCCCAACCCGCTTAGCCCCGCGTTGATCAGTTGCGCGCGGGTGAGCTCGCCCGTTAGCGTGAACGGCAGGCTCAGATTCAGGCTTTCGCCACCCACCGTCGCGTTGCCGTCGAAGCGATAGGGCACCGCAGCGGGCGAGAGCAGGAATGGCGTGAGCGCGGCGAGGTTCGTCCAACCCACCGCAATTTGGCTGGTCACGCTGCTCGTACCCTGTGCGGGGATGCTCGAGGCCGGTTCAGCGTGCGCCCTGCCGAGTTCCACGCCCGCGCCCGCACCGAGCGAGAAGCGGCCATCCACCGCGTGCACGATCAGTGGGAAACGATTGGGATTGGCAACGTCGAAAGTGACCGCGAGGGTCACCCCTGTACCCCCGACGGTGAGCACTTGCGCACTCTTGGGCGTGAGCGTCGGCGGTTTGGGCTTGGCACAGGCAGTTGCAAGGGTCAACACCGCGAAAGTCGTCCCCAGCCACGAGCGAATCGTACAGTGCGTGGAATGCATGCTTGGGTCGCCTTTAGCACGGTTGTGTGCGCTAGGTCCTGGGGCAGAAGCGAACACCCGTGCCAACTTGCCTCATGCTCTCCTCTTCGAGTGGCGCTATTTGCATGGAACCGTTCGTGCAGGAGGGTGCCTGTCATGTCCTTCGGAATTTATCTGGTCGGCATCGTCCTAGTCATCGCTGGCTTGGTCTATGCGGCAGCCATCCTGAGTGCGCCCGTGCAGTGGATCGTCGTCGCCACGTTGGTCTTGCTCGGCGGCGGAGTCGTCGCAGCGGTCAAATCGACGCGCCAACGAGACCCCGCTGAGTAGCGTCCCTCAGAGCTCTGCTTTCTCGAGCCACTTGGGGTTCTTCGAGGTACCGTCGTACTTCTGCGCGGTCTTGAACAGCTCGTGCTTGCCGTCCTGAGCTGCGGGCGCAGTGCGAGCCAGCAAGCTGACACGCTCCTCGGGCGAAAGCGGCTGGAACGTGCGAGCGACGCGCAACGCTTGGGCTAAAACGTCCTTGCTATCGATGCCGGTGATCACGACGGACGTAGGTAGGCTGAGCGCATAGCGCAGGCATTCTTCCGGCTTGACCACTCCGCTCTTCAGGATGTCACCCGAGCCCATCGACTTCATGCCGAGCACCCCGATGCCGCGTGCTTGGAGCAGCGGCAGCACGTTCTTTTCGAAGCTCTTGTAGTGAGCGTCCAGCACATTGAGCGGCATTTGCACGGTGTCGAAGCTGAAGCCGGCGTCCTCTGCGGCTTGCAGCATGGCCAAGTGAATCGCTGGATCTTTGTGGCCAGTGAAGCCGATGTGCCGCAGTTTGCCAGCCTTTTTCGCGGCTTGTAGCGCGCCGATCACTCCGTCTGGCGCAAACGCTCGCGCCGGATCGGTCATGCGAATCACCTCGTGCACCTGCACCAAGTCGATTACGTCCGTTTGCAGGCGCTTCAGCGATTGCTCGAGCTGTGCGCTGGCGGCCTGCGCGGTGCGACCATCGAGCTTGGTCATCAAGAAGACGCGCGCTCGGTAGCCGCCCTGAAGCGCTTTGCCCATGCGCTCTTCACTCACGCCTTGGTTGTAGTCCCAGCAGTTGTCGAAGAAGGTGATGCCGCCCTCGATTGCTTCGTGCATCAGCGCAATCGCCTCAGCGTCGCTCAGCTTCTTGTCGCCGATGTGCGCGCCGCCCAGCCCGAGCATCGAGACCCATTCGCCGGTCGAGCCGAGCTGGCGCTTACGCACGCCCGTTGACGCCTCTGCGGGTGCGGGCGCGCTTGCTTCGGCTCGAGGCGGCGGTGCCGGGACTCCCGCGGCGGTGGCAGCCTGCGCCGGCGCCGTGGCTTGCTTTTCGCACCCGCTGAGCCCAATCAAGCCCGAAAGTGACAGCCGACAGAAATCGGCGCGCGTAAACGAGTTCGTCATCACCCCCCAGAATGCAACCGACATGCCGTCAGTGCAGGTCGGTTCGAGCAACGCCTTGCTCGGACATTTTCGGTCCGTAGCGGCGAACGCGGCGCTAGATCCCGAAGCGGTGCCGTGTTGGGCTCGGCCCGTGGTCGAGCGAGGCCTTCAGCGTGTTGGATGATGATTCCGAGAACGTCGGCCTGAAGCGCTTGTCGACGGCGTTTTCGAGCATGAGTCGCAAGCGCGGGCTGGAGTATTTCGACGCAGGCCGCGTTTCGCTGCTCGAGCGCACGGCCGATGTGCTTGCGGCAGAGGTGAAGGGCTCGGGCGATCGCTATTTGGCCTTGTTCATGCGGAGGGGCCAACAGGTGCGCTATTGCTGCACCTGTCCGCATTTCGAACGCGAGGTCGCCGGCTGCAAGCACCTCTGGGCGACTGCATTGGAGGGCTCGGGGTCGGCCCTGGTGCGCAGCTCGGTGCCCCAAAGCCGCCAGTTGCTCGCCGATCCAGATCTGAGCTGGGACGATGAGGCGGAAGAGTACGAGGGCGACGATGAAATCGAAAATGATTACGACGAAAACGAAGGCGAAGAGCCGTCGATACTAGCTGTCTCGGCCCCAGAGATACCGACCGCTCAAAGAGGCGTGAGCTGGCAAAGCCTGCACCACGCCGGTCTGCGTCCAGACCCGGAATTGCCGGTAGAATTGCACTATTTCATCGCCGAAACCTTTGGCCATGATTGGCGCCTAGTGATTGGCAAGCGAAAGCGCGGCGTCGAGCTCGGGCCCCTGGTGCCTGCGGGAGAATCCGCACACCTGCTCGCGGCGAACGACCTCGATCGCGAGCTGACCAGCTTGCTGCACGGCTTCCGCGATCGGCATTCCTATCACTCGCTGCATCGCGGCGACTTGAGTGTGGCGGCATTGGCAGTGGTGCTGCCGCGCCTGGCCGCGACCGGCCGCTGCCATCTCGTGGGCTCGTCTGCCGCTGGCAAGTCTCGGGAGTGGCTTCTGTTTTGCGAGGGGCTTGGTCACAAGTCAGCGGCCGCTCGGGACTTGCCGGACGGCTATGCGCCATTGCTCGATCTGCCCACGCTCACCTCCGACGCGGGCGGGCCCTGGCAGCTCGAACTCGAGCTCAGTGAGCCGGAGCCGCGCGGACCGCGACGAAAAGCACTCGAATACGAGGCCCGCGCAAAGTTCGTGCGGGGCGCAGAGATCCGTCCGCTGGAGGAGGTACGGTTAGCGCAAGACGGTGGCTCCCTCCTGTTCGCCGATGGCCAACTGAGTAGCTGCGCGCCCAACGACGCTCGTTGGCTCCGTTCGTTGCGAAACCTGGGCCATGGCCGGTGTGTGCTCGTCCCCGAAGCCCATTTGCCTGATTTTCTCGAGCTCAGCTTCGGCCGAACCGGCGTCTCGCGCCTTATTTTACCGCCTGAATTCGAAGTGGTGACCAGCGCCGAGCCGATGCAGCCAGTGCTCGAACTGGACGCGCCTCGTGGGCGATCGACCAGCGGTCGCATGTTTTTCGAGTACGACGCGCAACGCTTGCCCTTGCGCCAAGAAGCGCGCTTGCTGCTGCTCGGTGAAAAGAAAGCCCTGCAACGTGATCGCGCACGCGAAGAAGAAGCGCTGCTCGCTCTGAGCGACGCGGGCTTCGAGTTGCTCCCGCAGTCCCCCAGAAACTCCGCGGGCAGCGACCTCAAAATCATCACCAGCGCCTTGCTGCCAGGCGTACGAACGCTCCTCGAAGCGGGCTTTCTGATTTTCGCCGAGGGCAAGCGCTATCGCAAGCTGACGAGCTTCGAAATTCGCGTCGAATCAGGGTTGGATTGGTTCGAGGTCCAGGGCAGCGCTCAATTCGGCGCAACACGTGTCCCGCTGCCTCAGTTGCTCAAAGGCGCTCGCCGCGGCCAGGTGGTCGAACTCGGAGACGGCAGCCGCGGCCTGCTTCCCTCGGAATGGCTCGAGCGCTGGGGTGATTTCGCGACGTTGACGCCGGCTTCGCCAGAGCGGGATGCGTCGCTCCGCTTCTCGACCCGACAAATCGGCGTGGCAGAAGCCATGCTAGAAGCGCTCACCGAAGACGCGCTCGTCCCCGGCTTGGCCGAGCTTCGGGAGCGGGTCACGACCTTTCAGCGGGTCACACCGCTCGAGCCACCCGCGCACTTCTTGGGTTCTTTGCGTAGCTATCAAGCGCACGGCTACTCATGGTTGGGGGCGCTCTCGGAGTTGAAAGTCGGCGCTTGCCTGGCGGACGACATGGGTCTCGGGAAAACGATTCAAGTCTTGGCGCACCTGGCCCGCCAGCACGCAGGGCAGCGCGGCGCGCCGTCATTGGTCGTGATGCCGCGCTCCCTACTCAGCAATTGGACGGCAGAAGCGGCGCGTTTTGCTCCCGAGCTGCGCTTGCACACGCACTGGGGACCGGATCGCGGGGAGGTAGAGCCGGCCTTCCGCGACGTAGACGTCGTACTCACGACCTACGGCACCCTGCGGCTCGACATCGCGGCCTTGGCCAAGCTCGAATTGGCGACTGTAGTACTCGACGAAGCCCAGGCCATCAAAAATGACGCCAGCGCGACCGCAAAGTGCGCGCGACGGCTCAACGCAAACCACCGCATCGCCCTCAGCGGCACGCCTATCGAAAATCATCTGGGCGAGCTCTGGTCACTGTTCGAATTTCTGAATCCGGGCATGTTGGGCGAGCTGCCCGAACTCGGGCGGGCGCTGGACAAAGGTCAAGCCAGTCCGGAGACCCTGAAGCTAATTCAGCGCGTGCTGCGCCCCTTCGTGCTCCGCCGCACGAAGCAGGAGGTCGCCAAGGACTTACCAGCGCGCAGCGAGCAAACGCTGTTCGTCGAGCTCGAGCCAAACGAGCGCGCGCGCTACGAGGAGCTGTTGCGGTTCTACCAAGCGAGCATCAAGAAAAAGGGGCTCACCGACCCCGCCCGTAGCACGCCGCAAGTGCTCGAAGCGCTGTTGCGCTTGCGACAGGCCGCATGTCACCCAGGCCTGCTCGACAAGAAACGCAGCACCGAGCGCAGCTCTAAAATCGAGCTCTTGCTCGAACAATTGCGCGGCGTGTTGCAAGAGGGCCACAAAGCCCTGGTCTTCTCGCAATTCACCTCGCTGCTCGGGATTTTGCGCGAGCGCCTGCAAGAAGAAAAGATCGCCTTCGAATACTTGGACGGCAAGACCAAGGACCGTGAGGCGTGCGTGGCGCGATTTCAAAGCGATCCGGCGTTGCCCGTTTTCTTGGTCAGCCTCAAAGCCGGCGGCGTCGGCTTGAACCTGACCGCCGCCGACTACGTGTTCATCCTCGATCCGTGGTGGAACCCCGCGGTCGAAGCCCAGGCCATCGACCGCGCCCACCGTATTGGACAAACTCGCCCGGTGATTGCCTATCGCCTGCTCGCCCGCAACACGGTCGAAGAACGCGTCGCGCAGCTCCAAGACCAAAAGCGGCAATTGATCGCGGCCGTGATGGGCGACGAAGGCGCCTTCGCCGGCAAGCTCACGCGCGATGATTTGGAGTCGCTGCTCGATCTGGGGGGCAATTGAGCGAAGGGGTAGCCCGCGTCGATCAACGAATGACCCAGGCCGTGAGCAAGCTCATCCCCGCTACCGCTTCGAGCGCGGTCGCCGGTGCCACCGCACGCGTCGCCAGCGCTAGCAGATAGGGCGCCAAAAAGCCGACGTAAGTGAGCAAATAAAACAGGCCCATCACCCCCCCGCGCGCTTCCGGCTGCGCCAAGCGCTGCACGGATTGAATGCCCGAGGTCATGCACACGCCATATGCGGCGCCGAGCAACGGCGCGACGAGGAGGAGCGCTAGCGGCATGCGTGCGCTCACGGCGAGTGCACCCAGCAAGACTCCCACCGTGCCCGCCACCAGCCCGAGCCGCGCGGCCAACATCGGAGCAAAGCGCCGCGTGATGGGCTGAGCCATGACTCCCGCCGCCAAGGTGAGCGCGCACAGCGCGCCGGTATACACCAGAGGCGCGGGGCCCAGCGCGCCACCGAGCATGCTGGGCAGCGCCGCAAAAGCGATCGCCGGAAATCCGAACACGAACGGCGCCATCGGAGCCACACCGCGCAGAAATTGCGACCAAGCCTCAGGCTCGAGTTGGATGCGGATCAGTGGTCGCTTGGTTGCGCCAGCATGCGCACGCGCGCTCGCGCGGCTATCAGGAGCCCGACGCGCTACGAGCAGTGCGCCGCCGAGCACCGCTAGATGCACCCCGAATGGCGTGCGCGTGGGCTCGGGCGCGTATTGCGCGAGTAGGCCCGTGACGAGCGGACCCAAGCCGAAGCCGGCTGAGAGCGCAATCGTTGCGCGACGAGGCCCCGCGCCGAGCGCGTCGTCGGACAGCTCGATCAACCACGCTGCGCCCGCGCTCATGACGCCGCCTGCGCCGATGCCGTACAGCAACCGTCCCGCGAGCAAGAGCGAAAAGCTCGCGTCCGCCGCACCGAGCAACGCGCTGGCGGCGAGCGCAACCAGCGCCGAAGGCATCACCACCGCGCGCCGCCCATAGCGATCCGAGACCGGCCCCGCGAGCAACAAACCCGGTGCGAGCCCGAGCGCGTACATGGCAAACAACATCGCGGGCGCCGCGGCATCGAGCCCGAGCCGTGCGCGGTATACTTGGAGCAACGAGACGAAGTGGTTGGCGCCCCAACCGACGGCGAAGAGTAGAAGCGCGACGCGCCGCCAGGCCATGCCGCCGAGTTGAGACGCTCACGGGTCAGAGCGCAAGCGGCGGAGCGACCGCATTGACCTGCAGGCTCCGTTTCAATTGCAGGTCACGGTCTTGCCGTTGCAAACGCAGGTCGCCGCTGCTGCGCCAGTGACCGGACAAGCGCCGATCCCCGTGCAGGTGTCACCCGTAGCGAGGGCAGCGGGCGCTTTGGCCATGCAGCGCGGAGCCGCGCCTCCCGCCATGTCACAGGCCCAAGTCGCGCCATCGCACTCACAACGAACGCGCATGGCCGCCGTGCCATAGCTACATGCTTGAACCGCACTGCAGGCTCCGGTGGGTTCTTTTGCCGGACAAGCGGGCGGGGGCGGTTCCGTGCACTCCCAGCGCCGATTGGTACAGCGACAGGTCTTGCCATCCGAATATGGACAATCCAACGCCGCGGCGCCCGCGCCCGTGGGATTGGTACACATCCCGCCTGTGGTCGGTACCGTCGCCGGACAAGCCGCGCCACTCCCCGTACAACGCCAAATGCGCGACGCTGCCGCCGCGCCCGCGCCGCCCGCGGCTGGGCCTGCCGCGGCGCCCGTCGTACCGCCCGCGCCCGCCGCAGCACCCGCACCCGGGCTCGGACCAGGACCGATCACGATCGCCGCGCGGCAAGCGCAGCTCTCGCCGACATACAGGCAATTCTCGTTCGCCGCCGTCAAAGTCGGGCACATGCTGCGATCGGCGGGCGCGGCCGCCGGGCACGAACTCTGTCCGCCCGAGCCCAGCGCGCCGCCGTCATTGACGCTGCTCATCCCGCCCGCAGCAGCGCCAGCGCCGCCGCTGCTCGTATCGCCGCCAAAGTCGCCGCCGGAAACGCCAATGGCGCCGGCACTACTCTCGCTGCGGCCACCGTTGCTCAGCGAGCCACCGTCGTTGAACGCGCCTGCGCTCGCCGTCGCGTATCCTGCCGCCGCCGACGGCGCACCCGGGAGAGATCCGGTCGAGCCTGCGCTAGCCACGCTCCCCAGATCACCGGGGCTCGTGCTGCCTCCGCAAGCCGTAGCGTAGACGAGGGCGCACCCAAGGAGCACATGGACTCCATGCTTCGATTTTATCATGAGCTCTCCGCGAGCACAGCGCGAAGCTGGCTCTCATCATCTAGAGTCGTGTTTGATCTAGATACGAGGACTCAGTAAGCCGTCGCGCGCAGTAGCAGGCAAAAAAATAGCGGTCGGCGCGTGGCTTTAGGCGACGGCGCGATCTGGAAAAATGGGGAAATTTGCCGTTCGCGGACGCCGTTGCCGAGCGTGAGCGCGAGCAGATTGGACCGGGTTTCGGTCGTTGCGTTGGAGCAAGAACGGTTGCTTCTGCTTGCCTTCAGCGCGCCACTCGTAGAACCCATCGGCCAAGATCAAGCAACGCCGCTGTCGGATCGCTTCGCGGTACATCGGTGCGGCTAGGCTCTCGACTCGCACGTTGAAGCCGCCCGCTTTGGGATTCGTCATGGGCAGTCCCCAACGCACGAGTTCGAGCGCATGCGGTGTCCGGATCACCGCTATGGGCTGCGTGGGTGCGATATTGAAGCGCGGCACGAGCGGTAGCTGCTCGCCATGAAGATCGAAGTGCTCCCACAGTTCGTCCCCCGGCGTGCTCAGTTTGTACCGACCACACATGCCCACAGCTCCGCTCGCGCGCCTATTTCCCGAGCGCTTTCGTGAATGCGTCGAGCGCGGTCTTGAGCGCTTCCAGGTCTTTGTCCGTCTGTGCCTTCAAGGTGTCCCAGGCAGCGCCGCTGGCTTGGTTGAGTCCTTCGACATCGCGTTCGGCGGCGGTTCGGCGCTTGTCGTATTCGGCGGAAGCGGCTTCGGCGTTGGCCTTTGCCTTGCCTTTCGCCTTTGCCATGCGCTCCTTCAGATCCATGGCCGTGCGATCTCCAGCGCTCAAGGTCTTTTGAATCGCACTGCGGGCTTCCGCCCGCGCGGGTGCCGCTTTGGCGTCAGCGATTCGTATTTGGCGCAGCGCTTCCGCCTTGGCATCGTCAGCGGCGCGTTCTGCCGATGCGGAGGCAGCGGCTGCGTCGGCCTTGGCCTTTGCGGCCAGCTCCTCGCTGTTATCGCAAGCCACCCCTGTGACGCCGAGCAGAACGAGAGCCCAAAACGAGCGCGCAATTTTCATGGTTTGCTCAGCCTACCAAGAACCAGTCAGGGGTGCGCCAGCACTTCTCGAAGGCGTGATTACAATCCGTAGCGCGTGCCCGGGCTAAACGGGATGGGTTTCCGGGTTGCGGGCCAAGCTGGGGCAGGCGCCGGGCGCGCCGTGGGCGCCGGCTTTGCGAGAGGCGGTGACTCGGGCTGCGCGCTTTGCGGCTCCTCAGTCGCGGTCGGTGTGGGCGCAGTTTGAATCGTCGTTGCGGGCGTGACGGACGCGCTCGGCTGCGGGCTCGCCGGCACGGACTGATGCTGCAGCTCGACCGGCCGCTGCACCCGGCTCCGGAACTGCAGCTGAAAAAACGCAACCGACGCCGCGATCAGCACCAGCGCCGTCGCGCACAAACCGAGTTTGACCGACAGCGACACTCCTGAAGGAGCTTCGGGTGGAGGCAAGACGGCCGGCGCTGGCGCAGCGATCAGCTCGACACCGGATTCCAACCGAGCGCGCTGCACGACCACGGGGCGTGCCAGCCCGCGCAGGGCTATGACCAGTTCCTGGACCGTCTGAAAACGATCATCAGCATCTTTTTGCAGGCAAAGGCGAATGATGGTGTTGAGTTCTCGGGGCGCGTCAGGCAACAAATCGTGCAAGGACGGCGGATCCTCGGTCAGCACCTTTTGATACATCATCGCGACCGTGTCGGCCTCGAACGGACAGCGGCCGGTCAAGAGTTCGAAAAGGATCGTGCCGAGCGACCAGATGTCAGCGCGCGCGTCGAGGTTCGGGGCGGCGCGGATCTGCTCGGGCGCCATGTACGACGGAGAGCCGATCGCCGCGCCGCCCTTGGTCAGCGTGGTGCGCTTGCCTTCTCGAATCGCACTCCCCACGTCCTTCGAGATGCCGAAGTCGAGGATCTTCAGCACCTTGCCCTCGGGCGTGACCGCCAGAAACAAGTTTTCTGGCTTCAAATCTCGATGCACGATGCCGAGGCTGTGTGCCTCGCTCAAGCCCTCGCAGGCCTGGAGCAAGTAGCCGACCGCCTCTGATGCCGGGATGGTGCCTCGCTCGGCCAGCAACGCGGCCATATCGGCCCCGCGCAACTTCTCCATCACGACGTAAGGTGCGCCGTTCGGCAAGCGTGCCACATCGAGTACGCGCACCACGTGTACGCTCTGCATGCGTGCGACCGCGCGCGCTTCGAACAGCAGTCGCGACACGATTGCCTCGTTGGCAGCAAAATCGTCACGCACGATCTTGATCGCGACCGGCGCATCGAGCTCCAAGTGCGTCGCACTCAGCACCACGCCCATGCCGCCAGTCCCGAGAAAACCGTCGATGCGGTACTTTCCGCCCACAATCGTGCCCGGGCCGAGGGGAAAGCGGTCGGATTGGGGCAAGGAAGCGGGGGGAGCAGGCATTTCGAGGATTGTCTTGGGCAAGCGCAGTCCAGGTTAAGCAAGAGCAATGCCGCCGCGCAGAGCCGCGAATTCCCCTGCCCGCGGAACCGCACAACGAGTCAATTCGTCGTAGTGGTCGCGCCGGCGTCATGCAGCGCCGCTGCAAATCGCTGATTTGCGCTAGAAACGCGTTCTGGCGAGATCCAAGTGCGGGCTGTACGGGAACTGCAATGACGACGCGCGGCGCTTCACACAGCCGCTGAGCGCGGCGTTGCTGGGCCGCGAGGTCACGCTCGCGCCAACGACATGCCCGCCTTTTATCGCGACGCACACGTCGAGCGTGGTGTGCTCGGGGACCGCGCAGCTACTGAGCCACGCGCCGTTTTCGAGCACTGCCGCGATCGCTTGGGTGGGCAGATCGGCGGCGCGGTTGCCGCCCGAGAAATCGACGTCTTGGCTCGCCGCAGCGAGAGCGGCTTCGCAAGAGGGGAGACCTCCGCTTTCCGCGGGCGCCGGAGCGGAGAGCGGAGCGCGCGCAGCCTCGGGTGTGGGTGTCGTGAGCGGGGCGAGCGCGAGAGCGGGCTCGGAGATTGAAGGGAGAGAGGCGGCGGGCTCGTCCACGCGATCGAGAGTGCGAGTCGGACGGGATTCGGATCTGAACCTGGGCGCGGGACGCACAGCGGGAGTCGTGGCGAGCGGTGCATCGGGTCGAAATGCAGCTTCGTCGGGCGCGGGCTCTGCCGGCGCTTCACGCGCGGGTTCGGCGGGTGGATTCTCGGTGAGCGCTGCCACCGCGCCTTCGGGCTCTGCGGGCGTGGGCTCGCTGGGCGGAAGGGTTGGCGGGGGAGCGATTGGGGCGGGCAGGGGACGCCACCACTCGCGGATGGTAGGGGGCGGCGCGGGGACCAGCGGTGCGAGCGCTGCTTCGGCTTCGCCCGGAGGCACGCTCGACGTGTGGTGGCGGACGAATTCGTAGACCAGCCCGCCGATCACGAGCCAATACGCCAGCGCCGGCAAGGCGAACTTCGGCAGCCGCGCTCGCGCACGACGGGCGGGCGCGGGGGCCTCGCGCAAACGGATGCGCGGACGAAGTGCGAACTCTACGGGCATGAGCGAGGTCGGAGGCTGCTACGGGGAGGCGCGTGGGACAAACCTTTCTCGAAATCAGCACAGAAATGGCGACAGCTCGCGCTGAGCGCGGTAATTTCTGCCGCTATGAAGACCGACCCGCGCGTGGACGCATACATCGCCCAGGCTCCGCCGTTCGCTCAGCCCATCTTGCAAGAGGCGCGCAGCCGCGTGGGCAAGGCGTGCCCGAGCGCCGAAGAGACGATCAAGTGGAACGTGCCGTTCTTCCTCTTGGGCGACAAAATCCTAGCCAGCATGGCCGCCTTCAAGAAGCACGTGAAGGTCGGCGTGTGGACGGGAATGATGCCGAAGTTCGTGGACGTGAGTGAGCTAGAAGAGTTGCCCCCGAGCAAAGACTTCGCGGCGCAACTCCAGACGGCCGCCAAGGCGATCGATGGGGCCATGACCTCCAAACCTGCCAAAGAGGTAGCTGCGAAGCCCGCGAAGAAAGCTACCGCTGCGAAGCCGGTGCCCGCGAAGAAAGCGCCTGTAAAAGCGATTGCGAAGAATGGCCCCGCGAAGACCGCGGCGGCGAAAGCTCCGAGCAAGAAGCCGCCCGCGAAGAAGACGTCACGCGCGAAGTGACGGGCACGGTGCGCGCTCGTCCGTCGGTCTAAGGATTGGTCGGCGCGAGCGGAATGTAGATTTCGGTACGCAGCTCCTCCTTCGGCACTTCGCCTGGTGTGTTCAGGTAGATCTCGAAGCTGGCGCCCTCGGTCATGCGCTCGCCGCTCTGCGGCAACCATTGACCCATGAAGCGTGACCAAGCGTCGCCCAGCTGTTCGTACGGGCCGATGTGCAAGGTGCAAGCGTAACGCCCTGCGGGCAGCCGATGTTGGTCGAGACCAGGCGGAAGCTTCGCGCTTTCCGGGACTACGATCGCGGCATCCGAGCTGAGTTCCGCCTCCGGGGTGACCTCGGGATCGTCGTAGTAGAGCGCGAGCATCGTCGGCCGAGTATCGATCAATCCGGCTCTGCCTGCGATTTCGCCCAGGCGTGCGAAGGCATCCGAGATCCCGCTGTAGGGGCCCACGTGGTGCACTGCGGCGACGCGCAGGGCAGGCATCTGTTTGATTTCGACGTTCATCTGACTGACTCCTTTCACGAATTGAAGAATGCTGTCCGTAGCCTGAGAATCGAAGTGAATGCCCGAACGCGCCGCGATTTCGATCTGCGGCGGGCGCGCACAGTTCGCGCGCTCCAGCGCGCAGGCCTGTCGGAATTCGGACGGCGCGCGCCCGTAGAAGCCGCGAAACGCGCGCGTGAATGCTTCGTGGCTGTCGTAGCCGGCGTTCAAAGCAATCGTGGTCACCGGCGTCTCGCATTCCGCGAGCTCTCGTGCTGCGCGCTCCATGCGCAAGCGCCGATGCAGCTCGAGCGGCGTCTCCCCGACCATGCCCCGAAAGATGCGGTGAAAATGCAGGGGCGACAAAGCGGCCCCGCGCGCCAAGCGCTCCAAGTCCAGCGCCTGATCCAAACTCGACACGACGCGCGCCACCGCGCTACGCACCGCGTGCTCGTAAAATAATCGCGTTTCGTCCTTCACGGGAGGCAGATCTACATCGCCCGCGCCGCGCCCGCTTGACCCCGCTTGCGATTTTTGGTGGCGATCGCGATCCGCAACGCAGCTCGCGGCGCTCCGGTATTTCCGCCCTAGGACGCCGAAGGTTGGGCCGCCCTCCGCCGCAAATCGTGACCATCAACCCCCAGAAGCCAGCGCCGGATCTTAGTTGACCTGGGTGCGTACCTCGATCGCGGGCGGCTGAGCGAGCGTCTTGAACACGACGCAATAACGCTCGGTCAGCTCTACCAACTTGTGCACTTTTTCCGCGGGCGTGTCGGTGTCGATCTCGAATAGCAAGCGGATCTGCGTGAAGCCGACGGGCGCATCGCGGGAGACACCCAGCGTCCCGCGAAAATCCAGATCCCCCTCTGCAGATACGAGCGCTGTCCGGAGCTCGATACCCATGGCCGTGGCCACCGCCGCCAGCGTGACGCCTGCGCATCCGACGAGCGCCTCGAGCAGCATGTCGCCCGAGCACGCGGCCAAGCCATCGCCCCCCGCGGCTGGATGCAGCCCGACGGGGACGCCGGGCTTGCCCGACTCGATTCGGCACGTGACCGCGCTCTGATCGACGCGGCCCAGGGCATGGAGCGTGACGAGCGCCGCGCTCGGATCTTCTTTGTAGCGGGCTTTGAGCGGAGCCTGGAGCTGGCGCAATTCGTCTGCATTCATGGCGTTTCTGCTATGTGACGCAGGCTATCCCAGACGGCAAGCGTCGCTGCTCGTGTTCGTTCATTGCAGGCGGCGATCGTCTTGGCGTCGGCGGCGCCGCGACCAGATGCTGGCAATGGCAACGAGCAGCGAGCTCAAACCGAGTGCGGCGTTGCTCGACGCGCGGCCCGCGCCAACCTGGGTGACGCTGCACTTGATGATGATCGGCGGTTGGCTGCTGCTGCCGCCGCCTGTAGCGCTGCCGCCAGTGCTGCCCGCTGCACCGCCGGATACGCTGCCAGCAGTGCCGCCGCCCGCCGTCCCGATCGCACCGCCGTTGCCGACGGGGCCCCCGGCTGCGCCGCCGTTGCCCGCAGCACCGCCTGCTCCGCCGCCGCCGTTGCCGCCGGTGGCGGCGCCGATCAAGCGCGATGCGATGCGACGACTGCGAAAATTGGCGCCATACTTGCTGTAGCTCAGCAGCAGCTGGCCTTGCGCGTTGCTCGCGGAAACCGGGCCGTAGCACTCCTCATTGACCAGCGTGGACACCGGGCCGAGCGTGCCGTCGCTCGCGATGTTGCGTCCGTCGAGGTGATGCTCGGCGGTCTCCCAAATCGCAAAATAGCTTGCGCCATCCCAGGCCAGCGCGGCGCCGTAGCCTGCGCTGCTTTCGGTCAGGACGAGCGTATCGCCCGCGAGCGCGCCCGCGGTGAAGAAGCGCGCGCGCACTTGGCTATCGCTGGTGTCGGTCCAGCTGACGAGGGTCTTGCTCGTGCCTGCCGCTGCGGCGACGAAACTGGTCGTCGCGGACAATTCGAGGCTCGGCCCGAGCTGCCCGTTCGAGCCAACCGAGATCAGACGGGTGCCCGCGTTGCTGTAGCTGACCAAGTAGCCACCGCCCGGTGTGGCGAATACATTCGGCCCAGTATTCAGAGTAGAAGAGTCGATCGGGAAGCTCGTCCCGCCGCTGCCGGTTGCGTCCAGCAAGCGACCGAAGACGGCGCCGTCGCTCGAGTCCCCGGTCGTGTACACGGCGAGATAGCCGTTGCCGTTGCCCGCGACCGCGGTCGGTGAAGAGAGCGGTGGAGTGCCCAAGGGCGCGAGCGGCCCCAAAGTTCCGTCGGCGGCCAAGGTGCGCCGATAGTTTTCATCCACGCCGCCCCAGAGCGAAAGTGAACTGCCGTGTCCGCTCGACGCGAGCGACGCGCTGAACGCTGACGATTCTGCGGTCGACAGCACGATCCCATTCGGGTCGCGCACGCGCCCCTGGGAATCGATACGAACCGCACGCACGCTCATCTCCGACCAAGACACTCGCTCGTCCGTCCACTGCACGACGTAGTCGACGCCGTTCCAGACTAGATTCGGATAGCCCTGAGAGCTCGGCACTCCGGTGAGCGCGATCTGTCCGTTTTGAAGCTGAAGGTCCGCGCCGATCAAGCTGCCTTCGATGCCGTTGCCTAGAAAACTGAGCAGGTACTTCGAACCACTCCAGGCGAGCGCGGTGCGATCGGAGCCGCCGGAAACATAGCGGGGCGTGCCACTGGCGAGCTTGATGTCAGCGCTGCCCAGCACGACCCCCGTCGTCGATACGGGAGTACCGTAAACCGATTGCTGATCGCGGCCGTCCGTCCAGGCGACCAGGTAATTGCTGCCGGAGAAAACGACCGACGGTAGCCCCGCCGTCTCGGTCGAGCGCGAAATCGTCACGTCTTCATGGTCGAAGGCACCGTTGTCGTCGATCGAAGAGCCGAAGACGCTGCTGGGATCGTCTTGCGTTTGCCACACGACCAAGAAGTGGGAGCCGGCTGCGGCGACGCTCGCCGTGGTCTCGCTGCTCGCGCTGCTGGAGAGCGCAAATTCTCCCGAGCTCACGGGCGCGCCATTCGATTCCACGAGCGCGCCATAAATGCGGCCGATATCGCCGGTTTCGTCGTTGTGCGTGTACTTTTCCCAGGTGACGAGGGCGCGGCGGCTGCCGACGGCGATGCGTGGATAGGCGATTGAGCCGGGATTGGAAAGCGTGTGTTCGGAGTTGGGGACCTTGCTGCCGCTCGCCGTAAACGCCGCGACGGTCACCGCGCTCTCCGAATCGCCGAGGCCGAGCCAACTCACGAGAAACTGGCTGCCCGTCCAACCCACGCTCGAGTACAGGCCTTGCCCACTCGAAAGCGTGAATGCCGAGCTCCCCTCCAAGGTGCCGTCGGGCGATACGAAGCGCCCGCGGACAGCAGATTGAGCGTCGAGGGCCGACCAGGTCACCAAATAGTGCCCGCCGCCGAACGCGACGCTCGGATAGTACTGCGGTTCCGTGCCCTCTCCCAAATCCAACCAAATGGCGTCCAAGACCTTGCCGCTTGCGTCGACGCGTACGGCGCGGATCCGCGAGTCGACCTCTTGCACCGCGAGGAAACCGCTGCCGTCGCTGGCCACGACCGGGTTGTGACCGAGATCGGTTGGGGTCGATGCGGGGGTGTCGGTGCCGATCTCCGGCCCCACCACCACTTCGAGCGCGGACCTGTGCGAGCCAAGCGACTCCGATACGCCACCCTTGTTCGCTTCTGCGCTGCACGCGCACACCGCAAACACACTCAGCCACGAGCCCCACTGGAGAACACTTCCCACGCGACACCTCCTCAGAAAAGACGAGGTACCACTATCACGCATCCGAGGCGCAAGTGCGAAATGTTGGCCGCGCCGCATGTTTTCGCGGCGCGGCGCGGTCAGCTCCTCACTCGGGCATGAGCATGCCCGAGCCGCCCATTTCCGACGGAAAATCGTGTTGTTTGGGCAGGCCATCTTTGAGCGGCAGGGCGCTGTCGGCGTAGTTCACGTGCAACATGGCCTTGAAGGGCAAGTCCGGGATCACCGCCGCGTAAACGTCGATCAGGTCCCAACCAGGGTGCACCGTCATCACGTGCCCGCCGCACGACTTGCACCACTTGCGAACGCTGCGTTCGGTCTTGCTGAACGAAGCGAGCTGCTCCGCTCCGCGTGTGATGGTGACCGCGCTCGGCGACCACAGAGTGAACGCGTTCACCGGACTCGCTGACCACCGTTGGCACGATTCACAATGACAGTAGCCCATGGCAGCGGGCTCGCCCGTGACTCGGAGTTCGACCGCACCACAGAAACAATGGCCCTGATAATGATTCTCGCTCGACATAGCTGCTCTCCTTGGGCGAACCCGCCCGCAACGAGAGCTATTTACGGATCCGAGACCAGAACGAGAATGATTGCGCGTCCGATGCGCATTACCGCAAAGCCGAACCCGACTCGCTCCCGGCCCGGCGGTACAGCGCGGGTGCGACCCCCACCCAGCGCTTGAATGCTCGGCTCAGCGCAGCTTCCGATCCGTAACCGACGCGCTCGGCAATTTCGGCAAGGCCGGACCTGTTCGTGCGCAGCAGGGCCGCGGCCAGCTGAATACGCCACTTTGCCAAGTATTGAATCGGCGGCACGCCGACGAAATGACTAAAGCGCTCCGCCAACATCGAGCGCGACATGCCCACTTCCTTCGCCAGCTCTTCCAGGCTCCACGGGTGGGCCGGGCGCTGATGCAGCTTCTGCAGTGCGCGGCCGATCTGCTCATCACGGAGGCCCGCGAACCAACCGACGGTGTCGGTGGGCAGTGCGGCTGCGTAGCGGCGTACCACTTCCACGAAGAGCAATTCGCTCAGCCGCGACAGGATGCAATCACTGCCCGCCTTGGGCGCCCCCGATTCAGCCACCGCGAGCTCGACCAAGTGCCGCAAAACAGAGCCGCTGGCTCCGCCGCCGCGCAGATGTATCACGCGCGGTAAAGTAGCCAGCAGTGGATTGAACGGGCGCGCGTCACAACCGAGGAAGCCGCAGATGAATTGAGTTCGGTCCGCGCCGCCGCCATCGATCGAGATGGCAAGCGGGAGTGGGCTCTTGCTGGCGCGCTCGTGCGGCGTCAGGTCGAGCTTGGCGCGCATCCCTGCGGCACTCGAGATGACGTGCGGATCTCCCTGCGGGAAAACGATGATGTCACCCGCCTCCAGCTGGATTGCGGGTTCGTCGAGCAAGCCGCCCCAGCAAGAGCCGGCGGTGATCACGTGGTACTCGATCACGTGATCGACACCGGGCATGATGTACGGGGCCACCATTGCCGCCGGCGGTGCCTCGGTGACCCAGGGCGTCGAGGCGTCGATCGCGAAGAATACTGCGCCCGTGAGGCGCACGGCACGGAGTACATCCGACAACGTGTCCGTGACCGCGCGGCGATCGGCCGACGGCGACTCTAGCGCCGAAGCCTCGGCGAGCGGCGGAGCGAGGGAAGGTTGGGGATGCTGAGTCATGGCAATCCGCTTGGCAGTGATTGCCACGTTTCCCAGCGGCGCTCAATTGTGGTGTGATGACTCGTGTTTCGCCTTCCTCGGGTGCTCTGGGCGGTTGCGTTACTCACGGTCGTGCTCGCCTCCCCTTCGCTGTTCGCGGACTTCTATTGCGACGACCAAGCTATGGTGCTGACCATCGAGGGCGTCGAGCCTGCGCCCATTCCCGGGCCTTTCCATCTGTATTCGTTCATGACGGGGGCGCCCGGGGAACGCGACTGGCTGGTGGGGCGAAGCGCGCTGCCGTGGTGGTCAGTGGATGGTATCCGCCTGTCCTTCCTTCGCCCGTTGTCGAGCGTGCTCTTGGTGCTGGATCACGCTCTCGCAGGCCGGCACGCGCTCCCTTACCACCTGCATTCGATGCTCTGGTACCTATTCGCGGTACTCGCCGCGGCGCTGCTCTTTCGGCGCCTCTTGCCAGACCGCGAAGCGGCGTTGGCAGCCTTGCTCTTCGCGGCCTCGCCGGCGCATTGGATGATCGCGGCGTGGCCCTCCGCCAGGCACGTCGCGATCTCGGGCGCGCTGGTCATCGTCGCACTCTTGCTGCATCTCGAGGCGCGCGAGCAGGGTGAAGCCCGCTCTCGCAAGCTGTCCCTGGCGTCCCTTGCGTGCGCGGCACTCGCCCTGTGTGGTGGCGAGACCGCGCTCGGGTTGTTCGGCTACATCGCGGCGTATGAGCTGATCGGGCGCCGTGACGCGCTCGCGCTTCGCCTGCGCGCGCTCGCTCCTTGGGCCGCACTGCTCTTCACCTATGCAGTGATTTACAAAGGGCTCGGCTTCGGCGTGCGCAACACCGGCGGCTATGTGGACCCGATCGGGCAAACACGCGCGTATCTCGACTTGCTGCCCAGCCGGCTCGCGGTGTACCTCGACGCGGCGCTATTTTGCATTCCGTCCGAGCTCTCCCTGCTCGCCCCGCAGCTCGCCAGAATCATGGCCGCCCTCGGGGTCGCAGCTGGGCTACTGGTCGCGGGCCTGTTGCGCAGGGCAGCGCGCGCCTTGGACGCCGAGCTGCGCCGCACGCTGGCCTGGTTGCTGGTCGGTGCACTGCTGGCATTGTTGCCGGGCGCGGCGAGCATCCCGGGTGACCGCGTGTTGTTCCTCGCAAACCTAGCCGTAGCGGCCGCCCTGGCCGTGTTGCTGATGCACGCGGGGAGAAAGGCCGAGCCGATGATCTTCACCTGGCTCGCTCGAGCGGGCGTCGCGCTGTTCGGACTCGTCCACATCGTGCTTTCGCCCGTGTCGTTTGCTTTCGGCGCCTGGCAACTGGCCACGACCTCTCACACCGCGTTGGATGTTGCCGCGAAGGCCGAAGTTCCGTCGCGGCCGGGGATGGCCGTCGCCGGGATCGGCCTCGCCGATCCGTTGATCGGGATGTACCTGCCCGCGAGCTTGTACATCGCGCCCCGCCCGGAACCTCGGCCCGTCGTCGTGCAATTGCTTTCGATGTCCGACCACGATCACCTACTGAAGCGAACCGATGACCGGACGCTGGAGATCAGCATCTTGAACGGCGCGCTGCTGGAAGGCGCGTTCGAGACCCTATTCCGGCCGCCGAGCGCACCCTTGCGCGTCGGTGACCGCCTGCCGCTCGGCGCCTGGTCCGTGCAGATCCTCGAAGAAAGCGCGGGGCGACCGACTCGCTTCTCGGTGGCGTTCGATCGCTCGTTGGACGCTCCAAACCTCTGCTTGTTGATCTGGAAGGGCGGCGCACTGCGCTCGCTGGCGCCGCTGGCCGTGGGCCAAGAGCTGATCGTGAAGCACGAGCCCGGGCCTATGGGCCTGTGAGCGGTGAGGCGGTAAAGTCGCCCCGGGATAGCTCGGGCGAGGCGCATTGCATCGCCGTTACGGCAGGGCCAGCCTGATTTTGCGGATTTCGAAGAAGCGAAACACTCGGCACGGCTTCTGCAAAGGGGCCCCAAACTCGAGAGCCATCGGCTCGGGATTGTTTCTTGTCCAAAGCAACTCACGCGCGCAAACCGGGTTTCGATCACAGGCTGTGGCTTCGCTTCTGGCACATTGCCAAGCCGTTCTGGTTTCACGAGCAAAAGTGGCTGGCGCGCGGACTGCTGGCGTTGCTGGTGATTCTGCTGCTCGGGCGCACCGAATTCGTGGTCGTGTTCAACGAGCAATCGGGCGAGTTCACCTCCGCTCTGGCTGCCAAGGATGGGGCGCGCTTCTGGCACTCGATGCGCGTTTTCGGCGCCGCGTTGGTGATCGCGGTGCCGATCTATGGCTTCTACTATTACGTTCGCGATCGCTTGGGTATCGCTTGGCGGCGCTGGCTCACCCACGATTTCTTGCACCGCTACCTGAGCCACCGCGCGTTCTACGATCTGACCTCGAATGCCAGCATCGACAATCCCGATCAGCGTATCGCGGAGGACGTGAACGCCTTCACCCAGAAGTCGCTCACCTTCTTGCTGGAGATCGTGAGCGCGATGCTCCAGCTCATCGCCTTCAGCGGCGTGCTGTGGTCAATCTCGCGGACGTTGGTCTGGGTGCTGCTGGTCTATGCGACAGCGGGCACCGTGTTCACGTTCTTCGTCTTCGGCAAACCGATGATCGGGCTCAATTTCCAGCAGCTGCGCCGGGAAGCAGATTTTCGCTTCAGCTTGATTCGGATCCGAGAAAACGCCGAAGGCATCGCGTTTTACGGTGGCGAAAAGCGCGAAGGTGCACACGTCAAGGAGCGCTTCCAACGCTTGTACGAGAACTACAAGCGTTTGCTCAAACGCACTCTCGGGCTGAATTTGTTTCAGTACTTGTACAGCTTTCTGACCTACGCGCTACCGAGCGTGATCATCGCTCCACGCATCATTTCCGGCGAGCTCGAGGTGGGGCGTGCCGTGCAGGCCGGTGGCGCATTTGCCGCGATGCTCGGCGCACTCACCGTGTTCGTCGATAACTTCGAGTCGCTGAGCGCGTTCGCCGCCGGCATCGAACGCCTGCACGCTTTCCGGCACGTGCTGGTGTTGGAAAATCGACCCCCGGACCCGACCAAAGCGTGGATCGAACGGGTCGTAGATTCCGAGCTTGCACTGGCGGGCGTGACTCTGCAGACACCGAACCACGAGCGCACCTTGATTCGCGACGTCTCCTTGGTCGTGGCGAAAGGGCAGGGATTGGTGATTGTGGGCGCGAGCGGGGGCGGCAAGAGCTCTTTGCTGCGAGCCGTGGCAGGACTGTGGCGTGCCGGATCGGGCACGATTCGCTATCCAGATTTGGAGCACATGTTGTTCTTGCCGCAGCGCCCGTACATGATTTTGGGCTCCCTGCGTCATCAATTGCTCTATCCGCGCATCGACCGCGACGTCAGCGATGAAGAGCTGCGCAGCCTGCTCAATGCCGTGAATTTGCCGGATTTGGCCGAGCGTTGCGGTGGCTTCGAGGTCGAAGTCGACTTCGCGAGGATGCTCTCGGGTGGTGAGGCGCAGCGCTTGGCGATTGCACGCGTGCTGCTCGGCAAACCCAGATATGCCGTGCTCGACGAAGCCACCAGCGCGCTCGACGCGGAGAACGAAGCGCGCATGTATGAAGCGCTCCGAGCGCTGGGGATTACGCTCGTGAGCGTGACGCACCACCCAGGGGTACTGAAGTACCACCGCCACGTGCTGGAGCTGGTGGGCGACGGCAGCTGGTCCGTACGTGATGCGGAGGGCTACGCGGTCGACGAAAAGTTCGAGATCGAAATTCCAGTGCCTCAGACCTCGGGATAGCGAAGGCAGTCGTCAGGCGGCGCCGTCGAGCATCGTCAGCACGAAACAGCTTTCGGCCGTATCGGCGATCGCCACGTCACCGTCGTGCTCCTGCCTGCCAACTAGGCCAGGCTCAGCTGCTGGCGCCCATCCACCGGCAAGCGGATGGTGAATGCGGTGCCGCGGCCAGACTCGGTCTCGAACGAGAGTGTGCCGCCGTGCGCATCGACGATGATGCTGCGTGCGATCGATAGCCCTTGGCCGGTGCCCTTGCCCACCGCTTTCGTGGTAAAAAATGGGTCGAATATCTTGTCTCGGATGTGCTTGGGGATGCCGCCGCCATTGTCCGCAATGGTTACCGCGACCACGCCGTCGGCCGCATGCGAAGTGACGCATATCTTCCCGCCGGCCTCTGGCTTGGCATCCGCCACCGCGTGGGCTGCGTTCACGATCAAGTTCAAGAACACCTGGTTCAACCGCCCGGGAAAGCACATTACCGTCGGGAGCTGGCCCAAATCGGTCTCGATCACGGCGACCGAACGATACTCATTTTGTGCCACGACCAAGGTGTCGAGGAGCGCTTGGTTCAAGTCCCCGGTCGTTTTCTCATCGCCGTCTACGTGTGCGAACGACTTCATGGCGCGCACGATGCTCGATACGTGCGCGATCCCCGCGCACGAATCCTGCAAAGCTTTCGGCGCGTTTTTCAACAGATACGGCAGCTTCAATCGCGACTTGCTGGCGTCGATCGCGGCCCGTGCCTGAGCGAGCTCGTTCGGCGCAGCAGCGGAGATGGCCGCGTCCGTGTCGCTCAGATGTTCGATCAGCTTGTCGAATGCTTTGCTCAAGAACGTCAGGTTGTCACCCACGTACTGCATGGGGGTGTTGATCTCGTGGGCGACGCCCGCTGCCAATTGCCCGACCCCCTCCAGCTTTTGCGCGAGCTGAAGCTCCTTCTCGAGTTGTCCGCGCGCAGCCGCATCGATGACCTCCGTGGTCACATCCGAGATCGTTAGTAGGGCGCCTTCGAAGCACTCGTTCCCGTAAATGGGCTTGTATGCAACTGCGAAGTGACGCTCGCCGATTTGGAACGAGGGTTTGATCGGTCGCGTACGACCTTCGATGAGCGCCCGGCCACTCGCGATCAGGGACCAATCGAATTCGAGCGCGTTCGACAGTTCGGAGTCGCGGCCCGCTATGTGGTGGAAGAAGGACACGCTGGCATCGGGCGGGCCGAAAAACGAATCGAACGCCCGTGAGCGTTCGTTCACGATGCGCCCTTCCGAGTCCAGCGTCGCTAGGCCCTGTTCGACCGTATCCAACACCAGACGCATTTCGGCGTTCCGCTTCGACAGCTGGAGGGTGCGCTCCAGGACCGTCCTTTCGAGGTTCTCGCGGTGCGAGCGCAACTCTCGATCGCGCAGTTGGATGCCGCCCAGCATCTCGTTGAAGGCTTCGGTGAGAGCCCCCACTTCGTCGGAAGTCGTCTTCTGCGCGCGCACGGAAAAGTCTTGCTCTCTCTTCACTTTGTCGGCCACGCCAACCAGCGCCAATACGCTGCGCGTGATGCCGCCACCGATGACGATCGCGAGGGCCAGCGAAACCGCTATCACCGCCAACATCAGCCCCTCACCGTAGCGAACGGAGCTGCGCGACTCCGCCAGCTTGCTGCGGGCGATTTGCCGCATGTCGCGCGCGTGCTCCCGGGCGAAAAACGCTAACTCGTGCACCTTTGCGGCCTGCGCCGAGAACCAAATGTCGGCGTCGACGTTCAACCCGTCTTCGGTGGTGTCGAGCGCCTCCAAGAGCAACGCCGCTGACTGCCGAGCTTCGGGATGTTGCAGTATACGTCGATAACTAGCGAATTGTTCGGGCGTGGCAAAGCTCTTCAGAGTCGCGGCATACACCTCCGTCTCGGTCGTGAGCGTCACTAGGTAGCGGTACATTCCTGGCGCAAAGTCGCCGGCCGCGAAAGTATGGCTCAACAGGGCGTGTACCCTGGATTCACGCTCTTGAACCTGCATCAGTGAGACCAGGGAGGAGAGCGCGCGCAATAGGTCCCCGTCGTTACTCAGGCGCCGCAGCGCGGCGGTCGCGTCGATGAGCGCATCGTCGAGCTTGGAGTAGTACTTCAGCACGCTGTCGATGGAGGTCAGCGGCTGGCTCGCGCGACGGCGTTCGACTTGGATTGTCGCCAGGTCGGCGCGCGCCTCCTGAAGAGCGGCTCGCAGTCGGTCCGGTAGGCGATCGAACTCGCGTTGCGCGAGAAAGTCTTCCATCTGCGTCACCGCGCCGTCTGTCTTGGTTTCTTGGCGTTTCAAGGCGATTTCGGCGGCCTGCATGCGCTGCCCCGTGGTCGGGACCGCTCGACGCAAGCCTACCGTCAGTGCCGACATTGCGCGCTCGGTCTGTAGTTCATCGACGGTGGCACTCATGCGTAACGAGAGCTCCGCGAGATCCTCGATCGAGCCGATGGCGTCGGCAGTGTGCGAGCGCTCGCGTGCGACGTTGCCGAGTTCGACGGACAGCAGCAAGGCGCCAATCACCGGGATACCGGCGAGCACTGCCAACTTGAACGCAATCCTTCGAACGCCAGGGAACATGCTGCCTCGTCAACCGGGGACGCGCACGCGTATCGGCTCGATCAGCGTGCCGGCGCGTGAAAACTTGAAGAGTCTCTCGATTAGGACCATCGATAAATCTCGCCCTTTCGGGACCACCACGACCCCATTCGTGGTCCTTACGTCTTCCTCCAGAATCATTTCGGCGGTCATTTGTCCGACCGTGAGCGCGCGCACGGTGGTCGAGCCTTCGGCATTCCGGAAATCGCTCAACGCCTTCAAAAATGGCTGCTCCGCGGGGCCGAGGCGCTTCTCCAGGGAGGCCAGCACATTGGGCACTGCCGCGCCGTCCGAGGTGGCGCGCTCGACCTGCAGAGCGACTCGGAGCATGGCGCCTCCGATCTCGATGTCGTCGCTCGGAGGCCGATGGGGGCCACCGGCCTGCAGTTTGATCATCGCGGCAATCTCTTCGAAGCGCGGGATCGCCGAGAGCAATTTGTGCCCCATCAAGGGGTGCTCGTCGAATGCCTTTTGCTCGTTAGGATCGAGCGGGCGCTTGGCGAGCGCGCGCTCCAGGGTTGCTTCGGGGAGCCCCACGCAACCGATCATGCTGAACAACGCGGCCACTTCGAAGCGCCAGGTGTCTTCCAGCGCGAACTTTCGGGTCATGTGCGCGACGAGCGTCTTGATGCGCTGCGTGCGACTGAAAAGTGCGGGCGCCATCAGTGACAGAACGTCACTCAACAGCCGAACGCAGCCCGTGACCGTGCGCTCCAGCAGCTCGCGCTCCGCGGTGACCAGCCGATGTTGCTCGACTCCGAGTTCGAGCGCAGCGATCAAATCCTCCGGTTGGCAGGGCTTCCAGAGGAAGCGCAATATCTGGCCGTCGTTCACGGCCGCGACCGCGGAGTTGACGTCCGCTTGGCCAGTCAGCAGCAAGCGCGAGGTGAGGGGGGCGATCTGCCGCGCGCGTGCCAAGAGGCCAGCTCCGTCGAGCTCGGGCATGCGCATATCCGAGAGCACGGCTGCAAACATCGGTCCCGCTTCCAGGATCTTCAGCGCATGCAATGGATTGCTCTCGGTCGTGACCTCGAAGTGATCGAAGAGAGTGCGCTCCAAGCCCTCCAATACTCGCGTTTCGTCGTCGACGCACAGGATGCGGCGATTGCTTGCCTTGGTCACGCCATCATTCCTTTGAATTGGGGGAGCAGATCGTCCGCCCCGATACGTTTCAGATACTCCGCGTTGGGCTCCTCGCCGCACACCAAGCACGATGCCAGCCACACGATCTGTGGTAGCCCCAATCTATCGTGTGCGTTGCGTTGCGGCGCGTGGTGATTGGCAACGGCTTCGACGATACGAAAAGGCAGCCCCCACAGGCCGAGCAAGAATGCGCCGACTTCGGCGTGCGTAATGGCATCTGCGGGGATACTTTCGCCCCCTTCGGCCGGCGGCGTATTCGCCAAAATCAAATGCCCCACGTCACACACCAGGCCAGCCATGAACGCCGCGTCGGTGTCGTCGCGTCCCCGGGCGATTCGGCTAGAGAGCTGAGCGATGGCGAGCGAGCGCTTCTGCAGTTCGTCGATCGCGGCTTTGGATTGGGTGCTCGTCTTCCCGACCGAGTCGAAGGCGCCGATGCCCAGCGCCAAGTTGCGAATCGTTTTCATCCCCAGTCGCAATACGGCGGCGCGCACGTCGCTGACCGCGGCGCCCGAAGAAAATAGCGATGAATTGACGATTTGGAGCACCTTGCTGCTCATTGCCGGGTCTTGCCGAACGATCGCGGCCACGGTGTCGGCCGAAGCCATCTCGTCATCGAGTGCGCGGGACAAGTCCGAAAACAGGCGTGGGGTCGAGGGCAAGCGGTCGACGCGACCGACCACCGCCTGCAGGCGTTCTTCGCTGAGCCAATTGCGGAGCTCCTGGGTGCGCCCGATCACCTGTTGCAGGGTTTCGGAGCTACAGGGTTTGGCCAAGAACTGATGGGCCACCTTCACCACGCGAAATGCAGCGGCTTCATCGGTTTGCCCGGACAGCACGATGCGGGCTATGTGCGGATACTTGGCGCAAACTTCGCCGAGCAAGGCGGCGCCGTCCATACCCGGCATCCGCATGTCGGATACGACTACGTCGAAGTGCGCGTTGCCGAGCTCAGCGAGCGCAGCCGCGCCGCCCTCGGCGAAGCTGACTTCCCAGTCTACATCTAGTTGAAACAGAGTTCGCTCGATCGCCTCGAGCACCCGCGGTTCGTCGTCGACGAATAGCACTCTCATGGGAATACCTCGGTTTGCAATGCCGCCGCTGAGTCGACCACGGGTAGACAAATGACGAACGTCGTCCCGCGGTTGACCTCGGTCTCGAAAGCGATTGAGCCTTGATGCTTGTCGACGATGACGGAGTAGGCGATTGCCAGGCCCTGGCCCGTGCCCTTTCCCACTTCCTTGGTCGTGAAAAAAGGTTCGAACACCCGGGCTCGTACGCCCTCCGGAATGCCGGCACCAGTGTCGCTGACGCGAATCTCGACTTGCTCGCCCTGCATGCGGCCCACGATGCTGATCTTGCCCTTGCCCTGCGAGCCGCCCGCCGTCACCTCCCCGATGGCGTGCGCCGCGTTGACCAGCAAATTCAAGATGACTTGGTTGAACTCGTTGCGCAGGGCAGGCACGAGCGGCAGGCTTGCGTCCATATCGAGTTCCACCTCCGCCACGTACTTCCACTCGTTGCGCGCTACTGCGATCGTGGTTTCGATGGCTTCACGCAGATTGACGGGTTTCTTCTCCGACCCGCTCGGGTGCGAGAACTCCTTCATCGCTTGCACGATGCTGGCGATGCGACCCAAGCCCTCTCGAGATTGCTCCAGCGCGCGTGGTAGTTGTTTGACCAAGTACGGGACCTTGGCTTTGGTCACCGCAGCGTCGGCTGCCGCGATCAATTGTGCGTCGACGGGTCCTTCTTTGGCGGCCTGAACGACCGCCATTGCTGCCTGTAAGGCGGTGATCAGGCCCGCCACGCCTCTCTGCGCGAAGGAAGTATTGTCGGAGACGTATTGGGTGGGCGTATTCACTTCGTGTGCGATTCCAGCCGCCAGTTGCCCGATCGCTTCCAGCTTCTGTGCCTGAATCAACTTGGCTTGTGTGCCGCGAAGCTGGGCCAGCGCCTGGCCAAGCTGCTCCTTTTGCGCGTTGATCTCCGCCGTGCGTTTGGCGACCATCTTCTCGAGGGCGATATTTTGCTCGAGTACCCAAAATGCCGAGTGCCCCTCGGTGGAGCTGTTCTCGATGCGTTGGATGAGCACACGAATGGTCTTCTCTTTGGCGCGCAGCTTGCGCTCCAGCGCGCCGACCCGTAACGTCAACTCGGGCAGCGACAACTCCGCGAAGAATTCGCTCTGGGTCATGTGGATGAGAGCGCCACTGCACTCAGGGTTTGGTTGACGTAGATCGCGTTGTATTGCTCGCCATAGCCGCTGAAGCCCACGGCCCGATGACGAGCCAAAAGCTCGCCCACCGCACGCTGGCTGCCGGCATGCTCGAGCTCCCGGCGACCGAGGACACTATCGCAACCGAGGATCAACTGCGGCTCGCCGATCTTTTGCTCGACGCTTTGGAACGCGCGCGCGAGCCCGGAGACGGGATCGCTACCGCTGCCCATCGTGAGCACCAACCCAACTTCCAGAGCACAGTACAGAGTCAAGCTGTGGTCGTCGTTCACACTCCTGATTGAACGCACGTAGTGCTCGCCCCCGCTGAAGAACAGCAAAGGATTGCGAGTAAATACTGCAGAATCCAGCTCGTCCACCTCCATGCCCAGGGCTTCTGCGAAGGCTTCCGCAGCGGGCTCACCGTTGAATTCCTGGACCAAGCGCTGCTCCGGCTCGGCCATGGTCACGACCAATTTGTGTTTGCCGGGCACGACGTGTGAAACCTTGAAGGTCGTGAAGGGGAGCGTGGTTTCGAATAGCGCGAATAGCGCTGCGTCTCGCAAGAAGCGCCCCTCATGGTAGACTCGGGTACCCTTGGCGCCCTGGCCGCCGAGCAGGTCGCCCGCGCAACCACCGATCAGCGGAATGGTGCCCAGCGACTGATACAATGACGCCGCCAGGCGCTCTTCGGCTCCCGAGAGCGCATCGACCAAGACCAATCCGAACGCCCGCTCGGTGCCCCGCTCGAGCATGCCGGAGATCGCGTTGAACGCTGCGTCGGAAGCGCGCGCTTGGCACTCGGACAGGGGCGATATCAGATATGGGCTCACGTGCAGCTCGTCACTGCTCAGGCTGACCGCGGTGATGCCTGCATCCTGGAAGCCGCTCGCGCCGAACTGCCCCACCGTGGTGCAGGCGATCACGGGCGTGGAAAAGCTCGCTTCGATCTCACGTCCGAGCCGTTCGAGATCGTAGCTCGGCGCGCAAAAGAGCAGATTGGCGCTGGCACTCTTTGCGTCGACTTGCTCGCGGATCGTCGCAATCGCTCGATCCGGATCGAGCTCGAAGGTATGCGCTTGACGCACTCGTAGTCGTGATCCGATTCCCACCCCCTGGGAACGACCGACTTGCCAATGGCTTAACCGAGCAGAGTCCCAAATCTGGAAAGGTGATGCAGATTTGGACAGGTGCCGATGCGGCGTCTCGGCGGTTTCCGCCGGTGGTTCTCACTTTGCACTGGGCTGGAACTTCCCGTGCCCATTTCCGAGACATGATATCTTCCAGCGATGGGCGAAGCAGACGAAGAGCCCGCGATCCTACTGGTCGATGACGACGAGAAGGTGCTGACAGTTTTGCAACGCGCGCTCGAGAGCCTGCCCATGAGCGTGAGGGTGGCCGGCGACGGAGCCAGCGCCTTATCGCTGCTCGCGGAGCAGCGATTCGATGCGGTCGTCAGCGACATCGTGATGCCGGGCATGAATGGGCTCAAGTTGCTGCACGCGGTTCGCGAGCATGATTTGGACTTGCCGGTCGTGCTGATGACTGGCAATCCCGATCTGAAAACCGCGACCTTGGCGGTCGAGTACGGCGCTTTCCAATACCTAATCAAACCGGTAGCTATCGAGCGCCTGAGAATCGTCGTCGCTCGGGCCGTCGACGTTGGGCGGCTAGCGCGTTTGAAGCGTCAATGCGCGCAAGAGTTCGGCAGTGGCTCTTTTTATATCGGGGATCGCGCGGGCATCGACGCGAAGCTCAATCGCGCCTTGAGTTCGCTGTGGATGGCGTACCAGCCGATCGTAGGCGCGACCGATGGCTCATTGTACGGCTACGAAGCGTTGCTCCGCAGCGACGAACCGCTCTTGCTCTTGCCCAAGGCCGTGCTCAAGGCGGCCGAGAAAGTGCGTCGCGTGCACGAGGTCGGACGCGCGGTGCGTGATGCCGTAGCCTCGGGCATCGAATTCATGCCACGCGCCGAGGCCTTCGTGTTCCTGAACGTGCATCCAGAAGACTTGTTGGACCCTGCTCTCTACTTGCCTTCGGCGCCATTGTCTCGCGTGGCGCAGCGTGTGATTCTGGAGTTGACCGATCGCGCGTCTCTGGATTCCGTGAACGACGCGCGTGGCCGCGTCGAACGCTTGCGCGCGCTCGGTTTCCGCATCGCCATCGACGACTTGGGAGCGGGGCAAGCGGACTCGAGTAAGTTCGCTCAGCTCGAGCCAGAGTTCGTGAAAATCGACCCGTCAATCATTCGAGGCGTGGACAAGGACCCTGCCAAGCGAAAGATGGTGCACGCGCTGGTGCGCCTGTGTCACAACATGGGCAAGACGGTGATCGCCGAGGGTGTCGAGAACGCAGCGGAGCGCGATACGCTGGCAGCGGCTCGATGTGATTTTCTGCAGGGCCACTTTCTAGGCGCTCCCGCACCCTTTCAGGATCGCACACAAGTCTGCCCGGCCTGACTCTTCAGCCCCCAGTACGGTTCGGGTCTCGCCAGGCGCGCTCGAAAGGCAGGCGCCAAGCATGGGGTGCGACGAGCGAGTGAATCACGTTGGGTCCCCAACTGCCGGGCGTGTACATGCGAACAGGCGGTGGCGCCTCGAGCAGCGGCGTGGACTTCTCCCACAGCTGTTCGATGCCTTCTGCTGCCGTGAACAGCGTGTAGTCACCGCGCATTGCGTCGAGGATCAAGCGCTCGTACGCCTCGAGAACATCGCCCGCGAAGCCCGTGTCGTGCATGGCGAACTGCAGGCTCAGTTTATCGAGCCGCATGCCGGGGCCTGGGCGTTTGCCGTAGAACGAAAGGGACATCTTCGAGGCGTCTGCCAAATCGAAGGTCAAATGGTCCGGCCCCTGGGAGCCCACCCCAGATCCCGGCGGGAACATGCTCTTCGGAGGCTCTCGAAAGGCGATCGAAATGATGCGCTGGCCCTCGGCAAGGCGCTTGCCCGTGCGCAAGTAGAAGGGGACACCTGCCCAGCGCCAATTGTCGATGTAGCACTTCAAGGCGATGAACGTCTCGGTATCTGACTCCGGGTGCACGCCTTCTTCGGCGCGATAGCCGATGTACTGCCCCCGCACGACGTCGGCAGGCTGAATCGGGACGAGGCTGCGAAAGACTTTATTCTTCTCCTCACTGATCGGGTTCGGTTCGAGCGAAGTGGGCGGCTCCATGGCCGTGAACGCCAGGATTTGGAAGAGATGAGTGACGACCATGTCGCGAAACGCCCCGACCGTTTCGTAAAACCCCGTACGCTTGCCGAGGCCGAGGGTCTCCGGGACGTCGATTTGCACGTGATCGATGAAGTTACGATTCCAGATCGGCTCGAACAGCCCGTTCCCGAAGCGGAATGCCAAGATGTTTTGCGCGGGCTCTTTGCCCAGAAAGTGATCGATGCGAAAGATCTGCTGCTCGGTGAATACTTCATGCAGCTTCGCGTTCAGGGCAACCGCGCTCGCCAAGTCGGTGCCGAACGGCTTTTCCATCACCACGCGCGAGCGCTCGACGAGGTTTGCTTCGCCCAACATCCGCGCTGCGGACAACGCGGCACTCGGCGGGACACTCAAGTAGTGCAAGCGCCGGCTCTCGCCGGTGAAGGTCTGCTCCGCACGCTCGGCCGCAGTTTTGAGCGCGCTGGCACCGGCCGACAGGGGAACGTAGTCCAACATCTGCGCGAACGCGGCCCAAGCCTCCTCGGTGACCTTGCGGTGCGAAAACTCATCGAGGGCGGCACGCGCAAATTTACGGAATCCTTCCGCGTCGAGATCGTCGAGCGAGACGCCAATGATGCGACAGCCCGGAATGAAGCCTGAACTCACCAAGTGGAACAGGCCCGGGAGTAGTTTCCGGCGCGATAGGTCGCCGGTGGCCCCCACCAGCACGACCAAATGTGGATATCGAGGTCCTACTCGCCCAGCGGTTTTCGCGTCCGTACTCATGGTTCGACGTCTAGTCGAACTCAGTCAACAGTTCGTGTCCAGCGTGTGACAAGCTGCCTCATTCGTGCTCACGCTTGCGCCTGCTGCAGCCCTGGGGCGGCCTTCGGCTCGTGCAACAGGTCCGCAAACAGTACGCGATAATGGACTACTGCTTGGCGTAGCTCCTCGGTGTTCACTCGACCATTGCGGTTGGAGTCGGCCAGCGCCTTCGCCGCCCGGTAGTGTTGCAATACGCCGGCGTGCTCGACCGACAGATCTGCCACGCGCTGCTCGAAATGCTCGGTCGGATAGCCTTGCGCCCGCATGACCTCGTTGATCAACTCGTTGGCGCCCGAAACCGCCACCCCGGGATCGTCGACGAATTGGGCCTGGATACTCGCCCAGTTCGAGAGGAAGCGCGCGCGATCGACCGCGTTCAACTCACGGGCTTGGAATTGACCCACGCGGCGTTCGCGCGAGGAGAGCTCGCGATCTGCATGGTTGGGACCGTACTCCTCGACCGCGCGATCGTATTCTGCTCCAAATTTGCTCTTCAGCTCGACACGACGGGCTCGTGCTCGGTGACGAGATGCCACGACGAGGATGATCGCCAGCGCCACAATCGCCATTCCAATCAGTGCCCACATCGTCGTCGAGTCCTGCATCTAGTGCCTCCGAAGTGCTTGAGATCACTTCGCAGAGCAACAGCCGTGCCATTGACTCTCCGCCCTGGGGGATCTTTACGCGGCAGGCGCGACTTCGAGGAAGTAGCGTGGTCCGAGCATCGCGGCGAGTCGAAGCGCGCTCGTGGCCGTAAGGCGCATGCCTGCTGGTACGATCAGGACGCCGCCTTCACTGCGAATATCATGGGCAAGCACCATACCCTCGGTGAGTTCGGCTGCCGAGATCCGTTCGTTGCCGCGACTGCGGATCTCGCCGACTACGGCTAGGCAACCCGCACCACCCTCCAATTCGAGGCCCCAACAGAGATGGGAACCCGGAAAGCGGTTGGCGGAGTCGTCACGGGGAATGCCGGTCGTGAGCGTGATCCCCTCCATCAATGCTGCACGCTTCAGGGCTCCGCCCGCGGTATTGGCGAGTTCGCGCAGCGCATCTCGCATCGCGTCATCGGGAGCCGCGGGATCGCCCAATAGAGTTGCGCGGATGAAGGACAACGCTCCCGCGTCGGCGACCAGGGACACCCTCAGCTCCAGCTGGTCGCCAGCGAGCGACATCGGAATCGAAGCGCTCGCGGCAGCTGGGCCGAGATGTGCCGGCCACCCCGCTACGACTGCAAACAGGTGACCGGACATCCAACCGAGGTTCTCCGCAACGAGCGGACCCAGGTTGCGCCAGGCCGTGAGACTCGCTACGTCGGGCGCTGCGGAGAAATCGAAGGCTCGGGGCTTGGAAACCGAGCGCGACCAGCGGAGCAGGCGCTCGGGAGCTTTTACTCTCTCGAGCAGCTCCACGTCCACGAACGGGCGACGCATGAAGTCGTGCACGCCCGCGCTGATCAGGCCCGAAATGTCTTTGCCTACCGGCGTGGCTTCGACGACCGCCAACAGATAGGCTTCGGCTGCGTTTTCGCTGCCTCGCAGCCTGCGCGCCAGGTCCTGGCCGCCTTTGGGTGGAACGCTGAAGACCACCACCTGGGGCGCCTCGCGTGCAATTGCCGCAAGCGCTGCGGTTTCGTCGGCGACTGCCTCTACTCCATAGGTGGCTTGTGGCAACGCACGAACCATCGCGTCGCGCTCTGCGCGCCGATCATTGAGTAGAACGACCCTTACCACGCTCGCCCCCCGCTCCGCTAAGCACCCAGCGGCGCGAGCTTGGCTGCGGTAGCGACCAAGAATTCAGGCTTGAAGGGCTTGACGATCCAGCCCTTCGCGCCGAGCGCGCGGGCCCGCTGGATCAACTCCGGTTGACCTTCGGTCGTGAGCATCACGACCGGCACGAGTGAGCCCTGGGCGCTCAACCGCTCCAGCAACTCGATGCCGTTCATGCGTGGCATGTTGACGTCACAGACGATGAGCTTCATGTCGGATAGGCCAGCGAGCTTCTCCAGCGCGTCCACGCCGTCTATCGCCTCGGTGACCAGGTAACCCGGTGCTTTCAGTGCGGCACTGACTTGTCTGCGAACGAGCATCGAATCATCGATCACCATCACACGCGCGGTCATTGTTCGTCTCCTGGAGTGTCAGAAAAGGATTGCGTCCCCGGCCTCTGCGGGCTGGGCGGCGGTTGCTTCGCGCTGGAACCCCGGCTGGAACGTTGCGTCCAGGCGTGTCGCCAAGTGCCAGCCCGGACCTTCGAAGAAATGCCAGCGCGATGTCCCCGGTGCCTCCGAAACACGCAGCCCGTCGCCGACGACGGTCATCGGTGTTGCGAGCGAGATCGGAATGCCCGCTCGCAACAGGCGACCCTTCAATCGCCCGAGCAGCATGTTCGAGAATTCGCCCACGGTGTCGACGAGGTCGAATTCCACTCCGCCAGCGGCGTTGGTCCACGCTTCCGCGGCAGCGCGTGTAGCCACGAGAATCAGCACTCCCTTCAGGGCGCGACCAACGTAGCCGATGGAGGCCATGCAATAGGTCTCACGCCCCAGGCCTCTTTCAGTCATTGTGGGGCAGAGCTCGATTGGCACGCCGTAGGCTGCAAACATTTCGACCGTCACATCCAGCAGCTGACGGTCCATGAACGCGAAATCTGGGTGGCTGTCGAAGGCGCTGCTCTTCACTGGATCCCCAGCATTTCCTTAGATCGAGCGGCCATTCTTCGCCCTCTCTTAAGGCGCGCCCGCGCGCCGCAGGGAGCTAGGTTGGTCCACACTGCTTCAAAATGTCCCACCAATTCCTTCGCGCGCCCGCGGCGAGCCCTGTCGTCTCAGTGAGGCAGAGTGCAGCATCAACGCGCGGCCCCGCCAAGGCACTATCCCGAAATCCGTGTAGGGCACGAACTTTGCTCTGAAATATTAGATGGCAAACCCGCTTGAGCAAGCAGCATCTATATCGAACGCTGTGGGTACTCCGGCCAAGCCGCGGAGCGGCGTCTTCAAGCTCCTTTTGGAGCAGCACGGGGAAACGTTCGCCCAGGTCAAACGCCTAGGCATGCGATCCGAAGAACAATCGCGGCGCGAGCTCGATTCGCAGGCCCGCGCCGAGCGCTGCTCGAAACGTCACGAAATGTCCGAAGTGTGCGAGGCCCTGCGCACGGTCGTAGAGACTGAGATCTCGTTACAACGCGACACCAATGTGAGCGATATCGAGGACGCGATGGCGGCGCTCGACGCGACGAACCCTGGGAGTCCAGAGTGGGGCCCCACGTTCCTGCAGTTGAGCGAGTTGGTGGAGGCGCGTATCAGTGCAGGCCAAGACGAATCGCCGCAGCTGTTGGCCGCCGGTTGAATCCGCTCTTACGAGCCCCGACCACTCGAAACCGCTACTTGCAGTGGCTCCTGGGGCGACTGAAAAAGTACGTGGCAGTGTAGTCGACTCGCGCCGTAGCGCCGACGTGCGTGCTGTCGCAGCCGCTAGTTGGTGCGAGCCCGCCTACGGTGTCCAAACGTTGGATGTAGCTCACGTCATCTAGCAGGCCTTTGCCCGTATGCGTCGTAGCCTGGAGCAAAAGTTCCGGGATTGCGCTGACGTGAGCGGCGAACTCTTGGACCTTCTTGGCCACGACCGTGCTGTGGTCGCTGATCGACTCCCAGGTTGGGCCTCTGTAGTGCTTCACGATCAAGTGCCCCCGCCGATCGAAGAGCGATGCTTCGGGCGCTTGGAAGATCCAGGCGTAGCCGGTGCCCGTGGCTTGGCAGGTGTATATCTGCACGCCAATCGCGTCATAGTAAAAGGCGAGCCGGTGGTCGTCCGGGACCGCCAAGATTGGGCTCGGCAGCGGAGGGGGCGGCTGTGGTGGAAACGACTTGAGTTGCTCGCTTCGGGCGCCGACTGCCTCCGAGTCGGTGGGGCCTGCGGCGCCATGATTCGCTTCGCTCGCAGAGCAAGCCAAGAGCAGCGCGGCCGCAAGCATCGAAAACGCACCGTAGTCTTTGAACATGCCATTCCTCCAAGACCTGTCCCACCCGACAAGTCGGCCAATAGACTCCCGATAGGCGAGTCGTTCTCAGCGCTTACCTCTCGACCTTTGGTCAGAGGACTTGCTGCGCCGTCCACCAATACGGGCAGGGCGGGAGGGCGTTTCGGTCCCCAATTCGGTCCGCAAACCGAGCGTGCTAGGATATTCGTTCAATCCCGGGCCACTCGCGCTTCGACTATTTTCCTCAGCGCAGCGAAACCGCCCCGGGCTAGATCCGTATCTCCCCCTGAGCGCAGCACGGAGACAAGGCTGGGATGGCAACAATCGTTGGGAATTTTGCGCAGGGCTTAGCGGGCAGCTCCGCCCAGGTGTCCGAGCGAATTGCGCCTGCTGCCTCCGCGGCCGGCGAAAGCGGCCAGGCCAACGCGGCCATGGAGCGTTACGCGCTAGGTGATGAGTCCGCTTTCGCTAGCGTCTACGACTCGGTGGCGCCACGCGTGCACGCTTATCTGATTCGGCAAACGCGCGATCGCGCGATCGCGGACGACCTGTTGCAGCAAACCTTGCTGCAGATCCATCGCAAGCGGGGCACCTACGCGGCCGGGTTGCCGGTGCTGCCATGGGCCTTCGCGATCGCCCGACGCCTCTACATCGACGAATGTCGACGACGCAAGACAGACGCGCTGTGGAGCGCCCGTGACGTCGGTGAAGACGATCGCAGAGCCTGGACCTTGCCGGACGATGAAGTCGCGACACGCGAGGTCGCGGAGCTGGTCGAGGCGGAGCTGGCCCGTATGCCGGGTAATCAACGCGTCGCGTTCGAGCTGCTCAAAGTCGACGGTCTCTCGCACCAGGAGGCGGCGCAGGTGCTCGGCACTACCGTGAGCGCCGTCAAGCTGCGCGCGTTTCGTGCGTATTCGGCGATTCGCGCGGTGCTCGGCTGTCCGCTCGAGCCATCGCTTCCAAGCAAGCAGCGTCGCGAAGCCTGAGCTTCGTGGAGCCCGATTCGCCAATGTCCAAGTCCACGCCCCCGACTTCAGAAGTCACCACGGGCTTGGCGGAGGCGCAGCTGCGCGCGCAAGTGATTGAGTTGAGCGCACGTTCGCCTTCGCCCACACGTTCTCGGCTCGCGTTGGAGCAGCGCTTCGTGCTGATGATTGTGATGCTCGTCCCCCTCCTGGTATTCATTGCCTGGGGCGGAATTCGCATGGGACCACGGCCCGATCGGTTGGTGCTGCAGACCGCGCTGGGTTCTGCGGGTCTGGCTGCCTGCTTGGCGATCGTTGGTATTGGTCGCGGTCGATCCATGTTGGGGCGGCCACGGTCGTGGTTGCTGACCCAGGTTTTGCTCACGCCGGTGCTGCTCTTCGCGTGGCGCGTGCTGAGCAGCGCCTGTTATCCGCACATGATGGAGCAGTGGGTCGATCGGCCTGGTGTGCGCTGCTTCACGCTCAGCGTGGTTTTGGCGTTCGCTCCGCTGCTGGGCCTGCTCTGGTTGCGCCGGGGTAGCGATCCGCTGCACCCAGTCCTGACCGCCGCGGCGTTCGGTGCGGCCGTGGGTGCGGGAGCTTGGGTGTTGGTGGATCTGTGGTGCCCGGTCGGCTACGTGCCGCATGTGCTGCTGGGCCACGTATTGCCGCTGCTGCTTTTGATCGGGCTCAGCGCGCTACTGGGCAGCCGAGTCGTCGCGATGGGCAAGCGCCGCGCGCCGCTGCCCGATCGCTGACCCTCGCCGCGCGCTTGCTTCTCGGCTATTCCCCGATGCCATGGATCACGAACCGATCGGGACTTTGGCCGCGGGGGGCGCAGCACCCTGGGTGGCCGCGCTCGGCGCCGCAATTGCCCCCTGCCCGGTAGAGAGCGACCCCGACATTCTGGCTTCGTTCTCGCGCGATCAAGCGCCCTTGGCGCCGGCTGGCAACGCCGCAGCGCTGGTCCGCGCGCGTACGGTTACGGACGTGATTGCCACGCTACGTTTCGCGCACGAGCACCGCATCCCGGTGGTTACGCGTGGCGCTGGTACGGGCCTGGCGGGGGGCGCGAACGCGACAGACGGCTCGATCCTGCTCTCGGTGCTGAACTTGAATCAGATCCTGAGCATCGATCCTGCGACGCGCACCGCGGTGGTGGAACCGGGCGTGCTGAACGGCGTTCTCGCGGCGGCCGCTGCCGAACGGGGTCTGTTCTATGCGCCCGACCCGGCGAGTCGCGAGATCTCCACGATTGGGGGCAATATCGCGACCAATGCCGGCGGCGCTTGCTGTCTCAAGTATGGCGTGACCGGGGACCACGTGGCCGCGCTCAAGGTCGTGTTACCCGACGGCACGCTTCTGCGCACGGGTGGGATCAGCAGCAAGAACGTGGCCGGCCTGGATCTGACACGGCTACTGGTTGGCTCGGAGGGCACGCTGGCCGTAATCGTCGAGGCCACCGTTCGGCTCTTGCGACCCCCGCGTCCGGCTTCCACGCTACTGGCCTTTTTCGGCAGTTTGAACGATGCCGCCGCCGCGATTGCGGCCATGGATGCCAGCGTAGATTTATCGCTGCTCGAGATCATGGACCGCGTGACACTGAGCGCGGTCGAAGCGCTCGCGCAGCTCGAGCTCGATACGTCCGCTGCTGCCCTCGTGATCGCCCAGAGTGACGCGGTGGACGCGCCCACCGCGATCGCTCAGTCTGCGATGCTATGCCGCCAGCATGGCGCGCGCGACGTCACCACCACGGACGACATCGAAGAGGGGCGAATGCTGCTCGCCGCACGACGTATGGCGCTACCCGCGCTGGAGCGCCTGGGCACGACCTTGCTCGATGACGTCGCCGTGCCCCCCCCCGCCATCCCGGCGATGATTCGCTGCATCACGAGCGTGGCCGAGCGATCGGGCCTGACGATCGGCACCTTCGGCCATGCCGGGGACGGCAATCTGCACCCCACCATCGTTTTCCAACCGGAGCAGCGTGAGGTCGCATTGCTCGCGTTCGACTCGATCGTACGCGGCGCGATTCAACTCGGAGGCACCATCAGCGGCGAGCATGGCGTCGGCTTGCTGAAGCGCGACTACCTCGGGGCCATGCTCGGTGAAGCCGAGCGCGAGCTACTCGCCCGTATCAAATTCGCCTTCGATCCGCGCGGGATCCTCAATCCAGGTAAGGCGATCTGAGCCCTGCCCGCGAGCGTCAGCCCGGCATGTGCTCGATCTCCGGACGCGATTCGAAGAACTTGTTGTTGCCGGCCGAATTGTAGCGCTGATAGTCGATCGCCCAAGGGATGATCTGGCTCTTGTGGTCCTTGTACTTGACGGTCATGGCCATGGGCGTCACCGAACGGTAGCTGCTGTCGGTGGGGATATCCTTGTTCTCGCTGCCGCCGGCCGAGAACAAAGTGATCAGCAGCTGATTCGGATCGTCGTATACGCGGCGGAAGCCCTCGTTGACCTTTTCGTGCCCGCGCACGAGCGTGTGGCAACCGACGCGCTGTAGAAACGCCTGGCTCTGCAGACGCCCGAAAGGAAAACGCGATGATTGCTCCTGCAGGGCGGCGGGGATCACGTCCGCCGAGCTGGGGTCGCTCCACATCATCTGGAAGCGAATGTCCCAATCATTGAGGCTCGAAAGATCTTTGAACTTTTCCTTGAGCAATAGGTCGCGCGCTATCCCGCCGTGGACGAACAACAGGCGCTCGAAGAAGAGCATGTTCGGTAAGGCATCGAACAGCTGCATGTAGTGCGCGAATACTTCTTGCGAGAAGTGCGGCTTGAGCGTGTTCATCGCTTCACTCGGCCGCACGGCGCCGAGCACGCGCCCTTGGTGTTCGATGTAGTACTCGTGGTTGCCGCGCAGCAAGTACACGTGGTCCGGTGCGCGCAAGAACAACTGCATGGCGGAGCGCAGCACCCCTTGATAGCTAAACATCCCGCGATCGATGTAGTCGCCCAGCAGTACCAGCTTGGGCTCCGGATTGTGTTCCGGATCGGTCACGAATTTGTTCACTTTAGCGAAGAAATCCGACTGCATCAGCACGGCCTTCAAACAGCTGTAGCAGCCGTGTAAATCGCCCACGACGATCAGCTCGTACTCGCGCCCTGGTTTGGGGGGGACCACGTGCACGTGGCCATCCAGGAATGGCTCGCTGTTTTGAAACTCCGCTACGCTGCGCTTGCCGACGAGCTTGCCGGCTCCCGCTGCGCGTTGCTTGTCCAGCTGAGCGATCACCCGATCGATGAGCTTGCGATCGGATTCGACCTGCTGCCCGAGACGAGTCGGATCGGTGGTGTAGTGATACTCGAACTGCTGAAAAAACGGGTGGTTCTCCAAGCTCGGCACCAGCTTTTCGTTTTTTCCAACCGCGCTCGTTCGACGATTGTCCTCGTCGTCGAGCAGCTCGACGCCCAGATCGGCCTCCAGCAGCGTCGCCAGCTCGCCGCGAAATTTCAGCTCTGCGGGGTGGACTTGACCGTCGGCGTGAATCAATTCGTCGATCGTGCTCATCAGCTGCTCTTGGTTTGCCGCGTCGAAGCCTTTGAAGATCTCGAAACAGCGCAGCTTGAGCTTTCCGTGGACGAAGGTGTCTTGCGCCTCGCCCTCGGCTACGGCCTCGGTAAACAGGTCTTTGACCTGCCGATTGATACCCTCGAAGACTTCATGAAAATGATTGGTGAACTTGCCGATCAGCTCGGCGCGCAGCTTCTGATCCGAATCCGGAACGGCGTCGTGCACGCGGTGCTCGATTAGCTTTCGTACGTAGTTGCGGACGAATTCCTTTTCCGTATCGTCGAAATCGCCGTCGATGTATCCGAACGTGGTCAGGTAGAAAATGACCGCGCGCATTTGCTTGTCGGCGGTCGGCCCGTCCTGGCTGAACTTCAACATGATCCAAAAACGATACGGCCCCTCCCTGGAGGGATCCAGCGCAATGGGACACACCCAGGATTTCCGCCTCTCGGCAGCGCACTGGCTGCCGGGCTCGTGATGATGAATACTGGCATGCGCATGAACCGCAGGAAATCGGCCCATTTTCGCGCATTCATCTTGGTGCTCGGCGCCTCCGCCATCGCAGGTTGCCGCACATCGGAGGGCGCAAACGATGGCGGGGGTTCGGCTGGAGCCGCGGGGGGGCCGGCCGCGCAATCGGGTGCGCCGGGCTCCGCTGGTAGCGCACCGAGCAGCGCCGCAGGTACGAATAGCGGTGGTAGCGCGAGCAGCGACGGCGGGGCCGCACCGGCTGTCGCGGGTGCTCCGAGCGGGGGCGTGGCCGGCGCTGCCGGCAGCGCTGTGGGCGGAACGAGTGCTGGCAGTACTGGCAGTGCTGGCAGTGCTGGCAGTGCTGGCGCACACTCGAGCGCGAGCGGTTCGAGTGGCTCTGGTTCACTACCAGCGCATTCGGGTTCCTGGCGTATCACGCCGCTCGGTGATTCGATCACCGGTTCGACCTGTGGCCCGCAGCTTTTGTCGAAGGCGCTCATCGATCACGGCAAAAGCAACTTCACCTTCGTGGGCAGCAATCTGAACAACCAAAGCTGCAACGGCGCGGTGACCGTTCAGACCGAGGGGCACGGTGGCTACCTCGTTACTGATCTCGTCGGCAGCGGCATGCACGCATCCGAGCTCCCCAAATGGTGCGACAGCAACAAGGCCGATCTCGTGCTCATGCAATTCGGCACCAACGACGTCTGGAACGATCGCTCGCCGAGCGCGATCCTCGCCGCCTATGCCACGGTTCTCGATGATTTGCGGGCCGCCAATCCGAACGTGATCGTTTTGGTCGCGCAAATTACGCCCCTCAATCCGGCGGGCTGCTCGGCTTGCGAATCGCGAGTCGTCGCGCTCAACGCGCAGATCCCCGCTTGGGCGGCGAGCAAGAGCACCTCCGCTTCGCTGGTCTCGGTCGTCGATTTGCACTCTGCGTTCAGCGCGGCGAGCTATACCGCCAACTCGACCTACACTGCCGATGGCGTGCACCCGAACGTCGCGGGCGCGCAGTTGATCGCGGACAAATGGTATTCCGCGCTGATCGCGCTGGGCGCGCCCTGAATGCGAGCGTCAGAAGCCTTGGGTATAGCAAGCGCCGAGTAGACCCGGCGCTGCGTACAAGCGTGCACTCCGCGAATTGGAGTCGTGTTTGCTCGAATCGAGCAGCAACACCACTGCGCCGCTCGCAATCAGAGCGCCGCCGGTTATCGCTAGCGCTATTGCGGTGCTATTGGTGCGGTGTTGGCGGGTTTGTAGACTCGTGTCGATTGGAGGCCCATTGTCGACATCCTGCTGCAGCTCGGTCCGGGCATGAATCGCCTCGAGCTGGAAATACAACGCGCCCACGCCCGCCAACGTACCCGCCGCTAGAGCTGACCAACCGATGATGCGCGGGGCGGTCCAATACGGCACATCCTGCGTCGCCGCGGGGCGCGGCTTCGCTGCGTCCTCGTTCGTCGCCGGGGCCGCGGCAGCAGTGGTCGACGCGGGAGCTGCGGCGGCAGTGGTCGCCGCGGGGGCTGCGGCCGCAGCGGTCGACCCGGGGGCTAAGGTCGAGGCGACGAGACTCGACTGCGGCGTTGGCGGCGGACATTCGCGCTGCAGCCGCCTACTCGCGCTCTCGGCGGCCTCGCGATAGCGGCCCTGTGGCGCGAGCTCGAGATATCGGCGATAGTCTTCGAGCGAGTCGCTGCAGGCCTTCAGCTCTTCCTCCAGCTGGGCCAAGTTGTACAGCAGTTCCGGTCGCTTCGAGAGCCGGTAAGACTCTCGCATGCTGTTCAAGGCAGCCGCGAGATCGCCTTTCGCGTAGCTAGCGAGCGCATCTTGGTAGGCGATGCTCGCCGCTTGCCCGGGGTCGGTTTTGGCGCCGGCAGGTCCCGACCGAGCGCCGGGCTCAGCGTCGGCCTTGGTGGTTCGCGCGCTTTGCGAGGTCGCGTCTTCAGCGAGCGCAAGCCCGCTCGACAAGAGGAACAGTGTCCATACGGACGCCGCACGCAGCACTCGCAAGGCTCGCTTCACCTCTGTTTCCCGATACCACGAGGGTGGTTCAGCGAATAGGCCAGGGCGGGCGATCGCTTGTCGAATCGTGTGCGACTTGTTCGCCGGGGCAGCGTCTAGCTGGGGAAGAGGGAAGAACCGATGACTGACCACGAGGCAATTCACTGCGATCCGCATCCCGATGCCAATGCGCCGCTGAACGGACGCTCAAGCGCCACCGAGCCAGCCGGGAATTCGCTGGCAATGTTCCGGCGCTTGGCGGTCGAGCGCGACACTGCCCTGAGCCAGAGCTTCGATCTGGCGCGGCTTTGGCTTGAGCTTTGCCGCGGGACTTGGCGCTTTCGCGATACGTTCCCGACCGACGACCGATACATCGCCTTGATCGAAGAGCCGAGCGTCCGGTTTCCACAGCCACTCAAGGCTTGCAAGCTGGGTGTCTTGAAGCGCGTGTTGCTGGGCGAAGCACCCAAGGCCGTGGCGATCGACCTGCGAATGGGTCTATCTTCAGTGGCCGCCGCCATTCAGGATTGCCTGCTCGGCATGGGGATCCCCGGCCGGCTCTCTCAGGCGTCCGTGTTGCTCACGATGGCTGCGTGCGCAGCACATCGGCCTGAGTCTTCGCCCACGCTCGGTCGCCTGAGCCGCGTCGACATCGATGGCGAAGGCTATTGGGCGGTGAGCGTCGTACGGCCGGATCTGGTGTTTCCCGTGCCGCTTTCCCATGCCGAGGCGGCAGTCGTGCGCGAATTGGTGGCGGGCCGCAGTCACGCGCAAATCTCGCACCTGCGCGCAACGTCCCCGCGTACGGTTGCCAATCAACTGGCGACCGTGTTTCGCAAACTCGGTGTTTCTGGACGTGGAGCGGTCGTGCACCGCTTGATCCAGCATAGTCTGAGCCACCACTGAGCTGAGCCGGGCCGGGGCGGTTCTCAGGGAGCGCCGGTCGCGTCTCGAGCGCTCGGCGTTCCCGCATCGAACGGATTTTCCCAAGTTGGAATTCGCGGCGCGGGACTCGGCGCGGGAGGCGGGTCTGGGGTTAGCTTGGGGTCAGGCACTCGGGGTGGGGGGGCCGCGAGCGCTCTCGGCGAGTGATGCGGCATGACAATCGGGGCTGGGATGAGCGGCGTTGCGCGGGGTTGAGAAGTAGCCCGCGCAGGGGTCGGGACCGTTGCCGGGGGGGGCGTAGGGTCGACGGGAGGCGTCGCCGGCGCTGCTTGGCGGGTGTCGCGTTCCTCCTTCAGAGCGGGAGGCGCGAGGGTTGCCTTTTTACTGGCCGGGACCGCCGCTGCATAGGCCGCGCCGGCTCCGAGCACCGCGGCGATGGCAAGCGGCAGGACCCTGCGCTTCTGGAACGAGCTCTGAACGCGAGTTTCCAGCGCGTCGAGCGCGTCCAAGACCTCACGGGCGGTGCGGAAGCGGTCCTTGGGCGAGCGACGCAAGCAACCGAGGACGATCGCATCGAGCTCACTGGGGACGAGTGGGTTCTTCGTGCTGGGCGCGGGCGCGGACTTCTGCAGGCGTGCCAGCGCAGTTCCCATCGGTGATGAAGGGGAAGCGAAGGGGAGTTCGCCGGTGAGCATTTCGAACCAGACGATGCCGAACGAATAGACGTCACTCGCGGTAGAGTGCGGTCGGCCCTGCAGCTGCTCCGGTGCTATGTAGCCGAACGTTCCGAGCAAGTTGGGGTGGCTGGAGCTGTTCTGGCGCGACCCCTCATCGAGCGCGCGTGCGAGTCCGAAATCCAAAATCAGCGGTGAGCACCCGTAGGCCGGCTCGTCGCGAAGCATGACGTTGTCGCTCTTGAAATCACGGTGCAAAACGCCCGCCTCGTGAGCAGCGCTCAGCCCGCGGAGCAGCTCACGTGCGAGCGCGCGGGCCTCCTCGACGGGCAGCGCGCCGGTAAGGCGCACGCGCTGTCCCAGGGTCTCGCCGTCCACGAATTCCATGGTCAAAAACGAGATCTGCGCGCCAGTTTCGGGCATGACATGCGTGCCGAAGTCGTAGATCCGGCAAACATTGGGATGACTGACGCGACGGGCGAGTTGGACTTCGGCCTTCAGCCGGCGCACCGCGCTCAGGTTGTCACAGGCGGTGGCCGTGACCGTCTTCAGCGCCACCCGTTCCTGCAAATCGCGGTCGAAGGCTTCGTAGACCTCACCCATGCCGCCGCGCGCGATGAAATGGCGAATCAGGTAGCGCTGTCCGACCAAGCTGCCGGGCTGAAATGTCGTGTGCCAGCTCAGTTCGTCAACCGAAAGGAGCGGATCGGTCACGGCTGTTGCCAGCGCGTGAGCGGCTTCACTCAGCAAGCGTTGGCAGACCTCACACTGATCGAAATGAAGGTGCGCTTCGGCGTGGCGCGACGATTCCAGCTTACCACTGGCGAAGGCCAGCACGTCTTCGTCGCTGAGGCACTCCGCGCTGGCAGCGAGCCCCGATGCGGTCGAGAGCGCATCGAGCTTGGCGGAAAGGTCCGGTGCGGCCATGGCTCTTCACGCACTAAGCTTGGCTGCGGTCGGCTGACAGGCGCTCCGAGCTGTTGCTCAAGCTCAGCTCCAGATCGGTGCCCATCACGGTTGCTAGACTCTTGAACTCACTTGCGGTCAGGTTGCCGCGTTTCACGCACAGCTCCTGCCGCACGAGGTCGTAGATCCGCGTGCGGGTGCGGTCCAGCCAGCGCGCGGCCGTGGCGCGGTGCACGTTGTATGCGCGGCCAATCTCATCGATGCTGCAGTGCCCTGCGATGTGCATGCGCAGCACGTTGCGCTCTTGCCTGGATAGCCCCGACACGGCGTCGCGCAATGCTTGGCGGAAAGCGTCCCCGAAGCGCGCCTTGAGCAGCACCGCTTCCGGGTTGCCACCGGGAGCGGCGAGCCGATCCGTCAGCTCGATGTGATGCCCGGCAAATCGGTTTCTTGCTCGCTGGCGATCCAATGCCACGCGCGTCGCAGCGACGCGCACCCAGGCTTTGAGCGGTCCTCGCCCGGAGTACAGCCTGACCTTGGGTTCTGCGCCGAGCAGCAGGCGATCCCAAACTTCCTGCAAGGTGTCGTGCACGAAGTCGGCACTGCGATCGACGCGCGCGATGGCTGCCTTGGCTACCCCCGAGCCTTCACTTTGGAACAAACGGAGCGCCTCTGGTTGGGCCTCGGCGCACGCGCAGCACAAATAGAGATCGGCCGCCTCACGCGGCGCGCCGACGTCCGAGGGCTCCAGCACGCGAGTGCAGTGCCCGAAGAACACCTCGAAACCCAACTTCACGAGAGGCCACTTTCGTTGGCCTTCGAGAAACATCAGCTTTACAGCGTCTTCGCTGCTCATTGACCCTCGATCCAATGTTACCCGAAAGTCGTCCGGGATCGGTAATTCGAACTCTGAGCTTCGGACAATCGCACAGATGCCGTAACGGATCTGCCACTTTCTAAAACGGTCTAGCCCCAAAGGCGTTTCCCGACCATTTCAACGCCTGACAATGGGCCGACAAAAAGCGGGTACGGGTCAACCGAGTAGTAAATTGTTTGGTAGCCTCCGCTGAATCTACCGTAGGCACACGAGGCGCTAGCCCGGGGCCTGAGATCGCAGCCGCTCGGACCCGAACTCCGAGTTCATCGACACTCGGCGAGCAGCGTCGCTCGCATCAGCTCGCGCTGGCGAGTGATTGTTTGCGCGTCTTGCGGGATTTGGGCGCGCTCTCTGGCGCAGCCGTGCTTTCGCGCTCGGCGAGCAGCATCGGAAACTCGGCGGTGATGCCGGGATCGAGCGTCGGATCTTCGATGCGATCCAACAAGCCGCGGCAGGCGGCGGCGCCCAAACGATGCATGGGCTGGGCGACCGTGGTGAGGGTTGGCCAGCAGCGCTCGCCTTCTTCGATACCGTCGAAGCCGCTTACTGAAACGTCTTCGGGGACGCGAACACCAGCGCGCAGCATCTCACAAATAAACACGATCGCCATACTGTCGTTACCGAGCACTACGGCGCTGGCGCGCTTGGCGGCAGGGCGCTTCAGGTATTCCAGGGCGGCTGCCTTGCCCGCCCCCGGCATGTACGAGCTCTGAAAAGACACGTCTTCGGGGCGCAGCATGGCCCCTTTGACGCTCGCCACGACCTCTTGCAAACCGCGCAAGCGATCGATCGAGTCGATCGAGTCTTTGGGACCACCGACGAAGCTCAAGCGGCGGTGGCCCTGCGCCAGCAGGTGCGTGCCGAGCGCCTTGCCGGCATCGAAGTTCCGGCAGCGGACGGTGAAGCCGACGTCCGCGGCTTGATCGGGGCAGATCAACGTGACGGGTACGCCGGCGGCGGCGGCGGCCTCGAGCAGCGGTAGCTCGCGCTTCGTGGAGCGGACCATGATGAAGCCATCGACGCGTCGTTCGTCGATCCAAGCAGCGATCGCGCTCGAGTCGTACGGGCGTTCACCGGGCTTCCAGCTGCCGAGCATGAGCCCCACGTGGCTCTTGGCCAACTCTTCCTCGATGCCGCCCAAGAGGCCCATGAACCAAGCGTCGTGGATGGACTCCACCGCGACGCCAATGCAGCCCTTCCTGCCGTAGCGCAAGCTGCGCGCGGTAGAAGAGGGTGCGTAACCCATCTCTTTGATCACGCGCTCTACGCGGGCGCGCACTGCCGGGCTCGCGTACCCGCCGTTGATCACTCGCGATACGGTCATCGGCGCGACGTTGGCTTTGGCTGCGACGGTGGTGATCGTCGCGGTGTCGCCTTTGCCTCGTCGAGTTCTCATCGCCGGGAACGATACCGTGTCTCAGGCCGTGCGCGCTAGCAGGGGCCAGGGGCTAGTCGACAAATTGTGATAACGATAACGCACCGTGTCGAGCGCGTGCGACGCTGCGGGCGGGCCGCTTTGGGCGCGAGTGGCCCTCGGCGCGGCGCAGGGGGCTCCTTCCGGGGCGGAGAATTGCGGTGATTTGAGCGGCGGCGGGTCGAGCGAGATCCGCGGCCCCGTCGGGCTTGCAGTGTAGCCGTAGTGTAGTACTTCACCCCGACGCGCCGGATCGACGGTCCGGCTGCATGCCCCTCCGGTCGGCCCTCTTGTGATAACGCTATCACAAGGGCCTCCGACCTGCTAAAGTGCTAGCGCTGATTCAGATCGCGAAAAGAGAACAGGGAAAATCATGGCTGAATTCTTTCAAGGCATTGCTCCAATCAAGTTCGAAGGCAAAAACAGCAAGAACCCGCTTTCGTTCAAGTACTACGACAAGGACCAGAAGGTCCTGGGCAAGAGCATGGCCGAGCACCTCCGTTGCGCCGTCTGCTACTGGCACACCTTCGCGTGGCCGGGCAGCGACGTGTTCGGGGCGGGCACCTTCGATCGACCCTGGTTCAAAGCTGGCGATCCGCTCGAGCAAGCCGAGCTGAAGCTCAAGGTGGCGTTCGAGTTCTTCGAGAAGCTCGGCGCGCCGTTCTACACCTTCCACGATCGCGACATGGCCCCCGAGGGCGCCACCTTGAAGGAGAGCCACGCCAATCTGGACCGCTTGGTCGCGGGCGCAGAGCGAGAAATGGCTCGCACCGGCGTGAAGCTCTTGTGGGGCACGGCGAACCTGTTCAGCCACCCGCGCTACATGAGCGGCGCTGCCACCAATCCCGATCCGGAAATCTTCACCTACGCCGCCGCCCAGGTGCGCAAGGCCTTGGACGTGACGCTCGCGCTCAAAGGCGAGAACTACGTGCTGTGGGGTGGCCGTGAAGGCTACGAGACCCTGCTCAACACCGATATGAAGCGTGAGTCCGACCAGCTCGGTCGCTTCTTGTCGCTCGTCGCCGAGCACAAGGCCAAGATTGGGTTCAAGGGCGCGCTCTTGCTCGAGCCGAAGCCGAAAGAGCCGACCAAGCACCAGTACGACTTCGACTGCGCCACCGTGTACGCCTTCTTGCAGCGCTACGGCCTCGAGAAGGAATACAAGGTGAACATCGAAGCGAACCACGCCATCTTGTCCGGCCACAGCTTCCAGCACGAAGTCGCGTACTCGCTCGCCAACGGCTTCCTCGGCAGCATCGACATGAACCGCGGTGACTCGCTGCTCGGTTGGGATACCGATCAATTCCCGAATGACGTCGCCGAAATCGGGCTCGTGCTGTACACGATCATCAAAGGTGGTGGCCTCGGCTCGGGCGGCATGAATTTCGACGCCAAGCTGCGCCGCCAAAGCATGGATCCGGAAGATCTGTTCCACGCCCACATCGGCGGCATGGATACGCTCGCTCGCGGCCTGCTCGTCGCCGAGCGCGCCATCAACGACGGCAAGCTCGAGAAGCTGCTCGAGCAGCGTTACGCCGGTTGGAACACGGGCTTGGGTGAGCGCATCACCACCGGCAAGGCGAGCTTGGCCGATCTCTCCGACCACGCGCTCTCCACCGGTCTCGATCCGAAAGCGCGCTCGGGCCGCCAAGAGATGCTCGAGAACCTGTTCAACGAATACCTCTGAGTCGGTGTGAGTTTGCGGCGTTAGCCGCGACAGCCGAAAGCGCGTTCGATGACTCCGGTCATCGGACGCGCTGACGCGTGGGGTCCGCGCTTCGACGCGCCGGGTTCGTTTTTCTTGTGGGTCGGGCGATCGCGCTCCAGCAACGCAACCCTCGGCAAGCGTGGTTGCCGCTCAGGGCGAACGCGAGACGCCCTGGGAGGTGCGCTGGGGAACCTTCGATCGCCCCCTCCGGCAATCGTCCCCCGCTCTGAAATGATTGACGATTTTCGCCGCTGAGCACGACCCGCTTCGATCTTTTGCCGCAATTCGCAGGCGCCGGCGGTAACGAAATCGATCCTGCCGACCTATACGATCATGAGCGCCATGGTCGAACGCACGCTGACCTCGCCCCTGGACCGCGAAGCTGCCCGCCCGCCGCGGCCGGGATTTCTGACTCGCGTCGCGTTGCTCGTGCACGCGCACCGCGCGCGTCTGCTCGCCTACGCGCGACGCCACGGGCTCGATGCCGAGGAGGCGCTCGACGCGGTGCAGGACAGCTTCATCACGTTCTTGGGGCTGCCGGAGGCGCAGTCGATCGCGCACGACTCATTGCCCTCGCTCAAATTGCTGACCGTGATCCTCGGTCATCAGGTGCAAAATCAGCGGCGAAACGCGAACGTCATGGCCATGCGCACGAGCTCTTGGGCCGCGAACGCTTGGGTGTGGAAGTCCCCAGCAGTGAGCAGCTGAGCGTGCACGCCGAGGAGCTCGCGCGCGTGAACGGTTGCTTGGTGCGCATGGCGCGGCTCGAGCGCGAGGTCGTGATGCTCAGCCTCTTGGACGAGCAGCCGCGGGAGCGCGTGGGCGAGCTGCTCGGCATCTCCGCGGGTTACGTGCGGGTCTTGCTGCACCGAGCGCGCGAGCAACACGCCCAAGGGACGAGGGCCGTGATGAACGAAAGCATTGCAGTCGTTGCCGGGGCATGAAGCGGAATGGCTCGAGCGTCGCCAGTCTATCTCGATTCTCCGTCGTACGTCTCAGGCGAAATTCTGCACGATGCGGGCGGCGCGCACGCGAGCAAGTGGTCCTGATGTTCAGCGTGCTAGAAATCGGTGACGATACGGGGCTAGGCACTCAGCGAGGAACTTCACCATGATCGAAACCTTGATGGCGCTCAACGTGGTCGACGCGGATCTGTACGCAAAATACCGGTCGGCCATGACCCCCTTGCTCGAAGCCCACGGCGGCAGCTTCGGGCTCGATGTGTGGGTAGCCGAGGTGCTGCGTTCGCCGGTCAAACAGCCGTTCAATCGCATGTTCACGATCCTCTTTCCGTCCCAAGAGCGGCGTGAGGCATTTTTCGGGGACCCCGAATACCTCGCCGTGCGAAAGGCCTTCTTCGAGCCCAGCGTTGCTGCGACGACGAATCTAGGTCAGCTCACGCGGCCCTGAGCAAGTGCCGCGGGCGGCCAATGGTGCCAGGATGTGTGCATGAAACCAGGGCAGGAGAGCAAGACGGCGGTGCTCGTGTGCATGGGGCGAGCGCTCGCCGACGGCGACTCGACGCTGCCCGCATTTTCAGACCCGACCGCGCTTGCGCTGCTGCCCGATGAAGCGCGGCGCCGCGTCGAACGGGTGCGCCGCGAGGCGGCCCCGAAGGGACTGAAAGAGGCCATCGAGCACGGCTATTTGCTGCGCCAATCGAAGATCATGGCCGCTCGCTCGCTGCACATCGACGCGGCCATTGCCGAAGCTCGTGCCGAACAATTGGTGATCCTCGGCGCCGGTCTCGATGGTCGCGCCTGGCGCATGCCCGAACTCGCGGACGTTGCGGTGTTCGAAGTCGATCATCCCGATTCTCAACGCGAAAAGCGAAAGCGCGCCGAAGCGCTCACGCAAGTCGCGGGCGAAGTCCACTTCGTCCCGGTCGACTTCGCGCGCGATGATCTGGACCGCGCACTCTCCAATGCCGGTCACGACCCGAATCGCGCGACGACTTGGGTCTGGGAGGGAGTCGTGATGTACCTCAGGCGCCGCGAGATCGAGGCCACGCTCGACGTCATTGCGCGCCGCTCGGCACTGGCTAGCCGGTTGCTCATTTTGTATCATAGCCCTGCGTTCTTCCTGCATCTGCTCGGCCCGATCGTGCGCCTCCTGGGTGAACCATTGCGCTCGGCTTTCAGCGCCGATGAGATGCGCTCGCTGCTCGCGAAGTTCCGCTTCGAGGTGCTCGGTGATCAGAGCTTGCCCGAAATCGGTCGCACGATTTCCGCAGAAATGGCCGCCGCCACCCAGGTCGCCCCACATTTGCGGCTCGTTGTCGCCAAGCGCAATTGAATCGACCGAGCCAGGTGTGCTCGAACTCGACCAAGCGCCGGCTTTCTTGCCTGCTCGCCGCAAGTCTGCGCGACTGCTAGGCATGAAGCGTCGATTCAACGCGCGGTGTCTGGTTTGTGCGGCGCTGGGTTCGCTCTTGGGTTGCGCTAGCAGCCATGATTCCGCGCCCGGAGCGGCGGGTTCCGGCATGAACTCCAGCGCGGGCACGAACGCGGGGGGCGCCCTGGGCGCGGCGGGTTCTCCCCGCGCTGCGGGAGGGGGCGACGTGAGCGGAGCGGGGGCGAGCGGCGCGGGAGTGGGAGCAGCCGGCGGGAGTGGCCCCGCGCTGAGCGCGGGCGCCCCGGGAGTCGCCGGCAGCGGTGCCGCGGGTGCGAACTCCGGCGGCGCCAGCGCGTGCAGCGCGCCCCAAGTGCGGGTGACGGAGATCGACGTGGGCGCCGCGATCAATCAGAACGAGGACGAGGCCGCGCTCAAACCGCTGGCGATCGCGGCGATCCCCAACGGCGGCTCGCGCGTGGCCTGGCTGGGCATGGACGCAAAAATCCACGTAACGACCTTGAAAGCGGACGACACGGTCGACACGGTGGTGCCCGCCGTAAGCATCGCGGGTATGGATTACGGCGACTTATACGCCGACGCCACGGGCGGCGTGCTGCTAGTCACGCGCGATGCCAAGGGCGGGGGGACGCTGAACTGCGGCGAGCCGACGAACTTGTGCGGCACGCCGCCGAGCCCCGCCGTCCCTTGCTACGACATGTACCTGGTGCGTTTCGACGGCACGAGCGAAACGTGGGCAACCGAGCTGACGCAATCGAGCGCGAGCCAGCCCCCGTATCTCACCAGCAAGACCGGGCCGAGCGTGATCTTCATTTGGTGGTACGCCCATCACGGGCGAATCGTCAGCGATGGCACGAACTACGCGGCCTATTTCGGCGCCGCGATCAGCGTCTCGCAAGAGGGTTGCGTCAACATTCACCAAGGCGACGAGATGCGCGTGGTGAGCCCGAGCGGTGCGCTACTGACGGGCCACCAGAGCTTCGATTGGGGCTGCAGCCACAGTGGCTACGAGCGCATCGTTTGGGACCCCAGAGTTTCGCAGTTCGTCACGGTTTGCAAGAACGACGCCCCGACGGGAGGCAAATCGGGCAGGCTCGCGTTCGCGCCGAAAATCAGCACGATTTACCCATTGGATCTGTTCTATTCGAACGTCGGCAATCTGACCCTCGGCGGCGGTGGCGGCTATTGGTTGACCACGAGTGACATTCGCCCGGGAGAGACCGCGGATAGCAACGGATTGGCCGACGTCCATCTGCTCCATTTTCAAAATGGCGCGCCCGACCAGAACTTGATTCTGGCCAGTGATCCGGGCTTGAACGACCGCGCGCCCCACCTGACCCAATACGGCGCGCACCATCTGCTCGCAGCTTGGGACACCTCGGCCAGCAAGGGCGATCTCACGCCGAAGACCGCCGACCGAAAGCTGTACGTGCAAGCCCTGGACAGCACCAGCGGGGCGGCGGTCAGCGCTCCGATCCTCGTCCCCGTGCGCAACAACCGCTACCAAGAGATGAAGGCTTTCCCCGACGGCAGCGTGGCCTACCCCGCGCCGGGCACGAGCTCGAGCAAGATCAAAATCTTGCGCGTGTTGCCTTGTGAATAGGCGCGTGGCGCGAGTCACGAAAGATGTGGGGTCATGATCTGAATTAGCCAAGCCATCACCGCGCGCACGGGCGCCCTCGCTTGACGCGAGTGGCCCTGGAGCAGCGAGACCGGCAGGGGCTCCGCTCGCAAATCCGGCAGTATCTCGACCAATCCGCCGGAAGCGAGGCTCGCGGCCATGCCCGTGCGGGGAGCTTGGATGATGCCCAGGCCGGCCAAGCAGGCCGCGTGGTAGCCGTCCGTGCTGTTCACGGTCACGGCGGCTCGCATCTCTCGCTCGCGATAGGCGTTGCCATCGAAATACTCGAAGCTGGGGGGCGTGCTGCCGAAGTCGAGCGAATAGTGCACGATTAGGTGCTGCGCGAGATCTGCCACGGAGCGCGGTGTCCCGTATTTTTCCAGGTAGCGCGGGCTGGCGCAGTTAATCATCTCCAAGAGCCCGATGCGCTTGGCTACCAGCCCAGAGTCCGAAAGGGCACCAATTCGCATCACGCAGTCGAAACCGTCGCGCACTAGATCCACGCGCTGATCGGTGGTACTCACGAGCATCTCGAGGTAGGGATGAGCGGCTAGAAATTCGGGTAGGCGCGGGATGATCACGTTGCGCGCAAACTGAATCGGTAGATCGAGGCGCACGCGGCCGCGGAGGTTGCTCGGTGACGAGAACATCGAGGCCAGCTCGTCGGCATCGCCGACCAAGCGTCGCGCGCGCAGCAAGAACTGCTCGCCATCCGTCGTCAGACGCACCGCGCGGGTGGAGCGATGCAACAGGCGACTGCCAATCGCGGCTTCCAGCTCGCGAATGCGGGTCGACGCACGCGCTTTGGACAACCCCAAGTGCGCCCCGGCTCGCGTGAAGCTGCCGAGTTCGGCGACTTTCAGGAACACGCGCAGGGAATCCAGATCCATGACCGGATTGTTCCGTATTGCGAAACAGTGTGTCAAATCCACCTCGTCTTCCCCTTCTCTGTAGGGGCCGTAGGTTCAGCCTCGAGACGTCACGAAAGGGAGAACGACGATGACCAAGAGCAATCAGCAAGCAGTCGCGGTGATCACGGGGGGCAGCCGAGGCTTGGGCAAGAGCATGGCTCTGCATCTGGCCGAGCGCGGTGTCGACAGCATCATTACCTTTCGCTCGGCATCGAAAGAGGCGGATGCGGTGGTGAACGAGATCGAGAGCAAGGGACGCAAGGCCGTCGCGCTCGAACTCGATGTGGGTGATAGCTCGAGCTTCGGCGCATTCGCCCAAGCACTGAAGAACGCGCTCGGTCGCACCTGGCAACGCGAGACCTTCGACTCTTTGATCAACAACGCGGGCGTGGGGGCGCACGCGAGCTTCGCTCAGACGACCGAAGCCCAATTCGATGAACTGATGAGGGTCCACTTGAAGGGCCCGTTCTTCTTGACGCAGGCGCTGCTGCCGCTGATCGCGGATGGTGGCCGCATTTTGAATGTCTCGAGCGGTCTCGCTCGCTTCACCTTCCCCGGGTATGCCGCATATTCCAGCATGAAAGGTGGCATCGAGGTGTTGACTCGCTATCTGGCGAAAGAGCTCGGTGCTCGCAAGATCAGCGTGAACACGCTCGCTCCCGGTGCCATCGAGACCGATTTCGGTGGCGGCGCGGTGCGCGACAATGGTGAACTGAACAAGCTGATCGCATCGGGGATCGCGCTTGGCCGCGTGGGCCTGCCGGACGACATCGGCAGCGCCGTTGCCATGCTACTCGCCCCAGAAAGCGCCTGGATCAACGGCCAACGCATCGAGGTTTCGGGCGGGCAGATGCTGTGAGTCAGAGCGCGTCGAAAGTGATCGAATATCCGAGCGTGGACGTGACGGTCGGCCCGTTGAAATAGAAGCCGCCATCCACCGGCATGGTCGCGGCTTGATCGGGAGCTACCGAGAGGGCCACGTGCCCCGGGCCAACGGGCACGCCGTGAGTTGGATCCCAACCGAGCCAACCCAGCTCGGGGACGAACACTTCCGGCCAGGCGTGGAGGTGACGCTTGCCGTCGGGCGATGCTTCTTGGCCCTGATAGCCGCTGACGAATCGCCCGGCGACGCCCAAACAGCGACACACCGCTAGATAGAGCACGGTCAAATCTCGACACGCGCCCCGGCCGAGCGCCAACGTTTGCGCAGGCGTTTGCGCGGCGCCTTCCACGCGAATTTGCCGGTCGATCGTCGAGTAGAGAGTCGCGCACAGACGCTCGAAAAAGAGCAAGGGCGCGCCGCCCACCTCGAATGCCAGCTTCTGTCCGAGCGCGGCGACTTCCGCGCTGCCGTCGATTCGTCGGAAGCTCGCGAGGGAGTCGAAGTTCGGCACTGCCCAGGGCAGCGGCGGCAAAGCCGACGGTGCCAGCGCGTGCCCTGGTCCCCGCGCCAAGATCTGCACCTCGACGCGGCTTTCGATCTTGAGTTCGTTGCTCGCGTCTGCGCCGAACGTCACGCGCGTGCAGGTGTTGCCGAAAGCATCGCCGAAGTCACTCACTTCGATCGGGACGGGCGTGATGTGCAAGTAGCGCGCGAGCGTGCGAACGCCCTCTGACCGCGGACTCAGCCGTAGCACGTGCGGGGCGAACACGACCGCGGTGTCGTACCGGTAAGTCGTTTCATGCCGGATCGCCCAGCGGAAAACCGTGTTTGCATCGAATTCGGTCATCTCGCGGTGAGTTCAGCAGAAGCCAAGCAGAGAAAGATGTCGGCGTCATTGCCAATGCGCGACGGACCCAGCGATGTGAAGTCAAGTTCGATCCGGCAGATAGCCGTGCGCGCGGAATGGCACGCCGAGCTCGTGGCACACCTCTGCCAGCAATTCAGGCGCGTGATAATAGTTCCAGAGCCGCGCGATGCGGTCGGTGGCGACTTCGACCCGAACCACCGCATGCACTTCCTCGCCCGACCACCAAAGGAAGATTACCTCACCGCGGTGGCTGCGCAGTTCCGCGCGAGGGCAGGCGGGGGCCGTGTGATCACCGTCCGGACAACCGAAGAGCGTGCCGCGCAGCGAGCCATTGGTCACCGCTCCTGCGCCGCACTCGAGCCTGAACCCGGGGTACTCCAAGGTCGCGTTGTCGAGCAGCAGCGCGGTCAGGCGCGGGAGATCGCGGGCATTGAACGCGGCGCAGAACTCATCCAAAACCGCGGGCGCCACCACGCTGGCCGGTTCGGGCTCGGGCGCGGCCAGCTTTTCGCGTCCGCGGTGCAGGGCCGTTTTAATCGCGCCGCTGGAGGTCGACAGCGCCTCCGCGACTTCTGCCAGCGACAGGCCAAAGGCATCTTTGAGGACCACGGCCGCTCGCTCTTGGGGCGATAGTTGCGCGAGCAGCGTGCCGCCCGCCTCACGAGTCGCGCGAGGTTCTGCTTCCAGCGCGGGCTCTGGGTTTCCGCTCCCATATGCGGCGGGTAGCTCCCGCGCTTGGCGCGTGCGGTTGAGCCAGAGGTTCGAGGCGACGCGAAACAGCCATGCGCGCGGGTTCTCGGGCGCTTCGGTCATGAGCCCGAGGCTCACGAAAGCGCGCGCCAACGACTCCTGCGCCATGTCTTCTGCGTCCCACGGGCTGCGCGTCAGGTGTCGGCAGTAGCGGTATAGATCCGGGCGAAGCGGCTCGTAAGTTTCGAGAAAGCGCCGCCACGACTCTTTTACGACACCGCTCAGCGGCGCCGGTTCCTGGGGGGCATGACGGGGGGACATGAGGGTAAGACACCCACCGAGGGACAAAAGATACCGCGCTACGTATCCTTTTCCGGTCGCCGAGTGTCTTTCCAGATATGAGCGAACCGCGAGCATCCGGTCAAGTCGTGTCGAAAGACGGTACCCTGATCGCCTACGATCGGCAGGGCAGTGGTCCCGCGCTGATTCTGATCGTGGGCGCGCTTTGCTCGCGGGCGCTTGGCCCCTCCGTAAAGCTCGCGCCGCTTTTGGCGGCACAGTTTACGGTCTTTAGCTACGACCGCCGCGGTCGGGGCGAGAGCGGAGACAGCACACCTTATCGAGTCGAGCGTGAGATCGAGGATCTGGAAGCCTTGATCGCGGAAGCAGGCGGTTCTGCGCTCGTCTTCGGCCATTCATCGGGCGCCGTGCTGGGCCTGAAGGCCGCCGCTCACGGCCTAGCGATCCGCAAGCTTGCAATCTACGAAGCGCCGCTGATCGTCGACCGGGCGCGCCCTTCGATGCAAGCAGATTGGGCGCAGATCCGAAGCCATCTTGCCCAAGGTGAGCGCAGCGCGGCACTCAAAGTATTTCTGAAGTCGGTCGGCCTCCCCTCGTTCGTTGTTGCGATGATGAGCTTTTTTCCGGTTTGGTCGAAGATCAAGCAGGTCGCGCATACACTTGCCTATGACGGCGCGATCACCGAGGAGTTCCAAACGGGCGCGGCGTTGCCAACTGGCGCGTTCCGCGGTGTGACCATCCCGGTGCTGGCGATGGCTGGCGGCAAGAGCCCCCGCTGGATGCAAACTGGCATGCGCGCACTGGCGTCCGTGTTGGCTAACGCTCGACATCGCACACTGGAAGGCCAGACCCACGACGTCTCCGCCAAAGCCCTCGACCCGGTGCTCAAGGAGTTTTTGGCCCGCAGCTAGGTGCGCACAGTTGTCGCTGCCGTCGAGCCATGGGAAAAGGGGCTATGAACGGTGGTGCGGCTCGCTGGGTTTCTCTGCTCTTCGTCGCGTATGGCTGTGGCCAATCCACTCGCGATTTCGGCACCGCCGATCAAGGAAATGGCGGCGGAGGCGCGAGCCCGGCAAGCGGCGGTGCCGGCGGCAAGGTCGGTGCCGTCGGCGGCCGATCTGGCGCTACGGGTGCCGCAGGTGAAGGCGGTGCCGCGGCGCAGGGTGACAGCGCCGCGGCGGGCGAAGGCGGCGAAGGCGGCAGTGCGACAGGGAGCAACGACGGCGGTACCCCCGGTATGTCCGGAGCGGGTGGCATGTCCACGGGCGGCATGTCCACGGGCGGCATGTCCACGGGCGGCATGTCGGTCGACCTGTGCGTCGGCGTCGTGTGCACGGCCCTGGACCAATGTCATGACGTGGGGAAGTGTCAGGCCGCAACGGGCAAATGTAGCAATCCGAACAAGGCTGACGATAGCGCATGCTCGATCGACAGCAATGCTTGCACTCCCGACAAGTGCAAGAGCGGCGTGTGCATTGCTGGAACCGCGATCTCCTGTCCTGCGCCCGCGCTGTGCAGAACGCAGGGAGCGTGCAACACGAGCAGCGGGGCCTGCTCGACACCAGTGGCGGTCGATCACACTTCCTGCGGTACCAACTTGGAGTGTTTGGGCGGCACGTGCTCTTGCACGAGAGCCTCTTGCCCCAATGGTTGCTGCACTGCTGGCGGCGCGTGCGCAGCGTGCGCCCCGACGACCCTAGTTACTCGCCCGAATGCCGTGCAAGACGTGACGGTGGGCGGCGGAGTCGTATACCTCTTGGAAAGCTCGTCCCTGGTGTACTCGCGTTCCACTACCGGTGGTGCGGTGACGATGCTCACTTACCCGCAACCGAGCACGACGCTGACCGCCATTCACGTCGACGGTTCTTACGTGTATGGCGGGAAAATCGGCAATAACATCCCCGCCACTCTCGCGCGCATGTCCACTGTCGGTGGCCCGTTCAGCGAAATCACCGGCAGCAAGACCTGGGAAGGGACGTGGCTGGCCTCCAACAGCGTCAGCATCTTCGCTGGCAGCTCGCTATCGAGTAACTACATCACGGTCTCGCCGAAGGACGGCAGCTCAGCAGCAATTACGCTGGTCTCCTCGCCCGTGGTAACCAGCGCGAATTTTGCGGTCGACGAAAGCTATCTCTACTTCATCAGTGCCAGTTCTACCGTCATCAGTCGAGTGCCGGTGGCCGGTGGCGGAGCGACCACGGTGACCTCCGCTGACACGGGCGAGACATTCAACGGCGTGGCCGTATCCGGGTCGCAGCTGGTGATCGCCACCAGCAAGCGCGTGGCGAAAGTAGCCGCCGCTGGCGGCAGCGCGGTCACGCTCGATACTGGCGCAGCCTATGTCGTCCGTGCGGACGCGACCAACGCTTACTATTTCCGCTCCAAAGGCACGGCGTGCGCCAGCGGCTCGGAGCTCTATGCCATCCCCACAGCGGGTGGCAATCTGCGTCGGCTGGCGGTCGAGCCTTGGACGTCTTGCGTGCGCTCCGTGGTTCACGATCCGTCGGCTGTGTACTGGCTTGCCGATAAGTCGATTCAGAAGATCGCGAAATGAGAACGACCCGCCGGGCGCGGCGGGTCGGGGCTTAATTTCAACTTACGAGCGGGGCTGCGCTCACTTCGGAATCACGGGCGGCTCTTGGCCGATCGGCACCAAGCACGACGACAGATCGAAGAACATGAATTCGAGCGCCAATTCTTGCGGGGTGAGCGCATGCTTCGAGCAGCCCGAGGGAACGGTGCCGCCCCTCATCTGCCCGCCCATTGGGAAGCCCGTTCCGGGGAAGCCCATGCCGGTGCCGCCCCCGGCGCCGCCAGCGCCCGTCGCGCCGCCGGTGCCCGCGGGATAGTCCGCATCGGTCGCCACGCCGGAGACGCTCTGGCCGGGGCCGCCGCTCACGTGCAGCGCGCTGTAAACGACGCGCCCGCATACGGCGTCGCCACTGGCTCCGACGGGAGTATCAGCCGAGAAATACTGCGGTGCGGACGGAGCTTTCGTGACGCTCGGTGCGAGGTGAATCCATTCGGTGGAAGGGGGCAGCAACGACTTGACATTGTTGCGAACGAACTTGACCGGCAATTGATTGTTGGTGAGCGCGCCCACCAACCCAAGCCAGGTGAGGAGCGCCGAACCCTCCGGGAAGGGCATCCCGTTGGCGAGCGTGGTGTTGATCTCGGACGGGAAAGCCTCGGTGTCGTCGATGGTTCCCATGCCGGGAGACCAGTTTGCCAAGTTGTTCGCACCAGCGGCAAACGGGCCAGTATTGAACCAAGCGTATTGATAGTGTGATGCAAACACGCGCCCGCCCGCGTTCGCGTAGTTCATCATTAGTTGTTGCGCTGCAGCGCCCACGCGCATGCCGGTCTGGCCGCCGGTGGTCTCCTGGCCTTCGCACGAGAGGATGACGACGTCGTGCTCGTTCAAGTGGGCCTGAGTGTCCCAGAGAGTTTTGTTCGATTCGACGGCACCGGTCGCTGGGGTCGCTCCGTTCCAGCCGCTGTAGATGTGGATGTGCCCGCCAGCAGCCGAGCCAGCGACGTACTCGCTGGCCGAAACGCCGAGCCGAAGCGGCAGACATTCGAACGAATCCGAGCCGCCGGTAGAGATCGCGATGTTGGGCAGCGAGCCTTCACTGGAATTGGCAGGCAGACGCAGATCGGGAATCACGTTGGCCTGATTGGCCACGACGTTCACGTCGTATTGTCGCCGCCACTTTCCGGTTTGGACCACGAGGCTGACTTGCCCGCTTGGCGCGCAGGGGATTTCGAAGTGCCCGCTGGCGTCCGTCGGCGCCGAGCTTCGTGCCTTCACCTTCGCGGGCATCAGCTGGCTGCAACCGCAAGCGACCGGGATTTTCTCCAAGTCCGGTAGGGGGGACGTCGGATCGAGCACGAACACGGAGATGTTGTAGAGCGGGTTCTTACCGGCGGGATCTTTGACGATGCCGCTGATCGTGGTGGTGTTCCCGGGCGAACATGTATCCGTGCCTGACGAAGACGAGCCGCCATTCTCTGGAGTGACGACCAAGCTACCGTTGGCTCCGCCGTTGACGAACACGGGGGCGCCGCTGCCACTGCCCCCGGTGCTTGCAGCCGGGCCATTGCCACCGCTGGTGCTCAAGCCACTGCCTGGCGTGTTGCTATTCCCACAAGCAATTGAGCCGAGCAACGCGACGCCGGTGCACAAAGAAAATGGGATGGTTTTCATTTCGAATTTCCTGCGCTCGATTGGGGTGCGAAACCAGAGCGGTGGCTTAGCGGCTCACGCACAAGTGCCCTCGGCCGAGCAATGCGGTCAACGGCGTGCTGGACCTTACGATCTAGAATGCTCCGATTCAATGGCTAGCGGCGCCATCGAATCGGAATGTTCGAATGCTTGCTTTGCGGATCGCGCGTCTCACCGAAATCTCGTCCGTGATTGGATTTCGCGCTGCCGGCGCGGGCAAATTGCGCGCGTGCCGTTGATCGACAGGCACGCTGATGGGGTCAAATAATTTCCGGATCGAGGGGGTGACAGGTCTGTCCCCCCACTCACGAGCGTGTCAGTCCCGAGCGTTCACGCTTCGTCCGCTCGGCGTGCAGCCCCGCAAGCGGAAGGGCTGCCAAAGTAGGCGCCGCTCGCGGCGGGCGTGGGGCAGATAGGAGCGGGGCTGGGCCTTGGCGTCTGGCGCCCGAGGTCCAGTAACCGCTCTACCAACCTGCAGGCAGAATTGACTTCCGAACCTACTTTTTTGCCTCCGAGCGTGTCCGCGGAAGTATCACGCCCGCGAAAAAGGCCTAGTTATGTGCTGGTCGACCGCTTCGACGTCGCTCGGTGTACTGGCTCGTTGCCCGGTCGGGCCACGCGCGCTCTGATGAGCGGATGTCGAATGCCCCGCGTGAGTCACCGAACGCGCCGATCCCTTCGCTCATGTATGGGACCGCCTGGAAAGAGGAGCGCACCGAGGCGCTCACGCTTCTGGCACTTCAGGCCGGGTTTCGCGGCATCGATACCGCCAACCAACGCAAGCACTACTTCGAGGCCGGCGTGGGAGCGGCTCTGAAGCAAGCGTGGCAAAGCGGAGCCGTCTCGCGTTCCGAGCTCTTCCTGCAATCCAAATTCACGTTCATTGGCGGACAGGATCACCGCTTACCTTACGATGGTGCGCGAGACATCGGACAACAGGTAGTGCAGTCGTTCGAGAGTTCACTCGAGCACCTCGGCACTGATTATCTCGATTCGTACGTCTTGCATGGGCCATCGTCGCGTCACGGGTTAGTGGCCGCAGACTGGCAGGCTTGGCGCGCAATGGAGGCCTTGGCGTGCGCCGGCAAGGTGCACTTTCTCGGCATCAGCAACGTCTCGCTACTGCAGCTGCAGGCGCTCGCAGCAGAGGCCAAGATCAAACCAATGTTCGTGCAGAACCGCTGTTACGCGAAAACGGGTTGGGATCGCGCCGTGCGAGCGTTCTGCACTGAACAGGGCATCGTCTATCAAGGCTTCTCTTTGCTCACCGCCAACCGGGCGGAGCTCGCCGGAGCCGTTGCGCAGCGCATCGCGCTTCGTACGGGGCGACCAATCGCTCAGGTCGTGTTTCGGTTCTGTCAGCGAATCGGGATCCTGCCGCTCACCGGGACTTCTCGGGTCGAGCACATGCGATTGGACTTGGCCGCAGCCGAATTCGAGCTCTCGGCCGGGGACGTCTCGGCGCTGGAAAACCTGAGCCGCGATTGACCTGCCGGGATCCTTTTGGGTCACGAGCGCGTAACAAGCCGACATGCGCGCGTAAAAGCCGAGCAATATTTGGCCTGGATCCTTGGCGCGTTGTCGCTTCCTGGGGGTCCGCTAAGCTACCGCCCTTCGCGGAGTTGGTGATTTCCGAATGTTCTCGAATATGACTCTTACTTTCAAAGCGACACGTGACAATCGTTCTTCGGCCGGGTGGGGGAGATGTTGGGCTTTGGGCTTGCTCGGCCTGCTCTCGCTGCCCGCTTGTTCGGACAACTACCTGACCGACGGCGTGATCACGATCACGACGGGGCAGGAATCGGACGCATGGGGGGTGGAACCTGTCGCGAAGAATTTGGTCGTCGAAATGGTTCAAAGCACGAAGCGAACCACATTGGCCAACGTTGCCGCACCAGTGACCAGCATCTCGATTGGCACCGACGGTCCGCAAAATACGGTCGCGAGCTTCGAGGCCACGGGGTTCGACGCAAGTGCGAACGTAGTGATGAGGGGCTCGAGTGTGCCACTCGGCATTCTCGGCTTCGAAGGTGCCGACATCAAACTTTTTGTCGGCCGTGTCGGGGGCCTCTCGCGTGCACCCGGAGATCTGGTTTATCCGCGCCGCCACCCACAGATGGCGGTCCTCTACCATGGCTACCTGCTGATCTCCGGGGGTGATGACAGCTCCGCGAATCTAGACGTTTACGACATGGCGCGTTGGCAGGTGGCACCCAAGCAGAAGGCTTTGCCCAAGGTCCCGAAAAGCTGGGCGATTGCCGGCTCCAAGCTGCTCTTGATCGATCACGAGGGCGCCGTCTGGCTGGACATGTCGACGTACGACACGAGCGAGGTGGACTTACCAGTCGGCCTCGATCTTGCCAATATCATCGGAGGCGAGACGATTGGCAGCCCCGGTGATCCTCAATACATCGTCGGCGCCACGCGCACGACCGACAAGCCAACGAGCCAAGTGCTTCGCGTCGATGCCGACGCGACGCTCCACTTGATGAAGCTCGGCACGCCCCGCCTGGGTGCCGCTGCGGCGGTCGTGGACAGCCAACTCGTGGTCGTCGGCGGCTCCGACACCGGCGCGGGCGCCGAAGCTGCAAACGCGGCGGACGCTGGCTTCAGCGACTTGCCTTTCCCCGCCGATGCCCGGCTGGGAGCCGCAATGGTTGCGGTCGACGCAACCACCGTCATGCTCGCGGGTGGGCGCGACCCCGCTACAGACGAGATCTCCGGCTTCCGCTCGCTGGACCTCGCATGCGTCGAGGACTGCGCAGAGGTCGAGATCGCGAAGGCGGACTTTGCGTTCGACCACCCGCGACTATTTTCGCTCGACGAACGGCAGTTGCTGGCGGTGGGCGAAGACCCCACGAGCGGGGAGACTCACGTATTTACGTTCGATACGGGCATCGGCCATGCCCTGAACGAGTTTGCGCTGCGCGTGCCGCGCGTCGGCGCGTCCGCGTTCATGTTACCGAACGGTCAGGTTGGCGTGCTCGGCGGGTACACCTTGGCCGACGCCGAGAGCCCCGCTTCGAGCGTGGAGCTGTTCATTCCGCTGCCTTGACGCTCGTTCAGAAAGAAACGCCCAGCGCCAGACAGGTGCTGGCTTTGGTCGCCGCGATCTGAAACGGCTGCGGCTCGACCGTCTTGGTTACGACCAGCTTGCCCTCGCCGAACGTGATGCCTTCGATCTCGCAGCTGCCTCTGAGCACGAGCAGGTAGTTGCCGGTAAAATCATGCGCGTCCGACGACTTGGTTTCGATGAATTCAGCGCTCAGCCCACCTTCGCTGTCTAGCGGGGCGGTGAAGGTCTTGACGCCGGTTTTCTGCTCCTCGAACTCATAGGTGAGGGTCAGATCGGGATCGGTCGTATCGATGCGGATCGGTTCGTATTCGCCGATCGAGTCCGTGCTCGCGAAATCGGGCGGCGCGGCATATGCCAACACGAAGAAGCCCGAACTATCGCTGATCTGGTGTCCGCTGCCGGGCGGGTTGAAATAGACGGTTCCCGTCGGATAGCTGCCCTTGGCGTCGGTTTGGGTGCCATCGATCACGTAAACGGACTCGGTCTTCGCGTGATAGTGCAGACCAACGCCGCCATCGGTCACCGTGTACCAAAGGATTGCGATGTGCTCGGTCTCTGGCGCGCCGGCCAAAATGAGCTTTTGCACGTTCGGCCTGAAGTCCATGAAGTCGTACTTGTCCGGGTTCGTCTTGACGTCGTCGAGATCGAATGCGGTCGCCATAGTCAGCTCTTTTGGTTTGCTCGGCTCGTCCGTCGAGCTGCACGCGGTCAAGCAAGCGAGTCCACACACCACGATGGATGACGCCCAATAAGAATGCATTTGGTCTCCCTTTCGAGGGTCACTCTGAATCGACTCGCATGTCGTCCACGCGAAAGTCTCGTTTCGAGAGTAAGCACTCGGCTCTGGTTTGCCCGAATCGCCCCCGGGCCCGGACGTCAGCGGTTGCGCTCGTTGCGCGGCTTCGCGGCCGAACCCGAGTCGAAGCCGATCTGGCGCGCGCCGAGTCGAAAGGCCTGCCGGGTGTCGCGGTCGAAGCGAAATGCGCCCATGAAATCGGCAAAGGTGTAGCCGGGCGAGCGTTGACGGATGCGCGCCATGAATTGGCGCGCTTCATCGTGCCGGCTGGCGAGTGCCAGGCATTGCGCGGCGATCGCCAAGATGTGTGTGTGCGCGTTGGGTCGCCCGGTCGCGCGGACCGCCCACTCGGCGGCTTCGCTGAATTCACCGAGACGAACGTGGGCGAGCGCGCGGCTGGCCAGCATTGCGAACTGCAGTGGGTCGAAGGGGCTGAGCTGTCTCGAGTAGTCGGTCGCCGCGATCGCCGCGTGGGGATCGCCGGTTTGGCTCTGTACGAAGCCGAGCGTGTAATAACCGAGCGCAAAGTTCGGGCTGAGTTCGATGCTACGTTCGAGCTCGCTGCACGATTCGCCGTCTTTTCCCAGCAACCACAGCGCGCGCCCCATCGCCCAGTGCGCCGCGGGGTCGCGATCATCCGCAGCCAGGCTTTGTTGCGCAGCGTCCAGCGCGAGCTCTATTTGACGCTCACGGTCGCTCGTCAGATCGAGAAATGCATTCTGGAAATGGGTGAACGACAAACCCGAGTATGCACGCGAGAACGTCGGGTCGAGTGCGAGCGCATCGCGAAAGAAGTGGGCCGCGTGCGCGTTGTCCGCACCGTTGAACTTGTACATGTGCCACAGGCCGCGGTGGTATGCCCCCCAGGCATCGAGGGAGTTTGGCGGCAAGAGCCGGGCCCGATTGCACTCTGCCGCTTCGATTTCTTCGGCGATCGCTGCGACGATCCGGTTGACGATCGCGTCGAGCATCGCGAAAGTGTCTCCCACGACGCCGTCGATCTGCTCCGTCCAGACGATGCGCGCGCTGCGAGTCTCCGCGAGCTCGACCATCACCGACAGACGCCCTTCTCTGCTCCTCAGCGAGCCACTGGCGATGTAATCCACATTCAGGATTCGCCCGGCCTCTTGCGCGTCGATGCCGCGCTCGCCGAGGGCGTAGCTGGAGCCCCGCGCGATCACGAACAGCACGCGCAGCCTGGCGAGCCGGGTGATCACGTCTTCCGTCAAGCCGTCGGCGATCCCATTGCTGCCACTGTCTGTCCGAGTTTCGTCACGGAAAGGCATGACCGCGATCGACGCGCGCCGTCGATTCGGCTGCGCGGCGCGGTCTTTGGGCTGAACCAACTCGCGGCTCACGAGCGCTACGCGAGGCGCGGGTTCGAGGGGTTTGCCGCGAACTTTTCGCCACGCATCGCGTACCGCCGACCAATCCAGGCCTTCTTGCTCGAAGCTTCGAATCGTGACTGCCACGTGCTCGTCCGCGTCGCGGATCCGACCGCGTTGCCAGAGCGCTTCGAGCAGTAGCTCGTGAGCATTTTGGTCGAACGGAGAAAGCTGCAGCCACGCTTGGAGGTGTTGGAAGATTTCCTCCGTGTCACTTGGAGCTCGCGACGACAACTCTCTGAGTAAGGCCACGCGCGTGGTTCGAAAGCGCTGCCGTTGCGCAGTCAACCAAGCCCGAAATTCTGGCCCTTCGTCGAGCTGCGTGCCTTCCAGGAGATCACCGCCGAACAGCGCGCATAGATCGCTCAGCCGCTCGCCAGTTGCGTCCCCCAGGCCAGCGCTCGCGACGCGTTCGATCTCGAGGGCATCGACGAGGCAATCGGACAAGTCGAGGGCGATCGAATCGCCGCTCGTGATCACGCGCTGGCGATCCGAGTCATCCAGTACCGAGCGCAGCTTGCTCAGGCACCAACGCAGCTCGCCGCGCGGGTCGTTCGGCACGTGCCACAGCAGATCGCACAGCCGGGAGCGCGATACGGGTCCTGGCTCGAGCGTCAGAAACGCGAGCAATGCCCGCACTTTGCGCGAGCGTGGCAGCGCTACGGGCAGGCCGTCTCGAGTGGCGCCGCCGGGGCCGAGAATGCGCAGCACGAGGCCCGAAAAAACGCTCACCGGCCTCACCGTGTCGCAATTTCCATGGTTATTTCCAGGCCGGGTCCCATATCAATTGCGCATCCTGGCTTTAGCGGTGTGCAATTTCCACCGGAAAAACTGCGCGGCTCGGCGGACACGGAGTCCACACGAGCCGACTCAATCGGGAGACCCATGTTGTACCAAGACATTTCGAAGACGATTGGGCGCACGCCGGTCGTGCGCATCAACCAAATGGCGCCCACCCACGTCACCATGTACGTCAAGTTGGAGGCGGCAAATCCCGGGGGGTCGGTCAAAGATCGCTTGGCTCTCGGCATCGTCGAAGACGCCGAGCGCCGTGGCGAACTACGGCCCGGACAGACGGTGGTCGAGGCCACCTCCGGCAACACTGGTATCGCGTTGGCGTTGGTTTGCGCCGCGCGCGGCTATCCGTTCGTCGCGGTCATGCCCGAATCGTTCTCGGTGGAGCGACGTCAGATCATGCGTGCCTACGGCGCGAAGGTGTTGCTCACACCGGCGGCCGAGCGAGCGTCTGGTGCAGTGCGCGTTGCGGCACAATTGGCAAAGGATCGCGGTTGGTTTTTAGCGCGCCAGTTCGACAACGAGGCGAACCCCGCCTATCACCGACAAACCACGGGCCCCGAGATCTTGTCGGACTTTGCCGGCACGCGTCTCGACTACTGGGTTACGGGTTGGGGCACCGGAGGCACACTGACGGGAGCTGGGCAGGTGATCCGCTGCGCCAGGCCCGAGACCAAAATCGTTGCCTGCGAACCTGCTGGCGCCGCCTTGCTGGGTGGGAAGGGATGGTCGCCGCACAAGATCCAAGGTTGGACGCCAGACTTCGTACCTTCGGTGCTGGATCGAGACGTGTACGATCAACTGATCGCAGTGACCGACGAACGCGCGCTCGAGTGCGCGCGCGATCTCGCGCGGCGCGAAGGCATCTTCTGCGGTATATCCTCGGGCGGTACGTTTTCGGCCGCGCTCGAGGTTGCCGCACAAGCGCCGGCAGGCAGCGTGATTTTAGCCATGCTGCCCGACACTGGCGAGCGCTACCTGTCTACTGCGCTGTTCGCAGGCGTGGAGACTGGTTCGGACACGGTCTGACCGAGGCGCGTACCGCTTGCGCTGCGCTCTCGGTTGCGCGGGCCACGCTATGCGGTCAGGACCGAGAGTGGCCCGGTCGCGCCAGATGGATCGCCGAACGAGTTGAGGTCGGCCGCGCCCATGGCGTGCGCGATCGATACCAGAAGCTGATTGTTGTCTTTGCGCGCGCTGCTGAAATCCAAGTAGCGCCCAGTGCTGATGGCGCCGCCAGCGCTGCCAGCGAGTACGTAAGGCATCATGGTCAGATCATGCTGCGTCGACTCGCCGATTTCGGTCGCCCAAAGAACGACCGTATTGTCGAGCAGGGTGCGGTCGCCCTCTTGATACGAATCCAGCTTGCCCAGGAAGTACGCGACCTGTTCGGCGTACCAAGTCTGGATCGCGTTGTACGCGAGGAAGTTGGTGCCGCTCGAGGCGAAGTCGTGAGAAATGGCGTGGTGATTGCCACTGATCGCGTTGTTGTTCACCTTCAGGAACTGAAATAGGTGCTCGCTCTCTGAGTATGACCACTGGAACGTCAGGATCCGAGTCTGGTCGCAGGCGAGCGCGGCCGCCGCCAAGTCCATCTGGTTCTTACCGGCCTGCAGGTACTGATCATCGACGCCCAGATCGGCCGCCGCCAGCGTGGGCGGCGAGCACGTGGTGCCCGTGCCCGTACCCCCGCTCGTTCCGGGAGTGCCAACCAGTCGCTGCTCGATGTCACGCATCGCCGTGAGGTGAGCGTCGAGCTTGGCGCGGTCCTCGGCGCCGACCAGCTTCATCAGCCGTTGGGTCTCGCCGTTCGAGAGATCGAAGACGCTCTTTCGTTGAGCCCAAAGCCGCGCCAACGCCGGATCGGTCATGCCGCCGGGCGTGGTCGTCGTCATGCCACCAAACAGCGTGGTGAACACGTCTTTCGGATCTTCACGCGGCGGAACGGGCTGATTGGAAGCGGTGTAGGAGATGCGCGCGCGCACCTCGGTATCGCGAACGTGCACGCCGAGCTGCAGGCTCTTGAATTTGGTCGGCGGCGCGAGCTTCGTGGCCAAGTACTGATCGAGCGATTGTCCGCTGCCCCAGCCGGAGGTGGTGTTTCCGAAGCTGACGAAATCTTTGCCGGCGTTGAGCGGACGGGCGGTGAGCATGCCGCCCGTGCCACGTGCGTGCTCCGAGCCCAGCGTGCCGCCGAGCGCGCCGTTCTGCAAAGAATCGTTGAGCTTGATGCCCTTCAAGAACGTGAGCTTGCTCTTGTACGCTTCGAGCGGCTTCGTGATTTGGTTGAGTGTGAAGCTCTTCTCGGTGCCGGTCGGCCAGAACAGGCTGTTGCGCGTGCCGTTCGGGGTCGTAAATACGACGAAGCGCGTCGGCGAGACGTTGTCGCCGATGGCGTGGCGCGCATTCAGCAACGGAATGGCGGCGGTAGCCGCGAGCCCGCCTCGAAGCAGATTTCGTCGGGTGAATCTAAGCGGATTCATGATGGTAGACCTCGATTCACGGCGTCACCTGTGGCCGATACCAAAAGGCATCTGTCTGAGTCGTCGCCACGATCAAGTCGATGATATCGCCGTTGGCCGCGTCGAATGCTTGCTGCAGTGTGGCCAGCGAGCAAGCGTCGTTGCCGCCTTCGGTGCGCCCGGAAGCGAAGCGGAACCACTGCGTGGCAACGCACGCACGGACCTGCTGGCTACTGGCCAGCTTCGCGGCGAGCTCGGCCGGACCATTGAAGGCACCGCTCAAGCTCGCGTCGCTCGTAGCCAGAATTTCGCCGGAGACATCGAGCGCTTGCCCGTTGTCTTTCTCGCGATACTGGCCGATCGCGTCGTAGTGCTCGAAGGTGAGGCCAATCGGGTCCATCAATTTGTGGCAACCCGCGCAGCTCGCGCCCGCGGATTCGTGCGCGGCAAAGCGCAGCCGCGCCGTCGCGCCCTCGTCGACGGTCGGCAGCGAGATGTCCACATCCGCTGGCGGCGGGGGAGGCGGCTGGCAGAGCAGCATCGCGCGCACGAACTTGCCGCGCAATACGGGCGACGTCTGATCCGGATGACCCTGAACCGAGAGAAAGCCAGCTTGCGTCAGCAGGCCCGCGCGCTGCTGATTGGCAGGCAAGCTGACCTTCACGGGGCTACCGTCGGCGCTCGCCGGTGCTTGGACGCCGTAAACCTGCGCGAGGGGGCCGCTCACGAATGCCACCGGTGAGGTGAGCAGGGTGCTCAACTGGCCGTCCCCATTCCAAAGCACGTCGTTGACGAACGCGGGTAGCTCTTTGGCCATCGCGTCCCTCAGCTCAGTCGTGTAGGCGGGGAACTGGGCGCTGTTTTTGGTCGTAATCGAGAGGCGGCGGGTGCTCGTCCATTGCTCGAAGAAACCGCCGATCGCTGCGCGCGCCTTGGGCGCAGCCAAGAGTTGTCGCGCTTTCGCGGCGACTTGATCTTTCGTGCCGAGCTCGCCTTTGGCGGCAGCGTCCAGCAGCGCGTCGTCCGGGCCTGATCCCCAGGCCAGGTACGAAAGCCGGCTTGCCAGTTCGAACTGGTTGAGCGGGATGCGTTTCGCGGCGGCGTCCGTCGCGGGCGTCAGTTCGAGGCGATACAGGAAATTCGATGACTGCAGAGCTGCGCGCAGCATCACCTCGATGCCTTCGGCGTAGCTGCCGCCGGTACGGCCTGCGGAGTATGCAGCGAGTAGCTGACGTTCGTCCTCGGCGGTGGTCGGACGTCGAAAGGCGCGCCGCCCGAAGCTCTTGGCGAAAGCAAGCGCGCAGGCGTCTTCGCCCTTGGCGGCGGTGTCACAGCCCGCCGTGAGCGTGCTCAAGTTTTTGACGGCGAGCTTGGCCAGCGTCTCGGAGACGAGCACGTACTTCTCGGCGTGCAGCGAGGACACGGTGAGCACGGCCGCGTTGTTGTCGAAGCCGTTGGTCACTTCGTCAGCGGGGATATCCGCGGTGGCGCTCACGTCCACGTTGAGCAGGTCCCGCACCGAGTTCGTATATTCAGTGCGCGTGAGCCGGCGCAGCGGCGTGCGCTCCACGTCTTGGCTCTTGGCGCAGGTTTCGGCTGATGGCAGCGGCTGGCCAATGCCGGGAATCCCCATCGAGCTCCCGCCCGCCGTGCTCGACGTCGAGCCAGCGCTAGAGCCGCTGCTGCTCGTGTCCCCGCCACCGGCCCCTACGCCGCCCGGACCCGCGCCCGTGCCGCTATCGACTTTCGAGCTGCAACCGACAGCGAAAATCAGGGCGAGGGCAAGTTTCAACGTTGCTGGGCGAGGACTCAAGGGAATGCTCCGTGTGTGCTGCTGAGCCTGCAACGAGCACTGTGGGTCAGATTTCTAACACGAGCCCGAAGAAATCAGACGAGCGAATAGTGGACCACGAAAATTCCAGCACCAACGCGGTTAGAAGCCGTGGTGAGGCGTAATCGCTTCATGATCGTGAATCGCTCACACGCGATATGTTCGTGAGCTCAGCGAAGAGCTCTCTATGTTCGACGCCCCGAGCTCGAACTTCTGACCTCATCGCCACTGCTGCACGGGCCAACCGCTCCACGAATGGAGTGTCCGTTGGGAGTGTATGAATCAACTGTGGCGGTACGTAGCGAACGCGGCCTTCGAATCGAACCTCTTCGTATTTCGAAGCGCGGCTGACCCAGAGCGCAATGATGAATGGCTATCTGCGACGCTAAAGCCCGCTTAATAAATTGCCCAAGCGTCGCGGGCCAAGCGTTTTCCGGGGAAATTCACGGCCCCGACGCGCGGCCGAACACCGAAAAGCGCATCTATTCTCACCCTCCGATAAAAAGTTGAAACGGGCAGATGAGGAAGATCTCACTAGGGATTTCGGCTTCAAAGCTCATTACCTGTAGGACCGATGTGCGACAATGCGAGCAGGAGAGTCAATGTCCAGGAACCGTGAATCGAAGGTTGGCACGACAACAGCGAAGGCCGTGAGCCGTCGGCAACTACTCGAGGGACTCGGAGCGCTCGCTGCAGTCACCGCGTGCGGCTCGAACACCGAAACCGGTCCCGGCGGCGCGGGCAGTCCGGGCGCCGCGGGAACACCAGGCGTTGCGGGACAGCCGGGCGTTGGCGGAGCAACTGCTAGCGGTGGAACACCAGGCGTTGCGGGACAACCGGGCGTTGCGGGACAACCAGGCGTTGCGGGACAACCAGGCGTCGCAGGTTCTGCAGCCGGTGGAGCACCAGGTGCGGGCGGCGCGGGCACTGCGGGCAGCGCGGGTGCGGCCGGCGGCGCGGGTGGAATGGGCAGCACGGGCGGCATGCTCACCTCGCCGCCGTGGACGAGTGTCCCTGTTCAGGATTCGACGAATTCCACGGCTCCAAAGGCGCTCGCGTGCAACGTGGTGACGAAGACCGACGGCGCCGGCCAAGGTCCGTTCTTCATCCACGAGCTAGAGAAGATGGACGACATCTCGCTCTATCGCC